>Ga0180438_10000017_pt1 | contig 420124 bp, 466 predicted proteins | sample SS_ome_12_FD_132455 | JGI IMG/M metagenome (GOLD analysis project Ga0180438, IMG submission 132455) | Hypersaline lake sediment archaeal communities from the Salton Sea, California, USA - SS_3_D_2 metaG | ecosystem: Environmental > Aquatic > Non-marine Saline and Alkaline > Hypersaline >...
CGCTTATCTCGACGTTGACCCAGTCCAGGGGCTCGTTGCCGGTGACGTTGAAGCTGATGCTGTTGTTGGCGTAGGTTATGCTCCAGGGCTGGAATATGGTCAGGATTGGGGGCTGGTTGCAGTTCATCTCATTGCTGTCGTATGCCGGGTCAAAGGTTGCCGAGGCGACGTCAAGGCCGTCGGTGCAGTAGAAAATGGTTATGTTGCCGTCCTGGCTGCTGCCCGTGGCGTCGTAATCGCCACTGAGCGTTACGGTGTCGTCATAGAACGTGATGTTGCCGCCTTCAACAGTGCTGTATGCGTTGATGTTCATTGAGGATGTTATTTCATTGGTGGCATTGATGTAGACCGTCCCTGCTGAGCCGTCGGTGCCTGCGGCAGGTCCTCCGACATTGTCTATTGTGCCGCTGAATTCGATTGTGTTTCCTGTGAGTGCTATTCTTCCGCCTCCTCCTCCTTCATGCCCACCGCTTGATGCACTGGCGCCTGACGCGTTCATGGTTCCTGTTCCTGTTATGTTGTCTGCAATAAGCCAGATACTTCCGCCTGATCCGGCGGCATACGAAGAATGAAAACCACCCATTTTTATTTCCCCGTCCATCATGATTGTGCCTGAATCTGCCTGCAGCCTGATTGCGGATGCTGCGTTAGTCCCCCAAGTGTAGTCGTAACCGCCGCCGCTTCCGAGGCTTGTTGGTGTTCTCTCGCTGCCGTATTTCGGCCTTGAGCTGCCTCCGCCCTTTCCGCCGTGGGTTGCACCAACGGTTGACCCGTAGCCCGGGCCACATTGTCCCTGGAATCCCATGCCAGTCCCGTCCAGAGTGGAATAAGAACTGATGTTGATGTCGCCTGTGGCCTTTATCCACACGCCCTGGCCTTCTGCTGTTTTGTTGTAGCAGACGGATTCTTTTGGGGCTGTTGTTGGTTCAAAACAGTCTCCGTAAATCGTGATGTTGTAGTCCTTGGTGTTGAAGTCGCCCTGGACGTTTATGGTCTCGCCGTCGCCGAAATCCCCGCCTAGCAGGCCGATGTTGCCGGTGAGGTTCCAGTCGCCCGGCCAGATGTTGTCGGTGAATGTGAGTGTGCCATCATCTCCCCGGTCTTCATAATTGGTGCTGCCTCCTCCGACAACCTTGATTGTGCCGGTGTATGTCATGGAGCTTCCGTATCCCAGCCGTATCCTGCCTCCTCCACCTCCTTCGTCATTGGTTGAGGTGCCGCCGCTGGCGTTGAGTATGCCAGTGCCCGTGATTGCGTCTGCCTTTAGCCAGATGCTGCCGCCAGCACCCTTGGGGAAAGTACTGGGTGCGTTGCCGCTCATGTCCACGTATCCGTCCAACGTGATCGTGCCTGAGTCTGCCTGAAGCTTGATTGCAGAGCCGCCGAGCATGGTTGGGTAATTGCCTTGGTAACCTGCGCCGCTTCCGAGGCTCGTGGGGGCGCTCGCGTTTCCGTAGGGGTATGCGTCGTTGGCGTCTCCCCTCCCGCCGTGTGTTCCTGGTTGGGTGCTATCAACCCCTGGTCCAACAAAGGGGCTGAATCCCAAACTGTTTCCGTTGAGGAACGCGCCTGAGCCGATGATGATGTCGCCTTCTAGGCTCTGCCATTGCTGGCCGCCGCCTTCCGGGGTCACGTTGCCTTCCGGGGGGTTGGCGCCGGGAACGTAGAAGATGTGGCGGTAGTCGCCGTGTATTCTCATGGTTCCGCCGGAGATGTTGATGTCGTTGGTGACGTTCCATTGCTGGGTGCCGTCGTCGTTGCCGGTCCAGTCGCCGACCGCGAATAGCGGGAGTATGTCTATGGTGCCGGTGTATCCGGGCTTCACTGTGAAGTTGTTGAGGTTCTGGGGCATGGTGTTGTTGGTTATGTTGCAGTTGGCAGTGCCTGAGCTGTTGAATACCACGCCTTCGCCTGCGACGGGCACTGTTCCGAGTGACCAGCAGTCCGTGTTGGTGAAGTAGTATGTTCCCGAGTTGCATATCCAGTAGTTCACCTCTCCTGCCGGGTCGACTATGTAGTCGAATTCGACCGGGTCTCCGGTTATCTTCAGGTCGAACACGTCAGTGCTTCCTTCGAGGCCGGTCAGGAATACTCTGTACTTGGCTTCGCCGGAAACGTCCTGGAACGTGGCGATGGTCTCGTTGCCCCATTCGGTGTAGACTTCGATGTCAGCGGAGCCTGTCGGGCTCCTGGCGTAGATGGTTATGTCCCTTGAGCTGTCCAGCGGCACCTGGAATGTCGCCCTGACGTATTCATTGTTGCTTATGGGCTCGCTCCAGTTGTTGTCCTGGTTGCGGACATCTTCGTAGATGTCCGAGATGAATGCCCTGTCCTCGTCGAGGTGGAGGGCCTTGGTTATGGGGATTATGTATATCTTGAAGGTCTGGTCGCTCGTGTGCGGAGTCACCCATTCGATGTAGTCTACAAGCCCGTTGCCGTTTGTGTCGGTTTTGTCGGCCGACACTTCGTTGCCGGAGCCATTCACGATCCAGTATACATGCACCCAGTCTTCAGGCGCCTCTGAAGGCAGGTATGCGAAGCTCCTTACGTTCTCGTAATGCGTGTCAGATGATATGACAACGGTCTTTTCAAACTCTGATGCGGTTTCCTCGGAAGCCTGCGGGGCCTCTGTGTAATACTCAACCTCGACCTCTGCAACTGCCTGCCCGATTATAAGCTCAGTCTCGTTCAGGGATTCGTCAAACACGTATTTCGGCTTCTTTGCCTTTTTCTCTTTTCCGGCTCCTGTCTCATGTTCGGGCTGGCCCGCGGTTGCCTGTCCTGTTACAGGGGCGGGACCGCCCAGCAGCGCGTAAAAGCCGGAAAACAGTGTTTCGAACAGCGATGTTATGTCGTCCAGGCCCTCGTAGGGCCTGGTGACGGCTGCGCCTGTGGCGTCTTGGCCGCCAACCGGCTCTGGACTCCTTATGGTCAGGTTCTCCGGCGCCAAACTGCTGCTGGTCCCGTCTTCGGCCACGCTGCTGACTGTTACGTTTACCGCTTCCTTCGGCAGCTTTATCCTGACGTTGGATTCCCTGCGCGGCAGCCTGACCTTCTTCACCCATTTAACCGGCTGGCCCAGCACTGCCTCGGATTGTATGGTTTCGGTTTCCTCTTCGGTTATGTTGGTTATGTTGATGGTTGCGTTTTCTGTGACATTGGTGATGTTCGGTGTTGTGGTTACGTTGCAACTGAGGTCAAAGCCGTCGCAGTCCTCGTCAAGGCCGTTTCCGCATATCTCTTCGGCGGGCATCACGGCGCCCAGGCAGTCAATCCATTCGCCGTCCACGCAGCTTCTTGTGCCGTATTCGCATTGCCCTGTGTCTGTGCCGCACTGCACGTCCTCCAGGCCGTCGTCAATGGTGCCGTCGCAGTCGTTGTCAAGCCCGTCGCAGATCTCGGGGCTTGGCCCAATCCTACCTTCGCAACTGCCCCAGCTGTTGTTGTTGCATGCCTGCGTGCCGGCCCAGCACTCGCCTGTTGAGTTTCCGCAAGGCCTGGTCTGGTTGCCCGTGCATTCGGGCTCTGGAGGCTCTGGTTCCGGCGGTTCTGGCTGGGCGGGCTCTGGCTCGCAGGTCTCGTCAATGATGCCGTCGCAGTCGTTGTCCGCTGCATCGCCGCACAGCTCTTCTGCGCCCGGGTTTATTGAACTGTTCAGGTCATTACAGTCCTCTGAAACAGGGTAGCCGTCTTCGTCGCTGTCCGCGAGCGGCTCGGGCGGCCCGAACGGCTCTGCTGCTGTTTCTACTGTTATTTCGGTTGTCGTTTCCGAGATGACGGTGTTGTTGTAAACCAGCGCGACAACTAGATCGTATGTGCCTGGCTCTGCCGGCGCGGTCAGGCCAAGCCCTTCAAGCCCAATTTCCGCTGTAATTGCTTCGTCGGTTTCGAAACCCTTACCGAACCCGGTCTCTGTTTCAGCGTAATCGGTTGTGGTGATGACCATGCCATCAGACATTTCCACTGTTATTGCTTGGTTCGGCAGCGTGGCGTTGCCCATGGTAATCGAAAGTATGGTGATTGAGTGGCCTGCGATTTCTTGGTCGTCCGCCAGCCCGATTGCATGGCTGTGCGGGCTCTCCGCACTGACCTGGCCTTCGACCTTCTCCGAATATGCGGACTCTTCTGTCGTGGTGTTGAAAAGAGTGACATTCTCTATGACCGTGCGGTTGGTTGTGGCGTTCAGGGTCTCATTGAACTCCTCGATTGTTGTTTCCTGTGTCATGGTGTATGGGGTTGATGGCGTGCTGACCAAGAAGATGGTAAGGTTGTAAACAAAATCAATGGTTGGCGCGGTTGTCTTGAGGCCTTCAAGACCGTAGCCAGGACCCGAGCCGCTTATTGCGGCGCCTGACTTATAGAAAGAGCCTGAACCGGACGGTATGCCGGCTCCGGAACCGTAAATGAATTCGTCGATGCCCATGGTCATGTACTGACCGGCCACGGAAACGGTTATTTCCGCATCCCTCGGTATCAGGTCCTGCGAGCCGAAATCTATGCTCGCATAGCCGGCCAGGACCTCCCCGGGTGAGTATGTGTCTGTCCCGAGGTCTGCGCTCAGGTAGCCTGTGGGGATTGGTCTGAGAAAGGAGAATGCCATGACAGCTAATATGAGTAAGGTAACTGCGATATATGCGTTCCTGTAGCTGCTTCTCATGAATCTCTTGCGGAAAGCCGGGCCGGCCTGTCTGCTTTTCGCTGGCTTATTGGGATGGCTGGCGGCCTGCTGGGTTTCGCCAGACCCGTTCAGGCTCTCGCCCTCTGGTATGGTCCTGCCCACGTAGATGTTGCGTACCCTGCCGCTCTTGTCCCTGATGCTTTTGTAGTAATAGGGCCCGAATCTCTTCCCGTTTCTTTTGATGTATTTAGCGTAAACCAAACAATCCCCATGGCAAGTTCACGCGGAGGACGCAGCAAAGGCTGAGCCGGCTGAGCAGTCTAAGCAAGCGTTACCTTACAGAACTGAACAGAAATCCCCCACATGTTATATAGTTATACCACAGATAATATATAAAATTGTGTAGCTATCCAAAGCTAATGTAAGGTAACTCTGTGTTTTTGACCTACTGAACGAAAACCATTAAAAGCCGAAATCCAAATATGGGTTGTTGGTTGTTTTGGGCGGGATGCATATGATTACGCGCGTAAGATTGAAGAACTGGAAGTCGCACCTTGATTCTGACCTGGGCTTCTCAGGCGGGGTGAACGTGCTCATAGGCGTCATGGGCAGCGGCAAGTCGTCTGTTGTAGAGGCAATATCCTTTGCGCTCTTCGGAACGTTTCCCGGGCTGAAGACAAGGAAGCTGGAGCTGGACCAGCTCATAATGAAGAAGCCCGACCAGAAGCAGCACTGCCAGGTGGAGCTCGAGTTCTCTGTTGATGGGAAAAATTATTATGTCAAGAGGGTTGTTGACAGGGGCAAGGGCACAGGGCACGCGGAGATAAGGAGGGACGGCGAGCTGCTCAACGTGAACGCGCGCGGTGTCACTGACGAGGTCGTGCGTGCACTGCAGATGGATTACGACCTGTTCTCGAAGGCCGTCTATTCCGAGCAGAACGGGCTTGACTATTTCCTTCGCATCCCGAAGGGCAGGAGGAAGGAGGAGATAGACCGCATGCTCAAGGTCGACCGGTTCGAAAAGGCCAGGTCCGAAGCGGTCGCGCTGAGGAACAGGATAAGGACCAGGAATGAGGAACGGTCCAGGCTGCTGTCTGACATGGAAAAGCAGGGCCTTGACGAAAAGCTGGAGAAAGCCAAAACAGAGCTTGGCAAGATGAGCAAGGATCTTGACGTTCTGGAAGCTGGCCTGGAAGGTGTGAAAAAGGGCATGGAAGCCGCCTCGGCGGCCGTGCTTGAAGCCGAGAAAACAGAGGAAGAGCTGAACCGGGCCAGGGCGGTGCTGGAGGGCGCGGGCTCCAGCCTTGATGAAATAAAACAGGGCATCGAACGCATGAAGAAGCGGTTCAAAGGCAGAAACCTGTACGGGCTTAATGCGGAAATAAAGGAAAAGGAGACCAGAGCCGGGGAAATGGCAGCAAAAATAAAGCAGGCAGAGTCCGGGATAGATAACAAGCGCTCTGAGCTGGCATCTGTGAACAGCATGGTCAAGATAAGCAGGGACGGCATGGAGGGTATTGAAAGGGCCGGAAGCAGGTGCCCTGTCTGCGACAGCGACATCACTGCTGCCAAAAGGGAGGAACTGGTCAAGAGGCGGAAAGAAGAGGAAAAGGTGCTTATGTCAAGGGCAAAGGCAATAGCAGAGGAGCTGGGCAGGATAGCAGGCGAAAGGGACAGGCTCAATGAAGGGAGAAGGGAGCTGGATCTGGATATCGAAAAGTTGAAAGCGGCTGTCGCTGATTTCGCTGACATGGAGGGCCTGGAGAAAAGGAAGGGAGAGCAGGAATCCCGCAAGAAGGAAGCCGGTGAAAGAGTGAAGAAGCTGGAGAAAAGGCTGAAGGCAGCCGGCCTTGAAAAGCTGAGGAAAAGGAAGGAGGAGCTTGCGGCAAAGGAGAGCGGGCTGAGTGCCAAGATCGCGGGCATGCAGGAACGCCTGTCGGACAAGCGCTCTGTTTTCAGCGAGCTGAATGAGAGAAGGGAACTGATGAACAGGTACAGGAAAGAGGCTGAAAGGGATGGCAGGATCATTGGGGAGCTTGGCGGTTTTGAAAGGGCGCTTAAGGTGACCCAGGACCAGCTCAGGGAAGAGTTCCTGAAGACCGTGAACAGCATAATGGCCGACGTGTGGGCAGAGCTTTATCCGTATGGTGATTTCCAGGACATACGGCTCGCCATAGAGGATGATTACGTGCTGCAGCTTAGGGAGTCCAAGGAATGGGTTTCGGTCGAAGGCGCCGTGTCCGGCGGCGAAAGGAGCATGGCTACCCTGACCCTGAGGGTGGCCTTCTCAATGGCGTTCCTGCCCAACCTGAAATGGCTCATGCTGGACGAGCCGACCCACAACCTTGACGCGAATGCAATCAGGCAGTTCGCGTCCATATTGCGAGAAAAGATGGGCCTGTTCGCCGAGCAGGTGTTCCTCATAACACATGAGGAGCGGATATCAGAAGGCGTGACGGGCCGCCTTTACCGGATGGAGCGGGACAAGGACAAGGACGAGCCCACCAGTATAGTTCCTGTTTAGCGTGTGAGTGCGCTGTTGGCTGCCTTATTTTTTAGTAGCGGGCAGTATCCTGAACCCGGACTCTTCTGGCACTATGGTGACCTCTTCGTTGTGGGTCATGTCATGAGCCGCCGCGAGCTCCTTCGGTATCCGTATTCCGAGGCTCTGGCCCCATCTGGTTATCTTCGCGTTATAGGTCTTCAGGGCCCGGGATTTCGCCGCTATCTCGTGCAGCTGCTCTGTGCTCGCCATCTCTTCGCCGCATCCTGCGCACTTGAAATACGTGTAATCCAGCCCCGCAGATGTGCTGCCCCTGAGCCTTTTCATGGGCCTGCCGCAGCCGCTGCATGCCCTTTCAGACGCCTTTGCCACCCTTTGCTTGCGGGGCTTTGGGGCTTGCGGGGTTTTAGGGGCCTCGTCAGAATCCGCTTTCCCGATCTTCAGTTCCATAAAACACCCCCCGAATAAACAGTGATATCAATAGATATTATTTGGTATTAATCGTATAAATAGCTGCTGCGCTTGGGGATTTACCTTGCGCCTTCTGCTTCCCGCTCGATCCGGTTCTTTTCAGAGACCACGAACGACTTGGGGTCGTTCTCCGAGGCCGCTATGAGCTCTTCTGATATAACCTGCGCGAGGGGCTTCCTGTTCTTGAAGGATGTCTTGTATATGCCCTGGGCAAGGTGCTTGAGGGCTATGTCCAGCCTCCTTTGGGGCGCGACTATCACCGCCTGCCTTGCTATTATGCCGCCCATCCTGTAGGCAGCAATCTCTTCGAGTATGGACGCGTTCTCGACTGCCCTGACAAGCACTTGGATGGGATTCTTCTTGGTCTTCTTTTCAATGATTTCAAACGCTTCCTTGACCTGGAGGTATATCGCGTTGGTGCTGGCCGTGCACCTGCCTGATGTAAGCTTGTGCCTCTTTCCCCTGTGCCCCGGTATCATGAGCTTGTTCATGAACCGCTCCACAATGCTCATCTCGTTCTTGTGGAAGGGCTTGGTCGACCACCTGCCGCCTGTCCTGGGAACGAGCACGGGCTTGATGTTTATGTAGTTCTTAAGTCCCTGGTCTGTTATTTCCACCCCTGACACATCCCAGCTTCCGAACATCTTGATGTTGCTTCCTTCCATGTAAACCTCTTCTATTTGCTTGACCTTTTGCCAGGTCTTCTGCTCATGACAACATTATTAGTATGAATCCCAGCAGTCCCATGAGCCATGCGCCGGCTCCCATGGGGCCAAGGGCGTAAAAGCCAGCAAGAGCATTATGATGCCGATGATGCGCACAACGCTCCTGGCAGCTCTTTCCATACCATACACCTGCAAGCATCCCCTTCAAATCATGCTCCCGAAGGCCAGACCACTTAATCCGATATGCTAAAGTGGTCATGCTCCCTTGGGCTTGTCCTTTTTGCCTTTCATGAGCTCTGACAATGATACGCCGTTTACAGCCACGACCTTGTATTTTATGCCGTGTTGCGAGCCGATTGCTCCACCCTGCGAACCCCCGATGCCGTCAAGCATGACCTCGTCATGCTCGTCAATGAACCTGATGGCGTTGTTGCCCGGCACGAATGCCGTTACCTGGATGCTGTTCTTGACAAGCTGCACCCTTACTGCCTTTATGATGCCGGAGTGGGGCTGTTTCTGCTCCACACCTTTCTTCTTGAGCACTATGCCCTTGCCGAGCGGCGCGCCCTTGAGAGGGTCCTTTTTCCAGAGCTGGAGCGCGTGCCTCTTGTGCGCGGTATTCCTCCACCTGAACTTCTTCCGCTTCTTCTTGAGGTCCCTTGCTGCGAACTGTCCCATATTCATCCTCTTGGCTGATTTTGAGTTTATTGATATGATTATATATAAATACTTTCTATCGCATTGGGTAACCGGTTACAGCATAATTAAGCGATTCTCATCAGCCGAACTTGTGCCTGGTGGCGACTGCGACGGATATCCAGGCCAGCCCGGTAAGAAGGAAAAGCACCAGGGCTATAAGCAGCGCGACCGCGTAGGAGAAGCTGGAAACGCCCACGTTGAACTCGAGGTTCTGTATTATCCAGGTGCCCAGAAGCATGAATACCCCGCCGAGCACCCATATGCCCACGAGTTTTAATGACATGTTTAAGTTTTGGAGTTTTGTGTATATATTTGTGCTTTGTTCGGGACGTGAAAAACAACAGGTTGAAGTAGCCACTCCGTTTACAGCTTTGCCAGTTCCTTCCTGAACGTATCGGCCTTCGAGCCCAGAATCTCGGCCGCCTTTGAAGCTATGTAAACGGGATCAAGACCGGATATGGTCTCTACGTTGAATATGAACCTTGTGGGGTCCCCCTTTATCTCCAGGCCCCCGTCGCTGGCCTCTGCGCATGCCCTGCACAGATCGCACTTCGCCGGGTCTGTTATGACCACCTTGCTGCCCCTGACAGCGAGAATGCCGGAAGGGCATTCCTTCAGGGCGGCCTTGGCCTTGGCGGCGTTCTTTACAACGGCTTCGGGGTAATACTGGTATGCCGCGTTTGCTGCCTGGAATCTTGCATGCCTCTTCCCTATGCCCATGCGAGCAACCGCCTCGAACTTTATGTTGTGGTTCTTCAGCAGCTCCACTATGGGGAAGTTCTGGCTCGTGGGCTTCACGTCCTTGTTGGATGACTTGAGGTCACCCGAATACGCAATGCCCGGCCCGCTCTTTTCGAGCGCGAAAACGACCTGGCAAAGCGGGCACCCCTTTCCGCCGCACTTGCATTCGTCGGCAAAGTTGAACTTTGACGGATCGAACTTCAGCGGTATTAGGCCGAGCCTGCTGGCGATGACTTCGTCGAAAAGTATCGAGTTGTTGTCGTGGATGTCGACCCACTCCACAGCCAGCACGGGAACCTCTGATATCATCACCCTCCTGAGCGCGTTGGCAAAGGCCGGTGTCGCACCCTCGAGCACGAAGCTGAGCTTGTCCCCTTTCTTTTCAAGTGTTTTCACTTTCATAAGCATCTCCCGCATTATCTTAATTTCAGCTCTTTCACTGAAAACCTTCTCTTCAATATCTCCCTGATGGCGTTTATGTTCCTTCCGTTCCTTCCGATAACGGCTACCTTCTCGTTCCTGGGTACCGATATCAGCACGGTGTCGTCCTTTATATCAATCCTGTTGATGTTCGGCACCATGCTCTTCAGCGTGCTTTCGATGTCTTCGTTGCAGGCGAATATCTTCACGTGCCTGTTGCCAAGCACCTTTCTGAGGCTTTTCATGTTCGCCCCGTTCTTGCCTATGGCCTTTCCCATAAGCTCTGATTCGACGACGAAGTATGCCTCGTCGCCGGTTAGTATGCAGTCCCGGGGTTGGACGTTTGTTATTTTCTCGAACATTGCCATTGTCCGTATGCTGTCAGTGCACAGTTTTACCGTCATATGATATCCTTGCTCTGCTTTATTTTGTTTGACTATCCTTATAATGATTTATAACCTTATACCCATGTCACTTCTTTATGCCTATTAGCAGCACGTTGAACGGCTTACCGCATGCTTCCCCCATCTTGGCCGAGTCGCCGCCGAATTCCTTCACATCAATGCCCGAAACCGCTGCCTGCGCGTTGATGTCCCTCTTGCGGGGCTCAGGCATGTTGGACGCGCATATCAGGGCCTGCAGGCTGCCCTTCTTCATGTCCCTGGACACGCTGTTGGTGCCTATCAGCAGCCTGCCTCCCTTCAGCGCTTCCTTTATCTCATTTCCCATGCCCGTCCCTGCGGCCTGCGATCTCTTTCTCTTGGATTTTTTCTTTGGCATGCTATCATTCCCGAATTACAAACTATCAAAGCCTAATAAAGCCTAATACACGTAACCCAGCAGCCTTCCGCCGGTACTCTTCTTCACTGCCTCGTGCTGGTCCATTATGCCTTTTGACGTGGTCAGTATGAGTATGCCCACGTTCTGAGCGGGCAGGTATCTCTTCTCGAATTTTATGAATTCCGACTTCTTGACCGAAAAGCTGGGTTTTATGACGTTGCAGTTGTTTATCCTGCCTTTGAGCGTCACCTTTATCCTGCCGCCACTGCCGTCTTCAACCACATCTGCTCCGCCTATGTACTTGTTATCCTCTATGACCTTCAGCACGCTCCTTATCATCTTTGAATTCGGCACTACGCATTCCTTCCTTCCTACTGCTTCTGTGTTTTTCAACGCGCTGAACACGTCAGCCAAAGGGTCATGTTTCATATCATTCCTCTCCTCATGATTGCATGCTTCTTTTAATAACAGCCTTACCGCTTCTCGAAGCCGAGCTTCTTGGCGCCTTCCCTGAAGCACTGCCTGCAATAGAGCAGGCCGTACTTGCGTATGATGCCGCCTGTCCTGCCGCACTTCCTGCACCTGCGGACGTTCTTGCCGAATTTGCGCTTCTTCGGCTTGTTGAACCTTTCGAACCTTGCAAGCTTCAGCGGCTTGTTTCTTATCTGCTTCTTTACTCGCTCGTATGTCATTCTTATTCCTCCGAAACGGACGGCGTTCCCATTGGTTCAGCTGTCATTCCTCCTCTTCCGAAACCGTCATGCCGAGTTTCTTGGAAGCCCAGCCGATTGCCTCTTCCTTCTGTATCCTGTGCTTCTTGCCTACCTTTCTTGGCTTCATCCTTCTCTTCTTAATCCTGAAGCCGGGCCTCTCAAGCGTCACGCACACGTCCATGCCCATTATGCCTATCTCGGGATTGTATTTGATGCCGGGTATGCTGATGTATTCCGCTACGCCGAACGAAAAGTTCCCGTTAGCGTCGAACTGTGATGGCTTGAGCCTGTTGTCAACCGACTGGAGCAGGGTCTTAAGCAGCTCTTCGGCGGGCTTTCCGCGCACCGTGACCTTTGTGCCTATGGGCCTGCCCTTTGCCCCGCCGAACGTCGTCCTCTTGCGGGTTTTTGTGACCACGACCTTTTTGCCCGATATCTTGCCGAGTATCTTCTTGGCCTTTTCAAGGCCTGGTCCGGGCTCGCCGGACCCGATGTTCAGCGTTATCTTCCCTATCCTGATTGCCCTCATGGGGTTGCTCTTCTTGACCTGTCCTTCATTCCCGCCTTTGCTGCCTTCAGCTTCTGCCATGATTATCATTTCCCGTGCTTGCCCGGGTGCTTTGGCTTGTGCGTGCCCGCGCCTTCCCCGGTCTTGCCAACGAATACGTAATTCTTCATTGTTTCTATTTCCTTGTCAGCCGATTTTATGGCGACCGTGCTCTTTTCTGTCATGCTTTTCCTGGTTTTCACTTCAGTGATAACGCCCTTCAAACCGATGTTCTTGCCCGAGAATATGAACGCCGGGCTGCCCTTCTCCAGCCTGTAGTGCTTGATTATCTTATTTTCCGGAAGGCTTATCTCTATGGTGTCATGGACGCTGTACCCGCCTTTTTCCTTTCCGGTCAACAGGTTCCTTCCGTCGTGGAGGTTCAGCTGCTCTGCGCCGCCCTTCAGCGTCTTTTTGCCTGTTATCATGCACAGCTTGCTGTTTGCTTCAGCCGCCTTTATCTCCTCAATGAAAATGCCCTTGCCGTTCACGCTGACCCTGTAATGCTTTCCCGTGTCCGGTATCTCTATCAAGTCCATGAGACCTACGGGGAACTTGGGCTTTTTCCGGACCTTCTTGTCGACAAAAACCTTCCCCATGTTGAGTATTTTCCTGGCCTCTGAGGCGGTTTCCGCAATCCCGAGAATGTCCCTTAAAACAAGCTGAAGTGGAATGCAGCGCTTCAGGGGATGGGGGCCCGGTGAAGGCCTTATTATGAACTTTTCCTTCTTTACCGAAACAGGCCATGACTTCGGCATCGTGTATCTCTTGAGATGCGACATGATAATCACTCCTTCTTCTCCCCGGCCGGCTTTTCGTCCTGCCTGGCTCCGGGCTTCTTTTCCTCAGCAACCTTCTCTTCTTTTTCGGGCTCCGCCTTGTTTTCATCGGCCTTTGCCTTTTCGGGTTTTGCCTTTTCCTTGACCTTCAAAGGCGTTTTCCTGAGCTCATTTGCCCTTTCCTCGGTTCGCGCCAGGATGCGCTGCCTCTTCTTGTCATCCATGTTTGGTTTGGTTATTATGAGGTTTGACGGCTTCAGCGCCTTCATGACCTCTGAGCCATCTACCTTCTTGACGATTATGCCTTCAACATAAACCTTGCTCCTCTTGAGGTCTATCCTTTCTACGACTCCCTTCAGCCCCCTCGTGGAGCCGCGCATGACCCTGACCTCGTCGCCCTTCCTTACCGGAAGCGACCTTCTCCCGAGCTGCCTCGTGTGTTCCGGGGAAAGGCGTGCCCCCATGAACTTGTGCCTGGTGTGAAGGGGTGCGTTGTGCCTGAACTTGCGCTGCTTCCTTGGCTGCACGCTGCTCTTCCACTTGGCCGACCACTCCTGCTTCATGCCTTCACCTCACACCACTCGCGCTCCGGGCTTGACGTCCTTGTTCGGGTGCAGGAGAACACAGTCGCTCCTGTCTCCCTCGACATCAACCGCCATTATCATGCCCTGGCTCTCGTGCCCCCTGAACGCCTTGGGCTCGAGGTTGAAAAGGAACGGGCACTGCTTGCCTTCCAGGTCCCCGGGCGCGTAGAACTCCGCTATGCTCGCGACTATCTGCCTTTTCCCGAGCTCGCCGAAATCCACCTGCATCTTCATGAGCTTGTCGGCTCCCTCCGCCTTCTCGGCCTTGAATATCCTGCCCATCCTTATGTCCAGCCTCTGGAAATCCGCAAAGCTTATCGTTTCTTCCATATTCACACTACCTGGCCCGCTATCTTGCCTATTGTCTGGAAACGCTCCACGACCTCCCTTGCGATGGGACCTTTTATAAGCGAGCCCCTGGGGTTTGAATCGTCATCCACCAGCACGGCCGCGTTGTCCTCGAAGCTTATGCTCATGCCGCCCGGCCTCTTGTACTCCTTGGTCTGCCTGACTATGACCGCCTTGTGGACCTGCTTCCTGACCTTCTCAGTGCCGACAAGCACCCTGCAGTTGACCAGGCTGCCTATGCCTGCCATTGCCCTGCCCCTGCGCCTTGTCTTGTACTTCCGGACCGCTATTATACGTAGCAGTTTTGCCCCGCTGTTGTCCGCGCATACGAGATCCGTGCCCGGCTGCAGGGTCTTGGTGACCTTTGATGAGATTGCCTTCATGATTATCACTCATTCTTGCCTTCTTCCTTGCCGTTTTCGTTGTTTTCATCTTTTTCGGCTTGCTCGGCTTTCTTTGCCTTTTCCTCCGCCGCTTCCCTGTTTTTCCTTTCCTGTGCCTTCTCTTCCCCGGTCTTTGCCAAGTCCTCCCCCTTGATTTCGTACTGGCCCTCTGCAAGCTTTGCAATTATTATGAAGCGCTTTGTCTTTGAAAGCGGCCTGCACTCGCCTATGACGACCACGTCGCCTTCCTTCGCCTTTATGCAGTCCGGGTTATGCGCGGTCACCCTTGTCTTCCTTCGCTCATACCTCTCGTACTTGGGTATGTACTTGTGGTAACCCCATTCGACCATGGCCGTGTTCTTTGACTTGGCGTGGCGCACAACGCCCCTGAACACCTTTCCCCTCACGGAAACGGTCCCGTGCCAGGCACAGCTGACGCTGCCGCAGTTGTCCTTTGGCTGTTGCAGCCCAACCACTCCGGTCGACTTCTTCATTATTATCGCCTGCTCCGGCAGTGCCGGATTCAATGTATTTCAATACTATTATATAGTATTGACTGTCATGCACAGTTATCCGCTTCAAGACCCGCCTTGCGGCGCTGGCAATCAGCAGTCATGTTCCCCGCCGAGGGTATCCTGCCGCGCCACGGGCAGGACCGTTCAGGGATCTAATAACTGTCAATGAAGCTGGCGGCTTTTGTGTTTGCAAATGCGCGCAAACGCATGCGGCTGCCATGCTTAGCTATTATAAAGCACGAATGCTTTATAAATGTTTATGAAGCGTGCTTATTTGCCGGTTTTGGCCGCGATCGGAATCGTTGCCGCGCTGCTCTTGGTGTCCTTTTTTTCGGGATACCCGCAGGCACAGGGAACGAACAGCGTATGCATAAAGGGCGCCTGCTTCCGGGTAGAGATCGCAGCGACAGCGGACCAGAGGGCCAGGGGCCTCATGTACAGGGAATCCCTTGACTACGACAGGGGCATGCTTTTCGTCTACGCCAGCGAGGGTTTGTACCAGTTCTGGATGAAGAACACGCTCATACCGCTGGACATAATCTGGATAGGCAGCGATAACCGGATAGTCAACATAAAGAGGAACGCAGAGCCCTGCGGTGCGGTCAGCTGCCCGACGATCAACCCCGGCGCGGACTCGCTCCACGTGCTGGAGATAAACGGCGGCCTCTCTGACGCGCTGGGCTTCGAGGTCGGTGACGGGGTCGAATTCAGAATTAACTGGCGTTAATGCCGGCTTGTGCAACAAAGGTTTATATTTTTTCTCTCCGTTTATTATTCATGGTTCTACGAAGATACGGTCATCTTCATGGGTGGAGAAAGGACACTCCGCAGAGCGAAAGACGGTTAAATAGATTTGACATTGATCCGGAAGAAAAAGACCCAACAGAAGAAATAGAATATTTTAGAAGAACTGAATCTGATTCACAATCATATTCAAGGGGGGAAGAAACCGACAAAGAGGGCAGGGCAAGAAAGCTGATTGACGGGCTTAGTGACGATGTAAAGCAGTTCACGGAAACGATCGGCCGAAGGACCGGGATTTTTAATAGCCTTGTGCACCAATCCGTTTATCATACAGAAAGTTACGCAGAACCCTTTAAACCGGAATTTGTGGATGAGTATTTCTGGGTTCCCCTTTGATTCATGACGTGTTCAGCAGGAGGAAACTGAAGAGCATATACAGAAAAATGACCGCACTGGGCACGTTTTCTGATAAAGGGACCGAAAAACAACACGCATTTCTTGTCAGCGAAATGAAGCGATACGGCATGGCAAAGGCGATGGCAAGGTACGGGATGGTAATCTAGAAAAGCCGGATTATCGGTTACCATTTCCTGAGCTTTTTCTTCGGACGGTCCTCCGGCCGGGCGACGAGCAGCCTGCCGTCCACCCTGACCTTTTCCCCGGACGGTAGTGTGAAGCGGAACACGCAATGGTCCTTGGCAAAATTGCGCTCTACCGCGTTGCCTTTTCCTTTCTCAATCTCAATGGTAATGGTCTGGCGCGTCTCGTCCGTGACAACGCCTTTCGCGCCTATCTGCGTCTTGTTGGACGAGCTGACGATTTCGGCCTTCAGGCCGATAAGCTCGTGCCTGGCTATGTTCTTGGCGGTTATCATAGAGAAATATTGTTTTGTTTATTAAAACGGTTTGCGTTTTGGGGTGTCCGGGCTAGCTCACGTCAATCATGTCAGCAGGGAAGCCCAGCCCGACAAGGATGTTCTTGACCTTGCTTTTGTGGTCGCCCTGAAGCTCGATTGTGTTCTTTTTCAGGGTACCCCCGCAGGCAAGCTTATGCTTCATCTCCTTCATGATTTTCTTGATGTCAAGCTCCTTGCTTATGCCGTCGATAACCGTTGTCTTCTTGCCGAACCGCCTGGCGACCGTGTACACCTTTATCTTTTCCTCTTCCTTTGCCATTACCTCGCATGTGCACAGCTCGCGCGGCAGTCCGCACTTTGGACAGATATCACTCATTTTTCTGAACCTTCCACTCCTTTTACATCCGTTTTGGCAGCAGAAGCCTCCTTGGGCTGCTTCTGCTTCTTTGACCTCACTGTCATGATTCGCGCTATGGCTCTCCGTATCTCTCTTATCCTGCCGGGAGAAGTAGCGGATGCGCCGATTGCTATGTTCGCCCTTTCCTTTGTTAGCTCAAGGCGCAATTCGTTCAGCTTCTTGTTCAGGTCTTTTTCGCCCAGCTTTTTTACGTCCTTGATTCTTAATATGGCCATAGAACTTTGTTATTATTCTCCTCTTTATTTAAATTCATTTCTTCTTGCTTGCGGGTTTGCTCTTCTTTGCCTTGGTCTCTTTCTTCTTCTTGGCGTGCTTCGGTTTTTCCTTGTCGTGCTTCTTGGCTGCGGGCTTGTGTTTTGCCGGCTTCTTCTCGGCCGAGGTCTTCTTTTTCGCGGGCTTCTTCCCCTTTTTGGCTTCGGGCTTCTTTTCCTTGGTATTTTTCTTCGGCTCCTTTCCGGACTTGGCCTTGCTCGCTTCCTTTTCCTGCGCTTCCTCTTCGTCCTGCTCGCGCACGATCTCATGCGCCTTGCGTATCCGGTTCAATTTCTCGCCGGTTATGTCTATGAATTCCCTGAGTATCCTCACCCTTATGCCTATCTTGCCGGGCCTGGTCTGGGCCTCTTCGAACCCCTCGTCGACCAGCTCGTCCACCGGATGGCCGGCGTATTTCACGTAGCCCTCTGTGAACTTGGATGTAAGGCCCTTTCCGCCGCCGAGCTTGCCGGATATTGTTATCTGGACGCCTATGGCGCCCGACTGCATCACGCGCTTGACGGTCAGGTTGCCTATCTTCTTGTACTTGTAGCCCCGCTCCAGGGCAGATGCTATCTGCTTCGCGACTATCTTGGCGTCCGTGTTGGGGTTGTTTATGGTCTTGACGTCCAGCTGGGGGTTTTCCAGGTTGAACCTGGCTTTTAGGGCCTCTGTCATGTCGTTGATGTTCTTGCCTCCCCTTCCGATTATGCGGCCGGGCTTGTTGGTGTATATCACTATCTTTATGCCCAGGGGGGTGCGCTGCAGCTCTGTCTTCGAATAGTCACCGAGCGGGAACTGCTTCCTGATGAATTCCTCTATCTCGACTTCCTTTATGCCCTGCTTTACGAAATATTCATTCAGCATGCTCATCTATCCTCCAACAATATCTGCAGGTTGGTCATCTTTGCCTGCCTTCTTGCCAGCTTGAACCGCCTGGGCGTCTGGTACGTGAATCCCTGGTGCGCCGAGGCGTGGACAATCATCCTTTCGGGGTCGAACCCCTTGGATTCAGCGTTGCTTTCGGCCAGCTTGAGTAGTCCTATCATCTCGCCGACCACCTTGGTGTGGTACTTGCCGTCCAGGGTGACCTTTTCCAAAGCGAGGTTCTGCAGCAGGTTCATTGCCTTGGACGCGCTGGTGTTGGTTATGGCCCTGCATACCTTTGCCGAATGCTTGGTCGAAATCCTGAGGTTCCTTCCGTATACCTTCACCGACTTCTTCGGGTTCGGGTTCCTGGCGTATCTGAGCATATCATATCCTTCCTGCTACTTCAGCGGCACGTACTTGCTGGACTTGGTTGCCCCGAATCCTGGTGCAGAGTGCTCGACCTTTTTGCGGGTCTGGGCGAACTCCCCAAGCCTGTGCCCTATCATCTCCGGCTTTATGTCGACTGTGGTGTACTCCTTGCCGTTGTGTATGCCGATCCTTACTCCCACCATCTCAGGGATTATTACCATCTGCCTGCACATGGTCCTGTGGAATTTCTTGGGCTTCTGTATTATCTTCAGCAGAAGCTTCTTCTGATTCTCCGTGAAGCCTCTCTTCAGGGATCTCCTGTACCTTGCAGGCAGTATGTTCCTGAATTCCTGCAGGCTCATGCCCTTGATTTCTTCCCAATCCTTTCCCCTGTACGTGAATTTCTTGACCATATGTTAACCGGCCGCGCATGCGGCCATGCCTCCTACTTTCTTTTCCTCTTTCCTCCTCTCGGGGATATAAGGCCGACCTTTCTGCCGGCAGGTGCGTGCCTTGAAACCGGCGACCTGGTTGTTCCGCTTCCCGACCCGCCGTACGGGTGGTCAACGGCATTCATGGCAATGCCGGATGTTCTCGGATACGGCCTGCCTCTTGATTTCATCAAGTGGTATTTGGCTCCTGCCTTTAAAAATGGCTTCTCTTTCCTCCCTTCCCCTGCCGGCGATCCTATGCTTGCCCTGCAGTTGACGTGAATCTTCATGGTTTTCTTGGACGGGAGCTGGATCACGCAGGCCTTGCCGCTCTTTGAAACGAGCTTTGCGGACGAGCCGGGCGCCCTGCACAGCTTGGGGCCCGAGTTGGGGGACGCCTCTATGCAGGATATCTGGGTGCCTTCGCTTATGTCGACTAGACGCTTGACCCTGCCGGAGACCGCGTCCCCGACCGCCATGCCTTCGATTGCGACCAGGTAGCCCCTGCTCTTGTCGTCATACTCGACCTTTGCGAGCGGCGAGTTCCTTGCAGGATCGTTTATTATGTCAACAACCTTTCCTTCCTTTTCCCCGTACTTGAGGGCCGGCATGAACTTCCTTGCCGTGGCCCTGTAGGTGGGCGATCCCTTTCCCCTTCTCTGGCTTCTCAGCGGCGTTCCCATATTATCCAACCATCCTTTCTTGCTGGAGTTTTTTAATGTCTGTAAAAGAACCTATGTATTCAAATGTTGCTTCGTTTCCTTCCAGGCCGGTTCTTGTGTAAACAGAATAAAGCGATTCTCTCTGGTCGATATGTATTACTGGTATTGGCAAACCGTTTTTTTTCTGAAATGAAACATCCATATTGATTTTTTGTGCCATCATATCATCCCCAGCCTTGTAGCTATGTCGGCCGCGCTGTAATCAGCGCCGAGCTTTATGTAGGCCTTCTTGTGGCCTTTCCTTGTTATCGTGACATTGACTGCCAGCACCCTGACGCCGAATCCCTTTTCCACCGCTTCCTTTATCTTTTCCTTGTTGGCGTTCCTCCTGACAACGAATATGAGCTTGTTCTCCATCTCGACCATGTTCATGCTCTTTTCCGCAAGGTGGGGGTACTGGAGGATTTTCCACGGGTCATAGCCCTCGACCACTTTCATGGGAGGCTCTTTTTTCTGCTCCTCCTTTTTCGCGTCCTTTTTCTTTTCCTTGGGCTCTTGCTTATTTTCTTCAGCCGGCTTTTCCCCTGTTTTGGCTTCCTTTTTCTCGGCCTTGGGCTGCTTTTTATCGTCCTTCGGCTCTTCTTTAATGTCCTTAACGGACTGGTCTATCATCCTGTCAAGCTCTTCTTCTGTGGGCTCCTTGCCGGGCATAGTATCTACCGTAACAGTTAATGCTCCGAAAAAAACAGATTGAAATGGTTACCCATCAACCGGTTCTTATCGGGCTGTGAATAGATTAAACCCCGAAAGTTTATAAACGTTTTGCCTGACGTGCTTAAGGCGCAGAAGGTTTTAAGCAAACAAACATAACTATTATTGAATGGAAACAAGGACGAAGGCGCTGCTTGCGCTGCTTCTTCTGCCAGGTCCCATAGCCGAGATAATCTCGTCCAACACGCCGGTTTACAAACTGCTGGCTCTGGGGGCCTGGGTTGCGCTGATTTTGATTTACGGCTGCGGCACGCTGCTTATCCGGGAGGCAAAGGTAAGGTGGGGACTACAGTGGAGCGTTGTTCTGCTTGCCATAGCATATGGCATATTCGAGGAGGGGCTTGTTACCCAGGCGTTCTTCAACCCGCACTGGTTCACCGCCGGCAACTACTGGATGGCGTTCGGCGTGCAGTGGGGCTGGACAATACTGCTTCTGGTTTTCCATGCAAGCATCAGTACGTTGATACCCATATACATGATTAACAGGCTATGGACTGATTCGGAGAACAAGCAGTTACTGGGGAACCGGGGGATCGCTATTGTGATAGCCGGTACTCTTGCAGGGATTGGGCTGGGAATGAACGTCTTTGCCGGGCCTTCTGGGCCGGGAGGGTTCTTTGCGGCGCCTGGCCTGCTCATAGCGGGCTCTGCAGCTATCGGTGTTCTGGCCTTGCTCGCATATAAGCTAAGGCATACCAGGATCGTCCTTGGCAGGGGACTGCTGCCGCCGGCTGCAATCGCTGCTGTCGCTTTCATCTTTCAGGGATTGAATACCAGGGTGCCTCCTGCGCTGTCACATTTCGGATTCGGTGTTGAAGCAGGTGTGCCTGTACAGCTCTTCTTCGTACTGCTATTCGCATTGTTTTCCGCCACACAACTTCTGAACAGGAAAACAGAGGGGAGGCATGTTGTGGGTTTTGTCTTTGGCTCTGTGTTTTTCTGGATAGTAATATGTTTCCTTAATGTTCTTTTTGGTGCTGCCGCCCGAATTGATCTTGTGGCAGTCGCGCCTGTCGCATTCGTGCTTCTGGCTGCCTGGAGGCGTAGGGCGCTCAGGAACGGTAGGGTTCCGAAACCAACAGTCGCCTGACCAATCAAACAACTGGATAGTGCATTATCGGCTTCTGCTTGACTTTGGTGGCAGTGCTGTCCTTCACCAGCTTGTTCATCCTTCTCAGCAGGCCGCACAGGCTGACAAGATGGTCCCCATCCCTGACATTTGCTTTGTAAATGTCAAGCCGTGGTATCTGGATGTTGTTTGTTATGAGCGTCAGGTCACCGCCGTTCTCGACTTTCCTTTTCCCGGGCTCGGCATCAAGACCGCTGATCACTTTCTCGTATTTGGTGCTCTCGACCGGTATGCTCTTCACGTGGAAGATGTGACTTCCGACCTGCCTGTACATATGTTCTGTCTCGTCCGGCACGCAGCCATTACCGTACCCCGTCAAGCCAAGCAACTCTTCCTCGAATTCCTTGATAAGGCCCGCGTAGTCGTTAGCCAGGGAACTGGCATCAAGATATCTTCTCGCGTTCCCTGAGTTCAGTTCGCGAAAGTCCATACCGAGTGGCACGACAACTGACTCAACATCTTCCGGGAAGTCCGGCTGCTTTTCAATGGCTATCTTGACGCCCCTGGAAGTGACCCTCTTTTTGGTTCTCTTAATCATCTTCAGTATTTCGTTGGCTGAAACGTACGGCTGGGCATAGATGGTCATAATCCCCACCGGCCTTTCGCCTGCCCTGTACTGGGCAAGCCTTGTTCTGAGATGACTGTATATCTCCTGGAACACTTCCTTATATCCCGGTCTCTTTGTGGTCGGCGTGACCTTCATCTCGAATTTCATGCCGCCAATGAAGCAGGGCTTGATTATCTCAGAACCCGGTCTGTTGTCGTCATCGTATTCTGTGAAGTCCTTTAGCGAATCAGTGAATGGGTTTATCACTTCGGAACAAAGCAACGCCTTTCTCTGGCCGGCGCGGAAGTAGTTGTCAGCGTTGTCGCCGTCAAGCCCGGTATAGCCTGGCAGTGCCTCGACTGTTATTGGCGCTATATCGCTCATGTTAATCCCTCCTTGGAATAGGATTACCAAAAAACATATGTCAAAATAACATCCCCCTAAGGGGGTATAATTAATCAGATTATTAAGCACATAAAACAATATTACAGTATGCAAGAACAAACCACTGGTTCGCTCCGTAAGATAGGGCTCACCGACGGAGAGGTCAGGGTATATACGGCCCTTCTTGGGCTCGGCCCGAGCACGTCCGGACCCATCGTGAAGGAAGCCGGCATATCAAGCTCAAAGGTGTACCCGATACTGGACAGGCTGATAAGCATGGGCCTGGCGTCTTACATCAAGAAGGGCAGCAGGCGCGTGTTCCAGACAACGTCACCAAGCAAGATACTCGAGCTTCTTGAGAAGAGGAAGCAGGAGATCGAGCAGCAGAAGAGGGAGATAAGGGGCATCATCCCGAACCTGGTCAGGAGGCGGAATAGCCTGCTGCAGAAGCACGAGGCAACGGTTTACGAGGGCTACAAAGGCGTAAAGACCTATTACAAGGGCCTGCTAGCCAGCCTGAGGAAAGGTGACGAGCGCCTGGTGTTCGGAGCGCGCTCCGGATATCCGGTCGCGAAGGGCGCGCAGTACTTCTTCCAGGCATACCACAGGGACTGGTCAAAGAAGGGCCTGAGAACCAGAATCATATTCAACAAGGACCTTAAGGGGCACAAATCTGTCCGGTTTTTCGAACTGTCGCCTCTTACCCAGGTCCGCTACCTGCCACAGGTCACGCTGTCGAGCATAGGCATGCAAAAGGACACCGTTGACGTGCTCATATGGACGAAGGAAACCCAGCTCGTCTTTGCCATAAAGAGCCGCGAAGTAGCGCGCACGTTTCGGGACTACTTCGGCGCGCTGTGGAAGCTGGCGAAATGATTGCCCGGCCCGGCGGCATTATATATACCTATAAGTTGACAATGCAAAGGCCTCATACTCATGTTGTTCTTGCATGAGACCGCGCTTTTTCATTTCAATTAACCGACCATCTGCAGGCTTGCGAGGGCGACGAACTTGTCGTCGGCGAACTCGAAAATCCCGTCAAGCCCGGTTACTGTGAAGATGCCTCTCGTAGCCGAGGAAACGCTACAGAAAACGAGCCTGTGCCCGCAATCGGTTATCAGCTTGAGTAGCTTAAGCAGCTTGCTGATGCTGCCAGAGGTTATGATGTCGACATTGGAAAAGTCTATCACAACATGACAGTCGCCCCTGTCACTAACCTTTTCTGTGACCTTCTTCAAGTCGTCACCCATTTCCGGCTCCTGGGGCAGGTCCACGAGAATGATGTCTTCAGACCAATCTTGAATTCCCATTGCAATTTTTCTCCTTTCGTGTTCGGCTTATTTTTTTATTTACGCCGCTTTCGCGGGCGGGATCTGAGATCTCTCATATAATTCTGGCTTTTCTTCAGGCCCAATTGGCGTGCTTTGGTCTTTACCGATCCTGCAGACCGACCTAGTTGTTCGGCCAGTTCTTCCGTTCTCGTTTTGGGATAAAGTTTTTTAAGAATTTTCAAGTCATTGTCTGTCCAGCACTTATAAACATCCGTCGTCAACCCCATATCATAGGCCTTTTGCCTGACCGCAGTTAATGGCCGATTAAGCATTTCGGCTATCATATTCCAATTTCCATCCGGGCAAAGCTGCTTGAGCAGCTTGATGTCATCCTCTGTCCACGACCACGGGCCCCTGATAAGATCATCTTTTTCGCTTTTTTTCTTCTTTTTGTTTTTCTTCTTCTTCATTACTAAATCTCCCTTCATGTTTCATAATGCATACGTTTTTCAAAAAATGGTTTTTCAGAAATTGTAAACGAGCTGCAGGTAACCCATGGTCACGCCTTCGGAGTCCCTGAACACGCCTGCGTCCATCATGTTGGTAGTGCTCTCCCTGCCGCTGCCGGTCAGGTCCGCCAGCACGCCGCCGCCTGTCCTGTGGTATTCAAGGTCTTGCCTGCCTGAACGTTTCCATTCAGCGTCCAGGTGCGGCCGCAATACGCTGGTTTTATCCCCAAACAATCGCAACGGGTACGCCGTTGCGCCGAAGCTGAGAACGTCGCCGGCAATGCCGCTGTCGTACAGGAACTCAAACGCGAGCTTGCGCGCCCTCTCATGCCTGTGTATGTCCGGGAAGTTCATGATATTGGGCACAAGGCTGACGTCAGAGAATCCATCGTTTGGGTTCAACAGGCCATATACGGAATATCTGAGGTTAGTGTGCGGATCCAGGGCAATATTAAGCTTGGTTCTGTGATTCCCCTGGAAATCCGTTTCCCAATACGCCCTCCAGTCTGTTCCATCAAAAGCGGGGTAATGCTGGCCGATTGCCATGGCTGCTCTCTTGTTGCCTTCCTCGTCCCACTTCAAACCCGCCCCGGAATCCCAGTTGCCGGGACCCTGGTTGAAAAGAAGCAGTGTCCATGTTTCCACACCTGCTAAGTTATAGGCTCCGGCAACAAGCTGGCTCTTGCAAAAGTCGGTCTCGAAGCGCCGGCCCAGTTGCAGGCCGTACAGCCATTCGTTGCCGCTGGAGGGTGTTTCCTTGCCTTCCAGGATGCCGCCCACAACCCAGTCATCAGAGCTTCCCAGGAAATTGAAGCCCATTCCGCCGTAGCCTTCGGTTCTGGCACCGAATAACGACGCATAACCCTTGTAATCTCCGGTTTCGAAGGGTGACCCAAAGCCCAGGCGCTCATCGGTTCCGCTTGGGGTTTCCCTGCGGTCCCACCTGGCCAGGTCAAAGAACGTGAATTCCCCGTTGTGGTCCAGCGGGTTAAGCCGCACCCGCGTCCACGCCGGATTGTTGATGTCCTTGTCGTCGTCCATGACAAGGTCTGTCTGGAACCCGATGTCTGCTCCGGGCCCGCGCGCAGCCTGCGCGCCCGCGTTCGTGCGCGCCATGCTGACTGCTGCGCAAAACAATAACATTGTCTTCAAACTTTTCATTTTCATATCGCTTTGTCTCCTTCCGTTATTGTCAAAATAAGAGTTATTTCACGTTAGACAAGCCAAGACTGCGCCAGAATACAATAATATAATGAATTCTGTTGTGCGAGTCGCGCCTGTCATACGATTTCAAAAAAGGCTCCACTGACAAAACCGCTGGCCAGTTTGTGAAGCAAACAGGCCAATTCTTTTGGCAGATTACTTGAATCCTGGCAGCGAGCTTTCTGTTCAGACAAGCCCGGGGGACCGTTAAGGTCAGTGATGTGTTTTGTAAATGAGCATGAATCTTGTGTTCGTTGCTAGTTATTCTGTATATTGTAACTACTTAAAAGTGAACATATAAATTTAAATAACTATTTGACTTGTTTTGGGGAATCCAGGAAAAAAGGAAATTACTTCGCGGTCTTGGCGAGCGCCTCTACCGCTGACTTGGTCCAGACAGCCAGGCGGCCGGGGTGCGTTCCGGGCGCGAGCGTCTCCACGTCGAGGTCGGCGAGCGTGGTTGCCTCCACCCCTGGCAGGTTGCGCGCGGCCCTTATTACGCCCTTGTCCTCTGCGATTATGATTACCGGACCCTTCTTCTGGCCGGCCCGCCTGCCGCGCATCTTGCCCTTGCCGGCATTCCTTTTCTTGGGTTTGACGCGGGCGAGCTCTTTCCCAAGTCCGAGCTCTTCGAGCGCCTTCTTGACTTCCGATGCCTTCTTGAGCTCCTGCAGCCTGTCTTCCACGATAAGCGGAACGTGCTTTACGCCTTCGATGGCGTGGCTGCGGCCTGAAATCGTGTCCTTGTCCGCGCTGGCCGCGATTGCGGAGTAAAGCGCGTTCAGCCATTCCTTCTTGTTTATCTTTTCCTTCCATACCTTGCCCGGCTTGGGCGGATGCGCCTTGCGCCCCTTGGTTGCCTGGGGCACTATGCGCGCTGTCATGGAAAGGAACCCGACCCTGCCGTGTATCCTCTTCATCCGCGCCATTTCCCTGTTCATCATGGTGTACCTGTAGTGACGCTTGCCGTGGTAATGGGCTGACGTGCGGTAGCCTGCGAGCGGGTCTGAGCCGTAAGGCTGCCTCTTCTCGGAGCGCTCCGCGAGCACTGCGCGCTTGATAAGGTCGGTCCTTACCGGTCTTGAGAATGGCTTGGCTAGCTCAACTTCGCCCTTATGCTTGCCATCAAGGTCATAAACTGGTTTGACGGTTTTTTTTGGTTGGCTTAAGCCGTCTTTTCTTTCGGTTTTCACGTCGCAACACCGCTTTCTTTTGGTATTATAGCACGGAGTTATATTTATATAGCTAATGGTTATTTAATGTTATAATCTCAGTGCTGCTGGGATTGGTTGATGGTCAAATGATCCCTGGAGGGTTTGACTGCTTTATCCAATATCATTAGGCGGTCTTTCCGGTATGGGGGTATGACTGTAGGATGCCTTTATCAAGGTATATTTGTTCTACAGTCTGTCATTTGGCAATAGGGTTATCGCGGTTGATATCATGGGAAGCGACCAGGAAATGAAAAGGCTTGAAGCGAAGCTGAGGAAGAAGGCAGAGGAAAAGGGAGAAAAACCAGAGCTGCCAGAAGGCAAGGCTGAAGGCGGATCCGGGGAAAGCTCGGAAAAATCCAAGCATAAGAAGACCGACGCCAGGATGATGGATATAGTCAGGCTTGCGGAAACCAACCTGGACGGTTCTAAGAAGGTGTTTGACGCCATACGCAGCATACGCGGTGTTTCGTTCATGATGGGCAACGCCATTTCAAAGATGTCGGGGCTTGGCGGAAAGAAGGTTAGCGAACTGACTGATTCTGAAAAGGAAAAGCTGGAGGACATGATCATGCACCCTGAAAGGCACGGCATTCCGGTATGGATGCTAAACAGGAAAAGCGACCCGGTTACCGGCGAGGACAGGCATCTCGCGGTTTCTGAGCTCGAGTTCACGCAAAAGATGGATGTCGACCTCATGAGAAAGCTCAAGACATACAAGGGCGTAAGGCATTCCACTGGCCTGCCTGTCAGGGGCCAGCGCACAAGGGGCTCGTTCAGGAAGGGCAAGACCGTTGGTGTAAGCAAGAGGAAGGAGCAGCCCGGCAAGAAAAAGTGATGGAGTAGCACATGCGAAAAATAAGAAAGAAGTTCAAGAGGCCAAGGGTGTCCTGGGATTCAGATTCAATCAAGGAAAACAAGGAGCTTGCATCCGAATACGGCCTCAGGAGAAGGAAGGAAATCCTGATTTCACACGAGATACTCAGGGGTTTCAGGCAAAGGGCCAGGCAGCTTATCGCGGAGAAGAACGAGGAAAAGGAAAGTGTTCTGATGAAAAAGCTTGTGCGGGTAGGGCTTCTGGCTGATGAGAAAAAAGAGCTTGACGACGTGCTTACGCTCACGGTCAGGGACGTGCTTGACAGGAGGCTCCAGACCCTGATATTCAAGAAGGGTGTGGCAACCAGCCCGCTGCACGCAAGGCAGTTGATAGTGCACGGCCACGTCAAAATCAAAGGGAGAAGGGTGAAGTTCCCTTCGTATCTCGTTCCCGTTGCCGAAGAGAAGGACATAGAGGTGGTTGCCGGAAAGTCAAAACCCAAGAAACCTTCGGCTGGTTCGGCGCAAGCAGTGGCCAAGGAGCAGGAAGCGGGCGCAGAAAAGGCTGAATCCGGAAAGGATTCGGAGGCCAAGCCGGAGGAAGCGCCCGACGGGGAAAATAAACCCAAATCCGGTCCGGATGAAAAGCCGGAAGCCAACGAGCAGCCGGATGATAGCGGGGAAAGGGGTGATTGATGATGACTGAGAAGAAAAAGGTCAAAGCCAAGCATGCGGGTCAGGCAGCCAAGAAAGGAAGGGAAGAGCCCAAGAAACCGGCGGCAAAGAAGGCTGAACCGGCGAAACAGGTGGCTACCAAGAAGATTGACATTGCCACGCTAAAGGAAAGAGCAAAGATGGTGGAGGCAGACCTTAAGAAGAAGGAAGCCGAATCGGTTGCCAGGCCCTTCATCAAGGCTCCCGGCAGGCCGGCACCGAGGATGCGCAGGCCAAGGCCTGTTTTCAGGAAGCCCAGGTTCCTAGGCAAATGGGGCGTGGCGCACATCTATTCATCGGATAACAACACCATAATCCACATAACCGACATAACGGGCGCGGAAACCATTGCAAGGGTTTCCGGCGGCATGATGACCAACAAGGACAAGGACAAAGGCAAGGCCTTCCCGTCAATGAAGGCGGCAAAGAAGGCTGCCCAGGACGCTGCCGCAAAGGGCCTTATGGGCGTACACCTCAGGGTGAGGGCGCCGGGCGGCAACAAGAAGCGCATGCCGGGCCAGGGAGCCCAGCCCGCGATAAGGGCGCTTGTCAGGGGCGGTCTGAGGATAGGCTCGATAAAGGACGTCACCCCGATTCCTCACGACGGCACCAGGAAGAAGGGGGGCCGCAGGGGCCGCAGGGTATAGTTGGCATGTAAGGTGTTTTCGTATGGCAAAATCTCACAGTCCCAGGAAAGGGAGCAGGGCATACTGGCCAAAGAAGAGAGCCAGCAGGATATACCCAAACGTCAAGACATGCCCGGAGGACGAGAAAGCGGCTCCTTTGGTTTTCGCCGCGTACAAGGCTGGGATGAGCAGGGCAATCCTGACTGACACGAGGAAGAACTCGGTGACGTCGGGCCAGGAAGTCGTTAGCACCGTTACTGTTCTGGACTGCCCGCCTCTGGTTGTTTGCGGAATAAAATTCTACAAGAGAACCGCCTATGGTCTGAAGGATTCCGGGGCAATATGGATGGACAAGCTGCCAAAGGACCTTTACCGGAAAACGAACATACCCAAGAAGACCGACAGCAAGGCCGGCATCGAAAAGGCGGAAAAGGCTGATGACGTCAGGCTTGTTGCTTACACAAAGCCCAGGGAATCCGGTATAGGAAAGAAACGGCCGGAGCTGTTTGAAATACGGCTGAGCGGGAAGACCGTTCAGGACAAATGGGAGTATGCCAAGGGCAGGCTGGGCACAGACCTCAAGGCAAGTGACGTGCTTGCGGCAGGCGAACTGGTCGACGCCATCGCCGTCACCAAGGGCAAGGGCTTCCAGGGCCCTGTCAAGAGGTTCGGCGTGAAGATAAGGCCCAGGAAGCATGAGAAGAAGAGAAGGCATGTGGGCACGCTAGGCCCTGTCACTCCCGGGAGGGTTTTGCCTGGTGCGATTGCAATGCCGGGCCAGCTCGGCTTCCAGACCCGTACCGAGCACAACAAAAAGGTGCTTAAGATCGGCGAAAAGGGTGAGGAAGTGAACCCCGAGGGCGGGTTCGTGAATTACGGCCTTGTCAGGGGCGGTTACGTCATAATCGCCGGGTCCGTGCCCGGGCCCAAGAAAAGGCTCATAATGCTCAGAAAGGCCATAAGGCCTTCAAAGGAAGCGTATCCGGCAGAGTTCAAGAAGCTTTTCCTTGATTCGCAGCAATGATTGCTTCTGGTTTTTGGCCGTGCCTGCTTGTTTTTCAAATCTCCCAATGAATCGCGTCAATCAGGAAAACGCTCACCGGCACGAGAACCAGGATTATTATTATCAGAACTATGATCAGGAACGGGTCTGCCTGAACGCTTATGCCATAGCCGAGCAGAGAAAGCAGGAAAAGGAAAACCACGACCATAAGGATAATAGAGAACACCTTCTCCCTCTTGTGGCGGTACCTGCCCTTTAGGTGCTCCTTGCGTTCCTGGCGTGTCCATTTCTTCGGCATGGTTAATAATTGTGCGAACAGAAATAATAAGCTATATGGCATGAGTTATCCGTGTGTTTTTGCCTTCTTTTCTTTCTTCTTGATGAGCTTGCTTGCCGGTTTGAATGTTTTCTTGGTTTTTCCGGGCTTTTTCCCTTTCCCGTCGTCTTTTCCTATTGGGTTTCCTTTGCTGTCAAGGAAACCGCATCTGACGCATAGCTTCCAGGGCCTCTTGCCCTTTGACTTGACTGACACTACGAAAAGGCCGCATTGCTGGCACTTCTCCCTGAGCACCTTCACCATGCCGAAATGCGGAAGCGAGAATGTTTCGGTGCATTTGGGATAGCCTGTGCAGCCGACGAAGCGCGCCCCCTTTCTGGACCTGCGTATCACAAGCTCGCTGCCGCACTTGCACGTGCCTATTGTAGTTTCCAGCCTGTGCTGTGCAATCACGTCCTTGAGCAGGTGGTTGCCTATGTTTTTCTCGTTCTTCTTGAAGTTGGCCAGTATGCCCTCAAGTGCGGACCTTGCCGCTTTTACTATGTCTTCCCGCTTCTTCCTGCCCTCCTCAATGACCTCCATATCATGCTCGAAACTCCTGGTCAGCTCAATGGAAATCACCTCCGGCGCATACTTCTCAAGCGCGGTTATGACGCTCTGGCCCAGCTTTGTGACTATTATGTCCTTTTCCTGTATGTAGCCCCTGTCATAAAGGGTCTCAAGTATGCCTGCCCTCGTCGCCTTGGTTCCGAGCCCCTCGGCTTCCATCTCCTTCAGTATGCCTGCCTGGGTGAACCTTTTGGGCGGCTGGGTTTCCTTGTCCAGCACGTCAAGGCTCTTCACGCCGAGATTCTGCCCCTGCTTGACCTGCGGGAGCACGGTCTCCCTGTACCTGGCATAGGGCATGTAGAACTCCATCCATCTGGGCTCGACTGTCCTTATGCCGTCTGCTTGGAACGGCTCGCCGTTGACGTCGATGACTATCTTCATGCTCTCCCTTATCGCTGGGTCCCCGAAGACCGCGAGGAAACGCCTGACTATGAGGTCATAAACCTTTTTCTGGTACGAGTTCAACTTCTTCGGTCGCTGTCCGGTTGGATAGATTGCGGGGTGCGCCGGGTCGGTCTTCTTGCCTTTGGTGGGCCTCATCGTCGGCTTCTTCAGAAGCTGCTCGCAAAGCTTGCCATAATCGAGCTGGTTGGCAAGGTTCTTTATTATCGGCTTGTATCCTATCTTCGATGGCAGCTCCTGGCTGGACGTTCTCGGGTAGCTTATGAGGGCCTGCTCGTAGAGGGACTGAGCAATGTCCAGGGTCATCTTGGGGGAGTAGCCGAAATTGCGGTAGGATTCGCGCTGGAGCGTCGTCAGGTCAAACGGGAAAGGCGGGTTCTGCTTCTGCTGCTTCCTTTCGATATCGGTTACAGAAGCGGGCTTGCCCTTGCATTTGTCGTATACCTCATCGGCCTTGCTCTTTTCCCAGAACTTGTCCTCCTTGTGCATTGCGATTATATCATTCCCGTCTGACTGGCAGTTAAGCTGGATCTGCCAGAACGGTGTTGGCTTGAACTTATCTATATTCCTCTGCCTTTTCTCCAGTATCTCAAGCGTAGGTCCCTGCACCCTTCCTGTGGAGAGTATCTTGTAGCCGCCAACTGATTCCAGTGAGAGCGTCAGCGCCCTGCTGAGGTTTATGCCCCAGAAGAAATCCAGGGTGTGCCTGGTTAGGCCGGCCTCTATCTGGGGGAAATCCAGCTCAGGTGAAGCGTGGTCATAGGCGTAAACGAGGTCTCCTGTCGTCAGGGTGGAGAACTTCATGCGCATGGCCTTCTCAGTGCCGCATACGAAGCGCAGTATGTTGAAAGCTATGACAGATCCTTCGATGTCAAAATCGCAGGATGATATGAACTCGTCGGCTCCCTTGGCAAGCGACTTCATGTTGTCGAAATACTTCTTTGACCATAAGGCCTGGTTGCCTTTTTCAAAGGTCGGCTTCCATTCCACTTCAAAAACAGGGTACTTCCATTTTCCGCCTGATTTCCTTTCCGACAGAACGAACAGGTGCCCGACAGCGGGAGCGACCACTATGTCCCTGCCGCTGCGGCTTATCTTGTAGGAGCGCACGCCCTGCTTCTTTATCTCCTCTATCTTGCCTTCTGCGAGCGCGCTTGCTATTCGCTTGGCTGCGCTGGGCTTTTCGCTGATCAACAGGGTGTATGGCATAAATAACCTTAATTCCCGTCAGGCTTAAATAGATTACAGCCGCGGTCGGGACGCATTCCGCAAAGCTTTAAAGATTACTGATAAAAATAGTTAGGGTGAACTGATGGAATGCCGCAAATGCACGTATTATGAAAAGAAGAAGAACCTGATGCACGGAGGCACGGTTGTCGTGGGTTTCTGCAGGCTCAGGGGAAAGCACATAAGCGACACTACCCTGGGCAAGGAGTACTGCAAGGACAGGGCGGTTGTCGAGGTCGATCCGGCCAAGCTCAAGAAGAATGAGGAAATCCGGCTGCAGGACCTGAGCGCGAAGGTCTGGAGCGGCAAGAAATCGGATGAGGTTACTGCTTGATTCTTGTTTTAATTGATGTTCCGTTAAGGCAGGAAGTCCTTTTCCTTAAGCTTCTGGGGCAGGTATTTATCCGAGATGAACTTTATGCCCTTGGCTGACAGGGCCTCAAGCTCCAGCTTGTGCTCGGCCTTGAGCATGTGGCGAAGCTCGTCCTGCCATTCCTTGGGCTTGAACCAGACATATTTCAGCATCTCGTTCGCGCGTTTTACATCGCCCTTTTTCAGCTTTATGGTGACGTTGCTTGGTATCTTGTATTTGTCAACATCCCTGGTAGTCAGGCCGATGAACTTGGCTTCAGGTGTCCCGAGCCTGTCCGAAAGGAAGGAGAGGTTTATGGATCCCTGCTTGATGACCGAGTATATGTAATATCCCCAAGCGTCCGCATCGGTCAGGACGTACACCGGCAGCTTGAGCTCCTTGTGCAGCCTGTTTATCAGCCTCCTGCAGCCCCTCGCCGGCTGGCCCTTCCCGGTAAGGATAAGGCAGTTGTGCTTCTGCCAGAACTTATCCTGGTTGAGCCTCTGCCATACAGCATCCTTCTCTATGACAAGCACGAACTTGGCCGTGCACTTCTCGAACTTGATCATCTCTGGCTCGGTGTTTGACGGTATGGCCCAGCCCGAGCTTCCCATCTTTGAACAGTCTATCTTGTCGCCAGCGTCGTTGACTATCAGATGGCCTGCCACGTATCCCTTGCGGTCAGCCTGAAGGTGCAGCCGCTCCCTGAGAGTGTCGAGCGCGGCCTCGAGATCCTCTATTACCGGGTCTGATTCCGACTGGTCTTCCACGGTGTTCTCCTTGGTACCGGGTATAGTCCTCTTGAGCGCATAGTAAAGGTCCCTGATTGAGGTGGTGACGTTCTGCTCTATTATCTTCTTGCACTCCGCAGCCACCATCATGGTCTGCATGAACTTCCTCGTGTGGGCGACGTTGAGGTAGGTCCGCTTGGATACCTTGTCGCCAAGCCTGACCAGTCCAGACTTCTCGTCGAAGTATATGTTGGACAGCACCCTGATTGGCAGCTCCACCTCGGGGCTCTTGTCCTTCCTGATCTGCTCCCTGGTCTTCTTTCCAAGCTCCCTGAGCTTCTCGGTCGGTTTTTCCGTCATTGGCATAAACATTCACCATCAATAGTATTTATTTAACCTTTCTCATCTTTCTTTTTTGTCTTGCCCTCTTTTCCTTCTTTTCCGTTTTCAGTGCCTTCAAGCGATGTCTTGGTCTTCCTCTCTATGCGCTCCTTTGCCTGCTCTGTAAGCTCTATCATCTTGATGTTCTTGTCGACTATCTTCTTGATTTCGGCTTCTATGGGTTCGGCCTTTTCGCCCGTAAGCTCGGAAATCGCGACAGCGGTCTCGTGCGCGTACCGCTCGAATATGGACTTGCGCTCGGCCTGGTACTGGGCCTTCCTTATGCCTGAGAGATAGACGGACAGCTTTCTCGCGCATTCCTGCAGCGCGAGCTTGAGTTCCTTGGTTATGACAGGGTAAGAGGCGATGGCCTCCTTGGATTCAGAGGTGAACGGCACCCAGACCGAAGCCATGTGAACGAAAATTGCCACCGGGTCCGTGGGCATCTTGTCCGACTGTATGCCATAGCGCTTCCAGTCGGTTCCTGATATGGACTTGGTTATGGCGCAGCTGCCCGCCATGTAAAGCAGGGGCACGCGGTTGGCGAAACGCATGAACTTCGGCTCTGTTATGGAGCCGCCGTATGCAATGCCGCATTCTACCTGAAAAGGCCATCCCCTGTAAACGGCGGGTGGCCTGGTAACAGTGGCCACGAACTCCGGGTTGAGCTCCTTCTTCATGCCCTCTTCAACCAGCATGTCTCCCAGCGGGGAAAGGCAGTCAGTAGGCGGCCTCATCAGCTTGGTTTCCTTTACTGCCCTGACCAACGCGACTATCTGCTCGTCAGTGACCTTCCTCGGCGAAATCATCACAAAGGGCTGGCCTTTCTGGTCCAGTATGTTGGCCTTCTTTATGATTTCGGTCGCGGTCGTCTTTCCAACCCTGGTGAAATCAGATGTCAGGAAGCCCGAAAGTGTGCGTGCCTTGGTGTCCTTCATCATCCGGTGCAGGATGCCTACCTCAACGCCATACAGGTGGGGTTTTATCTCGGTCGGCTCCTTTGGAAGCTTTTCGACCCCGCGCTTGAACTCGAAGCGGCCGGTGGGCGCGTCGAAAATGATGTTGGCATAGGGGTTGGAAACCGCGGTCTGCTTGATGTATTCAAGCACTGATTGTTTGTGCTCCCTGTATATGCCCTCGCAAATGAAGGTTATCTGGGTGCCGTGCCAGTCCTTGCCGTCTATGACATTCTCTTCCAGTATGACCGGCTCGTTCTTCTTGACGTCTATCTTGAGTTTGTACATATGGGTCTTGCCATTACCTGTTGAAGACAGTATTTCGGTTGGCTTGCCCGACGTCAGCTGCGAGTAAAGGACGGCGCAGGAGATGCCCAGGCCCTGCTGGCCGCGGCTCTGTCTAATGCGGTGGAACTTTGAGCCGTAGAGCAGGGTGCCGAAAATCTTCGGTATCTGCTTCTTCTTGATGCCCGGCCCGTTGTCCTTGATGATAATCTTGTACTTCTCCTGGTCGAGCTCCTCTATCTTGACGTATATGTCCGGCAGGATCCTGCATTCCTCGGTCGCGTCAAGGCCGTTGTCAACGCCTTCCTTGATGATGATCAGCATTGCCTTTATCTTGTTGTCGTAGCCCAGCAGGTGCCGGTTCTTCTCAAAGAACTCTGATATGGAGATCTCCCTGGCGCTTCCAACCTGCTGCGCGGTCTTCACCTGTCCGTTGTCTTCCGGCATATTCTCACCAACATGTAAAAGCAAGAGGGTTTGCAGGATTTTGTGCCCTGTTCGTTTTAAGCACTTATTGTGCGAATCCTCTTATAAACCTTTTGTCAATCTACAGCTTTTCCAGCGACGTCAAAACAGCATCAAGCTCGGCCAAATCAGCTTCCAAAAGCCTCTTTTCCAACAGATTATTATTTAGTTTCAGGGTTTTTATAGCTTTTTTTGCCTGGTTTTTCGTGTTTTTTCTGGCCGCAAAAAGGGACCTCATGATGGCGTTTTTGGTCTTGAGTTTCTGCCTTTTCAGCACCTCTTTTAGCAGGAGGTTGCCGCTCTTTTGGGTCAGCCTTATGACAACGGAATCGGTTTTTGGCGGGGGATCGAAGGCCTTGCGCGGCACGTCGGTCAGGACCTCGATTTCTAACAGGGTGGATGCGATCAGGCTTGTCCGGGAATAAAGCCTGCCGCCTTTCCTTGCGGTCATGATACCGGAAAAGCCCTTAGGCACCGTGAGCACGGCGAGCCCGAAATCCTTCTCCATGAGCCTGGCCAGCAGAGGCTCGCATATGGCATAGGGTATGTTGGCAACGACCTTGTCGAATACAAGCCCTTCTCTGCCGAGCTCCTGTAACGCATTGCCGAAGATTGCCTTAACGTTTCTCAGTTTCTTAAGCTCAGGCCGGAAACTCCTGTCAATCTCTATTGCCACGACCTTCTTTGCCTTCCTTGCCAGCTCGCGCGTGAGGTTGCCTGTTCCCGGGCCTATCTCAAGCACAGTGTCGGACGGCCTGATTCTTGCGGCCGATACCATGATTTTGATGATGGCCTTGTCAATCATCATGTGCTGGTCTTTGCTGACCCTCATAATAAATATCAGGATTTATGTAATTTAAGGTAAAAACTGCAACAGGGAAGCGACATGGCAAAGGAAACGAAATCGGATAACATAAAGAATCCCACGGTTCACCTGAACGCGCGGATAAAGGAGATAGAGGACGAGCTTGCGAAGACTAAGTACAACAAGGCAACGCAGGGCCACATCGGCAGGCTGAAGGCAAAACTGGCGCAGCTCAAGGCATCCAAGACAAGAGGGAGCGGGAAGAAGGGGCATGGCTATGGCCTGAGGAAGACTGGCGACGCCACGGTCATAATGGTCGGGTTCCCGTCTGTTGGCAAGTCGACCCTGCTGAACCGCATAACGAACGCAGAGTCAAAGGTGGGTGCCTATGATTTCACCACCATAAGCGTTGTGCCGGGTGTGCTGGAATACAACGGTGCGAAGATACAGGTCCTTGACGTGCCTGGCGTTATAACAGAGGGCGCGTCGGGCAGGGGAAGAGGAAGGGAGATACTGGCTGTTGTGCGGAACGCGGATCTGGTTCTGATAGTAGTGGACCCCAAGGATCCGCAACACCAGCTTAACACGATTGAAACAGAGCTATACAACAGCGGTCTGAGGGTCAATCAGAATCCGCCTGACGTCAAAATAACCGTAAAGCAGACCGGAGGGCTTAGGGTGCATTCCTCTTCCAAGAAGCTGGACGCAAAGACAGCTAAAGGGATTATAGAGGAGTTCAAGTGCCTTAATGCCGATGTTGTTATTGGAAGGGATGTCAATGCTGATAAGCTGATAGATACCCTGATGAAAAACAGGGTTTTCGCTCCTGCGATTGTTGTACTGAATAAGTCTGATATGGGGACCGGTTTCAGGCTGAATGAACGCTTCATAGCTGTTTCGGCAAAAGAAGGGATAAACATCGATAAGCTCAAAGACATGATCTGGGAGCATCTGGGACTGATACGCATTTACATGAAAAAAATCGGCAAGGAGCCGGATATGAAGGAGCCCATCATATTCAGGAAAAGGGCCACGGTTACCGAAGCCTGCGGGTGGATCCACGGCGACCTCGTGGCCAAGCTGGAATACGCAAAGGTCTGGGGCCCGTCGGCCCGGCATGACGGCCAGCGCGTCGGTGTTGACTGGCAGCTGCATGACGGGGACATAGTCGAGCTGCATTTCTGAAGGTTATAAGCCGTCATGACAATTCTAAAACGTGGGTGAAATGTTTGGGAAAAGGAAAAGCCGAAAGAACCATGGTATTCAGGGAATGACTTTCGGTGCCATGGACGCCATAATAAACGTGGTCGGAATAATAGTGGGGCTTGGGGTTATAGGAGACAGGGTAGTCATAGTTGTCGGTCTGCTTGTCGCCGGGATTGCCAATTCGCTTGGTAATGCGGCCGGTTTTCATGTAAGCGAGGAAACAGAAGGCATACACACAAGTAGAGAGGTCTGGCTCTCTACTGTGCTGAGCTTCGCGGGAACTTTCGCCGTGACTATCATTCTCGTTGTTCCGCTCCTGTTCCTGGGGTTGTTGCACGCCATGACAACCAGCATCTTAGGCGGTATGTTAATAATAGTGCTGATGGGTGTCTTCAACGGAAGGCATCTTGGGTATGGGAGAAAGAAAACAATATCGCTGATATTCGAATACATGGTTCTGGCTGTCGTGGTCATAATCGTTGCGTATTACTTGGGCACGTTCGCATCAGCAATGCTGGGTGGTTAAGTTGATATGGTATATTGTGCTTGTGATGGTTTTGCTCATTGTGCTGATGATTTACCTGTACCGCCGCGCGTGGATGGAGCTTCGCGCCATCAGGACGGCCAAGCAGAGCCTCTCCACGAAGTACGGCCGGCTCACCGAGCAGTTCATGCCCTTCCTCAAAAACTATCCCTATGACGCACAGAACTTCCGCTTCCTGGGCACCCCGGTTGACGGGGTGCAGTTCGAGCCCGACAAGGTGGTTTTCATCGAGTTCAAGACGGGGGACAGCCGCCTGAGCGCGCGCCAGAAGGAGATCAGGGAACTCGTGCTGGACAAGAAGGTGGAGTTCCGGGAAATACGGCTATCCTAAGAATAATAAAATCAAGAACAGTTCCAAAAAACCAATGGAACCGGTAGCCTAAAGGTCAAGCTCTACGCCGCCTACGTATTTCGCAACCACGTTATAGAAGAAAGCGCCAATCGCGCCCATTATGAAGCCCATTATGGCCATTAATATTGGCGTGATTATTATTGACGCTATGCCGAATCCCAGCATCATTGGCGCCATGTTGAAGCCTGCTGATGCTCCTGCATAGCTGGCTGCCGAGCTGGCGATTGCCAGGAACGGTAATGATATGACTGCTATGATGAAGCCCCATATAGCGCAAAGCACTGCAGACACCTTTGCGGCTGACGTTACACCGATGTGCTTAAGCACCCTCATAAAATCCCTCCCTATTATTATTTCGTGTTTTGGTTAATATACGCGCTCGGCCGGGTTCGCGGGGCTTTGCGGCGCCAAAACTAATCAAAAATGCCCTTCTTCTTCATCGCGGTGGGCGAGCCGCCGGCGTGCCAGCTCATGCGGGGCTTGACCTGTATGGGATATATCCTCTCCTGGTTGTCGTCGAGGACTATCGCAGAACCCACCTGCCTGGGCAGGGTGTTGATGTACTCCTTCATGTCCTTCATCATGTAGGTCTGCATGACTGACTGCAGGGCTTCTATGTCCGCCTGGGCGGTCATCCTGTGGGAAATGACTATGTCCGCCTGGGCGAGCGCCTCCTGGTGCAGCTTGTTCGGCATCTGCGTTATCAGCAGCATGGAGATGCCGGGCTCCCTGCCCTCCTTTATCAGGGTGAGCATGGGCTCGAGCGCGGCGCTCTCGCCTTTCGCCGGCAGGAACTGGTGGGCCTCGTCGCAGATGAGCCACACCATGGGTATGGTGTCCTTGCCGCTGCCTGCCATGACGTCGAATTCCTCGCTTTTCCGCGCCATCAGCCTTTCCTGGAATATCTTCCTGGACAGTATGCCCACGAGCAGGCCTTTCACGGACCAGTCGGTTGACGTTCGGGCGTAGTGGGACACGTCAACGACCGTGACTGTGCCCCTGCTGAATATGTCCTTTATGTGCGTCCCGGTCTTTTGGAATATGCCCCAGTTCTCCGCGCTAGAGAACCTGGCAACGAGCGAGTTCTTGACCTTCTTGTCCGTTTTCCCGTCGGCTTCAATGGCCTTTATGATGTCGCTGATTGAATACACGTTGCCGAACCTCTTCTTAAGCGACCTGATGATCCTTTCTATCGCAATGCCGTAATCATCCCTTAGCGTGAAGCCGAAGGTTATGATCCAGTCCTGGCCGGTGAGCTCGCCGCAGGAAAGAGAGAACGTGCTGTCAACCTCCACGCCCGCCTTTTCATATTCGGCCGCAAAGCCCTTGGGCACGAACAGCTTCACGTTCATGCCCTGCGGCTTGAGTTTCCATTCCCTGAGCATGTCGGCATCCTTCATGTTGGGCCTTTTCATGCTCCAGAATATGCCCATGGTGTCGATCATGAGAACCGAAAGGTTGTTCCTTATGGCCTTGGGCAGCAGCGTTATCTCTTCACCTACGACGCCTCCGCTATACGACTTCCCGGAACCGCGCTTGCCAGAGACAAGGACCACGTGCGGCCTGACCACGTCCAGGTATACCGGGTTGGTCAGGTGGGATTCCTCGCCTTCGCCTACTATGTGCTTGCCCAGGTAGACCGCGCCCTTCGAGCCAAAGGCCTTCGCATCCTCCCTGTTCCTTCCTATTATTATCTTTTCAACGGACATGGTACCGCCAGCAGCGAATGTTGAGTTGTTGTTTGCTTTATATATTAGGCAGCAGAATAAATAAAACATGGCTTCCAGGAAAAAGGCTGAAAATCCGGCAGAGGGGCTTGAAAGTGTTGTTAAGGTTGGAGGTGTTGCAATGGGAATCATAGAAGAGGTGATCAAGAACAAGGAAGAGATCCTTGTTGCCCTTCTGAAGGTGCTCGAAGGTAAGGAATCGCGTGCGCGGGTAAACCTGGACGGAGTTAAGTTCAATGTAGGCAAGTCGTCCGTCAAGATGGAAGGCGAGGTTGAATTCACGTTTGTGCCGCTGGAGAACAAGAGATAGCGGTCTCCATACACTGGGCTGGCTTGACCGCTTTATAAAACCGAATTAAGCGGTCTTTCCGTCCAATCTATTTATTTCACATTTACAATTTCTGTTAATGGACATAAGCAAGGCCCTTGTAGGTCTGTTCGGCGACCTGAAGTTCTACGCCGCCCTTGACAGGAAGCTCTTCGCAGAAGTCAGCATACAGGAAGAGAAGATAGACATAAGGATAATAAACGTCATGGTCACCATACAGGCAATGCTCATCCACCTTTTCAAGAAGCAGCGCGTATCCTCGAACAAGCTGCTCGACCTCAAGAAGGCCGGCTACACCATCACCATACGCTACGGCAAGCTGAAGTTCAGCATCTAAAACTGGAAAATCACTTAATCCAATTGTTTAAAGTGATGATGTCTAATGGGGCCACTGGGAATCGAACCCAGAACGACCGGTTTCTTTCACAGAGCAGAGCCCTCAGAGCTCCAATCACTAACCTGTGACTGGAGCCGGCCGGTTTCAAATGGTCAGTCTCCTTTCGGAAACAGTCTACCATTAACCTATGACCCCCTATTCCATTCTCTTGTACCAAGGCAATTTAAATATAATATATTATTCATATAACTAAACAAAATTGCACAGGCCCCGGTGGCTCAGTCGGTAGAGCGTTGCCTTGGTAAGGTTTTTCTACAGATAAGCCCCATTGAGGCAGAGGTCGCGAGTTCGATTCTCGCCCGGGGCTTAATAATTTAAATCAAAGGGGAAAGATTAGGTTGTTGGTAACATGCCAAAAGCAACAACAATCGCGAACGCAAACATCGCGCTGGTGAAGTACTGGGGCAAGAGGAACAAGGAGCTCATGCTTCCCCAGACCGGCAGTGTCAGCATGACTACAGAAGGTCTGCAGGCCCAGACAACAGTGGAATTCGGCCCAAAATACGAGAATGACATTGTTATAGTCAACGGCAAGGAATACAAGAAGGGCGACGAGGAATATGATGATTACGTGGGCCTGTTCCTGAACGTGGTCAGGCAGTCCTACCCCGACAAGGCCAAGGACCTGAAGGCCAAGATTGTCTCCAACAACAACTTCCCGACTGCGGCCGGTTTGGCCAGTTCTGCCGCGGGCTTTGCAGCCCTTGCTGCAGCGGTCAACGAGGCGCTCGGGCTGGGGCTTGATGACAGGCAGCTCAGCATGCTTGCAAGAAGGGGATCGGGCTCAGCTACGAGGAGCATACAGGGCGGCTTCGTGGAATGGAAGGGCGGCGAGAAGGAGGACGGCACGGATTGCTATGCAGAGCAACTGTTTCCGCCTGAGTACTGGCCTGAATTCAGGATGGTCATCGCGGTAACCAGCAAGAAGGACAAGAAGGTCAAGAGCAGGGCAGGGATGTCAGCCAGCGTGAAGAACTCACCTTATTATTCGGCATGGAAGAACGACGTGGTGCCCAGCCATATAGAAACCATGAAAAAGGCAATCGCTGAAAAGGACTTCAGGCTCTTGGGCCAGACAGCAGAGACCAATGCCCTCATGATGCACGCCGTCGCCATAGCAACCACCCCGCCCGTCATATACTGGAATGCCGGCACGATGGACATCATCCATGCTGTGATGGACTGGAGGGACGGGGGCCTGGAATGCTACTTCACCATAGACGGCGGTCCACAGGTCAAGGTGCTTTGCCAGGAAAAAGACGTTGAAGAGATCAAGAAGCGGCTCAAGGATTTCGACAACATCGAGGACGTCATAGTGACCCGGGCAGGCAGCCCGGTAAAGGTCGTTGACGACCATTTATTCTGATTCTTATGGATGAGATTTTTGACGTGGTCGATGAGGACGACAACGTAATTGGCCAGAAGACCAGGAAAGAGGTCCATAGTAGCAACATCTTACATAGGGGCGTGCACATACTTGTGCTCAATTCCAAGGGCGAAGTTCTCCTGCAGAAGCGCAGCATGAAGAAGGACAAGTTTCCTGGTGCGTGGGGTGATGTGGCCGGACATTTGGACATGGGGGAAGGCTATGAGCATGCAGCAGCAAGAGAGCTGAAGGAGGAGGTTGGCATCGAGGCCAGGCTGGAATTTGTTATGAAGTTCAGGAAGAAACACGAACATGACCAGGAAATCAATTCCCTTTTCAAATGTTTTCACGAAGGGCCATTCAAACCAGACCCGGAAGAGGTCGACGAGGTCCGGTTTTTCTCCCCGGATGAGATAAAGGAGCTACTCAAGAAGGGCAACATCGCGCCCGGCGCGAGGATCACGCTGGGGGAATACCTAAAATCGCTTGATTCTGGTTTAAACCGTTCCCAAAAACCTTAAGATTCAAGGCAACCGGGAAGCTCTTTCAGCGAGTGCACCAAAACGTCCGCGCCGGCGTCCAGGAGCTCCTTTTCCGAGTTATTGCCAGTGTCAATGCCTATTGCCTTGACGCCCGCGTTCTTTGCGGCCTTCATGTCACTCGGGGTGTCGCCCACGTAGGCAGTGTCCTCTGTATTGAATCCCAGATTCTTCATGATCATGTTTAGCGAGCTTGGATCCGGTTTTGGTTTTTCGATGTCCTCGTATGTCAAGACTGTCTTGAACCTGCCGAGCAGCTCGGCGGGGAACACCTGCCTTATCTGCCTCTGCGTGCTGTTGGAATTGATTGCGAGGGCAAACTTGCTGTCAAGAATCTCCAGGGTTTCCCTCGTATCAGGGAAAAGCACTCCTTTCTTGTTCGCCATCTCGATGTATATGTCCTCTTTCTCATTCTGGGCCTCATCTATAGATAGCTTATCGCTGTTTCCAATAATTCTTTTTGTCTTTTCAACCGATGGTAAGTGGAAATCCTCCATTATCTGCTGCCTTGTTATCCTGGGGTTGTGCCTTCTTGCCAGCTCGACAAAGGCGTCCTCGTGCACCTTCAGGTCGTCCACCAGCACGCCGTTATAGTCGAATATGATGAGTTTTTTCATGGTTTTCATAATAATCTGTAAGATGCTTGTCTAATATTAATATCCAATTAGAAACCCCATTTTTCTGCATACTGGCCAAGCGCTTTTGCAAACCCTTTCCTTGGTATGACTATCACCATTGGGTCGTCTTTGGCTTTTCTTACGTCATGCGGGAATGCATAGCCGCCACCGGCCAGAAGGAACTGATACGCAAAGCCCTCTTCCCTGAGCTGTATCTGCTGTTTATCATCATATCTGTCATTCAGCCTGAATACTTGGCTTCTTGGGATGTCCTCGGTTTTTGCTATGATTTTTAGCTGTTCTACCTTGTCCCTTGTTTGTTCTTTGCCGATAATCCTGTCCCTGGTTATCATGCATTGCTTGCTGCCGTCTTCATTTATATCAGCAGGGTCAAGTCGCCGCACTTTGGCATAAAAGCCGCACAAACCAAACGTTGACTCCTCATCCTTTGATGTTGCGAACCATGGCACGAAACCTGATTCGACTGTCCCGTCGCTTCTTTTCTGCGTCCTGACAAGGTATCTCATTTCGGCAACGGATTCAGGGAACGGTGACTGTGTTCCAAGCCAGTCTTCATATTTGTTTTCCTGCATCCTCTTCCTTTCAGCGTAGAAAGCATCTTTAAAACGGGCCCTGATTTCACCTGATACTGCCTTTCTTTCATTAAACCTGTCTATCAGCGGTTCGTAAACGGCCTCATCATCGGGGCTATCAATCATTGCGTCAACAAAATACGGGTTTTCATAAATAATTTCAAGGACAGTCAAATAATCCTCGGCAACCTCGACCAATGGCCTTAGCCTTAGAAACGCTTTCATGACCCTGCTGTCTCTTATACTGTCAAAATCTTCCGGCTCGACAATCCTGTCAAAAAACTTGTCTATTCCTTCTTCCATCTGGCTGTAAGCGTTAAGCGAGGTCAGTCCGCATTCTGTCGCCCCGTTGTTTATTATGCCCTCGAAACTTAAGGCTACCGCTATTTTAAGTTTTGGTGCGTAAACACCGTCTTTTGTTTTGGTCATGCTATTTATTTTTTACAGTAAGTTTATATCTTATAGGCTAATGTGGTCATAAGCAGTCGGCTATCTTGAAGTAATTGCTCTGGGTTTTCAATCATAGAATCTGGTATGCTAGAGATCTTGAATCCTGCCTTTGATAAAATTCTGTTCTGCTGCTCAACTGGTATATGTGCCTCAAGCATTAAAATGTCATCTGCTTCATTGAATTGTTTTTCATCTATTGCTTTTTTCTTTATTTTGGCATATCCCTGCCAGAATTTCCTTATCTGATGATAAGAGGCCTCATCCAAAGGTGAAAGTGAAGGAGCTTCTTCTAGGGCTTTTGGGAACATTTCAGTGAAGGCTTTAATATCTACGTCTTTTGTTTCCCAACCATATTCATCGGGGTCAAAATCTTCATTCAAAGCCACGTAAACCCTGTTTGGGTGTTCCCATTCAGGATTGTGCCAGTCTGAAATAACAATCCTCCCTCCGTCATTCAAGACAACATTCGCTGCTCTTAGTGGTGTGTCAATATATGAATGGTGGTGAAGTGTGGCAACATATGAAACAATGTCCTGGCTTCCAGGGTCAATGAATGCCAGAATATGCTGATCAGGAGCTACAACAACTCTAAAATCTTTATCTCTATCCAAGCCTTTTTCGGAAAGTTTTGTAGCTGCGTCTTCTGCTCTTTTCTCGGAAGGTTCCACAAGAGTGAAGAACACGTTTTCCTTGTAATCATCATCAATTGCATCAAAAACATTCACAGTACTAATTCCAGCACCAATATCAGTATAAAATATTTTTTTCTTGCCTGGTTTTTTTAATTTCAGATTATTTAATATTGTTTTCACGTCATTAGCAACGACTTTTGCACAAGAATCTCTCAATATCTGCGAGTTGTTACCGAAACCGGCTTCAAGAACAGCGTCAATTACATACTGCATCTGCTGAGGAGAGCCCTCTTTCCATTCGCCCGTATAGCAGGCGTCGCTATCAATCCTATATGCACCAATAGGTATGCCCCAATTCGGATAGGCATAGCTTGGAACTCTTAATGCACTACCTAATCTGACGGGCATTCTGCTGTCATCAATCCTGAACATCTCCTGGTTGTCTGGCATTTATACACCTCATTAAAGTTTAACACAAACATTTTTAAACCCGTTGTTCAATCATGAATATGGCTTCAGAAGGGGCAGGATACGGGAAGGTCATACTTTTCGGAGAGCATTTTGTGGTGCATGGCGTGCCTGCAGTAGCCGCTGCGCTAAGAAAAAACACTGTCGCTGCTGTCGAGGATGCTGACAAGTTCGAAGTGGTGGACAACCGGCCTGAGACGCCCGGTTACAAAGAAAAGAAAAAGGAGCAGGCTGACCAGGCAATCATGAATGTTATAAATCATCTTGGCGTTGATGTTGAGAAAACCCCGATAAAGATAACGTTTTCCGGGGATTTGGTTGCGGCTTCTGGTGTTGGCGCGAGCGCAGCCCAGTGCGCGTCGCTTGCCCGTGCATTGAACCAGCACTTCAGTCTCGGCCTTGACGACGAGAGTATAAACAGGGCTGCTTATGAGGGAGAGAAAGCGTACCACGGGACACCTTCTGGCATTGACAACACCGCAGCCACGTATGGAGGCGTGATATTCTTTACGAAGGGCGACCCACCAAAGATTGAAAGGATAAGCATGAAGAATCCGCTTGAAATCGTTGAAGGTTTTTCAGGACTTACGTCTGATACAAAGGAAGTCGTTGCTGACGTCAAGAAGAAGATGGAAGAAAACCCGGACGAGTTTGGCAGGATATTCAAGCGCGCGGGCGAGATTGCTCAGGAAGCAAAGCAGGCACTGGCAGAAGCTGATGCTGAAAGGGTTGGGAAACTCATGGACGAGAACCAAGAGTTGCTGAGGAAAATCACAGTCTCCTGCGACGAGCTGGAGCAGCTCATAAAGATTGCGAAAGACAACGGCGCGAGCGGGGCAAAGCTAACAGGAACAGGCCGTGGAGGCCTTATGGTGTCGCTCACTCCGGGAAACGAGCTGCAGGAAAAGGTCGCAAAGTCAATGGAAGATGCCGGGTTCATGGTTTTCAGGAATTCTATAGGCTGATTGTTGGATAGTTAAGGTGGATTATTCTATGGTCGAAGTAAGCGCGCCGGGCAAGCTCTTCTTTTCAGGCGAATGGGCTGTACTCGAGGTGGGCAACCCGGGGCTGGTTGCTGCTGTGAACAAGAGGGTGCATGCCAGGATTGAAGGGCATGAAGGCAGCGGTATTTCTGTTTCCATCAGGGACTTCGGCATCAGGGACCTGAAGGCAGGATTCGACGGCAGCGAGCTGAGATGGGTGCGCGAGCTTTCGGAGAAGGAGCAGGAAGACACCAAATTCATGAAGGCGTCAATAGAGACCGCGCTAAAGTATCTCGGGGTTGGTGACGATGGAAATGATGGGCTTAAGCCCTTCAAGCTGGAGTCCTGGGGAGAGCTTTCCCAGATAACGCTCGAGGACGGGCAGACCAAGAAGATAGGGTTCGGCTCTTCCGCGGCTTCTGTGGTGGCAACCATAGCGGCTGTGCTGAAGTTCAACGGCCAGGACATAGACAGTAAGGAAGCTAGGGACAGGATATACAAGCTGTCCGCGATGACGCATTATTTCGCGCAGGGCAAGGTGGGCTCTGCGTTCGATGTGGCTGCCAGCACGTACGGCGGCATATTCGTCTACCAGAGGTTTGACCCCAAGTGGCTGGTCGGGAAGATGGAATCCGGCGCAAGTGTGAAGGAGCTCGCTGACATGGAATGGCCGTCTTTCATGGCAGAGCCGCTGGAGATACCGGAAGGCTTCCGGCTAATCATCGGCTGGACAAAGGAAAGCGCGTCCACCAGCGCCATGGTCAAGCAGCTGAGCGCCTGGGCAGAGGGCAACCAGGGTGAATACAAGCGACTGTACGACCAGATTGCCGATCTTGTAAAGGAACTGATTCCGGAATGGAAGTCCAAGAACAAGGAAAGGATAATCGAGCTTCTCAGGAGGAATGAGGACTACCTCAGGGAGCTGGGCCAAGCGTCAGGAGTGAACATAGAGACCGAAGGGCTGAAGCTGCTGTCGGACATCGCTGCCAAGAACCAGGCAGCGGGCAAGCTCTCGGGCGCTGGCGGCGGAGACTGCGGCATCGGTGTCTGCTTCGACGCGGAGACAGCAGAGAAGGTCAGGTCCGCATGGAAGGATAATGGCTTCTACCTGGTTGACGCCACCATAGATTACGATGGCGTAAAAGCTGAATGATATAAAAAATAAAGAAAAAAGGAAAGGTTAACAATCAATCCTTTCCGAACGGTTATTTTGGTTTTACTTGACGAAATCCACGCCCAGTACCTGCTCTATTTCCTTCTGCTTCTCTACTGTATAGGTCTTTTCAGGCCCGTATATCTGCGAGGACTTCACGCCGGTCACTATCAGCATTGCCCTGATAGTGTCTCCGAGTTCCTTGATTATCTGTGCGCCCCATATGACCTTTGCATCTGCGTTTATCTTTGTGCTGACGCCTTCAACGATTTCCTGGCATTCCTTTATTGTAATGTCTGCTCCACCTGAAACGTTAACAAGAGCCCCTATCGCGCCCTCAACATCCACGTCAAGCAACGGGTTGTTCAAGGCCTTTTCTACTGATTCGAGAGCCCTGTTTTCAGTGTCAGACTCACCCATTCCGATCATTGCGAGTCCGCCTGAGCCCATAACTGCCCTGATATCTGCAAAGTCTAGGTTCACTAGTCCGGGCTTGGTTATCAATTCCGCTATGCCCTTTACTGCATTCACTAGTATCTCATCCGCCACTTTAAAGGCGGTCGTAACTGATACGTCTGGTACGATTTCCAACAGCTTGTCGTTCGGTATTACTATCAAAGTGTCCACGGCATTCTCAAGGTTTTCAAGGCCTTCCTGGGCGTTCTTCATTCTCTGTTTGCCTTCCATGGTGAAAGGCAGTGTCACTATGCCAACGGTCAAACAACCGAGTTTCTTGGCGATATCCGCTACTATTGGTGCCGAGCCGGTCCCTGTTCCGCCTCCGAGCCCGCAGTCGATGAAGACCATGTCCGCTCCTTCCATGCTCTTTTTGATGTCTTCCTTTGACTCTTTGGCTGATTCCTGTCCCACTTTGGGGTCTGCTCCTGCTCCGAGCCCGCCTGTTATTTCCTTTCCGATGAGTACCTTGTGGTCCGCATCGGTGTAAAGGAGATCCTGGGCATCGGTGTTGATAGCTAAAGTCTCTGCGCCTACTATCCCTACTTGCATGAGTCTTGAGATTGTGTTGCCACCTGCGCCGCCGATTCCGGCAACCTTTATCTCGGCTTTCCTGGTTTCTAGGATTTTCCTGAGCTCTTCGTCTGTTCCTGTGTTGCTATTAGAAATCATCTCTTGCTGATTATTCGTAGTTTGAAAAGTTTCTTCCATATCCACCCTCCCATTTTAAAAGTTCGGACAGCGCAAAACTGCCGATTTTCAGAATTAACTTGGAAGTAAGATTTTTAAAATAATCGGTGGCCGGGCAAAATCACTTGGTTTCCGGGGTTTCGGGCTGGCCGGGCTCATCGCTTTCGGTGGTAGTTTCACCTGTTTCATCCTTTTTATCGTCCTTGTTCTTGTTTTTCTCTTTTTCTTTGTCCTTTTCTTTCGAGAAAAAGGATATCTGCTTTATCTCCTTTATCCATTCTTTCATCTTGTCCTCGACTAGCTTCTTGACCACTTCCGGCAGCGGCTTTACCGTGCTTATGTGGATCTTGTCGCCCTCGAAGCTCGTTTCCGCCTTTATTCCGTAATACTCTATCATGGCTTTCGCCTTTTCCAGGGTCCCTTTAACGTGTTCGACGATTTTCAGCCTGTAATCAAGCTCCTTGCCTGCCAATGGGTGGTTGAAATCCACCCGTATCCTTCCACCCGTAACGGTCTGGACCTTGGCCTGCTTGCCGTTTATGGTCACGAATATGCCCGGCACGGGATTTATCTTCTGGTTGATGAAGTTGGCCCTTGACACTATCTTTATGAGCTTGGTATCCCTGCGGCCGAAGGCCTCCTCGGGCTTTAGCGTGAACTCCTTCTCGTTGCCGGGCTGCATCTGCTCCAGCCGCCTCTCAACGCCGGGCACCACCATGTTCGCGCCCATTATAACGAGTGCCGGCCCGTACTTCTGCTTCTCGTTGTAGATGCCTTCCCTCTTCGCTATCTCTTCTATGGTGAGGTCGAATATTTCGCCCGTGGCTGTCACCCTTCCGACGAAATCTATCCGGACAAAATCTCCCTTCCGCATGGCTCTAAGTTTGCGCCATGGTTTATAAAAGTTAGTAAAGGCCGACGAAAGGGTCGAACACCGGGAACGGGAAGAAGCCCGCAACGGCCAGTATAACGATTATTATTGCCACGAACGCGAGAAAAACCAGCAGCGCCTGTTTTGCTTCTTTCCTGCGGCCCCCCTTCTTCTGGACCCCTATCCATTCCGGACTGTAATGATACAGCAGCACGACCGCTATTGACAGCAGCGTGATGCCGGAATTCGCCACAAGGTTCGCATAATCGACCATGGGCACAACGAGGAAAGCGGCCAGGGGGAAAAGCAGGGGCACGCCCCGGTTCGTGACGAAGTCCAGCATGACATGGGAAAGGCCGCCAACCCCGAAGCTCAGCCCGGTCTTTGACCTGTTCCTGCCGTAGTACCATATAGCCGTCAGCGCGACAAGGAAAAGCGGCGTGTGTATTATGCCCCTGTGGACAAAAGGGAATCCCAGTCCCAGGATGTTGAAGACGATGTCGAGGTCGACTGCGAGCGCGGCCAGGAAGGCCGGCAGTTTCGGCAGCCTGAAGATGTAGGCCAGGGCCAGCGCAACGAACATGTGCGTAAAGGTTAGCATGAATATCATTTGGTTCGCTTTCAATATAAACGGTCAGGTGTTTGTAACTCCTTTTAAAACTAAACAAAAAGATTGTATCATGACAAAAGAAATATATGCTTTAATGATAATTCCCCCTGAAGACGTTTTTGATAGGCTAAAAACCGTAATCAAAAACCTTTCAGAAAAATATGATGCACCGGAATTTGATCCCCATATCACGCTAATCAGCGAGATCCACAAACCCGAAGATTATATGCTTCAGAAATGTGATGAACTTGCCGGCTCGCTAAAGCCCTTCAGAGTTAAACTGAACGTGTTGGGATATCTGGATAAATATTATCAATGCGTTTTTCTGCTCGCTGAAAAATCACATGAACTGATGGAAGCCAATCAACAGGCCCGGGAGGTTTTTGAATTGCCTCCCGACAAAAACTACATGCCCCACATAAGCCTTCTTTACGGGGATAAATATACAGAAACAACCAAACAACAGATAATAGACGAAATCGGCGAGGTGTCAATAGAGTTTGACGTCAATAGCCTATTTCTTGATCATTCTTCGGGTGATATCCCGATAGAGGATTGGCACAGGGTCAAAGAATTCGAATTCAAAGGCTAGCCAGTTATACCTCGTTTCCTTAATACCCCTCATACTCGTATTCGAGCATGAGCTGGCCGTCGGGCCTGCTCAGCGTCATTGTGTCGCCGCCGTTGTTCCATACCGGGGTGCTGCTGCCCCAATGCAGGGCAACAGCGCTGTCTGTCCCGGCTCCTGTACGAAGCTTGAACTTTGTCTTGTTCATCGCGGTGAATGCGGGAAACATGTACCTGTGCCCGGCCCGGTCCTCTGCTATCCAGCCTGTCATGTCTACGGGGTATTCGCATTTGTTCCTGAATTCGACGTATTCGTCGTTGAGGTTTTTCCTGTCATCGCCTGCCGCATTGTATTTGAGATAGTATATGCCTATGCAGAAGGCGTCCGGGATGCCGGAATATTGCCAGACCCCGAGATTCCGGCTTCTTGCCTCGGCTTCTGACTCGAGCAGTTCATCCTCATACTTCCTGTCAGGCGGGTATATCATGACCTTTGCAAGCCCCTCCCTCACAAGCACGCTGTTCACGAGCTCTTTCCTGTCAATGAAAACATACCTGAGTAGCCTTCCGTATTTGTCCCTCTCTGTGATGTCGGCTTCCAGCAGGATCTCCTTGCCGCCTATGAGCTCTTCCAGCCTCTGTGTTGCTTCCTCGAAAAGGAACTGACCCTTCTCGGGTGTGTCAATGCCGATCAGCCTGACCCTTTCAGGGCCTTCGATCTCGATGGTGTCGCCGTCTATTATCCGTTTGGCGTGCGTTGTCGGCAGCCCTACGAAAAGGCCTGTGAAGCTTGACACGTAAAACGCAGCAGCAATGACGAGCACGGTTAATATGAGTATTTCTGTTTTCATTGGCCGGACCGACCCCCGGTTTTATGTTGTTGCGCAAGATTTATATTTCACTGCATGAAATATAACAGGGTTATATGTGGTTCCTATGGATGTATCGGAACCGGTATATAACGTGATAGCAGGTTCTGATTATGAAGCCGTTCTGCGAGGTCGTGGTATTCGAGGTGCTGCCCGCTGCCAGGGCGCTGATAGCGAGGCAGCTTGTCAGTGAGCACGGGGTTTCGCAGAAGCGCGCCGCCATGCTGCTGGGCGTGAGCCAGCCGGCCGTCTCCCAGTACATCCGGGACCTGCGCGGATACCGTACAGGGCTGTTCAGGAAAAACCCTGGGCTCCGCGCCATGGTCGACCGGGTCGCAGAGGGCATGGCGTCCGGGGAGATCAAGGGCATGCTATCAACACTGTCGTTCTGCGAGCTCTGCAAGGAGATAAGGTTTTCCGGCGCAGGCTGCGACCTGCACAGGGAAAGGGATGCGTCGCGCGGCCAGTGCACCCTGTGCATGGACAACGCGGAATTCTATGGGAAACAGAAAACCAAGGAAAAGGATGCAAAAGGCAAAATAAAGAAGCTGAGCAGGTTCTGATTTATAAAACTAAAAACACAGGCTGTAACATGAAAGCGGGTATTGACCATATTGGTGTTGGATGTGGTGCAATAATAGTAAATGACAAGGACGAAGTTCTTTTGGTGAAGCGTTCCCAGAACTCCAGAACCGAGCCCGGACAGTGGTCAAGGCCCGGCGGCCAGGTCGAATTCGGTGAGCATGGCGCAACAGCTACTGAACGTGAGGTGGAGGAAGAGACAGGCATCAAGGTTAAGGTCGTGCGGCCCCTGGAGTTCACCGAAGTCATTGATGGCGACAATGGGGGGAAACACTGGGTTGCGCTTGGATATCTGGCCCGTCATGTCTCGGGCGAGCCGGTGAACAGGGAGCCGGACAAGCATGAGGACATCAGATGGTTCCCGCTGGAAGGGCTGCCCGAAAACCTGACATCATACACGAGGAACGCAATCAATGTCTTTCTGAAAACCAGGCAATAAGCCAAGCATGGCAACCAGACCTCACGCAAACTCAAGATGGAGCCTGCCGTTGCTGAACTTCTTCTCGACCAGCCTGAACTCCGCGGGCTTTGTTATGATCTTGAAGTATGCCTTGTCGCCTGCCATGGCGCGCACCTCGACAGAGCCTTCCAGCTCAATGATCTCTATGTCCTGCTCGCCCTTGACTCCGGGCACGTCCATGTCGACGTAGACCTTTGAGTCGACGCGCCTCACGCCGGTCCTGGGCTCTTCGGTAATCTTGGGTGCGGGGAACCGCTTCCTTTCTGGCTGGGATGACTGGGTACTTGCCGGCCGGGATTTTTCCCTTTCCAGCCCGGGCCTGGCTGGCCTCGCTGGTGTCTGGCGCGCCGGCTGCCTTATGCCCATCCTCTTCAGCTGTTCCTGTATCTGCTTCTGCATCGCCTCGTCCATGTTGCCGAATGTCTTGACGTCGACCTTGGGATCGTTCTGGTTGGATTTGGAAATCCTTATGGTAAAGCCCTTGGCATTCGGCCCTGACATCCTGATGTGCTTGTCCAGGTCGATCTTCTTCATGTTCCTGAAAAACGGCGAAAGATCCATGACCTCGAAATTCCTGTCAACCTCCATGGTCTGCGTGTCGATGTCCTCCATTTGCTTGGCAAGCCTCTTCATGAGCTTGTCGAATATGCCTCCGAACGTGCCGCTGAAAACCGGCGGCGAGGACTCCGGCCTGAACCCGCAGAACGGGCAGAAATTCCACCCCCTTTCTATGCTTCTTCCGCATCTCGGGCACGTATTGCCTTCCCTTTTCTCTCCGGACATAATAATCGTTTATTGGTGAATGGTTTATAAAAATCACTGTTAAATCAACACATTTTTACTTGAACGCGGAAAATTCCACACATTTCACTTTTCAGGACCGCGGTAAAACCCTTTAAAAACAATCCGTCAACATTCATTCGGATGGTGTTTTCTGTGGTTTCTTCGGCGCGTCTCTGCCTCATGTGCAAGGGCGGCAGGAATCTTTGCGGCCATTCCCCGTGCCCGCTGATTCCGAGGTTCGACGTGGAGAAAAGGCTACAGGGCAGGATCGGCAGGGATTTCTTCGGGCCCAGCTATTCGGTGTTCGTGGGCAGGTACGGGTATCCTCGCGTGAACACGGGCCCCATGGTCGCTGTCGAGGAGAAGCAGGGGCTCGACAGCCCAAACGCCTGGCTGAAAATGGATTACAATGACATCGTTGAGCTGCGCAGCCTGCTGCTCCGGTCAAAGCAGAGGGAATACGTCCATTCAAAAACACGGTTCGTGCGCGAGTCCCAGGAGCTGGTCCTGGCCAGCAGGCCCACTGACGTGGAGATGAACTTCAAGAAGGACCCCGTCTATCGGGTCTCCTTTTCTGACGTGGTGCAGCCAATGGGGCCGAGCGCGCTGCTGGAAAGGATGAGTGTCACGGAGAACGTCCATGTACCCCGCAAAGTTGACAAGATAATTTCCGACGACCTCAAGGCAGGCCAGGCCGGCTTTGAGCTTTACAGCAGCGGCCAGGACGTATACAAGATCAGCGCCATATTGAGCTCGGGTGCGCTGGGCCTTGAGAAGAACAGGAAAATGGTTCCGACGAGGTGGGGCATCACTGCTTCCGATGACATCATAACCAAGGAACTGATGAAAAAGGTCAGGGACCATCCATCCATAAATGATTATCTCGTATTCGAGTCGCAGCATCTTGACAATCATTTCGTCGTGCTGATGATGCCCGGCAGCTGGGAATTCGAGAACTTCGAGTCTTGGGCGCCGGGCTCCATGTGGTCGCATAACCTCAAGAAGACCGAAATAATAGAGGAGCACGAGCCTTTCGGGGGCAGGACCAAATACGCGGACAAGCAGGGCGGCGGCTATTACGCGAGCCGCATAGCGTGTGTGGAGAAGTTGCACGAAATGAGGAGGCAGGCGCGCGTGGTTGTGTTCAGGGAAGTGTATGAGGGCTATGTGATTCCCCTGGGTGTATGGGTGGTAAGGCAGACAGCGAGAACGGCGTACGAGAGGCCGCCAAAAAGGTTTGCTACAAAGGAAGGGGCGCTGAAATATGTGGATTCGAGGACGCGGATACCTGTTTCGGATTACAGAAAACAGAGCAGGGTTCTGGGAAGGAAAACACTGCTTGATTTCTAGTTCCTGGCTGCGCACTGCAGCCGGCTAGGAACGTATGATGACACCGCCCACTCCTGCTGCGACGAACTTGTGTATGAGGTCGCCCACGCTGTTCAGTATGCCCTGGGCCTCTCCGAGATCCAGCTTTATTTTCGTAGGCTCCAGGATCTCCATGGATGACGGGCCGTAGTGCATGACCAGCTGGATCAGATCCTCGTAGCGCTGTACAGCGCATTCAATTTCAACTATCTGCGAGAAAGCCTCCTTTATGTTGGGGTTGTTGGGCAGCGGGTTCATCACGCCTATGATATTGCCGAAATCCTTCCTGTACATGATGACCTGCTTTTCTTTGGACAGCGCCTCGACATGCTTCTCAAGGGCGCTCTTGGTGGCCGCCTCTGTCACCGCGAGCACCTCTATCATCATTGATGTGCGGATCCAGCCGTCCTTGCCCACCTTGATGTCCGCCTTTTCCTTGAGCTTCTCGTCGATCACTCTCTTCTTTTTGCCTGCCTTCTTCTTTTTCTCCATACGAATCATTTGTACTTGTTGTTTTTAACTGTTTAGCTGGCGGCTGGCAGTTCACTGCCTCATCCATCTCCTTCCTGCTATGGGCACCACGAGCTTGCAGTTGCTGCAGGTGTCTTTGAAATCCGACAACGAAAGGTCCGAGCGCCTTATTATGAGGGTGCCGCATTTGGGGCAGCGCGTGTTCTCGTATTCATGTCCCGGCACATTGCCTATGTACACGTATCTCAGGCCGGCCTTTTTCGCGATATCGGCCGCCCTTTCCAGGGTGCTGACCGGCGTCGGCTCTGTGCTGGCCATCTTGTAATGCGGATGGAACCTGGAGATGTGGAATGGGGTTTCCCTGCCCAGGTTGTCCTTTACCCATTCAACCAGCTTTCTTGTCTGGCCCGGCCTGTCGTTGAAGCCGGGTATAACGAGGTTGGTTATCTCTATGCACACGCCCGTTTTCCTGTATATCCTGAGCGATTCGTGTATGGGCTTTTCATCAGGGACTCCGCAGAGCTTGCGATAGAACTTCACGTCGCCTTTCAGGTCAACGTTTATCGCGTCCATGTATTTCGCGATCTTCCTTGCGGGTTCCGGGCTGGTGTAGCCGTTGGACACCCAGACATTGTAAAGCCCTGCTTTCCTTGCAAGCTTCATCATCTCGAAATAGAATTCCCAGGCTATGGTCGGCTCGGTGTAGGTGTACGCGATCCCGGGCAGTTCCTGCTGCTTGACCAGCTCGACGACCCTTTCCGGCTCGATGTCCTCGCCGGACACGCCTCTGCCCTGCGGGTGCGATATGCCTGAGTTCTGGCAGAACGAGCAGGTAAGGTTGCAGCCTATGGTGCATATTGAAAGGCATCTGGTGCCCGGAGCGAAATGAAACAGCGGCTTCTTTTCTATGGGGTCGATGTTCATGGAGCACAGCCTGCCGTAAACCAGTGAGTACAGCTTTCCCTTGTCGTTCCTTCGCACGCCGCATATGCCTGTGCTGCCGTCGGCAATTACGCAGTTGTGCGGGCACAGCCTGCAGCGCACCCCATGTTTACTGCCGGCATCCAGTATGTCATAGAAAAGTGCCTCTTTCATGTGATTGGTATGGATTCGTGATATAAAGCTTATATGGGATCGGGCACAATGTTATAACAAGGTGATTCAATGGTAAATGTAAAGAAGTTCAATGAAAACCGTCTTGACCGCCTGTTGAAGGATGTTACGGTGTCCGGGGAAGAGATCCGCTCCGTACAGGACGAAAAGCAATCGGTTATGGATGAGTTCAGGAAGGAGCACGACCGGTTCAAAAAGGGGCAGATATCCAAGCAGGCGTTCGCAATTTCAACAAGGGATGTCACCAACGAGCTTGCAGCGCTTGACACCAAAATACGCGAGAACATCAAGAAGGCGATGAGCGGCTCAAGAAAGACGCACATGTACATATCGTCGCAGGCGCCGGAAAAGATAAGGGCATCCACCAGCGGACTGCACAAGACGGTCAGCAAAAGGGCAAAAGCAAAGCCGGCAAAAGCGAAGAAATCCAGGAAGGCCAGGCCCAAGAAAAAGGCTGTCAGGAAAGCGGCAAGGAAAAGCAAGGCAGCGAGACCGAATAGGGCAAGGAAGGCCAGGCCCAAGAAAAAGGCAGCGAGACCGAATAGGGCAAGGAAGGCAAAGAAAAGTCCGGCAAAGCGGAAAAGTGCTAAGAAAAGGTCTAAGAGATAGATAGACAGCATCGGCTTGTTTGTTTTTATTTAGGCAGGTCTATTTCCATTCTTTCAATTGTTCTGTTTTCTAGACGAATCTTATTGCGCATTTACTGTCTTTTCTATAAATATGATACAACAAAACGTGAACATATGAAAGACGGCGCCCCTCTCAGGCTGAAGATATTCTTTTGGATCATACTTGGAGCATTATCAACGTTCTTCGCAGAGGTGCTGGCGGGTTCTGACCTGTTCCCCTTCTTCCATCTATGGGGCCTGCTGATCGTTTTCCCACTATATTCCCTTCATATTCTGGTCCTGGGTCATGTTGTTTTCCGTTACGGTAAGCCGGTGTTTTATGTCCTTTACCCGGCAGGCCTGATATTCGGCCTTTACGAGGCGTACATCACAAAGGTGCTGTGGAACCCGGACTGGAACATTGGTGCCTTAAGGCTTGGCGGTGTCGCGGTGGTTGAGTTCATAGTTCTTGTGTTTTTCTGGCACGCGGTCATGTCATTCGTTGTCCCAATAGTCGTTGGCCAGAGTGTTCTGACAAAAACCAGGACGTCTGCCGACAGCCTTCCTGACAGGCTAAAGAAGCTGCTGAGAAAAAGGAAGGCGTTTTGGTGTTTCGGTATTGCCGCAGTGTTTTACGGCATGTGCCAATCAGTGAATTCCGTTTCAGTACTTCAATCGATTGCTTCGGGGCTCTCCACCGTCTTCGTGGTCGCGCTCCTTGTGTTTATATGGAGAAGGTTCACAAGCGGGAAAGACTATGAAATGCAATCCCTGATGCCAGGGAAAATGGCCTTCCGCATACTCTTGGCGCTTCTTGTCCTGCTTTATGGATTCCTGTTCTTTACCTTTAGGCCGGAGGCGCTGCCCGGTATCTCATCGCAGGCCACCATATGGGCGGCTTACGCCGTATTCTTCGTCCTGCTTTATCTGGGACTCAGAAAATCCAGAAAAACGCCGACAGTTACGGTCTTTGAAACAGGGCTGAGGTTTTCCTTGAAGACTGTCCTGGTACTGGCTTTGATATTCACGTTCTCTTCGGCGGCCATGAAACTGTTGCTCGAGACCGGCAGCGTGTTCTTTGCCTGGATATCATTTCTTGTTTTCGGTATAATTGGTATTGCTCTGTTCATATGGGCGCTGAAGCATGTTTTAAGAAAGGGATAAAGCCCCGGGAGGGAGTCGAACCCCCGACCTACCGCTTTACAGGACGGTCTCTCTCGCGGAAGCGAAACACCCAATCATACGAAGCGGTCGCTCTTTACCGACTACCTCACTGGCGTGAGGGAGGTACCAGCTGAGCTACCGAGGCCTATTGAAGCTATAATCAAAACTTATATAAAAACAACAAACGAAATTAGCATATCGGCGGGGCTATGGTGTAGCTTGGTTAGCATTGGAGCTTTGGGTCATCTGACCACTTGAGCTGGTTTCATCAAGTGATCTTTTGCGGAAGAGCTTCAGACCCCAGTTCAAAGGTGGCTTGACGGCGGATGCCGTCTGTCCTGGAAATCTGGGTAGCCCCATACAACTTTATATTAAACAAACCCAAGTGATAACCATGGTAAGCGAAAAGGAATGCCTGTTCTGCAGGATTGCGAGAGGCGATATTCCCGCGAAGAAAGTGTACGAGGACGACGTGAGCATCGCTTTCCTTGACATCAACCCCAGGAATCCCGGGCACACGCTGGTCATACCCAAGGAGCACTACGAGACGGTGCTCGACATGCCCGAGGCCGAGGCGGGCGAGTATTTCAAGTCAGTGAAGAGGGTTGCCGCGCTCGTTAAGAACGGCGTGAACGCGCAGGGGCTGTCCATATCAAGCAGCAACGGCCAGGCAGCCGGCCAGGTGGTTGCGCATCAGCATTTTCACGTCATACCCAGGTTCTCTACCGAGGGCCCGGTTGGTTTGGAGGGCATTCTTCCGGCGAAGCGACTCGATGACAAGACCATGGACCAGCTGGTCGCGGCCATAAGCAAGGCATCACCCGAGGCCGCTGTAAGGGCAGAACCCGCGCCGGCTACGGCTACTGCACCGAAAAGGCCGGAAACAAGGCCAACGATGAACGACATACCCAAGCCCACGTCAGGCAAGGCCAGCAAACCCAAGAAGAAGCCCAAAGACGAGGATTTATCCGACCTGGACGACGATGAAATCAGCTTCGACTTCTGATGTTTCTGACAAGAATGTATGCGACCGCCGGGATGCTCGGCCCACCCGATGCGCGCGCAGGCACATCAAGCAGCGCGTTCGAACCCGGGTTACAGGCTTGGAAGGCTTATCCCGTTCACAGGGCCTCGGGGCCCTCAGAGTTTCCAAACGGCTGGGTCCTACCACTGGACTACGGTCGCATATGATGTTTTATGGTATTATTTCGGTTCCGGTATTTAAAGAACGAATGGGGCGTTGCCTAACGCTTAAATATCATGCCTCCAAGAATTAACATAATCTAATCTTATTGGGGTTTGTGATGGTTCTGAAAAGACTGAAGAGGAGACTGGGTTCCATATTTTCTAAACTGTTCCGGAAAAGGAAGAGTATAAAGATCGGGCTGTACGGTCCGGTGAACTCCGGCAAGACCACGCTGGCCAACAAGATGTGCATGGACTGGATAGGCGAGGAAATGGGGGCTGCATCTGTAATACCCCACGAGACAAGGGACATACAGACCAAGGAGAAGGTCACCATAAAGAGCGACGGCAAGTCGCTGAGCTTCAATCTCGTGGACACCCCGGGCATAGCCACGAAGATTGATTTCGAGGATTTCATAAAATACGGCATGAAGAACAAGGCCGCCAAGCAGAGGGCAAAGGAGGCCACGAAGGGTGTGATAGAGGCAATAAAATGGCTTGACAACGTCGACATGGTTCTTGTGGTCCTGGATTCGGCAATGGATCCGCTGGACCAGGTGAACATCACAATACTGGGCAACCTTGACGCAAGGGACATACCGTTCGTGATAGTTGCCAACAAGGTCGACCTCAAGCGCTCCCAGGCTAACAGGGTGAGGGAGGCCTTCCCGAACTACAACACCATAGGCGTAAGCGCCAAGACAGGATTCAATATCGAGGAGCTTTACAACCACCTTCTTGATAAATTATAGGTTTCAGTGAGGATTACATGAAAGGCAAGCGGGGGGAGAAGCATATGAACATAAGGATAAAGTTCGTGCCGTACGAGAAGTTCAGGGAAAACCGGTTGGGCAAGTTTCTCAATGACCTGCAGGACAACACCATACTGCTGATTGACGCTAAATTGTCCGCTGACGAGGAGGCCAACCTGATAAAGGAAACCATGGAAAAGGTCTCGAACCGCTTCTCGGGCATAGAGCTCAATTCCCTGGAGTTCGCCAACGGCAAGACGCTCAGCAATTTCGACAAGATAAAGAACATGGTAATAGAGAGGATCATAGGGAAGAAGCGCGGCCTCACCATCATAGGGCCTGCCAAGACCGTCAGGCAGATACGCAAGAACCCAGAGGAACTGCTGCTTTACGTGTGATGGGGCGCTGACAGAGAGGAATTCTTATGCCGAACAAATGCACTATGTGCGGGAAAATACATCCGGACGACGCCAAGTACCTGCTCGAGGGCTGCGACAAATGCGGAAACAAGTTCTTCTTCTACGTCAGGGAGGAGCACATCGCGCAGATGGAGCAGGATACCAAGGACCTTACAAGGACGGAAGTCAGGGAGATAGAGGAGGATGTCCGGGACATAATACCCGAAGAGGCCAAGAAGGACGAGACGGTTGTGCTGGACCTGGAGGCCATAAGGATAATCAAGCCCGGCAAATACATGATTGACGTGACTACCCTGTTCAACCAGAGGCCGGTCGTGATAAGGGTGGGCACAGGCAGGTACGAGATCGACCTGTCCACCATAAAGAGGAAGTGGAAGGACAAGATGCTCCTTGTCAGGGAAAGGGGCAGGGGGCGCGGTAAAACGGCAGCGAAAGGCAGGAAAGGGAAAAAATAAACATTTATAAACCTTTGAACTCAAAACATTAAACAATCATTTCTAACCGATTTGGGATTGTTTTGCGGATATTATGGACAAGATAGAAAAGCTCAAAACCGGGACAACTACCGTAGGCATTGTTTGTGACGGTGCGGTCGTCCTGGGAGCGGAGATGAAGGCGACGATGGGTTACCTCGTGGCCAGCAAGGTCGCGGAGAAGATACTGCAGATAGACGAACACATCGGCATGACCATTGCAGGCTCTGTGGGGGACGCCCAGACCCTGGACAGGTACATCAAGGCAGAGCTTAAGCTATACAAGCTCAGGGAGGAAAGGAGAATTCCCGTCAAGGCGGCGGCAACCCTGGTTTCGAACATACTCTACTCCAGGAGCTATTTCCCTTACATAGTTCAGCTTGTTATCGGGGGCTATGACGACAAGCCGAGGATGTTCTCGCTTGCCCCTGACGGCTCTGTAATGGAAGAGCGGGAATACTTCTCCACCGGGTCCGGGTCACCAATGGCTTTCGGCGTGCTCGAGGACGGCTTCAAGAGGGGCATGAAGGTCGAGGATGCGAAGAAGCTGGCCATAAGGGCCGTGAAGGCCGCAATCCAGAGGGACATAGCATCCGGCGGGAAAGGGATAAACGTGACAGTGATAGACTCCAAGGGCTTCCACAAGGTATCCGAAGAGGAAGTAAAGAGGCTTGCCGGTTAGGCTGTTTGTGTTGTGGATTAACTCTTATTGATTGCAAACACGAAGATCAGACTTGTTGATTTAATAGCAACGGAATGGATGATATGAGCATTCTGAAGGAACTGCAAGAGAAGCTGCCGTCCAACGCCATGATTTCAGAGGTCAAATTCGAGGGCTCTGAAATCATGATATACACCAAAAGCCCTGAGTTCTTTACCGATAATGAGGAGTATATCAGGAGCGTTGTAAGGGGGTTGAAGAAAAGGATAGAGGTAAGGCCGGACCTTTCCATAACCACGGACATGGAACGCACGAAGAAGGCAATCGAGGGCATAGTACCGAAAGACGCCGGCATAAAGGCAGTCTACTTCGAGCCAGAGATGGGCAAGGTCATAATCGAGGCGCAGAAGCCGGGCCTTGTAATAGGCAAGGGCGGCGAGACCTTCAAGAAGATAAAGAAGGAGACGATGTGGCTGCCCAAGATAGAGAGAGCCCCTGCAATAGATTCCGACGTGGTTAGGGCCGTCAGGAACTTCCTGCATTCTGAGATAGATTACAGGAAAAAGTTCCTCAACAGGGTTGGCATGAAGATAAACACGCCTGTCCCGGATACCGATAAAAAGGAGGACTGGGTGAGGCTGTCCGCTCTTGGTGGGTTCAGGCAGGTAGGCAGGTCCTCCATGCTCGTGCAGACCAAGCACTCGAACATACTGCTTGACTGCGGCATAGACCCCGGCTCGGACAAGACGCCGCTGATAAACCTTCCGGAATTCGACATAGAAAAGCTCAATGCCATTGTGGCGAGCCACGCACATCTCGATCATATCGGATTCATACCATATCTCTACAAGCAGGGTTACAAGGGACCGCTGTACTGTACTGCCCCGACCAGGGACCTAATGGTCCTGTTGTGCATGGATTACATAGACGTATGCCAGAACGAAGGCAAGGAGATATACTACAACAAAAAGGATATCGAGAAGGCCATCAAGCACTCGATAACGCTCGGATACGGCGAGGTATCTGACATAGCACCCGATGTCAGGCTCACCCTGCAGCCATCTTCACACCTTCTTGGATCTTCACTTGTCCATCTCCATATCGGCGAGGGCCTTCATAACATACTTTACACGGGCGACTTCAAATACGGCCCGTCGCGGCTTTTCGAGCCTGCTTTCACGGATTTCCAGAGAATCGAGACTCTCATAATAGAGTCCACTTACGGCTCTTCCGAGGATACGCTCCCCCAAAGGAAGGACACAGAGGACCAGTTCTGGAAGATAATAAACGAGACCATGAAGAACGGGGGCAAGGTGCTCATACCGTCTTTCGCGGTGGGCAGGGCGCAGGAGATAATGGCGCTGCTGGGATCGAACAGGTTCGAGTATCCGGTTTATATGGAAGGCATGCTGTGGGATGCCACTGCCATACATACCGCCTACCCAGAATACCTGTCGCGATACCTCCAGAAAAGCATATTCAAGTTCGGCAAGAATCCGTTCCTTTCAAGCATGTTTCACAGGGTAGCGCCGAAGGAGAGGAATGGGGTGATAGACTCGACAGAGCCGGCAGTGATAATAGCGACATCAGGCATGCTTATCGGAGGTCCTGCTGTCGAATACCTCAAGGGGCTTGCGCCGGGCAAGAAGAACACGCTGCTGTTTGTCGGCTACCAGGCCGAGGGCACGCTGGGCCGGCGCATACAGAAGGGCTGGAGGGAGATACCGCTCCAGGACGCGGGCGGCAGGACAAGGACCCTGCCGATAGAGATGAACATAGAAACCGTGCACGGACTTACGGGCCACTCCGGCAGGAACCAGCTCGTCAATTTCGTGAGGCATCTTTCAAGCAGGCCCGAGAGGATAATAATCGACCACGGCGAGAGCAGGAAGTGCACCGAGCTGGCGCGCGACCTGCACAAGATATGCCGCTGCGAGACGCTCGCCCCCAAGAACATGGAGACCGTCAGGCTCAAGTAGTGTATTGGTACACGGCCGGATTTACGTCTGTTTCTGCGTATCCAACCTATGATTACCAGAACTAGCAGGGATTGCGAAATAAATAAAAAGGAATCAATCCCTCATCACTTTTGCGAACTCCGGCGTCAGTATAAGCCAGTCCTGCTCCACACCCGCGATGTCGCCGTTGTTTGCGGTAACAGTCTTCTTCAGCTTGTCGACCGCCCTTTTGAGCTCGCCGATGTCCTTTTCCTTGAGAGCCTTTATCTTGAGGAAAACCACGTTCCCGTCACGGACAGAGCGAAGCACCCTTTCCGCGTCGGGGAATTCAGCAAGCCTTTCCACCTTGATGCCGAGCGTTCCTGTCTTCTTGTCGTCGGAATCCATCACGTTGACCTCGATGAACTCCTCGGTCGGCTCTGCCGGTTCGTTTTTGCCGTTACCACCGAATAGCCTAAAACCCATTTTTACACCTCCGAACAAATCCCAAAACATAACCCCGTTTGGTGTTATCTAATTGTAGGTTAGGTTTTTAAGCTTATACCTCATCAGCCCTAAGCCGATATGTGGCTTTTTCATGCAACAACCAAAAATATAAAAAGGAACAAAACAATAAATACCATGGCAAAATCAAGATACAAAGTGCATCGATTCAGTACTGAAATGAATGAAGACCAAGACAGATTAGAGTAATTTCTGAACGGTTTGGAAGGAGAGGTCGTGACCATTATTCCCAATGTCGCACCGACATTCCAGCTCATGGGGGCTACTGCCAAAGTGAAATTCCTTCTTATAGTCGAAAAGATAACCAAGAAATAGGTTTTCAAGCTTTTGTTTGGCGGGATTTTACTGCTCATTGCCTGCGTCCTCGATGACAGAAACGGCGTTCCATATCAGCGTCCTCGCTGACATGCTCATGTTCGGGTCGTTGGCGGCCTCGTCAAGAATGGAGATTATCTGGGAAACCTTTTCGTTGTCAGAAACGTCCCTCTCCAGCAGGCTCATGCTGCTCTGGACTGACTCCTTTATGTTCCTAGGCACTCCCCTGTCTTCAACAATCATCTGCAGCATGTCCGTAAGCATTCTCGTGTCCATTAGACATCACCCTGCACCGCCCTCGCCGCCGGGATTTGCCAGCCTCTTCTTGAGCTCGCCAATCTTTTCGTTTATGCCCTTTTCCTTCTTCTCTATCTGGGCCAGCCTCAGCTTTATGAGCTCCTGCTTTTCCTTCAGTTCCTTCGTGGCGGCTGCCTTTTTGGTCTTTATAAGTATGGGTCCGGATATCCTGTATATCTCCGTTTCCTTGGTCTTTTCCAGGTCTTCGACGGCCTTGTTTATTTCCATGAGCTGTATGCTTAGCTGCTCCTTCTGCATGATGTATGCCTGCATCTGCTGCTGGTAGGCCTGAGCCTGCCCTATGATCTGGGTGTTGTCCAATCCTGCCATGCTTTCACCGTTCAGAGCGCCTCAACCCTCTTCGTGAGCTTTGGCCTCATTTTCCTGAGTATCCTGTAGCCGCAATGCGGGCACTGTATCTTCCTTGCCCTGTCCAGCTTTATCTCGACTTCCTTTCCGCAGTTGATGCATTTGTACATGATGACCCCGCAACAATATGATTTTGTCAGGAAGGCTTATAAGCCTTGCCCGCGGCCTTGTGGCCGCATTTCCTGCATTCCCATATGCCGCTGGCAACCCTCTTGAACCCGGGCTTAAGGCATCTGGGGCACTTGTGAGTGCTTTTGCTTGCCTTGCTGATGTCCCTGAACCTGTCCTTTACGCTCTTGCCGTATCTGGGACCGAATCTTCCTGCAATACCAACCTTCTTCGTTGACATGCGCATCACGTCTTTGCTTTGTCGAGCATCTTCCTTATCTCTTTGCCCTTTCTTATGGAAATCTCAAATGCCTTATCTATCTCTTCCACCGAAAGCGGGTAAGAGCCTCCCTTCTGCAGCGCGCAAAGGTTTCCGTCGTCCTTCGTTGTTACGGTAATCCTGGCAAGAGCGGCTGATTCCTCTTCAACAGTGCAATCCGCCATAAGGGCGTTGCCTATCTTTGAAATCGTTACTGCAATTGGTTTTTGCGTTACGGGCAGGCTCTTGCTGGTACTTGTGCCGTATTCAACGTTCTCCCCGTCGAATTTCGGCATCTTTGCGTTGAGCAGCGCCGCAACAGCCGCGAGCGAGGCCGCATCGATGAGATTGCCGTCATGGTTTATTATCTGGATATCGACAAAGACCATCCATACTTTTTCGCCCTTTTTTATGCAGAGCTTTTTGGTGTCAATCATGCCGGATTCCCTGATGCCCCTGTCAACGACCCTTGCCAGCTCTATGGCATCCTCCTTTGGCGGGCCAGTCTCGAAATCAGGCGAAGATAGCGGGGACAGTTCGGCGCCTGTCATGAGCACGCCGGCATCGGGCTTGTCAGAGAACGGCTCCCCTGTACCCATCTTTACTCCGACTATCACCTCTGTTTTGCCTATTCTGACCCTTGCAGAGCCTTCGGCGTTAGCTATGACGCCGGGCTCTATCTCTATCTTCCTGAACTCGTCTTCCTTCCTCTTGTCGTTCCTGCGTCCCTTTGACGCAAGAAATGATATGTATTGGTTTCTCAGTATCATTTTTTCACCTTGGGTATCCATCTGTTCTCAAGTGCTTCTCTCTGTTTCTTGTAAAGCAGCTTGCAGCCCTTTACAGCAAGGTCCATGACTTTCTTGGCGTCCTGGACCGGCAGGTCGCCGTCCATCTGGAGCAGCGTTATCTTGTCCTGCTCTGGCATGTAAGCGATCGGAAGATCGCATGCGGTTTCTTCCTCTTCCTTGCCTGCGAGATCAAGCACGTATTCGTTGCCGATCTTCCCTGCAGCGACTGAAGTCACGAGACCCTTCATAGGCACACCGGCATCCGCCAGAGCGATTGATGCGGCGTTTATGCCGACTGTTCTCGTGCCGGCGTTCGCCTCGATGACGTCGATGTACACCTCTATGCCCGCCTTAGGGAACTCCTCGGCGAACACCGCGGGTTCAAGGGCCTGCCTGGTCACCAGGCATATCTCCTTGCTCCTTCTCGATGGCCCTGGCCTGCAACGCTCCTTTGTTGAGAACGGTACCATGTTGTATACGGTCTTAAGGAATGCCTTGTCAGGCAGCTGCATGCGCCTTGGATGAAGAATCTTAGGTCCGTACACGGCAGCGATGGCAGTAGTGTTGCCGAAAGACACCAAAGCTGAGCCGTTCGCGTTAGGCACTACGCCGGCCTTCATGGTAATCGGCCTTATCTCGTCCGGTTTCCTCCCGTCTTCCCGCTTCATGCCTTTTCCTCCTTCTCGCCCTTCTTTTCAGCCTTTTTGGTTTCATCTGGCTTGCTTTCAGCCGGCTTGGCGGGTTCTGGCTTTGCCGCCGGCGCTGCCTTGTCGAGCAGCTCCGAAACCCTGTCCGTAAGCCCTTCAATATACGACTCTTCCTTGACTAGGTTGATCGCGCTTATAGCCAGATCCTCGTTTTCCCCTTCCAGCCAGACAACGCCGTTCTGACCCACGCTTATCCTGCATCCTGTCTTCCCCTTGATGAGCGATATCATGCTGCCCTGTTTTCCGATGAGCCTTGGCACCTTTGCTGGGTTGAATTTGATTATCCTACCGCTCCGGAATTTCCTCGCCCTGCTGTCATCCATTGATACGTGAACCGTGCTGTGGTTCGCCATTGATATCTTGGCATAAATGACATCCCCGGTCGCGTAATACCTTGAAAGCTCTGTTTTGGTTGTGTCTATGAACTCCCTGACACCGGAAAGCGGCATGTACGCCTCAACGGTTGCATCGATGTTCACGACCCAGCCGTTTGACTGGACTTCTCTGATTTCTCCTATTACCATGTCGCCGGGCTTTGCCACGTAAACCTCGTTAAGCGGTATCACGGAAACTACCCTGCCGTTTACGCTTATGAGGCCTATTTTCTTCGCAATGATCGAATCCCCCTCTCTGAAGCAGTTCTTACCCGGAAGATAATCCATGGTCTCCACGAGCTTGTCGCCGGGGATAACGAAATCCCTGTCTTTTTTCAGCAGGCCCGAGGCAGGCTCGGCTCGGCTCATGGTTTCTTTATTTTCTTCCTTGGTTCCTGTATGCTGGCCTTTCTCTTCGCTTTTCTCCGGAACCGCTGCCGGTTCCTTGCTTTCTGCCTTTTTCGCTTCCTTTTCTTCGGTTTTCACTTCGACCATTTCATCACAACCTGACTGTTAAGACTAATAACAACTATGGCTTTTTATATGTTTTTCCTTGAAACGACCTTCACTTCCGCGTTCCCGGCGGTGAGGTTGTTTATCTTCTCGTATATCTCGTTCTGCCGGCCGGCCGGGATCTCTATCACGGCATACCACGAATCCGACCGCCATTCCTCCTTCTTGATTGGGGCCACGGTATGCATGACAGAGCTGGCCTTTCCAGCATGCGCCATGGGTACCTTGACCTCTATCTCTATGGTCTCGAATGATATGGGCAGTGCATCGCGTATGGCATCCAGCACGCCCTTGACCTGCTCGTCCGCCGGCTTGAACGGGTTCACTGATACGTGAGCCTCGTCCATTGCGTTGAGTATGCGTTGCGGGGGGTGCGGCAGCTTTGTCTGCGGGTTCACTCCCTGCTTGGAAATCATGTTTGCAATCTGGAGCTTTTTTTCCTCAATGTGCTTTCTCCTCTGGTCTGTTGTCAGCTGCACCTCGCCTTCCCTGATGATTATCTTCGCGGCCTCGAAAACGTCTTTCGTGCCGAAGGCCTTTTCCAGCTCGCCGGCGGATGCCCTGTCGCCCTTTTTCGCGTCCTTGAAAACCTCGTTTGCTGCAAGCAGGGTTTCCATGGAATAATCCGTTCCTTTCTTGAATTCCAGCGCCTTTTCCGAGTCTACGTATATCTCGAAATTCTCACCATCCCTGTGAATGCGTGCAATGACGGCCTTGTCTAGCGAAACCATAATACCACCAAAAACTTAAACTTGTGATTAATACAGGTCCCAGAAATGGCTTACAAGAGACTCTTAAGCTCTTCCTTTGGCAGGATCTTGATGTTGTTCTTTTTTATTACCACAACTTCCAGGTTGTCGCTTGTAATGATTTTCTCGCCTGCCTTCAGCGCTTTCAAAAGCAGCTTTGTGCCCTCTTCAACGTTCATGCCTTCTTTGTAGCCCCGGTTAAGGATCTTTTTTGCCTTCTCCGCGCCCCTTCCTATGGCCTGGGCCTTCCACCCGATCATGGTTCCGGATGGCTCGGTTTCGTAGAGGCTGGAGCCGTTATCGTCTATCCCGCCTATCAGCAGGCCCACGCCGTACGGCCTGACCCCGGCATACTGCGTCACCATATGCTTCCTGTCCACGACCTGCTTGGTTAGCGAGCTGACCGATATGGGCTCGCCGTAAGTTATCCTGTTTACCTGGGACTTGACCCGCGCGAATTCCACGAGTTCCCTTGCATCTGCAAGGGAGCCGGAGCTTACGACGCCGACATGGTTGTCCACTTCGTATATCTTCCTGTATGACTCTGTAACGGCCAAGGGCATGGAAGGCTTCAAAGCCCCCAGTATGATTGCATCTTTGACCTTTACGCCGAGCGAGGTGCTTCCGTTCTTGACCATCTGCCTGGCATATTCAACCTGAAGCAGCCTGCCGTCCGGCGAAAACACTACTATTGTCCTGTCATACGCCATGTAAGAAGGTGGCATTGGTTGTGGCATAAGCTTTCAAAGAACCTAACTTATCTGAAGTTCTCATCCTCCTATGTTTTTAGTCACGGTGTTCCTTTTTTCTTTTCTCTGACTTATAGATATTTCGGCTTTGGGTATATAAATGTTATATCAGGTCAAAACCTTATTTATTTCAGAATCAATATTCTATCATGCGATTAGTGTTGGAAGCGGTTGTGGCCGAGCTCGATGAGGCGGGCCATTTCAAGTCAAGGCTCTTCGATTACGGCGGCCTCGTCATCAGGCTGACGGGTACCGAGATAGACGGCGTGCAGTTCAAGCTTGAGGATCTTGGTACAACCATAGATCTGGTTATGGAATCGGGCGAGGATGTTGAGCTGTCGGCGAACATAAACACCAATTATCCTGCGCCCCCGCATTCCCCGGTGAAGCAGATATCGTTCAGCCATCCTGTAGCCAAGTTCACCGCTAACACGCTGAACAAGTTCCTGCGGCGCGTTAACAAGAATTTCCCCGGCACGGCGCTGCTGATAAGGGACGTCAAGGGTCTGTCATACGATTGAAAAAAGGGCGAAAAGCTATTTTATCAGGCTCTTGCCTGTCATTTCCTTCGGCTTCTTGGTGCCCATTATATCCAGTATGGTGGGCGCTACGGCGTCGAGTCCCAGCCCCTCCTTTAGTCTGGCTTTCTTTAGCTCCTTATCTTTGCTTATGATAAAGAACGGCACGGGATTGGTCCCGTGAGCCGGGCACACCTCCCCGTCCGGGTAGAACATTATTTCAACGTTCCCATGGTCTCCTGTCACGATGCTCGTATAATCCTTCTCCAGGCCCAGGTCGACTATTTTCCCAACACATTCGTCCACTGCTTCGCACGCCTTCATGCCTGCTTCGAGCCTGCCTGAATGGCCGACAAGGTCGCCGTTGGCGAAGTTGATGATGATGAAGTCGTATTTTTCGGACCCAATTTCATTGAGCACGCACTCGGTTATCTTGTACGCGCTCATTTCCGGCTTCATGTCATAAGACGGGACCTTGGGGGAATCAATCATTATCCTGTCCTCGCCCGCGTACGGCTTCTCGAACTGGCTGTTGAAAAAGAACGTCACGTGCGCGTACTTCTCCGTTTCAGCTATCCTGAGCTGGTGCAGGCCGCTCTTAGATATTACGGTTCCCAGGTTGTTTTTCACGTCTGATTGCGGGAAAGCAACAGGCAGTGTCAGGCTCTTGTCGTATTCGCTCATGCACACAAAAGTCAGCTTGTACCTTCGTATCCGCTTGAATAACCGGAATTCCTTGTTTGTCAGCGCGTACGTTATCTGCCTGGCCCTATCAGAGCGCGTGTTCCAGAATATGACGGAATCGTTGTCCTGTATCCTTGCGATGGGCTTCTCGTGCCCGTCCACGATGACTATGGGCCTGATGTAGTAGTCGGTCGTGTCGCCGGCCCTGCCTTCCTCGAGCGACTTCTCGCCTCTCTCATAAGCATGCTTTATGGCCTTGAGGGGATCCATCTCCTCCACACCAAGCCCCCTTGTCAGCAGGAAATATGCCTTTTCTGTCCGGTTCCAGTTGTTGTCCCTGTCCATGGCATAGAACCTGCCTATCATGCTTGCTATGCGGCCTACGCCTATCTCTTTCGATTTCTTGTTGAACTCCCGTATGACGTCCTCCGCGCTTTTCTCAGGCACGTCCCTGCCGTCCAGGAAGGCGTGTACAAAGACCTTTTCCAGGCCGTTCCTTTTCGCCATCTCCAGAAGGGCATATAAGTGTTCGACCGTGCCGTGGACGCCCTGGTCTGAGAACAGGCCCATGAGATGAAGGCTCGAATCGTGCCGCTTGCAGTTCCTTATGGCCTTCATGAGCGCCTTGTTTTTGAAGAACTGGCCGCTCCTTATGTTCCTGTTGATGTTCTCGTACGGCTGCCACACTATCCGGCCGGCACCCATGGTCAGGTGTCCTGGTTCCGAGCCTCCCTGCGTGCCTTTTGGCAGGCCGACTGCGTTGCCGCTGCATTTCAGGATGGTCCACGGACATTCCTTCTCATACCTGTCGTTATTGGGTGTATTGGCCTGCCTTGCGGCATTGCCCTTTGTCTCCTCGCTGTAGCCCCAGCCGTCCCTGATAACAAGCAATACCTTTTGTTTTGGTTTTGTTTTCATGGATTAGAATTGGTCTTGGTCTGTATTAAAACTTTTCGCACAAATGTCATCCCAGTCGCTTCAGCCCTGCCATGTACGGCTGCAGCGGCTTGGGTATGCTGACATTACCGTCTTTCTGCTGGTGGACCTCAAGTACGGCCAGCATAGTGCGGCTGGTGGCAATGGCAGTGTTGTTGAGCGTGTGCACGAACCCCGCCGGTGGGGCGCCCTCCTTTTCCCTGTACTTGATGTTAAGCCTGCGCGCCTGGTAGTCGGTGCAGTTGGAATTCGAGCCTGCCTCCCTGTACTTGCCGTCACTCATCCAAAGGTCGGTGTCGTACTTCTTCGAAGCGATGTCGCCGATATCGCCGGTACACACGTTCATCACCTTGTACGGCAGGCCGAGCGACTGGTACAGGTCCTCGGCGTTTTTCTGCAGCTCTTCATGCAGCTCCCACGACTGTTCTGGCAGGCAAAAGATGAACTGCTCGACCTTGTTGAACTGGTGCATGCGGAACAGGCCCTTGGTGTACTTGCCGTGGCTGCCGACCTCCTTGCGGAAGCAGGGCGACACTCCAACGAGCTTTATGGGAAGGTCCTTCTTCTCGATGACCTCGTCCATGTACATCGCAGCCATCGGGTGCTCGGACGTGGCTATCATGTGCAGGTCCTCGCCCTCTATCTTGTAGAGCACTTCACCGAAGGCCGCCATGTCAGTCACTCCCTCGTAGGGCCTTCTCTTCAGCATGAATGGCGGCTCTATCAGGGTATAGCCGCGCTTGATCAGGAAGTCTATGGCGTACTTCATGAGCGCGAAGTCCAGCATGGCCAGCCCTGCCTTGTAGTAGAAGAAGCCGTGACCGGCCACCTTGGCCGCGCGCTCGCTGTCAATCAGGCCGAGCCCCTCCAGGATTTCGAGGTGGTTTTTCTTGAAGCTTAAACTGGGTGGTTTGCCCCATTTCCTTATCATTTTGTTGTCCCCGTCATCCTTGCCGTAGGGCACTGACTTGTGCAGAAGGTTCGGCAGCCGCAGCATGAGCTGCCTGTTTTCCTTTTCCAGGCCTTTCCTTGCCTCATCAAGTCCCGCTATCTCCTTACCTATCTTGCGCATCTGCCGTATCATGGTTTCCTTTTCGTTCCTGCTCTTTGACCTTGCTATCTCTGCCGTCACTTTGTTCTTCCTGTGCTTCAGGTCCTCGACCCTGCGTATGGTATCGCGCATCTTGCTGTCCTTGGCTATTAGGTCCCTTAGCATCTTAAGCTTCTCGGGATCGTGCCTGCGCCTGATGTTCTCCTCCACCTGCTTCGGGTTCTCGCGTATGAGTTTTATGTCAATCATGTTCATCACTTAATTCATATAATAATTTGGTCTTGATACTTAATACTTTAATCGCTGTATGGAAAGGGCAAACAGGGACCGGAAACCATGAACCTTTTTATTTTTGCGAAACAAATTATGAAAGGGTTCGTTTTCGGGCTCCCGGCGCTTTCTGGATTCCCTCCCTTATAGACATGAGGCGATGTTGTGACAGGAACAGTAACAAAGGGTTCTGGCACATACTGTGATAGGTTACTTCTGGAACTCATAGATAATCGTCCAAATCATTTGGATGTGGAACTTGCTGAAAGTGTCGTGTGCGCAGCAGAATACCTATCTAGATTCGAGTTGGTTGATGTTGATGCTGAAAGAGCCGGTGTTATCGCAGCAATCAACGGTATGCGTAAGGATGATGCGTTATCGATAGTCGGTAAAGAAAGACCAGAATACGAAGGCAAGTTCAGGGTTGTGTTCGCGGATGGGAATATTAACGGTTCAGTAACAAGAGTGCACGCCCTGACAGAACTCTACGAAACGGATTGAATCAGTTCAGCTGATTTTTGTTGAGAATGTTAAGATGCAGCTATTTATCGCACTTTTAAAACAGTTATGACAAAAGGATAGCATGCATAGAGGTGTTTTGCATGGGCAATATACGATCCCCGATACTCGTAATGCTTGGTCATGTCGACCACGGCAAGACCACGCTGCTGGACAAGATCAGGGGAACCGCCGTAGTGAAGGGCGAGGCCGGCGCAATAACACAGCACACGTCCGCCAGTTATATACCCACCAAGGTCATAAAGCACAACTGCGGGGCACTGCTCGAGACCATGGGCATCAAGCTTACCATCCCGGGGCTTCTCTGGGTTGACACGCCCGGTCATGCTGCTTTTACCACCCTGCGCAAGCGTGGTGGCGCGATTGCCGACCTGGCTGTGCTTATTGTTGACGTGAACGAGGGCTTCCAGCCGCAGACAGAGGAAAGCCTTAATTACCTCAGGCAGTTCAAGACCCCGTTCATCGTGGCGCTTACCAAGATAGACACGATAACCGGGTGGAACCCGACCGAGGACGCCTGCTTCCTGAACACGTACAGGGAACAGACCGACCGGGTAAGGGAGGAGCTGGACGAGAAGATGTACAAGGTGATAGGCCAGCTTGGCTCGGGGGGCCTGCCTTCGGAGCGCTATGACAGGGTTGCTGATTACACCAAGAGTGTGGCTGTTGTGCCGGTTTCGGGCAAGACGGGCGAAGGCGTGCCTGACCTGCTCATGGTGCTGGCCGGCATAGCCCAGAAATACCTGGAGCGCGGCCTTGAGATCACGCCCGGCGAGGGCAAGGGAACCGTGCTCGAGGTCAAGGAGTTCAGGGGGCTCGGCATAACCATCGACGTCATACTGTACGACGGCGAGATAAAGCGCGCCGACACCCTGATAATAGGCGGCATGGGTGACGAAAGGATAATCCAGACAAAGGTCAAGGCGCTCCTCGAGCCCAACCCACTGAAGGAGATAAGGCTCGAGAAGGAGTTCCGGAACGTCGATTCCGTAACTGCCGCTGCAGGCATAAAGATAGCCGCGCCCGGCCTGGAAAAGGTGGTTGCCGGTTCTCCTGTGCGCGCGGTGCACGGCAAAAGCAATGTTGAAAAGGCCATAAGCGAGGTGGAGAAGGAAATCGAGGAGGTTGAGATAGAGACCGGCAGCGAAGGCGCCCTGGTCAGGGCTGACACGCTGGGCTCGCTGGAAGCCCTCATCAAGACGTTTAGGGAGCTTGACATACCCATAAGGAAGGCCCACGTCGGTACGGTCACCAAAGCCGACATCAACGAGCTCAGGGCATATGATGACCCGCTGATATTCGCGTTCAACGTGAAGATTTCGCCTGAAATCGAGAAGCTGGCAAAGGACAACAAGATTGCCCTGTTCCATTCAGACATCATATACAGGCTGGTCGACCTTCACAAGGAATGGGTGAAGGACAGGAAGAAACGTGAGGAAGAGAGGATGCTTGACAGCCTGACGCGGCCGGGCAGGGTCAGGGTGCTCAAGGGGTTCGTGTTCCGCCAGCGCAAGCCGGCAGTGTTCGGTGTTGAAGTGGAGAAGGGCACCATAAAGCCGGGCTACAAGCTGATCAACAAGGCCAGCGGCGAGAATCTGGGGGAGATAAGGGAAGTGCAGTCGCGGGGGGAGAACGTGCAGGAAGCCAAGACAGGCGAGAGGGTCGCGCTCTCCATGAATGACGTCACGATCGGCAAGAACGTGACCGAGGGCGACACGCTCGAGACCGCGCTCAGGGACTCCGATATAGGGGGCCTGGAAAAGGTGAAGGCCAAGCTGACGAATGAGGAGAAGGAGATGCTCAAGGAATTTGAGGAAAAGGGATAAGTTGATGGGTGTTTCATGGCTGATAAAAAGACCGGTAACAGCGTTCTGTACTTCACGGAATCCGAAAACGCGTTCGCGGAAAGGCTCGGTAAGGAGCTGAAAGGCGTGTTTTCCGAAGGTGAGAAGATAGCAATCAAGCTGCACATGGGGGAGCGGGAGAACCCGAACCACCTGAAGCCGGAATTCGTGAAAATCGTCGTCGACGTGCTGCAGGACATGGGCACAAGGCCGTTCCTGTTCGATTCGCCGGTCATGTACGACAGCGACAGGCACGAGATTGAAGGCTACAAGAAGCAGAACCAGGAACTGGGCTTCACCGAGGAGGCGCTCGGCTGCCCTGTGATGGTGTCGAATGATTTCGTCGAGGTGAAGGGCAGGCGCATGAAGTACCAGGTGTGCAGGCATCTCGCTGAGGCCGACGGCGTGCTGGTTCTAACCCATTTCAAGGGCCACGTATGTTCTGGCGTCGGCGGTTCCATAAAGAACCTGGGCATGGGAGCCCTGACCAGGGAATCCAAAGACGACATCCACACCAATTCCCAGCCAATCATTTCAGGCGAGTGCATCTTGTGCAGGAAGTGCCTGGAGGTGTGCCCGGTGAAGTGCATAACATATTCGGAGTCGGGGCCCTGCTTCGATTACGATGCTTGCTACGGCTGCTCGAAATGCATCCAGAACTGCCCGCAGAAGTGCCTGAAGCCAAGGCTCGCGGAGTTCGACAAGCTGCTAGCCGACGGCGCGGTCGCCGCCCTGAGCACGTTCGGTAAGGCGTATTTCGTCAATGTAATCCGCAACATAACCAACCGCTGCGACTGCCAGCGATCCGACGTCAGCCTTGTGCTGGCAGACATCGGCATACTCATGGGCAGCGACATGGTCGCCATTGACAGCGCGTCGCTGGACCTGGTAAACCAGAAGGCGGGCAAAGCCATATTCGACGAGATATGGCACAAGGATTCCGCGATACAGGTAAGGGAAGCCGGGAGGCTGGGTGCCGGCCAGACCGGATACGAGATAAAGGATGCGTGAATCCGGATTTGTTTTCCAAATTGTAACTATATGATAGTTAAAAACGATAAACTTATAAATCATGTTTACAATTTCAATCATAGTGCAATTATAATGACAATGCAATTGCCAAGGGCTCGCTGCTTTCGCAGGCGCAGGTCCTGTCTTCAATACAATAATATAACGCATTCCAATGACTGGCTGAATTCGCATCAGCTTGTCTTTCGCAGGTTGACCGAATCAGGCCAAACGCCATGGATGCGCGCTGTTTCTCGATAAAAACGCAAGCAACAGGCCCGTCTTTTACAGGTCTTTTGTTGTCTTGTGTTTTTTGCGTATTTGGAACATAACCGCATGAACGTCATGCCGGAAAAACAGAAACTTAATTTTAAGGAGATTGGAAATGCCGACAAGAAAAAAGAACAACAACATAAGAAACGTGATTGTAGCCATTGTGCTGATTGAATTGGGACTTTTCACGGCCCTATTCCTCACCGCAGAGCCGGACATAAACGTAATGGAAGCAGTGGAATTCCAGCTAATAATGATAGTAACAGCAGGAACCGTTGCTGGGATACTGGTCTATTTCATAGTCAAGCTCATTTTATTCGCATTGATTCACTTTTGGCCTCTTCCGTTTAACGCGCACAACTGCGGGCTTGTTCACTATGCGGCCTCTGTTTTTGCTGGAGCCGTGTTTGAGTTTACGTTGTGGCACGGAGCGGGCAACGTCCAAACAAACGATATGATTCCTTTGGTGTGGTTTGTTGGCTTGTCTTCTGTAATAGGGGCTGTGGTAACGATTTATGTCGCCTGCTACAGCAGGTTAAACGTTTTACTGGAAGAACGGAATGGTCCGCTTTTCGCGTGAACGGCGAGCAGATACCGTTTTTTTGGTGGCAAAGCGCCACCGCACCTTAAGAGAGGGACCCGGGCCGTAGCCGGAGGAGACTGCGGCCCTTTCGGTCTGTTGCAAAAGAATATATTTACCGCCTGGCATAGCCTGATGCCCGCGGCGGACTTGGCTTGCCCGGAATGGGGAGCTGCTGGCACTGGCGGCGTAGCCTCGACACAGCAAGGGTCCGAAGTTTCAGGTATAAAGGAGTATTCGGAATGGATACTTTAGAGAAAAACAAATTGGAAAGTGTTTTAAGCGAGGATTATATGGTACTGGGATGCAGCATGTTGACAGCAAGTGGGGGTGTTCCTTGTTAACGGATTCATCCCCTTTATATTGTCAACTTAAAGGTGTACAGAAACGGGAGCGGAAGCACAAATAAAACCGGCGCGCGATAATATAATATTATGATTGAGGTGGCAAACCCCTGGTACGCGATAACGCTCATCGGCGCGCCCGAGCTCTGGGCGCTTTTCGCTGCGCTGCTATTCACGATATACATAGGCATGAAAATCATCAACAGGGGCAGGCGGGACAGGAAGACGAAAAGCAGGCTCAATGACCTGCTGATACTGCTTGTGCCTGCGCTTGTCATCACGTTCCTGGCTGTGATGGTGCTCAAGGGCTTCTTCGCAGTGCCGCGGCAGTGCGTGCCCTGCATCGTGGAGCTGGTCGGCTGCAACCCTTACTGCCCGCTGGATGCGTCGTTCCCGTCAGGCCATGCGGCAACCGCGTTCGCCGGGTTCACCGCTCTGTGGCTGTTCGCGGGCGCGCGAAAGGAATGGCTGGCTGTTTACTTAATACCGCTGCTCGTGGCCGCCTCGAGGATAATGCTGGGCGTGCACACGTGGCTGGACGCCTTTGCTGGGGCCGTTATCGGCATATTGATTGCATTTGCCGTGATGGAGCTTGACAAGAAGATATAGAACGTGTAAAATCTTTAGTGGCTATTAACCAGAGACTTTTCTGAAGTTGCTGCCGGCAACTTTTGCCTTTGCGCCGAGCCCTGTCTCTATCTCCATCAGCCGGTTGTACTTGCACACCCGCTCCCCGCGCGACGGCCCGACCTTGACAAAGCCAGCGTTCACCGCCACCGCAAGGTCTATCATGGCGGTGTCATTGGTCTCCCCGCCCCCCCTGTGGGAAATCACTGTCATGAAGCCATGCTTGCGCGCAAGCATGCACGCCTCGATGGTTTCCGTCAGCGTGCCTATCTGGTTGAGCTTGATGAGGATGGCATTGATCGCCTTCAGGTCAATGGCCTTCTGCAGCCTGCTGGAGTTGGTTACCGTCAGGTCGTCGCCTATTATGGGTATTCTTGAGCCAAGTTTTTCGGTCAACATTGGCCAGTTGCTCCAGTCATCCTCGTGCAGCGCGTCCTCGAGGGTTATTATGGGGTATTTGCCTACCCAAGCAGCGAAGTATTCTATCATCTCTTCTGAAGTCATTGACTTCCCCTCTTTCTCCAGCACGTACTTGCCTGTTTTCCTGTCAAACACCTCTGAGGTGGCAGGGTCAAGGGATATGGCAACGTCCTTCCCCGGCTTGTAGCCGGCCTTTTCTATGGCCTCTTTTATGAGCAACAGGGGCTCTTCGTTGGACTTAATGGCGCTCGGCGCGAAAGCCCCTTCATTACCGACGTTGGTGTTCATGTCCCTCTTCTTTAGCACGTTCTTGAGCTCGAGGTATACTTCAATTCCCCTTCTGATGTTCTCCTTCACAGAATCATTCCCAATCGGTGAAACAATGTATTCCTGGAAATCCGTTGACTGGTCAGCGTGCTTGCCACCTTCTATGACCACCATCATAGGGTTAGGCAGGACGTAATCCCTGATGTCCAGCTTGAACACGTCCCTGATATGCTGGTACAGTGGAACGGCTTTCTCGTTCGCTGCCGACCTTGCGACTGCCACGGACACGCCCAGTATCGCGTTGGCCCCGAGCCTTTTCTTGTTCGCGGTCCCGTCGAGTGTTATCATGAGCTTGTCGATTCCGGCCTGGTCCATCGGGTCCTTTCCTTTCAGGGCAGGCGCTATCTTCTTGTTCACGTTCGCGACCGCCTTTAGCATGCCCTTTCCCTGGTATCGTTTCCTGTCATTATCCAGAAGGACGAAGGCCTCGTGCACGCCGGCTGACGCTCCGTAAGGAACCGATGCCCTGCCGGTCGCGCCGGATTCCAAGGTGACCTTGACCTCCAGCGACGGCGTCGATCCAGAACTCAGAATCTCCCTGGCAACGATGCTCTTGATCTTGCTCCCCATGGTATCCGCTTTCCTATTGTACTTACTATAATTTATTGTTTAAGGCTAAAAATAGGCCAAAACAGGCTGTTTCTTGGCGTAAAAACGCTATATAGCGACAAACCGATACCTTTATAAATACATATTGTAACTATGATATAGTGACAAACAATAGTCACAAAATCCCATAAGGGGGAAACATGAGCACGGGTGAGCTCGAGAGGGTAACGAAGCAGATGACTAAAATGCACGCGAGTCTTTATACAGACCAAACCGCGGCTGGCGTGAGCGAGCTCTGATGTTTAGGTGATTGATATGGCAATATTCAACAGCAAGAGCCTGATAACAAGGCTTCTGGCAGGCCCGATTCCATTCATGCCGGCGGATGAAATGGATGAGCTGGACATGGATATAACAATACCAACCCATAGCACGCCGAATTTTCCCAAAGACATAAGAACGCCCAATTATCCCGAGATAAAGTTCGCGCCGGGCAACACTGTCAAGGGCAAATACCTGGGATGGACAGATTATCCTACGGCGGACAAGCCGGCAAGGATTGAGATTCCTGATTTTGGTCAAATAATGTACGAAGTAAATGATAGGATGAAGCACAAGTACGCTGCTGCCAGGGAAGCGCTTCACGATTACATACTCGGCCACGAGTTGCATGTGGAGGTGGCGCACCAGCCGCAGAGCCAGCTTCATCACGGAATGTGGGAAGCTGAATATCTTAACAGTATCGAAGGCACGGATGCTTATCTGGCAGGCCTTGCGCTGCACAGGAAAAGGCTTGATGAAGGCAAAGGCGAAGAGAAGTGGTTCAGCAAATACACAAATCATTTTCACGGTCTCGATAAGAAGTTCGAGCAGTACGGCGCGGGACTGGATGAAATGGTAGGCCTGGTGTCCGACGTGATATCAGGAAAGCCCACCTATCAGCATCAATCAGTTGAAAGAATGGATTACAAGGCCGGGCCGGAAGGCACATATGAATATAGTAAGTTGGATTACAGAACAGCAATGCCGGAAGGCGTTGCCGAGGGCGTGTGAGGTGAAAGCATGAGGCTTGCAAGAAACGCAATCAAGAAAATGATGAACGAGTATGGGTTTTTCAAGGAAGACCCAACCGTTTCGGTAGTCATATCTGCATACAATGAGGGGGGTAGTGGTTATCTGAATAGGTCCATAGAATCGGCAATGAAACATAACTACAAGCCCCATGAAATCATTGTCGTTGATGATGGCAGCAATGACAACACGGCCGAGATTGCCAGTTCTTATGCTGGCCAGGGCGTCAAGGTTTTCAGCACAGAAAACAGGGGCATTGCTTCGGCAAGGAATTATGGCGCTGGAATGGCAACAGGCAATATCATTGTATTCAACGACGCTGACAGCTGCATGGAAGACGGGCTACTTGATGAGGTTGTCAGCAGGATAAGAAGCGGATATGTTGGCGGAACCGCCAGGTCAGAACCTGATACCGATGGCTCAACAGAATCGTTCATATACGGTGCTGCGAACGCTGTTGCGAATGTAACGAACTGTGCTTCAAACCTCATCGATGCTAACTTGAACCGCATGACAGAAGGGGGCTTCATGTACTGCAGAAGTGATGTTTTTGAAAGGATCAAAGCAAAATACGGAGAGCCATTCCCGAACGGAACGAGCGAGGACAGGGCATTCGCTTACAGGATGTCTGACGAAGGACCGACATCAAGGATAACCAGGGTTGGCATTGTAACGTCCTCAAGAAGGGTAAGAAAAAACGGTCTCATAGGCTCTCTTGTTGACCAGTTCAAAAGATCGACCACACCAGCCGGTCTGCCGCATGGTGGTTATGAAGTGATAAGGGAGTTGCCAATAGCTGCGTGAGGTGATTGATATGGTCATAACTGGAACCGCAACAGGATTCGAAAACAGGATGAATCAGGAACTGTATAATAATCGTTTTCTTTCAGACGATTCGGATAGCAGGATAACCAGTGCCAACAGAATAAGGGAGCCCTTAGACCAGAGGACAGGCGGTGTTTCCGTTACTGGCGAAGTCAGCTATCCCGAATACAGCAAGGTTCCTGGCCCGGATGGCAGGCCTTACAGGACTGTCGTGAAACAGCCATTGGTTGGAAGTGATGGGGCGTCCGCGCTTCCTCCCCGGATGAGGAGCCGTTACCTGGAGCAGGTCAAGCGCGGCGGGGGTATTGATGCGGCCCAGAAAAAGATTACTGGTTACAAGAAACGCGAAGGCTATCCTTTCATTGATTTCAAAGACCTTTCAAGAAACTGGTACACCATGCCAATACATTACGGTCTGGTGAAACTGTTCTCGCTTTACACCACGCCCCCGGAAGACAGGGGCACGCTGGCATCTAAAATTGTTGGAGGCATGTGCGATTCCGGTAAAAAACTGAATCAGCAGCAGCTTAGCTCAAAGCTTATGGATTCTTTCCCAAAGATAATGGTATGGAACGACTTTGCCAATTCCACGTCAATCATAAATGAGATATACACTGTGGGATGGAGCAACAAAGAGATTCCGGTATACTTCAGGGCAAAGGGCGGCCCTGCTGCGACTGACGACGTTATTAGTGAAGGCATAAGGTTCGTTCGTGACAAAAAGACCGTTAAAAACAGGATCCAGTCGCCATACAATTCGATAAGCGGCAATTACGACATAAACAAATTCTACAGGCAGGGATTCTCAAGGCTGGCCGCTGACAAGTTCACGAGAGGCGACTACGATACTTTCATCGACCCCAGCACATTCAATCCGTGGTTTGTTCGTGACGACAGCTGGTACATACAGCAGTACGGCACCAAGACAGTCGAGAAGAATCTGACAGTGGATGGCACAACATACAAAGTGAAATGTTATGAGAAGCCGGAAAAGTTCAGCATGTGGTGGTACTGGTTCGTGGGAGACATGGTCTATGACTTCATAGACAGCTTCTTCGATCCGGTGCAGGAAACCGTTGGAAGGCTTTTCACTACCGAAGCACAGCAGGATTTCGTCAAATCAGAATACAGGATGATTGCAGGTGTCAGAAGGTCTATGTTCGACAGCCCGGCAAGGCTGGACCTGGCATATGAACTATGACGCTCATTTCTTTCACCCCCATCCCGCGGCGAGAAAGAGTTGGTCGCTTGGCCCCACGGGTTCAAGCGGCAGGCCCTTCAAAGGCCGGCGATCGCCCCCTCACGCAAGTGAGCGGGTCGGTCACACCCCACCGGCCTGCCGCGGGAAATGACTCACTTAGGTTTGGGAATGTCGAAATCGAGCGCGTCGCCTTCCTTTAGCAATGTTTTTGTGTGGTTGGCCGGAAGCTCGAGCACGTAAAGCGCCTTGTCTTTCGGGCGGAATATCCTCCAGGTCTTCGGGTTGGCTGATATGGGCCTTGCGCAGCATTTTATGTCAACGACCCTCTTTTCCCTGCCAATGAAAACAATGTCGATTGCGAACTTCATGTTGGGCATCCAGATGCTGTGCTTTGCCTCCCTCGGGAAGACGAAAAGCAGGCCGCCGCAGCCCAGCTCCCTCCTGCCGCTAAGGCCCTTCATGCGTTCCCTGTAAGAGCTTGCCAATTCTATGTCCCTGAAAAGGGTCTTGCCGTTTTTACTTATCCGGATTCTTTGCGTCCGATCCACCCCTGAATTCACCCAACTGGTCTTTAACGCTCTCCGCGGTCTTTGGCCCGATTATCTCGGAAAGGCGCTGCATCGGTATCTTCCTCAGGTCTGCCAGGCCTTTGACGTTGCTGGAGAACAGCCTGCGCGCCCTGGCGCGGCCCAGGCCCCTGAGCCTCACCAGCGGGAGCAGCTCCTCTTTCACACCATACTTTATCCTTATGCGGGCCTTCCTTATAGGCGTTAGCTGCTCCTTGTGGCCGAGCAGCAGAGTGAGCTCCTGCATTGAATAAAGGAGCCAGTCGGCGTTGTCCAGCCTTGCCCTCAGCTCGCCGGGTGTCGCGCCGTAGGTGTCAAGCAGCTGGTCCTCCCCGCGCTCCTCTGCCCACTGGTGCAGAACGTGCGCTGTCTTGATGGAGCGGAGGTAATCGTCATAGCCGATGTCCCAGGGGCTCGGCGGGATTTCCAGCAGCGCCTTTTCCTCCGCGGCCAGCACCTCCTCTATTTCCTCATAATCGGGCTTCCTCAGGTTCATTAGAGGCCGCATCTCCATGGTGTTCGAGGCCAGGTGCAGCACCGGGAATGTGGAAAGACTTATCTGCTTGCCGTGCGCGCGCTCCAGGCTCTTGACTATCTTGTTTGCCGTTATAGGGTCCAGGTAAAGCTCGGCCACGCGCCTGCCTATCCTGGTAGGCCTGAGCGCCTCGTTCTCTTTTTGCAGCAGCCTTGACGCTGGCTTGAACAACTCAGGCTGGACGCTGCTGAGATTCTTGCCAGCAGCGTCATGTCTTTGTTTTTTTGATTCGCTTCCCTGGCCCTCTATAAAGCCGTATTCCTTAAGCATGGCTATGACCTTATTGAGTATGCCCTCTATCCTGGAAAGGTCCTTGTACTGGTGGGCATAGAATGTCCTGAAGAAGAAATCCATGAGCTCCTTCTTGGTCGAGGTTGCGCCAGATGCTATGAGAGCGAGAACGTGCGTGCGCAGTACAGGCTCAACGCCGAGCTTTGAATGGATCTTTTCGGGCTCACCCTTGATATAGTTGTCCCAGGCGTATTCGGCTTCTGCCTTGTTCTTTGGCAGTATTATGGCCTCGCCTTCTGTGTCGTACGCGGGTCGGCCTGCCCGGCCCATCATCTGCTGCACCTCAAGAACAGGTATGAAGTCCATTCCCCTGAACGAGCTGAAGCGCTTGAGGTCGCGGATTATGGTCCTGTAAGCCGGCAGGTTTATGCCTGCCGCAAGCGTGGGCGTCGCGCATATGAACTTTATACTGCCATCCTTGAAAGACTGCTCTATCAGGCTGCGCTGCTTGTTTGCCAGGCCCGCGTGGTGGAAGGCGGTGCCGTTGGCTATGCACGCCGACAGCCGCCTGCACTGCGCGGTCGGGTTCTCGAGCGTGTTGAGCGCCTTTTCCGAAAGCCTTTTCAGCTCCTTGGCTTCGTTCGGCTTCAGCCTTTTCCTTATGTGCGACCCGATCTTCTCGGCCGCTGATTCCGCTCCCTTGCGCGTGTTCACGAAAACAAGTGCCTGCTTGCCCTTCTGCAGCGTGTTGTCAACAAGGCTCCGCAGAGGGGTTTCGGGTGAATGGATGGTGAACCTCCTTTTCGGCAAAAAATCAACTATGCCGTCAAAGCACACGCCAGCATACAGCTCTACGGGCCTCCAGTCGGTCTTTATATGTTCCGCTTCAAGCCATTGCGCAAGCTCTTCGTGATTGGATATGGTTGCTGAAAGCGCGAGTATTGCGGGGTCGGCCACCTGGCGCAGGCGGGTGAGCACGATCTCCAGGGTAGGGCCGCGGTTGGGAGAGTCCATGAGGTGTATCTCGTCAGCCACCACAAGCCCCACGTCGCTTATCCAGGGTATGCCGCGCCTGAGCAGGCTGTCCATCTTTTCCGAGGTTACGATTATGAGGTCGTACCTGGCCAGCCACGAATCGGCCTTGTCCAGGTCGCCCATGGACAGGGCCACCCTTATCCCAAACGGCTCGTACTTTCTCCTGAATTCCTCGTACTTCTCGGACGCCAGCGCGCGCAGCGGTACTATGTATACGACCTTCCTTGCCTGCTTCATTACGGTGTTCAGTGCGGCCATCTCAGCGACCATGGTCTTTCCGGATGCTGTCGGTGCCGCAACGACCATGTTTTTGCCGTCGAGCAGGCCGGCATCGAGCGCAGCCTGCTGGACCGGGTTTGGCTGCTCAAAACCCGAGGCCACAAGGGCCTTCCTGATGACATCCTGACCGGTGTTTTCCTCTGCCATACAGTTTATAAAACTTAATAACAATAAAAAACCGTAGGGGCTGCCCTGCTTTGGTTTCGGTGTTGCTATGGCCGCGGGCGAAAAGACGGCGTATTCGGATAAAGGAAACCGATCCGACCGGTACGAAAAGATAAAGATAGATGCCGGCTATGAGAAGGCAAGGGTCCATGTCATAATATCGGGTGTTGTCCAGGGTGTTTTCTTCAGGTCTACGCTGCGCAGCCAGGCCAAGCTCTACGGCCTGAACGGCTGGACCAGGAACACCATAGACGGCCACGTTGAGGCCGTCTTTGAAGGCGACAAGGACCGGGTCGAAAAGATCGTGTCGTTCTGCTGGAAGGGACCGCCTGGCGCGCGGGTGCGCGACGTCAAGGTCGAGTGGAAGAAGCCCAGGCTTGACCTGAACGGATTCGAGATAAGGTATTAGCGTCACCAGATCCTGTTGCCGGCGCTGCTCATTTCTTCCCTTTCGCGATGTATCCCCCGATAGCGCCCAGCACGAACCCTATGATTGCCGCAGCCACTATGCCGATGACATAGGTCACTACGCCGAAGCTTGATGCTGCTGAAGGCATTCCCGCGACGCTCAGGAATCTCCCCATCAGAGGATAAACGTATATCATGGACAGGTATCCTGTTATCACGCCTGATATGACGGATACCAGCGCACCCGCCTTGCCTCCGTCAACCGCGCTGCCTTTTGCCTCCTTTACCCAGACGAAGCCCGCCCAGGCAATGACCACTATGTTGACTATGCTCAGGCCTAGCGACGCAAAGGACAGGGGGCTGGAGCTGACCGCCACAAGGTCGTCAAAGGTCGTTACGCCGGAGTAAAGGGAATGGGTAACCACTATGGACGCAATGCCTGAAACGATCACTATAATGAGCTGGAGCGACACGGCATCAAGCATTTTCATTAGCTCTCCCATCAGTCCACCTCCTGTTTATTTTTCAGTTTCTGCTTAATAACGTTGATCTCCAGGTTGGTTTGCGCAATGGGCACGGAAAACTTATATAGGTTGCCGACAAATATTATGCCATGATATCGCCCCGCAGCACAACAGAAAGCGTGCTTGTGGTTTCTTTAGGTGCATTGCTATTGGCCATGGCGCTCCTGTATTAGGGGTGCTCATCGGCCTTTTCTAACCAAGCTTGTTCGGTTTTTACTGTAATGTTTTGTTTGCAACGAAAGCGAGGTTAGCCGTGGGTTTATGCTTTGAGATGAAGTGGTATGATGGAAGGGAATGAAATGGATCCTGACGGGAAGAACGTGGCTTACGAAGACACGATAATATCGAGCTTTTCGCTTGTGGCTACTGAATCGGTTGGAATAGATGTGCCGCCGGATGCCCTGTTCATGGTGCGTGAAGGCGGTCAGATGACGTTTTATAGGTCAAAATCAAGGCCTGACCTGTACGAGGTTCCAACCTGGATGCGCGGCAACAGGGTTATGTTTAATCCTGTCGGGGAAGACGACTATTCGTTTCGCGGTTATAAATAATTACAATAAAATTATAGGATACGGGTGAAGCATGGATTTCGCCAAGATGGAACAGAAATGGCAGAAGCGCTGGGAGAAGGCCGGCATCTTCAAGGCCAGCGACAGCGCCGGCAAGGGCAAGAAGAAGTGCTACGTGCTTGAGATGTTCCCTTACCCCAGCGCCGCAGGCATGCACATGGGCCACATCAGGAACTATGCCATGGGCGACGCATTCGCGCGTTTCAAGCGCATGCAGGGCTTCAACGTGCTTTATCCAATGGGCTATGATGCGTTCGGACTGCCGGCCGAGAACGCGGCCATAAAGAACAGGACCCACCCCAAGGAATACACCGAAAAGGCCATCGCGGGCATCAAGAAGAACCAGAAGGCGCTCGGGCTCAGCTATGACTGGTCGCGCGAGGTCGCCACCTGCTACCCGGAATACTACAAATGGAACCAGTGGGTCTTCCTGAAGATGCTCAGGAAGGGGCTGGCGTACAGGAAGGAGGCCCCGGTCAACTGGTGCCCCAAGTGCGAGACCGTGCTGGCCAACGAGCAGGTCAAGAACGGGCTGTGCTGGAGATGTGAAAGCGAGGTTTTGGAGAAGGACATAGAGCAGTGGTTTCTCAAGATAACACAATACGCGGACGAGCTTCTTGAAAATATCGACAATCTGGATTGGCCGGAAAAGATAAAGGCCATGCAGCGGAACTGGATTGGAAAAAGCCATGGGGTTGACATATATTTCAAGATGGAAGGCAAAGACAAGGTTCTGCCGACGTTCACCACAAGATGTGATACCGTGTTCAGCGTGACTTTTCTCGCGGTTGCCCCGGAACACCCGATGGTGAAGGAGCTGGTCAGTGGGACCGGAAGAGAAAGGGATGCCCTGGAGTTTGTCGAGCAAATAAAAAGGGAAAGCATGATTGACAGGATGAACGAGGAGAAGGAAAAGGAAGGCATATTCACAGGCAAGTATGCCATAAATCCGGTGAACGGTGAGAGGGTTCCGATATACATCGCAAACTTCGCTGTCATGTACGGCAGTGGCATAGTGATGTGTGACGCCCACGACAAGAGGGACTTCAGGTTCGCCAGGAAATACGGCATACCCCTTAAATTCGTGATAAGCAAGGACGGCTCGCAAATAGACCCCGAAGACTACGGTGATGCGTTCACTGATGACGGCATACTGTTCGATTCGGGCAAGTTCAGCGGCATGAACAACAAGGAAGCCCTTCCAAAGATGGCTGACTGGCTTGAAAAGAGGGGATTCGGAAAGAAGGTTGTCAATTACAAGCTCCGCGACTGGGGCATATCGCGGCAGCGGTACTGGGGCACGCCCATACCCGTAGTTTACTGCGGCAAGTGCGGCATAGTGCCCGTGCCCGAGAAGGACCTGCCCGTGCTGCTGCCGACCGACGTGAAATTCACCGGCCACGGCAACCCGCTTGCCGGCTTTGACAAGTTCGTCAAGACAAAGTGCCCGAAATGCGGGGGGCCCGGCCGCAGGGAGACCGACACCATGGACACGTTCATTGATTCCAGCTGGTATTTCCTGAGGTACTGCAGCCCGGATTCCAAGGGCATGTTCGACAAGAAGTCGGCCCGCTACTGGATGCCGGTCGACCAGTACATCGGCGGCGCAGAGCACGCGGTGATGCATCTGCTGTATGCGCGCTTCTTCACGATGGTGCTCCGTGACCTGGGCATGGTGAAGTTCAGCGAGCCGTTCACGCGGCTGTTCAACCAGGGAATCGTGTACAAGGACGGCCATAAGATGAGCAAGTCCTTCGGGAACGCGGTAACCCAGGAAGAGATTGCAAAGAAGTACGGGACGGACACTGCCCGACTTTTCCTTTTGTTCGTGGCCAGCCCGGACAGCCAAGTAGAGTGGAGCGACAAGGGCATAACAGGCTCGCACAAGTTCCTGTTCAGGCTTCGCAAGCTCGTGGGTGATGTTGCGAAAAACGCGGCTAAGTACAGGGCTGGCAAGCCCGGCACCAGGGACAGGCAGATAATATCAAAGCTTCACTCCACTGTGAAGGACGTGACAGGCAGCCTGAATGGGCTGGAATTCAACAAGTCCATAGGCAGCATCATGAGGTTCACGAACGCGCTGATAAAATATTCAGGCGAACCGCACAGGGACACGATGAATGAGTGCATCGGGGAGCTGCTCGTCATGCTGTCGCCTTTTGCCCCGCACACGTGCGAGGAGCTGTGGGAACTGGCGGGTGGCAACAGCACTGGCAGTGATTTCGTTTCAACCAGGGAATGGCCCAAGGCCAATGAGAAGCTGATAGACCGAAAGCTCGAATTGATGGAGCAGCTCGTTGACCAGACGACCTGTGACATAAGGGAAATCATAAAGCTCGTGGGCAAGAAGCCGGAGGAGATCTTCATATACGTGAGCCCGCTGTGGAAATATGAGCTTTACAAGACCATACTCGGGAGGTCCGTGAAACCCGGGGCCGGCAAAGCCGGCATGGTAAAGGAGATCATGAAGAACCCGGAGATAAGGAAGCAAGGCAAGGCGGCGGTGAAATTCGCCGAGAGGCTGGGCAAGGAAGCTGTGCTTGGAAGGATTATAGACCAGTCCGACGAATTGCAGGCGCTTGTGGAAGCTGCAAAGGATCTGGAGAGAGAGTTCTCATGCAGCGTCAGGGTTGTCAGGGCAGAGGACAAGCGCAATGAGCGTTCATTGAAGGCGGAGCCCGGCAAGCCGGGAATTGAGATTGTTTGATGGATTGCCTATGATATTTGTGTGTTGAGGTTGGTGTTTAATGGTTTTTGTTGCTTTGCTTGGTGTCCTGGACATAATACTCGGTGCAGCCCTTGCTGCAAGCGTTCTGGCAGACTTTGCCGGCAATGGGTGGATATTGGTTTTCGGACTGCTGGCCATAATCAAGGGAATATATTCCGTCCTTACGGCGGCCGGGGCCGGCTTTTTCCTCGACGTTCTTGGGTGGCTGGACCTTGCGGTGGGCATCCTGCTGCTGCTGGTCAACTGGGGCATCGTGTTCCCGTTTTTCCTATATGTGGGCATACTGCTCATACTCAAGGGCATTTACTCCTTTTTCGTCGGCCTGATAGGCAGCAACGAGTAGCAAACGGTTGGGTTTTTAATTATAGTTCACAATTAACCTACTGTGTGGTGCCCATGGGAATGAGGGAGCTGATAGATTATTATTCGCGCGACGACGTCCAGCAGGCAATGCTGGCGGCTGCAAAAGACAGGGAAGTCGCAGGCACGTTCCGCAACAACTCGTTCTCCAGCAGGCCCAATACCATCGTATATCCAAAGGACATCACATCAATGATAAGGCAGGGCGTGTTGGAGTTCCATTGCTCGCTGGAGCGCTGGACCCAGCCAATGGCTCTGCGGCAGGACAATTACGGGGAGCTGAGAAAGGGCTGGGACCTTGTGCTGGACATAGACTGCAAGGTTTTCGGGCATTCAAAGATTGCCACAGAAGTAATGATAGGGGCGCTCAAGTCACATGACGTCAAGGGCTTCTCACTGAAGTACACGGGCGGCAGGGGGTTCCACATAGGCATACCCTGGGAATCCATGCCCAGGGAAGTGAATTACAAGGGCACGGTCAAGCAGTTCCCTGGACTTGCAAGGACAATCGGGGATTACCTCAGGGAATACACGAAAGAAGTGCTCAAGGATGAGCTGCTGAAGTCTTGCGGCAATGACCCAAAAAAACTGGCCGAGCAGGCCGGGGTGGACATCAATGAAATAGCCCAGAAAAGGAGCCGCTCCATAGTTGATCCATACGTTTTCGTGAAGAGTAGGGACAGGATATCCCCCCAAAAGACCGTGGTCAAGAAAGATGAGATTGACATAAGCAGGATTGCCAATATAAGGCCGATAAGCGACCTGGATTCGGTGCTGATTTCCCCCAGGCACCTTTTCAGGATGCCGTATTCCCTGAACAAGAAGTCATTCCTCGTATCACTGCCCCTGCTGCCGAAGGATTTGGGCGGCTTCAGCAAGGAGCTCGCGAAGCCGGGAGCCGTAAAGACTGACCTGGGTTTCCTTGACTCTGGCGAGCCCGGCGGCGCGGAAATGCTCGTCGCTGAGGCCGTTGACTGGCAAACCAGTAAAAGGGTCGAAAACAAAAAGGCGGGGCCGGTTTCAGCAGGATCGTTTTACGTGTTTGGGAGAGAGACGTTCCCCCCATGCATAAGCAATATACTCGGGGGCCTGAAGGACGGAAAGAAGCGGTCGCTGTTCATACTGACCAACTTCCTTTCCTCTGCGGGCTGGTCCCTGGAGGCTATGGAAAACATGCTGGTCGAATGGAACCAGAAGAACAGCCCTCCTCTCGGAGACAACTATATAAGGACGCATGTGAGGTGGTACGAGGGAAGGATCAGGGCCGGCCAGAAAAAGATGCCTCCGCCGGGCTGCGCAAAGGACGGATATTACGTGTCTATAGGTGTGTGCAAACCAGACCCGATATGCGGCGGGGAGAAAAAGACGATAAAGAACCCCCTGAACTATGCCTTTAAAAAATCCGATTCAGGCAGGTCCAAATTTAAATCCAAAGGAAAAGGTAGAAAGGGCGGGAAGCCCGTTTACCTGTGAGGTTTGTCATGTTAACGTACGAGGCCATACGAAAGCTTGCCATGGAAGAGAAGGCGGCATCCAAGCTGAACAAGCTGCCAGAGGATTTCTTTGAGAAGGTGAAGCTTTACCTGCACAAAAAGGAAAAGATTGCCGGGAACAAAGAGGATCGCTGGGAACTGGATTCGGCAAAAAGGTGGCTTCAGGACTTGCTTAGCATAAGGGAGCAGAAGCTTCTGATGATCGCGTCGGCGTTTGTCAGCTCTGGTGTGATGCCTGGCGAGTTCACTTCCGAGGAAAAGGAGTTCTTTGACGGGCTGGTGGAACACATCAAGGAGTTCAGGGCCAGGAAGAAAGAGGTTTTAGAGGGGGAGAAGGAGGATCTGGAGGCCGTTGCTTTACTGCAGGAAGTGCCCAAATTCGTCGGGGTGAACATGCGCAATTACGGCCCATTCAAGAAAGGCGATGTTGCCAACATACCAGAGGGCAACGCAAAGCTTCTGGTCGAAAAGCACGCTGCGAAGAAAATCACCTGTACCTGAAACAGCGCATGGCAGGTGCCTTAAAATAACTATATAAATACTTCCCGGTTAATTAAGCTATAATCATGCAATGGCGGCGCGTATTGGTTGTGCCGGTTGCGTTGGCCTCCATTCATGTGTTGAGTGATACTGATGAAATACCCAAAAACCGTAAGGACCTTGTGCCCGTACTGCAAAAAGCACACGGAACACAAGGTAAAGATAGTGAAGAAAAAGGCCAGGAGCAAGGCGCACCCCATGTCACAGTCGGTCAAAAGGTTCAAGCGCAAGATGAAGGGCTACGGGTCCTTCCCAAGGCCGAACCCGAAAGGCGAAGGCAAGCCCACGAAGAAGGTCGATATCAGGCTTGAGTGCGGAGAATGCAAGAAAAAACACACAAAGAAGGGCTTCAGGGTAAAGAAATTCGAGTTAACGGCAAAGGAGTAGGTATGAGCGGGAAATTCGTGAAGGTCAAGTGCGAGAAATGCAAGAACGAGCAGGTGATATTCGAAAAGCCGGCAAGCCAGGTAAAATGCCTTGTGTGCGGCGAGGTTCTAGCAGAGCCGACGGGCGGGAAGGCAAGGATAACGGCCAAGCTTCTTGGCCCGGTAAAATAATCGCATTGTGGACAAACAAAAATCATTATTATGAGAAAAAGCGGGTTGCCTGAAAGGGATGAACTGGTAATTTGCAGGATAACCAAGCTTCACCCCAATTCTGCTTTTGCGAAGCTTGTCGAATACGACAAGACCGGCATGATACACGTCTCTGAGGTTGCCAAGCGCTGGGTAAGGGACATAAGGGAGTTCATCAAGGAAAACCAGTACGTTGTGTGCAGGGTAATGAAGGTCGAGGGCGACCACATATTTCTTTCGATCAAGCGCGTGTACAAGGAACAGGCAAACAGCAGGCTCAACGAGTTCAAGCGCGAAAGAAAGGCCGAGAAGATGCTCGAGCTCGCAGGCAAGGAGCTGGGCAAGGACCTAGAACAGAGCTATGACGAGATCGGGTACAAGCTGCAGGATGAGTTCGGTTCCCTTTCCAAGGCGTTCCAGTTCGCCATGAACGACCAGGATATACTGAAAGCAAAGGGCGTTCCGGGTGACTGGATAAAAGTCCTTTCTTCTATTGCCGCTAAAAACTACATCGAGAAGGATTACGAGGTGAAGGCCAACATTAAGCTGGTGTCATACGAGCCGGACGGGGTAAAGGTCATAGCCGATGCGCTTTCAAAGGCTGAAAAGGGCGGGCTCGAGGTCAAATACATATCCGCTCCGAAATACGTTATTATTGGAAGGGGCAAGAAGCACAAAGCCGTTGAGGCGAAGGTGAACAGGATAGCGGATGAAGTTGTCAAGAAGGTCAGGCAGAACAACGGCTCCGGTGAGTTCAAGATTGTTGAAGATTAAAATCATGCGGCCGCTTTCCCGGGCTTTTCGTTTTTATAAATAAAGAATAGAGTATTTGAGGTATGGTGCTGGACAAATTCGGTTCTGGACTTAAGCAGGCCTTCAAGAAGGTTATGGGCCTCGGAGTGGTGGACAAAGAGGCAGTCGAGGCTGTGGTGAAGGAGCTCCAGAGAACGCTGCTGCAGTCCGATGTTGACGTCAAGATGGTTTCCGAGCTTTCGAACGGCATAAGGGAAAAGGTCCTCAAGGCAAAGCTGGCACCGGGCATGACGCTGAAGGAGCACTTCATAAAGACCCTTTACGACGGCATAGTGGAGTTTCTGGGATCTGAGAAGGGGGGCATAGAGCTCAAGAAGCAGAACATACTCGTGATAGGGCTTTTCGGCAGCGGCAAGACAACAACAATAGGAAAGCTGGGCAAATGGTTCAGGGCAAGGGGCCTGAGCGTCGGTGTTGTTGCCTGCGACACGCACCGGCCGGCCGCGCAGGATCAGCTTGGCCAGATCGCCGAAAAGGTCGGGATTGCCTGCTACGGGGACGGGAATAGCCCTGGGGACATAGCGAAACTCGCGGTCAAGGATGCAAAGGAGGACGTGCTGATATTCGACTCGGCCGGAAGGGATGCGCTGGACAAGGAGCTCGCATCAGAGCTGGAAGAGCTCGGGAAAATAACAAGGCCGGACGAGGTTCTGCTCGTCATACCCGCCGACATAGGGCAAGATGCCAGGAGGCAGGCCGAGGAGTTCAACAGGCTTGTCGGCATTACGGGCATTGTGGTAACGAAGCTGGACGGCACTGCAAAAGCCGGCGGCGCGCTAACCGCATCGGCTGTTTCAGGTGCAAAGGTGAAATTCATAGGGGTCGGGGAGAAGCCCCAGGATCTCGAGGAATATGATCCGCAGCGCTTCGTTTCCAAGCTGATCGGCTACGGTGACCTGCAAGGGCTGATGGAAAAGGCGAAATCTGCAGGTGTCGAGGTTGACAAGGACAAGGCCGAGAGGCTGCTTAAAGGCAAGTTCACCATGGAAGATTTTTACGACCAGATAGGCCAGATGCAGAAGATGGGTTCCCTTTCCAAGGTTGCTGAGATGATTCCCGGCATGGGCAAGCTCAAGGTGCCCAAGGACATGCTTGACGTGCAGGAAGAGAAGATGAAAAAATGGAGATTCGTCATCGATTCGATGACGAAGGAAGAAAAGGAAAACCCGGATATTATAAAGGCTTCAAGGATCAAGCGCATCGCAAAGGGTTCGGGAACAACAGAAGGCGATGTAAGGAGCCTGCTGAAATATTACAAGCAGACTCAGAAGGTCATGCGGCTCGCCAAGGGCGGGAAGGGTCTCAGGCGCGGGCCGCTAGCGGCGATTGCAAAGCAGTTCGGCATGGCCGATGCCGGGGACTGATCTGCTTGTGGTTAGTAGTTATAATTCATTGTGTCCTCAATCTTCTTTTCATATCTCTTTTTCTCCCGCTCGAGGTGGGCCGTAAGATTTTGGGACCAGTTCAATTTCTTCGCAAGCTCCATCCTTCCCTGGATTTCGTTTATCTTTTTCTGGCACGCCTCTATTTCCAGCCTTTGCACGTTGGGTACCGGGAAATCCCTGTTGTTCCAGATGTCCTCCAAAATGTCGTCCATGAACGGGTCTGTGCCGATCCTGTAGTTCGCCACCTCTTCGAGGCTTGAGTGTTCCATGGCTATCTCCTTGCCGTTTTTCAGGGCCCGGGTCATCTGAAAATTGAATATCGTCCTGACCGGCTTGATAAGGTACATCGCAGCACCGATTATTATGATGAAGGCATAGTAGAAGTTTATGAAAAGTATTGAAAATATGAGGCCGCTAATCTCGGGTATAATCAGTACAAACAGCTCGGTCATGACGAAAACCGTTATGCTCAGTATTACATACGGCTTCGCGTATCTCGTTATCAACCTCACGTCTTTCAGCTGGAGCTTGTAGTCGCTATAGAAGAAATACGCGAGCCACAGGGTGGCGTTCAAGTAAATAATGGAGAATATCAACAAACCGACTGACTCGAACAAAAACGTTTCCCAGAGCGCGAAAGCCGTCGTGACCGAGAAAACAGCCATTGAATAGAAGAAGTAATGGGCTATCTTGAGGTACTGCGCCCTCACGTACAGTTTCTCCATGCTTTATATTCCGGTGGATGATTAATGAATCAGCATGTAGTTGGCGCGCACCCCAGCCGGTAATCGGCAGGGGAAAGGCAATAGATAACTATTTATTTTATAACCTACAGTTGTTAATATGGCAAAATACGAGTGCCAGAAATGCGGATGGACAGGCAAGCCCATATTCATGGAACCTGCTACCAGGCTTTGCCCTGAATGCAGGGGAACAAACCTGAAGAAAATAAAAAAGGAGGAATGACATCCGTTGAGTGATGCGGGGGTAGTCTAATGGTAGACCTTGACCGCTTAATCCAATAGGTTCAAGCGGTCTGTCCGTTTAAGGACGTCACCCTGCCACGGTGGCGATGCGGGTTCGACTGGTGATGGTGCGTGTGAATCGTGCCCAGGCGCTGTGCGCTCTTCGCCCGTGAATCCCGCCCTCCGCATTTCTCTTTTGCACTGAAAAGGTTATAAAACAGAAAGACCAATAATTAACATAATCGGGTTATAGCATGTTCGGCAAAAAGAAAGCTGAGAAAGAGGTTAAACCGCTGCCGCCAGTGCCCGAACCCAACCAAATAAAGCAGAATATAGGGTTTGTTTCCAGTTCTGGAATGAGGGACGTAGGGGCAAAGGCAGAGCATTCTACGTTGCCCGGGATGCCGGCGCCATCACAGCAGCAGCCCCTAATCGAAGACGATGAGGGCATCTTTCCCGAACCCATGCCAAAACAGGCAAAGCAGCTTCCTGCCAGGGTTCATCACAAGGTGCCTGAGGTGACGTCCGCCACAAAGCCTTCTCCTCCGCTTTTCATAAAGATTGACAAATACAGGGAGCTTGTCCAGGGCATAAAGGACTTGAGGTCCAACGCCCTGAGCCTCAGGGATGCGCTGGACGCCATCACGGACATAGAGAAGGAATTAAGGAACGGCATAAACATAACTCAGAACGCGCTCGATAACTTCAACAGCATCATATCCGCGATCGATTCCGGGCTTCTCAGGGTCGGGGCAGAAGAAGATGTCGTGGAGGTCCCCAAGGAAATGGATGAGTACGTGAAAGAGCTTTACGATCACGTGGAGAGGATAAAGCACGACCTGAAGACCATAAAGGAAGACTGATTTCTTCATAAGGCTTAAATAGCAAATATTGAATATTAGCTAGTGCAGACGCTGCACCGTTTACAGCAAAGCGGGAGTTCCCGAGCGGTCAAAGGGGCAGGACTCAAGATCCTGTGGCTTAGAGTCCATTCGAAAAGTTAACGTGGAGGGTCTCCATCTCGCTAGAGAGGCCCTCTGGACGGGCAATGCCTTCCGGGGTTCGAATCCTCGCTCCCGCATGCAAAGCAATGGTATGTGTGCTAACATGAAGTTCGATAAACTGTTACTCTATGACTTTAGGGGCTCGGATTTCCTGAGCAATGGCCTGAAAGACTTCTGCAAGGAAATGGTAGTTTTGAGGACGGATAAGGATTTTAGCGGCGATATGAATCCGGAGAGCCTGAAGGGAGCGGACGCGTTCGTGGCAAAGCCTTTTGGTAATTATGATAAAAACTTCCTTTCCAAGGCGGACAAGCTGAAGTATTTCGGTCTTGTGAGCACTAGTTATGCGGTTGTTGATGTCGGGTTCCTTAAAAAGAAGGGGGTTGCGTTCACCAACGTGCCTCACTATGCGACCGAGGCTGTCGCAGAACTGACGTTCTCTGTGTTGCTTGAAATGGCGCGAAAAACAGGTGATGCGTTGATAAAGGCAAAAGATGATTACACAGGAAAGCGGGACATGGGCTGGGAACTCAAAGGTAGAACTATCGGGATAATAGGGCTTGGTGATATAGGCAAAAGGATTGCCGAGCTTGCAAAGGGGTTTGGCATGGATGTGCTATATTATTCAAGAACAAAAAAACCCGATATAGAAAAGGGGTTTGGAATCAAACATGTTGAGCTGGATGTTTTGCTGGAAAAATCGGATGTTGTGAGCCTGAACCTATCGCTTAATGAAAAGACAGAAGGGATTCTCAGCAGGGATAAGCTGATGATGCTTAAAGACGGGGCAATGGTGCTGAACAGCGCAAGGGCTGAACTTTGCGACCTTGATGCTGTAAAGGAGCTATCGGAAAGCAAGAATCTGTTTTTCTGGTTTGATGCCTTGGACGAGAAAGAACAAAGGGCAAAAGTGTTGTCATCAAAAAACGTGATTGCGACGCCGCATGTGGGTTGGATGACAAAAGAGGCACAAAAACGGCTTGATGTTGTTGCATTGGAAAACGTAAAGAACTACCTTGGCGGGAAACCGACCAATATGGTTTAAATGTTCCAAAAATACCAAGACGAAAAGCCGCTTAAAGGTTTAAATATACAGAAAATCAAAATGAGGCAAAGAAGCGAAAGATGGCTGGGAAAGCCGTTGCGCGCGAACAAGTGATGCGTGATAAAATGAAGATCAGGAACAAGAACCCCCTGCTCAGGGAAACAATAGAGCATATGAAGGGAATGGGGCTGAAGACCCCTGCATGGAATGCCGTTGCAAAGGGCCTGAACCGGCCCAGCAGGAAGGCATACGAGGTAAACCTTTCCAGGCTGGACAAGTACGCAAAAAAGGGCGAAAACATAGTAGTTCCCGGGACCGTGCTCGGTTCAGGGGAACTGTCCAAGCAGCTGACAGTTGCGGCGCTCAGGTTTTCCGGTACAGCGAAGGAAAAGATAGAGAAAGCCGGGGGGAAATGCCTTGCAATTGAGGATATGGCAAAACAAAATCCCGGCGGCAAAAGGCTTAGGATAATTGGTTGATGGTGATAATATGGCAGAAACGTGCATTGACGCCGATAACATGGTTGCTGGCAGGCTGGCGTCGTTCATAGCCAAGGATTTGCTGAAAGGTGAAAGGGTAATCGTGGTTAACGCTGAAAAGGCAGTAATCAGCGGGAACCCAAAGCATGTTATAGAATCATACACCGAAAAGAGGGACAGGGGCGACCCTTACCACGGCCCTTTCTACCCAAGAGAGCCCGACAGGATGCTGAAAAGGATGGTTAGGGGCATGGTTCCGTACAAGAAAAGCAGTGGCAGCGAGGCCTTCAAGCGGCTAAGGGTTTTCATTTCCGTTCCAGAAGAGTACAAAAACAGGGAATTCAAAAGGCCCGGCGGGGCGGAAAACAACCTGAAATGCAAGACCTTGAGCATTGGCGAGCTTTCAGAAAAATTGGGGGCGAAGAAGATATGGTAGAAGAAAGTGCGGGCAGGAAAGCGGTTGCAGGAAAACCGAAGCCGGCCACTGAGAAGAAGGCCAAGATAATCATGACTGTAGGAAAGAGGAAGAGGGCGATAGCAAGGGCAAAGTTCGAGCCGGGTAGGGGTGTAGTAAAGTTTAACAAGATGCCCCTGGACCTTATAAATAACGAAATAACAAGAATGAAAATAAAGGAGCCGCTGCTTATAGCCGGTGAAGGCTGGAAGAAATACAACATACACCTGAACGTGAGGGGGGGCGGCATTATGGGCCAGGCAGACGCGGCACGGCAGGCAATCGCGAAGGGCCTTGTGCGGCTGCTCGGATCAGAGACAAAGAAGAAGTTCGTTGAATATGACAAATACATGATCGTGGCAGATTCGAGGCGCACGGAGCCCCACAAGCCGCCGAGATCATCACAGGGCCCGAGGCGCTACAAGCAGAGGAGCAAGAGGTAGAATTGAGGTGTTTGAATGGAGTATGCGAGGATCAAGCTGGCAGGAAGGAACGTGGACGAGCTGATAGAGATATGCAACCAGATAAAGGGGATTGCAAAGAAGTACGGCATATCCGCCAGGGGTCCGATTCCGCTCCCGACAAAAAAGCTGAAGGTCCAGACCCTAAAGACTCCATGCGGCGACGGCACAGGCCACGGCAACGCGACCTGGGACAGATGGGAGATGCGCATACACCGAAGGATTATTGACATCGGGTCCAACGAAAGGGCGCTGAGGCAGGTTGTCAGGATACCCATACCCGAAGGAATAAAGATAGACATAGAACTGAAGGAAAAATACGAGCACAAGTAGTTTGCTGTTTCTTTATCGCTGCCCGACCATTTCCTGCAGCTGGTGTGCGATCCCGTTAAGCTTCTCAACGGTTTTCTTGAGCTCCTTTTCCAGGTCCTTGCCGGAATCCTCGATATCCTTGCCCTTTTTCTCGAGGAAATCGTTCGCGGATTTTGTGTCCTTCATGGAAACGAGCCCCGCGCCAAGTTCAACCATGAGTGACTTGTCGCTGCTGGCCTTTCCCTTCACGAACACGCCGCTGCCCAGAGGGAAGAACATATCCCCGCCCTTTTCCGTCTTTTCGATATCAGATATCGTGTTCCTGGTAGTTTCCAGCTCCACGAACTTCCTTTCCATAAGCACGGCCTGCTGCTGGAGCTCTTCAAGCCGCTTCTGCATGAGCTGATAGATAACCATTTTCTGCTGGAGCTCTGCCTTTTTTTCCTCTTCAGGGCCGTGCGGCTTGTTTCTGATGTTCGAAGCCGTCTTTTCTTGCCTGTCAACCTTGATGTTTTTCATGAATAACAACCTGCCATATGCATGCTTGCCGCATTCTCATAACATTTTCAGCCTGCCTGTGACCATGTCAACTGCCTTTTCTTCACAGGGACCGATGCCGACAGCGGTCACCGTGCCCGGCGGAAGCTCTGTCCTGCCGGCGTCCTTTACGATGCAGGCGGGCAGCCCCAACCGCTTGGCTTCTTCATATATTTTCATCAATGTTTTTAAATCTTCGGCCTTGACAGCCACCTTTTTTGAGCCGGATCTTTCCCATGCTGAGCGGTCTTTCCCCTCCGCCTTTTTGTATGCATTAATCGACGCGTGAGCTGCCTGAACCGATAGCTTGCCTTTGCTTAGCTTCAGGTCGCTTCTGATCACTATGACCTGCTTGTATTCTTCTGCCATAGTTGTATTTGGCCGCGCTGCTTATAAAAAACCGCTTAGTATCCCAGCCCTTTTATGTCTATGTAAGGCCTGAAATCCTGCGCACCCTGGCATTCATAACATGGCGGGTCGCATTGCATTGATTTCACCGTTACCTCGGTAAGGTCGTCGCCGACGTGGCTGAGGTTGGCAACGTGTATCTTTCCGGCGTCAACAGGGAATGTGTCTTCGTGTGTGGCTATGCCGCCGATATGCCGGGTTTCGTTTGCATAGGTAAGCAGTACCTTGAACCTGAGGTTGGTCTTCCCGTAGTTATAGACAGTGAGCAACAAGTCCCCCTCCAGCGAAGCGTTGTTGTACGAGTTGAACTGGGCCTTCTTGAGCAGCACCCTGGCGTCAACGCATACCTTGGATGCCTTGGTTTGCTGCTCGGTCATCTGGGTTACAAAGGTCGCGAGCATGCCCGCGATAATAAGCGTGAACGCTATAAGCATTATCACTGCCACCAATGGCGAAATCCCCCTAAGTTTTCTCATCTTGTACACCATCTAATATATTATATGATTTAATCGGTTTAAATATTATTTATCAGTTAATTGATGCTGTTTCTGCTGAAACTGCTGTACAGGCCCCGTTGGTTACCTTTACCATCACGTCATCGGATGTCAGCAGGCTTCTGCCGAATGCCGGATAATTAAGGCTGGAATTGGTAAGGTTAACCAGCAGGTACGCCGAACGTTCCCTGCCAAGCTTGTTCGTTGAGCTTATGCCGCCCTGGTCAACGACGTTCTTTTCAAAATCCAGTATCCTGGTGCCGTTTAGCAGCTCAACACCGAAATCATAAAGGCCCAGCCTGCCTTTGTTTGTTACTTTTATCAGAACAGTGCTGTTGTACATGGCTGACTTGGCTGTCTGGTTCCATTGAACGCTGTCAATGACGTAGTTGGTGTTTATTGCGCAGGCGCTTTCGCCACCGCTGATGTCATAATACAGGTGGGTAATCCAGGACGTCACGATCATGCCTAACGAAATCGCGACTGCTACCAGAAGAACAACAGCAACAACAGGCGATATGCCTTTTCTTTTCAAGCAGCAGCACCCGGTTTATAATTGCCTGGCAGGACTTATAAACATTGAAATTCCCGGGTATGTTGCCTGGATCAGAACAGCCTGATCTGGAATTGTGATGCAAAGGAGAAGAGCGTGTAGCCGGTGGTTATGAGTAGTATGCTGTGCTTGAACCCCGCAACAATGGAGCCCTCGGCCATCTTGCCGGTGACAAGACCGGCAAAGAAGCCCTGCACCATTATGAAATTGATGAAGGAGTCGGATGATATCGGTGACTGGGCACCTGCCTCGCCTCCCTGTATCTCCGGCATGGCCAGGGCTGGTATGAGGAATGTCTGGAGGATGACCAGTATGAATATGAACACGAAGTATATGAGATAAGACGTTATTATCTGGGAGTGCACCGAGGCCGTCCTTTCCTCCTTTATCTTGCCGATTTCTATTAGAGAGTCCCCGACCGCGTTGAGCGTGTCGGACACCTTTCCGCCTACCTTGTACGTTTCAACTATCGTGGTGATCGCCCTTTTGATGGGCGTTGATTTTGTCTTGCTGGAAAAGATCTTCAGCGCTTTGCGAAAAGGCACGCCCCACTGGACCTGCGCTACCATGTCGTTTATCAGCGGGGAAAGGGCCATGTAGTCCTTTTTTGAGCAGTGTTCAAGCGCCGTGGGAAGGGTCATGCCGGAGTTTATTGAATCTGTAAGCTCCCTGATGAATATGACGAATTGCTGCTCTATCTGCTTGTTTCTCTTGTACCTCGAGTAGAAAACCCAAGTGGGCGGGACAACCGCTATAAGGCCACCCATAACGTTCATTATAGGTGCCATGAACGGAAGTGTCTCGGCAATAAAGAAGAAATTCATCACGAGAATTGTGGTGCCGATTATCACTGATATTATTTCATATATGTATTTTATTTTGCGTATTTTCAGGGCCATGTTTATAGTTCGTTTGGTGATAAAAAAAGATTCCGTTGCTGGGGATTATTTCTTGCCCTTCAGCTTGGGCAGCTTTATCGTAATCCCGCATTTGCCGCATTTTATGCTTATGGGCCTTTTGAATTCCTGGCTTACGTTGCCCTCGTTCCCGCACTCGGGGCATTTGTACTCGCCTTCGAGCCTGTCTGAGTCGTTTTTCACGAAGACCTTGACTTTTCCCGCGCCTTCGGTGCCGTTCTTGCTTGCAAGCGTCCTGTTTGTGACGTACTTGAATATTCCCATAATGATCAATAATTTCAATAGCCGGTTGCGACATATAAAGTTTTGGGTAAATTTTATAAGCCATGCGGCTAATCGCCGGCGGCCTTCAGGTTCAGCCTCAAAAAATCCTCTGCTATGAGCGTATTCTTGAAGAGCTTCCTGGCCTCGGATTCCAGCTCCTTGGTGTCCTGATACCTGCGCGAGAAATGCGTGAGCGCCAGCCTTTTCACGTTCGCCTTTTTGGCTATCTGTGCTGCCTCCTTGGCTCCGGTGTGCATGCGGTTCTCCTTCTCTTCCATGAACGTGGCGTCGTGTATGAGCAGGTCGGCGTTCTCTGCTATGCGTTCAAGGTTTCTGCACGACTTCGTATCGCCGGAGTACACGACCTTAATGCCCCCTGTCACGTCGCTGACAGACTCAAGCAATACCTTCCTGCCCCTGTAAGTTATCTCGCCCTTTGACTTGAGCCTTCCTATTGCCGGTCCCTGGCCCAATCCGAACTTTGCCGCCTTTTTCAGATCGACGTTGACTCTGTCCCTCTCCTTGAAGCAGTACGCGACCGCCGGCACCGTGTGCCTTACCGGGGTTGACAGCACCTCAAAGTCCCTGTTCTTCAGTATTGTGGTTATCTCGTCGCCTTCCGAGGGCACGGTCCTTGGAGATATCCTGAATCTCGGTCCCCAGTAATCCAGGTCAAGTATGTCGCCTACGAAGCGCTCTGCATCGGGCCCGTGTATGTTAAGCGTTTTTTTCCTCCGCTCCAGGTTCATTGTCTGTATGAGCCCTATCAGGCCGGCCCAATGGTCTGCGTGCCAGTGCGTAATGAATATGTTGTCAATCTTCATGAAATTCAGGCCCGCCTTCAGCAGCTGGCGCTGGGTTCCCTCACCGCAGTCCCAGAGCATGTTCTCGCCTTCGTACCTGAGCCATATGGCTGAGTGGTTCCTGCGCTTGCTCGGCACGCCGGAGCCGGTTCCGAGGAACACTATTTCAAGCATGTTCGCACCTAATGATTAATTTAGATTGCATCAGCAATAAAAACATCACACCATGAACATAATGTAAATCACCCCAATCAACACGGGCTGGTGCAGCAGGTATATCAACAGCGAGTGCCTGCCAATAAAGCATATCGGTTTCAGCGCGCACGGAGCTTTTGTACTTAAAGGGAACAGCCTCTTTCCTCCCGGATAGAACGTGCCGCCAAAGAACAGGCCGAACAGCACGGCACCGAACCAGGGCAAAACGGGGAGATAATCCAGCGTATAAAAGGCGGCCGGTGTGAAGCCCAGGGGCAGAAGCCAGGGGAAGTCGAACACCATGATGCTGAGATAAAGCCCCGCAATCGTGAATGCAAAAGCCAGTAAAAGGTTAAGGAACCGCCGGCCAATAAGCGGCCTTGCCAGGATTATGGATATTCCTATGAGGTGCAGCACACCGAACCATATGGTACCTTTGCCTGACAGGAAAATCCACGTTAGCGCTGTTATAAGCAGTCCCCAGCCGAATATCTTGAGCCCGCGCCTGGCGTATTTCATTGTCATCTCCTTGCCGGATAGCCTGGCCCTGGTCCTTGAATGGCTGAGCGTCAGCGAAACCCCGACAAGGAAAAGGAATATGACCGCAGTGAACCTCGCGAACAGCCACCAGAACCCGGCGGAGAGAACGAAAGAATGGCCGGCGAAGTAGTTCAGGTCGTACAGGAGGTGGAAAGCAATCATCATGACAACAGCTATCCCTCGCAGGAGGTCTATCTCCCAAAGCCGTGCCTTGGCTGGCTTGAAAATTTTCATATATAATATTCAGAAACATGGATTAAATTCGTAATGAATTCACAAAATAGCAAGCCCCTTTATGGCAGAAACCCTGTGCCTTTTCTTGAGCAGCCGCTTTATGTCTTCGTAGAGCCGCGTGCCTTTGGATAAGTTGATGTTAACGCTCTCTGTGTTAAGGTTGCTTCCCAGCTCCATCTCCAGCTTCGCCAGCTTTTCTGCGGACATATTGAATAGTTAAAAGGGTGGTTTATAAGCATGTCCCACCCAGTTCCCACCAAGTGGGAACCGTTTTTACTGCAAAGAAACAGCCGTCTTCTTGCCCCATTTCAACTGCTTGATGCCATGAGTGAGGGCCAGGTCCCTTTCAATGGGCCTGAACTTACCCGGCAGCGTAGCCATCCTGATTTCAGCTTTCAGGGAAAGTCCCTTGTCCTTCTTCGCCTTCCATATCGCGCCGTTGAGTTCCATGAGCTCCCCTGTGGTGAAAGGCGGTTTGGGGGTCTTGACCGCTTCCGGAAACTGCTCTGCGTGTATGTCAGCGCCGCGCAGGTCGTTGTATATGTGATATGTGATGAACGGCGTGATGGGCGCGAGCAGCTTGAGCACAACATCAAGGCAGTGATGCAGGGTGTAAAGCGCGGAACCCTGCTCCTGTTTGCTGTACCGGCCCTCCTGGTTATAGGCGCGGTGCTTGACCAGCTCCATGTAATGCGATGCAAGGGCCTCCCACAGGAAATTCTTTATCCCTGTGGCGGGACCGTTGAAGTCATAGTTCTCGTACTGCTTCTTCGTATATTCAATAATGTTGTTGGTTTCATGGATAATCCATTCATCCAGCGGCGAAAGGCTGGATGGCTTCTTCTTCGGCTCCGGGAACATGGAGATGAACCTTGCGATGTTCCACAGCTTGGTCAGGGTCTTTTCAGTGCCTGCTATGCGCTCAAACGAGCACCTGAAGTCTTTCTTGGTCAGGTTGCCTTCGATCGCGGTCCACAGCCTGAATGGCTCTGCGCCGAACTTGTCCAGAACCTCCTGCGGGTCAATGACGTTGCCCTTGGACTTTGACATCTTCTTGCCCTTGTCATCGACTATGTGGTAGTTTATCCAGGCGTCACGGAAGATGCATTCACCGGTCAGCAGATAGTCCTTCAGCACGGTGTAGTAAAGCCATGTCCTGATGATCTCCTTGCCCTGGGGCCTGAGCGTGCAGGGCTTGTTCCTGCTGAAGAATGCGTTGTCTCGCGTCCATTTCATAATGTACAGCGGCGAGATGGAAGAATCGAACCAGGTGTCGAATACCCTGGTCTCGCCGCGGAATTCCGAACTGCCGCATTTACATTTCCCGTTCTTCAGCCCGGCCGAGCCCTTTGGCGGCTTCTCTTTCCACGGCCTGTAATACCCACCCTTTGGCGGCAGGATTGGCTCGCCGCATTTCTTGCAGTACCAGAGCGGGACCTCTGTCGCGTAATACCTGCGCCTGGATATGGGCCAGTCTATGCTGACGCCGCCGATCCAGTCCAGCATTATCTGCCGACTGCGCGGCGCGAAGAAGTTTATCTTCTTGGCGAACTCCTTCATCTTGGGCTTGAACTCGACTTGCTTCAGGTAGAGCTCCGGCATGGCGATGAACTCTATGGGGTCCTTGCTGCGCTCGCAAACAGGTGTCCTGTGTGTTGTCTTTGACTGCTTCTTCAGCAGCCCCTTTTCGCGCAGAGCCTCTATCGTCTTTTCCCTGGCCTTCTTTATCGGAAGACCCTTAAGGAAGCCCGCGTGCTCGTTCATAGTGCCGTCTTTGTTTATGGCAACGACCGGCTCTAGCTTGAGCTCACGGAAGAAGCGAATGTCTGTCAGGTCCCCGAAAGAACACATCATCATTATGCCTGTTCCCTTCTCCATCTCCGCTGCTGGATGCGGTTTTATGGGAACCTCTTTACCGAATATTGGGGAAACGGCTGTCTTGCCTTCGAGATGCTTGTATCTCTTGTCCTCTGGATTGAATATTATCATTGCCAGGGTGCAGATGAGCTCCGGCCTTGTTGTTGCTATTATTATATCCTCGCCGGTTTCCTTGATCCTGAATTTGATTTCATTGAACGTGGTTGGAAGGTCCTCATAATCAACCTCTGCATCGGCTATGGTAGTCTGGCAGCCGGGGCAGAAATTCGTGACTCTGTTGTCCTCGTAAATCAGCCCCTTCTTCCACAGGTCAATGAAGGTGTCCTGGGTGAGGGAGCGGTATTCGGGCGAATCCGTGTAGTATATGTCCCCTATGCCGTTCCCCAGCTTCCATGAATTGAAGCTTATGCCGGAGCGCAGGAACGTGTCAGTGGACGCGTCACTGGCTTCAGAAAGTATGCTCTCGCATTTTTCCAGGGCCTGCTCGCGCGGCAGCTCCGTTAGCTTGAAGTTGAATTTCTTCTCCGCTGCCATCTCGATGGGCAGGCCGTTCCTGTCCAGGCCGAGCGGGAACAGCACGTTCCAGCCGCTCATGCGCCGGTATCGCGCGAAGAAATCCATCAGCACGTAGGTGGTGGCCTGGCCTATGTGCACGGGCGTGTTGACGTAGGGCGGCGGCGTGTCAATGCTGAAAACGGGACTTTTGCTTTTGTTGTCGAATCTGTAAAGCTTACTGCCTTTCCATTCCTCGTATATGGGCTTCTCCAGCTCCTTGCTCCATCTCTTTGCCTTGAGTTTCGGTTCCATTCTGTTCACGTTTTTCTCATCTATTATCAATAATCAATATTATAGTATTATATGTTTAATGAAAGGCTGCATGCCTTCAGGCAGCAGCCAGAACATCAGTACTGCTTGGCCACATACACCACATGCTTGGCCTTGCTGCCGCAGACCGCGCACTTGGCCTTGGGTTTTTCGTTTTCTGCTATTAACCTGACCGTAGCTGACGTCTTGCCCTGTATGACGTCCTCGCAATCCCCTGAATCACACAGCTCAGTCTTGACCAGCTTCTTGACTTGGATGGCCTTGGCAAGCTCTTCAAGTGTCCTGGCCTTTACTGTGGAAGACTTCAGGAACTTCTTCGCGTTGCCAAAAAGGACTTTCTGTATCATTGTCAGCTCTCTTGAGATCTCCTTTTCCAGGTCCGCTGTCTTGACAGCTTTCTTGGAGCCGTTGTCCCTCCTGACCAGTACGACCTGCCTTTTCTTCAGGTCCTTTGGCCCTATTTCTATGCGCAGCGGAACGCCCTTCATCTCCCATTCGTTGAACTTCCAGCCCGCACTGTACCCTTCCCTGGGATCAGCCTCTACCAGGAACCTCTTGGACAGCCTGGCTGCAAGCTTCTTGGCTTCTGACAGGACTGCCTTCTTGCTGTCCTCGAATATGATTGGTATCACAACAACCTGGACGGGCGCGATGTTCGGCGGGAGCACCAGCCCCTTGTCGTCTCCGTGCGTCATCACGACAGAGCCGATGAGCCGAGTGCTTATGCCCCAGGACGTCTGCCATACCATCTTCTCCTTCTCGTCAGTGTCCCGGAAGGTGATGCCAAAGGCCTTGGCGAAATTCTGGCCCAGGTTGTGGGACGTTCCCATCTGCAGCGCCCTGCCGTCAGGCATCAGCGCCTCAAGCGTGTAGGTGCGCTTTGCGCCTGCAAACCGTTCCCTCGGTGTCTTGGTCCCGAGCAGAACAGGAACCGCGAGCTGGGTCTCCATGAGCTCCTGATAAAGCCTGGCTATGTACAGGGCCTCTTTCTCGGCCCCTGCCTCGGTGGCATGCGCTGTATGGCCCTCCTGCCAAAGGAACTCGCGCGTGCGCAGGAACAGCCTGGTCGCCTTCTGCTCCCACCTGACTATGTTGCACCACTGATTTACCAGCAGGGGCAGGTCACGCCAGGACCTTATCCATCTGGAGAAGGAATCGTTTATTATGGTTTCTGAGGTGGGCCGCAGCGCGAACCGCTCCTTCCTGCCCTCTTCGTTCTCCTCAACCACCCAGGCAACCTCGGGCGTGAAGCCCTCGAAATGTTCTGATTCTCGCTTGAGAAAGTTTTCAGGAATAAACAGCGGGAAATATGCGTTCTTGTGGCCGGTCTCTTTTATGCGGCAATCGAACCATGCCTTTATTGCCTCCCAGATTGCGTAGCCGTGCGGCTTGATCACCATGCAACCGGCAACGGGGGCGTAGTCGGCAAGCCCTGCCTTCTGAACGAGCTCGTTGTACCAGTCGCTGAAGTTCTCTGATTTCTTTACGGAAAGGCTCTGCGTTGTTTCCTTGTCCGATTTCCCTACACCCCTCTCAGATGCCATAAGCTAAAATTGGCTCAGCTGATTTAAAAATGGTCTTGGAATTCGGTTACCGCCTGTGAGCGTGGACGCGCCTTGCAGGGGACCTTGACGGGTGTCTTCCCCTGCTTGACCTTGCACTGCTTTGGCTTCTTCTTGAGGATGAATATGAACTGCCAGACCTACTGTCGCGCCTTCCTGGCTGCCGGCTGGCCCTGCCCCGGCTGCCACTGTCACGACGGGCATTTCTATCGCCATACCTTCCCCGTCCTCCGCCGGCATGCCCTAACTGCCTTGAGAAAGGGACGCGCTTGAAATCAGGGATTTCGGCCTTCTCAACATTAAGATTAATATCTGAAAGCACGCGCCTGAAGTTGTCGTGGTCCCGCTTGGTGAGCAGGGTCACCGCATCGCCATTCTCGCCCGCGCGCGCGGTCCTTCCTATGCGATGGACATACTCTTTCGGGGTTCCGGGTACGTCGTAGTTGTATACGTGCGTGACGTTCTTTATGTCAAGTCCCCTCGCAGCAACGTCAGTGGCTACCAATACGTCAGTGCTCTGGTTCTTTATCGCGTCCAGCGATTTCAGTCGCATGTGCTGGGTCATGCCGCCATGTATTGCCAGGGCATTCACGCCCTGCCGCTTCAGGTTCTTTGCAACTATGTCGGACTCCCTCCTGGTGGCGCAGAACACTATCGCAAGGCCTGGCGTGCTGTTCTTGAGCAGGTGGACCAGCAGCGAGAACTTCTGGCTCTGCTCCCATATCTCGTAATAAACCTGCTTGAGTTTTGTGTTGTCAACATGCGAGCGGGTCTTCACGATTATGGGGCTGTTCAAATGCCTCTTCATTATGTCCTGTATTGCGTAAGATATGGTCGCGCTGAACATCAGCGTCTGCCTTTTCCTGGGCACGTGACTTATGATTTCCTCGACATCTTCAATGAAGCCCATCTCGAACATCTTGTCCGTCTCGTCAAGCACCAGGTACTCAATGCCGCTCAGATTAACGTTTCTTCTTCCTATGTGATCCAAAAGCCTTCCAGGTGTTGCGACAATGACATCGGCTGTCCTCATCTCGTTTATTTGCGGGACCAGGCCCACGCCGCCGTAGACCGTGGTAGTCTTGATGCCGATGCTTCTTCCGAAATCCGAGAAAACATCCGCCACCTGCACGCACAGCTCCCTGGTGGGGGTCAGGACCAGGACCTTTGGCCCGCTGCCGTGTGATATTTTTTCGAGTATTGGCAGGCTGAAGGCAACCGTCTTGCCAGAACCGGTCTCTGCCTGCCCGACCACGTCCTTGCCGTCAAGGATCGGGGGAATGCATTTCTTCTGTATTTCCGTAAGCTCTTCAAAACCCGCCTGCCTTGCCATTTCCTTTATTTTCGGGTTGATTGTAAGTTCCTCGAATCTCATTAAATTATCACTACTCTCTAAATACAATCGTTGTGGGGGTTTATATACCTCAAACCCAATCTGCTCACATGAAGACCGAAATAGCGCGCGGGGCAGAGGCAGTGCTGTATCTGGATGAGAAGGAAACGGAAAACGGCGTGCAGAAGGTGCTTGTCAAGGACCGGGTCAGCAAGGGTTACCGCCTGCCAGAGCTGGACAAGCGAATCAGAAGGCAGCGCACCAGGCACGAGGATGGCCTGCTGGAGCGGGCCAACCGAGCCGGGGTCCCGGTGCCGCGCGTATTCGACGTGTCAGGCAACGTGCTGGTCATGGAATTCATTGGGGGTGACAGGGTCAAGGACGTTCTGAACGGACTTGGCGACAAGGAAAGGCACGAAGCCGAAATGCTGATGGGCGAGTCCCTGGGCAGGCTGCACTCCTCGAACATAGTCCATGGCGATTACACCACCTCGAACATGATCCTGAAGGACGGGAAGCTTTTTGTCATAGACCTCGGTCTGGGCAAGTATTCCGGCAAGGTGGAGGACCAGGCAGTTGACCTTTACCTGCTTCATGAGGCGCTGAAAGCGGCCCATTTCAAGTATTTAAATGAGGCATGGCAAAAGATTTTAAAGTCTTACGGGCAACATTACACGCAAGCAAAGGCTGTTCTGGACAGGCTTGAAAAAATAGGCAAAAGAAGGAGATACAAGCATGGTTGAAACTGATGCTAAGGCTGCAGAACCTGAAAAATCAGATAATATGAACAGGAAAGTCAGCAGGAGTGGCCCGAGGGGAAGGGGTGGCCCGAGAAGAAGGAGCAGCTATGAAGAAGATACGGAATGGCTGCCAAAGACCAAGCTCGGAAACGAAGTCCTAAAAGGCAAGTACGACGGCATTGACGATATCCTGAAGAAGGGGCTTGTCATACTCGAACCGCAGATTATTGATGCGCTGGTCCCTGACATGAATGAGGAGGTCATTTACATAGGAGGCTCGCCCGGCAAGGGCGGCGGCATACGAAGGACCGCCACAAAAAGGACCGCGCGCATGCACAAATCAGGAAGGAGGTTCAAGCTTACAGCGGTGGTGGCTGTAGGGGATTCCGATGGTGTCGTGGGCATGGGCAGGGCGACGTCAAGGGAGCACAGGGTCGCGCTTGAAAAGGCCGCGCAGCAGGCCAAGCTCAACATAATAAGGGTAAGGAGGGGCTGTGGTTCCTGGGAGTGCGGCTGCGGCGGCGATCATTCAATACCGTTCAAGAGCGATTCCAAGTCGGGCTCAATTTCTGTAAAGCTGTTTCCGGCGCCGAAGGGTACGGGCATAGTCGCGGACGACACCACAAGGAAGATCCTGAAGCTTGCGGGCCTCAAGGACGTTTGGGTAAAGACAAACGGACAGACATCGACAAGGAGCAACCTGGCTTCTGCTGTTTTCCAGGCGCTTAAGAACCTGAACAGGACCAAGGGTGATCTATGATGGCAGGGAAGGCCAAATCAGCGAAAAACAACGGCAGTGCCAAGGAAACCAGGCCTGTATCGCTTTTCGCGGTTGTCAGGATACGGGGACCAGTGGGTGTAAGGAGAAACATAAAAGATACGCTGGATATGCTAAGGCTGAATCGGGTAAATCATTGTGTCCTGGCTCCGGGCAACCCATCTTACAATGGCATGCTGCGCAAGGCAGAGGAATGCATAACCTGGGGCGAGATAAGCCGGCAGACCCTTCAGAAACTGATATTCAGGCGGGGTCTGGTGGAAGGAAAAAGGCCCGGGAAGGAGAAATCGGAAGAGCTTGCCAAGAAGATGTTGGCGGCCGACGCGGAAGGCCTGAAGAAGGCAGGCATAAAGCCTGTTTTCAGGCTCAACCCACCCTCGAAGGGGTACAGGTCCGTGAGAAGGTTTTACCCAAAGGGCGATCTGGGTTACAGGGGCGATAAAATAAACGAACTGCTAAAGAGGATGATTTAACGTAATCACGCAACGTCTAGGTGAAGGTATGGTCCAGGCAAAGAAACGCAAAAAGAATGTCGGCATGCGCGGCAGCCGCACTCATGGATGCGGCAGCCACAAGAAGCGCCGTGGCGGTGGTTCTCGTGGAGGCAGGGGCATGGCCGGTGTCAAAAGGCATAAAAAGACCTGGATGCTTAAGCACAAGCCGGGCCATCTTGGCAAGAGGGGATTCAAGTCGATGGCCCAGAGGAAGCTGACCGCGGGCAAGAAGGCCGTCAACGTGCGTGACCTGGCAGGGCTTGCTGCCGGCAACAGGGAACTGGACCTGAAAAAACTCGGTTACGACAGGGTCCTTGGAGGCGGCTCAATCAACGTGGCAATCTCTGTCAGGGCGGACTATTTCACGGAAACCGCAAAACAAAAGATAGAGAAGGCAAAGGGCAGGGCAGTGCCTGTTTCTGATAAAAACGAGGAGATTGCTCAAGAATCCGGGGATGGGTGAGCCGCTCGTTTCCTTCGGTTTTTACATGCTATAAAATATGCGTGATGCCAATGCTTTCTCACACAAAGAAATGCCCGGATTGCGGCTCGCGGCATTTAATGTTGTGGGCAGGGGGCAGGATGGGCGTTATCTACGAGTGCAAGGACTGCGGTTATCACGGGCCGATTATAGTTGACGAGGACGTCGAGAACTAGAATGGTTGCAGCAGCCTTCTTTCGCTGTCTTTTATAAACATATTAAACAAACAAAACAAAAAGTATTATTCAACGATTGGTGAGGGTGAAACCGTTGTCTCTGAAACAGATGTACATGGGGATTCTGGGCAGGCTGCCCGGCGTGGTCGGGCCGGTTGGCAGGCTCACCTTTAAGGAAAAGCTGAAATGGACCGGTCTTATCCTTGTTCTGTATTTTGTAATGACGCAGATACAGGTGTTCGGCATATCGGGCGTGGCTGCAGAGCAGTTCAAGCTCTTTGAAACCCTTCTGGGCGCGAGCATGGGATCGCTTATGACGCTCGGTATCGGGCCCATTGTCACGGCATCGATTATCCTGCAGCTGCTTGTCGGTTCCAAGCTGATACCCTGGAACATGTCAAGCCCGGAGGGCAAATCCCTGTTCCAGGGCACACAGAAGCTGTTTGCAATAGTGCTGTCAGTGGTGGAGGGGGCCATTTATGTGCTCATGGGCGCTGTCCCGGCGTCCAGTCCAGGGCTCGTGGGCATAGTGATAGCGCAGATTGCGGTAGGCGGGATAGTGGTCATATTCATGGACGAGCTAATCTCCAAGTGGGGATTCGGCTCCGGTGTCGGGCTTTTCATCGTTGCCGGCGTGTCAAAGACAATGCTTATAAGGACGTTCAACCCGCTTGTAGCTGGCTGTAACGTTGCTTTGGACGGCTTTGCGTCATGCATACCAAACCCGCCGTCAACGTTCCCTGCAGGCCAGATTCCGCTGGCAATCAGCCAGCTCGGCCTGGGCGAGATGATGGGTGTCATGCTCGCGCTGCTTCCCGTAATAGCCACTGTCCTGGTGTTCGTGCTTGCCGTCTATGCCCAGTCCATAAAGGTTGAAATACCGCTTGCGTTCGGTTCCATAAGGGGATTCGGCAGGCGGTGGCCGCTGAAGTTCTTCTACACGTCTAACATACCGGTCATACTTGCAGCCGCCCTCCTGGCCAACGCCCAGCTCATAGGCCGCATTGCCGCGCCTTCGATACTCGGCACGTTCGATTCCAGCGGCAATCCTTCGGGCGGGCTTGTTTATTTCCTGACGGTGCCGAACAACCTGGCGATACAGCAGGTCATGGTTTTCATGGGCATCTTCGCGCTGCTGGGCGCAATACTGGCATATTTCACCAACAGGCGGGGCTGGAAGCTTTCTTTGGGCTTTGCTGCCCTTGGCTTTGTTGCGTGGTATTTATTCGCGGCAGGCATGGGGTTGAGCTCATCGATTGCCGTGCCGATGGAGGATGTGCTGAGGCTGATTCTCTACAGCGCATTCCTCATAGGCGGTTCAACCGTGTTCGCGATTTTCTGGATGACGACGTCGGGAATGGATTCCAAGAGCGTGGCCGGGCAGATCCAGTCCACTGGCATGCAGATCCCTGGGTTCAGAAGGGACGTGAGGATTATTGAAAGGGTTTTGAACAGGTACATCCCTTATCTAACCGTAATGGGAGGCGCGGCCGTGGGGGCCCTGGCAGCATACGCCGATTTCACTGGCGCCCTGGGCTCGGGTACCGGCATTTTATTAGCCACCATGATAATATATCAGTTGTACGAGGAGCTGGCGATGCAGCACATGGAAGACATGCATCCGGCTCTGAGAAAGCTGATGGAATAAATATTCGAACAGGATGTGATTATGATATGCCAAAGGTAGTGTTTGTCGCGGGGCTGAAAGAAACAGGCTACGGAACAATAATGGACATGGTGATGGAGGGCTCAAGGAAAAGGCTGGGTAGCCATATACGCGTCGGGTTCGAAGAGAACGAGCTCAAAAAAATCGGGGGCATGATCACCGAAGACACGAAGAAAGCCGTTGCGAACCTCTACAAGAACATAGAAACCCGGATAGCAGCAGCGCTAAAGAGAAAAAGCAGCGTTGTCGTGGAGGGGCCGCTGACCCTGGGTACCGAAGACGGCTATCTTCCGCTTTTGCCCAAGAGGTTCTTCGAGTCTTTCAAGCCGGAAGTGTTCATTGTTTTCGAGTCGATTGACGGGAAATTCACTGAAATAGACTTGATGCAGCAGGAAATCAACAGGGCGTACGCGGCGATGTACGCTGCGCTGGGCAACTCCGTTCTGAAGATAATAAAGGTCGGGAAAGGGGGCGTCAAAGGCGCGATAAGGGAATGCACCAGGATAATAGAGTATTTCCTTGCAGGATGATAGGGTGAAAATATGACAAGTGGTATGATTGAAATAATGCTGTTTACGATAGGGATGTCTTTTGTGCTTGCGATAATATACAGGGTCCTTACCAATCCGGAGGAAATGAGAAGGATAAAGGAGAACATGAAAGAGGTCCAGGCAAAAGTGAAGAGGGCGCAAAAGTCGGGGGACACGGACCAGGTAAACGCGCTCACGAGCGAGATGCTCAAGGGAAGCCAGAAGCAGTTCACCCAGAACATGAAACCCATGATAGCGTCCATGCTGATATTCTTCATCTTCATTGGATTTTTGAGGGCTCAGTATCAGGGTGTGCTCGTCGCGCTTCCGTTCCTTGTGCCTTTCATCGGCGCAGCGATAGGCTGGTTCAAGTGGTACATACTGATTACAATCCCGTTCACGTTTTTCTTCCGGAAGCTGCTTGGCGTCGAATAGCTGCCTTGGCTGCCTATGGCACATAGGGTTTTTTATTTAAAGCATTAGGTAATTCTATATAGTTATCCGGCGGTAGCTCAGCGGTCACCTCCTTCGCGCAAGCGGAGCTGGCAGTGAAGAGCACTCGGCTGTAGACCGGGGTGTCGTGAGTTCGAACACAAAAGAGGGATGGATGGTCTGACGCAGGTTGCACCTGAGTCTTGCCTACGTTCCCTCTTGTATCGTCCCTTGCATTGCGGGACGAATCGAGAATCTCACTCGCCGGATACTTTCCTTTTCGTGTATTACAGGTGCAAGAACTTGGAGTAGACCTTGTTGCGGCCGCCTTTCGGTGTCCTGAACCTGGCGTGCGCGCGGGGCATCTTGAGGTTCCCCCCAACAAACGTCTTTATCTTGTAGCTCAGGTAGCGAACTTCCTTCGGCCTCATCTCGCCGAGCTTCCATATGAGCTCGGTGCCTGCGCTGGAGCTCTTTATAACAGGCCTAAGGGTCCCGGTTTCCTCGCGAATAACGCTGGCCAGCGGCGAAACCCAGTCCCTTATCACAACGTCCTTCAGGTGATGGAGGAACGGGTTTTTCAATTCAAGTATGACGCTGTGGACGTTCGTTGCCTTTCTTACGGAAGTTTTGCCTATGCTGGGCTTGGCAGCACGCAGGAATGAGAAACCGGCTATTATGAATATGATTATTGCAGCTGCAGCTATCTGAATATAGTACGGCCAGTATTCGACCCTGTACGATATCTGGGCGGTCGCGCCCGGCAGCAGTTCGGGTATCACGTAGTTGCAGGCCTTGTCAACAATGCCTTCCTCGCAGCTTTCGGGGTTCGTTATGAATCCCGTTATGGTGGTTTTCGGCAGGGTTTCCTGTGCGGCATAATCAGTTTCGGGTGTGTTGCCCAGGTTCTTGTAGGTGATCGTGACCACGCCGAACATGACATTAGCGACCAGTTCCTCTTTTCTTTCCACTTTGTGGATCGGATCGATGACAAGCACATGTTCTCCTGTGATGTTGCCGTTTATGTCATAGGTGACCCTGTATTCCCCGGCAAGCGGGTTGTTCGGCAGCATCAGAGTCTCTTCCAGGGCTTTCTTGCCCTGGATGCTGTGCTGGGATTCCGCGGTATCGATCATTTCACCGTTCGCGTTAAGCAGCGTTGTTGCAAGTACTACTTCCCTTTTCTTGATTGTTTCCACATCGATGCTGGCCGTAACCAGGCTGGCTTCCCTTGACACTGAAAAGTTCTCAGCCACTATTGGCGGCGGTATTTGTATGCGTATGGTCTGCGAGTCAAGCTCCAGCAATGTTCTGTGCGATGATGTTATTATGTCGAAATCGAAATCACCCCTGTAATTGACCGGATAAAAAGTCAGGCTTACGTCTTTTGAGCTGTTCCTCGGCACGACGAGCAGTATAACTGGATTTGTTACCCAATGTATGTGCGGCCCTTCAACGGCTATCCTGAGTTTCTCAAGCACGTTCTGGTTGTTTTTCACGTTCAGCGAGAACACGGCAGGCATTTCAAGGTCGGTTTTTATGGTCTGCGGCTCGATTTCAACTTCGACTGGTATGAGTTTTGCGGCGTACGCGGACTGGGAAAACAGTATGACTAACGCGAAAACGAACCCCAAAATATGTATCCTGCTCATAGTTTCATAATTAAAAGTTATATTTATAACCTTTTTGGGGGCGTTCCGCGTTTGCATTTTAATCAGGAAACTTTTTATATGGCATGCATAAATTAACAGTATGGAAAAAGACGCTAAAAAAGAGGAAGTTGTACTTGTTGACGAGAATGATAGCGAGCTCGGCACAGAGGAAAAGATCAAGGCACATGAGAATGGCGGAAAGCTTCACAGGGCATTCTCTGTTTTTGTTTTCAATGAAAGGGGTGAGATGATGATACAGCAAAGGGCAAAGGGCAAGTATCATTGCGGCGGCCTGTGGACTAACACGTGCTGCAGCCATCCAAGGTCCGGTGAATCGGCGGAGGATGCCGCGCACCGGAAACTCAAACAGGAAATGGGTTTTGACACCGGACTGAAAGAGATTCTGTGTTTTGTGTACCGGGCCCCCCTCGAGAACGGGCTTACAGAGCACGAGCTGGACCACGTTTTTGTAGGCCGGTTCGACGGAAAACACAAACCGAATCCGGAAGAGGCCGATGATTCAAAATGGGTGAAGCCGGAGGAGCTTGAAAGGGACGTGCGGCAAAACCCTGACAAATACACTCCGTGGTTCAAAATTATACTGGAAAAGGTTCTTGACTGGTACAGAAGCAATAAACTTCCAAGTCACAACGAGAAGTAGTATCTGCTGGGAATCCATCTGCCGCCTGTGCCGCGGTATCCGCACCTTGAGCATCTTAGGCTTGCCAGGATTTTCTTGCCATACAGGTTCTTGGAGTATGACTTCTTCAGGCCGCGACCGCATGCCGGGCATCTCTTTGGCACCCGACCCTTTCTCGTTTCTATCCTTACTTCCACGGGTATCTCAAGCGCCAGAAGCCGCGCCCGCCTGCCTGTTATGCTGTACTTGCTTTCGCCTTTCCTGAGCTCCTTCGTAATCGTTTCTGCGAGTTCTTTCTGCGAAACGGCTCTTCTCTTTTTCAGGGATTCCTTTATCAAGAACTTGACCACGTCTTTCTGCGGTATTTTAAGTTCAGCGGGACCTTTCTGTTTTTGGGGCATATTTAATAGTGGTATTAATAAATTAAATCATATGCCTCCAAGGGTGTTGATTTGCGCGGTCGCCGTGATTTTCCTGGTTCTGGCCATGCCGGTTTTGGCGGGCGCGCAGGATTGCCAAGAGGGCGACGACATCAAATCCTGCGGCAGCAACATAGGCGCGTGCGAAGCCGGCACACAGAGCTGCCAGGGCGGCGAATGGACCGATTGCGAAGGCGGCATTGAGCCGCGCCTCGAGGTCTGCGACAACGGCATTGACGATGACTGCGACGCGCTTGTGGATGAGTGCCTTGAATCGATATGGCCATTGATGATCATGGCTGGCGTTTTGCTTCTTTTTGTCATGCTCATGCTCGTGAAGATGGGTTTTTAGCCGTTTGCGGTGCTGTTTAAGGTCAGCCGCCGTAAAGCTGTTTCGCCACCCTCTCCAGCATGCCCATGCCCTTGACCTCTTTGCTGTACATGGGCATACTTAATATGGAAAGGTTGCCGAATTTCTTGTCTATGACTTTCATCCTCTCCTTCTGGAGCTTCCTTTTCTCCATGCAGAAATTGCATTTCTTGTTTTCAGGTATCAGCTGGTTCACGATTATTGATTCAACGGGTATGTTGTACTCGTTCAGGGCCTGTATGTTCCTTTCGGACTCGAAAATGCTCATCTCCTCGGCAATCAAAACGATGTTGTAGTGCGTTCTTTTGGGGTCGGACAGTATTTCCTTTGCCTTTTTTATGCGTTCCTTCATGGCTTCGAGCTTGTCCGCCACCTCGCCCCGGTCGCTGCCGTCGCCCTCGCCAAAGGGGATGACCTTCTTGAACGTGTTTATTATGCCTGAGAAGCGCATCCTGATTTTTATGAGCTTGCCAACCCAGGAATCAAGCACATCCGGAAGCGAAAGGAACCGGAGCGCATGCCCTGTAGGGGCTGTGTCGAACACTATGACGTCGTACTCGTCCGAACCCATGTATTTGAGGAACTTGTCGAATGACGCTATCTCGTCTATGCCGGGGGTCATGCTCGTCATGTCGAACATGTCCCCGACGCCCAGGCCTTTGAGGAAATCCGCCTTTTCAATGCTCGGAGCGAGCTGCTCCTTGTATTCCTGCATTGCCATCTTGGGGTCAATCTCAACAGCGCATAGGTTCTTGCTGATTTTCTTCACTTCGCCGCCGATGCTCGTCTCGAACGAATCGGAAAGCGAATGGGCCGGATCCGTTGATATGATGAGCGTCTTCTTGCCTGTCTTGGAGAACCAAAGCGCGGTCGCTGCTGACATGGACGTCTTGCCTACTCCCCCCTTTCCAGAGAAGAAATAGAACTTCGTCTCCTTCCTTCCCATGACCATGTCCTTGATTCCCATAAAACCACTGCTTCAGCAATAATCTTTATTTGCATTGGTATTTTAATATTATTATATGCTTGCAACGCTGCTGTTCTTTGGGGTGCTTCTTGGATTCGTGCATTACTTCAGCGAAAGGATCAACATAAAGGGCAGCAACAGAATGGGCGCTGTTTCATTCACTGCAGGCATACTGATAACCTATCTTTTCCTGGAGCTTTTCCCGGGGCTGTTCGAGGCCGGGACCGTTTTCAGCAGGGTGTCCCTGGTTTTCATGCTGGTGGGCTTTACCGTTTTTCACATACTGGAAAAATTCATCTACCAGCACAGCAAGTCTACAGGTGTGCTGAAAAGGGAACTCAAGGAGGTTCACACCCTCTCTCTTTTCGTTTATTACATCGTAATGGGCATGGTGATTGCAAACATAGGCATGTCCGTTGGTATGGGAAAGGCCACACTTTTCTTCATACCAGTGCTTCTTCATGCGGCCCTGAGCAGCATATCAATGAGCGAACTCCATGACATAATCAGGGTCAACAAAACCCTGAAATTCCTGCTTTCGTTTTCCGTGCTGATAGGCATACTCATCGCGCATTACTTGGAGTTCGTGCAGAGCATCAACAATGTTTTGATGGGCTCGATAATAGGCATGCTGCTTTACGTGACCATCGTTGACTCCATACCAAAGGAGCGGAAGGGCCGGCCTGGCTACTTCCTGCTGGGCGTGATAATATATGCCTCGATAATCGCTTTTGTTTGGGGGCTGTGAAAGCAGAGGCCGGGAGTCGAACCCGGTTGACTCGCTCTGCAGGCAAGCGCGTAGCCGTTCCGCCACCTCTGCGCATTTGCTTTGTCTGGTATTTATATATGTTAGTTATTTAAAACATCCCTAAACATCATAAAGGTAGCTTGAAGCAAGCACAGCAGAGGTCGTATATGGCAAAAGGAAGATTCCCGGAGGCGGAAAACAGGCTGTTCCACAGGATGTTTGTTTGCATGGATTGTGGGGCAAAAATGAAGGCGGATACAGTCAAGGTGCGGGCAGGCAAGGTTAAGTGCAGGAAATGCAAAGGCAAGAGTTTGCGTTCCGTGAAAAAGCACAAGTAATATTATTGATATAATATGAGTAGTTGATGAAAATGGCGGGAAGGAAGAAGTTCTACAAAAGAGGCTGGCACCACACGAAGGGCAGGGGCACGGAGTCCATGGTTACCTGCGGGTTCTGCGGCAGGAGCGTCCCCAAATACAAGACGTTCAGCGTTGTAAAGGGTTTCAGGATAAGCGACCCCATGATCAGGAAGGAGATGGGCCAAGGCGGTGGCCGGGGAGCCCCGGTTTTCATGCAGAACAAGGTGCGGGCGTGTCCGGCTTGCGCGAGGCATAGGAACATCGTGAGAAGGAAAAAATAGCCGCCACTTGTTTTGGAGCGTTTTTATCCACAAAAAACAATATTATAACATGTTAGAGTCCGGTCTACTGAAAAGGGTGTCTGTGCGGTTGTTCGGCGGACTGGTTGACAGACATATCGAGCACTTTGAACCGCTAAAGCCGCATCTAAGTGGCGCTTACATCCAGATACTGCTTAAGACCTGGGTTTGCATAATACTTTTCGGAACTTCAATAGTATTTCTGGCCTCTTTAGCATTATCCCTTGTAGTGGTGTCGCTGTTCGATTTCGGCGCGCTGTTCTTTATCTATATCTTGGTTTTTATGCCCGTGCTTGCGGCATCTTTTTCGTTCGTGATTTTTTACATATACCCCATACTGAAGGCCAACAACATAAGGAATGAGATAAACAACAACCTGCCTTTCGCCCTGGCCCACATGAGCGCCATCGTGTCCTCCGGCATACCCCCGGAGCACATGTTCGACATGCTCACGGATTTCGAGGAGTACGGCAGCATCGCGGAGCATGCGAAAATGATAGTGAGAAACATAAGAACGTTCGGTATGAGCTCCACGAGGGCCATAAACGATGTCGCAAACAAGACGCCGTCCCAGACGTTCCGGCAGATACTGCTGGGCATAACAACCACCATAGAAAAGGGCGGCAACCTGAACGAATACATAAAGGAGATGTCTGACAAGGCCCTTTTCGAATACAGTATGAAAAGGGAGAAGTACCTGAAAACACTGTCAACCTATGCAGACATATATACCGCACTGCTCGTGGCAGCGCCGCTCATGATGCTTGCCATCCTGGGCGTAATGGGCATAATCGGAGGAGAGGTCCTCGGACTCAGCATCCGGGACCTAATATTGGTCATTACCTGGGTCGTTCTGCCAGCCCTTAACACCAGCTTCCTCGCGTTCATACATACTACTTATCCTGGCATCTGATTGCGGCGTAAATGTATTAAACCAACATTCCCAAATATAAAACATGTTCAGAGGTTTGAAATACAAGCTGGACCCCCGCGCCATAGCCAAAAAGATCAGAAAAAGCAGGGGCCTGTTGAGGAAAAAGATGGCATCCCTGACGAAAATCAGGGGTGATTATCCTCCCATCATTATAAGGGAGCCCAAGTTTTTCTTGGAACTGCCGGCATTCAAGAAAATAACCAACACGAAAGTTACATATCCCCTGCTGGAGCCTTTCACATATGCGGACATAAGGTGGGACGAGAACAAAAAAAACCTCGTTTACAGTGTCATCGAGCCGAAGCTGTCCCCGGGGGATGAGGAAATCCTGAAAAAAATCCAGGCCAGCCTTATCGAAATAATTGATGTGAGGATGTCCTCGATAAACAAAAGGAATGAAGCGGTTGCATATCTTGAAAAAAAGGTCAAGCAGATAATGGATGAGACCGGCATGAACATGTCACCCAACAAGTACGTCAATATGATGTATTATGTCGTAAGGAATTTCGTGGGCATCAACGAGATAGAGCCGCTCATGCATGACCCGTATATTGAAGACGTTGGCTGTCCTGGCATAAACGTGCCGGTGTACATAATACACAGGAAGTTCGGTTCCATAGAAACCAACATATTGTTCAAGGATTCCGACTACCTCAGTGATTTCGTGGTCAAGCTTTCCGAGAGGTGTGGCAGGTATGTTTCTTATGCAAACCCTCTTCTTGACGGCAGCCTGCCGGACGGCTCTAGGGTGCAGGCGTCCCTGGCAAAGGACGTGACCACAAAAGGCCCGACGTTCTCCATAAGGAAGTTCAGGGAAAATCCGTTATCGCCCGTTGACATAATAAACATGAGGTCGGCTTCGCCGAGCCTCATGGCATATCTATGGTTCCTCCTACAGCACAACATCTCTGTCCTTATCTGCGGAGGGGTGTCAACTGGAAAGACCACTATGCTCAACGTGCTGAGCATGTTCATACCCCCGGAAGACAAGATAATAAGCATAGAGGACACGAGGGAAATCAACCTGCCTCACGAGAACTGGATACCGTCGGTGACAAGGGTTGGATTCGGAGTCCCGGAGGCGGGCGGCAAGAGGTATGGCGAGATAGGCCTGTTCGATCTGCTTAAAGAATCGTTCAGGCAGAATCCTGATTATGTGGTCGTGGGCGAGGTAAGGGGCAAGGAGGCCTATGTCATGTTCCAGGGAATGAATTCAGGCCACCCGTCCCTAGGCACCATACACGCCGGTTCTGTTGATGATGTTATAAAGAGGCTTGTTACTCCGCCGATAGAGTTGTCGCCCTCGCTCGTGGAGGCCCTTGACATTCTCGTGGTCATGGTAAATGCGAGGGAGAAGGGCAAGAGCGCAAGAAGGGTAAAGAGCATCGTAGAGATCCAGTCGGTGGACTCACACACAGGAAAGGCGCATACCATACAGACGTTCGGTTGGGTGCCTTCGACCGATGAATACAGGGAGAATGCCGGCGTGTCCGAGGTCCTGAAAAGGATATCATTTGAAAAGGGCATACCCTATTCAAAGATATTGAAAGAGCTGAAAGACATGGAATCGGTTCTCAAGTGGATGCAAAGGCATAATGTAGTGCAGTTCGACGAGGTCAGCAAGCTCATAAACCTTTACTACAAGGACAAGGAAACGCTTATGAACTGGGTTACAAAGGACATGGCTCCTTACAAGACAAAATCCAAAAAAGAGGTTGAAAATATCTGGAAATCCTCGACTGGGCTTAGGGTAATAAAATAGTTTCAGGCAGCCCGGCCCTATGTTTTGGACAAATAAGCGTTTGTCTGGTGGTCAACGAAAATGCCGTCCTTGCTTATCCTGTACGGATGAAGGTTCTGGGAGTGCGCCGACCCCCTCAGCTTCCATACCTGTATTGCCCTGTTGAAGGTGGCGTCTATTCTTTCATAATAAAGTACTATCACGCTGTCAGCAACGAATTCTTCCACCCCATACCGTGAAATCCTGGGTTCTGTGCCGTGCACGATTTCGGACACTATCATCGCTGTGCAGTTGAGCTTCCTCAATATGTGCGAAAGCGTGTATATCATGCCCCTCAGCTCTGTCTTGTCCCTCACGTGGAGCCCGAGCGCTGATATGGAGTCTATCAGGACCCTGGAAGCCCCTATCTCCCTTATGGTTGATTCAAGTATGTCAAAAACATCTTCGATTCTGTAGGGGTCGTATTTTATGAAGGCCAGCTTGCCGCTTTTCTCAAGGCTTTTGAGGTCCCACCCAAAGCTCTTCACGTTCTCTTTTATTGAATCGGCCGGTTCCTCGAACGACAAAAAGACCGCGTTCTCGTCAAGTTTTTTTGCTCCGTGGTACAGGAACTGGGTCCCGAGAATGGTTTTGCCGGTGCCGCTTGTGCCCGTAAGCAAAACCAGCTGGTTCTTTGGTATGCCGCCTCCCGTTATTTTGTCAAGGCCAGGCACCCCGCTCTTGAGTTTTTCCATGAACGCAACCCCCGCTTTATTAATATATTGAACTGTTCTTTATTAATTACATCCTCAAAACAAAGCAGCGGTATGTGGCGTCATGGACAACAAAAAACATCTGAAGGATATATTGGAGAAGCTTGGGAAAATACGCGGCAGGCACACGGAACTGGTTACCGTTTACATACCTGCCGGGTTTAACTTAGCCAAAACAGTGGACCAGATCAGGCAGGAGCAGTCCACCGCACAGAACATAAAAAGCAAGGCCGTCAGGAAGAATGTCATGAGCGCGCTTGAGAGGATTCTCCAGCACCTGAAGCTTTACAAGGGCACGCCCAGGAACGGGCTTGCGGTGTTCAGCGGCAACGTCTCCGGGAAGGACGGCGTGGCTGACATAGAAATATGGGCAATAGAGCCCCCGGAGCCGATAAAGACAAAGCTTTACTGGTGCGGCCAGGATTTCATACTGGATCCCCTGAAGGAGATATTCAGGGAGCGCGAGATTTACGGGCTGGTGGTGCTCGACAAATCAGAGGCCGAGATAGGCCTTTTGTCCGGGAAGAAACTGGAAAGCCTCAAGCATATGGAATCCATAGTACCCGGCAAAACCAAGAAAGGGGGTTGGTCGCAGGCCAGGTATGCCCGCATAAGGGAAGGGCTGCTCAACGATTTCATGAAAAAGGTGGGTGATGTCGCGTCTGCGCAGTTCAAGGACCAGAAGGACCTGCGCGGCGTGATAATCGGGGGCCCGGGCCCGATAAAGGACATGTTCAATGACGGTGAATTCCTGAGCTATGACATCAAGAAGAAAATACTGGGTGTATTAGACACGTCATACAGCGGCATGCCAGGCATGCAGGAGCTTGTCGAACGTTCCGACGAGCTGCTGAAGGAGGCCTCGATAATGCGGGAAATGAAGGTGCTCGAGAGATTCTTCGGCGAGTTCGCAAAGGATTCCGGACTGGCCATCTACGGGCTGCATGAGGTCATTGAAGCCCTGAAGGCCGGGAGCATTGAGACGCTCCTGCTCTCGGACGGGTTTGACTGGATTGATGCCAAGTTCGAATGCGCGAAATGCGACTTCAAGAAGGACGAGGTGCTGCGCAGGCAGGACGCTTCAGGGCATAAATGCGACAAGTGCAGCGGAAAGCTCAAGCTCACCGGCGAGAATGACCTTACAGAGGAAATCTTAAAGCTTGCCGAGGACATGGGAACCAAAGTGGAAAACATATCGACCGACACCCCGCGCGGCGAGCAGCTGAAGGAGCTCGGCGGCATAGCCGGCATACTCAGGTACAGGCAGGAGTAGATAATCAGCTGATTGTGCCTTTGACCTGCTTCTCCAGCTTGTCTTTCAGTTCCTTGCCATGGTCCTGTTTTGAAAAGAAGTCAGTCTTTGCAGCCAGCGAGAGCTTTGCGGCCACCAGCCTGGCCACCTTGCCCTTCTTTTCCGGCGCGGCCTGCTGGACGTAAGGATGGCTGAACAGGATTCCGTACTTGGGCGCCTTGCCCCCGCCTTTCAGGTGCCTGAACAGGGCCTTCTCCGCGCCCAGCAGCTGTATTGACGAGCTTGGCATGCGCGACATCTTTTCCAGCCCCCCTGCCAGGGCAAGCAGCCTCGCGGCCAGGAGCGGGCCCGCAATCGACGTAATGTTGGGCGCGACTTCCCTTGCAGACGCGTTTATGTATTTCTCCATTCCCTTCCTCATATTGAAGAGATCCAGTATGTTCTTGGCGAACCGCTGCATCTGCGTGATGTCCTCAAGGGAGAATTCCATGCCGGCGGTCTTCTTTGCCATTGCCGCCAGGTGCTTGTCTTCTATGTCCTCGCGCCTTCCGACAAGCACTATCCTGGCGAATTCCTCGTGGTTTGAAGTGTGCCTTTCGCCTTCCGGGTAGTAAAGCCCGTACCACTCGCGCAGCCTCTCAACAAAGACATTGATGACCCTGTCCGTCTCGTCCAGCACGCCGATTGCCTGCATGAGCATGCGGTCTCCCTTCTTCGTCCTCAGCTTTTCCTTTGTAAGCAGTATGTTGACCTTGGACAGTAACTGATTATACTCAACACCATTCTTGACCCACTTGAATTTCAGGGCCAACTGGCGCGACTGCTGCTTGAGCGCTGCCTCGCCCCTGTTGCCGCTGCTTCGGTCAAGCTCGTAATCCTTCAGCTTCCTGGCAAGCCGGGCCTCCTCCGGTGCCTTCGAACCCAGCCTGCCGGCTATGTCATCGGGCCTGGCAGGGAACAGCGACTTGTCAATCAGCTTGCCTTCGCTGTCGAACGCGAACACCCCCATGAAGTTCTTGGCCAAGTAGGCCTTCCTCGCTTGCGCGGCTTGAGCTTTCTTTTCGGCTGTCATGGGTAAGAATTGATGCATTGGGTTTAAAAAAAGGTGAATGCGGGGGGTGAGCGGGAATTCCAAACAACTGTACGGCAGGCAAACCAATGATGTTTATTGGTGTTCTATTATTGCCATCCGGAAGATATAAAGGTTGCGCTCTATGCGGGTTATACGCATAACGCAAACACAGCTAAGCTAACCGGTAGCATAGCGCATTTATGCGATTCTGCCCAGACGCATTGCACTTATTGTCTGATGCCTGAACGGTAAGTGAGCGAGGCGGTAGATTGTTAATGTATGCCAATCACTTTACAAGACTTGGAAACTCTTCATGCACCCTGTCTACGAGGTCAGATAAATTCATCTTGTTGTAGTCTTTCACAACCTCTGAAATTGCTGCTTTGATTTTGGGGGTAAATACTTTATTTTGTTCAAGTAGGTTTTTACCTGTTTTTGTTAATTGATACGTGAACAAAGTCTTGTCTTTGTTTGTTTCTACCCTTTCTGAGACCAAATTCTTGCCTTGCATGAATTTTACTGTTTCTGCCAACTCCTTCGAATAAGGCCCATATGTCCCTGCTTCAAATTTATATGATTCTTCCATCCCAAAATTGTCAACTATCTTTTTTTGGCATAAAAAAACCAATTTTTGTAACCGAGTCTTACCCCTAATATTTTTTACACTGCCTGCTAGATATAACGGTAAAAGAAAATTTACCATATTCATTTTGCCCCCTCCTTAATTCCTTTAAACAATGAACAGAATTTTCTTAAAGCGTAGTCATTCGTTATGTATATGCAGGAGTAATTCCCTCTACTTTTATCTATGCCCAACATAATTTCTTTCTCATCGACGATACAAAAAGGCACGAATGATACTTTTGTTTTTACAGGGGATATACCGTTTTTCTTGAGAATATCAAACGCTTTTGCTCCCCTTTCACCATCAAATGTCCCCAGAATTTCTATTTCAACTTGGTTTTTTTTCTTTTTCAAAACCTCTATGATATGCCCAAGGAAATCAAAATCATTCCCGTATATCAAAATGTTCTTAGTTGCTCCACTGAGTTTGGCGGATATCGCCTTAATTGATATTCTTTGGTTATGTCCCATATAGAGCCAATTATTGGTTAAGTCTCTCCCCCTCTCTTTTCTTTCTCTTTCAACTTCCAGGTCCGCCTGAATTTCACCTATCAAATCTTGTATATATTTAACGCCATCTAAGATATGAGCATCTATAATATTCATAGGGTCAGCTGCACGAAAATATTGTGGTGTTTTTTTCTTATCACCTTCCCCCGGAGTTTCTATAATAAAACCCCCGTCAAGAAGCCTTCTTTTTATGTTGTCTATTGTGCTTGGGGAAATATGCAAGGCATCGTGTAATTGTGTAGCGGTTTGTTGGCCACTGAACCAGAGCTCTGTGTAAACACGTGCATCATTAGGTTTCATTAATTTTTTCTCAATAAAGAATTTTTCAATCTTGCTCTGGGGGGATTCACCATCTTCTATCATGTATTTTATCTTATAGTTTAGTCTTAAAAATGATTATTTACCACCTGAAAGGTGGAATATGAAACAGATATGCTCCACCTAAACGGAGATAGATATCAATATATTCCAGCCCGGCAATTCTGATATATGCAGTGCCCAGAATGCGGAGCAGAACTCGAAAATGGGGCATGCCCGGCAGGGCATGAAATCCCGAAGATGGAGTTCAATTTACCGGCAAGCGGAACAGGCACCGGGTATACATTCAATTCAGATGCACAGCGGCGTGCCTTTTTTGCATGGCTTAAAGAGACGGGCCGATATATACCCAACTATTCCGGGAAAAAAGCGAGAATAAGGGCCCCTTCATATTCAAAGGCGGCTTTGAATGTAGCTAAAGAAGCCGTATCAACTGCGATTCCTGGAACCGGCACGGTTATTACTGGAGCACAGATAATGTATACGGGCTATAAGGAAGTATCAGATGCAATTAGAGATGCCAAGAACATATGGAATAGTGACAAAGATGTTGCAGAAAAGATTACTTGTACAGCGAAGAGCCTCGCCGATACGGGCAGTAACATAGCAAAGGAAGGAGCGAAACAGTATGCGAGAAATACGGTTTTCGGAGCAGTGACCCCAATTGTGATTAATGTGATGGAAGGTTCCGGTGTGTTTAATTCCATAGAATCCACGACTGGTATAAACGGCATTGGAGATATATGCAAAGACATCCTTGTTGAAACCATTCAAGAGCAGGTAGGTGTAGCGGGATGAAAGGTGCAGAAATAATGAGGATAGGCAATGACAGCATATGCTTATGGGAGAAAAGAGTTCATACCCTTATAGAGACCTACAGACAGCTTGGGGACGAGGCAAAGAAAAGTGACAACCCAGTAAATGAAATGGAATTGCTTCGCAAGGCTAAAGAAGAAGCATTGAAAGTAAAGGAGGCAGAGAATGAGAAAATCGGTAAGAAGAAAAGTAATAAGGGTGATTGACGGTGATACAGTAAGGCTTGCCAGAAGGGTTGGCAATACCAATATTGTCCGTTTATCAGGCTATGACGCGCCGGAACGCAACAGACGCGGTGGTCGAAAGGCGACCAACATGTTACGTGGAATGATTGGTGGTAAACAAGTGACAATCAAGCCCGAGGCAAGAGACAGTTATGGAAGGCTTGTTGGCACGTTATATTGCAACCGACATAACGTAAACAAGAGAATGAAAGAAAGGTTATAGTGTGATAACATGCCTGGGTTGAATTATGGTATTGCAAGAGCATTTAGTGTAGTTATGGGTTCAGTCGTGTTAGTTGCTTTTCTGAAGGGTTTTAGTAATGCAGGTCTAATGGGGCCCTCTTTGATACCACTGTTGGGAATCCTTGGGCTGATAGGAATAGGCTCAGTGATGTCGTATTGGGGAAATGAGTATATGGCTGGATGGCTAATCGGCCAGGTGTTACTATTAACAACCGGATTGGTTAGTGTATTTGAATTGGTTTTTTACATAGGGATCCCAGCGGTAATCATGTATTTGAGATTGACTAAAGGAGGATAATATGGGAATTAAAGAAGATGCAGGTGAGTTATTGGCTTACTTCTATAATCGCTATACTGAAAATAAAAGCTGGACTAATAGCGAAGATGTGATTGAAGAAACAAAATGGGAATCCGGTAAAATAAACAGAGCAATAGACTACCTGAAAGACCTGAATTTAATCAAAATCACACTATCAATAGGCAATACCAACGGCGTTTACAATTTCGGAATAAATGGTTTGACACCGTTTGGAATCGAAATAGTTGAAAACAAAAGCAAATTCAAATCCACGTTTGGTTTTGAGATAGGTATTCCGGGACTAATAAAATTCAGTTGGAAGAAGAAAGAGAAGTAGGCAGATTCAAGCAAAATATATATAAAACAAACCTTCGTACCACTAGTCCCACGGAAAATTATGTTATACATAGATAAAGGCGAGTTATTATTTTTCAAATCCCATTTTTTTGAGGAATTCATTGAAATCTTTGCTGTCAAGTATTTGTTTGGTTACCAGATAGAGGATAATTGCCTTAAAAAATTCATAACCTTCGTGGCTTCTACCACAATGTGGGCATATAATATCATTTGGTAATTCATTTTTCACCTCGCCGTTGGCCGTTAAAATTTGATTTTTATAAAAATTTTCAATAAATTCTAATATGTTTTTTCTAATTTCTTTAAGTTCGGGTTCCTTTCTAATAAGTCTTCCCATCTCATGAAAAAAAGTATCGTAAAATATTACGTCTCCCCACGGATTATCTCTTTCCCCTTCTTCTCTATGATCCATAGCAGACATTTTCTCGCATGCTTCAAAATATTTTTTAGGTGTTTTTCCTGGTGTTCTTGGCTTTTCTCTTCTATGCCCCCACGCAGCCCTTACTTTGCTTGATTTAAGACCATGAACATATCCTTCTCTTTCAAGTTGATTTATTGCATTGTATATAGTTGATATTGGTTCATGAATTTTTCTTCCAATTTCCTTAACTGTTATTCCATTCACTCCGCTACTTCTAATAGCCTCAAAAACGTCCCACAAAGCTTCACGTTTTAAAATATCTGCCGTTCTTCTCGAGCACACAGGTAAAAATCTGATATACTCCTTTCTCATTTCTATCTTATTAATATTTTTCATAGTTAATTATATTTGTTTTTACATAAATATATAATTTTGTTTTTATAGAATGCTAAAACTTATCCTTTGGTAATGTTATATAATTATTATGAAAACAAAAAGTTTTCCGGAGGGGGTGATTGATGAAAAAAACACGAGAGATATGAAGGGGTTGGGGAATTATGGTATCCCCAATCATAATCATTCAAATCACGGGGGTTTCAGATCATTTGTTGGTGATTTTTTCAAACCAAGCAGGTCATATGAAAGAGCCGTCTGGGATAGGTTTGATAATACTGTATTGGAAGTGTTTTTTCGAAATAAGGATAGATATATGGAAATGGGTGAGCTAAGAGGAAGGGTTCTAAAAGAAGGGGATAAAATTAATTTGAGGATGTTGGCTATGAACTATGGAATGAAAGGAAGAATTGCACGAGCAATTGGAAGATGGAGGAGACAGGACTATCCGATTTTAAGTTCAGATACCTATGGAAAAGGTTACATTCTTCTAACACCTGAAAACACAAGACTAATTGAAATTTGGGAAGACAAGTTCCGAGCAAACAGAAAACGAAGAGAAATCCCGAAAGAAGAGAGGAAGCGTGATGAAAGGATTTATTGGAAGTTGTTTGAGCAATGTGAAGTTCCTCAAAAAAAGAAGCAAATGATAAAATTGGCAGTAAGGATGAAAATAAGAAAAAAGAAGGTGATATAATGTGGGAATTCAATCACGGAAAAGAAATAATTGAAACTCAGTGCCCATATTGCAAAATGAAAATAATCATAATCAATGAGGTCATAGATGGCGGAGAAGATATAATAATGGAGGTGAAAAAATGCCAAAGCTAAAACAGAAGGAACAAAAAACCATTGGATATGGTAGCAAGGAATGGAGAGACGCAATTAATAAAGTAGCGGATTATCTCGACGAGATAGATAAATTTTTCTGGAAGATTGCGGATATAGCAGTTAAGATACCTTCATCACTGGCTGGTTGGAAATCTCCAATTAAAACGTTTAAAATGGAGTTTACACCACTTCAGCAGTTTGCAATGGAAGTATCTAAACATACAAAAAGGTATAAAAATTGGCAAAGTGCTTATACAAGGATTTCCCAAGCCAGAAGCCTGAGACAAGAATATGAACCTGAAGAGGTACACGAAAAACTTACGGTATCCCATCATGCAGTTGCGGCTAGATTCATTCCGGACAAAAAAGAAAGGCATGTGGTTTTGGAAAGGGCTGAGAAAGAGTCTTGGTCGGCAGAAAAACTGGCAGAGCACGTCAGACCAAAACCGTTGGAAATTGAACCATATGAAGAATACACAAGGGATTTTTTTAACGGTTTAAGGCAAACAGAAGCGGCAATGGAAAATCTCGAAAATAATTTGGACAAGCTATCAAAAAGGGACAGAGATGATATAGCAAATTCATTGTTTGTTTTTGTAAAAGAGAAAATGCCAAGATTTTTGAAGGGTTTGGGACAGGCTGGAGCAGACATCCACCCAGCATTCAAAAATTATTATATAAAAAGAGCGGAGAGATGAGAATCTCTCCGTCACTATTTCTTTTTAGAAATTCATACATACTTTGAAACAACACAATCATGCGATCCATACCTCATCTTAAGCGTACTTGACACGTTGAGCATGTTTAAGTTCAACCTCGATTAAAGGTGCAAAGCTTAATATTCACACAATCACTTGTTAGAAGTTGTGTTGTGTTCGCCAGTCATTCGCGGCATCTGTTGAATCTTCCTCATCAGCATGTCGCGGATTTGGTCGTCCCTTAGGAGTTGGGTGACGAGCTGACCGGTCTTTTCCTGGTTCATGTCTTCCTTCAGCATCTCTATTGCTGACTTGTCGTCAAGCGGCAGGCCGCAGCGGCTGCAGTATTGGTTGGTAGCCGTGTTTGATAGCTCACATCTCGGGCACTTTTTTGGTGACATGGTGTCTTCTTCTTTCTCCTTTTCGTCTTCTTTTAATCCATGAAGTTTGAGGATCGCACTGTCAACATCCCTGCCAGAGAGATGAACATAGGTCGCTGCCATGTCAGATGACTGGGTCCACCCAAAGTAGATCTTCATCTGAGCCTCTGTTAAATGTGTTGCAAGATGTGTGGCCCGTGCATGTCTAAATGCATGGGGGTTTGTGGGCTTACTGATATTTGCCTTATCTGATAAGCGTCTGAGCATAGATTGAACCGCTGAATATGACATTCCTTTCATTCTCGGTCCAGTCCAAAGACGGGCGTCAGAATTTTTATTATCAGGGTGCTTGTTCAACCACTCTTGTAATGAAGGTACAGACGATACGATCCGGACTCGCCTGGAACCTGTCTTTCCAAAATGCGGTATTGAAATAACAGCACCGTGTTTATCAAACTCAACGGCATGCAATCGGAGAAAAAGTATCTCTCCAATCCGGCACCCGGTTTCATAAAGCATGCTCACGAATGCACGATCCCGTACATTCCGGGTCATGCTTATCAGCTTTAACACTTCCTCCTTTGTAAGTATCTGATCCGGCAATCTAATTTTCTTAGTGCCCGAAGAACTGCATCTGATCCATTTCACAATGTCAGGGTATTCATCTGCGTCCTGAAGCCATTTATAGAGTTTTTTCACCGCGATTTTGAGCTCCATCTTAGTCATAGTACAATAAGACGACATCTCGATTTCTCTTACCGCATGCCTGATATCTTCTTTTGTTGCGGTTTTCAAATCCTTACCCACCCATTTTGACAATAGCCTGATATAGTAGATATACTTGACAGCTCTGCCCTTGCTGAGGCCTTGGGTAAGGCATTCATCAACAAACCCAACAATAACTGATTTGTTTTCTGCTGATAGATCGGTCTGTTGAAGATTATGCAGTGCTCTTCTAAGCCGATGACTATAGTCCGCTATCTTCTCTTCCATCTCATCACCTAAAACATATTGGTTTTTAAACCTATGCTCCGCAGCGTTCCAACTGTTCCGTAATGCGATGGCTATCGGTTTTGCACAAAATCAGCCGTTTGGAAGGGGTACGCATTGCTCAAAAAGGTGAATGCGGGGGGTGAGATTCTCACTTCACCGAACGCTTTTGAATTGCGTTTCTTTGGGGTGATACCTTAGGCCTTTCTTTTTGAAAGAAAGGCATCAGGATTCGAACTCACGAAGGCACTAAGCCACTAGGTCCTAAGCTTGACCTTGCTTCAATGAAGCAATCTAGCCCCATTGACCACTAGGGGACCCCCGCATACAATAAAGAAAGAGAAAGAAATACTTAAATGCGGTTATTGGAAAGGACCTGTGCAACTTATAATATCTGTAATTTCCCAATCTTTTCCCTCAATATAAAAATGCACTTGGATAAGTTTGTTATTTAATGAATCTGATAATCCTAGACTATCAGCTTTGATGGTGAATTCCTCATATGGCTTTATTTTACCGTTTACTGAATTGCCTTGTATAGATGGATTATCATCTGTTTTACCATGAACGCTTATTCCGCTTATTGAAATAGTCGAATTTCCATTCCTTAATCTTAATGTCAATTCTGAATTTGAGATAACATGATCAACATATACAAGATATTGAAAACCACTACATGATTGTTGTTTATTTGTTCTTTGTCCATATGTTGCAGGATTAAAATATCCCAAAGCATATAGCGCTGGTATAAAAAATATTGCTAATAATCCAATAAGAACCAAGACAATAATAATGGCGTTCTTATCATCTTTTTTCATAGATATTATTTGCATTTTATTGTTTATATGCGGGGGCAGAGACGTCCGGGCACAGACGGCGTTCGCCGTCAAGACTCATATTCAGAGTCATTCCGTGCAATTCGAACTCTGGTAGGCACTAAGCCACTAGGCCCTGAACCTAGCCTGTATGATCATGACAGACGATTAATTCGGTTGATGTAATTCGCCATGTCTTTTGACCACTCCAGCACCCCCGCAAGAGGGTTTTGCCGCATTTTATGTTAGTATCAAGCGGCACTTCTTTTTCGACGCTCCCGCTGGGATATTCAGCTCCGCTGAATGCGCTTGCGAGCGCATCTAGCAGCGCGTTTGAACCCAGGTTATCGGGTTTATTCGCTCATCGGCCACAAAGGATGCGGCCTAGCAGTTTTCATGCAGAGCACGAAAACCCGATGTCCTTGACCGTTCCAGAGACCGCTGGCAGCACGCTGCCAGGGACTAGACTAGACGACAGGAGCATGGGCCCGGCCGGAAATCCTGAAGGGACGGAAGTTTCCTTCCGTCAAACCTCCTTTCGAACCAGCGATCTCCGCCATTTCGATGCGCGACATCAAGTCCGTGAACCCGTTCACGCAACGTCAAGGCGACGTCCTAACCAACTAGACTACAGGCCCTAGTTCTATGATGTTTCGGTTTGTCTATTTAAGTGTTTATCATGGGCCGGGCAGGATATTCAGCCTGCTGAATGCGCCTGCAAGCGCAGCGAGCAGAGCGATTGAACCTGCGACCTCCTGCGTGTGAGGCAGGCGTCATTTATGGATGGATCACTTAAACCAATTGATTTAAGTGGTCGTGCCATTAACCACTAGACCACCGGCCCATGACTATTATCTGGATAGGGGTTTTTAATTTAAAAACCAATAGCTATATATCCTACGATGGCTCGACGGCTATATAACACTATATAAGCCGTCTTTCCGTCCGTGCCGGGATGGGAGAACGGTTAGTTGATTGCGAATGCAATCCGGCCCGGAAAATCCGCTCGTCTCGAACGTCTGGCTTGACCGCTATACCGATTGATTCAGGCGGTCTGTCCGAGTCAACGAGTGTCCTTTGAGGGCTTGACGCATGCTCTGCATGCGTCTGTCTGAGGAAGACTTGCAGGTTCGAACGACAAGAACGCTTGCGCTGGTTGAATCAAGCGTTCTTGCCAGTGATTCCTGCTCCCGGCGTATGGCTGGAACGACAAAAAACAGAAAATGCAAACGAAACTCGACTTGCGCCAAGTGCGGCGCGGCTGCCGTGATATTCAGGGATTATGAAGGCAGGGCGCTGTGCAGGAAGCACTTCCTGCTTTCGGTAGAGAAGCGCGTGAAAAAGGTAATCGGAAAATTCGGCATGATCGAGCCAGGGGACCGGATAGGGGTAGCGCTGTCCGGAGGCAAGGATTCTGCGACCGCTCTTTATATTATGAATATGGTAGCCGGTCCAAGGAGGGATGTCGAACTGGTTGCCGTTTCCATTGACGAGGGCATAAGAGGCAGTCGCGACCTGGCCTTGAAGAAGGCTAAGGAGCTGTGCAAAAAGCTTGGCATCAAGCAGTATTCATATTCCTACAGGCAGGAATTTGGCAAGAGCCTTGACCAAAAAGTAAGGCTGAAAAAACTGGGTAAGGAAGAGGTATGCGGATTGTGCGGCATATCAAGGCGATGGATACTGAACAAGAAGGCGCGCGAGCTCAAGCTCACCAAGCTTTGCTTCGGCATGAACCTGAACGATGAGGCAGAGAGCATAATGATGAACTATGTTCGCGGGGATATTCCGCGAGCAAGCCGTCTTGGACCGGTTACGTCGTTTTCCATCAAGAAGGAGGGAGGCCGGCTCTTTATACCACGGATTAAGCCGCTCAGGTGGATTCCTGAAAAGGAGATCAAGCTTTATGCAACGCTGAAGGGGCTGCCTTTCCGGCCAAAGGAATGCAAATACAGGGGTGGGCTGCGCGTTGACGTGGAGAAGGCATTGGATAAGCTGGAGAAGAAGCATATCGGCCTCCTGTTCACTGTAATTAATACGTTCGACCGCATGCTGCCGGGCATCAAGAAGACTGTTGAGTACGGGGAGCAGAAGATTATAAAGTGCAGTAAATGCGGGGAGCCGGGTTCGCACCCGGTCTGCAAGGCGTGCGAGGTCTGGAGATGAGTTCATGCAGCCATTGAAGTTCGCGGTTTTTTATTCCCTGATGAGTATGCGGTCTCCCACCTTCCAGTAGGATATCTCGTTGCCTGGCTGGATATTGCTCTTCATCCCTTCAGGTACCTTGGCATCGAACGTGGAGTAGTCCTCCATGTCCATTAGCTGCGCGATTTCGCCCGAGACAGAAATTACCTGGGCTTTCTTCTTCTCGATCATGGGTACGACCGCAGCGGCTGATGCCGGCTTCAGTATGACCCGCTTCTTGTTGTCGAACAGGCCGACGACCTCGACCCTGGCTTTTGCGGATCCGTGCTTGCCCGGCTTTGACTTTGTCATGCTAAGGACCTTGCAAGGCTCGTCGTCCACCATGACGTAGTGGCCTGGCCTCAGGTCTTTCAATGAAACTGGTCCTGCCATAGAAACCCCATCAAGAGTAAATTATTATAATCCTATTGATTTATAAGTGTTAAAATTCAGGTGACATTATGAAGAAGACAGTAGAGGACGCCAAGAGCAGCATATTCAAGGAATCCAGGCATTTCGAGGGTTTGGAAATCAGCGGGCATGATTTTGACAGCAACGTTGACCTCAAGGGATTGATCGAGAACTACAAGAGCTCCGGAGCGCAGGCCAGCAATCTTGGCAAGGCCATTGACATTACTAAGAAGATGAGGCAAGATGGGGTAAGGATATTCCTTGGCTACACGTCTAACATGGTTACAACAGGCAACAGGGACATAATAAGGTACCTGGTCAAGCACAGGCTGGTTGATGCCCTTGTCACCACAGCCGGTGGCGTAGAAGAAGATTTCATAAAAACCATGAAACCGTTCATATTGGGTGATTTCAGGGCAGACGGGGCGGAAATGAGGAAAGGCGGCATAAACAGGGCCGGAAACATTTTCATTCCGAATGACAGGTACATCGCGTTTGAGGCTTTCTTCCGGCCTGTCATGGCTCATTTCCTGGAAAGACAGAAATCGGGTGAAACAGCGTCGCCTTCTGACATGATTGACTACATGGGCAGCATAATAGATGACGAATCTTCGATATACTACTGGGCGCACAAAAACAAGATACCTGTTTTCTGCCCCGCACTAATGGACGGGGCCATTGGTGATAACGTATATTTTTTCAATTTCGACAGGATTGAAAAAGGCTTCCTGAACATTGACATTGCAAAAGACCACCACAGGCTGATAGAGCTGGTGATGGCCGCCGGCGAAACGGGCATGATAATACTGGGTGGCGGGGTGATGAAGCACACGATATGCAACGCGAACATGATGAGGGAAGGCGCAAAGTATGCTGTTTACATAAACACCGCACCGGAGTATGACGGCTCTGATTCCGGGGCACTGCCCGAGGAGGCAAAGTCCTGGGGCAAGATACAGCCGGGCGGCGAGACGGTCAAGGTATTCGGGGATGCAACAATAATCCTGCCGCTGCTTGTCGCAGGCGCTTTCGCTGATGAGAAATAACCCGAATGGTGAATTAACTGTCTTTTTTGCTTTGTTTTTCTTTTTGCGGTTTTTCCGGTTTCCCGGAAGCGATCTTTTCTTTTGCGGCCATGAATTCCTTTTCTGCCTTTTCGCTGTTGGCCGTGTGCCTGCCCTCTATGCGGTCTTTGGGCGGCACTACGTCCTCTGAATGGGGCACGTTGATGCCAGCATCTGAAACCCCCCTGATGGCAGCGTAAAGCCTGGAGCCCTTGACAGACGTGTAAAGCCCAAGATCCGCAACAGTTTCCTTTACGTTCGCCTTTGCCTTGGTTCCGCAAAGCATTCCCGTCAGGTATGCTGCAGGCACGTTGCCGCAATGGCCATTCCAGCCGTATTCCCTAAGGTTCCTTGAATCGGCGTAAGCAATGACCCTGTCGCCCTTTGGGTCATATGAAATTATCTGGCACGATATGTTGTTAGAGGATTTCCTTATCACGAGCCTGGGCTTCCCCGATTTCAGAACACCCAGCCTGAGCCTGTAATCGGTCTTGCCTTTCCTTCTTCTCCGGTGGCTGACTATGTAGGTTTTTCCTCTTGTCATGAATATCACTTCTTGGTCTTCTTTGTTGTTTTATCTCTTGCCTTGCTTTTAGGGCCTTTCTTCTCCTTGGCGGCTCTTGCCTTCTTGGGGATGGCGGGCTTCTTGGCCGCCTTGACAGGGAGCTTTGTTGGCGCTTTCAGCAGCTCGTTTTCTTTGATGTAAAGCATTATGTGCTTTTTGTTCCTGAACATGCCTCCCTTCACCCTGCGGTACAGCAGACGGTAATCCTTTCTTTCTATCCTTCCGGAATCCCTCAGGTCCTTTATGACGGTTCTAAGCGTCTTTACTGACGTCATCCATTCCCTTTTTCTGGGCATGCGGGCCCTCATTCTGCCCTTTCTGCTGCCCATGCCCTTCCTCCTGCCCCTCTTCTTCTGGGCCAGGATTTTCCTTGCTGCCGCCCTGCTGCTCCCCTTCTTCTGCGCTTTTTTTATGGCGCCCTTTCTTATAAGGTTCCTGACGTCATCTCTAGTAAGGGCCTCTTCCACTTCCTTGCCAAGCTTTATTCTTATCCTGGTTTTGCCGCATTTCAGGATTTCTGCAGCCATCCTCTTCTGGGAAGCAATGTTTGTCATGTCACTCTCCACCAAAATCCTTGATCTTTGCCTTGAATTCTGAGTTCTTTTTTATGTCGCCCTTGGCCTTGAGTATTTCCCTGGCCATTATCCAGAATATCAGGGCGAGGGATTTCTTTCCGTTGTTGTTGCTCGGTATCACCAGGTCTATGTTCTTTGCCGAGTTGAACGTGTCGCAAAGCGCGACTATGGGCAGCCGCTTCTTCTTCGCCTCTTTTATCACCTGCTCGTCGACCAGGGGATCGACCGCAATGACCATGTCGGGCTCGTAGAAGTCCTTGTACGAGGGGTTTGTGAGCGTCCCGGGCGAGAACCTGCCCGTTATCGCCTTGCCGCCTATCTGCTTTGCAAACTCCTCCAATGCGCTCGATGCGTTGTTCTTCCTGGAAACCACGAGCACGTTTTTGAATTTGGAAATGAACTTGGCCGCGGTTCCTATTCTTTCATCTACCATCTTCAGGTTGAAAACGGCCAACCCATCCTCCCTGATCTTGTAAACGAACTTCTTCATGAAGGGTGTGCACGTCTTCATCCCTATATGTACGCCTGCGGTGAGGTACTCTGTCTTGTCGACCAGCATCTCTTCTGCCATACGGACCGTCCAACCATGGGTTTACGGCTACGGTCAATGCCGAGAGCCGCCATCTTGCTTGTATAATTAACTAAGGTTATTAAGATTACTATTTATTAAATGCGAAAGGTTTATAAGCATTAGAAGCAGCTTATTTTTTTTCGTGACCGTCGGGCTTGCTGTGCTTGGCCTCTTTTTCCGGCGTCTTTATGTCTATGGGTATTACGCCGGCTTCCCACTCTAGCTTTGCTATTTCGGTCGGGTCTATTACGTTCTTAGAAATCTTTATCAGAATAGGGGATCCCTGCGCGATCTGCAGCGCCCTGGATGACACTATCCGCGTCTTCTCGTACCTCGTGTACTTGCTTTTATCTTTCATAACAAACCTAATGGCGGCGTGTTTAAAAAGATTTACCCTATATAGCGCAGCTGTTCCTTGCCCTTGACAGGTGCCTTTTCTTCCTTCGCTATCTGGGTAAGGGCCTTCTTTTGCAAATCCTCGACCTTTTTGATGAATTTTTCCATCTCTTTTACGCGTTTTTCCAGCCTGCTCATGTCCATCTTTATGCCCAGCATTTTCGTCAGCTCGTCCAGAATTATCTCTGCGGATTTCGGGTCGGTTACTATGGGGAAGCCTGAAGTTTCGCCCAGAAGGCATATGCCTTCCATGCCCCGCTCTTTGCCGAGACCCGGCAAAAGGCCGGCTGCGCCTACTATGTAGCCCACCCTCTCGCCGGCGTTGAAATCTATGTTGCATTTTTTGTACTTTTTCAGCATCCTGTCGCTGGTGGCCGAACCCAGTATGTGCGGCTTGTCTTCCAGCTCGCCGGTAGCAAGCCCGCCTATGGTTATCATTTCCTTCACCCCGAGCTTTTCCACGAAATCCAGTATCTTTCCGGCGACCTCGTAATGGCCCTGGGGGGACAGGGACTGGCAATCGCCTGTAAGGAATACTATGTCCCTCTGCCCCTTCTTTTTTGCTTTCCAGTACGAGAACTGGTTCTTTAGCAGATGGATCTTGTACTCGTCGTGCAGCATGACGAAAGGAAAGAAGTGCCTTGAATAAAGCTGGGCGAATTCATTGGCCTTCAGCTCGGCTATCATGTACCCGACCGCGACCCTTCCTATGTTGCCCACGCCCGGCAGGCCCTCGATTAGGATGGGGTTTTTAAGCCTGGGCCTTTCCCTGGATTTTATAATAGTCATCAGAACCACTATATAGAATAATAAGCGCTGGCCTATATAAATTACTTCAAGGGGTTTGGTCGTTTATATTCTGGACGAGTTCAATAAATCGATAATTTCAAATGTTATAACATTTAGCCAATTCTGGTACATACTCAATAATTGGTCTTTAGTTTACTCTTCAAGTTCTTAAGTATTGTATTTGTAAATATTATCATATACAAGCATTGCGAATGTACCGAACCTTTCAGTATTTGCGAGGTCAATTGATTCTACTACATACTCATAATAACAAGTATCTGGATAAAGTGTTTTTTCACAAAGTGATGAATCTTGTTTTGCTAAAGCAACATAAAGGTAACAAGGTTCTTCATCATACCATTTAACAGCTGATCCTTCATCATAAGACAACTTTCTCATCTCTTGCATAATTCTAGGATTCTCAATCCCGTTAACTTTTGAACTTTCACAAATACTTTCATCTTTTTCCTTAACAGCTACAACAACCCAACAATAACTCTTATACTTCTCATATCCAATAAGTTCACAATAATTTTGGTCGCTTTTAGAAGTCATCTCGATATAGCAAGCATCTTTATCCCAAGCTCTTTCAAATTGATTGCAATAGCTAGTGTCATTTAATTTTATTGCTAAATCAGATAAACATTCTCTTTGATCAATCTCACTATTAAATGCCAAGCAATATTCTGATGAATCTGGTTCAAAATTATTCAATGAAATACATTCTTCTTTTTTTGATTCATCTATAATCGAATCACATGATGTTGAATCTCTGAGTCTAATAGAAACCTCAAAAAAGCAATTATCCTTTGTCTCATTTCGCCAAAGCTTAGAACATTCCTCAGGATTATTTTCTTTTCGCATATCATTAAAAATACACTCTGAGGAAGTAATTCCTTGTTTTTCCATATCTTTACATTCCTTAGCAAAATCAGGAAGATAATCTTCTGTAGAACTAAATCCTGTTTTTGTTTTTAATGCAAAATAGATATCTGAGTTACAAATTGATTTCCATTCATCATTACTTAAATTTTCGCAATAACCTACATCTGAATATGCCCCAGCATAACAGGCATTTTTATACTCTAAATTTTCAATTTTCTCGCATTCCTCAAGGAATACTTCGAAAGACTTTTCTGATTCTTGAATAGTGCTTTGATTGTTATTTACCGAAAAACCGTTTTCACTCGAACTAGAATTGATACATCCGCTTATTGATATTATTAACATTGCTGCGAAGGCAATTAAAAATAAATTCATTTTTCCTTTTATTCTCTTCATAATATTATCTTATCAGATATCGAATATAAACTACCAAACATAGCTATATAAATTACTTCAAACGAATCGGTGGTTTAAGTTTGGTTACTTCCAAACAATTCCGACGTTTTCTTATATTGTAGAAATAAATATGTATTATGGACTCTAAGAAAGTCGTTGGAATTATATTAACTGTTATAGGTATTATTGTTACCGTCTTTGGTTTGTTTTTATCTTTTTATCCAGTAGATGTTTTTATGCTGGGGGGACCTATTATTCCGTTTGAAAGCAATCCAAGGATTTTAGTTGTTCCAGTAATTGGTATAATCATATTGATTGTTGGTGTTTTCTTGCTAATTCAAAATAGAAAGTAAAAACATTGATATAAACCATAAAAACGCAGCTTAATTATTTAAAACATCAATAAGATTGAAAAATACGGTTGTATGACGCCATTAATAAGCTCCCGTCGTCTAGTCCGGTCAAATCTTGGCTGGGCCGCTTAATCCAACCGGTTCAAGCGGCCGGAGGCTAAGGACACGAGGTTCTCGACCTCGTAACATGGGTTCAAACGCGCTGCTATATGCGCTCGCAAGCGCATTCAGCGGAGCTGAATATCCCATCGGGAGCGTGAGGAGGATACGCCGCGCGAGCGGATTTACCTTCGTTTGGGCCCGTGGCTCAGTATCTCCTCCGCGCAAGCGGGGCAGATGAGCAATGGTTAGAGCACCACGCTGATAACGTGGGGGTCGAGGGTTCGATTCCCTCCGGGCCCATACACGTTTAGGCTTGATTCGGGCCGGTAGATCAGTGGTAGGAGGATTTGACGACTTTCTCCGATTTAACTAAGTCGTCCTTCCTGTTATAGATCGCTGCCTTCGCAAGGCAGAGGCCCCGGGTTCGAACGCGCTGCCCGATGCGCTCGCGCATCCGGCGGTGCTGGATATCCCGGCCGGTCCATTCATTTTTATGTTTGAATCAAAATAGTATCATGGTCTTTGAGATTTTCAACATATACGTTCTCGTGGAGGCGATATGGCTGATATTGCCGGCTTTTGCTGCAAACGGCCTGGTGCCGATTTTCAAAGGAAAGCGCCCGGTGGATTGTGGCAGGAAGCTTGTAAAGAACCGCATATTCGGTCCGGGCAAGACCTGGGAAGGCCTTTTGGCCGGCATGGTTGTTGGGGGGGTGATAGCCCTGGTGCAGCAGCTTGCTTTCCCTTATTTGCCGTGGCATGTTTCTGCTGTGCCGCTTGCAATAGTTCCTATGACCGTGCAACTGGGACTGCTGCTGGGCCTGGGAGCGATGCTCGGTGATTTGGGGGGCTCGTTCCTGAAGCGCAGGTTCGGGATGAAGCGGGGTGCGCCTGCGCCGCTGCTGGACCAGGAGGATTTCCTTATCGGTGCCATGGTGTTCGCTTATATTCTTGTGGCGGTCAGAACAGAGTGGTGGGTCATGCTTCTGGTCATAACGCCTGTGATACACTGGGTTTCTTGCCTGGTTGGTTATGTTTTTAAAGTCAAGAAAACACCGTATTAGAGGTGACAGTTATGGCAACAAAGGCTGTTATATTCGATTTGTGGAACACGCTCGCATACACCAAGGGCGCGAAGACCAATCCAATAGTAAAGCTCGAGGAGATGCTGGGCCTAAACATGGGCCTTTACAGGGAGGTCGAGCAAGGGCTCATGAAAAAGGAATTCAAGACGAAAAGGGAGGCGATGAAAAGCCTTTGCAGGCATATAGGGGTCAAGCCAAAGGACGTGCTGGTTGACAGCCTCGTGTATGTCTGGGACAACACGCAGATGAATGTGACCCTGTTCCCTGACGTTGTCCAGATGCTACAGAAGCTGGGCAACAAATTCAGGATAGGCCTTATTTCAAACACCGACTGCTTTACTGTCAGCAAGTTCAATGAGCTGGGATTCAACAACTACTTCAACTCAGTGGCTTTCTCGTGCAAGCTCGGGCTGCTCAAGCCGGACCCCAGGATATTCAGGCTGGTTTTGCATGACCTTGGAGTGAAGCCGGAAGAGGCTGTCATGGTCGGGGACAACTACAAAGACGACGTACTGGCAGCCGAAAAGCTGGGAATAAAGGGGGTTCTTATGAAGCGGGATTACGACAAATACAGAGCAAAGCCCCTCTTTATAGAGTCGCACGACCATTCGCGTACCATAAGGAACCTGGAAGAACTTGAGAGGTTCCTGTGATTCTCCGTTTCAAAACCCGAGCACCTTCTTGACTTCGTCAAAGACCTCTTCCTTGGAGCGCTCCCCGTCAATCACGACCCATTTGCCGAACGTGTTTTTCTCCGCAAGCTTTTCGTAAAACGCGCCCACGTCACTCATCAGCTTGCTGTCTCCCTCGTTCCTGTCAAGGCTAGTCTTCTCCATCCGCTTGCGCTTTACAGAGGTCTCTGCTGAAATCTTCAGGTATATGATGATGTCTGGCTTTGGGATGCCTGCCATTTCTGTGATTTTTACAATGTTCTCGACAGGGAAGCCCAAAAATCCCTGATACGCCATAGTGCTTGTTGCGTATCTCTCTGATACCACTGTTTTGCCTTCGTCAAGCCATCTCCTTATCGCCTCAGCGTCCTTGGACCTGTCCGCGAGGTGCAATAGCGTCTGGGTGACTGCAGGTATGTCGAATTTTCTGTACAGAAACTCGTGGATAAGGTTTCCTATGGGATGTTCGTATTCCGGATAGCTCAGCTTATTGACTTGGGACCCTTTTTTTGTCATGTATTCAACGAGCATGTTTGCCTGCGTCTCTATCCCTGCGCCGTCAACGCCTTCGAAAACAATAAGCCTTCCGGGCATGGTTAAATCTTTATTCTTTGTTTTTAATAGCTTCGATTATTTCTGGCACCACGACGTCCGGGCCACCCACGACATCAATATCGACAACAATCCCCTTGTCCCTGTAGAATTTGATAAGTGGTGCGGTTTGTTTCTTGTAAACTTCAAGCCTGTCCCTGACAACGGATTCCTTGTCGTCATCCCTTTGGTACAGCTCCCCGCCGCACTTGTCACACACGCCCTCGACCTTGGGCAGGATTGGGGGCATGTCAATCCCCCCGTACTTGATGTGGACTATGTTGTATATCTCGCCGCATTTCCTGCACACCCTGCGCGCTGATATTTTCTTTATTATGATCTCGTCTTTTTGTATGATGTTAACGACAATGTCAATGTCTATGGTCTTGTCCAGCGCCTCTGCCTGCGGGATGGTCCTCGGAAAGCCGTCCAGTATGAAACCATTCATGGCGTCCGGCTTTCCAATCCTTTTTTTTAGCATGTCAATGACGAGCTGATCGGGCACCAGGTTACCGGCGTCCATGAATTCCTTTGCCTTTTTACCGAGCTCTGTTTCCGCCTTGATCTCATTGCGCAGCAGGTCGCCTGTTGATATGTGCGGTATTCCCAGTTTGGGGCCTATCCGCGACGCATAGGTTCCCTTTCCTACTCCGGGCGGACCCAAGAATATCAGCTTCATAATATCACGACAGCTTTTTCTGTGCGGGTGTTTTCCTATTCTTGTCCAAGGTTGTATTTATTGTTTTTGTCCTTTACCGATCCTGATAAACTGCGCCAGCAGTGCTTCAAGCTGGACCTCTGGCGTGCCTCCCTGGTTGAGCCTGAATTCTGTCTCTCCTATCTTTTCGGTCAGCTCGAGCTTGGCCTGTTCTGGTATGTCAAGACCGAACATTTCCTTATGTATGGACCTTACTATGTCGTCGCCGCTCAGGCCCTGGACAAGCAACAGGTCGTAAAGCTTCTTGCGCGCATCACCGAACTTGTTGGACAACGCAAGGCTCAGTGCTTCCTTTATGTCGTCCGGCCTTGCCTGGGAAGCCGCTTCGTAAACCCCGTCCATGGTGACCTTGCCCAGGGCAGAGGAAGCCTGCAAAAGGTTGGTGGCTTTCCTCAAATCACCAGCCGAGACTTCAAATATCGCCTTTGCAGCATCTTCTGGTACCGCAAGCCCCTCGCCTTTCGCTATCCTGCCGATGTATTCGCGGACATGCTCCTCCGAAAGCCCCTTGAATCTGAAAACCGCGCACCGGCTTTGTATCGGGTCTATTATGCGGTTGGAATAATTGCAGCTCAGTATGAAGCGGGTCGCGCCGGCAAAGTTCTCGATAGTCCTTCTTAGAGCCTGCTGGGCTTCGGGTGTGAGGCTGTCGCTTTCATCCAGGAATATTATCTTGAAATCGGCTCCAAGCGGTTTTATCTTTGCGAACTCCTTTATGCGGCCGCGCACCACGTTTATGCCTCGCTCGTCGCTGGCGTTGGTTTCTGAAAAATTCGCGTGCCATTTCTCGCCAAAAAGGTCCCTTGCGAGCGCCAAGGCAATGGTTGTTTTGCCCACGCCGGCGGGTCCTGCGAATAGCATGTTTGGCAGAGAACCTTCCTTGACCCAGGCTTTTAATATGCCAACCACATGTTTCTGGTTTATCACGTCGTCGAGGCTTCTGGGTCTGTATTTCTCTGTCCATATTTCGGTCTTTGCGGCTACTTTGTGCTTGTCGGGCATATTATCCTCTTGAATCAGTAATATTTAAAACAAAACCGTTAGTTAAAATATGATAGTATCGATTTCAGGCACCCCTGGAACAGGGAAAACAGGTACGGCCAAGGCGCTTGCTGAAAGCATGGGCTGGGGCCTGATTGAACTGAACAAAATCGCAGGCAAGAGGCGACTTTATCTGGGTTATGACAAGGAAAGGGATTGCAAGATAGTGGACATAGAGAGGGTCAAGAAAGAGGTCGAAAAGCTAAGGTCCTCTGGCAAGAACCTTATACTTGAATCGCACTATGCACACGACATGCCCTGTGATGTGGCTGTCATATTGCGCGCAAAGCCGGCTGAAATCAGGAAGCGGCTCGCTGACAGGGGCTGGAAATCCAGGAAGATAGAGGAAAACGTGCAGGCAGAGATAATGGAGGTTTGCAAGTCAGACGCGGCAGAGCAGGGCAAAAGGGTGCTGGAAATAGACACCAACGGAAAGACCCCTGTGCTGGTTGCGGGTGAGATCAAGAAGAGGTTAAAATTCTAAATCAAAATATGCATAATCCGTAAAGTGATAGCCATGAGCGTGCTTCATACAACAATGCTTTTGGGTACCCTGACCGGCATCCTGCTGGTTATCGGTGCATTGGTGGGTGGGATATGGGGAATGACCTTCGCACTCGTATTGGCAGTTGTTGTAAACGCCTTTTCATACTGGTACTCCGACCGCATCGTGCTGAGGCTGTATGGCGCAGAGCCAACGGACAGGAAGGATCTCCACGATGTTGTTGCAAGGGTGGCACACGAAGCAAAGGTGCCAAAACCCAGGGTTTACGTCATAAGAAAAGAAGCGCCAAACGCATTTGCAACTGGAAGGGATCCCAGGCATTCGGCAATAGCGGTAACAGAGGGTCTGCTCAAGCTGGAGCCGGTTGAGCTGGAAGGCGTGGTCGCGCATGAGATGGCTCACATAAAGAACAGGGACGTCCTGGTGTCGACAATGGCTGCTACTATCGGCGGGGCCATTGCGTACATAGCGCAGATCGGCTACTGGTCCCTGTTCCTCGGCGGCAACAGGAGGGACCAGGGCAACATGCTGGGCCTGCTTTTAATAATTATATTCGCCCCGTTCGCAGCGCTGCTTGTCAGGATGGCCATTTCACGCAAGGAGGAGTACAGGGCCGACAAGATAGGCGTGCTTTTGACCAAAAACCCTCACGGACTTGCATCCGCCCTGAGAAAGATATCGCGCTCTGCCAGGCAGCAGCCGCTGAAAAGCGGCTCTACCGCCACGGCGCATTTGTGGATAGTGAACCCGTTCAACAGGGACTGGTTCACGGGTCTTTTCAGCACGCATCCACCGATCCAGAAGCGGATAGAAAGGCTTGAGGACATGCACTTCGGCTGAATGGAAGTGTTCATTATGACGAAAATAATACAAAAGCTTGTGGGCCTCGGCGTGGACCTTAGCACGAAAAGGGCGCTCAAGAAGGCAATAGGCATTCTTGGCGTGAAGCCGGATAACATAGACAACCTTTACATAGACCTGAAGAACAGCATACACGAGGAGAAGTTCAAGAACGCCCCGAAAGACAAAAAAATAGTCTTTCTTCCACAATGCCTGCGGGACTGCAACAAATGCAAGGCCGTGCTGGGCAAGTACGGATACGGCTGCGTAAAATGCTCGAAAAAATGCAAGGCCAGGAAGGTCAAGGAGTATGCAGAAAAAATCGGCTATAAGGTTTTCATTGTACCGGGCGGTTCCATGCTGTCAAGAATCATTGAAAAATTCAGGCCAATGGCCATACTGGGCGTGGCATGCAAAAAGGAGCTTGTGATGGCATGTGATGAGCTTAGTCTGCCTTCGCAGGGCGTTGAGCTGTTAAAGGACGGCTGCGTAAACACTGACGTCGATTTTGAAAGCGTGAAAAAGTTCCTGGAATGACGTGGTTTTTTTAAGTGTCTGGATGTGATTATTCATATGGCTTTGAGCAAAGATCTCCGGAACGCGCTGGCTTGCCCCAAATGCGGCGGTGATGTGAAGACTAGGGGCCGATTCTTGGTATGCATCAATTGCGCAAAGGCCTATCCTGTGCTGGAGAACGACATACCAGACATGGTTACAAGCGATGCATGGACACTCGAAAAAGCGAAAAAACACGGATTCAAGCACAATGAAAAGCTTTAAAACGATGCAATCAATTCTTTTAACTAACATGCTGGGATGGGAGAACGGCTGGTTCGCTGCCAACTGGTTATGGCGGCCGGCCCGGAAAATCCGCTCGCCTTGAGTTACTCAATGATTTTTTGGCTTGACTCTGAACGGCGGAATATGATGAGCAGTCACCCAGGAATGGGTTAATGAGAAAGCGAGTGTCCTTTGGACTTGCAGGTTCGAAAGACATGAACGCTAACATTGAATGAATAAAGCGTTCGTGCCCGTGCGTCCTGCTCCCAGCGTCATTTTCTCAGGACCAGGGGTTCTTCTCCGGTCAGGTCTATCACTGTGGACGGTTTCCCGGCAAGAACGCCCCCATCGATGACATAATCCGCCATGCAGAGCATCTGCCCGGGTATCTCTTTTGCTGATTTGATTGTCGGCTGGCCGGATACGTTGGCCGAAGTGGTCACGAAAGGCACGCCCGACGCTGAAACCAGACGGGTGAAGGGGTGTTCAGGAATCCTCACGCCCAGGGAATGTCCGGGGCCCGCGGCTGAAAGGAATCCCCTCCTTTTCTTGATGAAAACCAGGGTGTAAGGACCGGGCAGCTTTTTCAGGTATTCCCTGTGCTTCACGTTGAGTTTTTTGCCTATCCAGCTCTTCGAAGGCGCGATGACCGAGAACGGGTGCCCGGTGCGTTTAATGTTCCTTATGGTTTGCACTGACTTGTTGTTCTCTGCATTGCAGCCAATGCCGTAAACCGTGTCCGTGGGGTATATGAAAACCGCGCCTGACTTTATTGCATCAACCACGCCTTTCTTCAGGCCCCTGTTCCCGAGAACGTCATTCAGCATCAGGTGCTTCATGTTAAATTATTAGCTGCATATCAATATTATATAATATGGGTGAACCAGGCAAGCGCAAAAGGGGAAGGGCAAGGCTGACGAGGGTAAAAACAGCAGAAGAGATCCGTAACACAGAAAAGGCGGTGAATATGGTTGAGCGCGTCCTGCGCGACATGGACAGCCCGTTCGGAAGGAGCGAAGAGGCGGTTGCCATGGAGATAAGGAAAAGGATTCGCGGGCTCGGAGGAAGCCCGTCATTCAGCCCTATAGTCGCGTCCGGCAGGAACGCGAGCTTTGTGCACCACAAGCCAGCCAGGAAGATTGTCAGGAAAAACGAGCTGGTGATTTTTGACCTGGGAGCGAGGTACAGGGATTGCTGCTCTGATGTGACGAGGATGCACGTGCCCGAAGACAGGGAAGCAAGGACTCTTTTCCGGCATGCGCTGGTAATCCAGAAAAGGGTGATCGGCATGGCGCGGGCCGGGTCAAGTCTCAGGGAGTTGCATGACGTTTATGCAAAGATGATGAAAAAGAAGGGTTACAGGGTCAAGCACCTCATAGGCCATGGCATTGGCTCTGCCGTTCATGAGCGCATCGGGGGTGACCTCAAGCCCGGCATGGTCCTCACGGTAGAGCCTGGCATTTACATAGAAGGCTTTGGCGGGTGCAGGGTCGAGGACATGATACTTGTTACTGAAGGCGGGCCTAAGATCCTATCAAAATCTATTCCGATGGTGGTGTAGCCGGGGATTCAGCTGCGCCGGGCTCTTCGGGCAGGACATCGCTGTCAGATTCCGGTGCTGTTATGTGCTTTATTATGACTATGTCCCCTATCGCCTCGACCATGGGGAACGGTATTATGACCCCCTTCTTGCTACCGAGCATCTTGGACATGTATGAGCCTTTCATCGCCCTTACAACCAGGGACCTGAGCTTGAATCTCTTCAGGTCGCACTCGACGTCTTCGATCTTCCCGCAGTATGCGCCGTTGTCCGTGAAAACATCCCTTGCCCATGTTTCAGAAACACTAGCAACTTTTATTGCCATTTAAACCCTCCTGACCCCTTTAACCAACGAATCCTGCAAACCATGCAAAACGTGGTTCGTGTTTATAAGACTAATATAAATGTAATATTTATAAACGTTTACAACGACAAAGAACCAAAAGCTGAGGTGGCCGAGTGCTGGTTTACGGGTGTAAGCCGGCCGGGATTGGTTTAAGGCGCAGGATTGCTAATCCTGTGGGCATCCGCCCTCGGGGGTTCGAAAGGTTTGACGGCGAATGCCGTCATGCCAGTGATTCCCCTCCTCAGCGTCAGATGGCATGGCGGTCTGTACTGTTTATAGCAAACCGTCTGTTTTTAACGCGCCGGTAGTCCAGTGGTAAGACGCGGGCTTCCCATACCCGGAAAGGGTGAAGAAAGCCTGTGACCCGGGTTCGATCCCCGGTCGGCGCATCATTTTACTTTCTCCCAGTTCTCGACGGGTCCGGGTACAATCTTGAAAATCGGGTTTGGTTCGGGTTGTTTAATGCCTGCGATTTTATCGTGCCAACCAGAATCCCTTTTCCTGGCCTTTTCCTTCAGCAACCCGAACTCGTATCTTATCTGGTCCAAGGTGACCGGTATCTTTCCTTCGATTGGTTTGGGCTCTAACTTGCCCTTGTCAAAACTGTAGCGCCTGTTCTCGGATTCCTTGAATATTTCAAACAGGTATGAGTTGATAAACCCTAATGGCGTTTTGCTTTCGTAGAATCTGCGGAGTTGCGGATGGTTCTTGTATCCCCTGGTTTTGCCTGACAGGACTCTCTTTGCCAGCAGTCCTTCCCTCCAGGCAGCGACAATGCCTTTGCAGTCAAGATATTTAGGATGAACGCTCCAGAGTCTCATAGGTTTAATATCCATATGTTGTAGTTTAAGAATGCCGCGAAGCTCACCCATAATATATACGGAATCAATAAATAACCCGCAATCTTTGATATCCTGCAGAACAGGACGATGTTCGCCAGAATTGCCAGCCAAAGCACGATTATTTCAACCAAACCCAAAAAAGGGTTCTGCAAACCAAAGAAAACAGCAGACCATATTATGTTCAGTATCAACTGCACGCCGAAAACCGAAACCGCAAATCTTGTGTCCTTTTTTTCAAGACCATTCTCAAATACCAAATAAAGCGATATTCCCATCAAAAGAAACAATGTTGTCCATACCGGAGCGAATAGCCAGTTTGGCGGATTAAACGCGGGCTTGGCAACACCAGCATACCATGTTGCTATGTTTGGCGCGGTGAAGACAGAACCTATCAGGCCTGCCGCCTGGCATACCAAAACAGAAATCACTAACTTAAAGATTTTGACCTTATTCATCATTATATCTTAAATTGTGTTATTAAATAATATCCTGGATTTTGTTCTCCGTGAGTCCGTGCATTCTCTTTTATAAAGGCTTTGCCAAATTAAATTACAAACGGGCCGGTGGTCTAGTGGTTAGAAGTCTGACAGACTAATCCAATTGGATTAAGTTGTCCTTCCCATACATGACGCTGCCCTTACATCCCTTTGGTAAGAGAGGCAGAGGTCGCAAGTTCGACTCTTGCCCGGCCCATATGGACAAAGGCGTTCTTTTGGCCAGCCTTTCCACCGTCTTCATCGGATTCAGCATAGTTGTCGCTTCCGCTGCGACCAAGTTCATTAATCCTATCCTGTTTGTTGTGTTTGGTTATGTCGTTTCGGTATTTTTTGTTTTCTTCATGGCAAAGATTATTGGTGAGCGATTCCAGATACGTGAGTTGCTGAGGGATTTCAAGAGGCCGCTTTCAGAGATTATCGTTTTCAGGGGCGTGCTGGGTCAGTTGATTCTGCTTTTCGGATTCAGCATGACCATTGCCATGCGCGCGGTATTCATGCTTCGTTTCGAGCCTGTTTTCGTGCTGATTTACAGTGCAATTCTATTAAGGGAAAGGGTGACGATCAGGAAGATTGGTTTGATAATACTTCTAATATTTGGGGGTTTCATATTCATAACCAATCTTAGCTCCAATTTTATGCAAGAAATCATGATCGGTGATGGATTAGTTATTCTTGCGTTGGCATTCCTAGCGTATTCATACCTGCCATCATCCAAAATATCCAAGAAAATAAACCCCACCACTATTACTATAACGACAAATGCCATTGCAGCCGCGATAATTATACCACTTCTGTTTCTGGTTGTCCCTATAAGCGCGATGAATCTGGATACCGCAGCATTGGCTTACATTGTTGTTTATGCAATATTGTTTTACATGCTGGGTGTGGTGCTATGGTTCAAGGCTCTCGGCTCGGTCAGGCCCTGGGTCGTTGCCTCCCTGCTCGCCCTTGAGCCGATTGCGGGCGCCCTGCTGGCATTCCTTTGGCTCGGGCAGGTTCTGACGCTCGTGCAATTTGTCGGGGCGATAATAATGATTGCGGCAACCTATTTTATTGCCAAATACAAGTGATTACCATGGACATCGCGAAATTCATAGAAACCGTGAGCAAGCTCAAGGACGTCAAGCGCGCCGGGTTTGCTGAGCGCGGGGTGAAGGACCCTGAAAGCGTTGCTGACCACAGTTTCATGGCATCGGTCATGGCTATGGTTATTCCCGTAAAGGGGGTTGACAAAGAAAGGGTCATGAAAATGCTGCTCGTGCACGACATTGCGGAGTCGGAAATAGGTGACCTCATCACAAAGGACAACTGGCCCGGGGGCGGTTCAATAACGAGTTCTGAAAAGATGAAGATCGAATTCGATGCGATGAAAAAGATAACATCCATCCTTGATAAAAGCGTTTCTGCCGAAATAATGGAGCTGTTCGAAGAGTTCGTGGAAGTCAAGACCCCTGAAGCGATTCTGGCCAAGGACCTTGATACCGCCGAGATGCTGATCCAGGCCTATGGGTACCACAAGAAAGGGAACTTCAAAACGGGCTTGACCGGGTTCTGGGACGAAAGAAACATGGGAAGCATAAGGAATGAAAACATTAAAAGGCTGGTTTCAGATATTATTGGTAAGGGCCGATAGATCAATGGTAGATCGCCACCTCACTTTTGGGTTGTTATCTAAAGGGGTGAAGGCATGGTGGAGGCTCCGGGTTCGAGTCCCGGTCGGTCCACTGACTGGCTTCTCTGGCCTGCGGCCAGAAGGTCCATAATTATTTTAATCTGTCCTTGACGTGAAGAAAGTCGCGAACGAAGCCGGGGCAGAAGGAATTCCTGTCCCTGTTCAGCATATCCTCGATTTCTTTTACCGACAGCCTTCGCGTTTCTGTCAGCTCTTTGTTCAGGTTCACGTCGCCGGAATGACGGCCCACGAACAAGCCGGTGAAATATCTCAGCGCAAGCTTGTTCTCCCTGAATTCGTTGAAAACCTTGTCCAGGAACTCCAGGTTGCAATCAATGCCCAGCTCCTCAGCAAGCTCGCGCCTGGCGGCCTCCTCATAGGTCTCTCCGGTTTTAACGTTCCCGCAAGCCGCGAGGTCGAACCTGCCCGGAAAGCTTTTCTTGTCAGGGGAGCGCCTTGCGATAAGCAGTTTCTGGTTTTCGTCAAGGATAAAAACACCTACATTCCTTGAAATCAGCTCTTTTGAAAGTTTGTTTGACTTGGGTTCCTGCCCTATCACATTGTCGTTCCTGTCCACTATATCCAGCAATTCGTGCCTGCTCATGGAATAATATTATGGAGCGTTATTAAAAAGGCAGGTGTTTCTCATCAATATATTTATAGTCAGCGGGGCTAATTCTTGTCAGGGGATTTGATGGTTTTGGGTTTTGTTTCGAATCTGTTGAACAGGCTGAAATGGACCGAAAAGCTTCCGGAATCAGAGGTCGTAATACTGCACCGCGGCGCGCCTGACAACAAAAAAAGTATCAGGGGGGACCACATAACCGAGATCAAGAAAGGCAGCTTTTCTTTCATGGATGCTGAAACCAACAAGGAAACCTATATACCCATGCACCGCGTTCTTGAGATATGGATGGACAAAAAGGTGGTGTGGAAGAAGCGGGCCAATGGCAAGGCAAAGGCCGCAGAGAAGGGCAAACGGAAAGGGAAAGCAGCGAAAAAGATTATGAAAAAGAAAACGAATAAAACCCGGAAACCAGGCTCCAGGAAAAAGCGGGTTACGAAGGCTTCACGGAAATCCGCACGCCGCCGCTGACGTCCTTTACGTCGAACTTCACCCCAAGGAATTTCTCGGTTACCCAGATGTTTGTTCTTGTGTGCTCTGTCAATTCCAGCGCGATTATTGTTGACTGGCCATTCTCTGCTGCGAGCGCCATGTAAGGTATTATCTGGTCAGCCATGTGCGAATCCACGGTTGACTTGCCGGCCAGCTCCTTTTCAAGGGCCTTGCCGGCCTCCTCACCGACCAGTTCGGCGCTTTTCCCGCGCTCCCCAAGGGCGCTGGAACCCAGCACGCAGTTTTCAAAGACTGACGCAATGGTTATCGATGAGCCTATGGATGTTGACGGAACATATTTCGAGCTTCTCTTGTCGATTCTGGTCCACCTTTCGGCTCCCTTGGTCTGCCGCTCGCAAACCCCCGGCCTTATAAGCTCGCGGCTGGCGTTGCTCCAGGCTTCGGTCAAAACCGGCCGGCCGCGCTCTTCTATGCTTATGGGCTTTATGTTCTTTGCAGGGTTCACCTTGACTCTTATCATGCCGCCGCCTTTCGGGAAATAGCCATACTTCGCTGTTTCTGATTCCAGAACTATTCCCATTTTTTTCATGTATTCCGAGAAGACATGCCTGAAGTATCCGGTAGTCGGGCTCCATTTTACATGAGTGCCGCCGGTTATCTCAAGCCTGGCCGGCCCGGTCGCATGAGCCGCGGGTATCAGCAGGGCCTGCAGAACCAGTGTCACAGAGCCGGCTGTTCCAACATCAACTTTTAGGTGCTTTGTTTTTATTTCTTTCGGGTTGAATTCGACTTCTGTTGATCCTATTTTTGCGCCGCTGAGTTCTGCGTTGCAGAGCTTTGCGACAGCCTCTATTCCCTTGAGGTGCTGGGCTTTCAGGCCGGGCTGTGGCCTGCCGGACCTTATGCTGAAAATACGGCATTGCTTGCCCGTTATTGCGGATAGGCCGACGGCTGTCCTGATGATCTGGCCTCCGCCGCTGCCGAATGACCCGTCTATGTTTATCATAATAACGCCTGCGCGTTAATGAATAATATCAGACCTTTATTTTGTCCCCGTTGCTGGGCGCGGTTGCGTTGATGCCCAGACCGCCGAGCTCCTTCGCGAACTCCTCGGTGTGCTCGCCATGCACCAGGACGGTTTTCCCGGGGTTCACCTTTTTTATGAAATCTATCAGGTTGTCCCTGCCGCAATGGGCGCTGAGGTCCATGAATTCGGTCCTTATCTTCGGCTTCACGTCCAGGCCCTCGAAAACGTACCTGCCGGTGTCAAGCAGCGTCCTTCCCACGGTTCCGGGCACCTGGAAGCCGTTCATTATCATGGTGCAGTCCGGCCTGTCCATGAGCTTCCTCAAATAGAAATGGACCGGGCCGCCGTTCAGCATGCCGGCCGTAGTGATTATAATACCTGGTTTTCTAAGCGCTTCCTTCCTCTTTTGGTGCGTCCTGATCTTGTTCGCCTTGCCGAACGCCTTATTAAGGCGGGCGTGGTCTTTAATCGACTCCGGGTGCATGAGCGCGTACCTGGTCGCGCCGATTCCCATGCCGTCGACATATACCGGATAACCCAGATCCGACACTATAAGCAGCATTTCCTGTGTTCTCCCGACCGCAAAGCACGGCAGTATCACTGAACCGCCGCCCTGTATCGTGGTCTTTATCATGTCCCGTATCCTTTTGGCGGTTTCCTGCCTCGGTGGGTGGTTCTTGTACGAATATGTGGATTCCGTGATAAGCGTGTCAATGTCTTTGAAGTCGCTGAAAGCCTTGCTCATTAGCATGGTGTCCTCAAATTTCGTATCACCGGTATAGAGTATGCGCTTGCCTTCTGTTTCAATAAGTATTGACGCGCTGCCCGGCACGTGGCCTGCGTTGTTGAAGGTGATGTCTGCTGTCTTTAGGTGCTTGGTTTTGCCGAAACGCACGTCTATTCCCCTGTGGTCCATCGCAGCAACGTCGCCGTGGTTGTATTTGGGCTGGATTCCCTTTATTTTCTGCACTTTAAGTGAGTCCTTTAGCAGCATGTTCGATATTTCGAATGTTGCCGGAGTGGCATAAACCCTGCCCCTCCATCCATGGCTGTACAGGGAGGGTATGTTGCCTGAATGGTCAAGGTGGGCGTGGCTCAGCAGAACCGCTTCAATCGGCATTTCTGGCTTCAGCGGCACGTCCATGTGTTCGACATTCACGCCATACTCCATAAGCAGCCGCTGTTTTCCGTTGTCAACGACAATGCCCATCCTGCCGACTTCCCTGCTGCCACCCAATAATGTTATTTCTGTCATACCCTTCCGCTCTTGTTGTTTGATTATTATTCGCATGCAACTCTTATATACGCTAAGCGAATATTATGATATGGCATACTCTGGCTACATCGACCTGAAATACGACGCGGGCAGGAACGACCTCGTCTGCGAATTCAGGGTTGAGCCTGCTTCTGGTGCGGGCTTAAGGAAGGCCGCAGAGGCCGTGGCCGGGGAATCCTCTGTCGGCACGTGGACCGATGTCAAGAGTTCAAAACCTTACATCGAGAAGCTGTCCCCCAGGATATTTCATATCAGAGGAAACCAAGTAAAGGTCGCTTATCCGATTAATCTTTTTGAGCCGGGCAACGTGCCGCAGATTTTGAGCTCTGTTGCCGGCAACGTGTTCGGCATGAAGATTGTAAGGAACCTGCGCTTGGAGGACATAAACCTTCCCGACAAGGTGATAAAATCCTTTGACGGCCCAAAATTCGGCACGGCCGGCATAAGGGAACTGCTTGGCGTGAAGGGACGCCCCCTGGTGGGGACCATAATCAAGCCCAAGCTCGGCCTTCGAACAGCTGACCACTCAAGGGTTGCCTTTGACGCCTGGATGGGCGGATGCGACATGGTGAAGGATGATGAGAATCTCAGCAACCAGGGATTCAACCCCTTCAGGAAAAGGGTGATGCAGACGCTCAAGGCGAGGAACAAGGCAGAGTCCAAGACCGGAGAAAAAAAGGTGTATATGCCGAACGTTACAGCGGAAACAAAGGAGATGTTGGAAAGGGCAAAATTCGTAAGCGAACAGGGAGGAAGGTATGTAATGATAGACATAATGACGTCCGGCTGGTCTGCTTTGCAGACGCTCCGGAAAGCGAACCTGGGCCTTGTCATCCACGCGCACCGCGCCATGCATGCCGCGCTGACGAGAAACCCCAGGCACGGCATATCCATGCTGGTGATTGCCAAGCTCGCGCGGCTCATAGGCGTTGACCAGTTGCACATAGGCACCGTAGTTGGCAAGATGGAAGGTGGCAGGTCAGTGGTCGGGGAAATCGAACAGCAGATGGAAAGGAATATCATCCAGCCGCACAGCAAAAACCACGCGCTTGGGGAAGAATGGATGGGGATGAAACCCGTGTTCGCGGTAAGTTCCGGCGGCCTTCATCCGGGTCATGTGCCGAAACTTGTGGGCATGCTCGGCAATGACATAATCATTCAAATGGGCGGCGGAATCCATGGGCACCCCAAAGGGACTTTTGCAGGCGCCAAGGCCGCAAGGCAATCCGTTGACGCCGTAATGAAGGGGGAGTTGCTTCGGGATTACGCCAAAAGCCACGAGGAATTGAAGCAAGCGCTCAACAAGTGGGGAATAAAAGGGGGCAAAACAAATAATTAAGCGGTCAATGGTGCGTGGTAGCATGGGCATCCTTCAGCATATATTGGGCTGGAACTGGAAAGTCAGGGGGCTTCGGAAAAAATGGGACAGGCTGAGGGAAAAGTCCCTTAAAAAGAAGAACCCCGTAAGGGCTGAAGTGCTCAAGAGGCTGGACGCCGTGACGCCCAACCTGACAACTCTTGAGGAACAGAAGCTCAGCAGGGTTGACAGGGCAAGGATTTCAAAGGAAATAGAGATAAGTCTCGCAGAGATAAAGGCAATCCTTGATACAAAACCCGAAGAACTGGTCGCAGCGAGACAGTTCAAAAGAATGCAGCAGAACCGGCTGTAAAGCAGAAAAGGCCTTTTTTATACAGAATACCTAAGAATTCAGTGATTGCATGAAACTTGCTGTTTTGGGGCCCGGGCCCAACGTGATGGGCTACACGACCAAAAGGATTCTGGAAGAGGCTAAGAAGATATTCAAGCAGACCGATCTGGTACCGCTTATAGACGTGAAGCTCAAGGTGAACAAGGGGGTCGATGCCTTATACGGCAAAAACAGCCTTAGTGACTGGGACTACGTGCTTCTGAAAATAGATTCCAAGAGGGCCAGCGTGGGCTATCCGATCGTGCGTTTTCTGGACCACATGAACATCACCAAGCAGTATCCGGCCGAAACCGTAATCCTGGCTCATAACAAGTTCCTTACCCTGGAAAAGCTCGCCGGGAACGGATTGCCTGTACCTGACACTTACATGACCGGTTCCAGGGATTCGGCAAAGGAGATAATAAGCAAGCAGAAACTGCCCCTGATAATGAAGCTCCTGTCGGGTTTTGGTGGGCAGGGCGTCATATTCATCGAGAGCAAAGAGGCCGCGAACACTGTGATAGAAACCATGAACACCCTTAAGCAGGAAATACTGATTGAGGAATTCGTGCCGAACCCTGGTGAGGACATCAGGGGCGTTGTTGCCGGTGAAGAGGTGGTCGCGTCTTACAAGCGCGTCGCATCAAAGGGTGAGAAAAAGGCGAACATATACGCCGGAGGCAGGGCAGAAGTGTTCAAGCTGACAGAAGAGATGAACGAACTGGTGCTTAAGAGCGCAAAGGTCATGGGCGCCAAGATCTGCGCCGTTGATCTGATCCAGAACAACAAGGGATATGCCTTTGTCACTGAGGTCAACATAAACCCCGGCATCGGAGGCATTGAAAAGGTGACCAACCTCAATGTCGCGCAAAGGATTGTTGAATACGTAAAGACGCAGGTAAAGAGGTAGCTTCTGAGAACCGGGCAGCGGAACAGGAAATGTAAGGTAACTGTTCTTCAAAGCCTGTCGATTTCTTCGGGGTTCAGTATTGGCATCTTGAACTGCCTGAAATCCTCGGTAAGTCTGGGGCATGCGCAGTTCACAAGGCATTCGAGCTTCAGCCCCAATATCTTTCTGGGCCTTATCTCGTTCATGACCAGCAGCCACGCGTTCTTCCCTTTCTTCCGCAGCTTTTGCCTGACCTTCTCTGCTGTTCCTGGTTTTCCCTGGCCCGGCTTGGTTGTCACGAGGATGCCGAAGTTTTTCAGCTCCTTTGCCTTTTCTATCTGGGCGAACCTTATGCGAAGGAACATGTCACGCTCCCTGTGCATGTTCTCAAGTGTGCCGAGCTCGAAATCAAGCACAAGGACTGGTTTCTTTACCCTGGTCGCGAGCCCGATCGGGTGGAACCTGCCTGTTCCGAGGTAAAGGAAGCAATCGACCAGCCTGTCAAGGGGCTCGGCCGCCGAATAGTCGCAGCCAATCACCTGTCCGGGATGCTTTGCGATGCTTGGCTGCCCTATGTGTATTTTCTTTCCTTTACTTTCCAGGAATCTTTTGGCATGGCCAATGCTTGAAATGTACTGGGCAGTCGTGACCAGGCATATCTTTTTGCACGGCCTTAGGAGGTCAAGGTGCCTGGCCAGAAGCGGCACCGGGTCATAGTCAATCCTGTATTCCTCGTAAACCACGGGAACGTGGGTTTTCCTGCGGAGCTTTAGCTCGGTGTGACCGACATGGACAAGCAAGTCGCAGCCAAGCTCCTTCGCTTCCGCGTCCATGAGGTCGCAGCTCCCGTAGCAGGGATCGCAGGATACAAGGACCTCTGCCCTGTTTTTTAATCCCTTCTCAAGCATGTCAGCAATGTCCAGGGACCTTGTTTTCAGGCCCTCGGGCACCTGCAGCAGCATCCTTCTCGCGCCGTTTTCCCTGACCTTGCGCACCAATTCGTAGAGCTTTTTTTCTTCCAGCATTGTTTATTATATAACAGAACCGGGTTTATTAAGCCTGAAACAGGAAAGCTTCCCTGCACCGCCCTTTGGCTTGATTCTGGCATGCTGCGCTTGGCGGAGCCAAGCATTCATCGTCCACAAAGAATAAATATATCATACCTTATACTACTTTATAGTGCATTATGTCAAAAACCGCAAAGGAATTTTCTAAGAAGGAAAAAGAATCCATGCTCAAGTTGCTTGACAAGGAAATAAACCGCTACCTGGATGACAAGCTCAAGGAAGGAGTCCTGGAGGATACGTTTTACCGGCAGGGCAAAGAGAACACGATGAAGAAAGTAAGGAAATGGATTAGTGACAAATTCATACAGCGCCATTCGCCCAACGTTGTCGCTGGATTGTTCGAGGCTGTCAAGCAGAAAAGGTGGGAGGACATAATATTTTCTTATGCCGATGAAATGCCTTTCGGCACAACAGGCATACGCGGCCAGGCCTGCTTCAATCAGGACGACATCAACAGTTTCATGAAGCACGGCATTGACGCGCCGATTATAAGGGGACCCAACACAATCAATGACGTGGTGCTCTTGATGAAGTCCGCCGGGCTGGCGAAATACGCCGTTGACAACGGCCTGAAGAGCATAGCGATCGGCTACGACAGCAGGCTGAACGGCAAGGCCTTTGCCGACCTCATAACGAAGCTTTTCCTGGGTTACGGCATCAAGGTGTATCTTTTTGATGAGGCCTGCCCATATCCTGAACTGACATTCGCAATACCAACCATACGCGCAGAACTCGGGGTGCTGATTTCCGCGAGCCATAACGACAAGCGCTACAACGGATACAAGATGTCTACAAAGACAGGCGCTCAGATCGACGTGGTGCAGAGGGATGAAATACTGAACAAGTACATAAGCAAGATAACGACAGATGATATCAAGCTGAAGCCTCTTGAAGAGGCAGGCAGCAAGCTGGTCTTTCTCGGCGGGTCGGAGAGGCTGCCCAACAGGGATTATATGGGCAGGGAGCTTGTTGACATGCACACGCAGCACATAAACCACATAAAGAATTTCATACTCGACAGGGGTTTGGTTTCTTCGTGGACCGACAAGATGAATATCGGCTACTGCGCATTTTACGGGGTGGGCTACAAATCAGTGCCGCGCATACTGAGGGAAATCGGTTTTAAGAACCTTTATATTGTCAATGAAATGAACAGGCTCGACGGCACCTTCCCTTGCTTCCACCTGTATCAGCAGCCGGACCCCGGGGATTCTGTGGCAGGGAACATCGCTGTTGAGCAGTTCAAGAAAGAGTATTCAGTCGCCAAATTCAATGAGCTTGACGTCATGATTTCAACAGATCCTGACGCGGACCGGTTCGGCCTCATCATAAGGGTGCCGGACGACCAGAAAGCCGCTTACAGGCAGATATCAGAGCATCCCGAAGTGCTTACAAAGAGCCTCAAGGAAATGATACCCGGGTACACCGAACGCAAGGATTATAACTGGTACCTGCTGACCCCCGACGAGGCGCTTTCGCTGCTGTTCTGGTACAGGCTGCACAAGATGAAGGAAATGAATGGCGGTGTCGTTCCAAGGGCTGACGAGAGCTTTGTCGCAATAAACCACACAACGACCGACGCGATTGCCAAGATCGCCAAGAAACATGGCATAGGTGTCGTTAGGTCCTGGGTCGGTTTCGTCTTCCTTTCGAAATGTGTTGAGAAGGTCTGGGATGGGGAAATACTTGATCCTGTTAAGGACCACATGTTCCTTTTGAACACAATTGACATGAATGAAAAGCGGAGCATCAACCTGGGCGTGATGGAGCAGAGCAGTGGGTTCACGATACTCGGTGGCAGGCCTTTGCCTGGCCAGTACCTGGGCCAGAACGGCCACACCCGCGACAAGGATGGTATCCTTGTTTCGGCGCTGTTCATGGAGCTGATTGCCTATGCAAAATCCCGGGGCAAGAGCATAATAGATCTCCTGGACGAGGAGGTTTATCTGGACCCGGACATCGGATTCTTCTCTACCTATGTCGAGGCAAGCCCGTACTGGGGCCAGTTCGAGGGTCCCACAGGACTTACGAAAAAGATAAGGATATTCAAGAAGATCGATGAGCTGTATGAGCAGTTCAATGCGGGCAAAGAGATTGTCATAGCCGGCAAAAAGGTCGTGTCAATAGGCCGTTACGCCACCGGCAAGTACGACGACATCCACTTGTGGAAGGGTTTCCCTGACGAGGGGCTGCAGTTTTACTTTGACGAGGAAAAGCTTGATTACGTGATTGTCCGGGCTTCGGGAAACTCCCATTGCATCCGTTTCCATGTCCAGCTCCACGCAAACCCGGACCGCTCCAACCTACTTGAGACAAAGGTCAGCTTGAACAAAAAGGCAAAGGGGATAGCTGCCGAGCTAAGGAAGCTTTGCGGGGCCTGAGCCGCGAGTAAACGTTTATAAATGATTGTGCTGAAAATAAGGAAATAGAACCGATTTTGTGATTGCATGAAGCTTACTGTTCTGGAAAAGAAGAAGGACAAGTGGAAGGTCGAGGTGGACGGCGAGGACCATACGCTGCTCAACCTGCTGACGGAGAACGCATGGAAGGGCAAGGTAAAGCAGGCGTCATACACCATAAAACATCCGCAGCTGTCCAAGCCGGAGATAACCGTAATGGGTCCGAACCCGAAGAAGATACTGGCGGACGCCGCCCAGCGCATAATAGACGATTCCAGGGCCTTCCAGAAAGAAATCAAAAGGAAGTAGCTGTGCCTGAGCCAGCTAGCTTATGCGCTGCTTCAGCGCGTCCTCGCTGCTTTTGTACGCCGCGAATAGTATGGCAACCACGATGACTATGCCTATTATGAGTATAAGATTGTCCTCTGTGACAGGGAAGCCGCCGGGCAGCCAGTCCTGTATAAGCTGCGTTCCCTGGCTGAGCATGAAAATGGCTATTAGTCCCAGGATTACGATAAGCAGGGTGTAGTCCCTGTCGCCTTCTCCGGGCCTGAACATGGAGAGTATGAACTTGATGAAGAACAGGGCTATGAACAGCATGGCAACCCAGGGCATGACCGCAACTATTGACGCAACCACTCCGGCATTGCTGACAGCGAATATCGCCACCACTAGCGCGATTATCACGTTCACTGTTTTTTTCTTGAACACCGCTGCCAGGTCAAGCGCGCCATACACGATGGCGAGCATGAACAGGAACGGCAGCATGAATGTCATCAGTTCCAATGCCATACTGTCTCCTTAAGCCGCTGCTCTTCTGGCTTGTTTTTTGTCTATCTTTGTGAGGTCTTTTCTGACCGGAAGGTTTTTCTTTTCGCATGCTTTTCTGTATCTGTCCACGAGATGGTTGTAATCATCTGCAAGCGGTATGCCAGGTATGATACTCGCTTTGTCGTAAAAATTCCTTAGAAGGCCGTCTATTCTGCCGCTGATTTCATCTATTCCGTGCGCCCCTTTGTCAGTGTTTTCGAGGATAATTATCTGGTTCTCAATAAATGCTGCATCCGCCTTCTCCATTCCTGTTGCCTTTCTCCATGCAACCTCCTTCGCTTTCGAGAACCATCCCGTCTTTGTGGCATTCCACATGGGACCTCCCCCACCACCCCCGCCGCCGAAGTGGCGGATTATGAAGAAGAGCACGAAGATGAGCGGCAGCAGCAGGAACCACAGGTCGCTCAGCCACAGTATCATCGGGTAATAGCCCTGTATGATGATTGCGACAAGCACTGCGACGGACAGCAGCAGGCGCAGGCCCTTTACGCTTGACACGTTGCCCCTCAGCACCACGCCGGTTCCTATGTATATTAATAATATGAGGAATACCGTGGGGAAGAACAGGAAGTATATCAGCGGCCCCAGCGGTTGTATTACCTGGTGGTAGGGGTTGTTGATGAAGTTCTGGCAGGCGCTCTGCGCGCCGTACGTGGGACAAAGCAGTTCCACGAGCGTCTGCATGATGTCTATGGCCATGCTTTATATTGGCTGGAAAAGGTTTAAATTTGCTGAAATGTTGCGTTAGGATTAAAGATTAATAAATCATGAAATTATTTTTTATTCAAAGCTTTTAAGTCAAGATAATATAGGTTTTGATATGATGGGGTCTGGTGGGGATAGGGCCAATGGGGCTGTCACAGGGCTGTCTGTTTTGGCCATGTTTTTTGTCGTGTTCGGCGTGTCGGGTGTACTCTCGTCCGGTCTCAATAGCACGCTTGATTCGTTCAACATAACGCCGGACACCATATACCTGAACTGGAGCAACAATTATATCATCAACGTAACTGTCGGCAAGTCCCCCAACATCGGCTATGGGTTTAATGTCACCGCGGATAACACAACGACCGGCATAACCGGGAACTATTCCCAGCGCGACGTGTTTCCTGGAGGTTACACCAAATACTGGACCGAAAGTTCCGGCTGTTTTTACAGGAACGGCCAAACCTTCATGACAATAAGCGGCGGCTATTACAGCAATCTCACCGATTTCAATGTAATTGCACCCCAGAACGAGAGTGACACGAATCTTGTTTTCGATTTGGTCTGCCCGCCGGGCAGGTATTGGGGCACGATTAACCTGACCAACACCACCAACCCATCTGACCTGACGGACTACGTAAACCTTACATTCCAGATAGACGTTCCCATAACCACTGAAAACGAACTTAACGGTGAAACGGGTGTGGGCAGGTTCGGCGGGTTCATGCCTGCCAACGCGGATGCTTACCATTACTTCTATTTCAACACGAGCAACGTCACCAACGCGACCGCGGTGACCATCAACCTTTTATGGAGCAATACCGTCAATGACCTTGACCTTTTCCTTTTTGATTTGTCCGGAAACATGCTGGCAAAATCAATAGAAAGCAACAGCAACGAAAGCCTTTACTACGCGAACCTGCCGCAGGATTTGCCCCAGACGGACATGTGGGAGATAAGGATATACGGCAACCTCAGCACGCAGGAAGAATATTCCGGCATCATTTATTATTCCACGCTGAACGCCACAAAGGACTATAACGAAAGCAACCTGGCGGGCACCCTGGATTTCGGCGGCATGAATGCGGGCACACGAACGGAGAAGAACATGACCCTGAAGAACAGCGGCGGCACAGAGCTCGTGTCGGTTGAGGAATCCGTCGAGCTGTATCATGTTGAGCAGCTGTCCAACATATCAGGCGAATCGCAGAACTTCACGTTCGTTCTTCCGTCAACGGCTACCAAGCTTAGGGCTTCAGTTAACTGGAGCGGGGCGAGCGATTACAACATCACCCTATATAATCCTAACGGAATTGTGATGGGAACGGCCACGAACAAGTCTGCAATAGCCAACAAGATCGGCGCAGTCCAGGAAGAGTTCATAGAAAGGACTAGCGGGCTGGCCGAAGGCGTATGGACCGTTAATGTAAAGAACAACACCGCAGTGATGATGGATGCATTCAACGTTGTTGTCAAGTTCTGGGTAACCACGGGCAACTGGATCGCAACCAATTATTCGACCGTGAACATCAACAGCTCCGGGCTTGTGAACGACAGCAGGGTCATACACCTGAATCTCACGGTCCAGAATGCAACAACGAGCGGGGTGTACGAGGGCTTCCTGAAATATCTGGCCAATTCGGGCACCATATTCAGGGTGCCGCTGAAGGTGAACGTCACCGTGCCTGTGCTGGTCGCCAACGACACGCTGGAGTCCTTCGGTGTAGTGCTTGAGGACAACATCGGCTTCAGCAAGACGCGCACGTTCAACGTCACGATAAAGAACCTGGGGAACGCCAACCTGGCAACCATAACCACTGCGAACTCCAGCGACGGCTTGAGCTACGGCTCAAACCGCATAAATTTCACGTTCCAGTACCCGTCATCGCTGGATGCCTATGCCTCAAGCCAGATGAACGTGACCCTTGAAATAAACACGGAGGACACCAACAACGCCAATGGCTTGTACACCGGCTGGATTTACCTGAACGCGACCGATTCCAGGCCGTACCAGGGCGTAAACGTGTCAATCACGTTCAACCTCAGCAACCAGCTGAGTGTCGTTGTTTCCCAAGTGACGGCACCGAACGGAATCAACCAGATAGATACAGCAAACGAAAGCACGAACATCACCATACAGTTCAGGGTGTATTACCTCAACGGAACAGAGATAAACGACATACCGAACCTCGGCAATTTCAGCGTCATCCTGGAAGAGACCAACGTTTCGTATTACATCGTCCCTGAAGCGGGCAATCTCACCATAAGCAATGGTTCCGAAGGTGGCCTTTATGATGGCGGTTCGTATTACCTCAACGCAACAGTTCCCGCGAACAGGGTCGGCGGAAGGTTTTACGTCAATGTCACCGCGACATACAGCGAAAACGACGAGGGGTTCATAGGCGAGGGCGCGTACAGCTCTGTCGGCATAAACAGGTCCGGGCTTTATCTCACCATGAGCCGCATGTCACTGACCATAACAGAGGGAACCACGTCCGGAACGTTCCTTAACATGTCAGCGAAAAACTATGGCATAGTTGCTGCCACCGGCCGCATAGGCCTTGACTCCACCGATGACAGGGACGACTGCGCATACGTAACATTCACAAGGCCGGATGATGATGATCCTGACTATGACGATGACGGGGGCAGCCTCGATTTCGATGACCAGGAATGGAATGACATCAAGATTGATGGAAACGGGTCTGTGGGCTGGTATCGATGGAGATTCAGCGCAGCCAACTCCAGTTCTGACAAGGTATGCACCCTCAAGGTAAACTCTACTAACCCGCTTTTCAACAACAAGACGTTCACCATAACGGTAAATGCAATCGAAGGCAGTGATGATGATGACACGACTGTGAGCGGTTCCGGAGACGACACCACAAACGTTTACAATTATTCCGTGCTCATAACCAACTATCCTGAGGTGTTCAACGTGGTCCTGGGTGAGAGCAATTCGAGTAACATAACGGTAAAGAACACCGGCAACATATCGACCGAGGTGAAGGTGTCGGTGTCCATAAACGACGGCATAACAGCTACCGTGTCGCCTGACTCCTATTACATACCCAGCGGGAAGAGAAGGAACTTCACCGTAACTTTCGATGTTTCTGATACGAGCACGCTCGGGGAGCATTCGGGCTCTTTCAAGGCATATGTTACCCTCAATACGGACAAGTATGACACGGAATCCTTCACGTTCAACGTGCTTTCAACAGCTACCAGGGAGCAGGAGATAAACGACTCTTACACCAACTATTCGCTGATATTTGAAGACCTTCTGGGCAATTTCACGAACATAAAGCTGACTGGCCTGCTTTCAGAAGACAATCTCACGGCTGTCGGGATACTGATAAACGACACCTTGCAGATGCTTCAGGACATAAAGGATGCTATAGACAGCGGCGACTATGCAACAGCGGAATCGCTTTTGGCGGAAATGAACTCCAACATCAACAGGGTGAAAGCCGGGCTTGTAAACCTGGATGCTGAAAAACAAAAGGCGGCAGTAATCGCGACCGGCGGGCTGTGGATGTGGGCCGTGGTCGGCGTGGTCATCGCAGCCGTTGCGGGGCTTTTCGTGTACATGATGCTGCCGGTAGAGAGCAGGTTCAAGCCAAAGCAGCCATCGATTAGTTTTGGCAGAAAGCCCTGGAGCAAGTCGAAGCCACTTAAAGACAGGATAAAGGACGCCTTCAGAAGGCTGTTCAAGCGAAAAAAGGAGTCCAAAGTTAAAACTACGATAAAGAAGTATGCCGGCGGTTACAACAAGCACAATCCGGTTGAATACAAGTTCAAGAAGAAATAGTTTTGTTATTGCTGACTCTGTTTAATTACCTGCCTTTTCGCCGACTCTCTGTATTATCCTTGCGAAAGCGGGCCTGGTGATTAGAAGGCCTACGAGCACGCCAACGATTGTTGTTATGGCAAAGCCCCTTATAAGGCCTATGCCAAGGAACATGAGCGGCAACATCGCGGCTATGGTTGTTGATGCTGCGCCGAATATTATGAAGAAGGCCCTCTTGATCTTCTCCTTTATTGTGTAAAGCTTCTTTTCGGTCCCTGCCAGCGTTTCGTCTGACAGTATTATCAACTGGTCCATGCCAGTGCCTATCGCGGCTATAATGCCGCCTATGACGGCCAGGTCGATTGTCCAGGAAACCATGCCAATTATGGGTATGAGTATGGCGCCAATCCATGCATAGATATCGATTTCCTGCTTCTTCCAAACCGCCAGCGCCAGCACGGCTATGTTGGCAGCAAGCACAACAGACCATATGCCCGTATCCCCTTTCGATGAAATGCCAAGTATTATAACTACCTCTGACAGGCCGATGAATATCAGGGGCAGCGCTATTCTCAGTTTTCTGTATCTTGCGAATATGATTATCATCACGACCGCGGCTGCGAGCAGGGCTGCCTGGAACGCGGACGTGAAAAACCCTTCGCCTAGGGTGGGGGATATCACATCAACCGAAACCGTCTCCAGCGTGGTAGGCAATGCCCCTGACCTAAGTATGGTCTGCAGCCTTAGTTTTTCCTCTATTGCATCTTCCCTCTCGGTTCTTGAACCTGTTATCTGCGGCGTCTGCACTGCCTGACCCTGAAGGTCGGCCGATATCCTAAGCCTTGATACGATCTGGTCGTCAAGATAAAGCAGGATTTCGCTGTCCTTGAGGAACTCGTCGCCGGAATATATGTCAACAAACCTTGGAACCCCGGCGGTCACGTCGGCGAACCTGTTGGCGCCGTCCACGGAAACCTGGATTGTGAAATAAAACTTGTATCCTCCCTGTATGGGCAGCACGCCGGAACGCTGTGAATCAGAGAAAACTATCTCAACATCCTCGCCGTCCAGCACGTCGGCTGCGAACAAAAGCGTGTTTCCTGTCCTGTTGAAATAATGCATATCCATGCCTTTCAGGGCGAACGTTCCGTTTGGTTTTATTTTCGAGCCATTTATTTCAATGGTGTCGTTGGCTATGACATTTACCGGATATTGCTCGTTGCCGAGCTGCATGATGCCTGAATTGCCGGAAACCGTAACGGGTTTTGTTATTTTCGCCTCGAATTTGCCCTGGCTCGAAAGCAGGTCGTCCACGATTTTTCTTCCTATTCCCGCGGCCTCTATCTGTATGAAATGTCCTTCAGAACCCCTGATTGAATAGAATTTTATTTCCCTCAGCCCGTAAAGGTTTGCCCTGGTCTGCAGGGTTGCCATGACCTGTTCTATCATATCCGCACTGATGTTTTTTTCCTTCGGGCTCAGTATTATCCTGGTCCCTCCCCTCAGGTCAAGGCCGAAATCAAGGTTGGTCTTTTCAATATCGCTGACCTCAACACCAAGCGATGTCATGTTTTGGCTGATGGGTATCTCAAGGTTTCTGCCATTGGCCCTGACGACCATGGTTTCCCCGGGTTCCGCGACCCTTTCGTTCCATTCATCGACGTTTCTTATGGGAACATCATTGAACCTTGTCACTGTCATGCCCTGCTCGAGTATGCCGTTTGCCGGGGATTCGCCGGATACGTAAAGTATTTCCACCCCGTCCCTTCCGTACGGGTATGTCTTGAAGCCTATTGCGAACAGGGCGCCAAAAACCATTATAAGCAGCAGCAGCACCCTCCAGTATTTTATCATCAAGTCCAGCCCCCTGTTATCCGTAACCATCCGCTCATGCGAACCCCTTCCTTTCCATATGCCACTTCAGCAGCGTGGCGTTTTGGAACCATGTCATGCAAAGGTCAATCACAAGGCCGATCAGGAGCACCGTGACTATCTGGTAAAGCACTGTCGAAACAACGAACAAAAGCACCGCGGACAGGGCGCCTATGGTGGTCCCTGTCATCGTAAGCCCTGTCTTGAGGGCTGACCTGAGCCTTTCGTTCAGCGGGGTGTCGTGCGACCTGAGCAGCCTCGTCGTCAGGAGTATGTCAGTATCAATGGAGTAGCCGAGAAGCATGAGCAGCGCAGCCAGTCCTGCAAGGCTGAGTTCAATGCCAAAGACCTGCATCATGGCAAGGGTAACGATTATGTCGGAAACGGCCGCTGTTATGACGGCAATCGAAGGTACCGGGGCCCTGAAAAGGACGAAAACCACAATGCCCATCATGACGAACGCGAATATTATGGCCAGCTGGGCCTGCGACCAGAACGACTCGCCGAGCGCGGGGCCGATGGTCTGTGAGGAGTGGTCTATCACGTTGATGCCTATTTCTGAAAGCGCTGCAAGTATGTCGCTCTCGTCCACGCTGGCGTCGGTCTGCACTGACAGCCCCGGACCCGAGATGCCCCTGGTCTGCTTGACAGAAACATCGCCCAGGCGCTCTTCCAGGCCCACCGTAATCGCATCAGTATCGATTGGAGAATCAGTGCTCAGCGTGACAAGGGTTCCCCCGCGCAGCTCTATCGATCTCTTGAACCAGTCGCCGTTCTGCATGAATCCGTTCACGAGCACGCCAACAGCCAAAAGCACAAGCAACATAGGCACTAGCAAAAGCAGCTTGTAGTTTTTCACCGCCATATTCATCTTTTTTTGGCATGTTTATTTAAATTGATTTTTGTGAAGAGAACAGCATGGAAAGCCGTTTTTTCGACGTCATAATAGCGGGTGCCGGGCCTGCCGGGCTGCACGCGGCGCGGTGCTGCGAAAAGAACGGGCTCAGTGTTCTTGTGCTGGAAGAGCACAAGGAGATTGGCAGGCCAAACCACTGCTCAGGGCTCGTGTCAACGAACCTCGAATCATTATTGCCTGCCGTTGATTTCAGGTCATGCATAGAGCATAAGGTCAAAGGCGCGATAATGAATTCCCCCGGCGGCAAGAGCATGAAGCTCGAGAAAAATGGGGTTGCGGCTTACGTCATCGACAGGACTGAATTCGACAAGCTTCTGGCGGCCAGGCTTGATTGCGGCGTGATGTTCAAGGCGCCGCTGGACGGGCTCACCGTACTTGACGACAGGGTCATGGTCAGGTCCGGCGGCAAAACGTTCGAATCGAGTGCGCTGCTTGGCTGTGATGGCTCTAATTCCTTTGTAAGGAAGCAGATGCAGGCAAAACCGAAAGAAACGCTTAAAGGGCTTATTGCAGTGACCGGAGAAACCGATGATGGCGAATTCGTTGAGATGTGGTTTGACAAGAAGGTCTGTGACGGCTTTCTGTGGAAGATACCGCGCGGCTCATCAGTCGAATACGGCATGCTGGGAACAGGGGCCAAATTCGAACATCTGAGAGATTTCTTCGACCTCAAAGGGGCAGGTAAAAGGCACGAGAAAAGGGGCGGCATCGTGCCGCTGGGCCCGCCTAAGACCTATTATGACCGGGTCCTGCTCGTTGGTGATGCGGCTGTCCAGGTAAAGCCCTGGTCGGGCGGCGGCGTGATATACTCGCTCACGGCAGCTGAAATCGCTGCAAACACACTTAAGCGGGCAAAGGAATCCGGCGACTTCAGCGAGGCGTTCCTGAAGATGTATGAGCAGGGGTGGAAGGAGGCGTTCGGCGGCAGGATAAGGGCTGGCATGCTTGGCCGGGCGGTTTTCAGGAAGATGAACAACACCCAGCTTAACCTTGCGATGCGCGGCCTGAAACGCGCACGCTTCCTCATGAACAAGCTGGATATGGATTATCTTGTTAAGAAGTGATCGTAACTATTCCTCATTCGTTTTTTCGCTGTTTTCAGCCACCTGGAACTTGAAGCCGTAGTGTATCAAGCCGCTGTCGCCGTCCTCGTACATGCGCCTGAACACCGGACTTACCTTGCCGCCTATGCTGACCTTATCCATGTCGCCAACTATCTGGCCGGCAATGCGCGGCCCCTCATCCAGCTTAACGATTGCCACCACATAGGGCGCCAGCTTCTCAAAGCCGCTGGGAGCTGTCCTTATTGTCGTATAGCTCACTATTTCACCGTTGCCGCTGAACTGGAACTGCTCTATCTTGCCGTCGCGCCTGCATTTCGGGCACAAGTGCCTGGGTGGGAAGTAAGGCTGACCGCAAGTGGTGCATTTCGTGCCCATTATCCTGTACTTGGATTCCTTCAGCCTCCATAACAGTGGGACGCTCGACCTGTGAACCATGTCATCACCATAATATTATATGATATTATTTGATATTTTAATCACCTAAAACGTGCTGTACGTTTCTCTATGCTCCTTTCCGAATATGTTGACCACGGCTGTCGCGCCTGAACCCCCCAGGTTCAGCGCAAGGCCTGTCCTTGCGCCGTTGACCTGCAGCCGGCCGTATTCCCCCCTGAGTTGCTTGACTATGTCAACCACCTGCCTTATGCCGGTGGCCCCGACCGGATGGCCTATTGATTTCAGCCCGCCAGCGGTGTTTACGGGTTTGATGCCGTCCCGGGCAATGCTTCCCTGCTCAACGAACTTGCCGCCCCGGCCCTTATCACAGAATCCGAGGTCCTCTACGGCCAGTATTTCGTTTATGCTGAAGCAGTCGTGTACCTCTGCTATGTTTATGTCGCCGGGTTTCAGGCCGGCCTGCTCATAGGCCTTCCTTGCCGCCACCTTTGTTGCATTCATCTCTGTGAGGCTCTTCCTGTGGTGCAGAGCCAGGGTATCTGATGCCTGCGCAGAGCCCAGCACCCATATAGGATTCCTTGTGTTCCTCGCCACCTCTTCAGAAGCCAACACAATGGCTGCAGCACCGTCAGTTATTGGGGAACAGTCCAGCAGTGTCAGCGGATCGGCTATCATGGGCGAGTTCAACACATCATCAACCGTTATCTCCTTGGGGAATTGCGCGTTCGGATTGAGCGCGCCGTTCTTGTGGTTGTTGACGCTAACCATAGCCATCTGCTCCCGGGTGGTACCGTATTTGTGCATGTGAGCCTTGGCTATGAGTGCGTAAAGGCCTGTGAACGTGAGCCCTATGGATGATTCCCACTGCTGGTCGCCGGCCCCCATAAGCGTTGATATGGCGTCCGTTCCCTTTATGTCGGTCATTTTCTCCGCGCCCGCAGCAACGACCACGTCATACTCGCCCGACCTTATCGCAAGGTATGCCTGAAGGAACGCGAGCGCGCCTGACGCGCAGGCCGCCTCGACCCTGGTTGATGGGATGGGTATTAGCCCGGCATGGTCAGCGGTCAGAGCCGCCAGATGCTCCTGGCCTATGAACCTGCCGGCGCTCATGTTCCCTATGAACATGGCCTTGATGTCCTTGCCCTCTATGCCGGCATCGTGTATGGCCTGGGAGCCCGCCTCTGTCGACAGATCCCGGAGGGATTTGCCCCAATGCTCGTCAAACTTCGTATACGCTGCCCCGATGACTGCTACTTTGGTGGTCATTCTATCAACAACTGGTATTTCCTCAATTTTTTTTCTTCTTTGACTTTTGTTGTTGCAATTACCGTATCTTCATCAAACCTTTTGATAAAAAATACGTCTGTACCATAAGATGGCGCAATGCTGTTAAATTTTCCTTCAATGACCTGCCTTGCGCATCTCTCAACATAAACAACTGAAAACGCGGGGTAATTTTGATTGACAACCATAGCGAATTGATCGACTGTAGTAAACATAGCGGGCTCCCCGCCGGTTTCTTCAATGATTGCAACTGCTGATTTCGTTCCCATATTCAATCAACCTTTAGCTTGCCCCTCAGCTTTACGTAAGTGCCGTAGTCTATATTCTGCTTGTTGTTTATATAGGACTCGGTATTCGGTGCCAGGTCACGCCTTTCGAGTATCTTGTCAGTGACCGTCATCACGAACGAATCAGAGCCGGCTCCGGAGCCGTACGAAGTCAAAAGGATTTTTTCGCCGGGTTTCGCGACATCGAGGACTGCTGTCAGTCCGAGGGGGCTCGATCCTGAATAGCAGTTGCCTATGCGCTTGACCACAAGCCCGGTATCAATCTGTTCCTTGGTGAAACCCATCATCTTTGCGGCGCGTACCGGGAACTTGCCGTTGGGCATATGAAGTATCGCATATGCGAAGTCCCTGGGCTCCATGGAAACCTTGTCCAGCATGTGCTTTGTCGCGGTTATGACGTGCTTGAAGTAGGCCGGTTTGCCTGTGAAGCGCGCGCCGTGGCTTGGGTAATCCTGGCCTTCCCTTCTCCAGAAATCAGCAGTGTCTGTCGTGAACGAGCAGGTGGCGTTTATTGTTGCCAGGGGGTCTTTGCCTATAACGAAAGCTGCCCCGCCTGCTGCTGCGCTGTATTCCAGAGCGTCGCCCGGCCTGCCCTGGCTGGTATCGGCGCCGATTGCCAAGCCATACTCCATCTGTCCGGCCTTGACATGGGAAAAGCATATCTGCATCCCTGCGGTGCCTGCCTTGCAGGCGAATTCGAGGTCAGCGCAGGTGAACTCCGGGCCCATCCCGAGAGCCTCTGCCACAATGCTCCCGCTTGGCTTGACGGCATATGGGTGGCTTTCCGAGCCTATGTAAACGGCGCCTATCCTGCCGGGGTCTATGCCTGCCCTCAGCAGGGCGTTCTTTCCGGCCTCGATGCTTATTGTAACGGTGTCCTCGTCCATGTCAGGCACGCTTTTCTCTGTCAGCCCGAGACCGTTCCTTATGCTGTTTGCATCGTCGCTCCAGACCCTTGCGATTTCCTCAACAGCTATCCTGAATCTGGGGACGTACGCGCCGTATCCTGTTATGCCCACGTCTTTTCCGCTTCCCCCATCGTCTGCATCAACCATAGAATCTAGTATTATTAGACGATGCAAAGTTTTTTAAAGCCATTCCCGGGCATACGTTGATTGGCAAATGGTGTTTTTAATAAGAAATTCAATATTTAGGCATGGAAACCGGAGACGCGATAAGGGGGAGGGCAAGTGTCAGGGAATACAAGGCCGACACCGTGCCCGACAACGTTCTCAGGGCCGTGTTGGGGGCCGCTGTGCAGGCGCCGTCATCGGGCAACGTTCAGGATTGGGAATTTGTTGTGGTCAAGACGCCTGAAGGCAAGAACGCGCTCGCGGAGGCCGCGTTCAACCAGGGGTTCGTGGCCAAGGCTCCATGCGTAATAGTGGTATGCTCGGACCTTGACAGGATAACCAAGGCATACGGGGCAAGGGGTGAGCAGCTCTACTCCATACAGAATACCGCCGCTGCCATCCAGAATATGATGCTTGCTGCCTGGGACAAGGGGCTCGGTAGCTGCTGGATAGGGGCTTTCAACGAAGAGGCTGTAAGGGGGGCGGTGGTGCTGCCGTCCAGGACCAGGCCGCTTGCCATAATAACCCTGGGTTATCCCGCAGGAAAGGCTGTGAAGTCGAGAAGTAGGCCCCTGGACAACGTCGTGCACTGGGAAACTTTTTAAGTAATATTTTTTAATGGATACAGGGTGCTTGCGAATGATGAAGGAGCGCATGATGGCAATTGTGATTGGCGGGCTGATGCTTTTCTCAGTCGTCGGATTCGCTCTCATGGGCCTGGGAAGATTCACAGACACCGGGAACGGGGCCGTTGAGGTCCCCATCATAATGAACGAATACCTGTCGGGCGAGCAGATGTCTTCAATACTGCGCAGCGGCAGGGTGCTGATAAGGGACGTTTACACTGCGGGTTGCACCGAGTGCTCTTCGAATGACGCCGCCCTGGAAATATTCGTGAACAGCTTCAACGGTATTGTGATTCTGGAAGAGGTCATGATAGAGCCCGAAAACACCACGGTCGTTGACGATAAAGGATACGTGAAATTCGAGATGATAAGCCCGACAGGAGAAATAATAGATCTTGGTGACAAAGAGATAAGCCAGGAAAGCCTTACCGACATGTTCTGCGACATATCGGCGGTTCAGCCAAGAGAATGCCTGTTGAGGGACATAGCAACGCAGAAGCCATTTGTTCCGGAAGGCGCTGCTAATGAGACGGGAATGAACGAAACAGGCACAAACGGGCGCGCGCCGAACAGCACCGCTAATTCGTCATGATTTTGACCAGTTCTGCCGGGTCGGCTTTGCCCTGCGCGAAACCCGGCTTTCCCCCGCCGGAACCGCCCGCCTTTCTGCACAGGTCTCGAACTGCCTTTCCCATATCCTCTGTCTTGCTTATGCCAACCACATCACCGTCCCTGTTGGCAAGTATCACGGTAAGCCTGGGATCCTGGCTTGAGAGTCCGGCTGCCATCTCTATAAGCTCCCTGCGGTCCGCTTTCACAATTTCGCATATGAGATTGTTCTTTGCCTTTGCCTTGAGCCCCTGCACCCGCAGCTTTGCCTTTTCGTTCACCATGCGCTCTATTTCTTTCCTCTGGGATTTCCAGAAACCGAACATCGCCTTTACGGCTTGGGTCAGGCTCATTGGTTTTTTCGGTAGCGGGTCTTCTGTCTTCTTTGCAAGGCCCAGTTCTTCGGAAAGCTCTTTTATCTTATCCTGGTTTTCCATGATTTCGCTGCTGAACTTCTCGGTGGTTTGACGGAGTATGCTTGGTTCAACTGACAGTATCAGGGTAGCGCCAGAAATCTCCTTTGATACGTTGCCGGCCGGCTTGATGTGCCCGGTGTTCTTGGAAACCTTTGACAGCTCTTTGACGGTGCCGGCATATATGGCCATCTCGGTGTCTGAAAACTCCTTTGCGGAATCCGATGTCGTGAACACAATTCTGTTGATGCCGTCCTGGATGCGCTCTGCTCTTATGATCTTGAACTTGCCTATCTCTTTCGTGTTCGCGAGGTGCGTGCCGCCGCACGCCTCGACGTCGAGCCCCCTAACGCTGACGACCCGGACGTCCTTGCCGGGTGAAGCGCCTCCCTGGTAAAGCACAAAGCCGTACTTGGATTCAGCGTCCTTGCGGGGGTAGAACTTGGTAGTCACCTTCAGTTCTGCGCCTATCACCCTGTTCGCCTCTTTTTCTATCCTCTCAAGATCTTCGGGCATGAAGCGCTCGTAATGTGTGAGGTCCAGCCTTGAGGATTTCAGTCCTTTTTGAGCGCCTGCCTGCCATATGTGCCTGCCCATTATCTTCCTTGTCACGCCTGCCAGCACGTGCGTGGCAGTGTGCATCTTCATAAGCACGTACCTGTGATTCCAGTCTATCCTGCCGCGCACCCTCTGGTTTGCCTTTAATCCCGAACCGGGAATCCTGTGCAGCACGGTATCACCTATCTTCTGCACGTCTTTCACAACAAAAACCTTCCCGTCAGAATCAATTGCACCCTTGTCCGCAGGCTGGCCCCCGCCTTCCGGGTAAAACAGGGTCTGGTCGAGTGCCACCCAGTCACCAATCACCTTGATTATGGTTGCAGAAAAATCCTTCTGGTACGGCTTTTCATAATAGAGCCTTCTGGTCGTTGGCAGCCTGGATGCATCCAGTTTGAGTTTAAGCCTTTCTTCGACATCCTTCTTGTTAACCATATGCTCTTCGGTTATCTTGGTGTAGAAATCATCAGGAACATTTACTTCAATGCCCCTTTCCCTGGCCATGTGCTGCACATCCTCGGGGGCAATGCCGTTGGACGTGTAAAGCCGCGCCAGGGTTTTCCTGCCAGGCTTGCCTCTAGCAAGCTCCTTCTGCACTATGCCGGCCGCCTTCTGCGCGGTTGTCCTGTACCTGCTTTTTTCAACACTGAGCACCCTGGCCAGAGGCTCGAGACCCTCTTTGAGGTCCGGGAACAGGGGCTTAAGCTGCCTGGTATGAAGCCCGGCAATATCCAGAAGGTCAAAACCGAATTCGTGGTCCTCCATGAAGGACAGGGACCTCCTAAGCAGTACCCTGAGGTTGTATCCGCCGCCGACGTTTGACGGGATGCCGCCATCAGCAACCGCGAACAGGAGCGTCTTTGCGTGATCCGCGATAGCGAACAGGGCCTGCATCGGCTCCACGATGCCGTTCAGTTCGCCGACGCTTATTCCCAGGCTTGCCGCTACCTTTGCCCTCATCTTTGCCATATCCTTGACCTCGTCCGTTGTCAGGCTTCCTGCAAGCACCGAATACTTGCTGAAGATTCCGGTCTCCTTCAGGCCGGTTTTCTTTAGCATCCACCCTATCACGGGCTCGAATACCGCGTCATAGCCTGTTGTTGTGCCGTTAGTGAACCAGACGAGCCTTTCGTGTCCCCAGCCGACGTCAACGACTTTCTGCGGAAGCTCCTTATAGCCCGAGGCCGAACCGGCTGCGGAGAATTGGGAGAAAACCGAATTCGCGAGCTCGAGACCGCGCGAAAAGGTCTCCAGGCTCGGGCCGAACTGGGAGAAATCGGGCATCGACCAGCAGTCCTCGGTGTAAGTTATTTCCTTTTCGGGAACGCCCATCACCCTGTTTATGAACTCGAAATTCAACTCTATGGTCCTGTCCTTCCAGTACTTGCCGAACGAGTGCTGGCCTCCCATTATGAAACAGGTGTGGTGCCTGCCGGTCACCCCGACATTCTCGATGTCGTTGAACCTCAGGCATACCTGGGGCACGACCAGCGGGTCGGCGGGGTATTCCATCACAACGCTCCCGCCGTCTATGCGCTGGAAATCCTGGATGGAGGCTATGGTGAAATAGAGGTCCGGTCTCCAGCGGTCTATCACCGGATAGCGCGGAATGCCGGCGTGGCCGTTTTTCCTGAAGAATTTCTCGAATTCCCTCCATGCTGTCACGTAATCCCATCTTACCTTTGTTATGGGTCTGCCGATGAAGCCGTAGTTCTCGCATGGCGGGCTCCCGCACAGTTTCCTGTCCGGGTCAAGGGTCCAGAAATGTGTGCCGCAGTGCAGGCATGCCTTTCTGATGAAGCCCTTCTGCCTGAAAAGCTCTATCTGGTAGTGCTTCTTCCACTGCTTTGCGAATTCGCTCTTAAGGCCGTCTTTTGTAAGCACGATCCCACCTAAAGCCGGATACTAACTCATTGAAGCAGTGATTTAAATTTGGCGGGTTGGTCTGTGTTAAAGCGCGGCTTTATCTCAGTTTTTATAGTATTTGGAATAATAATATTATATGCACAAGCGGGGTATGGACAGCTTAAAGCAAACGGATGATGCTGCCATGTCCAGAAAGGGCCAGACAGAGTTCATAGTATTGGTTGGCATAATTCTTGTCATAGCCGTGGTCGCCTTCTTCGCCCTGTCTACCGGCAGCATATTCCCGACCCCGGTGCCCCAGGCAATCGAGCAGGAGAAGAGGCTGGTCGAGGATTCCGTGACCAATGTAGGCAGGATGGGGGCGGATATTGCGATAAAGTGGATCGAACAGCAGGGAGGCTTCTTCGAGCCTGATGCGGGCAACCACGTGGTGTTCACGAACGTCGCGGTTTCATACTGGCAGAGGTGCGGACAAACCACGGTGCCGACCCTGAACGATATAACGGGCAGGTTAGAGGAAAACGTCAGGGATTACATACAGACGGGATTGCTGGAGAGGGGGGATTACTTCAGCAAGAACGTGAGCTTTGATTTCGACAGCATGTACGTCAGCGCGAACATACTAAAAAACAAGGTCGACTTTTCCGTCTACCTGCCGACGACCATACGTGGCTATGACATACCGCAGCCATACACTTTCTCGGTACCCACCAAGCTCGGGGAAATACACGAGTTCGGGAAGGCGTTTGCCGAGGACAACGCGAACAAGAGGTACCTTGACGTTTTCACTTCAACAACAATATATTTCTCAAGGGAACTCGAGACGCAGGGCATTCTGACGAGATGTGGCCAGGGCATATACCAAAGCGGCAATCAGATAAGCCAGGGGCTCGAAAACGCAATAACGTACACCTTGGCCAACACGCTATGGTGGCAACCAATACCCAGCACCAGCGACAAACCAAAGGTTTATTCGATAGAATCGCTTGGTGGGAAGACATACGAACAGCTTGACATAGGCCTTTATCTGCCGGACGGCTTCGAGCTTGGTCATGCGGCTCCGCTTGCCATGACCAACAACAAGTACGCGGCATCGATCCTGATATTCAAGATTCCCGTATGCTTTGCCCCATACAACTGGAAATATTCGGTTGACTATCCTGTGGTGGTCCGTGTTAAGGATGATCTCACGGGCCATTACATGAATTTCGCCGTCCATGTTGATGTGAACGACATGCTGCCGGCAGACACCTGCTCGCAATACACTGGCACGGACATTGATGTTGAACTGAATTGCTCGGCAGAAATCAGGATAATTGACAGCGGTGGGGCGCCGCTCGAAAACGTGTTCGCAAGCTATGCTGATGTTTATTTCGGGGAGAGCGGTCAATACGGCAGGATAAGCGGCCCGATAACATGCGATGCAGGTGAGCTTGTCATAGGCAAAGAGGGTTATGGTGTGCATAATACTGAACGTACCCCGGATAACATAAACGGGACTTATACGCTGTTCAGGGCCCCGGCGTTGAGCCTGCATTTCAGGCAGGTTGACATGAGAAGCGTCTACAGGACGATTCCCGAACCCGTACCAATAGACATTCACCTCTACGACAAATGCCAGATAAACAACGCGATAAACCAGGTAAACCTGAACTTCTCATCGCCGACCGGGGATTTTTTTGCAACGAACATTGACACCGAAGAATCCTCTTTCGATTGCTTCGGGAATTCGTCTTGCCTGGTTTGCCAGGAAGTTGGTGAAGATGATGCTTGCCGGGAATGCCTTTCAGAGTGTGGGGACAGCATCAAGTATTCGTCTTCAACCATTGATTACATTCCTGGAGGCGAATACGAAGTAATAGCTGAAATGTGGGATTTTGCTACTGTCAGCCCGACGGGTGCTTTCATCACAACGTATGAAATACCCGAAGAGGATTCAACGCGGTACATCTATGTTCCAACCAAGAGCATGACGTATATCGCCGATTCCGATAAGGAAACGCTGACTGATGACATGAAGGACAAGTGCGGCATTGACCCGATTGAAACCGAAGAGTACACAGGTGTGGTGCGTATGGTCATAGGCTGTTCCTGTGATGAACTGGCCAACATGGTTTCAAGGGAATTCTCGTCATGCATAAGCGATGATGAGTATAGCGAGCTGTTCGGTGGTGGATGCAACGTTAATGGGGTGAAAAACGCGTTAATGAATGAATGTGGTTACGAGGTGCTGGGATGCGGATAGACTATGGCATGGTTGTGTTTGAAATCATCGCAATCTTCGCAGCGTATCTTATGCTTTTCCTGCCCGTGTCATATGCGACGAACATAAACATACATTTCGGTGCCTGGACCGAGACTACCAACATTGACCCCGACTCCGAGGTGCTAAGAAGCTTGACAAAGAGCGGGGAAGACGGCTTCACTGTCAGCATAAGCAACGCGACATCCAGGCAGATATCGCGGGTGGTCATCTATAAGTGCAGGGACACAGAACCTGACGCCTGCATAATGGCCATTGTCCCGGAGACTATAAACGGGAACGCGGAAATTACGTATGAATGGAACGAGCTGGCGGACACAGCAGCGCCCCTGCCGCAAACCGGCTACCTAGTGATACTCGTGGAGCTTGAAGGCATTGTCAGCACCTGGCATGGATTCAGGTACAGGCTGCGGAAGACTGAATTCGGCTTTGATCCTGTGTATGACTGGGACATAAGCAGCGTTGATGTTTACGCGGTTGCCAATGAGATGGTCAACAAGATAAAGGACTTCATAGACGACAACGGCATGATACCGTTCAATCCTGCCTGGACCTCTTATGCGCAGATCGGAGCCGCGTCCGCGATTGCCGATGTTTCTTCTGACAGCCCGCCCACCGGTTTCTCCGCGCAGGTAATAACCGGCAACACGATAACGGGCCTGTCCAACACGTATTCGATCGCCTTTCCGAACATAAACACCGAATACTACAGCCCGGTTACGTTTTATCTCAACCCGTCATTCACCTGCGGTGATTCCAGTTGCGAGTCCGGCCTGGGCGAAACCTCTGCCAACTGCTGCATCGACTGCCCGTGCGGGGGATCAAACCAATACTGCGACGTGCTTGTTGGAGCGTGCCTGCCCGAGAGCATGATAACCCTGGAAATGGTGGGGAGCCCGCAGACAGGGATAACGAACTGCTATGAGGCCCACACCATAAACGTCCATGCGAGGGTCAACAGCGCGCCGGGCGACATGTCCATTAAGGAGCAGTACTACAAGCTCGGCAGCCAGCCCGAGCAGGCGGCGACGTGCACCGAGAGCAATGATGTATACAACTGCCCGATCACAATACCGGCAGACCCGGAATGCGGCGGAAGCGATTTCGTGCTGGGACCGAACACACTGACCTTTGTGATAGGCTATATGGACGGCACACAACCCAAGGAAAAGACCATCTCAATGCCATTCCCCGACGTGACTGTCAGCACGTGGACCTGCGGTAACGGAATATGCGAGACAGGACTGAACGAGAACGACGGCAACTGCTGCTATGACTGTGTCTGCAGCGGCGAGGGCGAATACTGCGACTTCAACGGGGACTTTGATTCAGTGCAGTGCAGGCAGGAGCACACCAACAGCAACCTTCACATCCTTGACGTAGAACCGACATACTTCTATACGCAGCAGCCGTCGGGAAGCGTTGTGAATTTCATCGCACAGATCACCAGCAGGCCCGCTGGGCTCATTTCGGCTGTGCCGGGATGCTCTGCAACATGCATCAGGGACGACAGCGGGAACTGCGAATCATCCTGCAGCGCGTCGTGTGTCGCGTCCGGGAACGACCCCGACATATACAATTCCACATGTTCTTTAACCCTTTCTATAGGCAATTACAACGAGACTGAAAAGTACTTCGTTTACCCGACATTCACGTACGCCATAGCGTACAACAACGGCAGCAATACGGCGGGCAACATCCTGAGCAAACAGTTCACCACAATAACGGTTGACAGTCACTGGTGCGGGGACGGCATCTGCAATCCTGACGAGAATCCTGAGAGCTGCTGTTTTGACTGCGCGTGCCCGGCCGGCCAATACTGCGACACCCAGAACGCCGGCATCTTCACGCAGGGCGATACCTGCAGGCCCGTTGACCCGGTAACTGTTTCGATTGTCCCGCCTTACCAGACAGAGTTCGACGACTCCATGTTTACCCACGTAATGGGGGTGGACGCATACGTAGAGAACACTCCGTCCGGTGCCGTGCTTGTGCCGAGCTGCTCATTTGCCGGCAGCGACCCTGACATCAAATGCAGTGCGGAATGCTCTGACATTGACAGCGATTCCGGCTATTCGCTGTGCGCAATAACAATACCTTCGATTGACTACAGAAACTCGTCTTATTTTGACGGGGCAAACAACAGGCTTCTGCTGGAGGACAATGCCCTTAACCTGAGCATCGTTTTCAGCAACGGCTCTTTAATGACGAGCAAGCTGTTCTCGTTCGGCATCCCTGACCTGACCATAAACGTGACCTATCATTGTGGCATGGGCGGGTGTGAAGCGGGTTTGGGGGAAACCACAGAGAACTGCTGCATCGACTGCGGATGCCCTGACCCAAACGAGTACTGCTATACCGGCGGCTATCTGGCGGGCCAGTGCCTTGATTCGGAGGAGCTCAACCTGGTTTTTGACGGGACGTTCCCGAGCCCAACCGAATGCACAATAACGCAGCTGGGCGGCGATTGCGTGTTCACGCGCTCGCAGGGCATCAATGCGATTATCATGAACCAGCCCGATGATTTAGAGGTTGTTGCGTCGTGGTATGAGAGCGGGGGCGATACAAAGGACGCGAACTGCATGGAGCCTGACAGGGGCGATTACACGTGCTCTGTGGTGCTTGATGATGTCACAGATTCCACCGAAGGCACCCAGAATCTGGATGCCATGCTCGGGTTCACCGTGTCCTATACCGCAAACGGGACCAAGATAGTAAAGAACCTGACAGCGCCGTTCATTGTTGAAATCAGCCGGGTAAAGAGCGATTACGTGAAGACATGCGAAGAGACCATTGCCGATCTCGATGAGCAGATAGAGGATCTGGAAGACGACATGAAAACCATTGAAACAATACTTTACGTGCTGATTGGCATTACCGTCGTGTGCTGTGTGTGCTGTGTGTGGCCAGCAAACATGGTCTGCGAAAGCCTGTGTAAATACTGTGAGCCGGGACTCTGCATCACTTCGTGTGTTGGCCTTGTACTGCTGCCCATGATGAGCGACCTTGACTCCAAGATAGAGGGCGCGAAGATGACAAGGGACTCCACGTGCGCCACTGACAGTTACGGTGGGCTCAGGGACCACAGTTTCGATTCCTTTGACGACGGCAACCTCTACATGACAATCGCGTTCGCCATAGTATGCTTGTATTGCATGCTTGATTCGCTCGGCAGCAGTCCGGGTGGGGACCAAAACACCGGCTCTAGTCCACGGTTTGAAAGCGGGCCGTCATTTATAGCTTGAAGCAACGTAAGCCATCACAGCATTAAGTAATCGAGCCTTGCGCAAAGAAGCAACCGCAAGGCATGAACCAATGAGTGGTTGGCCTGCTAGCCGAACAGGCTGCTCAGGCCGGCTGCGGCTTCTTCTGCCTTCTTCTCTGCGTCCTCGGGGCTGTCTTCCTTCTTCTTGGCTTCGCCGCCGGCCGCATCTCCGCCCGGTGCTGGTGCAGCCGCTGCCACAGGCATTGCCGCGCTCTTTATGGCATCGTCGATGTCAACGCCGTCGAGGCTTGAGACCAGCGCTTTGATCTGCGCGCTGTCCGGCTGCTCGCCTGCTGACTCTATCACCTTCTTCAGGCCGGCCTCGTCGACAGGCTTGCCCGCGGAATGCAGCAGCAATGCAGCGTACACGTAATTGACCTTCTTTGACGCAGCGGACTTGGCTTCGGTCGCTGGTGCTTCCTTTGGCTCGGGTTCTTCATTAGGTGCTGGCTTGGCCTCTTCCTGCTTTTCAGCCGCTTCGTTTTTCTTTTCTTCTTCTGCCATGGTATCCTCCTTCATTAGATTATGAACATTAGCCCGGCTTGCCTTCCTTGTTTTCCTGTCTTGATTCTTCTTTGGATTCGTCCTTGCTGCTTGCCTCTTTTTTGTTTTCTTCCGGCTCGTACTCCGTTGGTTCTTCTTTCGCGGGTTCTGGCTCCGGGGTCTTCACCATGCCCGCGACCGCGTCTGCCTGGGCGGTCGCCTTTGCCAACACCCGGCCAACGGTGTCTGGCGTTATTATGTCGGCGCTGGTTGCAAGCCCGACGGCTTCTGTGTGGGCCTTTGCCAGCAGGAAGGGCATTGTTTCAGGTGTCGGAAGGTTTATGCTGATCGACAGGTTGAAGCCCGCGCTTGCCGCCTGCTTCAGCCGGTTCTCGTATTCTTCGACCGGCACGAACAGCACGTTTGCCGGATACGTGATGCCCGATTCCCATGCAGCAACCATGTTGAGCCCCACTTCCATGGGTTCTATGCCCAATTTTGCCATTACGCCGGCTACGTCCGCGCTGATTTCCTCACCTTCCTTGACTATTACGGTGTCCTTCATTACGTGTATCTTGTCGCCCTGCACCCCGGCCGGCAGCTTGATTTTCTGGAGCTCGCCTATGACAGGGCCAGGAGGAAGCGGGGTCGGGCCTGCCTTTACAAGTATGTCCTCGGGCGATATGTCGCCCGGTTTTGCCTGTGCCTTTGACTTGGATTTTTCGATTTTTCGGGCCAGCTTGAACGGGCCTGTACTGCTGAGTATTAGCGCGGGCTCGCCCTGAACATGCGCTGTCAGTTCTTTTACGCCTTTTGCATCGCTTTCGGCAAGGGCCCTTGTTATTAGCCGCTTTTTCACCATGTATATGACTGCTTCTCCCCTGAGCTTGTTGCGTATCTCGTGGAGCTGCCTGCCCGGCAGCTTGTGCATATCGATTACCCCTATCACAGGGTATTCCTTCATCTGGGCCTTTACCTTCTGCAGATCCTTCTTCTTCTTTTCGCTTACCATTTGTCCGCCTCGCGTCATTTAATGGAGACCTTCACAGGCCTGCCCATCGTCAGTTTAACCAGCACGGATTTTATGTTGTTCTTGCCCTTGGGCAGCCTTTCCTTGACGAAATTGTAAACCGCCCTGGCGTTGTCCGCTATGTCCTGGTCTCCCATATTTTCCGCACCAATTCTGGCATATATCACCGGGTTTTCCTTGAGGGAAATGCTTATCATGCGCCTTGAGGCCTTAAGCAGGGGCTCTATATTGCCCTTGGGGGGTATTGGCTTGGGCACTTTGCCTCTGGGACCTAGCACGGTGCCGAGGCTCTTGCCTATGGATGGCATGAGCGGCGCCTCGCCGAAAAAGAAGTCGTGCTCGTTGGCTATCTTCTTCATTTTTTTCTTGTTCTTCGAGAGGGACTCTATCTCTGATTTGGGAATGACCAGATCCGCGAATTTCCTGGCTTCATCGGCCATCAAATCCGCGAAAACAGCGATTTTTGGCTCTTTGCCCCTGCCTTTGGGCAGAACCATCTCCCCCCTGAACCTGTTCTCGGGCTTCTTGAGGTCAAGTCCTTTCAGGTTGATAATGAAATCCCAGGTCTGCTCGAACTTGCGCTGCTTCGAGTTCTCCCTTGCGAGCTTTATGCCGTCAGCAATTGAAAGTATGTTGCCATCGGCTTTGGTTTCTTCCTTCGGTTTTGGTGCACCAGCTTCCCCGGAATCCTTTTCCGCTGAGCCTTCCTTGGGCTGTTCCTGGTCGGTTTCCTTATCCGTAACCGGGTCTTCCGCAGCTTCTTTTTTCACCATGCTAGCCTCCTACCGAAGTAGTCAGACGCCTGTTGGTTGAAACAGTAATCATTTCTTTGCTTTGGTTGCTTTTAAAGTTTTTTTGCTTGCTGGAGATGCTTTTACGCGTATTTTTCTCAGCTTTTCCGACATCCTGTCGGTCCTTTCTTTTATCTTCCCTATTTTCTTGATTTCCTTTCCGGTATCCTTCGAGAAGGTGTCGTGCCTCTTCGAAACCTCGACTATGGCCTTTGTGACGTCGTTCAGCTTGTTCTCCAACTGTATCAGCTTTTTTGCCAGGGAATCGTATTTTTCCTCAACAGTGCTCTCGATTTCGTTCCTTCTGCTGTCGAGCCTGAGAAACCTGTGCTCGTGCTTTTCCTTGATTTTCCTTGTGAACAGGTTTCCCGCATCCATCTGGTGGGAAAGGTATCTGATGTTGTCTTTGATGTCTTCGTGCTTTTCGCTTATTTCCTTGCTCGTCAGCTCCTCGCCAAGCTTGAACACGCCGATTGCTATCACAAAAAAGCCCAGCACCAGGTCTAGGTACAGCACCCTGATGGCAAACCCTGCTATCACGAGCGCTCCCATGATTATGAACAAAACCCAGAATGCGTTATTCCAGTGTGCCATGTTTTGTTAGTATGCAGTAAACAATTTAAACCTTTGCATGAGAATGGAACGATTAAATCATGCTATTCCTTCTTGTCTGTCTTGCCTTTTTCTTGGGGTGGCTTGACGGCTTGGGTTGGTTGGATTAAGCCGTCTTTTCTTGGGGTGGCTTGACGGCTTGGGTTGGTTGGATTAAGCCGTCTTTTCTTGGGGTGGCTTGACGGCTTGGGTTGGTTGGATTAAGCCGTCTTTTCTTCCGTTGGTTTACCTGCCTCCGGCTTGGCTTCTGGTTTGCTTGCCTCGTCGGCCGGCGCTTTTGCGCCACCGGCTTCTGCTGCTGCGTGAGCAGCCTCCTTTGCTGCAAGCTCCTCTTCCTTTGCCTTTTCTATTTCGTCGTATTTCTTCTTTTCCTCGTCGGTTACAGCGCCCTCGCCGATGGTCACTCCCATGCTCCGTGCAGTGCCTCTGACCTGGCTCAAGGCATTCTCGTCGTCAGTGCCGAACTTCGTCCTTGCAATCCTCTTGGCCTGCTCGTCCGACATGTCAGCAACCCTGGTAAGACCGGGCTCTTTGGCGCCCTTCTCAAGGTTCATTTCTTTCTTGATCAGCGCCGAAACAGGGGGTGTTCCAACCGTAACCTCGAATTCCTTCGTTTCGGTGTCAACAACCACTTTAACAGGAACCTGCATGCCGGCCATTTCTTTCGTCTTTTCGTTTATCTTGTCGACGACTGACTGCACGTTGATTTTTAGCGGTGCGATGCTGGGTCCAAGCGGCGGGGCGGCTGTTGCTTTCCCGCCTTCAACCATGACTTCAACCGTTTCTTTTACCATTGTTTCACTCCTTTTCAACGTCCTCCAGGTCTTCAAGCCTTTTTTTCTTCTTTGCTTTCTCCTCTCTCTCAAGCTCTTCAAGTATGCCGCCCTTTAGATCGTCATCGTGCTCTTCATCAGCAGACTCCTCTGCTGATGGATGCTCTGGTGTTTCAGCCGGTTCTGGCCTGGGTTCGGCTGGAGGCTGCTCCGGGGTTTCATCGCTTTCTGGGCCGGCTTCGGCCGGCTCTGCTATGGGCTCTTTGGTTTTGCCGGGGGCGGGCTTCCTTGCCTCATCCCTTTCCTTCAGAGCCTTGAGATCGAATGCCGATTTCTCTTCTCCGGGTTTTTCTGGTTCAATGTCCGCGGCTTCTTCCGGCTCTGCCGCCGTCTGCTGCGGTTTTGGCCCTTCGGTTTCAATATCATCTGACTTGGCTTTTTTGATTATCTTTATGAACTCTGTTGCAATAGTGACGGGTATTGGTATGGATGCCTCCAGCAGTTCTATCGTGACCTCGTCCTTTACCTTGTCTATCCTCTTTATTTCGCCGCGCTCGCCCCTGAACGGGCCTCCGATGATTTCCACAGTGTCCCCTTCCGACACCCTTATTATCGCCTTCTTTTTCTCAAGGAAATGCTGTATTTCCTCCATGCGTACGGGCTTCTCTATAAGGCCTTTGGCATGCATCAGGCCGTGCATTGATTTTTGTATGGCGCCCAGGCTGCCTTCGACGAAAACATATCCCTTGATTTCGGCTGGATGAAATATGGATTTTACGTCCGTCCTCTCGCTTTTGACGTTGGACTCAAGCATGTCTATTACAACGTCTTCTCTTCCTGAAGTTGTTCTTATGGTGTATATGGGCATGGTATCTTCCTTATATCCCGGACAACACGAAAGCCAAGAAAATCACAAAGCCAATGATGCCAATGATGAATATTCCCAAGGCTGACATTTTGCCCGTTGTTACGAATTCGTCTTTGTTGGGTTTCCTCGCTACGTGTAGTACCCTCATATATCTTCGAAAAGTCTCCTTGAGGTTCATGTGTTCTTTGCTCCTCTTGAATCTCGTGTGAAACCGTGCGATTACTTATACCTTTTTTTCATCAATGCTATTTAAATAGTTTCGGATTGGTGCTTAAAAGGGTGCAACCCGTTTCTAGGCCCGGATTTTGGCCAGATTACTGCCGATGATCTTGTCGGTCATCGCCAGTATCTCTTCCTTGTAACCCATTTCAGGTGCCGGGTTAAGTAGGAACACCTTCTTGTCGTTTACGTGGGCGAAACCCATTTCCATAAGCGTGTTACCGCCTATGTAGTTCTTTACGCCGTTCTTGTCGAAATTTAGTACCAGTATCGCGTCGCTCTTTGTTATGGCGTCATAGTACCATTTGATGAAGCCATATTCCCTCTTGACCTTGTGATGCTCTTTTTTCACGCGCTTCACCCATTCGGGTGCCCTGCCGGCTGCCCATTCATCATAACCTGAATGTATTATTGCTTCGTGTCCCATTCCCTTAGTTTGTCCCTGTATTCAACCATCTGCTTCCTGAAGGCTGAACTGGCGCAGATGACTATTTTCATAAGGTCAAATCTCCCTCTTTATCAGGAAATCGGCAAGTGCTTTCAGCCTCTGTTTCGCCTTTGAATCGGGTATGGTTGGCTCAACCTCCTTCCATGCACCTGACACCAGTTCGGCTGCCTTTTTGCGCGCATAGTCAACTGAGCCTTTCTTTGCCAGGATCCCCAGTGCCTCCTTTATCAGGGCCTTGTCCCTGGTGTGCATGCCGAGTATTTCAAGTAGCCGTTTCCTGTCGTTTTCATCCGCGTTTTTCAGCGCGTGTATCACTATCAGCGTCCGCTTTCCTTCCGTGATGTCGTCGCCGTATCCTTTCTTGTCCTGGAATTCAGAGCCGTTTGCGCTCAGTATGTCGTCCTGTATCTGGAATCCTATCCCGACCATCTCTGCGAACTTGCCCAGCTTTTCGACCTGCTCTTCGCTTGCGCCGGAAAGCACTGCCGCAAGCTTTGCTGCCATGCGCGTGAGGCATCCCGTCTTGTACGCGCACATCTGCATGTATTCCGCTTCTCCGATGCTTTCTTGCTTGCCCTTGTGCCAGTATATGTCCATGGCCTGCCCTGCATGTATGTTTATCATTTCCTGCGCAAAAACGTGCCACGCCTCAAGCAGAGTCTTGTCATCAAAACCATCCCGGTGATTCATGAAAACCAGCAACGGCACGAAATACATGAAGTTGCCGGTGTTTATCGCGATGTCCTCGCCGAATAGCTTGTGCGTGCAGGGCCTGCCCCTGCGCAATTCGCCAAGGTCTTCAATGTCATCTATCATTATGCTGCCTTCGTGGGCGAATTCGACGACGACGGCAAAATCCTTAATTTTTTCCAGGTCACCGCCAAGGGCCTCTGCCGTGAGCATGAACAGCGCCGGCCTGATGCGTTTGCCCCCTCTGTCAAAGAAATCCCATACGGGCACAGAAAGGGCGTTTGTCAATGCGTTTTCGTCGTATTTGTGCCTGGGCCTGCCGAATATACTCTCCAATACCGGGCCGGCGAGCTTGCGCGGAAGGTATTTCTCCAGCATCTTGTCGATTTCGGGCTTCTTCTCTTTCAGGAATTCTGTTATGTCATTGTTCATGGTATCGCACCACTATTGCTTGGCGGCTTGGGTGGGTTGTATTGGGCCGTCTGTCTTTCTTGCTGTTTTCTTCTTATAGTTGATTCTTATTCTTTTAAGTGTTATTGCGCCTTGTGCCGTATTGTCACGCAATGTTTTTTAAGCATGACGAACAAGAATATTATATGGTAATCAAGAGGATAGGTACGGGCATTCCCGGACTCGACGGCCTTATTGAAGGCGGGTTTGTGCAGGGTTCCGTAAACATGGTTACTGGCTCCACGGGTACGGGGAAAACGCTGTTCGGTACGCAATTTCTATGGTACGGGCTGCAAAAAGGCGAGACCGGCGTTTACATAACGATGGAAGAAGATCCGGTAGACATAAAGGAGGATGTATCTGCTTTTGGATGGGATTTCGAGAAGTATGAGAAAAAGGGGCTTTGCAAGATAATATACCACGACCCCGCACAGGTAAACAATCTTCCTTCTGTGATGATGGAGGAGATATCAAAAATAAAGGCCAACCGGCTGATAATAGACTCCACTTCTGTTCTGGGGCTTAACATAGAAAAGCCGTCTCAGATCAGAAGGAGGCTGTTCGGTGTCATGAGCGCCTTGAAAACACATGACGGTTGCACCGCTCTTGTGCTTACAGAGGTTCCAGAAGACAGCAAGGCGCTGTCGCGCTGGGGGGTGGAGGAATTCGTGGTTGACAGCGTGCTGGTTCTGAATTACCTGGGAATAGGGGAGGCATACAACCGCTCTTTGATGATAAGAAAAATGAGAAGAACCAACCACGGCAAGGATATTTATCCGTTTGAGATAGCGAAAAAAGGAATAATTGTCAAAAAGCCTGATGTTTGATTGTTACTGGTTTTCATAATGGTGTTTTTGCGTGCTGGGTTATCTTTGTTCTCCATGCTTCAAGTTCTTTCAGGTTATCTGAGCCGGCCTTGCTAATCTTGCATTCCCCGTTTTGAAAAAACGTCAGGAATATCTCGCGTTCCGGGCAGCAGTATATCGACTTCACGTGCTTTCCCCTCTTCGGTATCTTAACGAACCCGTGCTCTTTCAAGAATTTCTTCATTTCGCTCAACCCCCGACAAATAGATATTCCAGCATCTGAAATAAATATGTTTCGGTCGTGTGCCCAAACAAAGAGCCCTGACCAGCATATTATAATTTATATGCCAGTCAACAATAACTGCTAATACGAAATCTCACTTGATTTTTGTCGTTGCTGCAATCACCCTGTCGTGGGCCGCGTTTTACTCTGGCATCATTGATGTTTTCTGGGTGCGCGTGTTGGGGGTTTTGCTCGGTTTCTTCGGTTTCCTCCTGGTTTTCATGCTTCCGGATCAGTTGATGGATGGCATAAAGTCTTTTGGCGTGGATCTGGTCGTAATAGCGGCCGGTCTTTTGATTATGTGGGTCTAGGAAGCCCGTTCAAGCACGCCAGATTTGTTTAAAAACCCGAAAAACAATATATTATGAATTGGCTGTCAAGGTGATCGGTATGGTGAAGGTAAAGAACATCATGAAAAGGAACGTCATAACAGTGGACCCGGATCTTATGGTATCGGACGTTGCAAAGATAATGACCAACAACAGGATAGGTTCTGTGATTGTCCTGAACAGCAAGATGAAGCCCGTTGACATAGTGACTGATGACGATATTGTTGGGCTGATAGCCACAGGGAAGAATCCCAAAAACGTCAAGATAAAGGACATACCCACCAAAAGGAAGCTCATAATCGCGTCTCCGGATGATGACGTGTTGAGGGTCACCAAAAGGATGATAAAAACCGGTGTTAAGCGGCTGCCTGTTATAAAGGACGGCAAGCTACAGGGAATCGTTTCTGACAAAGAGGTGCTTTTAACTGCGCCCGAGCTTCTTGAGATAATGTCAGAGAAGCTCAGGGCCAGGATAGAGGGCGTTGCCCAGCCAGACCAGGAGATATCCGGTATATGTGAACGGTGCGAATCCTATTCGGACGAGCTGAAATCCGTGGGTGGTCGGTGGCTCTGCGAAGACTGCAGGCAGGATTAGCATCTCAGTATGCATATGTTGATTCAACTTCCCCAAGGCTGTTTTTGAGTGTTGCGTTGTCTCCGTCGTTGTTCCATACAGGGCTTCCCCGGTTCCAGAAAAGGTCTGTTGAGTTGTCAGTGCCGTGTTCTGTGTGAACAAAAACAGATGATGACGCGTCCAGGACAAAAACAGGGAATTGATAGGCATGGTTTGCAATGTCAGAGAGTTTCCAGCCGGTCATATTAACGTGCGCGGAGCCCAGGTTGGATATCTCCACCAGCTCTTGGTAAGGCTCTATGAAAGTTATCGATATGTCGGTGTCTTGTTCCGGTGGCTCTTGGGGCTGTTCGTTGGGGGCTTCACAGTCAGCCGGGCAATTCGTGTGGTTTTCATGCGGGTCTGTGGTGTTTTCGCATTCGCCGTTGCCGCAGCAGGGCACTATTACCTCTTGGTAACATTCTCTTAGCGTGAAATCGAACAGGTCTTCTGTGCAGCCGTTACCGTCGTTGCAGTCAGGACAGTCGACTGATTCCGGATACTCACCGCTTTCGCATATGCCATTTCCGTCGCAGGGGATGATTATGTCGCAGGAGCAGTCCTCAATGTTTTCGTATTCGCATTTCCCGCAGGAAAGCTTGCATTCTTCTTCGGCGCTTTCGTGGCCCGTGCAGTCCGGTACGCATTCTTCGCAGGCACCGCCAAGGCACTCATTGCTGCAAGAGGCTTCATACCCGTCAAGGCACGTCTCTACAGAATCCTCACATGTTATGCCGGCGCACGTGTCGTGCCCGGAACAGTCAGGTATGCAGACCGAACAGAACCCGCCTTCGCATGTGTTATTGCATCTCGCCTTGAATCCGTCTTCGCAGCTTGTAACAGAATTGGGGCATGCAAGATCCTCACAAGGATATGTTTCTTCTTCCTTTTCCTGCATCTCGTCCGCGCTGGTTTCTGGCTCTGGTTCTGTTACGACGGTTTTGTTGGGCATTTCCTCCAATAACAAAGTGTTCTCGGGTAGTGCCTGGCTCGTGGGGTTTGCTTGTTTTTCTGATGATGTGTTTATTATGCTTCCCGTCTGGGCGCAACCAGAAATAAAAATTATTATGATCAGCATTAATAAAGGGAACAGGGATTTAATCAACATATGTTAAACTTTAAAGCAATATATTAAATATCTTTAGCAACAAACAAACCTGTATGCGCCCCGGTAGCTCAGCTGGATGTTTGGCGGCGAATGCCGCCCGGCCAGCAGTAGAGCGGCACAAACATGACTGGCGGCCCGCTTAAGTGCCGCCGGTTGTTTGCCGGGCCTCCTAAGGTGAAGGTCGTGCGTTCGAAAGTGACATGGCTGCCCGAAAGCGTGCCGTGTTTTCAGGGATTCGCACCCGGGGCATCCAAACATTCTTGGTCTGATCCTCAGAGGACTATGAAATCGGAAAACGTGTATTTTGCTACCGGATAAAAATAAAACATTTAAATCTAACTTGCCCAAAGATTTAAAGGACTTCGGATAAATAATAAGGCAAACAAACCGGATTGGCGGAAAAATCGGTTCATCCGGGAGGCGCCAAAGGCGTTATGATTGTTATGGGACGCATTGTAACATTAAGTTCCGGTAAGGGTGGTGTGGGGAAAACCGTTACAACAGTCAATTTAGCCGCTGCTTTGGCGAAGTTCAACAAAAACGTAATAACCATTGACGCCAACCTTACTACATCAAATCTCGGGCTTCATCTCGGCATCCCCCTTTATCCTGTGACGCTGCAGGATGTCATAAGGGGCAAGGCGAAAATTCAGGATGCTACGTATTTTCATCCGGCCGGATTCAGAATAATACCCGCAGACGTGTCTTTATCAAAGCTCATGCTGCCGGAAGCATCCGATCTGCTTAATATCTTTTACAAGGTTGCCGAAGATGCCGATTTCGTACTGATTGATTCCGCGGCCGGACTGGGCAAGGAGGCAGTATCTTCCATAGAGGCAGCTGATGAGATGATAACCGTCACAAATCCCGAGCTGTCTGCGCTGACGGACGCGCTTAAGCTCGGCAAGATGGCAGAAAGGCTTGAAACAAATAACCTGGGTATTGTTCTGAACAGGGTAAGAAACGAAAGGCATGAATTTTCCAGAAAATCAGTAGAGGATTTTTTGGAACTGCCTTTGTTGGGTCATGTGCATGAGGACAGGAACGTGAGAAAGGCAATAGCCAACAAACAGCCGGTTGTAAATTATTCGCCGTATTCCAGGTCATCAAACCAGTTCAAGAGCATAGCTGCAAGGCTTATAGGAGAAGAATACACCCCGCGCTCGTTCCTTGCGCACAGGCTTTTCGGCTGGCTTAAATAGAACGGCTTTCTTTCATCGCTTATCCAGCAATTTTTCCAGGTCCAGCTCAAAAGCCGCTACCGGCTTCTCAAGACCCCAGTTATTCAGCACGGCCGGGTTTATTTCCCCTACAACGCCCAGGTCCCTGCCGGAAACAACGGCTGCGGCTGCCCTGCCCTGTATGAAGCTTGAATGCGTCATTGTTTTGAGCTGGTATTTCACTCCGAGCGAGGAAAGCAACCCGTCCATGATGCTTGTTATGTCTTCATAACCAACGACCGTGCTGCTCACGGCGCAGGCCAGTTTTCTTGTGTCCTTTGTTTTTGTTTCCTGTGTTGAGTCAGGAAGTATCGCGTTACCCATCTCGAAAACCTTCTGGGGGTATTCAACGTGCTTGTTGCTTGATAAAAATTCCATCAGGCCCGGAAGCAGCCATGTTCTGAAAACAGACCAATTAACCGAGATGAAATTCTCTATTTCCACTGCGCGCTCCTCTTTCATGTTCATCTTTCTGAAGATGTTGTTCTTGTTGGTCAGCATGTATGAAAGCACTTCCTGAAGGCCCATGCCAGTCATGATCCCGGCTATCTTCCTTGAAGAAAATTCTGTTTCAAGCTCTTTGCCGGTTGTGGCAAGCTGTGGTGGCGCAGGTTCGATGTTTTCGTAGCCATACGATATGGTTATGTCCTCAGCCACGTCTCTCCAGTGCATTATGTCCTGCCTGTACGCCGGATAAAGTACGTCTATTTTGTTGCCACTGATCCTTGCCGAATATCTTGCCTGCTCCAGCAGGTTTACCATCTGTTTCGGCGTCAGTTTCAGGCCGAGCAGCCTGCTGACGTCTGATGGTTTGACCGAGAATCGCCTGGGACTAAGGTCGGGTGTTGTTATGGTTTTGTTAATCGGGTTCCCCTTTGCGTAAACCACCCTGACGCCCTCTACTTTTCCGCCACGGTCGGCGAGCGCAGTTATCAGCACGTTGAGCGCGGACTTGTTCCATTCGAGGTTGAAGCCTGAACATTCGATGAACACGTCCTTTGTATCTGCCGTGACCTTGCCGGTGTGGTTTGAGTTTATTATCGGCGGCATGGACAAAACTTCTCCTGCGGAGTCGATGAATATCGGGTATTCTGGGCAGCCATCGAGCAGGTGCTTGTATTCCTTGCCTTTGGGGTGCTGCTCAAGTATTTGTTTTGGTGTCAGTGGTTTTTCGAACTCCAGCGGCACGAACCTGATACCTTCGGGCTTTACGGTCGTGTACCTGATGGGGCCCTTTATCTTGTGGAAGTCATAAACACCTATTGCAACTTCATGCCTCTTTTTACCGAACGTCTCTGAAATCTTTTCCTGCAGCTGTATCATTTGCGAAAGGGTGTTATCGTCGATGTTCAGCCCCCGCACAACCGCGCAGACGGTATAAGGCCTGACGTTCCTGACTTTTGGATCAACCCTGACCGTAAGCGTTGGTTTCTTTACCCTGTACTCAGGAATTCCCGGCTTTCCGTATCTCCCGGCGATTTCCCTTGCTATTCCCTCTGCCGACCAGAGGTCGGGCCGGTTGGTGTCTTTTATGTCTATTTTCAGCACATCACCGTCAAGGCTTTCAATCTCTCCCTTGGCGTACAGTATTGCCTTTTCGCGCAACTCGTCCAGCGGCACGTGCCTCCCTATCAGCGTCTGCAGGTCGTCATAATCGATTTCTATTGTTGGCATCCTTTCACCTCATCAAAACACTAATGTTTCTCAACCAGTCCAAGTTTTTACTGAACAGTTCCCTGATATCGTTAATGTTAAGTTTCATCATTGCTAACCTGTCAATGCCGAAACCCCATGCCATAACTGGCTCGCTTACCCCAAGGGGTTTTGTGAGCTCTTCCCTGAACATGCCAGCACCGGCAACCTCAAACCACCCCATGTCAGGGTGCTTCGCTGACACCTCGACTGACATCTCTGTGAACGGGAAGTAATCCGGCCTGAACCTGACCTTATCAAACCCGGTGGTTTCGGTCACGAATTCTTTCAGAAGCCCCAAGAGGTTTCTAAAATTCAGTTCGTGGTCTATAACAATGCCTCCCATCTGGTTGAACTCGACCCCATGGGTTGCGTCTATTATGTCAGGCCTGAAGCACCTTACTATCTGGAAGTATTTCCCGGGCACTTTCAGTTCCTTTGACACGAGCGTTACCGGTGACAGGGCCGTATCATGGGCTATGGGCATGAGTCTTGCCGCCTTTTTCTCATCCCATCTGTAGCCCCACCCAGTCGAGCCTGTCTTCCACCCGTTTTCGTGTGTTGCTTTAACCTGCTTCACTATCCTGGAATCGGGTAGTTTTCCTTCCTTGGGATATTTTAACGAATAAGTCTGTGCCCAGTCCCTTGATGGATGATTCTGGGCCTGGTACAACGCATCGAAATTCCAGAACTCTGTTATTATTGATTGCCCGCGGACTTCCTCGAACCCCATGTAAAACAACTTTGATCGCATGATATCAAGGAACTGGTTGTACGGCTGGCGCTTTCCAGCATATATTTTGTTTCCTGTGGCTGTCGCGTTGTATGCCTTGATCTTTACCTTTTTCCACAATCCTGTCTTGATCAGCTCCGGTGTCAGGTTTGTTATTTCCTTTCCCACAAGTTTCTGCGCTTTCTTGACTATGTCTTCGCGTTCCTCTTTTACAAGCTTTCTCTTTATCAGTGTCTGCAGCGTTTTCTTGTCAGGGAGTTCGTTCCTTGACATGAGCTCCAGCCCGCCCTGCTCCGGGGGTTTCCCGGGCCTTTTTACCAGAATTATCTTGCCCCTCTCAAGCTTTACCCATCCGTTCTTCTTTGACCACGAAAGCGCTATGTTGAAGTTGTCGATCATTGACTTTGCCTTTTCGACGCTCAGCGGCTTTTCCAAGGCCCTGATCAGATTGACCTCAGGCAGTCCTTTCTCAAGGTATTGCCTGCCCTCGTCAGTTAGCTTGTACATAGATGACACCTTATAGTCTAATAATTGTCGCAGGTGATTTATAAGAAGTGTATCCGTAATCCGCATGCACGGCTACCAGTTGCTGAACTCCAGTTCCGACCGGTTGTGAAGCTTGTCAGAAACCCCGGAAAAGATTCCCCTGGCGTATGCAAGGGTCACTATGGGCATGAAGAAAAGCACAAAAGGGAGTATTGTGGTTGTGAAGCCCGTTCTTGCGGCCGTTGATGTCGCCATTGCATGACTGCCCAGAATCGCGCCCAGAACGGACACCAAAGCTATAAGCGAAACGATGATATAAGACGTTATGCCCTGAACCACGAAATATGCGAGCATCATTGTTATCGGAGCCAGTGTCAACGGATTATGGAAAATCAGTGTCCCAACAACCGCCAGCATCAGAAGGAATTGTGGATAAAAACAGACGAGTGCCTGCGGAGAAATCATATAGGGTTTCCTGTGGTTCAGCGCGCAATAGAAAATGCCTTTTCCGTATCTTTTTTTCGCGCTGAGCAGCGAGGACCAGTTCTCGGGTTCCTTTATGCTCACCAGGGCCTTGGGTTCATATTTTATCGTGTAACCGGATTTTATGACCTTGGCAGTGAAATCCCCGTCTTCAAGAAGTGTTTGCGAGAAGCCCCCGGCATCATCAAACGCCTGCCTGTTGATAAGAAGGCAGGAGCCCCTTATTGAAAGTATGCTACCAAGATTCATCTGTATCTTCAGCAGATTCTGGTGAAGCTTTTGCTCCATGTCAGACAGCCGCGCAATGAAATTGTTTTTGTTGCAGGCCGTGTATTTCGGGGCCACTATGCCGACCATTTCTCCGCTGTCCTCATTCATGTCGTATGACTTCATGAGTGTCGTCAGCGTGCCCCGCTTAAGCATGGTGTCCGCATCCAGTATGAGCAGCAGGCTTCCATTACTGGCCTCGGCACCCACGTTGAGTGCCGCACCCTTTCCAAGCCTTTTTGAATTCTGTATGACCTTTGCACCGTATTTTTTTGCTATTTCGGGTGTTCTGTCGTCATAATCATTGATCACGATTATTTCTTTGTTCGGGTAATCCTGTTTTTGCACTGATTCAAGCGTTTTGGATATGCTCTTTTCTGATTTGTATGTGGGTACGAGTATTGATATCAGCGGGTGGTAAGAAAGCGGCTTAAGCTTTCTGCTTTTAATCGTATTGTCAAACCTGTGCGACAGCCCCATGAAACCAAGAGTCACTGCTATTAGCAGAACGAACGTTATGCTCCATAGCATAATATAAATTTTGTTCCCAATACGCTTATATAGTTTATGTCGAAGGTAAATGATTGTAGGTTGTTATTATGAGGGTAGGCATATTCACCGAGAGCTTCCTTCCGCAGGTCAACGGCGTCGTAACAGCTGTTTGCGCTTCGGCTCGCGTGCTGTCCAGGAAGCATGAAGTGAAGATATTCACCGTAGGTTCTGGTCCTGACCTGGCGGCCGGCTGCAGCGTTCACAGGTTCAGGGGCATGAAACTGCCAACGTACAATGATTACAGGTTCTTTGTACCCAGCAGAAACGTGTGGAAAAAGCTTTCGGGTGTGAGGCTGGATGTCGTTCATGTCAGAAGTTCTGTCGGGTTTGGTTTGGTTGCGCTCAGGTTCGCGAGGAACAGGGGCATTCCCATAGTCGGAACCCTTGATACGCCAATATCGGATTATGTGCATTACGTGCCGCTGCTGGGAAAGATAAAACCTGCCAGGAAGATGCTTTCCAGCACCGCGCTGAAATATATGGTATGGTTCTACAATCATTGCAACGCCGTAATAGTTCCCAGCAAGGCAACCGGGGAATGGCTGAAGGAAATCGGATGCAAGAGTGATATCATGGTCCTTAGCAATGGGGTCGATACCGGATTATTCAGCCCGAAAAAGAGAAGCGCCGCACTCAGAAAGCGGTTTTGCTCCGATTCGGTGCCGATGCTGCTTCATGTCGGAAGGATGACCAAAGAAAAATCTGTCAGCGTACTCATCAAGGCCGCGAACGCGATGAAAGAGGACGGGATTGAATTCGTGCTGATCATCGCGGGCAAGGGTCCGGAGCTTGACAGGCTCAAGCGTATGGCAAAGCTTCTCGGTGTTGATGATTGCGTGCGTTTTGTGGGTTTCGTGCCTGATATGGACCTGCAGAAATACTATGCGAGCGCCGATGTTTTCATAACTGCTTCACCTGTGGAAACAGAAGGTATTGTTGTGCTGGAGGCCATGGCGTCGGGGCTTCCGGTGATAGGTGCCGGGGCCGGGGCCATACCGGAAATCGTTGAGGACGGCGTTAACGGGCTTGTCTTCAACCCAAACGATCACATGGGTCTTTTAAAAGCAATCTCAAAAATCATGGATAAAGGGCAGAGAAGGCGCATGGCAGCGAATGCTCTAAGGGTTTCAAAGACGTATTCGATTGAAAGGACTGCCAAGGAGTTGGAGCGTATTTACATAAATCTGCGGAAGCATCCGGACGTTAATGATTAATAAAACTATCCTGCAAAATTATTCTCATGGCTTATTCAGACTGGTCAAGTATATGGAACAGCATCGGCACTGCGGATTTCAAGTATGGCAGGGAACCTTACGTATGGAAATACTATGAAAAGCTGCTGCCTGGCTGTAATTTCAAGGGCAAGAGGGTGCTGGAATTCGGATGCGGCACAGGAATAAACACGGCCATAATGGCACTCCGCGGCGCAAAGGTGACTTTTGTTGACTATTCTAAAGATGCGCTGGATCTTGTGAGAAGGAATCTCGAACGGCTTGGTATTGATGCAGAGCTTATCCAGCAGGACGTATTCGATTTCAGTGAAAAGAACAAATACGATATTGTTCATTCAGAGGGACTTGTTGAGCATTTCCTGCCGCCGAAGAGGCAGGATATGGTGGATATACATGCTCGTGCAGCCAAGAATGGCGGCAAGGTCCTTATAATAATTCCTCATCTGAAAAACCCCCCTTACAGGATCGGCAAAAAGCTGGCAAGTTCGCTGGGCTGCTGGATATACGGCAGCGAATATCCTTACACGAGGAACGAATTGGTAAAGCGGATGCGCATGGCCGGCCTGAGGCCGGGAAACGTTATTGGCGGCGAGTTCTTTTTTTCCCTGTTCTGGCTTTTCACCCCGATAGCTCTGAGATCCAGCAGGATGTTGAGGAAAGGCATAGTGAATCCCGCACGTCCGTGGTGGGTTAGGCTGAATTATGCAAATTACTTCGCGAATCGCTGGGGAAGGGTTATTGGCTGTGTTGGTGAGAAGTAGTATCCTTGTTCTGTTTACGGTTAATCTTCCTCAAAACCTTTTTCATCCTGGCTCTCAGCCCTGCTCCGCGCAGACCTACCACATTGCCGCTGCACACGGTTCTTCCTGCGCGTATGGCAGAATAGACATCTGTTTCGTCTGGTTTGGATTTGTCGGTTTCGATTATCGTGTAGCAAGCCCCTATGTATTGCGGTATGTGGGCATCCGAGCCGGCAACCATTGGCAGTCTGTGTGATTCAGCGAAATCGCGGGCCTTTTTGTTGAAACGCTTCCATATGGACTTGGAGTTAAGCACCTCAACAGCATCTATATACGCGTGTATCTGCCGGATTTTCCTGCACAATCCCTGTCTTATGGGATCGAAAGGATGCGGAACGACTATGAAGCCTCCGTGTTTTTTTGCCATTTCGCATGTATCAACAGGTGGTTGTTTTTTCGGCAGGTTTTCCTCCAGGCCAAAAACTATTATCTCACCTGACTTTGTCCGCACTTCCTGACCAATAAGCACAATAAGCCCGGGATGCTCCTTTGCCGCCAGCTTTCTCGTCTCAAGCGCTCCCATCGTGGTGTTGTGGTCTGTGACGCCGACAACATCCAGTCCTTTGGTGCGTGCCTGTTCAATGACATCCCAGGCGGATATGTCGCTGTCCCCCGAGCGCGCTGTATGAATGTGCAGGTCCGCCTTTAATGCTCGCATGCGCTTTCCTGGCCCCCTGGGTTTCCCGCTCATAAACTATATTTAAAATCATAACTAAATATAGCTATATGGCTGAATCGGCCGATATCATCGAAATGGCGAAGAGGAGGGGGTTCTTCTGGCAGAGCTCGCTTGTTCATGGGGGCATTGCCGGCTTCTACGAATACGCTCATTTGGGAGCTCTGCTCAAGCGCAAATGGGAAAATGAGTGGAGACGCTTTTTTCTTGGCCTGGATGACAACTTCTACGAGATAATGACGTCGGTCATAATGCCCGAGTCGGTCTTCAGGGCGTCCGGCCACCTCAAACATTTCGTGGACCCTATCGTGAAGTGCGCTAAGTGCGGCAACAGGGAACGTGCTGATCACATACTCGAGGAAGAGCTGAAGGAGAATTTTGAAGGCCTGGATCCGGAAGAGATGACGAAGCTCATACGTAAGCACGGCATCAAATGCCAAAAATGTAGGGGCCAGCTCGAAAGCACTGACGTATTCAACATGCTCTTCCCTGTTGATGTGGGCGCAGGCAAGGACGTTCAAAAGGCATACCTGACAGGTGAGACAGCGCAGGGAGCGTATGTCAATTTCAAGCTAGAATTCGAGTCCCTGAGGAGGAGGCTGCCCATGGGCCTTGCCGTGATAGGCAAGGCGTTCAGGAATGAGATTGCGCCAAGGAACGCGCTCATACGCATGCGCGAGTTCACCCAGGCGGAGCTGCAGATATTTTTTGATCCTGAAAATATAAAAGAACACCCGAGGTTCAGGGAAATAGCCAGATACAAGCTGAGGTTGCTTCCCATAAACAAGAGGAAGTCGGGCGGTGTTGCCGCTGTTTCCTGCGATGACGCTGTCAGGAAGCTTAAGCTGCCCAAGTTTTATGTCTATCACATGGCAAGGATACAACAATTCTATCTCGATCTTCTCGGGCTGCCGGCCGACAAATTCAGGTTCAGGCAGTTGTCTGATGAGGAAAAGGCGTTTTACAACAAATACCACTGGGATATAGAGCTGGATCTGCCTAGCCTGGGTGGCTGGAAGGAATGTGCTGGCTGCCATTACAGGACTGATCACGATCTTAGGGGTCACCAGGAAGTTTCCGGGGAGAACATGGTAGTGGATGCCGACGGCAAGAAGGTTCTGCCACACGTCCTTGAGCTTAGTTTCGGTGTTGACAGGAACGTGTACGCGCTTTTCGAGCTTGCTTACACCGAAGAGCGGCAGAAAGGGCAGGAGCGCACTGTGCTGAAATTCCCTCGCCGCGTTTCTCCTTTTGATGCCGGCGTTTTCCCGCTCGTGAAAAAAGGCGGGCTGCCGAGACTGGCAAGGGAAATACAGCGCAGCCTACAGGATGCCGGGTTTGTTGTCTTCTATGATGAATCAGGCAGCATAGGCCGCAGATATCGCCGCATAGACGAGATAGGGGTGGCGGCCGGCATAACGGTTGATTATGATTCGCTGAAGAAAAAGGATGTCACGCTGCGCGACCGGGATTCAATGGGTCAAATCAGGGTGAAGATAAAGGATTTGCCGGCTGCGTTGAAAAGCTTCTTGGGTGGCGGGGATCTGTCGAAGCTTGGCAAAAAGATTTAGCGGTTCCTAATTGGCTCGTTTTTTGTTGATCATCTCCTGCATCAGGTCTCCGTATTTGCGTTCCTCAACAACCAGATCCGGGGATAACACCCCCAACAGGTCAAGGCATTCCTTTCTTGCCTTCTCCTTTTCCTCTTGTGTGGTTATCATCTTTTCTATCTCAATGAAATTGCCCAGACCGTTAACACTGTCGAGGCATACGGAGAAATCGTTGTAAGCGTACTGCTCACGTATTTTGGAGACGGTAAACGCTTCCTTGAATTCAAGCTTTCTAAGGAGTTCGAGCCCCGCATTAATGTCATTCAGATCTGATTTTATTTCCAGCCCGCCGCCGAACCTCGCCACTTCCTTGAATTCCAAAACAACACGCTTTCCCGCGGTCCTTATCCTGGCAAGCAGCCCTTTCTCTATAACCATGTTGTTGGCATCCAAAAACCTGTCGTGCCCGAATATTCTGTCCGTCTGTTTTTCTTTCTTTATGAATTTCGCGCCGATTCTGTCCAGCCTTTTCCTGATTCCGTTCGTATTTTTAGTGCGTGCCTTTATTTCCACTTCTATCATATTCAATATTTAACCAGAAAATATTAATGGTTTGCGGGTTTATTTCTTCTTTTCTTTCAGGTTGAGTATGGCCTCTGCAAGGTCACCGTGGGCTGCCTCCAGGGCCTCGGTGACTTCTGCCCTGCTTGCGCCTGTCTGGTTCACTACGGTGTCTATGTCCTCGTCGCTGAACGGTTTTCTGGGCTTGTCCGTTGCTTCGCCTGTTATCTGCCATGTTTCCTGGCCCATCATGTTGACCTTGGATACCTGGGGATTGCTTATGACTATATCTTTTTCATGGGTTCTTATTACGACCTCTTCGGCTTCAATGCTGCTGGACTGTATACCCATGCGCTTTGCCATCTTTTCCAGTTGCCGCGGGTTTATTTTCATGGTATCACATTGGCTGTTTTGATTTAAATTAATGTGAAATGGGGTTTGTTTTTATTTCTTCACTGCAATTAATATTGTGGTTTCTCATATTGGGACTTGGTGGGGTTTTTATGGAATTTCAGATATTGGATATCGATTATGTGGTTGTGAATGAGGAGCCCATAGTCCGGGTTTTCGGCAAGAACAAGGATGGCAACACGGTGTGCGTATTCCGTGAAGGTTACATGCCTTATTTTTACGCAATGGGGGGCGAAGTAAGGGGTGTACTCAAGGACGAGGGCCAGGTGGTTTCAATAGAAAAGGTAAAGCGCAAGCTTGTGTTTGGCGGTGGGAAGGAGAGTGAGCTGTTCAAGGTAACGCTAAAGAACCCGGCGAAGACCCCGGAAATCAGGGAAAAGGTAAAACGGGCCGGCATTACGCCGTTTGAGGCTGACGTGCTTTTCAAGTACAGGTTCATGGCAGATGAAGGGTTGATGGGCATGGGCTGGGCAAAAACCGAGGAAAGCAGAAGCACGGCAACAAATACTGTTATAGCAAACCGGAAGTTAGGCACAAGAAAACTAAAACCCATGGATAAGATTGATGACGTGCCGCTCAGAACAATGGCGTTTGATATAGAGTGTGTAGCAAAAATTCCTGGGAACGCCCCCGACGCCCGTAGAGACCCCATAATAATGATATCCATTGTTTTCAGTGATGATTATAAGGGGATGAAATCCGTTGTGCTGTCTACAAGGCGCAGCAAATATGCCCGAGATTTTCCGAACGAAAGGGGGCTTTTGGAGGAATTCGTAAAAATAACCAACGAATATGATCCCGACGTTTTGACGGGTTTCAACATCAATAATTTTGATATCCCTTACATGCTGGAACGCATGAAAAAGGAGAACGTAAGGCCTGTTTTCGGCAGATGCACACAGAAAAACGTTATGGCGAGGAAAGTTGGCGCGAGGCACAAAACCTACATAGTCGGCAGAGTGGTGGTGGATTCGTATGAGATCGTCAAGAAGGATTTTTCTCTTCACAGGTATTCACTGGACTCTGTTGCGAGCAACCTGCTCGGCGAAAGGAAAGTTGATGTAAAGCATTCCGAGATTGAAAAGCTCTGGAATGGCACGGACGAGGATGTGAACAGGCTTGTGAATTACTCGCGGGTGGATTCTGTCCTTGCAATGAATCTTGTAGAAAAGCTTAGCCTTATAGATAAATATGTCGCCCTTTCAAAGATATCGGGCACGTTATTGCAGGATACGCTTGACAGTGGTGAAACCACCAGGATAGAGAACTATCTTCTCAGGGAATTCAACAAAAAAGGCTATGTTTTCCCATGCAAGCCCGAAGAATCGGTCATGAGCAGGAGGGTGAGCGCAAGAAGGAAGGAGCTGGTCGGGGGCTATGTCATTGAGCCTGACAAGGGATTTCATAGCAACGTGGCCGTGCTTGATTTCAAATCCATGTATCCTTCGATAATAAGAACGTTCAACATATGCCCTACTACACTCGAGAAAGAAGAGCGGCCCGGGCTAATAAAGACTCCCGCAGGAGCGTTTTTTGTGCCGAAAAAAGAGAGGCAGGGCATAATACCCAAAATCCTTGAGGACCTTATGAAAAGCAGACAGATTGTCAAGAAAGAGCTCAGTTCTAAAAAAGATCCTGAAAAGAAGCGCTTGCTGGATGCCAAGCAGTGGGCGCTGAAAATACTAGCAAACGCGTTTTATGGTCATATGGGATACGCCAGGGCCAAGATATACAATATGGACATAGCAAACTCGATCACCGCGTGCGGAAGGGATATAATACAGAAAACATCAAAGGAAATCGAGGACAAGTTCGGGTATAAGGTGATTTACGGTGACACCGACTCGGTTTTTGTCAAGATGGGGATGGAGGACCTCGAAAAAATCGGGTCAGAGGCTGACAGGATATCAAAGCACATAACAGGAGGCCTTCCTGGTGTAATGGAACTGGAGTTCGAGAAGGTTTTCAAGAGGTTCCTTCCCCTGACAAAAAAAAGGTATGCTGCCTGGAAATTCGAGCGCGCAGAGGATGGGTGGAAGGACAGCATTGAAATGAAGGGTATTGAAACCGTAAGGCGGGATTGGTGTCCGCTTGTGTCAGAAACCCTCAGGGCCGTAATAAAGACCATACTGATGAAAGATGATGTAAAGGGGGCACTTAAATTGTTCAAGGATATTGTAAACGACATAAACAACGGGAAAATACCCATGGATAAGTTGGTGATAACCAAGGGTATGACAAAATCCGCCTCGAGTTACGATGGCATCCAGCCGCATATCGAGCTTGCCAAAAAAATGGCTGCAAGAAACCCGGCTGATGCTCCTGGTGTTGGGGACAGGATAGGTTACGTGATAATAAAGGGTACTGGCCTGCTTTCGAAAAGGGCAGAAGACCCGGCATACATACTTGAGCGCGGTCTGCAGATAGATCCCTCATACTATATTGAAAACCAGCTTCTTCCGCCGGTCGAAAGGATATTCAAAGCGCTTGAAATCAGCAAAAGCGAGCTGCTGGGAAACGGCAAGCAAATGGGGGTGTTTGATGTGCTCAAGAACGGCATCACCAAGAAGCCCGCGCCCCAGATAGCGCGTGAAGTGAACATTGATGATGTGAATGGTTTCATGTGTTCCGAATGCAACAGGTTTTATTCACGGGTGCCTTTGGTTGGTGTTTGTGAGTGTGGTGGCAGTGTTCGGTTTTCAACTTCACGGGGGCCAGCAGAGCGCGCAAAATTGTAGTGTTTTCCCCAAAAAAACGGCCCGTGTTCCTGGGCTGGTTTTTGGTTGTTTTCCTGTTTTTGTGAATAAAAACGTGAAGTTCCACTAGAAACCATGGGGTTTTCACAGGAAATTGGGGTTCCTTCACGTAAATTCATTTCAACATGCTGCGAGCTTGTTCAAAGGAAATGATGGGGTGTGATATTCACGTTACTGTGATGCCGGGCGTGTGAAGCGTTTTTCCCGCACTAAAGCCCGGCATAGAATATAATTAGGGGAAGCATGAGGGCCCCCATGAGATTGCTTCTCTTGACACCCAACAAAGGTGCAAGCAGCCCTATGGACGCCGCGGTAAATAGAACGACCACACCCACCAGACCTGTGAATATGGCAGTAATAGCTAAAAGGAATGTCATTATTCCAACCGTTAAAGCCGAATAGTTCACGTGCTGAAGCGAATACACCAGTTTCTTCACCGTTTTCATTAGCAAAAGCGCAGAAACGCCGGTAGCTATCAATGCGGTTGCCACAAGCACAAACAACTCGTTGGTTCCGAAACCCACCAGAACCTGCTGGACGACGACAGCGGCGCCGCTTCTGGGCCTGGATATGGTGAAAAGTGACACCAGTGAAAACAGGGCCACTATGGTGTTTATGCCGCCTATTGATATCAAGAATTCTCTGTGATCCTCCTTTCTGGTTATTTGCTGTGTCAGAATTGTTGCTTGGGAAGCCCCAACACCCGGCAGTGTGCCAACAAGCATACCAGAGAACAGCGCCTTGACGGTTCCCAGAACCGCAAGCCGTTTTTTTATTTTGGGGAAACTGAGGTCCTGTTTTGGTATGCTTGTCTTGTTATTGAGGCTTATTATAAGCATTGGCAGGCCGAATAACCCTGTGAACAACGGAAAGAAAAGGAGATGTGAAGGTAATATGAATGTGTTCAAAACCAAGAAACCAAGCGTTCCTGCAAGCATGAAACAAAAAAATGCATATGCTTTTCTCTTTCCAGTCTCCGAGAATATTATCGCAAGCGCTATGAACAGCAGAAGCCAGTGAATATATTTTTGAATGTTTTGGTAGAAAAGAGGTATCACAGTTATGAGAACGGGCAGAAGTGTCAGCGACAGCAAAACAGAACCAACACCTCCAATAACTGTCAGGTATATTGCCTCGACCCCCCTGCCTTCCATCAAAAGGCGGTGTCCGGGCAGGACAGAAAGCGCTGTGCCTGGTTCCGGCATGCCCAGAATTATCGAAGGTACAAAATCAAAAACCGTGTGTGTTATCGCCATTGCTATTACCAGCACTGCTATAGCATATGGGTCCACCAAACCCAAAAAGCCTATACTGAGTATGGACACCGCAACAGTATTCACGTGAAGTCCTGGTATTAAGCCTGTGAACACGCCTAGCGTAATGCCAAGGAATGTGAATGCGATCAACAAAAATATCATTTTATTCCTCAATGCACCTCGATGTCCCCTTTCCTGTAAACGAGCTCGAGCCTGCCCGTCCCGCTCGGGTATTCATCAACAACACCTGGCGCGCAAATTTCGACCCCCCTCGTAAGCGTGAAGGGGCTGATGCCTGTTTTGTTAAGCTTCAGTGCGCTTTCATTGAATATAACGAATTTTATGCTGCCTGTGCTGTCTTCTATGTCGAGAAAAATGTGGTTGTTGCTGGTTTTTGTCGATATTACGTGCCCGCAAACCTTGAACAGCTTACCCGTGTCATCAATAGTTATTGTGTTTATGTCTGTAGCTGTCTGTATCTGGTTTGATGCGAAAAACAGGAGCAAGATACCGGCAAAGGAGCAGGCAATTGCAAGTTTTCTGAGCGTGCTTTCATTCATGTATATGATAGTTGTTATTTTGTGGTTAAATTACGCAACAGAACGCATATCAGTTCTGTTTGTTGTCAATGAATTCAACCTTTCTCGTGTCCAAGGCTATTCTTGCCACCGCGCTCTGGCCGCATGACACGATTGTAACGCCTTTGTACGCCTTATGTCCCTTTTCTTTGGTTATGAACCAAAAAACATCGGGAATGGGGTCTATGAGAAAAGGGTCGTCCGGCCCCCTTATCTGGCTCCTTTCGGGTGAGAGGTGCCTTTTCTTAAGGGATTCAATCGCATTGGAGAGTGTTGCGTCTTTTTTGGGTTTGTAGACGAGGAGTTTTATGGATTTGCCCTGTTTTTTTATGTTTATCCAGGCGGGGTTGGGTAATGCGGTGTTTTTGTTGTTGTTTATGCTGTCGGGGGTGCAAACAACGTCCGTGTCCTGGGTTTTTGGCGCGCGCTCTGAAAAAGATATCGTGGCGTCAAGTTCACCTACGGGGTGTGTCAGGGGCACGTCAGGCAGCGTGATTTCCTTGAGGAAAACCTTCCCTTCCCTCATGTTTCCTGTGATAGCCAGTACATCGTCTTCTGATATGTTCATGTCCCTGATAATGTCCCGCCCTCCGAAAACCTCTGCGTGCCCTGTGGCGTCTTCGATTATAAGCCCGTTTTGCGTGAGCTCCCTCACCATGCCTATGATGGTTACTGTGCCATGGTTGTTTGTTTTGTTTATGGAGACTGCATTGACTTTCCTCAGCAACATGTCCCTGATTGTGTTGTGTTTGTTGTTGTAATACCCGACAAAGTCCTCAGTGGAGAGTGTGTTTTTTTGTTCTAGTTCCCTGATTGTTATGGATATTGGTTCGTGTTTTGGTTTTTCTGTGTGTGTGTTTTGTACGTACTCGGTTTTGGTGGGTTTGGTGGTTGGTTGGGGCGATTCGGTTGGCGGCGGGCTGTCTGGTATGGAATCCACAACTAGCGCGGTTTGGGTGTTCTGTTCGGCCTCGTTTATTATGGATTTCAGTGTGTCTTCATTGAGCTTGTCGAGCATGCCGGGTGCTATAAGTATGCCCCTTTCGAGGACGGTCTTTACCATTTCTTTCTTGTTCATATGAAGCCCGTTCCTTGGATAAGTTATTATTTCGGGTTGTTCTTGACTTCTGTTATGCTGTCCCTTATCAGATAGTTCTCCTTCAAAACGTTCCGGATTTTGTGGAGTATGGTCTTGCCAAGCTGCAGCCGTATTTCCTTGGTTCTGCCATATCTGCCCTTTGATATGATTTTTGCGTTTATTATGCCGAGCATATCCAGTTCTGCTATCAGATCGGACACCCTTCTCTGCGTAAGTACCTTGAGTCCGCGTGTGGCGCATATTCTCTCGTAAAGCGAAAAGACCTCGCCGGTTTCGATGTTCTTCTTCCCGTCTTCTGTCAGCCTTATTATAGCTGCAAGCGTTGCCTGCGACTGCCTTGGCTGTGCCTTCATTATCTCAACGGTCCTGTCAAGATCGAGCTTGCTTTCGGCCTTATCAACACAATCCATGGTCACCCGGTTACCCCCCCTACGTTCTGCTATTTCTGCTGCAACACGCAAGAGATCCAGCGCCCTACGCGCGTCTCCGTGCTCTTGGGCGGCCAGCGCAGCGCATTTCTGCACCACCCCGGGTTCTGCCGTGTTCTTGTGGAAGGCAAGTGCGGCCCTCTGCGTCAATATGTCCTTGAGTTGTGTCGCGTTGTATGGTGGAAAAATTATTTCCTCTTCGGAGAGGGTTGACCTTACCCTGGCATCTAGCTCGTCGGTGAATGATGTGTCGTTGGATATGCCGATTATGGATACTTTGGATTGTTTTAGGTTTTGGTTGATTCTGGTAAGGTTGTAGAGTATGCCGTCGCCGATTTTCTTCACAAGAGCGTCTATTTCATCCAAAACCAGTACTATGTTCGTCTTTTCCTTGTCCAGGCAGTCAAGGAATATTTTGTAAACCTGAACCGTAGGCAGGCCGGTCGCAGGCACCTCAACACCCATTTCCCTCGCAAGCTCGGCCAAAAGCCTGTATTCTGTGTCAGAAATCCGCTTCATTTTACAGTTTATGTATATGATTTTTATCGTATCGTTCGTCCGGTTAAGCTCTGCTGTCACGTATTTTGTTATCACTGTCTTGCCGGTTCCTGTCTTTCCATACAGAAATATGTTTGAGGCCTTTGCGCCGCGGAGGGTTGGCGCCAGAATTGACGCCAGATGCTTTATCTGCTCGTCTCTGTGTGGGGTCTCGTTTGGTATGTAATCGGAACTGAGCGCGTCCCTGTTTCTGAAAAAAGTGTTTTTCTCCTGCACATAGTTGCTGAATATATCCTGAAGCGTTTGTTGTGTTTGTTTTTGCTCGTTTTTCATAAAACCCCCAAACCATGGTTTCTTTTGGAAAACATATAATTTATATGGTTTGGATTTAAATGTTTTTTCTATTTGATTCCACAACCAAACAAAACCGATACGTTGCGGTGTTTTTTATAACAAAAAGAAAAACAGCAAATCACCCCACGGTTTCGTGTGGAGGTATATAATAATATATTTATAAATAATAATATATTATATAACAATGTTATATTTCCATTGGAGTTTTGATCACAGCCAAACCACACCTCCATTGGAAACAAAGGCCCCGGATACACAGTAGTTCCGAATGTCAATTTCTGGCAATTAGGTTTAAAAGGACCCTCATTATAGACCCTTCTAAAACCTATTATAATAAAAAACCATATTCCCATTAAGAATTGGAAGTGGTGCAAAGTGGATCAGACTCGAGAATCACTTGTTAATTTTAGAAGAATAGGAGAATGCCTTCGAGGAGGGGATTTGATGTTGTCCCCCTTTGAGGATCCCATAGAAGAAGAAAGGCGCGCAGACATCGATCAAATAGAAGATGATAAAAATTACGGGAAAGATAAGGTTTGTATACCAATTGAGAAAAAAGACTACAGAAAGAAGGCAATAGACCCAAAAAAGGACAATAATATGTTTATATATTTTCTTGACGGATCCATGAGAACAAAATTTATCGGAGAATATAGCTCAGGTGTCGTATCTTTTCCACTACTGGCATCTGAAATATCCGTTGCTATTGTAAAAAGGGAAAATAAGGATATAAAGCCATGTATTAGTGAAAATAAACTTTTCTTTATATTTCCTGATAAAGAAAGCGGACTTATATCAGACGATACAATTGATAGACTTAAGGAATTAAAATCAAGTTCTCCTGGGTTTGGAATAGAATTTTTGAAAAAAACCAACCTTAATGTTGCCGACGTAAGATATTCTATGCTTTCAAAGGCAAGAAGGCTAATGCATGAAATGGAACATACTTTAGCCAAACAGCTTGAGAAGGAAGAAAAGAGTTGGTTAATTATGGATGGAGCAATCAGAAAATCAGAATTTTTAAACTTTAATTTTACAATAGGATTAGCGAAATCTTTCAGTAGAACTCCATTATTTAAATTAAATAATGAAAGAAACCCACTTACAACAACAGCCTATTTAAAAAATTTAGGTGTAGGCGAAAGATCCCTGGTATTCAAAAAGAAAAAGCAAGATAATACAATTTCCAAAAAAACTGCCTTTTGGTTTGTTAGAATAAGAAAAGCCCCCCCAAACATGGAACCGCTGGGCGGGATAGTTAAAATTGATTTTAATAGTGATAAAGACGATTTATCCGAAAATGACCTCGATTTAATTGATCAAATTTCTGCAGAAATATATAGCATGCGTTTACCATCAGTATATCCTTGGCCCAGATGGCCCAATTATATATATCCAATTAGAATGGCGGAGCAATACATGTCAAGCCAGTTTTTAAATAAAGAATATATATCACATATCGGAATGGTGATTAAAAATGCAATCTCAGGATGAACAAACAAAAGAAAAGGAAGATACAAACACAAAAGAAGGCACATCAAAATCAACAGAAGGTATGGGCGTAACGGTGAGTTTAATAGGTAGGACTAGCTCCCCCGAATTTGAGCCAAACAAAACAAATAAATTCTGTTTCTGGCTGAAAAGCGGAACAGTTGTGAACCCGACAGATTTTGTAGTTGCGGAGCATACTATAGGAAATAAAAAAACTAAAACAGTGGGAATGGTAACAGAAATTTCTGCATTTACAGATGCTAGGTCACATTTAACCAATTTTATTAGTAGTGAACTTGGAGATCCCGACGCTGAACCATACGTTAACAGAATTTCTTCTCTAGTTGCAGAAGCAACCGTTCTTAGAAACGATTATGAGATCTATATGCCGGTACCCAGTAACATGAAAGTTGAGTTCCCAGATATAGAGATGATTGAAAAAGCCATTGGTATAGATTTAATAGAAAAACAGGAAGATAAGATACCAGCCGGTGTTATAGTTCAAAGCAATGACATGATTATACCTGTACATTTGGATGCAAGATTCTTTTTAGGACCAGAAGGAGCGCATATAAATGCTTCTGGTATATCCGGTTTGGCAACAAAAACATCCTATTTGATGTTCCTTCTCAATTCAATTTACCAAAAAGCTGGCGGTAAAGTTGCAGTTATTGTATTTAATGTGAAATATTCAGACCTCCTACATATTCATGAAAAGGCGGACTGGGCCGACCAATCTACTGAAAAGGCGAATTTATATAAGAATTTTTACAAGAGCTTAAAACTAAACATTGAACCTTTCCCCAAAGAAAAAGTAAAATATTTTCTTCCGAGAGGAAGTGGTGGCGTCCCAAATTCAGAAAACCCACCAGAAAATTACGGCCTTTATGCATATGAATTACGAGACGTTTATGGAAGATTTGATTTATTATTCTCAGATGTAAGGGACGAATGGCATACGCTTGATGCCTTTAATTGTAGAGTAAGGGAATCCTGGGACACGGATGGAAACAGACTAGTTGTGGGCAGGGAAGCAATAACAAATTGGACTCAACTAAAGAATGTTGATCCTGCTATACTTGCAACTGAATATCATTTGCACCCAACAACCCCGCCAAGGATATTAAGAGAATTGAGAAGGTTAACAACTTCCAATATATTCACTGATAGCAGATCAACTGGTAGTGTATATCTTGGTGAAGAAATCAAGAAAATTGAGGCCGAAGACATATTTGTAATAGACATTTTTAGAATTCCATCCAGAACACAACCCTTTATAGTAGGAGATGTTATGAGGTCTATAGAAGAAATTTATACAGAAAAGGATGTTGATTTCAAAATAATAATACTAATAGATGAATTAAACACTTTTGCTCCATATAGTGGAGGAGACGCTATTACTCAACAGATTGCAGAGATAGCTATAAAGGGAAGGTCTCGTGGTACGATATTATTCGGTGCTGAGCAATTCAAGAGTGGTATCAATGACTTAATTATCGGTAATAGTAGTACCAACGTTTTAGGCAAAACAGGAATGGCAGAATTAAGAAGACCCCAATACGGGTTTTTAGCGGATGATAATATGAGAAAAATTGCCACAAATTTGGGAAAGGGCGAAATGATTTTATCTTTTCCCACTTGGAAAATGCCAATAAAAATTAAATTCCCTGAACCCACCTGCAAAAAAATGGAAAAAGGAAGTAAGAAATAGAATATTTTCAAACTATTTTTAATTTGTTCTTTCGTATAACCCGTATGGTTTGCATCATTCTATCGTGTGTGTGATGTCTTTTTCTAATAAACTCTTTGAAAGACATATTTTTGAATAATTTTGGCTGATTGCACCATGAAGCCAAGTCGGTGTAAAAGGGCTTATTTGGTGATGAATAACAATTTGTGTGTCTCATAATATAAGGTAGACATTTATTTTTTCTAAGGAAGTAAACCCTTTCTAAGTCTTGTTGTAGAGTAGTGTTAAACCCCACCAAGACGAAGAACTTGGTTTGCCAATTCCTAACTAGTGGTTTCCATATTTCTTTTAAGTTCTTCTCGATAATAGGTCTATCCTTTGGTCGATCAAAAGCAAAAATATATTCACAATCATAATTCAATTCTGAGAGTAACTTGGCCTTCTCTTCCGTAAGAAGTCTGAAATCCAACCCCTGTTTAAATGTAATTTTTTTCTTAGTTTTTTTAAGTTCTTTGAGCAATTTGATACAATTCTTATGTGCCAAAAAATTGTTATCAAGAAGCATTATTTTTGGTAGATTTGGATTAAAGAATTCTTCTATTGTACTATGCTCTCTTAGCAATCCCTCTTTCTTGGGTATAAAACAATATTTGCATTTTCTTATGCACCCCCTAGTTAGATACCCAATACTGTATTCATTATCTTTGTAAAGATTATAATCTGGACTACCATGTTCAATTTCATCAGGCAGAACTGTTTTTATATCATAACCGGTACCTCCATGATAAACCCTTTTACAGTGTTTAACTTTTACCAAATCCCGATTGAGTGTAAAAATGGTGCTGATAAAAACTTTATTGTATGTAGACCCATCAATAACAACCTCTTCCCTTTTGTCATGCTCATAACCTGAAAAACCAAGTTTAATTAGGTCGACCACAGAACCATTCCTCTTAAAGTAAGAAGATATTTTCATTAATGCAAGATTTGGAATCGAGCTATCCACATCAATCAGGCAAACTCTAATTTCCTTCGATTTATTAAATCCTCTGGAGACTGAGACGGTTTCCCCTCCATGACCTATTTCAGACTTGTTAACAAGCACACAATCTTCCATAAGATCAACGGATCCTATTGATTTTTACCGAAAGGAAATAAAAAGACATAGGATCCGCCAATATATAGATCCCTGAATATATTTCATCTTCTTTATCAACACATAATAAAAAATAACCAAGCAGGTACTAAAATAATATTATCTCTTATTTCAAGAGTATTTTTAGTTATACATATACCAAATTGGGCACTCTTTTCTTTTATGAAAGCGTTTAGCCCCTTTAATTCATCACTATCAATCTTCGTTCGATATTTAACTTCTATTGGAACAGGTTTTTTAAAATATTCTAAAATTATGTCAACTTCGTTACCTAATGCGTCTTGCCAATAGTAAAGACACGGTTTAGTTCCAGGATTAAGATTGAAACAAAACCTTAAACAATGGTTAAATGCAACTGTTTCAGCTATCTTTCCAATATCTGATTGAACCAAGACAGGATCAAATGAATTATTTAATACGTTCCTCATGCCGACATCGTTAATATAAATCTTTTTGGATTTCTTTGTTCTAGATGTAATGTTTCCCGTATAAAATGAAGAAATTGAAATAATATAAGCATCCTCTAAATGGGAAAGATACCTTTCAATTGTATCCCTCTTTTTATCAAGTATTTTACTAAGGTTTTCGATGTTTGCTCTATCAGAACTGTTTATGGATAATAATTTGACGAGTTTTTGTAATGTTAATGTATCGGTTATTCCAAACGTTTCTCTAATATCCATTTTAATAATATTTTCTATGTTTGTGGTTAATATTTCCTTACACTTTCTTTGATCATCTGTCGTGATTATTTTTGGATAGCCCCCCTTTATGAAATAATCGTTTAAAATAATTTCTAATTCGCTCTCATGTGCCAGAAAATCTGTTCTACTCCTTTCGAACTCTTTAAACAACGATTTAATATCCCCATTCTTAACAGCGTTTCTGAATTTTTCTCTGAGACGATATTTTAATGATACGAATTTATCGCCATCTTTATCTTTATTAAAATTTACAAATCTAATTGCCTCTAAAAATTTGAATGGTACTACGATTTGTTTTTGAAACCTTCCAACCAAAGATTCGACACCATTTTGAAAAATCTTTGTGCTTGAAGAACCAGAAACCATAAATTTAATATTTTTATGAAGATCAACAAAATTTTTTAAGATGCCACTCCAATTGCTTATTTTCTGTGCCTCGTCTATGAAAACATAAACTTTTTCTTTATTGTCCAAGAATGTCTTTTTTAGAAAATATTTTTGGTATGCTGATAAAGAATCTTGGATTGGTTTGTCTGTAGCAAGATTCAAATCGACACTATCACCTAAAATATAAAGCACGTGATTACTTTCAATACCTCTATCAAGAAGATATTCTATTAGTTGTTTCATTAAGGTCGTTTTCCCTACTTGTCTTGCTCCGATTATTGCAGTCACTTCTGAATCATTCAGACGAACTGTTAGAGGACCGAAATCCATTCGCCTAAATTTCGGTATATCTTCTATTTTACCATTATTCCACCACGGATTGAAATCCACGAGGAGTTTTGCTAGTTCTTCTTCATTTAAAACCATGTATAAATATTATATCTTTCATTTATAAAGATTACCCATGCATAGGTAATGTTTATATATAAAGATTACCCATATATAGGTAATTATTTCCACCAAATCCAGACCCCTTTACCTCCGGAGGTTATTAATTTCCCATGTATAAAACCATCACCCCTAAGATTCATAAGACGATATAGTACTTTAGTTCTGGTACTTTGTGTAGCTTTAACTATCTCCATAGTTTCCATTGGCTCATTTGATTTTTTAAGAATTTTCAAAATATTTTCAGAAACTTTGTCTTCCATATTCAATTATTCGTCTTCTTCACTAATAAAGTTATCGGTAGCTTCACCGATAGCTTTATATACCAGAAAGCCCAAATATAGTATATTCATCGATGAATGTACCGGTAAACATGTCCAGAAGGGGAGATTTGAGGTCAGCCCCTCCTGGGCGGAGCGGATCATGCGAGATACCAACTCCACAATCAGGGATATGGAGAAAGAGGTTAATAAAACCTTTGACGCTTTCAGGGGGAAGGCCGTAGTGTCGGCTTCTGAATTCCTAAAAGAATTGGACGTTGCTCCAATATGCGGACACATATTCAAGAACTACAGCGAACCATGGAGGTACAGGCACAATCCAACCACAATGCTTAAGGCCATGCTTTTCATGAAAATGAGGGGAATCAAGTTCCAGACCCAGCTTGTCAAACACCTTAAGAAGAACAGGGAGGACGCAACCAACCTGGGCTGCGGCGGGCCTGGCAGGAAAGGGGTCCCGAACCGCAGGACTTTCAACCACTTCATGCACGAGAGGCTTACCAAGGACATATGGCTTATCCTTGACTTCGTTGTAAGCTGTTCGAGGGAAGCCGCCACCGGGCGCGGGATAATGCTCGGCTTTGCTATACCGGACAAGCCAAAAAGGAAGCTGTCGGACAGGACATTTTTCCGCAAGAAAAGCTCGAAAACAAGGGAGCTGTGCAGGCTGATGCGGAAAGAGATATACCCGAAGGTCAGGCTCGACCTGGCGCATAATTCCGTGTTCAAACAAAAAGACTTCTTGGACATGCTCACGCACGTAGCTTTGACCCACGACTTCACGGAGAACGGCTCCAACACCTTCCAGATGCAGCGGGATGAAAGGACGCCGTCGGCGGACGCGCTGCTTTACCATCTGAAGAAGTACCGCCACAGGAAAGCGGTCGAAGGGGCGTTTGACGGCATGTTCGAGACCGTAATCGCGATGGCGAAGAGGGCGGGCTTCCTGGACCGGCCACTGGAGGTCGCCATAGACATTACCGACATCATGTATTACGGAGACCGTGGCGACTACATGGTCGTTGGCACGAAACCCAAAAAAGGTACGCTATGGGCATTCAAGTTTGCCACAGTCACGGCTGTAGTGAACGGCGAGAGGCTCATGCTGTACGCCGTGCCCGTCAGCTTGGGCATGACGGTGGGGGCCGTGGTAAGCCAGCTGCTCGGATTCTTGGAGGGGAAGGCCAGAATCAGAAGGGTTTACGCCGACAAGGGCTTCTACAACAACGGGGTGATCGAATACTTGAACAGCAAAGGGATTGAGTTTTTGATGCCAGCAATGAAGACGTGGCGGCTCAGGCAGCTTATTGGGAAGAAGGGGGCGCCGCTGGTGACAGACTACAGGCTCAAGGACACCTTCATGAAGCCCAGAGCCCAGTTCAAGATAGTGCTTGTCAAATCAGACAATTACGGTGACGACAAGATCTTCGCCTTCGCCACGAACATGAACACTTCAGAGAAGCTAGCGCCTTACTTTGTCGACCAGTATAAGAAGCGCTGGGGCATCGAGACGGCATACAGGGTCAAGGAATGCTTCCGGGCCAGGACTACCAGCAAGAACTACGTCATACGGCTATTCTACTTCATGTTCTCAATGACCCTCTACAACTTGTGGGTGTTGGTCAATTCTCTGTTGTCCCTGGCGCTGTTCGGCAAGTTGCCTGAGAAGCCGCTGGTTACGGCTAAGATGTTCGGCGTGATGTTGTATACAGTGGAAATTACATGACATTTTGAAAAATATAAGGCGGGGTCAGTAACCCCTTCCGTCTTTTATCGGGTTTCTTTTAGGATTGGCTCTATCTATAAGCCCCACATATCGCTTTCGGTTCGCCAGACGGCGGGCGCTTTCCAGTGTGGGGCATTTTGCTCAGACAGATAACCACCATAAAAACATTGTTTTCGTTTTATATAAATATTTTCAGGGACTATCACTTCTACATTCGGAACTACTGGATACACCAGAAAAGATTTAAATCAAACACATAACTATTACAATCGGGGAAAAACAAAGAAACCAGAAACGTGGGTGATGTTTTTGAAGCTTTTGGTGGTGGCGGACGTTCATGGTGATTTTGAAAGGTTGGAGGGGCTTGTCGAACATATCCATAAGAAGAAATTCGATGCAGTTATATGCCCAGGGGATTTTACTGATATGTTTTCAATACCAAAAGAGTTCTCACAAATGGACATAGCAAACCTTGTCATACAAAAACTTCTTGCATTAGGATCACCGTTGTTTTGTATTCCTGGTAACCACGACCCATACGAAATAATAGAGCTTTTTGATGAGTATAACATAAACCTGCACACAAAAACCAAACAACTTGAAGATACGCGCTTCATTGGTTGGGGCGGAGCACTTACACCGTTCAATACCATATTCGAGCCCACAGAGAACGAAACCAAAGAGGCCCTCACCCTGCTGGAAAAGAAAACCAAACCAGGCCGGTTCGTCCTGGTCACTCACGACCCACCAAAAAACACCAACGTTGACAAGACCACTTCTGGTAGCCACGTTGGTTCGGTTGTTATCAGAAAATTTATTGAAAAAAACCAGCCCCTGCTTGCTCTTTCAGCTCACATACACGAATCCCCGGGTACCGATAAAATAGGCAACACCCACATCTTCTATCCGGGCGCGGTTTTCAGCGGAAGCTATGGTATTGTTCATATAAAGGGCCGCGAAGTCGTGTGCGAAACCAAAAAATTTGAATAAGCCGAAACACGAATGTATCAGTCTACTTCCTTGAGGCGGTCTATTATATCATCAACGGTACTTAGCTTGCAAACAGCCAATGGTATATTCTCAACCTCTGCTATCCTCTTCGCAACCTCATCAACAACAGTCAGGCCGTGCAGAACAACGAGTACTGGGTGCAAATTCGTAAGTTTTATTGCTACCATGGGCGTTCTACCAGTCGAGACTTTGGTGAATATGAGGGCTCTCTGTGTTGTGACGCCGTAAAGCTTGACGAGTTCGCTTGAAGAAAGCTCTGTTATCGCTTTCAATGAGTCGATAACAGTATATCCGTAAACCATTTGTTTTGACCCTGTTTTTGTGATTATGTTTGCTCCTATTTTTTTGCAAAAATTGGTGATGTTTTTGCCTGTTGAGAACTCCTTTATATCGATAACCGCACTGGAAAGGGATTCTGATGTCGGGGGTTTTGAAAAACTTCTTATAACATTGCCGCCGTTTTTTGCATCTATTGCAATAAGTGAATTTACGTATTTTCTGATCATCTTTATGCCGGGCGATTTTCGTCTTCCGCTTTCATAATCTGATATCACAGAAGAAGTCATACCAAGCTCGGATGCAAGCATTCTCTGGGAAATCCTGAAAATACTTCTCCATTTCTTTATTACGTTTTCCGGGTTATCGGACATGACGATTTCCCCGACAATATCCTTTGAAAGCGAGGTTGCTGCAAGCGAGAACTCATCGGTTACGTCATTCACGTAATTAACGTTCGACATACAACAGATAGTACAATTCAGATTATTTAAAGTTTTATATGACAACCACAATAGTTAAACATGCTTAAAACCTATTCAAAGGGCTCCAGAGCAGAGCTGGAGCTGGCCCATTTCCTTAACCACAAAGGTTTTGCGACCTTGCGCGTGCCGTCTTCCGGCGGGTTCCTTTCACCGCTGGATGTGGTCGCAATCAGGAGGGGACAGGTTCTGGCTTTTGAGATAAAGAGCCACGCCAAGAAACCCAGACTGAATAAAGATCAACTTGAGCGGTTCTCTGCGTGGTGCGAGAAGGCTAACGCCATAGGGTTCGTTGCCTGGAGGAGAACCACATCAGAAGACACCAAACCACTAAGCGCTTCGCAGCGGTGGCTTTTCCTCCCGATCGAGAACGCGCGCAAAAACGACTATTCTGATGAGCAATGGGTTGAAAGGGATGTGTTGTTCCTGAACGTTTTTGGCATAGATTAAAGAGCCGGTTCATCAAAACCTGATGCTCATTAACTTGATCATGCCTTTTTCAGTTATCCCCGGGCTTGCCAGCCTCACGAGCTTTATCTTCAGGCCAACCTGTTCAAGCTCCTCTGGTATTACTATCTCTACAACAGGTCCCATCCAAAGGTCCAGGGTCCTGCTTACTGTCCAGCGATGCAGCCCTGTCCGGCGCGCAACCTCGCTCACACTCATGTACCCCTCCTCCAGCTCGTGGGATTTTTTTAGAACCCTGAGAATCTTTATCGCGTTTTTTTTGGTGTTTTTGTAGAAGGTCTGTTTTTTGTAGTTGCTCAAACTCGTGCCTGGCATGCTCATCAATATATGTTAATATGGGGTCAAATTTATATTAATCTGGCAGCTCGTAAAGTGAGGAATAATTAGGACCACGTTTCCCACAAAACCGAAACCAACACGAATAGAACGTGTTTGTCGCCGGCTTTGCGGGCATTCGCATACCGATAACATATATATTGATGGGGTCAAAATTCAGCATAAAAAACAAATTTTTAAGTAGAGCAGTCAATTATAACTCATGTTCGGTTTCTTGCGAAGGCCGGGTAAGGAAAAACAAAAAAAAGGCAACTCCCGGGGCAGGAAAACAAAAACCAAACCAGGGCAGATGATACAGGAGCCAAAAGCAACAGTCAGCAGCCAGATACTTTCAGATCCGTCATATGATATCATTAAGAAGATATCCGATCTTCAGGACCAGCTAAGCAGGCACGACAGCAGGATTCGGGGCAGTATTGATGATCACCACAACTTTATGCAGAGCCAGCATCACGAACCCATGAAAAAGGCTGCCATAGAGATTATGAACAAATTGTATACCCAACCCGCCCCAATAAGGGAGGAAATCGTAAAACTCATCAAAACAGACGAGGAAATAATCGATATAATAGGCGACGACAAGATGAGCGCCGGGCAGGTGGCTGAGAAGATAGGGGTGACCCGCGAACACATTTCACGAAGAATATCAAACCTCACAAAAGCCGGGCTTCTTACAAGAATAAACGATGGCAGATACGTCTTTTACATCAGAACAGAAAAGCAATGATGTCATATGACATCACACAGAACACCATAATGCCTGATGCTGTTTTTATCCAGCACAAAACAAATTCAAGCACGTATGCATGACGTTAATTGCTGTGACCTCATATATGACATCAGCAATCACATTCCAAACAGCTTACAGTTTGGCAACCACACGCTCAACCCTGTCCAGGCCTTTTTCTATCTTTTCATATGATGTGGCATAAGAAAGCCTTATGTAGCCCTCCCCATTAACCCCGAACTCCGTACCTGGAACGACCGCTACCTTGGCTTTCTTCAGAAGCATCTCAGCGAAAGTGAGGGAATTCATGCCGAATTCCTTTATGTTTGGGAAGGCATAAAACGCGCCCTTTGGTTCAAGCAAAAAGAAATTCGGAATTTCATGCAGGCGCCTGCAAACCATTTTTCGCCGGCGGGCATATTCCTTGACCATCTTTCTTACACATACCTGCGAACCGTTAAGGGCTTCTTCGGCAGCGACCTGTGATATGGTTGGCGCGCATATTGTGGAGAATATGTGAAGTTTTGTCATTGCCTTTACCAGTTTTTCGGGTCCGTTAGCATAACCAAGCCTGAAGCCGGGCATTGCGTAAGTCTTGGAAACGGACTGCAGTGTCACTACCCTGTCACTCATGCCATTAAGCGATCCAATCGATACGTGCCTCGCATCGTCGTAAACAAATTTTTCATATGCCTCATCGGAAATCACGACCAAATCATATTCGACCGCGAAATCCGCTATTTCCTCCAACGCCTTCCTGGTCAAAACCGTGCCGGTGGGATTCATTGGGGTGTTTATTATAATTATGTTTGTTTTTTCCGGCACAAACCTTTTGCTTATGCTGTCCATCACCGTCTGGAAACCGTTGTCTTCGATCAGGGGCAGTGACAACGGCATGCCGTTCAGAATCTCGATCATTGGTTTGTATGCGAGAAATCCGGGGTCTGTTATTATCACGCCCTCCCCAGGGTCAATTGTTGACATTAAGGTGAGCAATATGGCTTCTGTTGATCCGCAGGTCACTATTATGTTTTCCGGCGAGGTTCTGATTTTGTTGTCGTTTTTGAGCTTCCTTACTATGGCCTCCTTGAGGGGTCCCATTCCGCTGGGCGGCGAATAGTGGGTGTATCCCCGGTCAAGCCCGGTTTTTACCGCACGGATTACGTTCTTGGGCGGGCCAAAATCAGGCTCTCCCGGGCCAAGCGATATGACGTTTTTGTCTTCGGCAGCTACTGCTATGAGCCTGCCTATGGTGGAAACAGGCAGCTCGGCCTCGCGCTCGGATATGATGTTCCGGACCATTATTAATTACTTGTTTTTGCCGTTAAAAAACCACACAACACACCTTTAATACCAAACACCGGTCAAAAAGCCAACCAATTAATTAAGGCTGGCACAATAGTTTATTATGGCAGACAGGCGAATGGACAAATTCTTCAACCCCAAATCGGTTGCCATAATAGGCGCCTCAAGGTCCCCGAAAAAGATAGGTCACATCATATTCCGGAATTTCATAGAAGGTGGTTATGCAGGAAAGGTATATCCAGTAAATCCCAAAACAGGGGATTTGTTCGGCCACGAATGCTATTCCAGTGTTTTGAGAATTGATGGAAGGGTTGACCTTGCGGTCATTGCAATACCGGCTCCGGTCGTTCCGGCGGTTTTGAGGCAATGCGGCAAGAAAGGGATCCGAGCAGTTATAATCGTTTCAGGCGGTTTCAAGGAAATCGGCAGGAAAGACATAGAGGACAACATCAGAAAGATCGCGAAGAAATACGGTATAAGGGTGCTGGGACCGAACGGGCTGGGTGTTTATGACGCGTATTCCTGTGTCGATACGATATTCAATCCCAGGTACAAGCTTGAGCGACCGGAAGAAGGAAGAATATCCCTCATGTCACAATCCGGCGCAACCATGTCAGTACTTTTGGATTGGATGTCAATGAAGGGCTACAAGGCAAGCAAATTCATCTCCTACGGAAACGCGACTGACATAGACGAGGCCGACCTTGCTGAATACCTCGCAGAAGACGACAAAACGAACGTGATATGCATATATTTTGAAGGAGTCAAACGAGGCAGGAAGTTTTATGAAACAGTCAAGAAACTATCGGGCAAAATACCCATAATCGCGCTGAAGGGAGGCGTAACAAAAGCGGGTCACAGGGCGGTCTCATCACATACAGGAAACCTCGCAGGCGAGTCCGCGGTCTACAGTGCCGCGTTCAAGCAGGCCGGAATAATAGAAGCAGAGGACCTTGAACAGATTTTCGACTTTGCAAGGGTCCTTTCTACACAGCCTACACCAAAAGGCAGCCGGGTGCAGATAATAACAGACGGCGGAGGGTTTGGCGTGCTTACCGCGGATTGGGTGATGAAGAACGGTCTGCAGCTCGCGCAGCTACAAAAAAGCAGCACCGACTGTTTGGAAGAGCTGACACCGGACCACGCAGTTATATCAAATCCCATCGACCTTACAGGAGACGCCACCACAGAAATGTACGAGAAGGCGATAAATACGTCCCTCAACGACAAGAACGTTGACATGATAGTCGTTGTTGCGCTTTTCCAGCCCCCATTGCTTACGGCCGACGTAACCGATGTAATATCAGACGCTGCAAGAAAAAAGAAGAAACCCATAGTTGTTGTTTCGGCCGGAGGCCGGTATACAGAAGTGCTGAAGAAATCCCTTGAAGATTCTGACGTGCCCTGCTTCTCGTATCCTGAAAGGGCCGTGAGCGCGCTGAAAGCACTTCATGATTACGGCAGGATAAAAAACAATCAGCCCCTGTATCCTACAACCTTTTTCAGGTAGCCGACTATGTCAGGATTCTGCAGCGTGGTTGCATCTCCCAACTTCTCGTTCACAAGCATTCCCCTCAGAAATCGCCTCATTATCTTTCCGCTCCTGGTCTTTGGCAGTCCCTTTACAAAGAATATCTGATGAGGTTTTGCGGTCGGTCCAATTACTTTTATGACCTGCTTGATTATGTCGTCTTCTATTTGTTTCGTCGGTTTGGTATTCGGCCGCAAAACCGCGAACGCGACAGGAACCTGCCCCCGTATTTCGTCGGGTTTGGGTACCACAGCGGACTCGATCACGTTTGGGTGCGATGTTATGGCATCCTCCACTTCTGCGCTGCTCAGCCTGTGACCAGCAACCTTCATCACGTCATCGACCCTTCCGGTTACCCTAATGTTTTCCTTGTCGAACCATTTCGCGCCATCGGAGGTGAAATACGTCCTTATGCCATACTCGGTCCAGTACGTTTCCCTGTATTTTTTGGGGTTTTTCCAAACACCGCGAAGCAGTCCCGGAGGGAAAGGCGGCCTGAAAACAAGATAGCCCGTTTCCCCTTTATTCACGGGTTTCCCCCTGTCATCAAGAATATCAGCGGTCGCTCCCGGGAACGGCCTGCCTGCAACTGTTGGAGCGAACGGTCCTATTCCAGGCAAGGCGTTGACAAGCGTACCTCCGGTCTCGGTCTGCCACCACGTATCTATTATAGGACACCTCTTATTGCCAATACAGTTGAAATACCAATACCAGGTCTCTTCATCAATCGGCTCCCCCACGGTTCCGAGAATCCTTAGGGTTGACAGGTCGTAATTCTTTGTCCACTTGCAGCCCATCTTCTTGAACATCCTTATCGCGGTAGGTGCGGTGTAAAAGACGCTAACATCAAACTTGTCAGCGATTCTCCATAAACGGCCCCAATCAGGCAGGTCAGGCGAGCCCTCATATATAACCATGGTCGCTCCCACAGCCAGCGGGCCATAACAGGCATATGTATGACCGGTGATCCACCCCACATCTGCAGTGCACCAGAACACGTCATCCTCATGAAGGTCGAAATCCAGTTTCGTTGTCCAGTATGCTTGGGTGAGATACCCCCCCGTGTCGTGAATTATGCCCTTTGGTTTCCCTGTTGTACCGGAAGTATAAAGCAGGAACAATGGTGCGTTCGATTCTACAGGTACCGGTTCACTCTTCTCGCTTGCGTTTTTCATTAGATCATGATACCAGAAATCCCGGCCCTTCTTCATAGGAACCTCGATTCCAAGCCTCTTAACAACAACCGCCCTCTTGACGCACGGCGCAGCGGCCGCAATGTCAGCCTGCTTTTTCAGGTTTATCTGCTTACCCCTCCTCCAGTACCCATCACACGTTACGATAACCTTTGCAGAACAGTCATCCACCCGTTTCCTGAAGTTTTCGCCGGAAAAAGCCGAGAAAACGACGCTATGTATCGCCCCAATCCTGGCACACGCGAGCATAGCGACCATGGCCTCAGGTATCATTGGAAGATATATACCCACACGATCGCCTTTCTTAACCCCAAGCTTCCCCAAAACATTGGAAAACCTGCAGACCTCTCTATAAAGCCCGCGATACGTAATCTTTTGTTCCTTTTCTTCCAGCGGTTCTGTTTCCCATATTATGGCGACCTTGTTGCCCCTGTCCTTCAGATGCCTGTCAAGACAGTTGTAGCTGGCGTTTATCTTGCCGCCAACGAACCATTTGAAGTACGGCGGTTTCCCCTCATACGCCCTCCTCCACAGCTTGAACCAGTCCAGCCCCTCCTTTGCCTTGTTTCCCCAGAATTTTACGGGATTCCTTGCGGCCTCCCTGTATATTGAATCGCTGGAAACCCAGGCCGTTTTTTTCATCCCCCTCGAAGGCCAGAAAACGCCTTTCCTTTTGGAATCCGCCCGGACCAGATTCGTGGTTTTCATAATAGAACTATTATTAGTTGCGACTTAATATATTATATATTGCGGAGCAATGGGCATTATGAGCTTTTTGGTAATACCCCTGGCAGCAAGCGTCTTGGCCCTGTTGTTCGGGCTGGTGTTCGCATTCAGGATAAGGAAGCACGGCAAGGGCACGGAAAGAATGGAAGAGATTTCGGGCATGATACGCGAAGGTTCAATGAGCTATCTTGGGGCGCAGTACAGGATACTGTCGGTTTTTGTTTTTGTTGTCGCAGTCATACTCGCGCTAATAATAAACCCGGGCACGGCAATAGCATTCGTTTTCGGTGCGACCCTTTCAGCAGCGACCGGTGTGATAGGCATGAGAACAGCCACCGATTCCAATGTCCGTACAGCGAACGCCGCCAAGAAAAACATTAGCAGCGGCCTCTCAGTTGCATTCTCGTCAGGAGCCGTGATGGGCATGTCAGTTGTGGGCCTGGGCTTGTTGGGGGTGACAATCTCTTACGCCGTTTTTGCTGACGTTTCTGTGCTCTTCGGTTTCGGTTTCGGTGCAAGCTCAATAGCGCTTTTCGCAAGGGTTGGCGGCGGCATATACACTAAGGCAGCGGACGTTGGAGCCGACCTGGCAGGAAAGGTTGAGGCAGGCATCCCGGAGGACGATCCGAGAAACCCCGCAGTTATAGCAGACAATGTCGGAGACAATGTCGGAGACGTTGCAGGCATGGGTGCGGACCTGTTTGAAAGCTATGTTGATTCGCTGATAGCCGCAATGGCAATAGGCGTTGTCACGTTCGGACTGTCGGGCGCGTGGCTGCCAATGACAATTGCCGGGCTTGGCATACTGTGCAGCATACTGGGGACGTTCTTCGTCAGAACCAACAAAAACCCGGAAAACGCGCTAAACAAAGGCATATTCAGCGCCGCGATAATAATGGCTATCACCTCTTATTTTGTTCTTAGCTATGTGCAGGGCGGAGGATTTAATGTATATGTTGCGCTGCTCAGCGGCCTCATATCAGGCATTGTAGTGGGTATTGCAACCCAATATTATACGTCTTCTCATATGGGCCCGGCGAAATCCATTGCTATAGCTGCCAGGACCGGCGCAGGCACAGACGTTATAGCGGGCATTTCAATAGGTATGATGAGCACGCTTGTTCCTGTTCTGGTAGTGGGTGCTACCATACTGGTGTCTTACTATTTCGCGGGGCTTTTCGGAATATCCATGGCAGCAGTAGGCCTGCTGTCAACACTTGGAATAACCCTTGCTACGGACACCTACGGTCCGGTCGCCGACAACGCCGCCGGAATAGCCGAAATGTCTGGCATGGGAAGTTCTGTCAGGAAACGAGCGGAAAGGCTTGACGCTGTGGGGAACACCACGGCTGCGATCGGCAAGGGATTCGCAATAAGCTCTGCCGCCCTGACAGCATTGGCGCTGTTTTCGGTTTATGGCACGGTAACCAACATAGAAACAATAAACATAATAAACCCAACAGTACTGGTTGGTCTTCTGATAGGTGCGATGCTGCCATTCCTTTTTTCCAGTCTGACCATGGAAGCGGTCGGCAAGACGGCCATAAGGCTCGTGAACGAGGTCAGAAGGCAATTCAAGGACAAGAAAATAATCAGCGGCAAGAAGAAACCGGACTACGCCAGAAGCATAAAAATCAGTACCCACGCCGCGCTGAAATTCATGATAGTGCCCGGGCTTCTTGCGTTAATCGCGCCCATAGCAGTGGGTATAGTACTGGGATCAGAGGCCCTTGGAGGCATGCTTGCCGGCACCGTTGCTTCGGGTTTCCTGTTGGCACTGATGATGGCCAATGCAGGCGGCGCGTGGGACAACGCCAAGAAGTATATAGAAGAGGGCCATTTGGGAGGCAAGGGTTCGATCGCGCACAAGGCAGCGGTCGTGGGTGACACCGTAGGGGATCCCATGAAGGACACGAGCGGGCCTTCGCTAAACATACTCATAAAACTCGTATCCATTGTTGCGTTGATTTTCGCCACGTTTTTCTTTTAAATTCTTTCGGCGCCCCCGATTGAATGAAATTATATAACCAGTCAAAATCAATTATAGAATGATAGCAATGAGAAAGGTGAAACAAAAAATCAGCAGCGTAACAATGAGAATAAGGGACAATACAGCAAATCCGGCACCACTTGGCCTGATGGCTTTCGGCATGACAACGGTACTGCTTAACCTGCATAATGCGGGCTTCTTCACGTTGGGGGCGATGATTCTGGCCATGGGCCTGTTTTTCGGCGGGCTGGCCCAGGTCATCGCAGGGATAATGGAATGGGAAAAGAACAACACCTTCGGAACAACAGCATTCATATCATACGGGTTTTTCTGGATATCCTTGGTTTTTCTGCTGATTGCGCCTGGCATGGGTTTGGGAAGCCCGCCGGAATCCACTGCAATAGCCGCATACCTGTTTTTATGGGGCATGTTCACCGTGGGCATGTTCATAGGCACTTTAAGGCTGAACCGTGCGCTTCAGTTCGTGTTCGGATCGTTGTGGATTTTGTTTTTCCTGCTGGCCGCGGCAAACGCGACTGGCAATGCCATGTTAATGCAGATAGCCGGTTACGAGGGGGTTGTTTGCGGGATCTCGGCGATGTACACCTCCCTTGCACTGGTATTGAACGAGGTTTACGGAAAAACAATAGCTCCTGTCTGGTCTGTTGAATAGTCATACTTTAAGGTGAAAAAATGAAACTGTTTCACAATATAATCAACGGAAAACGGATTGTTTCACATTCCGGTGAAACAATAGTTTCAGTAAACCCAGCAACAGAGAAACCGATAGCACGGTTTCCAAAAGGAACTGTTCAGGACGTGCACTCGGCCATAGACGCGGCTGAAAAGGCGGCCGATGAATGGGCGGTCACGCCCCCACCGAAAAGGGGGCAGATACTGCTGCGGGCCGCCCAAATACTCAGAAAGGAAAAACAGAATCTGGGCAGGCTCGTGACTATGGAAATGGGCAAGGTCCTTCCTGAAGGTTTGGGCGACGTCCAGGAATCCATCGACATGCTTGAATATGCATCAGGCGAAGGCAGGAGACTTTTCGGGCATACCACCACGTCAGAACTTCCGGACAGGGTTGCAATCACCCTGCGCTCCCATGTCGGGGTCATGGGTCTTATCACACCCTGGAACTTCCCGACAGCGATCCCTGCCTGGAAGCTGGCACCATGCCTGGTTTGCGGCAACACGGCAGTGTTCAAGCCGGCGTCTGATACCCCGCTATGCGCCCTTAAGATGGTAGAGTTGCTTGAAAAGGCCGGGCTGCCAAAAGGTGTCGTAAATTTTGTCACGGGTTCGGGCGGTGTTGTGGGGGCAGAAATGGTAAGGAACAAAAAAATAAGGGGGATATCATTCACTGGCTCTCGGGAGATCGGCGAATTCGTAGTCAGGAACGCCGGAATCAAGAAAATCGGGCTGGAGCTAGGAGGGAAAAACGGCATCATTGTAATGGATGACGCTGATTTGGGCATAGCAGTTGACGGCATCATATTCGGTGCCTATGGGACCACTGGCCAGCGCTGCACAGCTACCTCACGTGTCATAGTGCACCGCAAGGTCAGACAAAAACTGGAACGCACGCTCACTGCGCGAATCAGGAAGCTCAGGCTCGGGAACGGACTTAAATCATCAACTGACGTGGGCCCGTTGATAAACAAGGCAGCCGTTGAAAAGGTCCATGAATACACGAGGATTGGTCTGGAAGAGGACGGCGCGCGCCTGGTCGCGGGCGGCAAGCCGGCAAAGGTCGGTGGCAAGGGCTTCTTTTACAGGCCCACATTATTCACCAACGTCACAACAGATATGCGCATTGCCCAGGAAGAGATATTCGGGCCCTCATTATCACTAATTGAAATTAAGAACCTAGATGATGCCGTGGATGCCATGAACTCTGTTTCTTACGGCCTCAGCGCAGCAATATATACTAACAGGATAAGAAACGCCATGGTAGCTATCAGGGACATTGATGCAGGAATTGTTTACGTCAACTCATCAACCATTGGCTCAGAGGTCCACCTACCGTTTGGGGGCGTAAAGCAGACAGGCAACGGCGCAAGGGAGGCCGGAATAGAGGGCATCAACGAATTCTCAGAGACAAAAACAGTATACATGGATTATTCGGGCAGGCTACAGAAAGCGCAGATAGATGTTGATTGAATTTTTTATTGTCATGACTTCACGATCATGCATTGTGACATTGGAAGCTGTATTATACCTTCGGGTCTTTTTTCAAAGAACTCATCAAATGCCTTTTTCACACCGGCCGAAGAGGAATAATCGTGCGAGATTATAATGCCGTTCTTTTCCATCCTTTTATAGAAGAAAGCCAGGCAATCCTTGGTGCTTTTGTAGACGTCAACATCAAGATGAACGAACGCGAAACGCCTGTTTCTCATGGGCTTTGCGGTATCGGGGAACATGCCTTTGCATATGTGAACGTTTTTGTATTTTCTGAGGCGCCTTTTAACCTGCTCAATGTCCGCGGGAAACTGGTTTTTTGAGAATCTCTTGTCAATATCACCGGCATCCGGTATGCCTTCGAACGTATCGAAGAGGTACAGATGCTTGTCGCCCTTGGCTTCGCATATCATCTTTGCTGTTGCGCCCTTGTATACGCCAACCTCTGCATAGTCCCCCCTGGTTTTCCTTTGCGCGCAAGCCACGGAATAAACGAACACCATTTCGCTGGGTTTCAGCAGAAGTTCTCCATCCTCTCTTCTTATTTCCTTCACAAGGTTCAGGGGCCTGCTTTCATTATAGAACTTCATCGCTCCGAGTTCGAGGGCCTGATAAACCCTGTGCAGCTTCCTGTCAACCCACGTATTTGCTATCCTGTCGGTTAATTTTTTTTCCATGATACTATTTCCAACTTCGGGCTTAAGTTATTTATAAATTGCCCCTTATAAATTGACATGAGCTCCAAGGACGTGAAGATAAAATACTGGTCGTTGTTATTGGTTTTAGGGATATTCAGTTTTGCCGTTTTCCTTTCAGTGAGCTGGGAATTCACTGCCGATGACGCTTTTGGCATCTTTCGCTATTCCGAAAACATAGCCTCAGGACATGGTTTTGTTTGGAATATCGGGGGAGAACCGGTGGAAGGGTCGTCGTTCTTGCTGTACATCATACTGGTTGGAATAAGCTATACCGGAATTGGCATGGTCCTCGCATCAAAAGTGGTGGGCATACTGAGCCTTATAGGGGTCATGGTGCTTTTTGGCGCCATATCAAAAAGCATCATGAAAGAGTTTCCAAAGGGTTTGATACTGCTCGGCTTTTTCATCAGCACGACACTTCTTCTCACCAACCCGGCAACCGCCATTCATGCGGTTTCCGGCATGGATACCATGCTCCTGGCATTCCTTTTGCTTGGAACCGTTTACGCGGCACTGATAACGGCAAGCAACCCAACCGCAAATAGCATGGCACTGTTTTCTTTGAGCGCTCTCGCGCTGGTACTGCTTAGGCCTGAAGGCCTGGCAGTGTCAATTTTGCTGCTGCTTTTCTTGTTCATAACAAAAAGGAATGATGGGGACTTCAACAAAATAAAATACATAAAGATATTTTCAGCGTTTTACATACTGCCCATTGCGATATACACGGCCTGGAAAACCACTTACTTCGGCGGGTTTTTTAACCTGGCTTTCCTTACAAAAACACTTACTCATGGCGGCCTTTTCAGGGGGTTCCCGACCTTCATGAGAGTAATGGGATACCTTTCGCCATACCTGTTAATAATATTGCTTGCATCAGTATTGCTGCTGGAAAGCGGTGCGCTGGGCGACAAAAGAAGGAAGATGCTCGTCAGGAATTTCACATTTCTTCAAGCCTCGGTTTTGGCGGCCGTGTCGTTCATACCGGTTTACATGTTTTCCGTTATGATGATGAATTTCGCACAAAGATATTACTATCCAATATTCGTGCTGGTTTACATCATTGCAGGCACATCAATCGCAATCCTTTACAATCATTTATCAGATTCCGAATCATCCCTGCCCCGGGGCCAGCTGATGAAAAGTTTTGGTGTTGCCGTTTCCATAATATTGCTAATCGGCGCAAACGTATATTTCATCAGCCATCTCCAGGAAACAACCCAATACGCCGCCGGATTTTCAAGGGGTCATGTGCCGCTTGGAAAGGTTATGAACAAATACAAAGACAGCAACCTGACAATGGCGGCCATTGACATGGGAGCCCTGTCTTATTATTCCGGATGGCGCTTCATTGAACTCGGCGGCCTCATGGACAAATACATAGCCGAGCACGGCGCAGCAAGCTACGAATACATGGAAACGATAGACCCCGACGTGATAATACTCATCTCAAGAAGCCATGACGAATACGACGAAAATATAATACCCCTGCTTAGCGACATGCAGGAAGAGGTTTTTGAATATGCGGAAAAAAACGGGTTTGTAAAGGCGGCCGGTGTCAGGGTTTGGGATGGCTATTACATCATACCTTTCATAAAGCCTGACCTGGAAGAGTTGCCGGATATGGAAAAATCCATAAAAACCGTTGCTGCGAAGAGCCTCATTTCCTAGCCAGATCATCCACGATTTCCGCGAGCCTCAATCCGGTTTCTATCGCGGTTCCCATGTTTCTTACCCTTGGATAGAATAGTGCAACTCCACCCAAATACAGATTATCTATCGGTGTTCGGTAATCAAGGACGTTGTTCTTGTAATTGATGTCATAAACGGGTTTTGAATGTTCAACTCTGAACAGACGCTTCCATTTAACGTTATCTCTGATGCCGAAAAGCGAATCTACTTCTGAAACAAACCTGTCCATTATAACACCATCGCTTTCCGACCACAACGAATCTTTCTTATCGAGATACTTGAACACGTAAAGCACTGCCTTGGAAGATTTGATATAAGGATTCAGATGAGTGTGCGTTATTATGCCTCCAAAACTGAATTTACCCTTTATGAAATTGATCCAATAATATTCGGATATGTCCCTGTCAAGCCCTATCACTGCGCATATCGTTGACTTGTATTTTATCGCCCTGATTTTTTTGGTGTAATCGGGCGGCAACGCCACCATTTCCGGAAGGAACGAAACAGGACCCGTGTATATGACCCTGTCCGCTTTTATCACCCTTTTTTTCCCGCCTTCACTGAAAACCACCGAAACTATCCTTTTGCCTTTTGTTTTCAGTCTGATGAGCTTTGAATTCAACATTATTTCGCCGCCCATATCGACTATGTTTTTACTCATTGCATGAAGAATCTGCTCCAGCCCGCCCTTCAGATAGCCGAAAGGTCCTGACGATTCGCTCATTTTAAGACGCTCGCCTACCCACCTTGCGATTATGTCATCAGAATCAGAACTGAACTTGATCTTCAGAAGGGGTTCGAATATTTTATCATATATTTCCTCATTCGCGCTTTTGGTTATCCATTCCTTTGCGGTTTTGTTTTCCAGTTCGTCCCAGTTTCGCCTCAACCGTATCTTTAGACCGAACGAAAGAAACTTCAATCTGCTTGCGATCGAAAGCGGCCGGAAACTAAAGACATCAAACGGGCCCGAAAGTTTGTGTATTTTCCCCTGCGAATAAAAACCCATCTTCGTTTTTCTCTTGAAAAAAACATCCCACAAGCCGAGCTCTTTGACAAGGTCCCTGGTGATCTTGTCCGATTTCATGATATGGTGATACACTATGGGGATGTCATCACCGTTTTCCGAAAAACTGCGAACCATACCACCGATTTTGGACTCCTTTTCAAGTACCGTAATCCTGTGACCTTTCCGGGCCAGCTTATAGCCAGCCACAAGACCGGACAGCCCGCCACCTACAACACATATGTTCATGTTTTTATACATTAAGTCCAACTATATAAATTCAAAACCCAAGAGAAATAGGATATGTTTGTATCAGTTATAATACCGAGCTGGGACGAGCCTCTGCTGAATGATTTGGCCAAAGAAATAAACAATGTGCTTAGTGATGTGAGGCACGAAATAATAATCGTGGAGAAGGGCGACCTTCTGCCCAATATTGACGGGGCAAGGATTTACAAACAAAAGTCCAGCGGCCTCGGCAACGCTGTCATGGAAGGCGTTGCCAAAAGCTCTGGGGATGTTATCGTCACCATGGATGGTGACATGTCACACGACCCCAAAGATCTGCCAAAACTCCTTTCAGGTCTAGAGAATCATGACATAGTTATCGGTTCCAGATTCGCAAAAGGTGGGGTGACAACGGACGCCCTCCAAAGAAGAATTATAGCAAAATCATTCAGGCCATTCTCTTCAATTCTCCTCAATATCGGAGTTAAAGACAGCATGTCCGGCTTTGCGGCCATCAGAAAAAGGGTTTATGATAGCATAAACCTGAACCCGCTTGGCTATAAGATCAACCTGGAGATAATGTACAAGGCAAAGAAAAAAGGGTTTTCAATAAACGAGGTCCCGATCTTTTTCAGGGAAAGGAGAGGCGGCGAATCAAAGGCGGATATCAGAGAGGTGTTCCGGATTTTCAGGCTGATATTCAGATTGAGGTTTAGAAACGCATAATATGAAACTATGAAAAAACAGGCCAAAGAAAAAAAGGGAAAACAGGACAATATACTCAGCGAGATAAATAAATACAGAAAATCCTATGGTATGGGCGGCATTTCCAGCGTAATGCTCAATGGGATTAGCTATTTTCTCGGAAGGAACCCAATCAGGGGTCCGATATATGTGGGCTGGGAAATCACGTGGAGATGCAATGCCCGGTGCGAATACTGCAACAGGTGGGGCATTGGCAAGAAAGAGACGTCAAAAGAAGAGGCGCTTAAGGTAATCAACGAAATCGGTGATATGGGGTGCAGCATACTGTCTTTAACGGGCGGCGAACCGCTGCTTAGGGACGACATCGGCGCATTGATAAGGGAGGCAAAGAGCCGCGACATCTCCGTAAACATAAACACAAACGGCTCTTTGCTGAAGCAGAAAGCCAAGGAACTAGTTGACGCTGGCACTGACGTCATAACGGTCAGTGTTGAAAGCCACAATCCCAAAACACACGATTCAATAAGAAGGGTTGACGGCCTTTTCAGAAGGTTGGCCGAAGGCATTGAGGAAATAAAAAGGCTGAGGACGGGCGATAAGCCCAACATAAAGGTGAGGGCGAACATAAGCGCCAGCAATTACACGCAGCTTGACATGTTCATTGATCACTGGTCGGGAAAAGTGGACGAAATAGTGCTGCAGCCCATACACGAAGAGATCAGGAATGCATTCACCGTTCCCGAAAAAATGAAGTTTTCATCAAAGGAAAAGGAGAATTTTATAAAATATTTCAATAAAATGCACGAAAAATATCCCTGGCTCGCAAACCAGTATTACAGGGAATTTCCCGCATTCTTCTTCGACCTGAAGGGACTGAAGGAAAAATACAAATGTTTTGCCGGTTATTTCTTTTTCCAGCTTGACCCAGAGCTGAACGTATACCCGTGCGCGGCTTACATGCACAAGGTGGGAAACCTTAAAGATTCAAGCATCAAAGACCTGTGGAAATCAGATCGCATGAAAACGTTCAGGAAAAAACTGAAAAGAAAGGAAAACAGCTGCATGTGCTGGTACAACTGCAACGGCACACTGAATTGCTACCTAAATAAAACACTAGGGAAGATTAGCTGATCTGTCATATGTTTTACGGTTGCTTCCTGCATTTTATTTAAAGTAATCCGCGCAATTTTATTAATGCCTTCAAAGGTTGCGGTGATGAAAACAACGCCTGAAAAGGTTGTTGATGACTATTCGAAACTGATGCGCAGCTGCAACTACCAGAAATACCTGCCGAGGAAAAAGAAAACCGTGCTGAAGATAAACCTTTCCTGGTCTCTTTACTATCCGGCCTGCTCAACCGAGCCATGGCAGCTTGAAGGCGTCCTCAAAACGCTGAGAGAAGACGGCTATGATGACATAGTTGCCATGGAGCACAAGACCGTTGTTACCAACATCGCCAAAGGCCTTGTCGGAAACAGATGGCAGCCGGTTCTTGATAAATATGACGTCGAGTTCGTGCCTTTGCCGGATGTAAAATGGGTCGAATACGACAGCATCGTAAAATCGGATTTGCCGGCCATAAAAGCCATATTCGGCAAAACCCACAGGATACCCGAGCCACTCATAGGCACCAATATCCTTCACCTACCCACAATAAAGACGCACGGACACACCACCATTACTGGCGCCGTGAAGAATGCGTTTGGCGGCCTTATAACTACAAGAAGGCACCATTCCCACAAAATTATACATGAGGTTCTTGTAGATCTGCTGAAAATACAAAAGGAAATACATACTGGCATGTTCGTGGCCATGGACGGGACCGTTTGTGGGGACGGCGCAGGACCGAGAACCATGGACCCCGTGATAAAGAATTACATACTCGCTGGCGACGACTCAGTAGCAATAGATGCAGTCTCGGCAAAAATGATGGGCTTCAATCCCGCTGACATAAAATTCATAGCAATGGCAGACAGGCTGAAGCTGGGCAACGGCCAAATGAAGAACATAAGAATTGTCGGTGAGGACATAAGCAACGTCAATTTCGGCTTTCACACAAATGAAAGCTTTGTAATCATGTGGGATAAGCTGTTCCGTAAGGGAAGATTTAGGTTTGTCGAGCCAATGCTTTTTCACACAAAACTATTCAAGCTGGCGGTTTTTGGCAGCGCATTCTATCACGACCATTTATGGTATCCCTTGGCAGGCAAAAAAAGGATAAAAAAGTTCATGAAGACCGAATGGGGGGACAAGTTCAGACAATACTGAACAAATTAGGGGTGCCACTATGATAAAAAATTTGGTCATAAGCGCGCGACCCAGGCAGTGGTACAAGAACCTGGTGGTATTCGCAGGTATTGTTTTTTCCTTCAACCTTTTCGACATTTCCATGCTGCTGAAGACGGTTTTGGCCTTTGCCATATTCTGCGCGATATCCAGCTCAGTCTACATATTCAACGACATCCACGACAGGGAAAAGGACAGGAAACACCCGAAAAAGAAAGACAGGCCCATCGCGTCAGGCAGGCTGGGCGTTCGCCTGGCCGGCTCGTTTGGAACGCTGCTGCTCGTTGCCGCGCTGCTGATATCCTTTTATGCGCTGAACACACTTTTCTTCGCGATAGTGCTTGCATATTTCGTGCTCATAGACCTGTACACTTACTGGCTGAAAAAAATGGCTGTTGTGGACATCATGGCAATATCCATAGGATTCGTGCTGAGGGCCATCGCAGGCGTGGTTGCAATAATGGTCAACCTATCGCCATGGCTCATATTATGCACACTGCTGCTTGCCATGTTCCTTGCTTTCGGTAAGAGAAAGCACGAGATGATTATATTGGGGAAGAAATCAGCATCCCACAGGAGTTCCCTCGACCTTTATTCAACGGAAATGGTTGATAATTTCATAACAATAAGCGCCTCGCTAATAATAATGTCTTACTCGCTGTACACTTTCCTGGCCTCCAGCATCTGGATGATGCTGACAATACCTTTCGTGATATTCGCGGTCCTGAAATACATGCAGCTGCTCAATCTCAGCGTACTTGGCGAGGAAACCGAGATGATGTTCAAGAATCCCGCAATGGTGATCAACATAGCGCTTTGGCTCATAGTAAGCGTGCTTATACTATACGACGTGCCGTCGGTTTTGCTGCAAAGGCTATTAATGTTCTGAATCCCGGGTAACAACCGCTGCAACGTATAACACTCCAATTTTAAGCCGCTTTGCCAACTATATGTTATGCATACGATCACCAAGAGGGATGTGAGTTCTCTGTTCCCCCCGAGACCGCCCTGGTCTCACAAAGGCCAGGCAGGAAAGCTGCTGATAATAGGTGGTAGCTTGAGATATTCGGGTTCTCCGGCACTTGTTGCCCTGGCTGCTATAAGATCCGGCGCAGACCTTACGCTGGTTGCTGCGCCAAAAAGAGCGGCCGACATAATCGCAAGCATGCAACCAGACCTGATAACCGAGCCCTTGCACTGCAATCATCTTTGCATGCATGACACCAAACATCTGACAAAGCTTATGAAATGGGCCGATGCCATTGTCATTGGAGGCGGCCTAGACAGGAAAAAAACAACATACGAAACAATACGGAATCTTCTGCGGAAAACCGAAAAGCCATGCGTTCTTGATGCCGAGGCGCTGCGCGCTGTTGCAGGATACCCTTCTTTGATAAGGAGGAATTTCATACTCACTCCGCATGAAAACGAGTTCGAGGCCCTTGGCGGCGGCAGACCGCACCGCAACATAAAAGAAAGGTCAAGGCATGTTGGGGGTCTTTCGGACAGGCTGAAAACAACCATTCTCCTGAAAGGCAACGTTGACGTAGTGTCTGACGGCAAGAGAACTGCCCTTAACAGAACAGGCAGCCCCTACATGACGAAAGGTGGAACCGGTGACGTGCTTGCCGGGATTTGCGGCGCTTTGCTGGCACGCAAAAAAGAACCCTTTGAAGCTGCCGGGGCAGCGGCTTGGATAAACGGCTCTGCGGGCCAACTGGCAAGCAGGAAAATAGGTCCAGGCTTCTTTGTTTCCGAAATGCTGGATTTCATACCAAAGGTGATATGAGGTTGAAAAACAACAGGAACAGGAAGACAGAAAAAGCGGGGAACGGGCCGGGAAAGCGTCCCAGAAAAGTAATTATAATGGGTGCGGCCGGCCGGGACTTCCATAATTTTTTGGTTTTTTTCAGAAACAACCCGGATTACAGGGTTGTCGCCTTCACGGCCTCGCAGATACCCGGCATTGCGAGGAGGTCGTTCCCCAAATCCCTTGCCGGAAGGCTTTACAGGTCCGACATCCCAATTTACCCCGAAGCAAAGCTCGCAGAACTCATAAAAAAACACTGCGCGGACGAGGTGGTTTTCGCTTATTCAGATGTGAATAATGAATACATAATGGAAAGGGCGGCCTGCGTCACCGCAGCGGGCGCGGATTTCAGGCTCATGGGACCGGAAACGACAATGCTTCAGGCAAACAAGCCGGTCATATCAATATGCGCTGTCAGAACCGGGGCAGGCAAGAGCCCCACGACAAGAAAGACAGCAGAGACGCTGATGGAATTTGGGCTGCGGGTCGCTGTTGTCAGGCACCCAATGCCATACGGTAATCTGGAAGAGCAGTCAGCGCAGAGATTCGCATGCATCGACGACCTTAAGAGGCACAAATGCACCATAGAAGAGATAGAGGAATACGAAAATCACATCAATTCCGGCACCATAGTTTATGCCGGCGTTGATTACGAAAGGATACTACGCATGGCAGAAAGGGAGGCGGACATCATAATATGGGACGGCGGGAACAACGACTTCCCTTTCTACAGGCCAGACCTTCGGATAGTAGTTGCTGACGCTCGCAGGCCGGGTCACGAGATTGAATATTACCATGGCAACGTGAACATCCGAATGGCTGACTTGGTCATAATAAACAAGGTCAAGACAGCGGAAAAAAGGGACATTGAAACAGTTAAAAGGAACATAGAAAAACTGAACCCCGGTGCCATTATCATGCGCGCGAACATGACAAAGACAGCCGACCGGCCGGAGCTGATCAGGGGCAAGCGGGTGCTGGTCATTGAGGACGGCCCCACACTCACTCATGGCGGGCTTGAAATAGGTGCCGGTTACCTTGCTGCAAAGAAATACGGCGCGAAGAGCATAATCGACCCGAGGCCGTTCGCCGTGGGTTCCATAAAGGAGACATTCAGGAGATATCCACACCTGAGCAGGATACTGCCAGCCATGGGCTACGGCACAAGGCAGATGAAAGAGCTTGAAAAGACCATAAACAGGGCGCAGTGCGACAGCGTGATAATAGGCACGCCGGTAAGCCTTGGCCGCTATCTCAGAATAAGGAAGCCTTCGGCAAACGTGACTTATGACATACACACGATTGGAAAGCCGGGCTTAAAAGAGGTTGTCAGGAAGTTCGCGGAATCAAGAAACAAACGAAAACCGAAGATTATGCAAGCCGGCATCAGAAAAGGGCGTTGACTTTTTTGATTTCCTCGACAGGCACGCAAACCACAATGACATCACCCTCTCTGAGTTTTGTTTCCGGTTTTACCTTGATGAGTTCGCCGTTCCTGTACGCAGCGCCGATCACAAAACCATTCTGCACATCCGCCACGCTCTTACCGTTTATTTTGGATTTAGCCGATATGACCTTCTCGAATATCTCTATCTTTTCGCCTGCGACAAGGCCAACAAGCCTCTCACCGGCCTTTTCAAGTGCTTTCTTGAACGCGAAAACAACCGCTGTTGTGGTGTTTATGCTCGCGGTTATGCCCAGCTTCAGAAAAACCTCGTCGCTCTCGGTTTCATTTACCCTTGAAACGATTTTCGGCACCTTGAAATCCTTTGCCACCTCGCATATCATGAGATTGGTTTTGTCATCGCTTGTGACAGCCACGAGCGCATCCGCGTTCTCGATATCAGCGTCCATCAGCAGCTTCCTTTCAGAAGCGTCACCTTTGAGCACGAGCGCGTCGAGTTTTTCCCCAAGGTCCTCTGCAAGCTTGTCCCTTTTCTCGACTATGACCACGTCATGCTTTTCCTTGATGCAAATCTCAGCGAGCTTTGCCCCGAGCCCACCGCCACCGGCAATTATTATTTTCAAAGAACCACCAACAATATATTATACAATAATTAAATATATAAGAACGCGAAAGGGGGCGGTTTTATGGATTGGGTCATGGATATCAGAAAAAGATCCTTATCACCAAAACCACCGGTTTCGAGCGGCAGATGCAAATGGATTGGCAGGATAAGCTTCAACGACCTGGTTTTCGTGCCAGCCGGCCTTGTAAAGGAACCGGTTGATTATTTCAGGGAAAACATAGATGCAAAGACGGTCATAGGCAGGAGCAGCAAAGAGCCGCTCAGGCTGTCGATGCCCTTGCTGGCGGCTGCTATGAGTTTTGGCGCGCTAAGCAAAGAAGCTAAGATTTCAGTGGCCAGGGGAACTGCGGCAGCGGGCACGGCCGACAACACAGGAGAAGGGGGCATGCTGCCTGAGCAGAGAAAGGAAGCCAGGATATTGATAGCCCAGTATTCCACGGCCCGTTTCGGGGTTGATGAGAATTACCTCAAATCAGCCGACGCAATCGAAATAAAGATGGGCCAGGGAGCGAAGCCGGGCCAGGGCGGCCTCTTGCCAAAGGAAAAGGTGACGAAGGAGATAATAAAGGTAAGGAAACTGAAGAAGGCGGAGGACCTGCATTCACCACCAAGCCACCCTGATATACATTCCGCAACAGACCTGAAGAAGAAGGTGATGCTCCTGAGGGAAATAACCGGGGGCAAGCCCATAATAATAAAACTGGCGGCCGGAGACGTGAAAAGGGACGTTGAATTCGCCGTGAAAGCCGGCCCCGACGCCATAGCAATAGACGGCATGTCAGGAGGCACAGGAGCTGCTCCGGAAATGATGCTTCACGGTTTCGGAATCCCTACATTGCCTGCAATAGCGGAGGCACGCAAAACCCTTGACAGGCTTGAAGCAAAACAGGAACTTATGGTAGGTGGCGGGCTGAACACGGGCATTGATTTTGCAAAGGCGCTAGCGCTTGGGGCCGACGCCGTGTTCGTTGGAGTTCCTCTCATGATCGCGATGGGTTGCCGTTACTGCAGGCAGTGCTATCTGGGCAGGTGCCCTGTCGGAATAGCGTCACAGACGCCGAAGTTCAGGAAAAATCTGAACATAAGCAAAGCATCAAAAGGCGTTGCGAACTACCTCAGCTCGTGCACGGAAGAGATCAAGATGGCAGCGGCAGCGACCGGCAACAAGAGCGTTCATGGCCTGAAAATCAGCGACCTCAGGTCCCTGGACGAGACGGTCTCAAAAATGACGGGCGTCAGGCTTGCGGGCGCATGATACCGCCGCGGCGACGGAAGACGGCAGGTTACCAGACAACCACCCTCATGTTTAGTATGGTGTTGTTCTCCGAAAGCGCGAAACGCTCGATTACGGCCTTCTGCACGTCAGGCTCTGTTTTCGTCCGCTCGCAATCCAGCAGCAACTCAGCACCTTCCCTTACCTGAAGCTTGAACTTTTTTGTGCCGGCGTCGAACCTTACGAGCAAACCGGCATAATCATCATTGCATGCATAATCCAGCTCGCTTATGAGGTCATATGAAAGAACCGGCCATTTCTTCGTGAGATTCACGTGCATGAGGTATTCTGACATCTCCACGGCCTTCACTTCCAGGCTGTTCGCTTGGGAACCCGCGCTGTAGGTGGAGACGCTGGAATCCAGGAACGTCAGTATGTAGAATATTATGGCAAAGAACAGCACGGCCGCAACCATGAACTCAAACACCGCCTGGCCCTTGTTCAGTCTCATGAAACCCTTCCCCTTTCCCTGTATTAATATATGTTTTATTCATATAATTAATAATATGAAGCGCAACGCGCTTGCTTTGGCCCCGCTTATTCTGCTAGTTTTAGCTTTTTCAGGATGTACAACGTTCCCGTTTCTGGATATTTTCGGCGGAGGGACCATAGAATACACCGATGACATCATAGTAATAAAGAGCCTGCAGGTCACGCCCGGCACAACTGTCAAGGCCGGCCAGACCATGACCCTGTACGCCGACATACAGAACGTCCAGGACCCGGAAAGGGCCGCAGGCGAGATCATACCTGACGTGGAGGTCGAGCTTTATGATCACTGCACCAGCCTGTTTGAAAATGTGGAGCCAGCAAAACAGGAAAAATTTGATATGAGCCCGAAGGAGATAAAGACAGTGAGCTGGACGCTCACTCCGCGGGAGGACGTCGGCCTCATAACGCAGTGCGAGCTTAAGGTAAAGGTCACGTACCAGTACAGGACAGATACCATAACATCAATAACCTTCATAGACGCGGCGGAGCTGGAGAGCAGGATACGCAGGGGGGAGTCGTGGCAGGTCAGCGGCTCCACCACCCGCGGTTACGGGCCAGTGAAGGTGTTCCTCGAGGTCGAGACCCAGCAGCCGGTGTCTGACGAGACATCGGCATCGATATCCATGAAAATCAGGAACGTTGGCCAGGGTTATGTCAAGGATTCCGCCATAAGGCAGAACACCAACTTCATAGGGGACGAAGACGGCTTCATCCCGCCCCGGTCCACTACCAACACGAGATGGGAAGGCGGGGAATGTGACTTCCAGTACACCGAAATCACGCCAGCGCTACCGGAAAGCCCGTACCAGGGAATAAAAATGGTCAGGAAGGAAACAACCCCGAAATTCTGCAAGCTTGAGGCGCCTGGCGTGGATGTCGAGCAGACATACGACATCTCCTCCAGCGTCAGATATCATTACGAGTTCAGGAGAAGCATCCACGTCCAGATAGAGCCCCGCTGAATATGCGGGTTTCATGCGTGGCTTCAGCCTGCAAATAACCTTAAAAAACTTATAAACAAACAAGAACATATAATATACTAGGAGCAAGAGGTCGCTGGTATGGAAAAACATTACGACAAACTAATGCTGTTCGCGCCATTGTTAGCAGTCATCCTCGTTTCAGGCTGTGTTGGAGGAGGAACAACTGGCCTCGGCAACGGCGTAGCCATACTCAATTTCGAGCCTGATTTCCCTCAGGGTGTTTACTCAGGCGACACGGTCAAGCTGCAGCTAAGGATACAGAACCAGGGCGAAACCACTGCAAAGAACGTTGAAGTGGAGCTGACGAACATAGACACAAGTGAGTGGGGGACGTTCGGGCTTTTCGGGTTTTCAGAAAGCATTGGGGACCTTCTGCCGTACGACACCACTACCAACACCCCGGGCGCCATAAAGACACATGAATGGAGGTTGCAGGCACCCGAGCTTTCCAAAGGAACCGAATTCACGTATGAGCCAATGGCAAAGGTTTCGTATGATTACAGGACAATTGCACAGAAGCCGATAACACTCGTTGACGAGGACGAGCTCAGAAGAATAATACAGCAGGGCAAGTCGCTTCCGAACAAGCCCACGGAATTCACCGCAGGGCCGTTGGGTGTTGAGATAAAGACGGGCGAGTTCGTAAGGACGTCCTCCGGCGTGTCCGGAGGCGAAAGCTACGAAATATTCCCGGTATACATCAAGATAACAAACAAGGAATGGGAGGCAGGCGGAACCGTTATAAAGGACGGGTTCGGCGGGTTTTTCGAGGGCTACGACTACCCGATCAGGATCAAGATAACGCCGCCGAACGGGGTTACAACCAGGAGCTTCGGAACCGATGCTTGCTCTTCATTCTCTTTCGATACCATAGACCTTTGGCAAGGCAAGGACGCCGAAATAACCTGCGATTTCGAAGTAACGAACCCGCCGGCATACAGGCAGGAGGCCCTGTTCGCCGTGGAGCTTGAATACCGCTTCCAGACCCAGGCATCCACCAGGTTGCAGGTGTCCGGCACAGACGAGGGCTTTGGCTGGTTCTAGGCGGGCCCCTGCGTGTATTTATTTGTCGAAGAATAAATTATTATGTATGAAAGCGCTGCTGCTCGTTCTTCCCCTTTTGATTATGGCAGTGTCGGGGTGTGTTTTTCCGGGCCAAACCCCAGGCAATGGCGTGGTTATCGTCACGTTTGAGCCCAGCTTTACTACTGTTTATTCCGGCGAGCCGGTTGATTTCAGGCTCAAGATCCAGAATCAGGGAACGGCAGATGCCGTTGACGTGACGCCGACCATAATAGGTCTCGAGACCTGGGACACGAAGAGCAGCACCTGTGACGGTTGGGAAACAATCCCCGCAGCAGTGCCTGAAATCGGCGCTACCGGGGGATCTGCAAACTGCAGATGGACCTACGCAGCACCCGAAATCCCGAAAGGGTTGTCGACCGAAATTTATACGACAGCAAGGGTTCATTACGAATACAGGACCAGCGTTGTCAAATCCATAATTTTCGCGTCCAGCAAAGAATTGAGACTGATGAAGGACAGGGGGGAGGCCATACCAGCCCAGACATCCAGCCAGACATCCGGGCCGCTAAAGATAGACATAAAGACAGAAGCACCTGTAAGGTTCTGGGAAAGCTCTGTCACGTTCCCGATATCCATAACAGTAGAAAACACGGGCGATGGTGTGGTTTGCCGCTCCGTTGGGAACTGCGATCCTGATGACGGCCTGAACACGCTCAGCCTTGTAATGGAACCGGGCAATGACATAACCATCTCTGACTGTGAAACCGACATCGTGCTCTGGCAGGGAAAGACCAATACCCTTGTATGCCAGGCAACCTTCAGCGGATTGAGGGACATGGGCACGGCACAGAGAACACTGTCAATAAACACGAACTACGGATACTACACTGACAAGACGGCAAAGGTAACCGTAAAATCAAGATAGTGTTTATGCACCGAAGTCGGAAAGGTTTTTCTGGGTGCCCAGGGGCTTCTCCTTAATATTACCGGCCGGCCGGCCGGCGTTTTTTGTCTCATCACCAAAAACCGGATACCCGTACACACCATCGTAACCGGGCCTAATTCTTATCCTACCTTCCCTGACACCTGTTATAGCTTCAGCAAGCCTTTCGCTTACCGTTTTCGCAAGTGTTTCTTCTGGTATATCGAGCAACACTTTAAATTCAGTCCCGAATGCATTGATAAGCCTCGTGTGCTGCTCCCATACTTTTTTTGAATACAGCTGGTTCACACCCAGAACGCTTGATATTATCTCTGACAGAGGCATGAGCGATTTGAACGGGATCGCGTTTGCCGGTCTGCTTCCCTCAGGCCTGTCCGCCAGTTCCTCGACCCTGTGAAGCACGCCTATCGTAAGCTGTCTGCCGCATTTCGGGCACAGCTTCCTGTTACTAATAGATTCCTTGGGTTCCATACACACGTCACAGGCGCGATGGCCGTCATAATGGTACTTCCCATAAGAAGGATCAACTTCTATTGTATGCAGGAACCTTTTCTGGTCTTTCTCTTTCATAACTTTGATGAAATCATCATAAGTAAGCCTGTCCATTTCAAAAACATTGGCTTCCCTTCCGATTCGCCATGGCCAGAAAGAGTGGGAATCTGAATTTGAAACCAACGCGTATTTGTCGAGCTGCGAAAGCCTCCAGCTCATTGCAGGATCGCTGCTGAGACCGGTTTCCAATGCGAATATGTGTTTTGTCTGGTCCTTGAAGCATTCCTCGATGCTGTCAAACCCCGACATTGAACCGAACAGGGAAAACCAGGGGGTCCATATGTGCGCGGGTATGATTTCGGCCCTCCTGTCAACGGACTTGATGATCTCCACGAGCTCGGGGCAGCTTATGCCGCAAATGGGCCTTCCATCCGACTTCAGGTTAACCCCCCTCCTTTCAAGCGCCTCGTTTATTTGCTCGGCCGTGCCGAAAGAAGGTGCCAGAACCACGTTATGAACCCTCCTTACTTTCCCCCCGTCTTTGTATATGCTGGATATTTCAGCCGAGAGCATGAACGGGAAGCCGGACGAATCGTGCATGAACCCGGAACCGTCCTCTTTCAGTTGTTCCTTAAGCTCCTTAAGCCAGAGCCCGTGCGTAAAATCCCCGGTGCCAAGAAGCCCGATACCCTTTATTTTCGCGTATTTGACAAGATTTGGAACGTCCAGCTGTTTGCTTGTTGCCCTGCTGTACCTGCTGTGTATGTGAAAATCCGAAATAACTTTCATACGGGTATAGAATTAGAGGGATTATATTTAATTCTTTTCGGGACCGCATCAGATGGACAGCCGTCTAAGATGCCTTTCCGCCCTTTTTCTTTTGGGCTTTCAGCTTCCTCTCATAGCTGTCCACCCAGTCCTTTGCCGCTTTGATTTCTTTTTTGGAGTTGCCTATGCCGGAGCTGTTGCCAACACCCAGTATCACCACATTATCGCCTTTCTTCGTCCTATCCATGCTCCTCTTTATGCTATCCATCACGTCTGGAACAGAATCCTTGATGGCTTTCCTCATCGGCTCTATCGCCTGTTCAGGGCCCATCTTTACGACTATGGAATCAAGCGGGATGTTCTTCTTGACCACGACATCCTCTATGTAGCTCCTTTCAACACCCGGACCTCCCATGGCAACACCAACACCCTCCGCTATGCTGCCCAACTTCTCTCCTTCAAGCTTTGCGGCGGCGTCCACTGTAATGACCCTGGCTATCTTCATTCTGTCCATGAGCTTCTTGACGGCTTTGCCGGGATACCCTATCCTTCCGCCAGGCCCCTTCGCCTTCAAAACGAAAGCTCGCCTGCCTTCGATACCGATTTCTGCCATAATAATCCCTTCCTCAATCTCCTTCGTCTTTTTATCGCCTATCAGCTCGCTGGCTACGAGCGGTCCCAGGCCGTCACCAATAGGCCTTCCTTCTGTCAACGCCCCCGTACCTTTGAACATGCCCTTTGCTATTTTTTCGATCAATGGCAGCTGCATCTGCAGTATCATCGCGATTTGTATGCTCTTGGTCTGCTTTATCATCTCCACGTAATGTCTGACGATTTTCGCTATCTCATGAACAGTTATGCCGCCGGCAAGGCCCATCTCTATGCTCGCCTGCCTTTCCCTGTCAAGTTTTGGCGCGACCTGCCTAACGAAATAACTGAACCGGTCGTGTTGTGTTTTTATCAGGTGATCGAGCTTCCCCACCACACCGTAAGGGTCCATTGCCACCGGAGATATCATGAAGAACTCGAAGAACCTTGATACTGAATCCCTGATTTTCTTGTCAGGGTTCTTGCTTATGGCCTTTATTACTATCTTTTTTGACTTGTCCGACATCATCTCCAGCTCCCTTGCGCTTTTTTCGAGCCTCCACATGATTTGCGACAGCATAATCCTGGGGTAGAACAGGAAGAATATGACCATGAAAGCTATCCATATTATTATGGATAACGGGCTGTCACCACCAATCAGCTGGAAAAGTATTTGTTCCATATGTCCACACACAAATATTTATTGTTCGTTTTCAATTGTTTATTGAGTATTAATAATAAAACAGAACTGATATATAAATTGGTGATAGCATGATTGATTGGAAAATCCTTGCATCGGCTTTTATCGCTCTGCTGGTCGTGTCGTTCATACTGATGGAGGGTTTCGGAACAACATCCTTCTTTTCAGGCACGCTGGGCTCCATCGGCGAATGGTTCGGCTCATCGCCGTTCGGGGATCTAGTGCCAGTGGCAGATGCGAGGGGCAAGCACGTGAACATCATGCTGTATACGGACAACCTTACCCTTGAATCCAGCGGTGAGATTGGAATAGAAACGGGCACGGTGAACATGACAGGTTTCAGCGGGAGCATTCACGTGGATTTTGAAAGGGGCAATCTAGTGCTGGCAGAATCCGAAACCAAGCTAAAAGTCACCGTTCCCATCAAAAACATCAGAATGTCCGGCTTCACCTTGGACAAACTGTCGCTCGAAAACAGCAGATTCGCTATAGAGCCTGACATCTCGACAGAGAACGGCACAATAGAAATCAAGGATTTCTTCGGTTCAGTCACGGCCAAAGAAAATGGCCTGGAGCTTGACGGAAACGTGACCCGGCTCACCACGAAGATAGGTGACCTGAGCTGGGAACTCAGCTGATTCTGGCAAACAAGACGCCCTAGAGAGGATTTCCGGACGCGCGGAAAGAACGCACGCACTCGAACCTCTGACCTACCGGTTGCAGCAGCATGGCATTGCATGCAACACCAGACTCTAACAGCCGGGCGCTCTCCATAGCCTTCTCCGGTGTACTTCCATTGCGATGGCGGGTTTCCGGAGAGGGTACCTACTGAGCTACTAGGGCATACTGATGTACTTTGTGATATAATGACGACGCGTATTTTTAAATCTAAATTCCATTTCTATAATGAATATAATGGACAAATCCTGGATACTGGTCAAGAACCTGGACGTAGGCAAGCTTGGCAGGGCATGCAATTTCAACGGATGCACAAAGGCGCCCACCAAGAAGGTGATCGTTTCCGAGAGGAACACGTTCACACGTAAGAAGAAGGATCTGGCTTCTATTTATTTCTGCACAAAACACTATAATAATGAGTTAAGGCCAATAATGAATACTCTAAGCTGTGCCTGCGGCAAACAAATAAAAATAGAAAAAACCGTAAAAGAGATAGGTTACATAACTCACTGAATATTGGCGGCTACTGCCTTGAGTGCAAGCCGTCTGACCCGTTGATGGGGCGGTAGCTCAATGGGAGCTTGAAGGGCGTGTGCCCTTCAGACCACTGTAGAGCACTAGCCTGAAGCCCTGGTCTCCGGACCGCCGGAACCAAGAAAAGACAGCTAGGTGTTGTGGGTTCGATTCCCACCCGTCCCATGCAAAAAGGTTAAATACCTATGCAGCAATAAACAGCTATTGAGCGTGAAAACATGGGAAGGATAAAATCCATAGCAGTGAAAACCCTGGCAGAAGAATTGATAAAATCCAGGGGGGAGAAATTCACAACGGATTTTGCAAAAAACAAGGATGCGCTGAATGACATAAAACCCATAAAATCGAAGAAGGTCAAAAACGTTCTTGCGGGATACATAACGAAGAAAATGAAAAACACCAAGGAAACCGGCCTGTAAACCAAAGCATGCCGAAGCCTCAAATCTATTTTTATATACATGATAATAATAAATCATGGACGCAAAAGACATTGCTGAACCAGCGCTTGTTTTCAGCGAAAATGAACCAGTTAGCAAAGTCATTGCAAAAATGATTAAGCACAAGAAACAGGAAGCCCTGATAGTTCAAAACGAAAAAATCAAAGGCGCGGTTTTTGCGAATACCCTTGTAAGGGGTTTCATAAGCAGCCCTGAAAAGACTAAGATAGGAGGTTTCGTGGAGCACGTCAAGCCAGCCAACCCGGACATGCCGGTTGACGATATCATAAAAATGTTTCTTGATAATGATTACAAATCCATCCCGATAATCAAAAACAAAGTCCCGTTTTTCATAACAAAGCTTGTTGTTCTGGAAGCTTTGAAGAACAGGAAAGAACTGAAAGGCAAAACTGCAGGAGATATCATGAATACTCCGCACTGCATCAGCTCCGATGACAGCATTGCAACCGCAGTATCGGTTCTCAGGGAAACCGGGGTGTCTAGGCTGCCTGTGCTGGGCAGCAAAGGCAAGGCTTTGGGTGTAATTGACTGTGCGGCGCTGTTGAGGGTTCACGCCAAGAAAACAAGGATGAGGCTCGGAGAGGAAGCCGGAGAAAAGACCTGCACGGAAAGCGCCCGGGCAACGGCTCTGATGAAAAGGCAATTCCCAACAGCAGGGCAAGCCTCATCAATCAAGCGCGTCATTGAAGTCATGGCAGAAAAAGGAATGCCCACGGCCCTTGTGATGGACAGGGACGAGCTTGCCGGAATAATAACACCAAAACCGATATTTCGCCTGTTTGCCGGCAAGCCGAAGGAAGCACTGGTAAGATTGAACGGCATACGCACGGAAAGCGTTTACATAAAATCGGTAATTGATGACATGATAAAGAGCGAAATACTCAAACTTGGCAGCCTGTTGCCAATAGATTACCTTGTCATGCACGTAGAAAAGCACAGCAAAACCGGGAGGAGAAAAAACTATCTGGTTAAGGCAAGGCTCATAACAAGAAAAACAGACTTTTTCGCCGATGGTCAGGCCTGGGACATCACGAAGGCCGTCAAAAACACCCTGAATAAACTTGAGCGGGAGATTCTGAGGAAAAAGGGCAGGGAACGGGCGCGCGCAAGAAGCCCGTAGACCGCCTTGTTTTTTGGAGTCACATCGTATTTATAAACCATCAACCAATAATCGTCTTGTATTGGGTGTTCATCATGAAGTTGCCAAAACAAATGAACTCGACTTTGGGTTATGTGTTGTTGGGCGTAGCTCTTGCTTTCATCATAAACCAGGGCATGGCCTTCGCCCTTTCAACGGACATGCCAATAGTAGCAGTCGAATCGAACAGCATGATACCTACCTTCTACAAGGGCGACATACTCGTACTCCAGGGAACGCTTCCTCAAGACTTGAATATCGGGGATATCATAGTATTCTCGCCGAGGGTAACACAGTCAGGTTCCGCCACATCATCACCCATAGTTCACAGGATAACAAAGAAAAACCCGGACGGAACATTCCAGACGCAGGGAGACGCCAATCCAGGCCAGCTTTATTTCGAGAAGCACATCGAACCCAGCCAGATACACGGCAAAAGCGTGCTAATAATACCATACCTTGGCTGGGTCAAGATAGGAATCACGGAGTATGTCCTGCCAAACATACTTTGGATAGCTATTGCCGCCGCAGCAGCATATGTGGTGGCAATAAAGCTGCCGAAAAATATAAAAACCAAAGGGCTAACATTTATGAGAATAAAATTCTGAGGTAGAATTCTATGGATTTCTGCAGTAAATGCGGTACGGTAATGATTTCAAAGGAAGAGAAAGGAAAGACGTTCCTTGTTTGCAGGAAATGCGGCCACAAAACAAAGGATTACAAACCGCTTGAGATATCGGAAACCATAACCAAGAAACCACTGGATGACGTAATAATAATCGAGAAGAACGAGGAGGCGCTGCCCAAGACCAAGACCGTATGCCCGAAATGCGGGCACAAAGAAGCGGTCTGGTGGCTCCAGCAGACGCGCTCAGCCGACGAGGCACCGACACTTTTCTTGAGATGCACAAAATGCAAGTACAGCTGGCGAGAGTACGGTTAATTTAGTATTCAAAGGGTGATTAAAATCAAGACACTTTTTATTTATACGTGCGTAAACAAGCCCGAATACAAAAACACCTTTCATTTCGGTTTGGGCCACCTCTCATCCATACTCAAGAAAAACGGGCATGAAACATCACTTCTTCACATAACAGAAATCGACAGGGACAAGATAATAAAGAACATAAAAAAGGAAGACCCGGGATTGATAGGGATAACCGCGGTATCCACGCAAATGCATTACGTAAAGGAAATATCAAAAATAACAAAGGAGATGAAAATATTCACGGTGGTCGGAGGCATTCACGCGACCCTAAAGCCGGAGTGCATCAAGGACCTTGAGGTCGATGGTGTTATAAGGGGCGAGGGCGAGTACCCGATACTCGATCTTGCAAACGCACTTGAAAGCGGCAAGGACCACACAAAAATAAAGAACCTTTGGGTTAAGAAAGGCGGCAAATTGATAAAGAATCCCATGAGACCGCTAGTAAAGAACATTGATGTGTTGCCTTTCCCTGACAGGGAACTATTCGATTATGAAAGGATTGTAAAAAAAGACGACGGAAGAGCTACATTCATGTGGGCAAGGGGATGCCCTTTCAAATGCACGTACTGCTGCAACCACGCCATATCAGACATATACAGCACCGGCAATTACTTGAGGCACGTCAGCCCGGAAAGATGTATAGAGGAAATAAGAGAGGTTACAGAAAAATACAAGAACGTGCGGTCATTCTATTTCGGAAACGACAGCCTGAATGCGGACAGAAAATGGCTGTCCAAATTGCTGAAGCTATACAAAAAAGAGTTCGGTTGGCCTTTCAGGTGTCTTGTAAGGCCCTCGGCAAACGCTGACAGATCATTGTTCGAAGAGCTCAAGGCGGCAGGTTGTTACAGCGTTTTTATGGGCATAGAAAGCGGCAACGAGTACATAAGGAACATGGTAATGAAGCGCGGTATAACGGACCAGCAGATTTATGATTCATTCCGGCTGGCGAGGGAATCCGGATTAAAGACCCTGGGCAACAACATAATAGGACTGCCCTACGAGACTGAGGAGATGCTGAAAGACACGATTAAAATGAACGCGAAGGTAAACCCCGACATGATAGGCGTAGGCATATTCTACCCCTATGAAGGCACTGTTCTTGGTGATGAGTGCAGAAGAAAGGGGCTGATAACCGATGAGAGGGCCATCAACGAAAGGAAAGACTCAATAATAAAACTAGAAATGAGCAGGAAAAAGCTGTTTTGGTACTACAAAAATTTCCACTATCTCGTATACACCCACATGGGCAACAGAAAAAAGGCTCTTTATTACAAGGCACTGAACTACAAGACCATAGTAAGTATGGTAGAACTTCTGAAAAGGAGGATATCATACAAAAACAGAAGAAGGTTAAAGAAACTTTTCGGGGACGTTGAATATTGACAGCAAAAACAACCGAACAATCGACGTTTTCACAGTATATTAAGAAGTCAGCAGCACAAGCGCGACGAAAACAAGTTCGAAAAGCCAAATCATGAACACCACGTCGTATTCCTTCGGCTTTTTGTTGAACATTTTTTTAGGCAGCATTATCGCAACATGTGTAAGCGAATAGACCTTTTTGTACGGGGACCGGAGGCGGTTTTGCTTATCAGGAATACCGAAATTCTCGGCCCTCATTTTGCTTCTGGATTTGAGTATTACCTCGATAAAATAGGGTATGAAAAGTATCAGCGCTATCTTTTCAACGTTGCCCAATATTGCAACAACCGCAATGAGCGTCCCGATCGAGTATGTAAAGCTGTCGCCAGGGAAAACCTTTGACGGGTACTTGTTGAATATAATGAAACCCAGAAGTCCGGCAACAGACGAGAAGCATATTATTGAAAGCCACAGTATCCCCTGTCCCAGCACTACAATGCCCAGTGTGCTGAGCATTATGATGCCAAGTCCTGCCTCAAGCGAATTGTGGCCGGCAATGAAATTAAAGCCGTTAGCAGCGCCAATAATACCCAGCGGAACCAAAACCAGAGGATACAATATCCCGAATTCTACCCTGCCCATGAGCGGTATGTCCATGTAAGATATGCCCGCGTTTATCACCATCAGGGGGATGGCTGCAGGCAGAGTAAGAAGTGGCTTTTGCCATTGCCTAAGGCCTATCTTCCAGCCCAGTATGTCATCAACAAAACCGAGAAACCCCGCCAGAAGAACTGAGGAAAGCAGAGCGAAGATATAAATGGTATAAGAATCCGTATGAAGATAGAACGTATTGAAGAACACGTAAACAAGAACTGCGAATGAGATTCCGATTATTACGGCGACGCCGCCGGCCTCCGGTACCTTTGGACGGTCATGCTTGTTCATGTCATGGCCGATCAGGCCGGCACTCCGGGCCACTTTTATCCAGTATTTTGTGAAAACAGTCGTTACGAAAAAGGAAACAACAATGGTAATAACGGCTATAATAACATCCATTGAAAATACCTCGTTCATTCAACCAAATCATTATAACCTATTTGAGAGCGCCGGGATTAAATAGCTATGAATGTATGGTTTATAAATTATTAAAAACCCGGTAACCGAGTAATCCCCATGCGAACAACATGTCGGCATGACTTCACGAAGCCTTCACCGCAAGTATTTAAAAGATGACCAGAAATAAACTTTATGGACCCCAAAACCCGGGTTTTTGATTTTGTGAAGAAATACTGGTACGTAGCAATATTGTTAGCCATATTCTTGTCCGCGTTCTGGGTGAGAAGCTTTCCGGCAAGATTCAACGAACTCCAGGCCATTGACCCATTCTATATATACAGGATGAGCGAATACGTGGTAAACAACGATTTCCAGCTACCTGAAATCGATATGATGAGGCATCATCCATTCGGCGTTGATCCGAAAACACAGACACCAGTGCCGTTCTTTCTGCCGGCCTACATGTACGTATTCATTGGTCCTCTTACAGGGCTTGAGTATTTCCCCTACGCGCTTTTGTATCCGGCACTCATGGGCGCGGTGGCAGTAGTCGTGATGTTTTTCATAGGCAAAGAGATATATGACGTGAAAACCGGACTGCTTGCGGCGTTCTTCCTTGCAACAGTGCCGGCGTTCATAACAAGGACGTCTGCCGGATTCTTCGACAAAGAGGCAAGCGCGGGCGTTTTCATGCTCATGGCGTTCTATTTCTTCCTGCGAGCATACAAAAAGAGCGACTGGAAAAGCGGCATTGCCTCAGGCCTTAGCATGTTCATGGTAATAGAAACCTGGGCCGGCGGCCTGCAGTACGTCCTGCTCCTTGTATCACTGTTCACGTTCATAATGCTTGTATTGAACATTAACATCAAAAAAATAACAATGGCATACGTGCCTTTTGCTCTTTTCAGCATAATTCCAATGCAGTTAACATACTATCAGCTGCCACTGACATCATTCTACGCCATGGTCCCATTGTTCCTTGCAGCAGTTATCCTCCTGAGGAATGCGGTGGAAAAATATGGCTGGATTAAAAGGGAATATATCCCCTATTTTGTTCCAGGCCTAATAGTTCTGGCCTTTGTAGGCATACTGGTTACATCCATGTTTACGGGCTTTGGAAGCCAATATATCACAGAGCTTACTTCCAAGCTCAGTTTATGGAGGAGCACAGAGCTGTCGACGGTGGCGGAATCGAATCCGGGCAACTGGAACGTCATAACGGGCGCAACCACGGTATCTTACGGCATGAGAATAATACCACAATTGAGCTATGGCTCTGCTCTGCTGTCAATGAACGTATTCATGATCCTGGGGGCCCTGCTGATAGTATACATGATAGCATACAGGTTCTATAAAAATAGGGATTACCGAAAGCAGGACTTTTTGCTGCTGTTCGCTCTGATATGGCTCCTGTCCGCCATTTGGTCGGTTTTCGGCTACATCAGGCTGCTTTTCTTCGTTGGCCCTCCCGTAGCTCTGGTTTCAGGAATTTTCATAAGCAAGCTGATCGATCTTTGCAGGAAAACAAAAATCATGGAAAAAGCCGGAACGGTCAGAGAAAAAATAAATTATGTGTCTGTTCCTTTGACCGTTTTCATATCCCTTGTACTGATTGCAAATTTCGCTAATGCTTACGTTTATGGCATGTCTATGGGCCCTTCAATAAACAGCTACTGGAAAGAAGCAATGGATTTTCTGTCAACCGAAACACCGGAAAACTCCAACATACTTTCCTGGTGGGATTTCGGATACTGGTTTCAGACACGGGGCCACAGGCCAACCCTGACCGACGGAGGTTTTGGTAAAAGGCTTGACGTTGCGACGTGGTTCACTGCAGACTCCAAGAACTGGACCGATTTCGAGCCATGGCTTATGGATACCTACGGGATAGATTACATATTGATGGATTATTCGCTTCCAGGAAAATACGGAGCCATATCCACAATCGCAACCCACGGAGAACGGCCGGTGGGCATGCTGCAATTCGAGCAGTCCCAGGTATACCCCGAAGATGGCAGGACCATAGTTGAGCTCAGATCGGGCCAGTATGCCTTGTGGCTTCCCATGAACGATGCCGGAAATGCAATGGTTGGCGCGCCAATGCTGCTGGTCATGCAAAACGGGCAATACTACTCAAAAGCTTATATAAACGAGATTTGCACAACAGACGGCATAAAGACTGTTAGCAGCGAAGGCCAGTCCATTGGTGGCTGCGTGGCAATGACCAGCTTCGGCGTGTTCTACGTGCCCCCCGAGGCGTACAACACCATATTCTCGAACCTCATGTTCATGGAAGGTTATGGCTTTCCGGTGGAAAAAGTTTTTGACAACCAGGTCATAAAGATATTCAAGGTCATCTATGATGAGAACGATGATAACACACTCGAACCGAACATACTGCAAGAATCTTTGTTTTAACCCCGCACCCAGCTAAAGCGGTTTTTTCATTCCGTCTGAATTGAAATATTAGATGTATTCGTTGACGGTTTCTGCGACAATTCCAATCTCTTCCTTCGTGAGTTCCGGGAACATCGGAAGCGAAAGCAGCTGCTCTGAATATTTTTCTGTGACAGGATAATCTCCCCTCTTGTAACCGAGGCCCGAATACGCCTCCTGAAGATGTATCGGTATCGGGTAGTGTATTCCGGTCGCGATTCCCTTGCTTTCAAGCGCCCGTTTTATCCTGTCCCTTTTTTCAGACCTGATAACATAAAGATGATATACGTGCTTGGCATAACCAGCTTCTTTTGGCATCATGACCGCTTTCGAACCCCCCAGAAGCCTGCCATAAAGCTCTGCATTATGCCTCCTCATACCATTCCATTTGTCCAGGTGACCAAGCTTCACCGACAGTATTGCGGCCTGCAATCCATCCAGTCTGCGGTTGTAACCCATCATTACGTGGTGATACTTTCGCTTTTGCCCATAGTCCCTTAGCATGCGCACCTTTTCATCAGTTTCCGGATTGTTGGTGACAACCGCCCCGCCGTCCCCATAAGCGCCCAGGTTTTTGCCCGGGTAAAACGAGAAAGCGGCAGCATCACCCAAAGAGCCCGCGCGTTTCCCGTTGTATTCCGCACCATGTGCTTGGCATGCATCCTCTATTACCTTTAGATCGTGCTTCCCCGCGATTTCCAGTATCGGGTCCATATCACAGGTCTGTCCATAGAGATGGACCGGCAATATGGCCTTTGTTTTGCTTGTAATGACGGTCTCCAGGCTTGACGGATCCATGTTGTATGTATCCGGCTCTATGGGCACGAAAACCGGTTTTGCTCCAAGCCACGATATCGACAGGGCGGTTGCTATGAAAGTGTTTGGGACGGTTATAACCTCGTCCCCGGCCCCTATACCGCAAGCCTCCATTGCAAGGGCCAGTGCAGATGTTCCGGAATCAACACCGACACAGAAATCCGATCCGCAAAAGGATGCGAAAGACTTTTCAAAATCGCTGACCTTGTCACCAAGTATGAATGCGGTCTTTTCCATGGTGTCCTTTATTGCAGAATCTATGTCATCCTTTATCGAATCATACTGGCGTTTAAGGTCAACGAAATTTATTGGCATTCAACCACTAGTGTTTTTGGGTTTGGGGTTATATATAATATATGAATCAATGGTACGGAAGTCTACAAAACCACTCATTCACAAATTTTATATATTCATTCATAAATACTATCTTGAGTGTATGAGTGATGATATGGAATTCAACACAAAACCTAATTTGAGGCAATTCAGCCCATACAAACTGCTGAATCACTGGGATTTCATTAATAAAACAGTTGAAGGAAAAAACCTGCCGCCGATAACATGCGAAATAGATCTTAGCAACAGCTGCAATCATAATTGTTCTTGGTGTACTTATGGGAATACACGTAAAAACGAGTTCATGCCCAATGAGGTTTTCTTTTCCCTTCTGGATGAGCTTGCGGGCCTTGGCATAAAAGCAATTGTTTTGAACGGTGGCGGCGAACCCACCACGCACCCGGCCTTCAGTGAAATACTTTATAAGATAAAGGAAAAGGGAATGGACATAGGAATAATCTCCAATGGCGGCTTGCTTGATGATGAATTGCGCAGGGCCATAGTTGACACCACCCTTTACATAAGAATAAGCCTGGATGCCGCAAAGAATGAAACCCACAACAAGATACATGATCCAAAAAACCCTGAAAAAGACAACCTTGATACAATATTAGATAACATAAAAAAGCTGGTCCAACTTAGAGACGAGAAAAAGAAAAACATTGAAATAGGCGTTGGCTTCCTGGTTTCCAGGGACAACTACGATGAAATACTGGAAGCCACAAGAACAGTTAAAGGAACGGGCGCCGATTACATACAAATCCGGCCAGCCATAGATTATAAGGAAAGCACCCCCAAAAAACAATGCACCAATGTCGGTGCAATGCAGCAGTTTCCCGAGTCAATGTTGTTTGAAATAAGAAAACAGACAGAAGATGCCAGGAAGATGGAAGACGACGGCTTCAAGGTTATAGCATTATTGTACAGGTTCAATGAAATCGTTGACAGGGGAAGGGATTATGAAAAATGCTATGCTCACTGCGTTGCCGGGGTCGTCGGGGCGGACTGCAAAGTTTATTTGTGCTGCCAACACAAGCTGAATCCGGCATTCTGTATCGGGGATTTAAGGGAAAGCTCATTCTCGGAGATATGGAACAGCAAAAAAAGGCAGGACATTATAAACAGCGTAAACGTTAATCACTGCCCGCCCTGCAAAAACAACGGACACAACAAGATTTTTGACTATCTTGCAGAAAAGGAGAAGAAGCACGTGAATTTCTTATGACGGACCAGAAAGAAATCGGTATCGGGAACAAGACAATCGGCAGGGACAATCCAGTATTCATTATAGCGGAGATTGGAACAAATCATGGGGGCAGCTTTGACAAAGCAAAGGAAATGGTGATAAAAGCAGCAGAATCCGGGGCCGATGCAGTAAAATTCCAGTTATTCCACGCTGACAAGCTTGTTGCCGAAAACGCCGCCTCCTTTGATGATGAAACAGGAAAATCCCAGCTGGACCAGTACTCAAAGCTTCAGTTATCAAACGATGAATACAAAAAACTTAAAGACCTCGCAGATTCATTGGGTGTGCTGTTCTTTGCATCTGCCTGGGATAAGGATAGTGTGGATTTTTTAATCAGACTCGGGGTTCCCGCGTTTAAGGTGGGTTCGGGCGACCTGACGAATCTGCCGCTGATAAGTTATACGGCCAGAACAAAAAAACCGATAATAATCGCAACCGGAAGCTCCGATTTGATTGAAATCAAGGAAGCAATCGAGGCCATAAAAAATGAGGGTAACGATCAAATAATATTGCTGCACTGCGTGGCCAATTATCCTGCGAAAATTGAAGACAGCAACCTGAAGGCCATACCACTGATGGAGTCAGTCTTCGGTCTTCCTGTCGGAATTTCAGATCATGTCATTGGCAATTACACAACGTTCGCGGCAGTGAGCCTAGGAGCCGCAGTTGTTGAGAAGCATTTTACGCTGGACAAGACCCAGGAAAGCAAGTTCGGGGAAAATCACGACATGTCAATAGACCCCGACGACCTGAAAGACATTGTTGCCGGCTGCAAAGCAATCAAAACAGCACTCGGTGAACAAAAAAAGATGCCTACAAAATCCGAAATGGAAACAAGGGGGTTGATAAGGAGAAGCATCATTGCGGTTAAAGACATACCAAAAGGCGCGAAATTAACAGAAGACAACATATCCATTCTGAGGCCCGCGCACGGTATAGAGCCAAAATACCTTAATCTTGTTTTAGGAAAAAAAACCAAGAACAGTATTAAGCGAGGAGAACCCGTAACATGGAACGAAATATAGTAGCAATAATTCAAGCACGCACCGGTTCGACGAGACTCCCCGGAAAGGTTCTTAAAAGGATTTGTGACAAGCCGATTCTTGAATTATTGATTGAAAGGATAAAGGAATCAAAGCTGGTTAACGGCATAGTAATAGCAACCACCGATAAAAAGAATGACGACCCAATAGTCGAACTTGCTGGGCGACTTGGGGTTAATTATTACCGCGGCTCCGAAGATGATGTAATGGGAAGGTTTTATGAGGCGGCAAAAAAGTTCAATGCCGACGTTTTCCTCAGAATAACGTCTGACAACATTCTGATGGACCCGCTCACAATTGACGAGATGATAAAGGTTCACCTTGAAAAAAAATCAGAATACACGCACATCGATAACCTGTCTTTTGTCGCGCCCGAAGTCGTTGATTTCAAGGCATTTGAAAAGGCGGCAAAAATGACAAACACCCCCTATAACAGGGAGCATGTGACCCCGTTCTTCAGGCTGAGGTCGGACCTGTTCAGGGTAAACAAGCTTCCGCACAACTTCAACGGGCTGAGAAAGGAGTTCAGGCTGACTATTGATACCCAGGAAGATTTCAACCTTTTGAAGGAGATATATTCAAGGCTCTATAAGGAAGGCAATACAATTGCATTGAAGAATGTTTATAGCCTGCTGGACAGCAACCGGGAACTGCTTGAAATCAACAAAAGGATATCGCAAAAAAACTACGCCGTGAACATACTTTTCCGCGTAGACGGGAACAATGAGCTGGGCCTGGGTCACGTATACAGATGCCTGAACCTGGCGAAAGAATTCCCGGAAAATGTTAAGATACGCTTCCTTATGAAGGAACACCCAAAAGTAAACGCGCTGGTAGGAAAGCACTTCGAAATCGATGTGATTTCCCCTGAAGGCAAAAACGAGTTCAAAAAGACATCTGAAGTCATTGCCGATTTTAAACCGGATATAGTGATAACGGATTTGCTCAGGACATCTGAAAAATACCTCAAACACATCAAGGACAGCGGAGTGACCCTGGTGACCATAGACGACCTGAACGAGATGAAATTATGTTCGGACCTGATAATCAACGGCACAACAGTCAAGAAATACTGGAATTATGAATCGCTTAACCGCAAGCCACTCACGGGCCCCAAGTACATGATACTGAAACGGGAATTCCCAGAAATAAACAAAAGACCCAGGACCATCAACCGGGAGACAAAAAGGATACTGGTGTCCATGGGTGGTTCTGATCCCAGCGTTCTGGCGCCAAAGGTACTTAATGCACTGGATGGAGTCAATGGTGATTTTGAAGTCGTTCTCATTCAGGGCGCCGCTTATGAAGACAGCGGACAGCTTGAGAAGGCCAAAAAGGCGTTTTCAAAGAAATTGATAATCAAGCAGCATGTCGAGAACATGGGTGAATTGATGTTCAACTGCGACCTTGCCATAACATCCGCCGGAATAATCGTTTACGAGCTCGCATGTTCAGGCACACCCGCAATAGCCCTGTCACAGGTAGATTCGCAGGCCCATACCGCGAAAGCAATGGAAAAGAACGGCACTTTAATCGATCTTGGTTCCGGAAAAGCCGCCTCAGAAGAAAAAATAAAAAAGGCCGTTTCAGCACTGATGGAGAATTACGAACTGAGGCAGGAGATGAGCGTCAAAGGGAAGAAACTTGTCGATGGTTTGGGTGCCAGCAGGGTAATGGATGCCATCATACTGAAATACAAATAATATCAGGATTGGTTCTTTACCTTCTTCCATTCTATGCTCTCGGCTACAGGACAATTTTTGCAGGCATCAATGCTGTTTGCCTCCCCGCGCACTAGAAGTTTGCGATACCTATTCAGGAGGTCACTGTGCCATATATCCTCAACATCCTGGCGTTTTGCGTTGCCCAAAACGTTTTTCTTTCTCCAATCACCGCAACACATGGTGACATCGCCATCCCAGTCTATCATCAGCCTTTGCCATGGCTGGGGGCACTGCCTTCTACCTACGGCCACATATTCATTCATGGTCCTGTCCTTGGCCGTCTCCCAGGTAACCACATCATTGATAGCCACATACTCAACAAGGGGCTTCCAGAAATCAATGAATGCTGTTGCTTCATGTGCGTTTTCTTTCATCTTAACCATCTGCACCCTTATATGGGGCTTTCCGGTTTTGAGATCATTTCTGAGTTTTATGAGATTCTTTACGTTCGCTACCAATAAGTCATAGTCCCCACCTCTTCTTATCTTTTCATAAGTATTTTTGGTTGCGCCGTCTATGGAAAATATTATCTTGTCAAGGCCCGCATCGATGAGTTTTCTGGCCGTTTCTTCTGTCAAGAGCAGGCCATTGGTGTTGAACATGACTTCTATAACCCCCCTGTTTTTTGCATACCTGACCATCTCGACTATTTCCTTATGAATAAGCGGCTCGCCCCTCCAGTTTAGTTTTATTGATTTGAGACCCTTTCTGCTCCCCTCATCTATTACTTTCTTGAAAAGCCCCATATCCATAAAACCTTTTTTTTCTTTCATGAATTCCCTGGGGCACATGACGCACCGCAGATTGCAATTGTTCGTTGATTCAAAATCGATATGGGTTGGAAATCTTGTAACATACCTTAATTTAGGAGCCCAGTTCCATCTTAGCCTGTATAACCTGTATCTAATATTAATCCCGAATTTAAATTCTCTCTTGAACTTACTAAAAAGACTTCCTTGAATCCTTTGGCAGCTTCTTTCCGTCATTTTTCACCGCAATAGATTATTACTTAATTATATGCATCCGCTTTTAAAGCTTGTGAATGAACGGTTACCTTTCAACATGTTTTGATGACATCCAACCGCTTTTGCCGAACTCTTCAATCAATGTTTTCTTGTCATGTTCACTGATAACGGCTATCCTGTCCACTACCGGCATTTCTGCTGTCCCCCCGTCATACCAGTCGTCTATGTTTCCCCACTGTATCGCTATTGAGGATATGCCCATGCTTTTTGCATCACTTAGAACCGGTTTCATAAGGCTTGACGTGAAGTCGCACACGATAATCATATCAGGATCCTCCTTGCGGAAAAGCCTTTTCATGGATTTCCAGAACAGGCTTTTGTCGCGCTTTTTATGCCAGTCATTGGACCTGAGCGTCATGTATTCCACCCCCACCCCCTTCATGGCCTTTTTCATGAGGTTCCTGTAGCCTATCTCATAGCGAAGCGTCATCACTTCATAGCCCCCGGCTTTCAGCCCGTCTATTAAAGGCTTCAGCACGAGCAAATGCGTTGTAATGTTAGGAAAAACGAGTACTTTCTTGACAGGCTGCCCGGAAACGGAATCAATGACACTCAAAACCCTTTCAGTTGCTTTGCCGTCAAATCTCACACTGTCCATGAACCCTGCGCGGCCCTTCTTAAGACGGCTCAGGGTTTCTTTGCTGCTGTTTATGGATTTTATTGCGGGCAAAAGCCCGGATTCGTCATAAACGCCCAGCGCAATCTCCTTCTTCACAAGCGACGATGATGTCAGGTCAGTCTTGTCAATGGGATCGAATATTATTATGGGCCTGTCCGCAAGCGCTGCCTCTGTCGAGGCCATCGAAGACTTTGTTATGACAACATCGCAGGCATTCAGCAGCTCATAAAGACCATCGGATTCTATTCTAGCATCAACGCCAATCTTTTTTGCGACCTTCTTGAATATGCTCTTGTCAGGCATTCTCGGATGTGTCTTAATTACGAGCTTTGATGTTGGCAAACCCTTTAACGCGGAAAAGAGCATGCTCAGATAAATCTCATTTGTAGATGATGGCTGGCATAGAAAAACGATAATCTTGTCTGCATCAGAGAGACCAAGCCGTCTCCTCGTTTCTGCTGCGCTGTGTTTGGAACGGAACAGTTCGTCATACTTTGGCCACCCCGTAACGACAATCTGCTCAGGCCTGTAACCATTTTCAATCAAAGACGAATGTGCCATAGCAATCACAGGATATTTCTTTGCTTTTATTAACAAGCTTGTGAATGATGGGTCTATAAGCCGGCTGTCGCCGTATTCTGTGACTGGTTACTGTTGACCTTGTAAATGAGCATGCGCATCTCTTCATTTCCATTGTCATACACGAGCTCTATGTCGGGCGGCATGCTCTCCGGATCGAACATTCCGGTAGCCAGCGGGAAGTCCTTTTCTGCCGTCATCAGCCAGTCAGCCACAATATAATCCGCTTTATGATATCTGGCGTATTCGATTATCTGTGAACTGTTCCCGTAAGGCATTGAAATAACAAACCTCATGTCGGCGTAATAAGCAATCTCGAACTCCCTTACCAGTATCCTTGCATCATTTGGAACGTTGTTCTTTATCCAATCCCCGGTTTCCCAGAAAACAGCGTCTGCTTCAGGGTTCTCCCAGCCCAGAGGAAGTATCAGCAATGGAATTATTGAAAGCATTACAATGATGAACGGAAGCTTTTTCAGCGTTTCAGAACCCATTATAAAGGCCTTAATGCCTTCAAGCTTGCCGGTCTTTATTCTGGGCAGCGTTTTTTCAAACCAACCATTGAGCACATCGGTGCCTTTGGCGAGCCATATGATGAGCAACGATATTGTTAGCATTGCGGACCTAGCAGAAGTCACGAAAAACCCATAGCTTACTATGCCATACAATACTACCAGTATCATGTATATCTCGCGCCTGAATCTTTTCTGGTCCCAGGATGCAGCGAACAACCCAAGCCCGGCTATGGCAAAAAGCCATACAGGGAACTTGTGTGGCAGTCTTTGCGCGACCATATGCCACGTGTTACTTACCCATGCGTTTGCAATCCTGCCGGGATTGTTCGCAATAAAGCTCATCACGTCGGTTTCCCTGCCTATCCTGCCCCGGTATATATCCAGAACCGTTGCTGTTCCGTTAGTTATGTTGCTGTCTGTGGGGCGTCTTCCAAGATAATTCTGTTCCGTACCGAGTATGAAGAACGCATTCTTGCTGCCTATCTGGAGATTTCCAGTTTCCTGGTACAAAAAGGTAATGTAAGGCGAAGCCACCAATAGGAACCCTATTGCAAGAGATACCAACGAAACAACAACCGTACGGGTATTTTTAAGCGTGTTTTTGCCCAACAACCAGAACACCACAGTGAGAAGCGTCAGCACCATGATATAGCCGAAACCCTCCAGCCTTGTAAGATATGCGATGCTGAGTACTATGCCGGAAAGAAAGTAATACAATGGCTTTTTTTCTTCAAGCGCCTTTAGACCTATGAATATGCCGGAAACGGATAACGTTGTAAACACAATCTCAGGCATTGCCGTTACAGAGCCGTATATCAGTGAAAAATAGAATGCGATGAAAGCGGCCGCCATGTAACCGGTCCTTCTGTTGTATAGCTTTCTCGTGAGCAGGTATATTGGAACAACCAGCAACGAACCGAAAATTATCGACAGTATGCGGCCGGCCAGTATGCCATCCCCGACAACAAGCCATGTGGCACCTATCATTGCTGGATACATGGGCGGAAAAGCCGTGTCGGGATATCCGGTTATGCTGGTGTAGCCGTTTCCCATGACGAGGTTCTGGCCGGAAACAATGAATTCGGCAGTGTCCGAACGAATACCAGTCTTAATCACAAGAAACTCATTCCTTACCAGAAAGGCAGCCAATATTATTAATACCAATACGAATATTTCATCCTTCATGAGACGCCTTAGAATTCCCTCTTTTTTGTCTTTTTCCATAAAAACACGTTAATATTTCTTGTCTGGTAACATTTAAAAGGTTTACATGCTGTAGCAAATAACTTAAAAATCCCTTCTGAAGTGCTCCCTTATTTGCCTGTATTTGGATTCCATCATATCAGCAAGCAGGCCCATGGATATCAGCAGCCCGCCGGTTATTATCAGAAGGACGGTAAGCATGACGGACGCGGTGTGACCGGAGAAAGTGCCGGTTTTTACAAACACGTCTACCAGAGAAATACCCAGCAACAATCCGAGCAAAATGAACACAACTCCGGGAACACCGAAAAATTTCAAGGGGTGGTATTCCCTGAATGTTTTAACCATTATTGAAAGTGCATTGCTGCCGTAGGAAAAGCTGTTTGATATAAGCCTTGAATCACCATGTTTCCTTTTTGCGAAGAATATAGGAACTTCCTGTATCCTGTACCCTTCCCGAGAAGCCCTTATTATCATTTCCTGCGTGTAAGTGTAGCGTCCGGTGGGTATGATATTTTCAAGCAGTTCCCTGTTCATTGCCCTGAATCCGGTCTGGGCATCAGTGATCTTGGTTCCTGCAAGAAAGGAGGTGAATCTTGAGAACATGCGATTGCCGAATTTCTTGATGCCGGGCATATGCTCTATCTCGCCGGCAAACCTTGACCCCAATGACATGTCGGCCCTGTTTTCTACGACAGGCTTCAATAGCTTTGGTATCTCGGTAGTTAGATACTGGCCATCAGCATCTGTTTGTAATACTATATCGGCTCCCATCCTAAGCGCTTCCCTGTACCCATCAAGTATTGTCGGGCCCAGGCCCCTGTTTATAGGATGCGAATAAACCACTGCTCCGGCCTTCCTGGCATTTTTTTCAGTCGCGTCAGTCGAGCCATCATTTATTACCAGAACCTTATCAACATGTTTTTTCGTCCCCGTAACAATCTCAGCAATGCTTTCCTCTTCATTGTATGCGGGTATTACAGCGATTGTTTTCATAGTATTATCTAATATATCACGGCTTTTAAATGATGCGGTCCGGGTTATCCCCCGCCCATGGAATACGACATTACCTCGAGACCGGCTGAAACGATTCTTCTGAACTCGTCCAGGGAACGCATGGACTTCAGCCTGCCAAGCACGTAGGACGGCCGAAGGTAGAATTCCCTGTACGCCTTGTGGACAGCCCTTCCGACTTCCTTGCTTGTCATGTCCGAAAACATGTAAGAATAATACCCGGCGCTATGTACCTTTGATAAGTCACACGCGCTGCCATCACCGATATGCGGCACCTTTTTCCTGACCTTTTCGAATATCTCGGTTCCGGGATAAGGCGTGAAGGCGCCGAAAGTGACGGTCGTTGGCTTTATGGACTTAACGAAACCAATGGTTTGGTTGACTGTGCTCCAGCTTTCGCCTATGCAGCCCAGCATGACATGCGCGTGCGTCTCCATTCCAAGGCTGTTCGCCCACTTGAACGTCTTCTTGGTCAGTTCCGCCTTTATGCCCTTGTTGATGTTGTCCAAAATCCGCTGAACACCGGATTCAACCCCGAACCTTATCATATGGCAGCCCACCCGCCTCATTTTCGCCATCAATTCCTTGTTGACCGTTCCTATCCTGGCTGAGCATATCCATGAAACATCAATGCCCCTCTCCTTAATCAGCCTGCATATGTCTTCTACTCTCTTCCTCTCGGCCGTGAAGGTTTCGTCCCTGTAAAATATTTCTTTGTAACCCATGCCTACGATTTCTTCAATTTCGTCAACAACATTATCAGAGCTCCTTACCCTTAATGTCTTTCCATAAAAAGAGGGGGACGTGCAGAAATTGCATCTTCCAGGGCACCCCCTGCTTGTAATCGCGGTAGTCCACGGAAGCCTCTTTACAAGCGGATTGAAATAGGAAAAATTCTTTATGCATTCCCTGTCGGGAAAGGGAAGCCCATCAAGGTCCTTGATAAACGGATATGGCTTGTTTATGCGTGTGCTTTTGCCATCCCTGAACCCTATGCCCCTCACATATCTTACACCCCTGCCATCGTCCAGCGCATCGGCAAGGTCCCGTATGATATATTCGGGTTCCCTCATTACTATGTAATCAAGCGCCTTTTCCGCAAGGCTTATTTTAGGCATGAAAGTGACATGCGAACCGAACGCAACGGTTACGGTATTTATGGTCTTCTTTATTTCCCTGAGAGTTTCCATATCCTCCCTGAAGCTCATGGTTGACGTCGGTATTATCAATATGCCGGGCCTATCCCTTCCCAAGACGGCCTTGACCTGCTCAAGGTCCAGGTCCCTTGCCTGAGAGTCAAGAAGGTTCACATCATGCCCAGCCCCTTTCAGCACCGCCACGAGATATATCAGGGTTGATGGAGGGAACTTGGCAGAGGCAATCCTCTTGCCTGTGCACCAGCAGCCGTAAAAAAGGTCCCTTACAACATTCTTCGCGAATCTGCTCGGCGGGTTCAATATGGTCACTTTCATACAAATCACGCTTTTTATTCTTTTGGCTATTATTAAAATGTGCATAAAATTAATAAGCATTAACGGAGCAGTGCTTCATATGACAAGCGGATACAAGTACGCCGATATAGTTTTGTCGTTGGTCCCGAGGATAGTTTCATCTTTGGACAGGAACAAGTCATCGAGAACCCACGGCTGCTTTGACAAGTCATTCTGGTTTTACAAGACGTCGGACTTCCCCTGCGCCAGATTCCAGGAACCCGTTCTTACACTTGCTTTGCTGCACAAGAACCGCTTCGCAGGAAATCCTTTTTTCAATAAAGACAAGACAAAGGAATGGGCTGAAGCGGGTATAAGATATCTTTCAAGCACACAAAACAGGGACGGATCATTCAACGAGTGGTATCCCAACGAACACAGCTTTGTCGCAACAGCCTTTTCTGTCTACAATGCAAGCCAGGCAATCAGAATAATCGAGTCCGGGTTTGATGGGCGGGAAGAAGCGATTGAGGCGTTCAAGCGATCTGCAAGATGGCTCAACAGCCACCATCATGACCAGCCATCGAACCAGGTCGCCGGGTCGGTTGCCGCGCTGCACAACATCTATCTGCTTACCGGCGAGGACGTATTCAGGAAATACGCGGAGCGCAAGCTCAGGGAAATAACGCAGTCAAAGGAAGGGTGGCTTCCTGAATACGGCGGGCCTGATATGGGTTATCTGACTGTTGCAATAGACTTTCTCGCTAAGTACTGGAAAGACAGCCAGGACAAGAACGCACTGAAGATAATAGAAAAAGCGCTTGGTTTCTTGAAATACTTCATACACCCGGACGGTTCCCTGGGAGGCGTTTATGGCAGCAGGAATACCGAATTCAAGCTTCCTCACGGGTTTGAGATAATGTCCAGGACAAACAAAGACGCCGGTTATATTGCAGGCAAAATCTATGAAAACATAGAGAATACGTTGAATCCAACCATGATGGATGACAGGTTTGCCCTGCAGTATCACACCTCATACCTGCAGGCATTCCTTGACTTCAACCCCAGGCACAGAACAGGGGCCGCGCTTAAACCAAGGACATTCTTCCCGGAATCCGGGCTTTTCGTCTATAACGGAAAATACTACATGGTCATCAACACAAGAAAGGGTGGGGTGTTCAAACAGTTCAATAAAAAGAGTTGCACATATGAAGACAGCGGATTTGTCGGACATATGGGGAAAAAAACAGTCATAAGCCAGTGGAACAATTCATCGGAACCGGCCATGAACAAGGACACCATCACGGTCAGTGGACGGTTCAAGGAGGCGACAAGGATACAAAATCTGACACCAATACGCAATATCATGTTCAGGTCGCTGCTTGCAACGGCAGGCGGCTCTGGCAGGGTAGCTACGAAAATAAAAAAGAAGCTGAGGGGCGGTCTAATCGAAAAGGCCCCCGACGCCGGAATAGGGTTTGTAAGGACAATAAAACTGAAAAAAGACCATGCAGTGGTTTCTGATAAAATAACCAACCCAAACAAAAAAATACTGGAAAAGCTGTCAATACCTTCCCATTTAAGGCCATCTTATGTGCCCACTTCCAGCTTTTACGCTGAACAGGAAATAGACTCGAAAGGGGACCTGGATTTTACAATGGAATTCGAGAAAAATAAAGAAATAAGACGGGTTATAAAGCCATAATCAGTGTACAAATCATTCATTTGTTTTATATTTATTCCTCTGGATAACTTTATCAGAACTTATCAATAGAATTCGAAATGAGTACAAGAGCAGTGGATAATATGAAGGTATTGATGCTTAATCCGCCGTATTTCCCGAGATATTCGAGGCAAAGCAGGTCACCATGCGTGACAAAGGGAGGCACTTTCTATTACCCTTACCTCCTTGCCTATGCCACGGGTGTGCTGGACAAATCGGGCTTCGACGTCGGGCTAGTGGATGCTGTCGCGAAGGGCTGGACTCACGAACAGACCGCCGATTTTGCAAAAAAAATCAACCCAGGTCTTGTAGTAATAGACACGTCAACACCAAGCATTTACAACGACGTAAAAATGGCGGATGAAATAAAGAACGTGTTGCCAAATACCCATATAAGCCTTGTAGGCACCCACCCGACAAACCTGCCGCTTGAAACGATGAAGATGTCCAAGGTCATTGATTCGGTCTGCATGGATGAGTATGATTTTACTGTCAGGGACCTGGCAAAGGCATTGGAATCGGGCAGTGGGACATATGAAGTCGAGGGCATAACATACAGGAAAGGCGCGCGCATTAAGACCAATAAGCCGCGCCCCAGAATAAGGAACCTAGACGAACTGCCTTTCGTTTCAGAAGTTTACAAGAAACATCTTAACATACGGGATTATTTCTATGCATCGCTCATGTACCCCCAGGTGACAATATTGACTGCACGGGGATGCCCGTTCAATTGCTCGTTCTGCAATTCGCCCTTCAAGGCGTCATACCGGCCGAGGTCTGCAGAGAACGTCGTGGAGGAGTTTGAATACATACGGAATGAACTGCCAGGCGTAAGGGAGATAATGATAGAGGATGAAACGTTTCCCGCAAACAGGAAAAGAACAAAAGAGCTTTGCGAGCTAATTATAAAAAGCAAAACCGACCTAAAATGGTCTTGCAATGCCAGGGTGGATACGGATCTTGAGTTAATGAAAACCATGAAGAAGGCAGGCTGCAGGCTGATGTGTGTTGGTTTTGAAAGCCCGAAGCAATCGGTTTTAAAAAACATCCACAAGGGAACAACCAGGGATATGCAGCTCAGATTCATGGCCAACACAAGAAAGGCCGGACTGCTCATAAACGGATGCTTCATACTGGGCCTGCCCGGCGATACAAAGGAAACCATCGCCGATACAGTGGAATTCGCGAAAGAGCTCAACCCGGACACCGCCCAGTTCTATCCAATAATGGTTTATCCGGGCACTGAGGCATACGGTTGGGCAAAAAACAACAGTTACCTTACAACCGAGGACTACTCGAGATGGAATACGGTAGACGGTCTTCACAACACCACGATCAGCAGGCCCGGCCTCACAGACGGGGAGCTACTGAAGCTCTGTGATGAGGCAAGGCGCATTTTTTACATGAGACCAAAATACGTAGCAAAAAAGATGGTCCAGTCAGTCATGAAGCCGGGCGAACTCAAACGGAACATGAAATCATCAAAGACGTTCTTCAGGCACATTCTGCTCAAAAAAGAAAGGGTTCGAGGAGCATGATATCGGTTGTAATCCCCGCATACAACAGCAAGGCGAAAATAACAGAGTGCCTGGTTTCATTGAAAAACCAGAGCTATAACAAACCTTATGAGATAATAGTGGTTGATGACGGCAGCACTGACAATACAGCCAAAGAGGCGAAAAAATCCAGGGACGTGCGTGTGATAAGGCAGGAAAACGCAGGACCGGCAAAAGCAAGGAATACCGGCGCAAAGGCAGCAAAGGGCGAAATTATTCTTTTTACTGATGCCGATTGCATTGCAGACCCCGATTGGATCAGCCAGATGCTCAAGCCTTTCGGCGACAAAAAGGTGGTTGGCGTCCAAGGAAGATACAAAACCAGACAAAACGGCATCGTGCCCATATTCACCCAGCTGGAAATAGAGCAGCGATACGAGAAGATGAAAATGGAAAAAAGCATCGACTTCATCGGTTCGTATTCCGCGGCTTACAGGAAGGATGTTTTTCTCAAGTTCAACGGATTTGATGAATCATTTCCAACAGCATCCGGCGAAGACCCGGAGCTTTCCTTTAGAATCGCGAAGGCCGGGCACAAAATGGTTTTCAACCCCCATGCCGTTACGTATCATACCCATTCCACATCTTTAGGCAGGTACCTCAAGTCAAGATACGTTCGCGGTTATTGGGGCAGGCTGCTTTACAAGAAGCACCCAGACATGAAAAAGAAGGGTTCCAGCAAAGGAAGCGGGTTCTTCGTTGGCATTGCTTCCACGTGCATAATGACATTTCTGCTTGCAGTTTCATACGTTGTTGAATCGGTCGTGTACCAGCAGCATTTGATATCATTGCTAATATTGATAGTTCTTTGCGGAATCGTTTTGTATGAATCAATGTATTTCATGGTCAAGAACAGCAAGATGATTGTTGCCGGGCCCGTCATAGTATATCTTAGGAACATATCCATCGGCCTGGGGATTGCATCAGGCATTAGGAACATACGTTGAGGTGAGTCAGTGAAAAAAAACAAACTATGCTTCATATGCTCTTCGGGAGGGCATTTGACCGAGTTGCTGCCGTTGGGCAAGAAACTGGGCAAGAACTACAAACACTTCTGGGTAACTTTCAAGAACCCCATGACGGAAAACACCCTGGAAAACGAGAAATATTATCTCGTTCAAGACCCCATAAGGAATCCGATCATATTCCTAAAGCTGGTTCTCCATTCAATGATATTATACCTCAAGGAGCGACCAGACGTCGTAATAACGACAGGTGCGGGCATGGCAGTTCCTTTCTCGCTGATTGCAAAAATATTTGGCAAAAAACTAATTTTCATAGAAAGCTTTTGCAGAACGAACAGCCCCTCACTTAGCGGAAGGGTTCTGTACAGGTTCTCTGACAAATTCTATGTGCAGTGGGAGCAGAATCTCAGTCATTATGGCAAAAAAGCCGAATACGTTGGGCCGGTGTATTGAGGCTTTGCTTCATGAAATCAACTAACATCCGACTTCTTTGCATAGAGCATTTTCCTCTCGGGGGCAGTTTTTACGCTAAATCCCTTTTTCTCAAGGAATCTTTTCAAAGACGTCATGCTCCTTTCCCCGTCAATGTCATGATACTCCATGCTGATTTTCCTGATATTTTTCAGCACACTGTCGGGGCTTTTGAAAAGTATCTCATACTCCACCCCCTCGCAATCCATCTTAAGGAAATCTATCCGGTCTATTTTATTCACCTTCATGAACTTTTTCAGGGTAATGGTCTTCACCCTCGTCTTCTTGCCGCCCTTGAAATGGAGCGAATGATCGACATTGTCTTCTGAAACGAAGAATTCCCGCTCACCAGAATTTCCGGACACAGCCAAATTGAAAGCAGCGACGTTTTCCAGTCGGTTGATGTCTATATTGTCTTCGAGCATGGAAAAGTTCTCCGGTTCAGGCTCAAACGCGTAAACCCTTCCATGATTAGCAATATTCGATGCCATCACGGAGAACGTGCCTATGTGCGCGCCAACGTCGACGATTACATCGTCTTCCTCAATACCATAGCCATCCGGCGTATAGAACCCGTGAACCCAGACCATGTTCAGCGTAACCGCGTCAGATGTTTTCGACCGCGTTTTGCATCTCACCCCTCCGCGGGAGACGTAAACAACGTAATCCCGCCTTAACAGGCCTGCACGATCCGCAAAGAATACCGGCCAATTCTTGATCGTTCTGATGACCTTGAAAGGGGTTGATAATTTCATGTTCCCAACTCCTTAAATATGTAACGCAGCCTGTCATGACATTCCTTTTCTATTCATATCAACAACAACAATTATATTCTTTTTTTCAAAACAGGAGCTTAAAAAATCTCTTACACCTCTTGTGAAGAACTTAGCAAACCTACCATCATAGGTAAAGTAAGTACGGTATCTATACTTATGTCCATATCCAGGACCGAACCTGCTTGGTTCAATTTTGCAATTGGTAGGTAAACCTATTATAAGCCACTTTCTTGCTATCCTTGCCCCTTCACTTATTGCCAGTATGGGTTTGTACAGGTGTTCCAGTATGTTTGACATTATCACCATATCATAACTTTTATCCTTTGCCGGATATGGATATTCGTTAAGATCGTGTTTTATGTCTACCCTCTTACCATGAAGTCCCAATGAAGTATATTTACAAGATACGTAATTCCCCAAGTCTATCGTAACAGGTGGGGCTATATCAAGAACGTTATAAGGATTTTTTTCATTTATTATCCTAATTTGAATCCTGTGCAGGTCTCTAATCTTTCTATGCGTTATGTTTTTTACAATCCAGCCTTTCATATTCATTCCAGTCACCCCTTCTTCGTCACCTCAAAAAGTCATCGAGCTTGGCCCATTCCGCAAAGGATATGACCACTTACCCAATCCACCCAAGCTCTGATAGTGCAATCCGTTCCTTAATATTATCAATCGCTTTTATTTATTATACCTTGAAGGTCACTGACAGTTTCATATGTGAAGCTCCTTCCACAGTGACGGGCTGGCTGCTGCCCAACCAATTTCAGTCCTTATCCCATCTTCCAGTTTTGTTTTTGGAAACCAGCCCAGCGACCGCGCCTTTGAGTTGTCAAGCACCATCCTTTCCAGCTCCGCTGGCAGCCGTACCCTGAAAGGCATGTGCCCGGACTTCTCACCTTCCTTCACGTTCTCGTAAACCGGCTTCAGGTCCTTGCCAGAAGCGTTAACAACGATATCAGCGAGCTCTTTAACTGACGTGCCTACGCCACTTGACACGTTATACGATTCGCCGATGGCTCTGTCGTTCTCCATGCACATGTTGTGAAAATCAACAACGTCAGACACGTTGGTGAAGTCCCTTAACTGGTTCCCTGAACCGAATATTACCGGGGGCTTCCCTTCAAGAACCCTTTTTATGAACATTGTCAGAACCCTGCCGTACCATTCCCTGGGACCGTATATTATGGCGTACCTGAGATTGGTGCATTCGATATCACCGGCCTGGCTGGCTATATTGCAGTAATTCTCGGCCGCTAGCTTGCTTACCCCATACGCCCAGTTAGGGTTTTTTGCGTGCTCCTCGTTTTCGGGAACAGAAACCGCCTGGCCGTAAACACACGCAGAAGATGCATTTATGACCTTTCTTACGCCCGCACCACGGGCCGCGCCTATGACGTTCAGCGTTCCTATGGTGTTTATTTCCAGGTCTTTCAGCGGATTGCTCGTGCAAAGCATTATCTCAAGCTGGGCGGCCTGGTGGGAGACGGCATCCTTGCCTTTCATGGCAGCCGCTAGCTTGCTCCGGTCCAGTATGTCGGCTTTCACAAATTCAATTCCTTCCTCGACACGCCTAAGGTTGTCCATGCTACCCGAACTAAGGTTGTCATATACGGTGACTTCTGCCCCGTTCTTTACAAGGCTTTCTACTATGTGCGAGCCTATGAAACCCGCACCTCCAGTCACCAGTATTTTGCTGCCGCTTATCTTCATTTCATCCCTCTGCTTCTTTTTCCAGACCTGCAACAAGAACGGTCCTGATTTCTGCAGCCTCACCGGCATCAACGTCCTTCTGCCTGTCGCCTATGTACACCGCCCTTTCAGCCGGAACGCCCGTCGCCTTTAGTATCCTTAGCAGGCCTTCCGGGTCGGGCTTGTGTTTCTTTACATCCTCTCTGCATACCATAATCTCAAAAACATCGGAGATGCCCAGCTTTCCCAAAGCATTTATAATTGAAGCCTTGGAGTTGCCCGTGAACAGCGCAATCTTCTTGCCATTATCGTTCAGTTTTTTTATCACGTTAATTGTTCCTTTCATCGGCCTCATACTTTCAACACCTTTCAGTTCGTATCCTTCAACTACCTTTCGCGCTTCTATAATTTTGTTCTCAGGAAGCGATTCCAGAACAAGTTCAAGTGGGCTGAACTCTGTTCCGAACCGTTCTGAAAGGTCATTCTTGAGCTCGACCCAATCAACATCAAGATTGGCAATCGTGCCGTCGAAATCGAATACCACGAGATCATATTGCCGGAACACCATCCAAATCACCATCTCTAAGGAGCACGCCGGGGCAGTCAATATGTCTGCACCAATAAACACCTTCCGGGATTGCGTTGTATCTGGGAAGTTCCGGTATATCTTCGCCAAAGGCAAGCTTAACGTAATAGTAAGGCATGTTTATGCCGGCCTTGGTGAAGAAGAAGCTAGTGGTAAAGAATCTGCCAGTATTTATCTCAGTTGGTACGGGCCTGCCATTTTTGTCCTCCCTAAGGTCAACACAGAATATGCCCGTGGCATTTTTGTCTATGGACAGAACTGCCCTTGTTGCGATTTCGTTCACATCATCCCTGTGTAGTGTTTTCGCAACAACAGGCGTATTGGTTATGCCAGAGGGTGCAAGGTAGTGATAAAGATACTCGATTCTTTCCCTGGCCTGTGAAGTGACCAATTGACCGTCCTTCCATATGCTTTGAAACGCAATAATCTTGCCCGGAAGGTATTCCTGTGCAATGAATTTCCATTCGGTTCCCCGCGAAACCCAGTAATCAATCCAAGCTTTCGCGGTTTCCGGTCTTTCCACCAGCGTGCTACCCCTTGAACTGAATCCCACGCTTGCCCTCAGCCAGTAAGGGTAACCGAAAAGCTTCTCAGCTTCCTTTAGGTCTTCCATGCTACTGACATAAATGGTTTTGACGGTCTGTAGGCCGTCCCTTTTCCAATGAGTGGACGACTTGTACTTGTCCTGGCAGATGTCAACCGTTTCCTTTTTCGGCAGGTATGTTATTGCCTTTATCCTGTCTCTGTTGTCAGACACGACAGAAACCTCTATATCGGGCTGGGGGTGGATCAATTCAATGGATTCCTTTTCTATCAATTCGTTTAGCTTGTCAATATAAGATGAATTGTCGGCCCTGGGAATGACAAACTTTTTGTCCGTGTCAGGCCAGCACAAGTGAATTCGGTTCGCGTCAGCGCCGACAAGAAACATCTTTTCCGGTGCTGACCTGAGAGAATCCACGAAATTCACTCCAGCAGGCCCGCCACTGCCTGTGATTAGAATTCTTTTCATTTTAACACCTAAGAAACACCGATCCAGCCGCCACTCTCAAGAGATTTCGCCGCAGCCTCGAGGACCTTCACAACCTTTACGCCATCCTCGCCGCTGGATATCGGCTGCTTGTTGTTTTCTATACAACCCAGGAAATGCTCGCATTCCATCCTGAGCGGTTCCTTGCTTGCTATTTTCGGGATCGTGACATCACCATCCCTAACTATGTCCTTGAACTCGCCAAACGAGTCGCCGGCCTCGTACTTGACGCCCTTGTCAAACACCTTGACGTGCTCATTTGAAACATCATCAAAAACAACCATTTTCTTGGACCCCACGACAGTCAGTGAACGTATCTTGTACGGGTCTGTCCAACTCACGTGCGCGTTTGCTATTATGCCATTTCCAAACTCCATCATAAGGAAAACAACATCCTCCCTGTCATTCCTGATGAAACTCCTTCCCTTCGCAATGACGCGTTTTGGCATCCCCATGATGTTCAGGAATATGGATATGTCGTGGGGGGCAAGGTCCCATAACACGTTCACATCCTTTCTTATCGGGCCCAGGCCGGTTCGCTGCGAATGAACATAAACTATATCGCCTATTGCGTTGCTGGAGACGAGTTCCCTGACCTTCCTTATACCGGCATTGAAAAGGAACGTATGACCGACCATCAATACCAGTCCCCGGTCTTTGGCCATTCTCACGAGCTCTTCGGCTTCCCCGGAATTAACAGTTATGAGCTTTTCCACCAGCACGTGCTTTCCGGCCTCAAGAACGTCCCGGACTATGCCGTAATGGGTGCTGGTGGAAGTTGATACTATTACGGCATCCAGTGACTTGTCTGCCAGCATCTCCCTGTAGTCCTTGGTCGTTTTTGTGTTCATGTTTCTGAGAAAACCGAATCTGGACTCATCCAAATCCGAACACCACGCGATATTACAGTTGTTTATGTTGCCGAGTGTCCTTACGTAATTCGGTCCCCAGTAACCGAGACCTATCAAACCCATGTTCAAGCTCATAAATAAGAATACATACGACCATTTTAAAAGCTTTGTGAAGCATAGGTCATTGCGCCGCGGACAGTAGAAGCCGCTCGTATTCCCTGAATATTACCTTCTTGTCATTGAGGGCCAGGTTCCTTTTGATGTCTTTCCTTATGTCCCGGACAAGTTTTTTGTCGCTGCGCAGCCTCTCTATTGATTTTATCAGACCCCTCATGCTGCTGGCCGTAAGGCCTGCCCCGTTTTTTTCAGTCAAAAAGCCGGCACCGCAGTTCTTGAAAGCCACTACGGGCAGCTCGTATGCCATGGCCTCTATGACCGTTATGCCATGCGGCACCGGATACCGCTGAAGGGCCAGAAGACAGTCGGCATTCCTGAAATATTCAAACCTTTCGCTTCCCATGAACCCATGAACATGCAGTCCCAGATCCTTCCTGTCCAGTTCCTTCATAAGCGAACCCCTGCCTATCACATCTATCCTGAACCTGAATTTTCCCTTCAGGGTTTTGGCTATATCCAGCAGAAGTTGCGCACCCCTGAGCCTCTCCAGCCTGCTTACAAAAATCATCCTGAACACGCCGTCTTTGATTTCTTTGTGGTTGCCCTTTGGTCCGAGGTAAGGATACGGTATGCAAACGCTTTTCAGGCCATGTTTTCGCAACTCTTCAACACCTTCGCCTGAATGGCATACGACTTTCCTTATTATGGGTGAAGAAAACCATTTTTTCCTAAGCCTCTTCTCTGCAAGGAGTCCGGGAACCAGCACCGGTGCAGCAGCCCGCAGCCCCATCTTGCCTGCAAGGCACCTCGAGCATTTCATGACGCCCTGCTCGCCAGTGCATGGCGTGTAAGGCTCGCTTTTATGCAGCATGTCCTTCGAGAAGCATATGGGCCAATAATCATGAACATCCAGGACAACGGGTATTCCTGCCGATTCGGCGGCCTGCAACGGGGCAAAGGAAAGATGGAACATGTTGTTTATGTAAACCAGGTCAATGCCCTCCTTTTCGTATACGCGTTTCAGCCTTTTCACAAGTTTCTTGTTGCCGAACATCCAAGGCACTGTTATGCCGTGAAACTGGTAGCGGTGCGACACGTGAAGGGGGGAAGACTTTATTCTGTATGCTTTGAACTTTCCGCGGTCCTGTCCCTGTTCGGTCGTTATCACAACCGTTTTATGGCCCTTTGACTGAAGGTATTCTGCAAGTGAATATAAAAAAATCTCCGCCCCGCCTGTCACATATGGAGGGAAGAACTCTGTAACGAATGCTATTTTCATCAAATCACCACAAGTCGCCACTACAGCGTCCTGACATACCCTTCAATCTCCGAAATCAGGCCAGAGCCCGAACTATCCGTTTCAGGCTTCCATCCCCCGTAAACCTTTTTCAGACATACGTTCAGACTGGCCTTGTCATTAGCCAAGAGTATCTTGCAATTGCTTTCCAGAGTCCCCGCAATCTCCAGCTGGTGGTCGTTGTTATGCTCCCCCAGCCTTTTTAGCCTGGGCACCGCTATGAAAGGGGTTTTGTACTGGAGAGCTGTCAATATGCAACCGGCGCCTGCGTGGGATATCACACATCTCGCTTCTTTGTTCAGCTTGTTTATGCGCTCCCACGAGGTGAACCTGAAGCACTCATCCGCATATTTTGGCTCGTACGTAATCCTGCCGGCCTGCACCACAAGCATGTCTTTTATCTTTCCTTCTCCCCTGAGTTCGTCAGCCAGCCTGACAACACGATTGAAACCCGAAGACCCTACAGTAACCAGTATCATAATATCACTTTTCTGAATAGAGATAACACAAAATCCTTTTATAAATTATGTGAACGAAAGGTTCAGGGCGCTTATTAATAGATTACCTGAACTTTAACCATGAAAATACTTCACGTTTCGTACAATTTTCATCCTGTAACCGGCGGCGTTGAGAAGAACATAGAAGACCTCTGCATGGGGCTGATGGAACTTGGTCACCAGAGCGATGTATGCTGTGTTCGCATCCCAGGCACACCCAAGAAAGAGGTTTATAAAGGCATCCGCATACACAGGGTACGGGCCCTGAATGCAAAGTTCTACAAGATCGCCCCAGGGGTTGCGCGGATTGCGAAAAGATACGACGTTTTGCATGTCCATGGCTTGGGATTCTTTTCCGACTACCTGGCGCTGTCGAAGTTGTTTCACGGGAAAAAACTCGTGCTCTCGACACACGGAGGCATATTCCACACAAGGAAGCTTTCACTGCTTAAGCGGCCGTACTTCCACATGTGGTCAAGGCTGGTGCTAAGGTTCTTTGACGCGGTCGCGGCCGTCAGTCACAGCGACAAAGTGTTGTTTTCAAAAATAAAGCGTGACGTTATAATGGTACCTAACGGAATCGATTTCAATCGGTTTTCATCAATAACGAGGAAGACTGAAGAAAACGTTTTTTTGTTTGTTGGAAGATTGTCCTGCAACAAGAGAATTGACAGACTTATAGAAACGGTATCCGAACTGAAGAAGATTGGCAAAGATGTGACCCTTATTGTCATAGGCGAGGACTGGGAAGGTCAGAAATCGCAGCTGGAAGGGCTTGCAAAAGGCCTTGGGATAGGCAAAAACATTGTTTTTACAGGGAAAATAAACGCGGAAAACCTGATGCACTATTTCGAAAGGGCGCAGTTTTTTGTTTCAGCATCAGAATACGAAGGCTTTGGAATATCAGTACTGGAAGCTATGGGGACCGGGATGCCGGTCATAGTCAACAACATAGGGGCATTCAAGACATTCGTTGAAAACGGAAAAAACGGGTTCATCGCCGATTTTTCCGACCCTCGCAGGGCCGCGAAAAGGGTGGTTGAAATCATGCAAAACGCGGACCTTGGCACAATATCCAGGAATGCCAAGGCAACGGCAAAGAGATACGATTTCAAGGGGATGGTAAATCTCATTGAACACCTGTATCAGGACGTCTCCAGGACGTCTTCATAAACCCGGTAAGTTTCCGTTACCTCTTTAGTAAGAGTAAACCTTGCGGCTGTCTCCAGGGCGGCTTTTGAGAGCTTATTATGTACATCAGGTTCTGTCAGAATGCTGAGTATTATTTTTGCGAGAGCGGCCGAGTCATGCGGCTTCATCGTAACCGTGCCATCCTTGAAGACATCCAACTCATCCGTAACAACAGTAGGTGTTCCGCAGGCCATGGCCTCGAGAGGAGGATACGCAATTCCGCCCTCGTATGTGGCCGGGAAAACAAAAACATCCGCCGAGTTGTAGAAAAGCGGCATGTCACTTTCGGGTATTCCATGGTAATGCCTGACATCAAGGCCCGCCTTCAGCGGTCCGTTTGCCGGATCCGTTCCCCCGATTCTTATGAACATGAAATCTATTGATTGCTTTTTTAGCAGCCGTAGCGCCTTCAGCAGCGTGGGTACGTTTTTCCTTTCCTCCTCGCTGCCCACGTACAGTATTATTTTTTTGTCCTTGGGCAAGCCCAAGCGTTCCCTGCACCTTTCCCTTGAAGCCGGCTTGTATACCCTTTCGTCATATCCCAGGTTTATGGCAGTTATCATTTCTTCGGGTATGATGTTCAGTCCTGCCAGCTCTGCCTTTGATTTTTCCGATATCGCGATTATCCTGTCTGCCTGACGGTAGTATTTCATGACCCTTTTGACGAAAAACCTGAGATGAACCGGATATTTAAAGAGCAGCGGTGCCGTGTCCATGTGAGTCACGATGCATGGCCTTCGAAACTTGGCGATCCTTGCTAGGTATTGCGAGGAAACGTGATACAAGTCGTATCCCCGCGGCAGCCTGGGGGGAAAGTAATAATACCATGAGAACGTCTTGTTCAAAGCCGGTAGATTGAACCCCTGTTTAACCTTCACTATCCCGCCGCTTTCCGGGTAGGGGTTGTCCTTTGACTCAAGATAAATCATATCAACGTCTTTCTTCAGAATCCTGAGTTTTTCGAACAGGTTGAAGCAATACTTGCCTATACCTATATGTGGCTGATAATTGTTGATAATTGCTATTGTCATCAGATTCACCTCAGTTTTTTGTTTAGGATATGCTCATTAATCTTGAATCCGTGCTTCTTATAAAAATTCATTGCGTTTTCGTTGACGGACTGGACACCGACACGTATTGTCCCTGAATCTTTTTTTACAAGCGAGCATACGTGATTCATCAGTACGCTTCCAACGCCCTTCATCCGATATTCGGTGTTTATGAAAAAACCATCGATGAAATTCCTGTTGCTTATTACGGCAACGCCCGCGACACTTTCGCCTTCAACAGCAAAAAAGACGCGCTTTCTAGGGTGAAGGACCGCCACCAGGAATTTGATTATGGGTTTTATACCGAACCATATGGAATAGGCAGGCGAAACACCTTTTACGAATATGGGGCTGTCGAACATTTTCCTGTCATCTACGATTATCTTGTTTATTTTCGTCAAATCGAATACGCTGGCTTCTTTTATTTCCATTGAATCAACAGCAATTACCCAATAATCATCTTTTGCATAGGCTTTCAATGACTTCATGCACGCGTCTTATCTGCTCTTCCTTTAGTGTCGGGCCCGAAGGCAGGTACAGGCCCCTGCTTGAAAGGTCTTCGGCGACCGGGAATTCCCCATCCCTTCCGGATAAGCCCAGATTTTCAAAACAGGGCTGTCTGTGCATAGGCGAAAACGTGAATCTGGTATCTATGCCGTTTTTCCGTAATCCCTCCTTCAGGCCGTCCCTGCCCATCCCAAAATCATCCCCAACCATAATCGTATACATCCAGTACACGTTTTTCACCCATTTGGCTTCTGGCGGCAGCGTCAAGCCTGCAATGCCCCCCAGCAGCGAGTTGTACAGCCTGGCAGCCCTTATCCTCTTTTCTATAAGCTCGTCTATCCTTTCCAGTTGGGCGAGTCCTATTGCAGCCTGGACATTTGTCATACGGAAATTGAAGCCGATCTTATCATGGATATATTTCCGTTCTTTGTCAAAATACAAATCCTTGAAAAGCCTTGCCCTTTCGGCTGCATCGTCATCCTTTGTAACCAACATGCCGCCCTCACCTGTGGTTATGATTTTGTTCGCATAAAAGCTGAAGCAGCCAGCATCACCAAGGCATCCCACCTTCTTTCCTTTGTATTCAGCGCCATGCGCCTCTGCGGCATCCTCTATAACAATGAGGTCCCTTTCCCGGGCTATTTTCAGTATGGGATCCATGTCTGCGGGATGGCCGTACGTATGCACGGCAAGGATGGCCTTTGTCCTTTCAGATATTTTTTCATCTATCTTGTTCGGGTCTATGTTCCATGTGCTGGCCTCTGCATCAACCCAGACGGGCTTTGCGCCCACGTAGGCGACAGCATTTGCAGGAGCTATCATGGTGAAATCAGGAACTACGACTTCGTCGCCCTTTCCTATACCCAGAGCCAGCATTGCAAGGTGAAGCGCGGCCGTACCGTTTGTTGTTGAGATTCCGTGCGAAGCATTGCAGTATTTCGCGAAGCCCTCTTCAAAGCCCGTCACATAGCTGCCCTTGCCGGATATCCACCCGGTTTTGACGGCTTCCGTGACGTTCTTCAGCTCTCTCTCCCCCAAAAGGGGTTCGCATACAGGTATTTTTTCCATTGCATCATTCCTCAGAGTTTATTTTTGTCAGCATCCGTCCCCTTGAACGGCCCCTGTTTGACCTCGGTCAGCCTTGTTTTTTCAGGGAACCTGAAGCCATGGCCGCCGGAAACAAAAAGAATGCTGTCACCTTCTGTTAGCCGTACGGTTTTGAATTTTTTTCCGCCATCGCTGTAAAAATCAACGTCTACCTTGCCATAATCAACCCTTATCATCTCCTGTGTGCCTTTTATGACTCTCTTGACTGGCCTGTGCACGTGCGGCCTTATCTCACCACCCGCTTCGTGAACCATGACGCCGAGCTGAAAAGGATAATCTTCGGGGGTGAAGAATCTCAGCCCATCAACTTCAACACCTTTCCTAACAACCATGGCCACGACTTTACCTTCATGCTCTATACGCTCGGCTTCATCCATAAGTGGCTATCTCCTTTCCAGCTTGAACTTTCCAGAAATGATCTTGTTCTCGTTGGGGTAATTGGGGGCGTCCCATGGAAAGCGTTCCCCCTTGGACCAGCGCTTCCACCGCTCAAGGTCGGCATCAATCATTATGCTCACAAGCTTCTTGAATTTGGTTTTAGGTTCCCAATCAAGGATTTTTTTGGCCTTGGAATAATCACCGCAAAGGACATTAACATCAAGCGGACGCATGAAACGATTGTCAACCTTGACATACTTTTTCCAGTCAAGACCGGCCGCACCAAATGCTATTTCAACGAACTCCCTTACGGAATGTGTTTCTTTGGTTGCAATGACATAATCATCCGGCCTGTTATGTTGCAGCATGAGCCACATGCTCTCAACATATTCAGGCGCGTATCCCCAATCCCTTTTTGCATCCAGATTGCCAAGCCTCAGTTCCTTTTCAATGCCGAGCTTAATCTTTGCTACGGTGTTCGTTACCTTTCGCGTTACAAACTCCAATCCGCGGAGCGGTGATTCGTGGTTGAATAGAATGCCGTTGCAGGCAAAAATGTCATAACCTTCCCGGTAGATTTTGGTAGCCCAGTATGCATACAGCTTTGCTGCGGCATACGGGCTGCACGGAGTGAAGGTGGTATTTTCATCCTGGCATTGCGAGTTCCCATTGCCATACATTTCGCTTGTTGATGCCTGGTAGAATTTGACATCCGGAACGGTTTGCCTTACCGCTTCGAGCATCCTCGTGACGCCAAGGCCAGTAACCTCACCTGAGCCTATGGGCTGCTCGAAAGATGCACCAACAAAGCTTTGAGCGGCAAGGTTGTAAATCTCATCGGGCTTTGAGGTTTTGATTGACTCGACAAGAGAAGGCGCATCTATCAGGTCCACCGGTATCAGGTGCACATCATCAAACACTCCCACGTGCTGGAGCCTCCAGAAGTTCGGGGTAGAAAGCCTCCTGTACGTGCCGTAAACCTCGTAGCCCTTGTCCAACAGAAATTTGGCTAAATAGGAGCCGTCCTGACCGGTAATCCCAGTGACAAGAGCCGTTTTCATGCGAATCTCTTAACTTTTCTGTAAATAAATGTTTTATGAATGATTCATCTCCCCTTTCTAGCCTTTTTACTGAAAACCGAAACGAGCATGCCGTAGAGCATGGAACAACCTGAAATGAGATTGATAAAAATCTTGCCCATTCCCCAATGACCGAAATTTTTCAGCAGGATTGCAAAAAACACAATGAAAAAAGGTATAGTAGCAAACACGAAAAAAACGGAGAATGGCAACAAGAAAAGCGTAAGAAACGATATGAAATATATTGGCTGGAAAAACACCTTTATTATATTCATAAAAGACCTGTCGTCAAGGTTTTTCAAAAAAAGAAAGGACGTTCTGCCATACCAAACCTTTTGTTTGTGCAGGGCCTTTAAAGAATGGACGCCGTGACCTGTGAAAAACGGTTTTTCAACAAGACCTTCTTTCATGCCATTTTTTCTCGCATGTTCCCTTACCCTTTTCATGAATAGCCAGTCCTCCCCGTAACCTATCAGTGGGAAACCACCTATTGCTGAAAAGACGTCCTTTCTTACAAACGTTGGGTTCATCAATCTGCCGGTTTTCTGAAGCATTATCCTTTCAATCCACGTGTCAATCTTCGTCATGTAAAAACCATAAACGGCCGAGGTTTTTTCATCAAATGCATTGACACCGTTTGTTAGAAAATCACTTTCAACACTTTCACCATCACCATCAACAAAACAAAGGATGTCAGCATCAGTGTATCTGGCACCCTGGTTCCATGCGTTTGCTGGGCAGCGTTTGCTCATCGGACCTGTCTCAATCAGCACAGTGGCACCTGATTCCTTCGCGGTTTCCACCGTGCCATCGGTGCTTCCGCCGTCAATGATGATAATTTCTTTGTTTGGGTATGAATTCTGGTTCAATGAATCCAGCATTGATTTTATAGTACCTGCTTCGTTGAGAGTTGGGATAAGAACCGCCACCTTTTTTCCTTCCATGAAAACCTACATCCTCTTCATTTTCTCTACGATGCCAACAATTTCAGCACCAATTTCGGCATCAGCGACAGGCTTTCTCCCGGTCTTTATGCATTCAAGAAAATCCTCAAGCTCTGATCTGATCGTATTGCTTTCCTCGACATCCACTTCGTTGTCCTCAAGCGTTTTATTGTCCCGCACACGGATTTTCTGGGCGACAAGCTTTACAAAAGCGGTCTTTTCAGATCCGACAAGCACGAGATCCCTGATCTTATCCGGGGTAATCCAGCTCAGCTCGAAGTTTATCATAATACTGCCGACAACGCTGTTTATAAAGGCCATCTCTTCATTTTCCTGCCTGAACCCGCCTGCCAGGCAGAACGCGTTATCAGGGGCTTTGCCGAATATGTAATGTATTATATCAAAGGGATGTATGGCAAGGTCTAACATTATACTCCTGTCCGGAAAGACGGGCTCGAGGTTTGTCCATATCATTTTAACTGCGTATATGTCCCCGAACGTCCCTGCCTCAACCAACCCCTTCAGCTTGCGAACAGCGTTGTTGAACCTGTAAAGATGGCCAACGGCAAGAACAAGGCCTTTGTCACTGGCAATTTCAGCAAGCTCTTTGGATTTACTGTACTCAAGCGTCATGGGTTTTTCGAGAAGCACGTTCTTGCCTGCTTCCAGGCATTGTTTGCATACGTCATAGTGGGTTTTGTTGGGCGTGCATATGCTGACGGCTTCTATTGATTTGTCTGACAACATTTCTTTGTAGTCCTTCAATGGCCGGGCCCCGTATTTTTTCCTGCAGATTTCAAGGTTTTCGTCAACAAGGTCGGAAACGGTGACATCAACCCCAATCTGCGTGTATTCATCAACATGCTTTTTCCCCCAATAACCCGCACCTATTACTCCGACTTTCATTCAATCACAACCTCCGAAAAATCAACCGTCACAAAACTCCAATACCTTTTCACAAACGAATTTCACCTTGTCCTCTTCAAGCCCCGGATACATGGGCAGGGAAAGGGCCTCATTCGCGAAACGCTCCGCAACAGGGAATTCGCCCCCTTTGAACCCGAACATCTTCATGTATACTGGCTGTAGATGCACGGGCAAGGGATAATGTATTCCGGTTCCTATACCATTATCATCCAGATGTTTCCGCAGAGCGTCCCTCTGTTTTGACCTTATCACAAAAAGATGATAAACAGGAATGCTGTCTTTTGTATCGGAAAGCAACATATCATCAGGCAGCGTTTTCCTGTAGATTCCGGCCAGTTTCCTCCTTTTTCCGTTCCATTCATCAAGGCATTTGAGCTGGACCCTGCCTATTGCGGCATTTATTGTGTTCAGGCGGTTGGTATAACCAATCATAGTGTGCTCGTATTTGGATTTCCTGCCACAATCCCTGAGAATGGCGACCCTTTCCGCAATATCTTTGTTGTTTGTTACAACCATTCCACCATCCCCGCCAACGGTCATGTTCTTGGCGGAATAGAAGGAAAAGCATCCCGCATCACCAATTGAGCCGACTTTCCTGCTCTTGTATTCAGCGCCATGCGCTTGGCACGCATCCTCGAGCACGAATCCGCCCCAGCCCTTTCCGGCGACATCCTTTATCTCTTCCAGCCTGGCAGGGTTGCCATAAAGATGAACAGGCATTATACCCTTCATGTCCTTGCTGGAACTGCCCGCAAAATCCATCTTATCGGGATTCATGTTGCCCGTAGAAGCCTCTATGTCCGTGAAAACGGGCTTTCCGCCGGCATGGACTATGCTGTTAGCGGTCGCCACGAACGAGTTAGAAGTCGTCATGACCCTGTCGCCGGGCTTTACCCCAAATGCCAGAAGGGACAATCGCAAGGCAGCCGTACCTGAGCTGACAGCAACAGCATGTTTTGTCCCGCAATACCTTGCGAACTCCTCTTCGAACAGGTGAACGCTCTCCCCCATGACAAAAAATTCGTTTTCCAGCGCATTGACTGCTGCCTCCTTCATCTCTTCTGTGAAAACCGGAACAAATAGTGGTATTTCCGCCATATCTCACACTCTTTCCATTTTTATAACTTCCTTATAACCTTTGCGGGCACCCCGGCAACAATCGTTTTCTCAGGGACATCCTTTGACACGACGGCACCCGCGGCAACAACGGCATCTTCACCTATTGTTACGCCCGGGAGTATGATTGCACCGGTTCCTATATAAGCGCCTTTCTTTATGATTACGTTTTCATATGGCTTCTTGAACTTGCCGGGGTTATGGCACACGATGTTAACTCCGGTTGTTATCGTGACATCATCTTCTATGTACAGCCTGCTACCCGCAACAAGCATTGTAGTGAACCTTGCTATAAAGCAGTTTTCACCTATTGAAAGTTCTTTGCTTGAATCGCCTATGATATGCGTGAATGCCCCCAGACTTGTTGAACTGCCAATGGGGGTTCCCATTGCATGCCTTTCAAGCCACAACCTGACTTTGGAAGACGGGATTGATTCTACAAGCCATCTGAACGTCATTGCCTCAACACCTTTTGATAACCATAATGTTTTTTGTGTTTTTATCTTTTATGAACGATGGATTGCCCGCTGCAACAAAACAACGAGCAAGGAAATCGAACACAATGCAAGACTGGATAAGGCGTGCCAATACAACTAGGCAAACCCAATAATTGAAACACCGATTACGATAAGGGCTATACCAAGCCATTTGTAACGGTTCATGCTTTCACCCAGGAACCTGACAGAAAAAACCACGGTCCAGATATATCCCGTGGAAACGAAAGGATACAGGATGGACAGCTCGCCGCCCTTAAGGGAAAAAACAAAAACAAGCGTTGTAAACGCATACAGAACAACGCCTATTAACAGGTTTTTGTTTTTGAAAATACCGGGAACGCTCAATGAAAATTCAGCAGACCCCCTCTTGAAAAACAGGGCACCGAGCGCACCAACAATACTTATCAGCGAAACCACTATTATTGACCAGAGCTCAGCCATTTTTACCACCCACACCCAGGGCAGTTACGCCCGAGATTATCAGGAATATACCAGCCCATTTGATTAAGCTCATCTGATCGGCCGGGAAAAACACCGATGAAAGCAGAGAAACCCATATGTAGGATGACGCGTACATGGGGTAAAGGATTGATAGTTCGCCGCGCCTGAGAGCAACAATAAGCATCGCTGCAGCGAGTATGTAGAGAAGTATGCCGGCAACCAAGTTGTAATTGGTTGCCATAGAGACAATGTCAAAAGAAAACCCGGATGAAGCGGTTTTGAATAGTATTTGCGCGAATGATATGAAGACGGTGCTCGCAAGAACCAGCGCGATTGCCTTTGGCTGTGTTTTCATGCTTTCTATTGAAAGAGGGGCTATAAATTAATTATGCCAGAATCCCTGATACCCTTTAACAACCTTTTCATGTCAAGCTTCATTGATACGCTGTGCTTCAGGGGCGCGCCGCTCTTCAGGGCGTTCCTGAAATAACACAGAAGCTCGCATTTCTTGAGAATCTCCATGCCGTCAAGGAAGGCCGGATCCACTTTCCACCCAAGCATCCCAAGATATTCGTCATAAAACGTTTTCCTCAGGGACAGGAAATCTTTCCTGCGGAAGAAAGGGGCTTTTTGGGACAGCTCCAGGCTAACGGAGAACGCCACGGGATTGATAAAGAACCATTTTAAAGAGAACGGGCAGAAATCGATGATTTTTATGGAGCCGTCGGCGACGTATACGTGGCTCGCCTTGAGGTCGTTGTAACCCATTGCCATTCTCTGCCTGGAACCGTCAATCGAATCAACTATACCGGACAATTCCCTGTTCGATTCGATGAGGTTTTTCAATTCAGGGTTCCTGTTAGACGCGAGGGCTTTAAACGATTCGTAAGAAAAGCGCGTGTCTCTCCCCTCACCGGTGTTCTGAACGAATGCGATACCTTTGGCAACCTCTTTTACGAAAAAGCCCATATCATCCCTGGTTCTGGCCCTGGGTGGCCTCATATACTTGCTCAGAACGTAGCGGTTAAGGTCGACACCTTCTGCTGGTTCAAATATAAATGAGTTGATATCGCTGAAAAAACCATGAACCAGGGGCACCCTCGCTTCTTCTTTCTTGCCCAGCCTGACGGTTGCCTTTATCTCGTTTTTCATCGAATTCACGAACCGCCTGCTGAATCTCTTGACGAAAACCCCCCTTTTGCCATCGGCGGTGCTTAGTTCAACTTCATACGTCCGGGTGCTTTCCCACCCTTTATCGGGGTTCTTGCCGACACTTTTGATTCTGTTGATTTTGCATCCGGGAAATATGTTTCTAATATGTTTTTCAACCCTCTTCTCGAAACGGTTCATAAGAAAAATTAATATTTTCCCTTTTAAAAGCAGATCCGAAAGCGATAAAAGATAAATATCAACAATTGACTTATCTATTGTAAGCGGTGAATAACATGAGAATTGAATACAGCGATCCTGTGCGCGGAGAGAGCATTGCAAGGTTTCTTTCCGGGAAGAAGAACCTGAAAAAAGCAAGGATACTTGACCTGGGCTGCAATAACGGCGCAATATCAATTGCAATGTCGAAATTTTCTGAACATATTGTTGCAGGAGAAATAGAAAAACACAGGATAAGGAAATTCCTGAAAAGAGAGAGGCCCAAGAATGTGAGTATAGTGAGACTTAACGGCCTTGAAATGCCGTTCAGAAAAAACACCTTCGATATTGTAATAATAAACGGCGTCATGGAACACGTACCCATGCACAGCAACGAAAACCCCAAAGCCGTGCAGATCAAATTCCTGAAGGGCGTAAGAAACGTCCTCAAAAATAACGGGCTTGCATACATAGGGATTGAAAACAGATTCTCTATAAAATACCTGATTGGAGCAAAGAGTCACAACAACATGAGGTTCATAGATATTCTGCCAAGAAGCGTTGCAGACGCGTATTCGCAGGCATTCAGGGGTGAAAAGTTCAGGCAGTATACGCACAGCCTGAATGCATACAACAAGATGCTTTCTGATGCCGGGTTCGCCGGCATAAAATTTCACATTGCGATCCCAAATTATCAGTTCCCGAAGCATATAATCGACATTGACGACAGGCGTTCCCTAATTGAAGGATTAAAGGACGGAGTGGAAAAAAAGTCATACAGGGTCGGGGCAAAGGCAATGATAAAGGCGGGCCTGCAGAAAAAACTCTCTGCAAACTTTGTTATTTTGGCAGAAAAATAATCATTTTGAGAACCTGTCGACGATCCTGAACAACCATCCTACGTTCAATCCAAGTTTCCTCTCGATCAGCTTTAGAAGCCGCAAGTCTTCTTTCCGAAGCCCGCCAGAGATAACCAGCACGAAGGCATAAACCAGAAAGAATGCAAAAACCCATATGAAGAAATGGATAATGTTCCCCATACCCAAAAACGATATTGACAAGACGTATATGATTATTATTGAGACCGCGCCCGAGAATACCGATTTCAAGATGCCCCAATCAAAGGGATGCATTCTCGGTTTTGATATGTAAAAGCCTTCGGCTATGTTGAGTATGCTAAAGAATATGAACGAAATTGTTGTAGCAACCGCAGCACCTATGACGCCATACAGGGGAACCAGTATAATATCAAGCAGCACGTTTGAGCCGAGCGTCAGTATAGCGTTCAGAAGCCACAGTCCGGTTCGCTCGTACAGAGATATGACGGCATTTGAAATCCTTGAAAACGAGTATATGAAAAACCCAACCGCCAATATGCTCTGGGCATAACCCACCATGCCACCGACAAGATAATTCGACCCAAAAATGAATGTTATCACCTCGTTCGGAAAGACGAAAACAATCAGGAACAGCGGAAAATTAAAGTAAAAACCCAAACGCGCAACGGTCTTGTATATGCTTTTTATGTCATTTTTTTTGTTTTTCGCAAAAAGGTCTGAAATGGTTGGCAGCAGAAGGTAATAAATCGCCACCGGTACGACGAGCAGCAGCTGGGCGTTTGGAAGCACAACGTGATATAAGCCGACATCAATCTCGCTCTTGAAAACACCAAGTATTATGGTGTCCGCCTGGCTCAATATGTTCCAAACAAAACCGGCAAAGACAAGAGGCACTGAAAAGGACAATAGCTTGCCTTTCATCGGTATTGAGCGCCTTTCGCTCCCCGTCATTCTGTTCAAAAGCCTGCTCATGAAATAGAAAGCCAATATACCCGTGAAAACAAAACCAAGCATATAAGCCAGGCCAGTTCCTATCACTCCAAAACCAAAATAAAGCGCTGCAACCACGGCAATCAATGTCAATACACTCTTGAACAGGGCCCTTATCATTACCTCGTATTTGGCTTTTCTGAAACCCGTTGTTGTTCCCAACGAAAGCCGGATGAACGGGGCAGCAAGCACAGCAAAGGACAATACCTTAATCAAGGGGGAAAGCCCCGGGTTCCCGAACACGTCGTTTGACAGGATGTCAGAGAGTCCAAACAAAACAGCAAACACGGCAACGGCTATTGGCACCGACAACCTGAACGCGGAATTTACTATTCCCCTAACCCTCCTGCTGTCACCCCTGCCATGATAATACGCAACATACCTTTCAAGCGCGCCAGGAAGCCCAATAACGGATATCGCAATGCCTATGCTCAGAAACGAGAGCGCCAGGAAGAACATCCCGTATTCGGACGGCGCCAGGCCGCGGGCAAGTATTATCCTTGTTATATAACCAAGCACACGGTCAGCCATCATGCCGACAAACACTATCATAGAACCTGCTGCCATTGTTTTAAGTGCCTTGTTTTTGTATCCATCAGCCGCGGGTTTTTCCATGTTAAGAACTTGTCCTGTTCGCTTAAAATCTGAATTGACCCCTCGTTCATAATGCATATAAACGGCTGCTTTTAAAACATGAACCCAAACATAATATATTACCATGGCACAAAAAAAAGAAGCGCACAAAAGAAGCATTGCAAAAACAATCACGTGGAGGGTGCTTGCAACACTAACCACGACAATACTGGTTTTATTGTTCACCGGAAAACTGGAAATTGCGCTGTCGGTAGGTGCTATTGAAATGACCGCGAAAATCATAATATACTATGCCCACGAAAGGGCCTGGAACAGAATTTCTTGGGGAATACATCACAATTAAAGGCGATTTTATGAGCCACCGAAATAACCCGACAGAGGTTAGCATTAACGAGGACCCGGAGCGCGTCATATGGGATTCAGAGCATTGGGTCGCGATTCTGGACAAATACCCCCTTGTTGAGGGGCACGCGCTCATATTGCCAAAAAAGGCAGTAAACCACATAACAGAGCTCGACGATGAACAGCTTAAATCCATGGGCAAAGCGATGAAAGAGGTCTCTGCAATGCTTGTGAAAACCTACGGGCCCGGCCTTCTGGTGTCAATGAAATGCGGCAGCGGTTCCGCAAGGACAATATCGCATCTGCATATTCACGTCTTGCCAAGAAAAGCCGGCGACAGGCTTTGGGACGGGGGAAGGTCTAAAATAGCGCTTGACCGAACCTCGGGTTTCCCCAGACTCGATGTTCCTGAAAAAGAGCTTGCCGCCACAGCCAGAAAGATAAAGAAGAATGCGCAGTGATTACCTTCAGCCCAGCATATTGTTCAGGAGCTCCCTTTCCGTTGCAAGCAGCGCCTCGTGAGTGCCTACGTCCCTGTATATACCTTCATGCACAAAGGCATAGCAAGGAACACCCTCAGATATCATGAGCTTTATGGAATCCGTTATCTGGTACTCGTTCCTGACCCCGACTGGTGTTTTTTCTATGTATTTGAATACATCCGAATCAAACACAAACACGCCGTTGGCACCTAGGTGCTGCCCGTTCGTTTTGAGCCTCTCCAGGTCATCCTTGGTTGTCGGCTTCTCGACCATCTCAAGCACCTTTCCTTTTTCGTTTATCTTTGCTATGCCATACCTTTGGGGGTCGGCAACCGGAGAAAGCCCTATTACGCATTTTGCGCCGGTTTTTTTATGAATCGCTATCATTTCACTCACTATCTTGTCCTTCGGCTCTATTATCTCGTCACCGTAGGTGACAAAAAAGGCTTCACCATCGTCCACAAAGGGCTTCGCTTTGTGTATTGCCTTTGCAATCCCGTTAAGCTTTGTCTGGAATCTGTAAGAAACGTCAACACCCGTCCACTCGCCGTCTTTCAGGTAATCCAACACAGCGCCCTTGTTGTTGCCCACTATTACTATTATGTTTTCAACGCCGCCTGCCTTGAACATGTCGATGGCGTGCTGTATCAGCGGCTTTCCGCATACGTGAACCATCTCTTTAGGTATTGAATACGTCAGTGGTTGGAGCCTTGAACCCTTCCCTGCAGCCAGTATTACACCCTTCATAAGGAACACCACAACGCATATTTCAGCAGTCACTCCCCGCCATATCCGGGCCAGCAAAGACCTTCAAAACATTTTACGTTTCCAGTCTTTAAAATCTTTCTGGCCTCAAGTATGATCCGTGAATTCATCTCATCAAAATCTTTGTCGGTCAGGGCCTTGAATTCTTCCCAGTCGGTCAGCAACAAACATGCATCCGCGCCTTTCAGGCATTCGACCGCCCGCCCGCGATATTTTATTCCCGGATGCATCGCCTTCATGTTATCCATCGCCTGCGGGTCGTATGCAAATACCTTTGCGCCCCGTTCAACAAGCATTCCTACGATGTCTGTTGCTGGCGCCTCGCGAATGTCGTCAGAACCCGGCTTGAAAGCGAGCCCGAGCACGGCAACCTTCTTGCCTTTGAGGCCGCCAACCCTTTTCTCAAACAAATCAACAACCCTCTTTCTTTGCTTTTTGTTCACGTCAAGCACGGCATTTAGAATCATGGTTTCCTGTCCGAGTTCCTTTCCTTTTGCAGCTATTGCCGCGACATCCTTCGGGAAGCAGGAACCGCCAAAGCCGGTCCCCGCCTGCAGGAAATTCGGTGACAACCTGCTGTCCATACCAACGCCCCTCATAACATCATACACGTCTATTCCAAGTTCCTTGCATATGTTCCCGATTTCATTGGAGAATGATATTTTTGTTGCGAGCAGCGCGTTAGACGCGTATTTTATCATCTCCGCTGTTTTTATCGCGGTTCTGAGTATCGGCGCTCCGAATCCGCTGTAAACCCTTTCAGCAACATCTCCAGAAAGCCCGTCCCCGGAGCCTATTACAACCCGGTCAGGATTCAGAAAATCCTCCAGCGCCCTCCCTTCCCTGAGAAATTCGGGGTTCATGCAGATCCCGAAACCATCACCAACCCTCTTTCCGGAGGCCTTTTCAAGCGCAGGCAGGACAACATCCTCTGTTGTCCCTGGGACAACGGTGGATTTTACAACAACAACATGATAACCCGTTTTTTTGCCCAGCACCGAACCGATGTCCTTTGCAGCCCTTTCTATGTAGCTCAAATCAGCACTACCGTCTTCAGACTGCGGGGTTGGAACCGAGATAAATGTGATTTCAGACCCCATTACAGCCCCATTCAAATCAGTAGTCGCCTTCAGGCTGCCGTCCCTGACAACGGCTTCAAGATATTCAACCATGTTTGGCTCGTATATTGGAGGCTTTCCGCTGTTTATAAGTGATACCTTGTTTTTGTCGATGTCAACGCAGATTACTTTGTGACCCTTTTTGGCAAACCCAACGCCGGTGGAAAGGCCCACATACCCTGTACCAACTATTGATATTTTCATACGGTCAATGATTCTTAACAGAAAGGTTTATAACACGTTTGTGAACGAAGCGTCCATTGCAATGATGCCCGCCGGCAACGAAATTACGCCTGTTTTAATTTATACTAACTTATCAAATAATTATTCATGGGGAAGGGGATATCCATATTGTCGGGGGTAATATTTCTTGCAATAACCATAACAGCGGTTTTCCTCATATATCAGTCGGGTGTTCCGGTGATAAGAAAGATGCAGGCCGCCTCAGCGGTCGACAGGATGAAGGACGTATTCGTTGAGCTTGACGACATCATTAAGCAAACCGCGTCTGAAGGAAGGGGATCGAAAAGGACATTCCAGCTTAGGGTTGACCCCGGCAGAGTCATAGTCAACAAGACAGAAGACGCGATATACTGGGAGCTTGAGACAGACGCGGACGTCGTATCGCCCAGGGCATCCCAGCGCCTTGGCAATATGGTGATCGGTGCGAACATGGAAACCAGGGTGTACGAGGAAAACTACACATACTCAGCGCCCGATACGGAGTGCTATGTCATGGAAAACGAGCATCTCAAGGTCTTTATCAAGAAGATCGGCTCTTCGGGCTCTTATGAGGGTTACGATACCTCGGACCTGCTGGTCGCCGTATACAACAAGAACATGAAAAAGTGGCTCAATGACTCGGGCTTGCTTGACATAAGCGTGGATTTCAATGAATCATCAAAAACAGGCACCGGCTACACGAACCCTTCAGAATCAGGGTACAACCTGCCTTACGGAAAAGTTTTCGCTTTCATGGATTCGGTCTATATAGACTACTATGTAAACTTCACCCTGGAATCCGGGGCGGATTTCATAGAGATAGAGGCGTCCGCCTGAGCAGCAGGCGCGCAAGTGGTGTTAAAATGAGCTTTAGAAACGTGAAAATGCTTGGCATCTCACCTATCATATCAACCGTGATACTCATGGTGGTGGTGTTTTCACTGGCGGCCGCCGTTTCCCCGTGGATAATCAGCCTTGTTACGGATACTTCAAACCAGACCTCGGCAAGCACGGCCATCGAGATAAAATGCAGGAATGCGGCATACGATTTTGATACGAGCTACGGAATTTTCGGAGTTGGTTGGGATTTCTCGACCGATGACAACAACCTGGGGTCCAAGATAAAGAACACAGGAACCGTAACCCTGTACAACTTCTCTTTCGAGTTAACGTTCAATGAAACCATAATAGAGTATTACTACGCGACAGAGGAGACCCAGAGAACCTCATCCAACCCGCTGAAGCCCGGTCAATCAGCATTCATCAACGCAAGTTTAACAAAAGACGTCAACGACACCCTCACAAGCGTAAAGGTAATGAACATAGTATGCCCCGATGCTTATGCGGCCCAGGACCTCTAGACTGCCGGAAAATCGTCATGGAACGCAAAACCCCATCGTGTATTAGATTTATATCAAAACCAACACAATTATATATAAGATAGCATGTCAGAGCAGCAAGAGAAAAACATCATAAAAGAAATAATCGCCCATCTGAATTCGCTTGAGGAAAAGATAAAGCTTCTGAGCGATAACATAGCCGAAACAGAGGATCTGGTAACAATCAACAAGCTGGACATGGTGAACCTGAAGAACGGGCTGGAAAAACTGAAGATATCAATGCCAGAAGTTTCGCCAGATACTATGAACAAGCTCAGGGAACTGGAAAGCATAACAGAAAACATCGGGCAGATAGGCAGATGGAAGAAGATAGAAGAGGAGATTGACAACATCAAGTCTGTTTTGCGTGGATCCAAACAAAAGGGGCTGGATGATGTTATTGCCGGCCTCGAGTTCCTGAACCAGAAAACAACCAAGCTGGAATCTGAAATGAAGAGGCTGAAGACAAAAAAACAAGCAAAGACCAAGAATGTTATTGACAAGCTGCATAAGAGAGTCGAGAATGTGGAGAAAAAGACGTCGTTCATAAAGCATTGCAAGGGCTGCCATGCAATCATGAGCGAGAAGGCATCTTTTTGCAGCAGGTGCGGAAAAAAGGTTTAGGTGATATCATGAAAAAATGCCCTAAATGCGGAAAGAGTTATCCTGACATTGATAATTTTTGCATATCCTGCGGTGCAAGGCTAGAAACAAGAAAACTACTTGAGGGCCCGTCCAGGGAACCCGCGCACATAATCAAAAGGGTCAACACGCTTGAGAAAAAAATAAGCGCCATTCCAAGGAAACCGAACTATGTTCACGTGCTCGGAAAAAGGCTGGAAAATTTTGAGAAAAGGATGGGTGAGACCACATCAACCCTAAAATCCTCGCTGAAAGAGGTTGACAGGAAGGCCGAGAGGCTGGGTCACGTAAAGTTCATGCCCAAGCAGGATGCATTGTCAATAGTCCGGGAACTCAGCCTGCTTGACAGGAAGATATCAGACCTTAATTCCTCAATAAACGGGCTGAGGTCTGACATGCCCAAGGCAGAGCACATACTCGAGGAAATCGAGCAGAGGCTGATCGAAACAAAAGGCACGCTTTTTACCAGGCAGCAGCACGAGCTTGAAGAGATGAGCAAGAGGATAGGCATGATTGAGGCAAGAATCGAGGAGAACGAAAAGGACATAGAGGAAGGAATAGAAAGAATAAGGAAGGAAGCCCAGGGAAGGGATATTTCAAGATTCCTTAGCGCCGTTAACGACAACAAGAAGCGGATATTGAAGCTTGAAGAGATGAAGAAGAGTTTTGACGAGATCAAAAAACGCTCGGCATCTTTTAACGCCCGGGAAATCAAGGAAAACATACTCTCGGATTTCGAGAAAATCAACAACAACCTGGTGAATTCAATTGAGCAGAAGAAATCAGAGATACAGCGTATAGAACAGGAAACCGCGCGCATGAGGGAAGGCATAGAATCACTCAAAGGCTTGGAAGAGAAAGTGAAGGGCGTGAACGCTGAAGGCATTTCGCGCGACCTTGAGATACTCAAGACAAAAACGAAGTGGCTGGAGGAGCAGATAGAAGGCCTTGACATCAAGCCGATACATGACAGGGTGCGTGAACTGGAGCTTGACCTGAAGAGAATAACAAACAGCTCACCGCTGGTACTGGAGTAAAAAGAACAAGCAGCGATTCCGTTCTTTTGGTGCAGAGCTGTTCAGGATCGATACCATTCCATTAAAAAACGTGCTGTTAATAATCCTTTGTTTATATAAAACAGGTGATGAAAAATGGGCATTCTCGACCGTTTCAGGAGCAAGAAACCAGAGCCGGTAAAGGAAGAGAAAACAGATATCATTGACCTTGAAAACATCCCCGGCTGGATGGATGAGCAATTCGGAAAAAACGCGGATGCCGCAAAGAAGAAAGCAAGAAGGATGGGTTCGGAAGCGATTGAATCCGTTTCAGACGTGAGGGAAAAGCTTATCAGGCTGGAGAAATCCACATTTGGGGGAAAGGACAAGGCGTTTGCGGCCGCCAACATGGCAAAGGGCTCGTTCGTCAAGCGCGGCCTGTCAATAATCGAGGGCCTTCGCTTTTCAGGGCCCGGAAAGGAAACGTATTCAGGTCTGACAGAATTCAACTCAAAGCTCAAGGATGCCGTGAAAGAGATAAACAAAATATCACCAAAACAACTGTTCCTGCTGTCAAAATACTTCAGGGAAGAAAGCAAGCATTTTATGGAGAGCCTGAAGAGCCTGGAAAGAAGAACGGAAAGCATTTCAGATTTTCTGGGGGGTGACGGCGGCGTAATAAGGATGACAGAGAAACTGGATTTGTACACAAAACAGCTGACGGACATCAGGTCACGGCTTTCAAAGCTGAAGGTCCAGCAAAGGCATGTTGAGGCCGAGATAAAGTCAACCGAGGAAGCCAGGAACAGGTCCAAAGCAGAGCTCGAAGCCCTGCTTAACGGCAGGGAATGGAAGGAGATGTCAGAGCTGGAGAAATCAATCCGGGGAAAAAAAGAGGAGATTTCGGAACTCGAAAACAGGGCCAACGAGATTCTGTTATCAGCGAAACGCCCGCTGAAAAAGCTCAGGCACCTGCTTGAGAGCAGGGAAGCCTTCCCTGAAAACCCATTCAGGGACATTGTTCTTGAAGGAAGAGGCTCATGGCTCGCCAACATGCTTGAATCGGCAAAAGAGCACGCGGAATCAGGGTCCATAACGCTTAAACCCAGGGAGGCCGAAAGGCTTGACGAAGTCAACTCATGGCTGGGTTCTGAACTTCAGAAAACAAGGGAACGGCACAAACGGCTTTCGGAAAAGGCGGACGAGCTCAAAAGAATGGCAGCGAAGCTTGACGTAAAGGAAAAGAAGTCGGATATAGAAAAACGGCTGAAGGAATCCGACGAGAAGCTGAAAAAACGATGGGCAGAGCTGGACTCCAAGATAAAGGAAATCAAAGGCACTGAAGCAGAAGCGGATGAGCTTAAGCAAAGGTCGGAAAACCTGGTTTTGGATGCCAGCGGCAGGAAGCTCGTAATAAAGATGCGCAAGGAACCAGCCAAAGGCGGCATCTAAGATTTAAAGGACACCGACAATCTCTTTCTATGACCAAGAGGAAAAAAAGCAAGGTTAAAACAGGCAAGGCGTTCGCCGACAGCATAGGAAACACCGAAATGGAGGAAACGGCACGGAGAATATTGGATAAATACGGAAAGGGAATATGCGATAACTGTCTTGGAAGGCAGTTCGGCCAGATTTCGGGCGGCATGACCAACAAAGAAAGGGGCCGGGTAATAAGGGAGATGATGAGCGAGTCGCAAAAAAGCCCCGCAAGCGGTAGGTGTGAGGTTTGTGCAGGGCTTTTCCAGGAAGGTCTGGATAGGTGGGCAGCGCGGGCGGTAAAGCTTCTCAAGGGAATCGAATACAGCAGCTTTGTTGTGGGTTCCAGGCTTAGCAGGGATCTGATTTCCAGGGAAGAGCGCATCTGGGAGCTTTTTGGCATATCCCACTGCGAGCCGCTCAAGACAGAGTTGAACAGGGAGCTCGGAAAGATGATATGGAGAAAAACCCGCAAGAAAGTAGACGAGCTTGTTCCTGATGTCCTGGTACTGTTCGACCTGGATGCAGGAAAAATAATTTTGCAGATAAATCCCCTGTTCATATACGGTGAATACAAGAAACTCAAAAGAGGCATACCCCAGACCAAATGGGACCAGTACAGGGTTTCGGTAGAGGATATCGTTGCGAAGCCGATTATGAGAGCAACGAGGGGCAGCGCTCATGCAATGCATGGAGCTGGCAGGGAGGACATCGACGCGCTTTGCCTGGACTGGAGGCCTTTCATATTGGAGATATCAGAACCAAAGAAACGCAGAATCAACCTCAAGAAGATGGGGCTGGAAATCAACAAGTCCAAAAAGGCGAACGTAAGGAATCTCAGGCAATCAAGCAAGAAGGAGATCGCATCGGTCAAGTCCGCTAGATATGACAAGACATACCGGCTACTGGTCCGTTTGAAAGAGCCAATAGACAAAGAAAAGATGAACGCACTAAATAGCCTAGTCGGCGTGATAAAGCAAAAGACGCCCGAGAGGGTGGTGCACAGGCGTGCGGACATCATGCGTTCAAGAAAGGTTAAAAACATCAAATGGAAAACAGTAACCAATAAAAAGCTTGAGCTCGAAATTAAGGGTGAGGCTGGCCTGTACGTGAAAGAACTGGTCACGGGGGACAATGGAAGAACAACACCGAACGTTTCCCAGGTCATCGACAATCCCGCAAAGGTGCTGGAGCTCGATGTCATAAAGATACATAAAAACGTTAAAAAACAATAGAACAAGCAGAACGCATTTAAGAATACCGGGTGCAGCATATGGTTACCAGAAGCAAGGGACTTAGAAGCGGAACGAGAAGGAAGATGAAGAAGGCACTGAGAGCCAAATTCAAGCCTGAGAATATCATTCAGGAATTTAAATCAGGCGACAAAGTAATCATAAACATAAACCCGGCTTCAACGAAAGGTGTCCCCCACACGAGATTCACGGGCAAAATGGGCACAGTAAAGGGCAAGAAGGGAAATGCATTTATAATAAATGCATATATAGGCAAAAAGGAAAAAGAGATACAAGTAAGACCTGAACACCTGAAAAAGATATAGCTGCTTTGTTCAATGAGGTGAAAATATGGAAGTCAAGGAAGAGAAGATGATATCCTGGGCAAAAGCCAAGAAACTGCTGGAGAGCAAGGAGAAGGAAAGCGAGGATGAACTCGGCTATGAGCAGAAGAACGCCCTGGAACATCTGAGGAAGTTCTCCAAGCTCAGCGAAAGCAAGTCTAAAGAGATGATTGAAGAGCTTGGCAAGATAGAAAGGCTGAAAGAAAGGCAGAAGATAAACATAGCGAACATGCTGCCACAGGACCAGGACGACATGAAGGTCCTTTTTGCCAATGAAGTTGTAAGCCTGTCAGAAGAGGACAAGAAAAAGATATTGGCTATAGTCAAGAAGTTCACTTAGTTTTTTAATCCTTAGGCCAATATTATCACATTCACAATAGGTTATGCTAATATTCAAAATAAGGGTAGCAGCATGGAACACAGAAAATCAAGGGATTCAGGCCGCTTTGGCGGCTCGGATAAGGCAGCACATCCCCTGAGAAAGGATGACTGGGCGGTGGTGCTGGATTTCCTCAGCCATGGCCATCATGGAATGGACAGGGCTCTGCCCGTGGCTCAGATAATAGGGGAGCAGTATTTCTCGTTGCTGGAGGTAATCATAAGAGAAGACGTCGTATTGAAGATAGGTGACCGGGTTTACATCGGGGACGGGAAAAGGGATAAGGTGAAGTATATCAGGGGCAGGATTGAGCCGCACCAGCTCACGGTTGCCGCCAAGGAAGAGCTGCCAATCATTGTGAAAGACATCGTGGAGAAGAGGCCGGAGCGGTTCGTGGAGTTTTTCAACAAATCCGGGTCTGTTTCAACCAGGCTGCACCAGATAGAGCTTCTGCCCGGCATAGGCAGAAAGCACCTTTGGGCAATACTGGAAGAGAGAAAAACCAAGCCGTTCGAATCATTTGATGACCTCAAGAAAAGGGTGCAACTTCTGCCAAACCCGGAAAAGACAATAATAAAGAGGGTGCTGGACGAGCTTGAAGACAAAGACAAGCACAGGCTTTTCGTGCCGAGGTTTGAGAAATCCAAGAAGCACAGATAAAAGGCAAAGCATACATTATTAATGAAAAGGCGGTTCAGATGAAGGTAAAGGATATTATGGTCACCGACGTCAAGACAACAACACCCGAAACAACGGCACAAAAAGCCGCGAAGAAAATGATAGAGCACGGTATTGGGTGCCTGATAGTGGTGAGCAACGGAAAGCTCTCCGGCATAGTAACCGAAAGGGACATGACGAAGAAGGTCGTTATGACAGGCAAAAGCTCCCCCGACACCCCCGTCAAAAACATAATGGAGAAGGATGTCATAATGATAGGACCCGAAAGCAGTGTTGAAGACGCTTGCGAAGTGATGATAGACAAGAAAATAAAGAAGCTTCCCGTACTGGAAAAAGACAACCTTATAGGCATTATAACTGCCATGGACATAGTGGCTGCCCAGCCAAAACTTCTGGAGCAGATAAGCGAGCTTTTCCTCATACCAGGAAGCAAAAAAGCGGTTGCTGGCTGATCACGAACTGTTTTTAAATAGTCCGGTAATTAATAACCAAACAACCCAAACCTCCGGCTTGCTGGCCGGAGAAACCAGAAAAGAAACCCCCGGCCGCGGTGCCGGAGAAACCAGACAAGGGCTCGTAGCTCAGTGGTATCCGCGCCACTGCCGACGCGGCATTGGCATAGAAACTACAGAGCACCAACGCACGGCTATGACGAATGCAGCCAGCTGTGGCGGTGTAGGTCTTATAATGGCCAGCCGCTTCCAATAATTGACCGCCAAGCGGCGGACGTAGAAGCTGGTGGCCGAGGGTTCGATCCCCTCCGAGCCCATCCAAACCCTCACAACGTAGCAATAGACCTAAAGACCGAAAAGTTTTTAAATACCCTATGGTATATACTTACATCCGATTGTGTGTGATGATTATGACTAACGGAATAGGCCAGATAGGCGGTGCAGGTGGGCAGCCGATTTTGATAGTCCCGGAAGGGACGCTGAGAAGCAAAGGCAGGGACGCCCAGGGAAACAACATAGCAGCTGCAATGCTTGTTGCCGATACTGTCAAGACGACCCTTGGTCCCAAGGGCATGGACAAGATGCTTGTTGATTCCATGGGAGACGTAACCATAACAAACGACGGAGCGACAATACTTGACGAGATGCAGATTGAGCATCCCGCTGCTAAGATGATGGTGGAGATAGCCAAAACACAGGACGAGGAGGTCGGCGACGGCACTACAACCGCAGTCGTGCTTTCCGGCGAGCTGCTGAAGAAGGCCGGAGAGATGCTGGAGCAGAGCATTCACCCGACCGTGATAACCAGGGGATACAGGATGGCAAAGTTCAAGGCACTGGAAACCCTGAAGGCGATTTCTTCGAACATTGACATAAAAGACGAGAAAGCGCTGGAGCAGATTGCAAACACCGCAATAACAGGCAAATCGGCTGAGAAGGCATCAAAAGAGCTCTCAGCACTTGCAGTCGAGGCGGTCAAGAAAGTGGCAGAGGCATCCGAAAACAAAACATCCGTTAATGTTGACAACATAAAGATGGAGAAGAAGGCGGGCGCTTCAATGAACGACACCAAACTGATCGAAGGCATAGTGATCGACAAAGAGGTTGTTCATAATGGCATGCCCAAGAGCGTACAGAGCGCCAAGATAGCGCTTATTGATTCTGCCCTTGAGATAAAGGACCTTGAGTCTGACGCAAAGATAAACATTGATTCGCCTGACAAGATGCAGGCATTCATCGCAGAAGAGGAAAAAATGATAAAGGACATTGTTGACAAGGTCCAGAAGAGCGGCGCGACAGCTGTTTTTTGCCAGAAGGGCATTGATGACACGGCCCAGCATTACATGGCCAAGATGGGAATCCTTGCCGCACGAAGGGTCAAGAAATCCGACATGGAAGCGCTTTCAAAGGCTACGGGGGCAAAAATCGTTACAAACCTGAACGAGCTGGACAAGAGCGACCTGGGCTTCGCTGGGCATGTTGAAGAGCGCAAGATTTCAGGCGATGAGATGATTTTTGTTGAGAAATGCAAGCAGCCAAAGGCCGTGACCATACTCATACGCGGCGGAACCGAGCACGTGGTCGATGAAGTCGCCAGGGCCATGGAAGACGCTGTCAAGGGCATTGCATCAGCGCTCGAGCTGGGCAAGATCGTGCCTGGCGGAGGCGCATCGGAGGTTGAAGTGGCCAGGGAGCTCAGGCGCTACGCAGAAGGCTTCAAGGGCAGGGAGCAGCTCGCTGTCAACGCCTTCGCTGATGCCATGGAAGTGATACCAAGGAGCTTGGCAGAGAATGCCGGACTGGATCCGATCGACAAGATAGCCAACATGAGGTCACGGCACGACGGCAAGGACAGGAACGCCGGCCTTGACGTTTTCACCGGCAAAATCGAAGACATGGCAAAAGCAGGCGTGATAGAGCCGCTGAAAATAAAACTCCAGGCTATACAGTCCGCAGCAGAGGCGGCTGAGATGATACTTAGGATAGATGACATGATATCCGCAGGCGGTAAAGAAGCGGCCGGATCGCCGCCCGGCATGCCGCCAGGCGGAGGAATGCCTCCAGGCATGATGTGAACTGCATCAACCTGCCCGGTTTCTTTAATTCTTTAACACACAAACAATAGATAATTGAAGGTAACATTATTTATAAGGGAATCGTGACAATAATATTACATGGAAGACGAAGAGTACGAAGTCATACCTACGTCACCTATAAGAAGGCTGGAAAAGAGGTTGTCAAGGATAGAGACGACTTCATCATCATCAGAAATACAGCGACTGGTGGAGCAGATTGTCGAGCTTATAAAATCCAACCAGCGTGTCATAGACGACATAATCAAGAGCGACGCCGAGCTGAGGAACGAGGTATCCAAGGTTCCGGCGAAAATAGACGGCCTTGTGGACAAGATGGACGAGTTCCTGGAGCTGCTTAAGGCCTCTGCAACAGAAGAGACCGTAACAGAGGCGTCCAAGGACATGACAAAGCCGCTTATCAAGAAAATGGAAGAGATGATAGAGGCTACCAAGAAGAACTCGGAGATAAGCCAGGCATCGCTGACGAGCCTCGAGACCATTGACAAGAGGCTGAAGAGGCTGTACATGACGCAGGCAGCGGTCTCACGGGGCTATGGAGCCGCAAGAACGGCTGCAGCTTCGTCAAGGGTTTAGCAGCAGCATTGATGATTAACGGGGGGGTTGCAATGGACAATTATTTGACAGTGCAGGTATTCATAGTGGTTGTCTCTGCAGTGCTTTTGGTGACGTTCTACATGATTGCAGCAGGCGCCCTGGTAGCCGGCACCAACATGCTGACACCGCTGCTGCTGATAATAATGTCGGTTATATGCCTTGCCATACTATCCACGCTGAACAAGATTGCAAAGAAGCTCAAGGCATGACATGTTCATTGGGTCATTGAGGCTTGATTGAAGTAAGGAGGGTGAACAATGAGGAAAGGTATTACACCAATAATATCCATCATCGTGCTGCTGCTGATAACCGTAGCCCTGGCAGGAGTTGCATGGGTTTACCTGAGCGGATTCCTGGGCACGCAGATGAACACCGTAACCATACCTCCCAACGGCGTGTATTGCGCAGGCCAAAGCGTACAAGTGCTGGTCGCTAACACGGGACAGAGCGCTTTAGAGGTTGGAGACATAGCGGTCCTGTCAATGGTCGGTGGAGACACTGCCTGTGACAACGCCGGCGCTCCTGTTATTGGAACACAGGCCGATACAATAGATTCTGGAAGCAGCGGCATCATAAGCTTTGGCTGTTTGGAAGGCGGTAGTCCATGCACTTGTGCAGGCACGTACAGCGTCACTATAGGAACCTCGGGAGCAGTGCAGACACAGAGCGTTTCCTGCTGAAACAAGCCACCCATTCCCTTTTTATTTTTCGGGTTTTCTTATTTTTAGTTTTATAAGCCCTTGGAATAGCGACAGCCGCTTGCGAAAAAGATGAGATATTAATAAGCAGAAATGAATAATATATTATGGCAGCCAGATTCCCCGGCATTTTCGGTTCCCGTTCGGGCCAGGTCCAGCCAATATCCATAGTCATAATGGCAGGCATAGTCGTTGCCCTGGTCGGGGTTTCATATTTCTGGGGAGTGCCTCTCATACAGAAAAGGTCAAGCATGTCGGAATTCTCGAACATGGAAAGGTTCATAGCAGACCTGGAAAGCAGCATAACAGACCTTGCCAGGACAGGCGCGGGCCAGGCGAGCCTGGAAATAAACGACGCGAACATAAGGCTCATGCCATACGATTCCGGCAACGGCCAGAACAGCCTTCTGATAGGATTCGTGCTTGACCAGCCGCTTTTATTTCCAAACACCACGCTGTACCTGGGAGCGACCAGCTTCGAGGACATAAACGGAACAGGCGTGTATGGGGTATCATCCCCGTCAATAGTCACGCTGAAGGAGAGTGGGCTTGGCAACCAGTACGAGATAGACACCGAGGTAATATACAGGGAACTTATCAGATATGACACGCCAAAGAGAGGCTACATCATAGCCCTTTGCCCTGCCAGGGATGCTGATTGCGACAGCACCATAACAGGAAACCAGAGAATAACCCTTACCTTTGACAGGGTTGTCAACAACCCCGGCGCGGCGTCCAACGGCGGAGACCTCGTTGTGACATACATAAACATTGAGCTTGCCTGAGCCGGGCCGGCTTGCGTGCTAATACCGGATTTTCGGCATTTATATCCGGTAACATAAAATATATTATATGTTGTCAGCTACCGTCAGGCCCCACAGAATGAAGGCAGCGACGCAGGTTTTCGAGAGGGTTATGCTCTTCGGGGTCGGGGTGGTGATCTTCATAGCCTGCTATTCCATTTTCATAGGATACCAGGCGCATTTCATCGAAGTTTCGCTTGAGGACCAGCTTGACGAGGTAGGGATCCACATAACCACAAACATCATGAAGGCGATACGGAAGGAAAACCGCACAGAAGCCAGGATAAGCATCAAGATACCGCAAAGAGTCGGCAACGAGCCTTATTATATAAGGCTTTCCCAGGAGGGCCTCAACATAACTACTGCCGTCACTGGCCAGAACAGGTTTTTCAACCTTTACGGCATAAGAGAGTCCTTCTCCTTGGGCGGCGAAACCATAATAAGCACAGAAGTCAGCGAGCTTTTGATTTATAAAAAAGGAAACCGAATTATATTATTGTAGTTACATATAATTAACAGGGTATTCGGGGGGATCTGGTTTGGTCAAGATAGGCGGTTTGAGCAGAAAAGCCATAGTGAAAAACTTCAGAAAGGGCTACAGGGTTCTGAAAAGAAGGGAAGAGGAAAAGGCCGCGCAGGGCAGGTTCGGCCCGGGAGGGAACTATTTTGCCGGCCAGTTCATAATGCCGGGCACGCTCATGCAGCCCGGCGGCAAAAAAGATAAAAAGAAACTGAAGGAGATCCAGGGTATTGAGATCCCGTCAAAGCTCGACTTCGCCAGGAAGCCGTTGAAGAGCAAGGAAACGGAGAGCCAGCTTAGAAACATCAACATATCATATCACCTCATACCATCCAAACCAAAGCCCGGGGAGGACATATTCGCATACGCAAACATTATCTGGGACCATAAGAAAGGCGAAGTCTTATACAATATCATTGAGCCCGATATAACTCAGGGCGACAAGGAAACAATAGAGAAGGTCAAGGCAGACCTTGAAGAGAGGTTGAACGTAGACTTCACGAAACTGGGCGACATAAAAGCCAAGGAACTGCTAAGGGAAGAGATTGAAAAATCATTCGCTAGGATACCCGGTCTTGACCTAAGCGACAAGAAAAGGAAGGTGCTGATCTACTACATCGAAAAGGAAATCGTGGGCTTCGGCAAGCTGGATGCGGTGATGAAGGACCCGAACGTGGAGGACATTTCATGTGACGGCATCAACATCCCCATTTACGTGTATCACAGGAACCCAAAACTGGGGTCATTGAAGACCAACATAATATTCAACGAAAAAGAGGAGCTTGATTCTTTCGTTATAAAGCTTTCACAAAAATGCAACAAGAACATATCAATAGCAAAGCCGCTTCTGGACGGCACGCTGCCCGACGGCAGCAGGATACAGGCAACGCTTGGAACGGATATTGCCAGAAAGGGCTCCAATTTCACAATAAGGAGATTTACCGACAAGCCGCTCACGCCCACGCACATGCTGAAATTCAAGACCATGAACTCCACACAACTCGCCTACCTTTGGCTTGCAATTGAAAACGGCCAGTCCATGCTGATTTCGGGCGGGACCGCAACAGGCAAGAGCTCCATGCTGAACGTACTGTCATTATTCATCCGGCCGAACGCAAAAGTGGTGTCCATTGAGGACACGGCAGAGCTCAGGCTGCCGCTTCCCCACTGGGTACCGCACGTGGCAAGGACCCCCATATCTGTTGAGGGCAAGGTCGGCGAGGTCAGCCTGTTCGATCTCCTCAAAAGCTCCCTCAGGCAGAGGCCCGACTACATAATAGTCGGCGAGGTCAGAGGCAAGGAAACCTATGTGCTGTTCCAGCAGATTGCAACAGGCCACACGGGGCTTGCCACTATACACGCCGCCAACTTCCCGCAGCTCATGGACAGGCTTATAACGCCCCCAATATCGCTTCCGCCTACGCTGCTCGAAAACATAGGCATCATAGTCTTCCTTGTGGTCACCAAGATAAAGGAGTCTTACGTAAGAAGAGCTGACAGCATCATCGAGATAACGGGCATGAGGGAAAATAAACCGGTGACCAAGACCATATTCAGATGGAAGCCCGCGGGCGACAGCTTTGAGCTGGAAGACAAATCCATTGTGCTGAAAACCATTTCAAACAGGCAGGGCATATCAGAGGACGAAATCAAGGAAGAGCTGGCAAGGAGGAAAAAGATCCTGGAGTGGATGCTCGAAAAGAAGATATTCGATTACAAGAGCGTTGCAAGAATCGTAAGCACGTACTACTCGGATCCGGAAAAGCTTATGGATTTCATAATCGAGGAAAAAGAAACCGCGTGATTTCAATCCCCGCCAGGCATTCTATGGCTGAAGGCGCAGCTTATAAAGCGATCGTATGAAACAAGAGGTACTTTATGTTGGAAAAAACCGCATTGAAGCTTTTTGGTGACATAACATCCCCATACCTTGGTTACTTCGAATCACTCAACCATAACATAAAGAAGGCGGGTATAAAGCAGACGCTTCACGAATACCTAAGCAGCATAGTGCTGTACGCCTTGCTGACGTTCATAATAACCGTTATTGTAAGTACGGTCTTCATTACGCTGGTAATCACGCAGGCGGCTACCGGAACCCAGATGCCGGCAATCTATGCGTACACGCTCGGCGTAATAGTTTCAATAGTATCATCAGGCGCGGCATTCTTCCTCGGCTATTACTATCCCGGCATAAAGGGGAAGGGCCTTGAAGCGAGAATAAACAGGTCACTGCCGTTTGCGGTATCCCACATGGCAACATCCGCTGCGTCCGGTATGAATCCGGTTGACATATTCAAGGTACTGTCGCTCAAGAAAGGCGCGATAGGCATAGAGGCTAAAAGGATTTATATGAACGTGAAAAGCCTTGGCATGAGCCTTCCGGATGCCATGCAAAAAGCCGCGAACACGACGCCATCAGGCCAGTTCTCGGATCTGCTGTGGGGCATGATATCCGTAATCAAGGCCGGCGGCAACCTGGAATTTTATCTCAGGAACAGGACCAGGACGTTCATGTCACAGTACAGAAGAATGCTGGAGGAATACGCGAAATCAGTCACCTTTTACACCGAAATATACATCACCCTGGTAATAGTGGGTTCGCTGTTCTTCATAGTGCTGACTTCAATCCTATCCCCGCTTACGGGTGGCGGAAGCGGGCTGCTTATGCTGCAGACGTTCCTTGTATTCTTCTTTGTGCCCTTCGTTTCAGCCGGTTTCATAGTGCTGCTGAAGGGCATATCACCGACAGAGTAGAAGAGGCTGTATCATGAAACAGAAACACAAGCAGATGATGACAACGAAACAGAAGATAGCGACCGTTTCGATAGGCATAAGCATATTGCTGATAATTGCCGGTGTGTTTCTCGGGGATGTCGGTATCCTTGGAAACCTCGTTATAATCGCGGCCTTCATTTCAATCGTGCCGCTGTTCATGTACAGGTATTCAAAGCTCATGTGGCTGAGAAGCGTTGAAAGCCAGTTCCCTAACTTTCTCAGGGACCTTGCGGACTCGAACCGCTCAGGCATGTCCTTTCCTGAGGCAATACGAATAGCCGCGAAGTCCAACTACGGAAAGCTTTCACCAGAAGTGGAAAAGATGAGGAACAGGCTTTCGTGGGGGACACCCTTCCTCAGGGTTTTTGATATTTTCCTGGATGACGTCAAAAATTCAAAACCCATGGCAGAGGCCATCAACATAATCAAGGAATCGTACCAGTCCGGCGGGGACACGGCAAAAACCCTTGAATCCGTGGCAATGGATATGATAATGATAAAGGAGGCAGAGGCCGAAAGGTCTTCGCTGGTAAAGCAGCAGGTAATGCTGATGTACGGGCTGTTCTACATGTTCATGGCAATATCCATAGTGATAATATTCGTCATGGTGCCCATGATACAGAGCGCGCCGGACACCGGCGGTGTCAGCGGCGGGGCAATCGGTTCGGGACCTATTGGCGGGCTGCAGTTCTCGAACCCGTGCTCTACCGTGAACAACCCGCAGATTTCAATATTCCCCTGCGCGCTTTTCAATTCCATGTGCGTGATTATGGACCAGCCAGAAGGAATAGCATGCTATTATCTCGCAATGTTTTTCTCCATAATACTTATACAGGGCCTTTTCACGGGACTGATTGCCGGCCAGCTGGGTGAGGGCTCGATTGTTGCGGGCTCAAAACACTCACTGATAATGGTGTTCTCTGCTATAGGGGTCCTACTTTTCATGGCCAAGGCGGGCCTGCTGCCGGCATAAAGCAGAAATCACCCGAATATAAATCCGGTCGACTTATACATAAAGCATGGAATCCAGAAGGCAATTGCTGCACCTTTCGGGCCTGCTTTTTGTTGCGCTTGCCCAGTTCACCGGCGGCCTGGCTGCAGCCATATATTTCTTCATGATAGCCGCGACATTCCTGGTTTATTCAGAGTATGTAAGGAGGGAAAAGAAAAGGCTTGCGGGATTCATGGATGTGATGGAAAAAAGAATCCGGGGTTTCGCTTCAAAGTTTGAAAGAGATATGATCCCGAGGCCGTTCCTTGGGGCGTTCTGGTTCTACGTGGGTTGCGGGACAGCGTTCCTGATCTTCCCCCTGCCGGCAGCTTCGGCTGCCTGCGCCATTCTAGCGGTAGGAGACGCGCTGTCGACGCTTTTCGGCAGCAAATTCGGCAGGCACGTGCTTGTCGGGAAAAAGACTGTTGAGGGGTCTGTTGCTTTCTTCGCGGGTGCTGTGCTGGTGTCATTGATGTTCGTTGGGGCATGGGCAGCCTTGGCCGGCTCGGTTGCTGCAACCGCAGCAGAATTGCTTCCGGACACTGCACTGCTGTCCCGGGCCAAGAAAATGGGGCTGCTGGATGACAATCTGCTTATACCTGTCGTGGCTGGCCTGGTGATGGTTCTCCTATAAATACGTTTGCCGGAGATAACCTTTTTAAACACAATAACAAGAACCATTGTGTGGGGTCATTTCCATGGCAAACGCCAACAGCAGAGGCCTGTGTATTATAGGCACCAAGAAAAGCGAGACTAACATAAGGCTGCTGAACGAAGCGAAAGGGGTTTTTGATACGGTGCTTTTCGTGCCAATAGAATCCATAGGCGTCGGGCTTTCAAATAATTTTTCTATAAAATACAGGGTAACGGACCTGCTCAAGTTCAAGGCCGTTTTACCCCGCATCCCAAGGAAAATATCATCATATGCTTACCAGCTTCTTTCCCTGTTCCCGGAAGATACGTACATACCGATAAGCCCCATATCTTTCCTGCTCGCAGAAGAACGATTCTTCCTGCTTACCGTCTTGAGGAAGCGCAACATATCAACAATAAACCTGCAGATGACAAAAGGAACCAAGGCAGCGGCCAGAATGCTTGAGGAGGCCAAATTCCCCATGGTCATAAGGATACCCGACAAAAAAACCGGGGTCGTCGTCAAAAACATCACGGAAGCGAAAGGCGTCATCGATGCCTTGGGATCGCTCAACCAGTCCGTTCTTATAGAGGAACTGGTAAAGAACGTAGTATCCGTTTACGTGGCGGAGCCGGAGGTCATAGCCTCGGTAAAGAAAAAGACCAGGGAAAAGGACGTCGTTTTCGCGTCCGGCAATCTAAAGAAACAAAATATAGACCTGAAAACAAAGCAGCTGGCCCTTGACGCAGCCAAGGCGATTGACGCGCAGATAGCAAAGGTCGACATAAGCATCAACGGTGATCCAAAGGTAGTCAACATAGAGCTTAATCCCGACCTCATTGCGCCTTCAAAGGCGGTAGGGAAGAACCTGTCCGAGACTGTCATAAAAACAATTCACGACAATTACACGGCCCACCAGCAAAAACCCATGCTCATGAAGTTCTTCGATGATGCGAAATCAGTCGTTAAGGACGTGCTAAAGACAAAACAGATGTAGTGTGGTCCGGTTCATCGCATTCCTAAGCTAATAACCTTTTATAGATTTGCCTTAAAATTATTAATGTGGATTTGAATGGTAACGATTGAAAGCACGATCAATTACATGTGGACAGGCATTGCAACATTTTCCCAGCGACTTGTGCCTGAATACATACTGCCGAACATACCCATGTTCATCTACCTGTTTCTCCTGCTGGTAGCCGGATACATAACTGGGAAGCTGGGTAAGCTGATCGTAACCAAAATCCTGGCAGCTGTCGGGCTTAAAAGGTTGACAACGAAAACATGGGCCGAAAGCGTCATAAAAATAACAGGATACAAGGGGACCATTGTCGAGCTCATAGGGGACATAGTCAAGTGGATTCTTTACATAACCTTCCTGGGGTTGATAATCCAGGAAATAGGTTTTCCGGGCGTTGCAGACATATTCACGCAGACGGCCGCGTTCCTTCCCAGGTTCATCGGGGCGATACTGATTGTAGTCATAGGTTTCATTGTAGCGGACTTCTTTGGAAAGGTGTTTGAGGAAGCGGGAAGCAGGATGCTTGGCGGCGGCATTCTGGCGTCGCTTTCCGGCGGTATTGTGAGATACTCCATCGCAATCGTGGTCATAATCATGGCGCTTTCCCTTATAGGCATTGACCCGACCGCGCTTACCGTCATGTTCGCTGTGGTGCTGGCCGCGTTCGTGGCTTCTATCCTGATAGGCACGCGGGACATACTGCCTGCATACAGCGCAGGCCTGTCAATCAAAGGCAACATCAGGGTTGGCGACAAGGTAAGGATAGGAAATCACTCAGGCGTTGTTGAAAAGATGGATCACATTTCCATAACACTGAAAAACGGAAAAAAGCGCATACTTATACCGAACAACATTCTGGTGAAGGAGCCCGTGGAGAAAACGTAAAACCCGGCCAAAACCTGAAACTTAAATTCAACCACGGACAAATAATACCCATGGACTTCGGAATAAAGAGAGGCTTCATTATCGCTGATTCGGGCAAGCCGGGACCGCTTTTTGTGGCACCGCACGCAGCGCCCGCATATTACAAGCCAGGCGATCATCAGGACCACAATACCCATTACATATCCTACAAGCTGGCGACGCACGGAGGGAAGGCGCTAATATCGGCCCTTAGCAGGGAAAGGGACATAGGCATTGACTTCTACAGGCCTTACCCGACCGCTGAAACCGCGCTTAAGTCATACGAGGTATTGCAGAACGGGAAATACAGCGAAAGGAGAAAGGATGCGAGGAAATCCGCGTGGGCGGCCAAGAACATGACAGAACATGCAGTAAAAATGGAGATATACATAAAATTTTGGGACACTGTAAGGTCGCATAACGGGCCCATTGTTTACGTTCACAGGCAGTTCTTCAACCCCATAAGGCACCCGAGCATAATGGACATAATACCTTTCAACAACAAGGATGCAATACTGGATGCGGTGGCCGAACTAAACGAGAAATACGCCGTTGTGCTGGCAAAGCTGTTCCCTGTATACAAGGCCGGGTTTGAATTCAAGGCCCTTTGCGTTGATTTCAAGGATGAAATGCTGAAAAACCACAAAATAAGGCTTTACCACGGAAGAAGGCCCAACGTATCAAGGAGAAGTGCACGATTCAGGAAGGTGATGAAAGAGGTGCCTGAGCTGAAGATAACATACATGCAGAACTTCAAAGGCAGGCCCATGAAGATGCTGATGAAACAGCACGACATCAAGAACAGCAACCCCGTATTCCAGGCAGAGATATCCGAATTCCTTGCAAGAAGGTTCCCTGACATCGCCGTATGCATGATAACGGACATACTTAAAAAGACCGTCAAACAGGCAAAAGACAAGCGGACAAAAAACAGATGAAAATAACAATGCCCCCGAAGGGAAACCCGGGCACAGACAACCATCGGTTGTCAAGACACGAATTGAGGATAATCCGTGCCGTTCGAACCCTCGACCTACGGCTTGCTTCTCATAGACAGTGTTGGCAAGCAACACCGCCTCAACGCTTCTATAATCAAATAGAAGACCGCCGCTCTATCCAGCTGAGCTACGGGGGCATATTCCATATTACTGGAGCGCTCTTTGGTTTTAATTGCTTTATTTATATAAATTGTATTTCATAAAGAGAATGCAAAGGGGCTATGGTGTAGCTAGCTAGTTCGTCACCTTACATTGCTTGGATCAAGGTGAATAGCCTACAGTGGTCTAGCATTGGAGCATGGGGACAGCCCCCGCGAAAGCGGTGCTGCCAGCCTGCTTCAGACCCCGGTTCAAATCCGGGTAGCCCCATCATATTTTTTTAAGGAGGCGTAAAATCTTGCCCCTGCCCGCGGCCAGTACGAACGGCGCGAGCCTGGGTCCCTGCTCCTGGCCGAGCAGGACCATATAAGCTGCCCTGAAAAACTCCTGCGGCTTTATGCCGGCCATCTCTGCCGCTTTCGAGCACAACTCCTTTACATCCTTCTCACCCCTTGCCTTGCCAAGGCCCTGCGCGAACGAGCGGAGCGCTTTCTTCTGGCTGGCGGACAGTTTTGACTTGGTTTCTTTGCCAACCGAATCATTAAGTTTGATTACATATCTTTCTGAAGCATAATTTTTGGCCCATTTTCCGGCGTATGCCAGCCTTTCCATGACATGATCGATTTCCGCCCTACTAGCCTTCTTGGTTATGTGACCAGTGGCCTGAAGCATGTTCAGTGCTTCCTTGTCATCCTTGGCTATCTGCGCAACCATTGCTGCGTAAGTGAATGGTATTTGTGGCGGCAACCTGCTGCTTATCTTCCCGACATGTGAAAGCTCGTATATCCTTTTCTGGTTCATGGCTTCGCGCTCCTGCACATTCTCCTTTCCAAAAAAGACCCTCTCGGTGTGGTCGTACCTGTCATAAAGCAATATCACGTCATTCTCCCTTTTTGGGTCGAAATCAATGACAGCCTTTGGCCTTGTTTTTACAAGCAAATACCTAACCATCTTTGCTGGCGCAAAGTCTGTTACGTCAACGAAACCAATTCCCTCACCCCTAGAGGTTGACATTTTCTTGCCCCCAACATTGAAGAATTCATAACCCCTGCCGATTTCAGTTCTTGTTGAAGGGTATGGCGGCGGAAAATCGTAGACCTGATCTGAAATGGCGATGGAAACGGTCCTGCTGCCACCAACAGTGAAATGGTCCTTGCCTGCCAGCTCGCACACAACACCCTTTGATGCCCATTTCGCGGCCCATTCCACCTTCCATGGCAGCTTTCCATTACCATTATATGGGCTCATCTCACCTTCATAACCGCATCCCTTCGCCCATGACACAAGGTCGGGCGAGCACCTGTATTTTACAACTTCTTTTTCCGGATCCCATTCATAAGCCAACGTTGTGCCAATCTTTCCGCATTTCTCGCAGACTGGGTTGAATGGCAGCTTGCCCGCCCCAACAGATTTGCCGTATACCTTACTGTATATACCCCGAATAATATCAGCCTTGCTCAATGCAATCTTGATTGCTTCGTTGAACGTTCCCTTGTCATATTGCTCACCTGTGCTTTCAAGCTTGGCCTCAATACCAAACTCCTCGAATTTCTCTGTGCATTGAGTGAAGAAGTAATCTGCATAGCTCTTGTAGCCTTTCACAGGAGACGGTATGTCCCTGAAAGGAATGCCCAGATACTTCTCGAACCCCCCGGGAAGCCCGATGGCCTTGTCAAGCGGATCAATATCATCAGAACTTAATACGAAAAGGCCCTTCATACCATTGTCCCTCATGGCCTTTGCAATAGCATCATGTATTACCCAACCCCTGCCCGAACCTACGTGTATCTTTCCTGACGGAGTCTTCTCATCATAAACCAAGTAGCCCCGCTTCTTTACAATGGCCTTAAGCCTGTTGTTCTTGCTGACAGCCAGTTTGACGTCCTGGGCGATGCCGTCAGCCCAGAACAGAGACTTGTCTGCGCTTTTCTTCCTCGCCATAAGAAGTAATTGTGCCAGGAGTTATTAATTATTCCTTTATCTGCTTAATCATCTGCTCTGCAAGCCGCGCCTTTTCATCCGGCTTGTTTTCAGCTGTCTCTGGTTTTTTGGGTTCGGGGAAAAGCCTGGCAGGATCGCCGAACTCCTTTGTCATGGCATCTTTTATCTTTTTCCTTTCGTCACCGAAGTAGCGCTCGAATTCCTGCGTGAGCTTCACCATCATGGTCCTGCTTTTCTTCTCTGTCCTGACAAGCCCCTTTTTCCTGAGTTCCTTTATGTAACTGTATGCCTTGTTCCCCTGTATGCGTATCAAATCGGCCTGCTTCATTGGCTCCTTGTATACAATCAAAGCCAGTGTGCGCTTGCAGCCCTCCGGGATGTCAGAATACGGCGTAAGATGCGCAACATGCTGCAGCAGATGCTGCCTTACCTGCATCTTCCAGCCCGAACGACCGCTTACGATCTCCATACCCCTGTTTTCGTATTCCTTCTGAAGCCTGTCCAGCAGCTGTTTCAGGTAGCCCAGTGAATTTATGCCCGAAATCTTGGCGAGCTCGTCCAGCATCAAAGGCCGGCTGGACATGAAAAGCGATGCCTCGATAACAGACAGCATCTTGTCCTTCGAAGGCGGCTTGACGTCCCTGATTATTTCAGAAACATCCTTTTTCCTAATGTCGTCCTTTTCCAGGGCTTCTGGCCCGATTTCCTGGCTTTTCACCTTTGGTTTCATGGCTTTTTTCGGTTTCGCTGCCTTTGCCCCGGCCTTCTTGGACTTCATGTTTTCCTTGAGCTTGGGTTTCTGCTTCTTGACCTTGGCACTACCGTTTTCCATAGTGATGATTTCGTCAATCCCCAATTTGTTTCCCATCTTACCACCTATACAGCGACAAGGCGCCTTGCTTTTGCGCCTTCGGATTTTCTAGGCCCCTGACCTGCATCTTTCTGCTCAACAGGAGCATGCGAAACGAATATTTCCTGGAAAAAGTCATCCTGCCTGCATCTTATCCTTTTTTCGTGATCCAGATATATCAGCGGAACGAACGCGTCTATGACATCGGACCGGCTCCATTTGGTGACTATCTCCGAGAATTTTATTTCCTCCTGCTTTATCTTAGTTAGCATTTCATTTATTCTTTCATAAAGGTTCGCAATCTTTTCGTTTATGTTGTTGTCCTCAATCCTTATCTGCTTCCTCGCCTTTGCGTGCCTGGTTTCCCTCTTTTCCTGCATGCTAAGGACCTTTTTGAGCGCGAAAACGAGCTCGTTTGCGGTTATCTTCCTGTTCGCATACCGCACGGGAGGCATGGTTATGGGATTAATAACGATATCTTTCACGTCAGGGGCAGCCTGCTCTATCTCGCCGCCAGAACCGTCATCAACCTCTTCCTGTGGATTGGTCAGCCAGTCAATGAAATGAAGATGATCGGATTTCATGCGCAAAAGCACTGCCGCAATAATGACATATTTTGCCGGAATCTTGAAATCCAGCCCCTCCGTCTGCCCCATATGCTTCATGAAGGCCTCGGACAGCTTGCCTATGTCAAGGTCCCAGGGATCCAGGCCCTCCCAGGCGATTATCTTGTACAGCACCTGTTCCCAGGAATAATCCTTGGTTATTAGCTGCATGATGTCCTTTTCCTTCATAATGCCCCCTTTTCATCAAATACCAAAAAACACGAATGTTATATTTATTGTCTGCCCACGTTTTTATACTTGACAAGAAAAACCCGGCGCGAATCAGGAGAACCCGCATGATTCGCATGTGTCGCAGCCCATTATCTCGCTGCAGGTCCCGCTTTCGTTCCCCACAACTACCATGTTTATGCTCCAGGTCGTCGGAACGCTCTTTATCGTGTTACAGGAAGATGTACCAAGCGACGCGCACAGGCTGCGCGCCTCTGAGAACGATTCCACCTGCTCGGTGCTGCCCCGCAGCATGGCGACAAGAACAAAAACCACGATGAGCAGCAGTATCATCACAACCGCAATTATCCTGTTGAACGGAAGCATAATTATGTGAAATTAAGCAATAAAATTTTGCCCACCAGATGAAGAGGGTGTTTCCGCCGGGGCATTGCTGCCTGTGCAGGTGCAGGTGCCGGCAAGAGCCTGGCAAGTTGTCGGGTTCCCGTTAGCGTCTCTAACGGTCTCTGCGTTCCAGGTAATCGGAGGCACGCCCAGGGACCTGCAGGACGACGTGCACGAGGCCTCGCACACGCTCTTGCCCTGCGTTGTCGTGGCTATGTTGCCCATGGAACCGCCGAATATGGTTATCACTACGAGGGCAGTTATCAGAATGACAATTGCTGAAACCACAACAGTTAGCGTAATGTTCATAGCACCACCCTGGATTAGCAAGACACCGTATATTCAGAACAGGTACAGCTGGATATCCCTGGAAGACCAGAGCACTCCTGCACATTGCCGCCGATGTTGACCTTCCACACCGTTGGCTTGGAGTTCGCGGTCTTGCAGGACGCCTCAAGAACGGTCCTGCAATACGTCTCGCCCTCTGCTATGGTTGCAACGTTCCCGATGCTCTGTCCGAATATGGTTATTATGACAAGGGCTGTAATAAGTATGACTATGGCAGCGACCACTACACTCAAAGTAATGTTCATATCGTCATTACCCCCTTCTTTATTTATGTCTGAGTATGCTTTTAAATATTATAATATATGATGTTTTGCCGGTGGGCCGCATGGTAAAGATAGATTCTGTCAAGTTCGGGGAAATAGACATTGACGGGAAGACCTATTACTCCGACGTCGCTGTATGGTGGGACGGGAAGGTCGAGCTGATATCGAAGGAGCACAGGTTCGACATGAACAGGCTCGCCCTGCTCACAAACAAGGGACCCGAAATCATCGTGGTGGGCACCGGGATGCAGGGCATTGTCAGGATCCTGCCAGAGGTCATCCAGACCTGCGAGGACGGCAAAATAAGGCTGTATTCGGACCCCACGACCAAGGCAGTGGACGTTTTCAACGGCCTGTTCCTGCAGGGCAAGAAGGTGGCAGGTCTTTTCCACATAACATGCTAGGCTCGGAAGCCGGCGAACAGCTTTTAAGCCTTTCCTTCAAAGTTCCTCTATGATAACCATATTAAGGCTGGGGCACCGGATATTCAGGGACCAGCGCATAACCACGCACTGCGCGCTTGCGGGACGGGCGCTTGGCGCGGATTCCATGGTATATACGGGCCAGCGCGACCAGGAAACAGAGCAGTCTGTCAGCAAGGTGGTGGCGCAATGGGGCGGCTCTTTCAGCATCAGGCACTCCAGCAGCTGGAAGCGGGAAATGGATGGGTTCAGGGGCATGAAAGTGCACCTAACGGTCTACGGCCTGCCGTTTCAGGACATGATGGCGGAAATCAGGAAAAGGGGAAGAAACAACATCATGATAATAGTGGGCGGGGAAAAGGTGCCGCCCGAGGTCTACAAGGAAGCCGACTACAACCTGTCGGTCACCACCCAGCCGCACTCAGAGGTGGCGAGCCTGGCGCTGTTCCTTCATGAATATCATGGCGGCAAAGAGCTGGCCAGGGAATTCCCAAAAGCCAGCCTGAAGGTCGTGCCGCAGGAACGGGGAAAGAAGACAGTAAAGAAGTGACAAAAAAGAAAGATAAGGAAAAGCCTATTTTGCCGAAAGGAGAACCACGCGGCTCGGCTTGAAGCCGTCCTTTATCTCGTAGCCGCTCTCTCTTGCAAGCGCTTCGGAGAATTCCATCACGTCGGCGTGCGACGGCATGGCCTCGATTGGAAGCCGCTTGCGGGACTCCCCAACGTGCATGTACGCCTTGGCCTCCACGAAGTCCGGGTTGGCTTTCTCAATCAGTTTTGCATAGCCATCAGGGCTTTTCATGTTGTGCCCCTTGACCAAGGTGAGCCTTATGACCTTCCTGCACTTTGGGCCCAATGAGTTAAGGCATTCCAGGCTCTTGTTGAGCCTCTCCCAGTGGTCAGGGTGTGCGGGCCTGTTCAGCAGCTTCATGGTTTGCCTGTCAGGCCCGTCTACCGAAACGTACAGCTGCGTAGGTTCGGTAATAGATTCAAGGGCATCTGGCTGCTGCCCGTTCGTGACGAGGAATGTGGTCATGCGCCTTTTGCGAAAACCGTCAATCAGCCCTGAAAGTCCGGGGTAAAGCGTAGGCTCGCCCAGCAGGGATATGGCAGCGTTGGTGGGGTTCTGGGCCTCTTTCCACTTCTTCACGTCAGTGCCTTCGAACCCAGGGAAGCCGTTGAGCAGCTTGCGCTGGGCTGCTATGCAGCCGCTTATTATGGTGTCAGGGTCATCGTATTTGAGCTGCCTCGGCAGGGCAGTGCGCTCGATGATGCGCCAGCAGAACATGCAGCACTGGTCGCAGGTTATGTTGGGTGTCATCTGCAGGCAGCGGTGGCTCTCTATGCCATACCATTTCTGCTTGTAGCACGCACCCCTGTTAAGGATTTCCTTGCGGGTCCACAGGCAGACCTTGGTCGCGCTGTGTCCTCCCACGAGCTTGTAGTGTTGGCGCGTGAGCTCCTTTTCCAATTCTTTGCTGACCATTAGAAACATTTTAAGTCAGAATTTAAATCTTATCATGGAGACCGAATTCAAGAAATTCTATGACGCGACAGCCGGAACCTACGACCAGAGGCATGACAGCCCGGCATCGCACAGGCTACGGAAAAATGAAAACAGCATGATAAGGAAATTTGCCAAAGGAAAGGTTTTGGATATCGGCTGCGGCACTGGATACCATATGGGCCATGCCTGGTTCAGGAGCGCTGGTATTGATGTAACCGGTATTGACATCAGCGATGATATGCTGGGAATAGCCAGGAAAAGCGGTCACAACGTCAGGAAGGCTAGCGCCGAAAGCCTGCCTTTCAGCGACAAAACCTTTGACACCGCATTCTGCTTCTTCGCCGTGCTCAACATGTGTGACTCAACCAAGGCGGTAAAGGAGACGGCGCGCGTGATAAAACCTGGCGGCTGCGCGCTTATTTCGGTAAGCAGCATACACGACAAGAAAAACTTCAAGGTATCGAAACATAGGGTGGAGCTTCGGGGACTTTTCACAAAGGATGATATGGTTGGCCTGTTCAAGGATAATGGCTTAAGGCTTGAACATTTCGACTCAGTCTTCAGGTCGGGCAGGCCCAGATGGGGAGACCTGTCCCGTGTCCCGTTCCGTGAAAAGACGGGCCTTTGGCTGGACAGTTTCAGGCCTGTTGAGAACGGTGTTGTCTATCTCGCGGCATTCAGGAAGATTTAAAACATGCATCAACCACGACATGCTCGACCCCTGGCGCGAAGTGCTTGACTATGCCCTTATAAGAAATTTTGTCAAGCCTGTAGCCCGATTCCCTGGCAGTGCTTTCAAGCTCCCTAATAGGTGTTTCCCATAGCTCGTGTTTCCTGTACGTGTTATGGAAATGGATTGTCCCGGCATCCTGTTTGAGAAAACCGAACGCCGCCGGCAGGAACTTATCTGTCCCGGGAAGGTAACCCATAATGACCCTGTCCGCCGTGTTGTTCAGCCTGCGAAGGCCCGGATCCCTGTTGTCAGCTTCGATCACCTCGACACCGGTGATGCCGTTGAGCTTCAGGTTTTCCTTAAGGAATGACACGGATTCAGGATTCTTCTCTATTGCGTAAACCCTGCCGGGCCCGGATTTCTTTGCTAAAGGAACGGTGAAATAACCTATGCCAGCGAACATGTCGATTATGGTTTCGCCGTGCCGCACAAGTTGCGGCAATCTCGCGCGCTCCCTGACATTGCCTTTTGCGAACATCACTTTTGTTACGTCCAGCCGGTATTTGCACCCGTTCTCTTTATGGACGGTGGTTGTGCCATTACCCGCGATTTTCTTGATGCCGGGAATCCGCAGATCCCCGCTGACGCCGCCAAAGCGCACACAGACGGTTTTGGTTCCCGGTAACTGCTTGATGACAGCCGTTCCTATTCCCCTCTCATGCTCCAGCAATTCCGGCTTAAGGCCGAGTATGGCAACGTCGCCAACCCTCTGAAAACCCGATGGAAGCAGCTCCAAAAGCCTGTTCGGCAGCGTGCCGGCTAGCTTCCTTTTCAGCTGCTCTTTGAATCGTTTCATTGTTTAGAATTAGATTCCTCTTTTTTAGGTTTTTCTTCGGCCTTGGGCCCTTCCTTTTCTTCGGCTTTCTTGGGTATTTCCTGTTTTGGTTGTTCGGCTTCTTCCTTCTTCTGTTCAGCCGCTTTCGTATCGGCTTCCTTTTTGCTTTCATCCTTCTTGCCGGCCTTCAGGTCTTCTGCTTTTTGTTTCAGTTCTTCTATCTTGTTTTTGGGTTCCGGTTTTTTGCTCTTCTTTTCAATAACAATCTCGTCCGGAAGCCTCGCCGTTGCAATGCCTTCCTTTAAGGAAACCTTAACCTTGACAGACGCCGGAGGCTTGCTGTTGCCGCGCTTCCAGACAAGCTCGTTAAGCCTTCCGGATATCCTTACATCATCGGTTTTCAGGTGCCTTACAAGGAAACGCTTTATTTCATTAACGGACCTGTTGGTCCTGCCCTGTGCCCGGGTGTTGAGCCATCCCTTTTTCAGGGGGATTGTGTATATCCTGTCAGCAATGCCGGATGAGCTGATTTCCTTTTCCTTTGCCATAAAAATCACCAGACAAAATCATTAAACTAAACCTTTAGGCTGTCCCTTCTCCAGCGCTTTACCCTTACCCTGACCCTTCTGGTCCTGGCTCTCTTAAGCCCGTATTTCTTGATGTCCGCCCACCTGGGGGCGGGCCTTTTCTTGCCCTTTGATATCAGCTTTATCTTCTTCCCCAGCGGTTTGTTCCTGGCCATACATACACCATTCCAATATTTGCTTACTTCCTTTTTATGCTGAAGTCCTTTTTTTCGGAAAGCACGTTGAGCACTTCCCTCATCTTCACGTCGGTTATTCTCTGCTTCAGCCTGCCTGTCTGGTAAAGCTGCAGAAAGTACAGCTCTGCCTGGCCCGCGAGTCCTGGGTTCACTGCCCTTACCCTCCCGAGCCTTTCGAAGGCCTCTTTTGTTAGCACGTTGCTAAGCAACTGCCTTTTCATATGCTCCAGCTGCTGCGCCTGCTGGGTGTTGAGCCTTTCGCCATTCATCTTAACTCCTTTGCTATCCTGTCGAAGAATGACATCCCTTTGGGTGTTATGGCCCTTCCCTTTCCCTTTTCTGTCTTTACCAGGCCTTCGGCCTCCAGCTGCTGTAGTAGCTTCCTTATTACGGCACCGGATGCCTTGCGCTTGTGCTCGGGCCTGTGACCTAGGTTCTTCCTGCCGCCGTACTGCTTCCTGAGGGACGAAACACCCGTCTCCTTGCCGAGATACAGCTTCCTTAGCACGGATGCCGCCCTGATCCACCACCAGTTATCCTGTTCAGGTGGCCGTTCCTTGTGCACGCCGGTCTTGACAAGACCAGCCCACTCTGGGGGCTTTATGTTCTCCATCTTCTGCAGCTCTGCAGCCGCGCGATCTATAATCTTGTCCGCGCTTACCTCTCTTACCGAAGCCATAGATATCACATATACTTGCGTATTTATATGTTTGCTTCTTGATTTCATCTTGATGTTTTATAAAACTTCTGCAAAAAAAGGCGCAAACCCGGCGTTTGCGGTGTAGCCGAGAGAACCCCTAACCACAAGCGCCTTCAAAAGAAAATAGACCACGAGGCAGTCGATTAGGACGAACGCGCCTACAAGAGCCAGCGACAGTACAAAGGGCGCGCCCAGCTCCCTTGGTATGCAGGTTATTTTGTTTTCAGCGCCTCTTGTGCAATCTAGGTATCTGTTGGACATGTCAGTAAGGATGAACAGTATGAATACGACTGATATGAATACAACCAGCAAACCGGCCAATATCAGCAGCTTCATTTCCCCGCACCTGTTTTGATTTTTTCATTGATTCTTGCAACATTCCCGCAGCTCATGCATTTGACGGTCAGCAAGCCACGACTTTTCCTGACAGTGCAGTTTATATTTGGATAAAGGTACTTATAGCATTTCCTGCAGAACCTCCTTTTCAGCCGCAAGGGAATCCTCAGGCCGTAACGCATGGCTATTTTTCTTGCGAGCTGCACGTTCCTGTGGGACCTTTCAGGATGTTCTGCAAACTCCTCCCGAGCCTGTTCGAAAAGCCGCTCAATCCTTTCCATACCGAGCTTCTGCTGGGCACTGTCCTTTTTGGACCTGTTAATGCTCATACTGTATATTTTGCGCTTTATCTAAAAAATAAGGCATGAACTAATCGGTTTTTTCATCGCTGCTTTTTATGTCTTTCTTGAGCATGATCCTGTTCTCCCTGCCGGATATGGGTTCAACATCTATCACGCCCCTCTCTTTCAGGTTGGCAACAAGCCTGGATACCTTTGCCTTGGAGAAGTCGGACTCCCTGACAAGAACCTTTTGTCCGGCCTTGCCGTCGTGCCCATTGAGAATTGAAACAATGGTTTTCTCATCCCTGTTCAGCACAGATTCTATCGCAGATTCCTGCTTGGTGGGTTTCTGCCCCCTCTTGAGGTAGACCGCTATGCCTACCATCACAACAATAACAACAAGGGTCATGATTATGATGACATAATTGAAAACAGGGTCCCTGCTTCCAGGCATGGTGTATAGAACGCCATACTGAAGGTCGTCCCCGCCCGTGAGGTTGTATTTGTTCCAGTAAACCATGATAAGCCTGCCGTCCGTCAGCACGCCGCCGTCCGGAGGGAAAAAGGACTGGTTGGCAATGTTTTCGGACAATATCCCGTTCTCAGGAAGCTTAATCAGAGCAAAAACCCGGTCCACGGGCAATGACATCCCATAATTTACATTGAACCTGTAGTTTTCATTGACCTTGTTCACTATGTCATCGGTCCGGAATTTCAAAACAAGCTTGTTCCTGTTTTTGGTCATGCCTATGAAATCACAGGATATCAGGCTTCCACTTTCAGTATCCTCAGAATTGCACTCCGCGAAAGGGAAGTCGCTGTCTGTTGTAAGGTTGTAGATCCTGAAGCCAAGCTGATAGTCCAGATGGCCGACCGGTTCCTTGAACTGCAGCACAACAGAGTTGTCAACGGAGTTATCGCTGTTTATGGTGTCCTCTATGCCGTAATATTCGAGGGAAACGGCGCCAGCGGAACCGGCAAAAGCCCCGGCGAACAGTAAAACCAGAGCGACTACAGACAAGGATTGTTTCATATTACATCCTCACAGATTATTCCTGAACAGGATTGTTTCACTTCTGCCTGAACATTATTGTTTCATTTAGTTAGTTGGCGTTAAGCTTTTAAAAGAATGCCCGAAACAGAACCCGTGATTGTTTCAGACCCGGGACATAGCTTTCGCTGTGTCATGAAATAAAAAGAAAGGAAAGGGAATTTGTCCCTTAGAGGACTATTCCCAATTACGCGTTGACAGCAAAGGTACCCGCCATCACACCTGCTGCAAGTGCCCTGGTGTCGTCGGCTGTTACGCCTGCGACCACAAGAGCCTTTGAACCGTCGGTGAATGCGTCAGTGTATTCCTGCACGATGCCCTGGCTCAAACCATCGAACGGAGCAGCGCATTCAGGGTATGTCGTTGCCACACCCATTACTGCAGCCGTCACGGAGTTTGCGCAAGGTCCACCAACAAGGATCAGGTCTGCACCTGGTGCGTTTGCGTTAACCTCTGTTGCCAATTTTGACACAGGAGCTGTCAGTTTCACTGCTGTCTGAAGCGATGCTTCTCCTACTGCGAAAGTCGGGTCTGTACCGATTCCGACAGTAGCGAACGCCTGGAAGTCCGGGTATTTCAAAGTTCCCACGTCCTGGTCTGGGTCAGTGTCGTATGAGAACATTGTCCCGTACTCGTCAAGGCCTTCGGTGATCTTGGTGTCGGTTTCCTGTGATACAGCGTATGCAACAGCGTTTGTGTATGCTGGCTGCGCCCATTCTATGTCCTCGTTCGTTGAATCCCAGGTTGTACGAGCCACAACGCCGTTATTCTCGTCATCGTCGTCCTCTTCTTCGACGATCACAAGACCAGGCGTTGTTATTCGAAGGTCGGTATCTGGGTTCTGCACTCCGATGTACAGCTCGATCTGAGAACCGGTGCCGTCGCTGTATGTTGTGTTGTACTCAAGCTTCACCTTTCCTGGTGTCATGGCCGAAGAGTTTATTGATTCTCCAACCTCTGTGCTGTTGCCAGTGAAGGTCCAAACCTCTCCACCAGGCAGTTCTATTGTGTCGCTTGCATCGAGTCCCCTGTCAGTGCATCCGGTAAGGGCTGACAAACAAGTTATGTTTATGTCATCCGTAAGCGCCACAAGTGCGCCCTTGCTCGTCTCGACCGTCGGGAAGACCGTTACGCTTGAACCCACGTCTGCATAACCTGACCCGGATCCCCAGGTCAGCATTACGACGTCGGTGGTCGTGTCGGTTACGTTCAGCTTGTATGTTTGTCCGTCAATAACCCAGTCCACTGCGTTGGTTCCCTTGGGCAGTATCTTTGTTATGGTGGTTCCTGAGAAGGCATCCTTCACAGACACCTCGCCGGTGTCCGTGGCGGTTGCCGGGTCGATCTGGGTCACCTCAAAGATGTGACCGAAGTCGCCTGAGTCAACCACCAGGTACTCCTTCTCCTCTACCAAGGCACCTTCGTAGACATACATCATGTCTCCACCCGAGTCTGCTAACGAAAGGGTTCCTGACACACTGTTCACAAAGCTCAGAGTATCCATGTTGCCCCTGTCGTCGGTGAACTTGACCGTTGCGTCGTCGTCACCGCCAACACCAAGCTCTATGGTCTCGTAGGAAGCCGAGTCCGATGCCGGAACCATGCCTCCCATTTCAACCTGGAAGCCTCCATATACGGGGTCAACGAATGGTACGCCCTCTGCGATGTATTCTGTGTCACTGTCCTGTGCTGCTACGGCAACCTCTAAGCTCGATACGTCGTCGGATCCAGCGATTGAAACCCATGTGTTGTCGATCGTGGTGTCGTCCGAGCCGATCGTGACAACCACTTCCTTTGCGTCTTCAAGGGTCAGCTTCTGGCTTCCTAACTGAAGTGTTGCAGAGCTTACCTGGGACTCCTTGCCAAGATAGAAGACATCCTTTGCGTAGATGTTAAGTCCGCCTATCTTCCTTGTCGCCTCTTCATTGACCTCGTCGGAAACGTCGTTGACCTGGACTATCGCCACGTCAGTTGAACCTGACTGCGAAACACCAAGCAACTTTATCGTGTATGATGTGCCTCCAACAGAAACGGTTGACTCGTCACCCTCGCTGAGGGTGATTGTCTGGCCGGATCCGAAAAGCACGATCTTTGTGTTGGTTGATTCCGATGAGATTGTGTACGTGGTGCCGAAAAGGGCCATCTCCTCTCCGGGCGTATCGCTGTCAGACATGTTAAGCGCCTTGGAGAAAACAACCTTGGTCGTGTATATACCGTCCGAATTGTCGGTTCCCACGTCCAGCATAACGACAGGGTCGATGTCTTCACCAGAGTTGCCAAAGGTGATCGTTGTGTTTCCCATTGTTATGAACTGGTCGTAGTCGAAGTCGCCGTCGTTGGTAGAGACTGTTCCTGATGCAAGAAGCGTCGGAAGCTCGTTGGAAGTCAGCGTCTGTGTTGCCGCGTCCACTGCGTCGCCCAGATAAACCTTCTGGTTTGGTGTGTCAAGAGCTGTACCGCCTGTGACGGTTACAGAGGCCCCTGAAGCGCCTACAGTCGACATTGTTGTTGCATAGCCTGCTACTGCTGCTGCAATGTCTGCTGCGCCAAGCACATCCTTGACGATGCCTGCTCCTGAAGAGCCTGCTCCGTCACCGACGACTATTATTGGCGATGCCAATGAGCCGTCTGATGTAGTGACATAGTCACCCAGGGATGCGATGCCGAAAGCACCCATTGCAAGTGTTGCTCCTGCGGTCATGGCAGCTAAAGTTCCTGCCAATAACCTCTTAATTTGCATTAAATCCCTCCTGTTCTTTATACTGGACAGCAACAGCGTTAATTGACCATTTCATGGTCGTGCTGAATGCTGAACAGCGTTAAAGATAGTTAGTGCCACCCCCTATATATAAACTCCTTGAAACGGTTTCAGGCATGTTTTTTTAAAACCCTTCCTGTTGATATATAACAAAAAAAAGCCATTAAATTCCTTTTAATTGTTCCAAAGGCAATATTATACCTTTTAATCCAATTCTGAGCGATATTTTTTAACATGGAAATAAACACGCACGTATGAGCATGCATGCGCGCAAAGCAGCAATAGACCGCTAATCCACAAACAATATAAAAAACACAAACAATTCATATCCTTATGAAGGCCCTGGTACTGGCGGCCGGCAGGGGAACCCGCATGAACAAGCTTACTGACAGCACGCCAAAACCCCTTCTCATTGTCAACAAAAAAATGTTCATTGATTTTGTCATGAAAAACCTATCCGACGCCGGAATAGACGAAGTCGGTATCGTAGTGGGCTACATGAAAGAAAAGATCATCGAATCCCTCAGAGTCAGCGGATTAAAAACAACGTTCATTGACCAGGAAGAGCAGCTCGGAACAGGGCACGCCATCATGATGGCGAAGGAGTGGGCAGGCAATGACGATTTCATCGTGCTGATGGGCGACAACCTTTATTCACCACATGACATCAGGAACATATCCAGGAAAGACGGATTTTGTTACGTTGCCGGGTACAGGCATGAAACACCCGAAAAGTTCGGGGTGCTGGTAACAAAAGGCGAAATGCTTGACAGCATCATTGAAAAACCAAGCCACCCGCCAAGCAACCTGATAAACACAGGGCTTTACAAGTTCACGCCGGACATATTTGATGCCCTTGCCGGGATTGGAAAATCCGAGCGCGGCGAATATGAAATTACCGACGCTATAAGCATGCTCTGCAAAAAACACAAGGTAAAGTTCATAAGACTGGATGACTACTGGCTCAATCTCGGCTGCCCGGAAGACGTACCTGCAATAAGCGATTTCCTTTCGAAAATGCCGGTTTCCGGTAATGCGTGAATGGCGTTTAAATTAGTCCGCAATACAATATTATATAATGGCAGACTTCAATTTGCCCGGGCTTCTGGAGCCCTTTGCGAACATCGCGCTGGCAGGCAGCGCTGGAGAATGGGTTTCTCTTGGGATTTACCTGATAGTTTCCATACTTGCCAGCGGCATAATACTGGCGGTCCTGCTAAAGATACTGGGCTCTGTGTGGGGCGAAGAATACGATATGGGAAAGGCGTTCATTGTAGCTATTGTTATAAGCTTTATCAACTTCTTCGGCATGGGGCTGGTCGGGCCATACATATCGTTCATTCCGCCGCAGATATTCTCGGCACTGATATGGATACTGTTTATCAAGCTGTTTATTAGTGAAATATCCTGGTCAAAAGCCGTGATAGCCGGTGCAATAGGCTTTGTTCTCAGCATCATAGTCGCGCCCCTGCTGTCGGGTCTTATCGTGGGTGCCGTGTCTTCTTTTCTGCCCGTTTGAGAAAAAGCCGCCGCTCAGCTCATTTCAATCTTGCATTTGACAGGAAGTTTTGAAGAAGCTATCCTAAGCGCATTCTTTACGACCTTTTCCTTGCCCTTGCTGAACCTGACTTCGATTATCTTCTGCCCGGACCTTACCCTAGCGGCCAGGCCTATTGGGTTGCCGAACGACAGCCTCATGCCTGTCTGGTACCTGTCTGCGCCGGCTCCGGTTGCAAGCGGATTCTCCCGCATGACATGATGCGGATAAATCAGGACCTTGAGGAAGTAGCCTTCGTCGCCGAGGCCGTCCAAAAGCAGCCTGTTCGTGGAAACCCTTGATGCCTCGAGCGCGTTGTGCCTTATCTGTACGTCGTTCTGAGCGACGAGCAGGGCTCTGGCCGAGAAATTCTTTTTCGCGTTCCCTGTTTCGAACTTCGTTATCTTCGGGTACGGGACGCCTTTCACATAGCCCTTCTTTGGCTTGCGCTTGCTCTGCCTCGTGTAAGGCCTTTCAAGCTTTTTGTAGCATTTTGCCGGTCTTAACGCCATGCCAATCAACTCACATCCGATTGAATAAAATAAGGGTTATCTAGCATATTTAAATATTAATCATTCCCGGTCACCGATTCCTTATGTATCCTGCTTTCACTGATGGAATCTTCCCTGTTGTATTTGGTGTCATCCCTTTTGCCGTAAGGTCTTTCGCACTCGGATGATAGCTTGTGCAGAACCAGCTTCGCGATTCTCATGCCCGGATAAAGAGCCACAGGCATCCTGCCCATGTTCGTTATCTCCAGCACAAACATCCCCTCCCAGCCAGGGTTTATTGATGCTGATGTGGCATGGATTGCGATCCCCAGCCTGCCCAGGCTGGATTTGCCGTCTACAGAGCCCATGAGGTCGGGCGGCATCCTTATGTATTCTTTCACCGATGCCAGAACGAACTCGCCTGGATGTATGACAAAGGGCTTTGAATCTTCCAGCACAATGTTTTGCGTGTAACCCAGGTTCTCCTTTTTGGTGTCAATGTAAGGGGTTCCGGTTATCTTGAAAACCCTGAATTCGTTGCCCAGCCTTAAGTCGACCCCGGCGGATCGTATCTGCACTTCCGGGTCTTCGATTGGCTCTATCTTAAGGCTTCCCTCTTTGAGGAGCCTCTTTATCTCGTGGTCGGGTAGTATCATGGTTAAAGAATGGCCTTGTTATATAAAAAGCCACTAATCGGCATCTCCCGCCCAGTCCTCGTCGCAGCCGCTCCAGTCAAAATCCTTCCATTCCCATTCGCTCTTTTTCATGTTCATGCTATTCACCTGTACCTCTTCACCCACAATTCCCACTTGAAATAAGGGTTATAAGTATCTAAGCACATGAACCCGGAATAATATTCCACCAGGTCCGGACGAAAACCCCGTTTAATGCGCAGAAAAACCGAAAATAATTCCAATAAAAACCGAAAAACCGAAAACAATTCCGATAATTGCGCTGCATTTTTAAATAACCAGAATAATTTTCAATCTGGAGCCCCAACATGCTCGACAAAAAGGACCTTGAGATTCTTGAAGTCCTGAAGCATCACGCGAAATGGACGACCCACCACATTTCAAAGAAAACCCTGATCCCTATCACCACAGTGCACAACCGCATAAAGAAGATGGAGAAGATGGGCATAATAAAGGGCTACACGGCCATACTCGACCATAAGAAGCTCGGGGAGGCCGTTCCAGCATTCGTTCTTGCCGACGTTGCCGCTGAAAATCCAATCAAGAGGGGCAACGAGATACTCAACGAGCTCGAGAAATTCAGCGAGGTTCAGGAAGCCTATACCCTGACAGGCAGCCATGACATCATCATGCGGGTAAGCGTCCAGGACATTGAGAAGCTCAACAACCTCATAGAAAGAGTGAGCGGCATCGATGGCATTGAAAAGGCGCAAACCTTTGTAATACTGAAGGGGGACGAGAACCGCATCGACCATTCCATAATCAGGTCAGGCTAGAAGCCTTTCTGGCTATTCCAGCTCCTTGTCCTGCTCGTATTTCTTGCCGGTCTTTATCGCTGTGGCGGCCTTCTGCAGTTCGGTTCCCAGGTACATGGCATGGTCTGGCCGCAGTCCTGCCATGAAGTGGTCTATCTGCTTGTATATGTCCTTGGGCGCGTTCCCCTCAAAAACCTGGAGGTCCTTCCCGGTGTCAGGGTCAGTGAGCCTTGCCACGACCTTCCCGTCCTTTGCCTCGACAAAGAACCTGCCGCGCGCGTCCTCGAACCGGTCTTCCTGATGCCTGAAATTCCTGAGCATTTCCTCGACCTGCTTGTAGTAGTGCCTGTAAATCTGCGCGCTACCTGACATTATGGTCAGTATGCCGGGCCCGATCCCTATGCCGTCCGCTATCTCCTTCTGTATGGCCGCGCAGCCGTATGCGTTCTCGGGCCAGCCCTGGGTCATGTCATGGGAGCGGAAGAAGACAGTGAGGTTGAGCCGCTCGTCCTGGACGATAGCCTGAAGGAAGACGAGGCAAGGGCTCGACTTGTGCTTGCGCATGAGTTCGTCCGCCACATGCCAGGTGATCGCAACGCAGGCCTTTGAGTACGGGTCCTTGGCCAGCGCGTCTATCATGTCCTGTATCTGGTTTATCTCTGCGCTGTTATTCTCAAGGTACCTTACGTTTGCATCGAGATGGGGACCCTGCCCGAACTCGAAATCCCTGTACTCCTTGCTGTTGACAAGCTTTTTTATATCCTCGGCCGAGGGGTGCAGGTATGCCCTCAGCTTGTTGCCGTATGTGTACGCCTTGCCGGGAGGCAGCACCGAAGAAAGAATCTCCTTCTTGTATGCCCCGATCTTTTCGGTAGTTAGCGGAACAAGGAACGGGTTGTAAGACAGGTCCATATTCTGCGGGTCGTGTATGACAACGATCATGTTGTTTATCTCCTTGACCCAGCGGTCCGTGTTGGCGTTCATCAGGTTGGGCCTGCCGTACCGGTGGATGTTGTGAATCATCTCGACCCAGGCCCGCGGTATTGTTGATTCATGTACGATTATCGGGCCGCCCTCGAAAGGGAACGAGCCGGTGGTCTGCTCGTAATCAAAGGTCATGGGCGCTTCCATGAACGGTCCCCTGCTTTCCAGGGAACCCAGTAGCCGGTTGGCTTCCGCAATCCTTTCATCCAGGGACGCTTCCGGCATTTTCCTGTTCAGGTCAGTGAGCTCAACGTTGTCCCTCACCCTGTTTATCATATCGACCGGCAGGTTCTTGTCAAAATGAACCGCGCTCTCGAAGCCAGGCAACTTCCGGTCTTCGCCGATGCCCTTTTCGAAGAACGCGCGTATGGCATTGGCGCTAGTCAGCTCGGAAACCCGGTCATCCTTTGACCTGGACGAGTACTCCTCGCCCATCATGATTACGTACCTGATATACGGGTTGCTCAGTATGTTCCTCACCATGCCCTCCAAGCCGGCAGGGGTATAGAAGTTCGTGGCTATTGCAAGGTTCTTCTTGTCGAGCTTCGGTATTACGGCATCCCTCATGGTCCAGAGGAAGGTAATGGCAACGTTTGCTTCACCGGATACCTTGTCAGGGGAATAGGCGACCCTGTCCCTTACAGCGACCGGCCAGCCCTGCCTGCCGTTCGAACCCATCTGTTTATCTATCTCGCTGGTTATGTCCTTCACGGCTTTGCCATCTTCGCTGCCGGAACCATGCCCGCAAGCCATGACAATATATTGAGGCTAAAATTTAAATGAATTCATACAAAGATTAACCATGAACCAGCAGGAACGGGCGCAGCTGCTCTGGACAGTATCCTTTGTTGTTTCCGGCATTGTTTTTATCCTGGCGTTCATGTATTCCCCCATGGTCGGCACGCTCGTCACACTGGCTTACATCATGCTTTATGTCGGTCTCTCGGCCGTTTTCCTAGTCGTTTTCAGGGAGATCGAGAAGCTCAAGAAGGACACGCTCGGAAAGCTGAAGGAGCGGAAGTCCGAGATAGAAGACATCGAAAACGCGATACGGGGCAAGTATTACAGGAAGAGGATCGACACCCCGTCCTTCAAGCAGATAATGCGCGACTACGAGAAGAAGCTCACCGAGATAGAGGTCAAGATAAAGCGGCTTGAAGGCAAGAAGAAATGATTGGTGATGGTTGTTGAAAAGAAATTATCTCATTCTTGTTTTTATCATAATTATTATCATTGCTATCATGAGTCCGGTGTTGTTGAAATATTATGAAACTGCCCACAACCAGAACTTGGATTTCTCTTGTACATCAGATTCGGATTGCGTTGTAAAAATCCAGGGATGCAATTGCGCTGGTTCATACAGCGGCTGTATGAATAAGGATTCTCCGGCAGGATTGTGTTTTGATTTTGATTTAGGAATAAGATGCCTTATGTTAAATGTCCCACCAAACTCATGCAATTGTATTGAAAACCAATGCGTTTCAATGCCATAAAACAAATACTTTTCTAATTGTTCTGGGGGAGTTCGACGGCCATTATCCTGGACTCGCCGGCGTCCATGGTTATGCCGTATATGCGGTCGGCGTCCCTGACCAGGATGTCGTTGTGCGATATGACGATGAACTGCGCTGTCTTGGACTGCTTCTTCAGCAGGCCGACAATCCTCTGTGTGTTGCGCTTGTCCAGGGCAGCATCCGCCTCGTCGAGTATGTAGAAAGGTGCTGGCCGGTGCCGCTGTATGGCGAAAAGGAACGCGAATGCAGTCAGGGTTTTCTCGCCTCCGGACATGCTGTCTATGGTAAGCAGCTTCTTTCCGGGCGGGCTGGCCTTTATCAGCAGCCCGGATTCCAGAGCCTTGGGGTTTTCCAGGGCAAGCTCGGCGTTGCCACCAGTAAGGTCCTTGTAAACATCCTTGAAGTTCTTTGACACGCTGTTCAGCGTTGTCATGAAAGTCGCCATCCTACGTTCCTCTATCTTGTCCAGGGTCTCAATAATGACCTTCTTCTCCTCGACTATCTTGTCCACCTTACCCTTGAATTCCTGGAACTCGTCCTTGAAAGAACCGAAATCATCGATTGCCTTCATGTTTACGGGTCCTATCTCCTGCATGGACTGCATGGCTTCTCTTTCCTTTTGCTTGAGGGTCGTGACAGCAAGATCCAGCCACTGCCCCAGATCCTTCTTCATATCCTTTATTTTTTTGCCGTCTTCACACTCGAGCTGAGTCTTGTAGTTCTCGAACTGGGCCTCCGTCTTGGCCTTCTGAACGCTGAGATGCCCTGTCTCCTGCTGAAGTGACAGCTTCTTTTCATAGGCTTCTCTTCTCTGGTTCCTAAGCTTCTCAAGCTTCTCGGTTATGTTGATGCGGTCCTTCTCGAGCGTGGTGCTCTTTGTTTTCCTCTCCTTGTCCGCAAGGGCTTCCATCTCCTTGTTCATATCAACAAGTATCTCCTCGAGGTGCGCGTTCTCCTTCTCCATCTCCTTTTTCTCTTCCAGATATTTTCCGACGTCTGCCATTGCGGAGCGCTTTCTGTAGAACCCCCCGGTTATCGCGCCCGTTGCCTCTATAAGGTCCCCGTCAAGCGTAACCATCCTTATCCTGGTTTTATGGCCAATCTTCTTTGCGGTGTCTATGTCCTTCACCGCGGCCGTTGAGCCGAAAACGAACCTCATTGCCTGGCTGTATTTAGCGTCGTATTTTATGAGATCTGAAAGCCACCCTATCGCTGCAGGGGGCAGCGGCTTCTGGGGATACGGCTGTATCTTGTCCAGCGGAAGGAACCTTGCCCTTCCGACCCTGTTCTGTTTCAGGTGCTTGACGCAGGTGACAGCGGTGTTAGTCGTTGACACAACAACGTCGCTCATCCTTGCGCCGGCAGCGACGTCGACGGATACGGCATAATTTGCAGGAACCTTCACCAGCTCGGAGACCGTGCCGTGGACACCACTGAAGCTGCGCACGGCCTTTATGGCCGGGCTCGACCTGCCTTCGATTGATTGCAGCCTCTCTATCATGCCCTGCAGCCTCTCTATCTCCCTCCTGTTCGATTCAATCCTCTCCCTTTTACCTTCAATCTCTGCCTGCAGCCTCGCCAGCTTCTTGCTCGACTCTATCTGGCTGGAAGCCTTTATTACGTCCTTGGTAAGGTCCCTGAGCCTGTCCTCTTCCCCGGCCAGCTGGCTGTCACACATTTCGATTAAGGTTTCCAGCTTTGCCAGCTCAGCTTCTTTGCCAGCGAGCTTCTTGCCGATATCACCGAGTACCTCCTCGCTTCTGGAGTAGCTTTTCCATATTATCGCGGCCCTCATCTTATCTAGGTCGTCGCTAATCCGCTTGAACTTTACGGCGCTCTCGTACTCGCCCCTGAGCTTTTCCATTATGCTTTCCTTTTCCTGCAGCAGCAGCCCGACTTCCTGTAGCTTGATTTCCACCTTCTCCAGCTCCTTCATGGCCTTGGCCTTTTTCTCGTCGTATTCCTGTATGCCGGAAATCTCGTCAATTATGCCCCTCCTGCCAACGGAATCCATCTCCACTATCTGGGTGACGTCGCCCTGCTGGATTATGTTGTGGCCGTCGGCATGGATGTGCGCCTGCGAAAGTACGTCAACTATCTGCTGCCGCGTGGCAACCTTGCCGTTGAGCCGGTACGTGCTGACTCCCTTCTTGTTTATCCTTCTGGACACGGATACGGCGTCCTCCTTGAACGGCAGAAGCCGGTCCTGGTTGTTGAAATGCAGCGACACGAACGCGTAGTCAGAAGCGGGCTTGCTCTTGCTACCATGGAATATGAGGTTCTCTGTCTTGGCGGCCCTCATCGACTTGGAAGAGCTCCTGCCAAGAACAAAACACAACGCGTCACTTACATTCGTCTTGCCTGCGCCGTTCGGGCCCGTGAACACGGAGAACCCTCCGTGTATGGGAATTGAAACCTTTCGCTTGAAGGACTTGAATCCCTGTATGACCAGCTTATCAAGAGTTACCATGCCATCGACCCCAATCAACAACCGTCAAATTACCAGCCGCAGCGCCAGTATGCTGCAGACAGCTCATCCAAACCAACATCATGAGCCTTCTTTGATGCACGGACAACGCGCCGCGCAAACCCAAGAATTACTTTATTATATAGGATTAAAGTCTTAAATATGCGCCGGTTGATTGCAAAAACCACACAGAACGCAAGCATAAATACGATCATGGCAAATAATAAACATAAACCCGCGGGTGGGCGCATATGCTTGAATCGTTCGTGAATTTCAAGGAGATCAACGAAAGGCCATGGATGGTTTTTGTGTGGGGATTCATAATCTCAACCGTTGCCGTGCTTATCAGCGCGCAGCTTTGGTTCCACGTGAACGTTTCGAATGTTGAAGTCAACCTGACAGGACTGTTCGCGGTCATATTCACCATAATACCTTCGGTGTTCTTCGTCACCATTATGATAAAGCGGGAAGAAGCGCTTGAAGAGGAATACATCAAGAAGCATTACCATGAGAGCAGGTTCTTTGAACGGCATGTCAAGGACTTCATCATATTCCTTTACTTCTTCGCGGGCGTGACGCTCGCATTCGCTTTCTGGTTCATGATACTGACTGGCAGTACGTTCATAGTGCAGGTGTCCAAGATAAACCAGATGCGCGGCATGACAGGAGCAGTTACAGGCATAGATCCCAGCTTCATATCCATACTTTCGAACAACCTCAACGTGATGTTCTTCTCATTCATGTTCTCTTTTATATTGGGGGCTGGCGCAGTGTTCATAATAGTGTGGAACGCGTCAATACTCGGTGTTGCAATAGGCAAGGACGCGGCCAGCATATTGCACATACCTGCAATATCCTCGCTGTACGTGCTTCACGGCGTGCCGGAGATTGCTGGCTATATTGCCGCAGCCCTTGCAGGAGGCCTGATATCCGCCGCAGTGATAAGAAGGCACGGCTCGCGGGTGCTGAGCAAGGTGATTTATGACGCAATGCTCATCGTGATTTTCGCGGTGTTCTCTGTTGTCTGCGGGGCGTTCATAGAGGCCTCTGGAGGCATGTTCTTCTGGACAGCACTTTGCCTGTGGTGGGGGGTCTTTGTATACATGCTGATCAGGTTCTTCATAAAGCCCTGACCAGAAACCGCAACAAGAACGTTATACCCAAAAAGCGTTAAAATTCGCTTATTGTCGAATATTATTTATATTTCAGCAATACCATAAATATATACCAATGAAGCCCCTTGTGTTCCTGTTTAGGGGGAGGAGGTAAATATGGTCAACCAAAAAGTTGGTGCATGGGCCTTCATTCTGGGCATACTTATTGCCATAGTCGCAGGACTTGCAACAGGAGCAGTAGCTGCATATGGCCCGTGGATAGCCTTTTTGCTGGTGGTGCTCGGCCTTATCGTGGGGTACCTGAACATTGGCGACAAAGAAATACAGGCATTCCTTGTTGCTGCAATAGCGCTTATACTGGTGAATGAGGCAAACCTTGCGGCAATACCGTACATAGGCATTTACTTGGCGTATATCGTCCAGAACATAGCGACGTTCGTTGCAATGGCAGCGCTGGTCGTGGCACTGAAGGCGGTATACAACCTTGCAAGAAAACCATCTTAGAGGGGATTTTGATTAACCCCTTTATTCCTTATTTTTAGTCTTTTCCACATAGACTTACCGCTACCCCTTTCTCAATATATAGCTGTTTTTATATATCAGGGCTACAAAAATCACAGGTGTATTATGATTGATACGGACAGCGACATGTGTCTGAGATGCGGGGGCTGCGTGGGCGTTTGCCCGGCCGCTGCCCTGGATTTGACGGAGCATGGCATTGAATGCGACGGTGACAAATGCACAGGCTGCCGTGCCTGCGTGAACTTCTGCCCGGTGGGTGCGATTGAGCTGATTAAAAAACCAGGGGAGGGGAAAGAATGATAGTAAAGAAAAAGACGTGGCCGGAATCCTTTGAGAAAATCCTGAGCGGCGACAAGCGGTTCGAGCTCAGGCTTGCCGATTTTGAACTGAACGAGGGGGATACGCTTGTCCTTGAGGAATACGACCCCAAGGAAAAGAAGTTCACCGGCAGGAAAATCGAAAAACAATGCAAGAGCGTAACAAAGGTGAACCCTACGGTATACAACAAAGCCGAAGACATTGAAAAGCACGGGCTTTACCTGATCGGCCTGGAGTGAGGTTTCAGCATGCCTGACACGAAGCAAATGGTTGTTGTGATGGGTGTGGTAAAGCAGGATGGCAAGGTTCTGCTGACGCTAAGGGACGAGGAAGGCATTGAAGGCGCGCATATGAAATGGGAGCTGCCCGGAGGCAAGCTTGAATTCGGCGAAGACCCCGAAGCAACTGTTATCAGGGAACTGAAGGAAGAGACGGGATACGACATCGCGGTCAAGAGGATGATACCAATCGCGAGGACAAGCGTGTGGGATTACCCCGACCATAAGAGGCACGTGCTGCTTGTGTGTTTCGAATGCGAGCGCGTCTCAGGCGAAATCAACAAAAAAGACGGCAAAATAAAAGACGTCAGGTGGTTCAATCCTGACGAGATAGATTACTCCAAGACATTACCATGGACGAAGGAGTTCATTGAACATTCGGATGGTGCTTGAACATGCGTATGAACATACCAAAAGAAGTTGACGTGCTCGTGGTAGGCATGGGGCCGGGCGGCTCCGGTGCCGCCAAGAGATGCGCCGAGCTCGGGCTCAGGGTGCTCGGGGTTGAGAAGCGCGCGGAAATCGGAGCGCCAAAGCGCTGCGGAGAGGCCGTATCAAGGCACGGAATGACCGAAAGGATAGGCATCGAGCCAAAGGGGCCCTGGATCATACAGGAAGTGCACGGCGCAATGGTGTACGCGCCAAACGGCGAGCACGTCAGGATAGAGTATGACGGGCCAGAGGGCTGGGTCGTGGAGCGCAAGCTGTTCGACAAGCATCTGGCTGCGCTTGCGGCCAGTGCCGGGGCAAGGGTGATGGCAAGGACGGAGGCCGCGAACTTCAGGCGCGCTGACGGAACAATAAAAGCGACCCTCAAGGCCGGCAACCGGGCCAGCGAAGTGAGGGCGAAGATAATAATCGCAGCAGACGGCGTCGAATCAAGGGTTGCCAGGTCCCTGGGCATAAACACATCTAACAAGCTTGCGGACATATGCTCGGGCGCGCAGTTCGAGATGGCCGGGGTCGAGCACAAGACGAACATGATAGAATTCTTCTTCGGAAACAACACAGCGCCTGGAGGATACATATGGTTCTTCCCAAAGGGCGAAGGTGTCGCAAACGTGGGTATTGGCGTGCGCAGGCCCTGGGCCAAGAAGACAGCGATAGAATACCTGGAGGATTTCGTGAATTCACGACCCGATCTCAGGGATGCCTCAATAATTGAGGTCAATTCGGGCGGCGTGCCCGTGGGCGGATTCCTGGAAGACAGCGTTGCCGACAACCTCATGGTCGTGGGTGACGCGGCCCATCAGGTGAATCCCATACACGGCGGCGGCATACCAGAGGCTTACATGGCCGGCAAGCTTGCCGCAGAGGTCGCGGCAGAGGCCATTAAGTCAGGCGACCTGTCCAAGAAGTTCCTGAAAAAATACGACAAGCTGTGGGACGAGAAGCGCGGCAAGAAGCTCAAGAAAATACTGAAGCTCCGGGAAGTCATGGAAAGCATGAGCGACGACGACCTCAACTGGTTCGTTGAATACCTGGAAGGCGCGGACCTCGTTGACGTTTCCCGTTCAAGCGGTTTCACGCGCATCGCAAAGATACTCATGAAGAAGCCGAGACTAATCAAGCTGGCAAGACGGCTTTTATAGATTGGACCAAGCCGTCAATCCATATTCTGGCAAGACAGCTTTTGTAGGTGTGCCAAGCCGTCAATTCATCCTGTGGCGAGGAAGCTGTTGTAGCCGCTTCTTGCCTTTTATCGACAATCGCTTTTAAATACCCCAACAATAAAAATCATTCGGCAGGGCTAGGTTGGGCGTTTAGGCCGCGCCTCTTTCCTGAAACGGTCTTTAGGGAGCCGAATGCCAAGGGCGATGCAGACCGGTTTGAGCGGTCCTGTTTATCGACTGAGAAGTCCTGTCCTGCAGGGTTGTGCCTGCAGTGAACCGGGCGAGGCCAGGAATGTCTTCCGCTGCGTGCTTGCATGCGGCGGTCGGCCTTGAATGGAGCAGCCCTAAGCTGTTGACACACTGCTTGCAGGGTCAACAGGATGGAGAAGATATGCGGGGTTGCCGTTCTTATTGGCCTGCCTCCACCAAGGATGTCCTGCCATTCTTACGCTTCTTTTGTATTATTCCGTTTCCTTTCCAGTTCTATTCTGTCCATCACGTTTTTGTCGCACTGCCTGACCAGCAAGCCTGCCAGCTTCCTGTCTTCTGGATAGCGCGAGAACAGTTGAGTCATCTTGATTATCAGCTCCCTGTTGCCGATGCAGAACTTCTCGCCTTTTATATTTGAGCTGGAGAAGGGCAGAAGCACGTTAGCCGGTATGCTTGCCTTGAAGTACTTGCCTTCGAAGGTGCAAAACCCGCCTTTCTCTTTCAGGAAAAGCACCTCGCCTTCGAAGAACTCGTTGCCGAATACCATCTTGACGCCCTCGTCCCATATCCTGCATCTCTGCAGCTCCAGGAACTTCAGAAACCGCTCCCGCTCCAGGCCCCATATCACCAGGTCCAGGTCGATGTGGTTCCTTGTCTGCCTGCCGTTTAATATGTCAAGCCCCCAGCCGCCGAAAATGAAGTGTGGCATATTGTATTCGTCCAGCGCGTCCCTCAGGCTTACCACAGATTCGAAATCCATGTTAAAAATTGTTTCCATGTTTAAAATGTTTGGAGAGCTGAAGAACCCGCCAGCATACTAAGCCTTCCCAGACTTGAGGAACGCCGCAAGTGCCCTGGCTGCCTTTGCCCTGTGCGAGATGAGCTGCTTTTCCTCGAAGCTCATCTCTGAGACCGCCCTGAACATCTTGTCCGGGATGAATATCCTTTCATACGGAAGGTCATCCCTGCGCGCCATATGAATCCTTGTATCAATCTTGCCCTTCATTTCGCCTTTGAAAAACCGCGGGCCACCATCATCGAAATAACAAAGCACGGCCCTGAAAGAAGCAGACCTGTCAATGCCTTCCAGCTTCTTGAACAGGCCCTCGAATCCCAACCTATCGAAGGCCTTTTTCGGGTGTATGCCTGGGAAGTTATTCAGGGCATGGAAGAACACGCCTGTATCGTCGGCCACGACAGGCTTGCCAATGACGTTATACGCGCCCTGCGCCTTGCTCTTGGCCCTTTGTTCAAGGGTTTTGCCATGCTCAATAACAGCAACACCCTTTTGCATAACCGTTATCCTTTCGCGTTCCAGGATATCTTCAATTTCAAGGTATTTCCCCCGATTTGATGTTGCCACGTACACTTTCATAATAATAAACAATCCCCCCAAAATTACACTCATGCTTTGGCGCCTTTGAGGGCATTCCCGCAACCGCATTTCCTCTCTTCAGGCATATTCTTCACAGACAACCGAAGTATCTTCCTGGTGTTTTCCAGGTTCTGCGCCATCACCTGCTTGATTGCATCAATGCTTACGGGTTTCTCAGAAACCTTCCAGCAGTCATAGTCTGTAACAGTAGCGATCGTGGCAAAGCACATTCCAAGTTCCCGGCAAAGGATTGCCTCAGGAACAACCGTCATGCCGATTATGTCAGCGAACTGCCCGTACATCCGCGATGCCGCGCGCGTTGAGAACTGCGGCCCGTCGATCTTCAGGTACGTGCCCTTTTCCTTGAGCGGTGCTCCGAGCTCTCTTGCGTTCCTGATGAGCAGTTCCCTGAGTTCAGGGCAGAACGGGTCTGCCATGGAAACATGATAAACCTTAGGCCCGTCATAGAACGTGTGCACCTGCCTTGAAAAATCAATGAACTGGTCGGCAACCACGACATCACCAGCCCTGTATTCCTCTTTTAGCGAGCCGACTGCAGCTGTCGCAAACACGCGGCTCACACCCAGTTCCTTGAAAGCCTGTATGTTGGCCTTGAAATTGATCCTGTGCGGCGGTATTGAGTGGCCTGAGCCGTGCCGCGGCATGATTGCAACGGCCCTGCCTTCGAATCTGCCCAGGGTTATCCTGTCAGAAGGGTCGCCGTAAGGCGTGCTCACCCCGACTGTCCTTGCATCCTCGATCAGATTCGCATCATATACGCCGGTGCCGCCGATTATGCCGATTTCCGCTGTGACCATAGGAAAAATTTTAAATACAAACATTAAATATCTTCCATGAAAGGGATAATTCTTGTTTTTATTGTCGGTGTACTGATTTCCTATCTGCTCGGCGGGCTGATGTACTCCAAGACGATTTACGTTTATGAGGAGGACATACTCAACGCCCCGAAGATGCTGCTCGAGCCCTACAGCATGGACATCGAGAACAACCCGAACATGACCCGTGCCATGGTAATCGTGCCCGCGGTTGACCAGGACGGCAAGGGTGTTGCCACAAAGCTGGAAGTGCAGGTGGTGCCCGGCTCGGGCAAGGCGCTCGTGAACATTGACAAGCTGCTGTTCTGGGTGGACACGCAGAACAGCATGAGAACCGCGCGCAGCGTGGCAGAAAGCGTGCTGGACATAAACCTGTCAGACATCGACATAGTCTACACCATAACAGCCAACGCGTCCGTTGTCGAAGGCCCGTCAGCTGGGGCGGCCCTTACTGTTGCCACGGTTGCCGCGCTTCTTGGCAAGGACGTGAACAACAGCGTAATGATAACAGGCACCATAAACCCCGACGGCTCGATCGGGCCGATTGGCGGGGCCCTGGAAAAGGCCACCGCTGCCAAGGCCATCGGCGCGCAGACATTCATCGTGCCCGATGGCCAGTCCGTTGACGTGACCTTTGAGCAAAGAAGGCACTGTGAGAAGATAGGCTTCGCCGACTACTGCACCATAGAGAACGTCCCGATCAGGAAAGACATTTCTGACGAGGCCGGCATACCTGTAATGGAAGTGGGGGACATAAACGAGGCGCTTGATTATTTCCTGTTGGAGGAGGATTAGCATGGGAAGGATTGACAGCAGCTCGGTACTGATACTGGCATTCGTGTTCGTGATGGGCGCATTAACCGCGGTGTTCCTGATGCCGTCGCAGCCAGGCGAACAGGCCCCAAGCTCGCTTACGGGCGCGATGATACAGCAGCTCCCCTGCATGGACACCACCGAATTTTCGGAAACCGAAGTCTCGGTTGACAAGACGAACATATACCTGACGTCAGGCTGCCGCAGGCTCGCAATCGCCACCAACGAGCTCCAGACATATTCGATAAACAGCGGCAAGAAAGGCGTCAGGGGCCCGAGGCCCACCACCCACGACCTGATACAGGACCTCATGGACATATTCGGGATGGAGCCGCTCATAGTCAAGATAGAGACGCTCAGCCAGGGAACCTACTTCGCCAAGATGGCATTCACGCAGGGCACAAAGGTACTGGACATGGACGTTCGGCCAAGCGACGCGGTCGCGATAGCGGTCAGGTACAACACCCCGGTCTGGGTGAACCAGACCCTACTAGAAGAACAGGGCGAGCTCGTTTGCTGATCAGCCGAACATGAGCGTACCTGCCACAATGAGTGCATCCAGGAATATCCATACGGTGTAGACGATTATTATCGGCTTTTCTTTATGTATGATTCCGTAAGCCACCCATATTATCGCGGTGAAGAAATATGTCATCCAGCTTAGTGCCGATACCCCGGTCGCGTCCCTCTCAATCCATATCCTGTGTATCTGGTCCAGCGTCATAAGGGGACCGACAACACCCACCAAATATATCAGCCTGTCCAGAAACCGCTTCCACTTGTCGGGGTGGGGGTAAGGTTCCAGGTTCTTGTACACTCTCTTCCTTTTTTGAAGGTGGTGCATGCCATGGGTGCTCTTCATGTTATTTAATTACCTGGACTTTTAATATTGCTTTTCAGAACAGGTCAGGCAGGTCGCGCAGGAACGAGCCGGCAACAGCGTCGGTTATTCCGAAGAAATGGGTCTTGCACTTGCAATCCGACGAGCCAAACCCATCTGCCACAACCCGGCCCCCGCTCTTCTCCATGAGCCCGGCGGCCTCGCATTCGATGTCCCTGCCGGCTATCCTGGCCACCCCGGTCACCCCAACCCCCGGAGCGGAGGTGACGTAGTCTATGTGCCATTGCAGGCTGCCCTTCTTGGCCCTCGCCATCTCCTGGTGCCTCTTCACACGGTTCTCAAGATTGACAGACTTGCCCATGGCAGAGCCCACGTAGGCGTAAAGCCCCTTACCAATCCTTACCTTACCGAGCTTGCCCACTTCGGGCTCCACAGCCTTCTTCGATTCCAGGAACAGGACATAGGTGCCATTCATTTACTCATGCTCCCCTATCATTGCGGCGCAGATTTCCATGTTCATTGACGCGCAGCATTTTCTGCGGCCCTTATATTCTGGCTGGTCTGCAAGCCTTTCTGACAATTCAAAACGTTCCAGGGCATCAGCATACTTCCCAGCTTCAAATAAACATTCACCCAGCATACGGTTCGCTTCAACGAACATCTCGCCAGCATCGCAACCATTCAATTCAGAATCAGGTAAACCAGCCAGAAAGCCCGCAACATTCTGGAACAAAGGCAAAACCAATCCATACTCTCCAGCACAATACAATTCGGTTGCCTCATTAAATTTCGCATTCATGCTCATACATTCAACCCAAAGAATTTCAAGGCATTCTCATTGGTCTGCCTGTCCACCTCTCCGGCAGGCATGCCGCGCAGCCCTGCTATCTGCTCGACAACCAGCCTGACATTGGCAGGCTCGTTCTTCTGGCCCGGCACCGGCGACAGGAACGGAGAGTCGGTCTCTGTCAGCAGCTGCTCAAGCGGGAAGGACTTGGCAATCTTCCTCGTGTTCTTGGACCTGTCCATGTTAGTCGAAAGCGAGATTAGGAATCCGTGGTCGATTATGCGGCGTGCGAGCTCCATGCCGCCGCCATAGCAGTGGAAGCACACCCGGCCCTTCCCAAAACCATGCGACACAACCATGTCAAAACAGTCCTGCTCGGCCTTCCTCGTATGCAGCACCACCGGCTTGCCGATATCCCTGGCCAGCTCAAGGCATTTGGAGAACTCATCCTTGAATCGCCCGTCCTCATCAACGTTCTTGCCAAGCGGGAACCAGTGGTAGTCCAGGCCAATCTCGCCCACTGCAAGTATCCGGTCCTTAAGTGTCCGAATATTATCCAAATACTTGTCCACCTCTTCAGCACTCATGTCCTTGATGTCAATGGGGTGCAGCCCGAGCGTCAGGAATACGAAGCCCCCGTGCTTCTCAGCCACGCCAAGGTTGTTCCCGTAGTCGCGCGGGTAGCCGCATGTTACAATAGCCTTCAACCCGGCTTCGCGGGCCCGCGCTATGGCTGGCTCAGGGTCCGCGTTCTCGTAAACGAGGTGGCAGTGCGTGTCTATCATGTAAAACACCCTTAAAACATTATGTTCAGCTTTATCATTTCCTCAGCGATTTATAAAAAACACAGTAACCCCTGACAGGGCATTGCCCATGCAGGGGGCCGACAGGCTTGCAGGTCTTCTTGCCGAACGTCACGAACAGCTCGTTGACCAGTATCCAGAGCCGCTTGGGCACGATTTTCATGAGCTCCTGCTCCGTCCTGTTAGGGTCTTTGGTTTTCACAAGACCAATCCTGTTTGCGCAACGGTGGACGTGGGTGTCTACGGGTATGGAATCACCCTTCCCGAAAGAATACACCATGACACAGCCGGCCACCTTACGGCCAACACCGGGAAGCGAGCAAAGTTCGTCCATGCTTTCGGGTACCTTGCTGCCATATTCCTCAACAATCATCTTGCTGGTGGCCTTGATGTATCTGGCCTTGGTCTTGTAGAAACCGGACTTCCTTATTAGCTTCTCGATTGATCTGACCGGCGCGCGAGCCAGTTTTTCCGGGGTGTCGTATTTCGAGAACAGGCTTTCAGTCGCCATGCTGGTGTTTTCGTCGCGCGTCCGCGCGGACAGCACTGTCCCGATAAGAGACTTGAACGGGTCCCTGCCGGATTGACCTCGCCGGGTTCCTGACGGCGAGGTCGTGCCCCCTGCGCGCTCCCATTTCTGCCGCTTGTTGGTGTCCCAGTATGCCCTGTCGAACCCAAGGTCATCAGCGATGAGCTTCAATATTTTGGTGATTGGTTTGCCTTTCATGCCCTTTTATTAATCCCATCCTTTAACAATGTTTCATGAAAATCGTGTTATGTGGGAGCGTTAATTTTCCTGAAAAGATACGCGAAGTGGAAGAGGAATTGAATGGAATGGGGCATGACGTAGTGCTTCCGAGCTCCATAATAAAATACAACCTGCGGTCATACGAGGATGCCCAGAAGCTCAAGAGCAGCCCGCATTATATTGAAGAGGACAAGGTAGTTCTCACCAAGAAGCACTTCGACGAGATAAAGCGAAGCGACGCCATATTGGTGGTCAATGTCGAGAAGCGCGGCATACCTAACTATATCGGCGGCGCCACGCTTGCCGAAATCATGTTCGCGCTTTACCATGACAAGAAAATATTCCTGCTTAATCCGATATCAACCGACGAGCGGCTGGCCTTCTTCAGGGATGAGATAGAGGGCGCGCATCCGGTTGTAATAAACGGGAATCTGGGTTTGATAAAATAGGGCACGTTGCTTAATCCTCGCTCACGCGCGGGGCCAGGATGAAGGAAAGCTGCATCTTGTCTATGGCCTTGAAGCTCATGCGCATGGGATAATCGGTTCCGAACTCCAGGCTCAGCTGCTTGGAGAGCTTGTTGGCCTTTATCATCTTCTTCAGGTATTCCAGCGGGTACTGGGACTTTGCCGCCTCGGCCGACTCCAGCTTAATCAGGCTCTTGTCATCCTTGGCAAGCTCGAGCTGCGCCGATGACACGTCGCCCTTGGCGTGCATCTTGAATGATTCAGGACCGGCCTCCATTACGATTGAATCGCCTATTATCTCGGCATCCGCGATGCCCTCTTCGACTATCCCGCTGTCCAGTTCAATCCTGGTCTTGAACTGCAGCTGGTCTATCGGAGGCTTCTCCATCTTCACGTCTATCAGGGGAAGCTCGAAGGTCCTCACGCCGTTGCCCCTGACGGTCATCTTCAGCCTGTTGGCCTTGCCGGTGGATTCCAGGGTGAGCTTGTTGCCGCTCTTCAGGCGCTTCAGAAGAGCTGCGAAGTTGGCCATGTTCAGCCCCACGGATTCTTCTGCCTCCACATTATACTCCTCGAAAGCGGAAGAAAGCAGCTTTAGGTTGGTGACAGAGACCATGGTCCTGTCAGGGGAAAGAAGGCTTATCCCGTCCTTGGCAACCTTGAAAACACCCTCGTCGATTATCTCGGCGATTATGGGTATTGAGTTTTTGAGCAAATCGACATCAGACAATGTTATCTTGAACGTCATAATTATTCCCCGGATGAAAATATGTTAACCATTGGATTTTTATTGTTTTGCGTTTTTTGCCAGCTCATCCACTTTTTTCTTCAGCTCCATGTCAAGGCCGTCCATGGGCTGGAGCACGTCCCCCTGTATTTCAAAACCGCTGTCCATGGGTATGACCCTGCCAAGAACCCTTACAGTCTTGGAGTTTTCAGCTTTTGCGGGCTCCTCAAAGCTCACGGTCACCTTTCCGGTGCCGTCGTCGACCATCAGCCGGTTTTCCTGCACGTCTATGACAGTGCCTATAATGCTTACCCTTATGTCATCCTGCCTTATAGAGGACACGGTTCTGTCAACGGATGGCATCCTCTTCTGGAAATCCTGGAACTCTGGCACGAAATCACCCTTATTAAACAAACGTTTCGAATTTATTATAGTTGAGGGGAAACTTAATAAAGATTAGAGTAAAACTTTTTTAGTGGTTTTAATGCAGAAAAAGGAAAGGACGTACTCCAGCAAGCTCAAGAGGGGCAGCAAGGCCCTGGTGAAGGGCTGGGTGGAAAAGGTGAGGGACCTCGGAGGCCTGAAGTTCTTCATTCTCCGCGACAAGGAGGGATCAATCCAGGTCACTGCCAAGAAAGGCGAAGTACCTGAGGAAATGCTAAAAAAGGTGATTTCGCTGGGCAGGGAGGACTGCGTTTCGGTCGCAGGCGAGGCCAGGCAGGCCAAACAGGCGCCGGGCGGAATCGAGATATTGCCCGAAAAGATAGACGTAATCAGCAAGGCAGCCAGCCCGCTGCCCATAGACATAGGCGGAAGCATAAAGACGGGGCTCGACAAGAGGCTTGATTACAGGTTCCTCGACCTGCGCGACCCGAAACGCAACGCTATATTCAGGATAAGATCGCAGATGTTCAAGGCATCGGCCGATTTCTTTGACAGCCAGGGCTTCGTGAACATCAACACACCCAAGATAACGAGCGCCGGCGTGGAGTCGGGTGCTGAGCTTTTCCCGGTGGTTTACTTCAACAAGGAGGCGTTCCTTTCCCAGAGCCCGCAGATATACAAGCAGATGATGGTGGCGGCGGGGTTCGAGAAGGTGTATGAGCTGGCGCCAGTTTTCAGGGCAGAGAAGAGCCATACCACAAGGCACCTGACGGAATTCACGGGCATTGATTTTGAAATGGGATTCATAGACGACATGCACGACGTCATGGACATCAACGAGGGGCTCGTGAAGCACATAATCAAGCATCTTCTGGAGTGTTGCAGCAAAGAGCTGAAGACGCTCGGCGTTGACCTGAAGATGCCAAAGAAAATACCCAGGATATCAATGGACGAGGCCAAGAAGATGCTCGCGAAGGAAGGGAAGAAGCTGGCAGAGGATGACGACCTGGACGCCGAAGGCGAGAAGCTGCTGGGAAAGATAATAAAGAAGAAGTTCGGCGAGGACTTCGTTTTCGTTTTCTATTATCCGTGGAAGAAGCGGCCCTTCTATCACATGAAGCCCAGCGAAGATGCCAAGGTCACGAGTTCATTCGACCTTATATGGAACGGCGTTGAGATCGCAACAGGAGCCCAAAGGGAGCACCGGTACGAAGTGCTCAAGAAGCAGGCGAAGGAAAAGGGCGTTGACCTGGACGGAATGAAGGACTACGCGAACGTGTTCAAGTACGGCTGCCCTCCGCACGGTGGCACGGGTCTCGGGCTCGACAGGCTGGTGGAATGTCTGCTGAACCTTGACAACATACGCGAGGGCATACTGCTTCCAAGGGACCCCGAAAGGCTCACACCCTAAAAGCTCTTTATACCATGACAACAAATATTATGCATGGCAAAGAGAAGCAAGGGTCAAATGTTCATAGTCACTGTCGTTTTTTTGGTCGGCCTGGTCTTTGTTGTGCAGCAGATACTTCTGCAGTATTCGTATCTGGACGTGCCAACCTCTTACAAGGAGGACGACTACCAGCTGATGAAAGGTGCCGAGAGCATAATCATACGGGCTGTTACAAAGGCAAGCACCTGCGCCGAGGCCGAAAAGAACCTCGAGGAGTCGCTTTTGTTTCTTGGTGAGCAGACCACCGGGGGCCATTCCCTGAAAGTGGATTATTCCGTCAACTGCAGCAACTGGAATAACGTCTATCCTGAGCCCGGCCCGGTAACAGCCAAGGTAATGATAACCAGCGAGAAGGCAGAATCAATCAACAGCCTTGTTCTGTACAGCGAAGGTGCGAATCCCTGCATATGCACGGACTGGGTTGAGCTTGGATGCGGGCCGGACTTCGGGTGCCCGGACACCTTCATGCGCAGAACCCGTACCTGCGACCCGAGCCTTTGCGATACCGAATCCGAATGCAACCTGGACATCACCGCATGCTCATCGATTACGTGCAGGATTACTGCTTCCGGTGAATTGTGCGCGCCATCAGAAGTGGATGTCCTGCACATATCATCGATCATCAACGCCCACGCAGAGCTGCCCAGCCAGAGCATTTATCCGTTCAGGGTATGCTGCAGCGGCCCGGGCATCGACAACGACTGCGCTGCCGCCGGCGCCACGTCCTTCCTTAACCTTTCAAGCCCGACGAACGCCCACGTCGAATACATCGCGGGCGTCTATACAGAACAGGCCTGCTTCTCGGGTGCTGCGACAACCTGCGGCTACACGGTACCGCCGCAGGACTGCGACGACGTGTACGCCGGCTCCGCCTGCGTGGTCTCGGTGTCCGCGCCCACGAACGCCCACGTCGCTGGCTGTACAGGAGCAGGCGCGTATGAAACCAAGGTCTGCTGCTGGATTGGATGAACCATATCATACAGCTGTTTCAGAACACTAATCATTGAAAATATATAAGAGGGCCGAACCAATTATAATCTATGAATGTTTTTGGCACCCGGGACAGCGCGCAGGACAAGGGCGCCTTCCAGCTCAGCCTGAGCTTCATCATCGGGGTGGTGTTCGCCATCGTGCTGCTTTCCCTGGCGATATTCTGGGCACAGGACATATTCAGCGGGTTCACCGATATATCCGAGAGCCTGAAGCAGGACGCGGCCCAGAAGCTGGAGGAGACGTTCCAGGATACGGATGAGAACTATGCGTTATGGCCGAAGCGAAAGGAGGTCGAACCCGGTACAATATTGGCGGTCACGGCCGGGATAAAGAACAACGCAATGGACGGCGAGAGGCACCCCTTCGTGATTGGTATTAATCAGGAATCGGGTCCTGGCAGTATAGATGCCATGCAATGGCTCGAATGGGCAAAGAGCTCAAAGAACGTCAATCCAAACGAGCATACTCTGATACCTATACTTATAACAGTGCCCCGCGGAATTACGTCTGGCACGTACATATTCAGGATAACCGCATGCTCCGAATGCACCGAGCCCAGGTGCCCTCCTGGCGGGACGAAAGGAACCGTGACATCAGCTTCATGCACGCCGAACAGCAACTATGTCTGGGGAGCCGCGGCAGAGGACTTCATACTGGTCGTAAAGTGATGGCTCTATGTCCCGGCCGTGCCTTCTGTTCATTTCGTGTATGTTCTAATCGCCCCTATAATATTGCATATAATTATATTGGGGCAGGACCAATTATTAGCAGGGAGTGCTGGGATGGATACTGGACTCGTGTTCGGCATAATATTCGCAATAATCATCATAGCATTGCTGCTGGTGTTCGGCCTTGAGCAAATAGTCAACGTTTTCTGCGTAAGCAACATCGCGCAGGCGGACAAGGCGATAAAAGACCTTGAGAATGCAGTGGAAAACGTCTACAACCTCGCGGAAGGCTCTGCAATGCCGTTCAAGGTCGCGATACCCCGCAATGCAAGGATATGCCTGATCAATCACGAAGACCCCTCACCGATGAACAGCTGGAATCCTGACCCGGACCTGTACGAATCCATAAAATACTCCATAGAATCCAAGAACCAGAACATCTGGATAATGTATGGCTGCGGCACGAGCGATACAGGATACAGGATAAGATACCTTAAACTTACGGAAAATTTCTGCGTGAGCGGCGGCACAGAGCTGTACCTGGAGAACATGGGGTATCACGTTGCCATAGAGAGGCCGGTCGGGGCATGACCTGCACACGGCACAGGCCGTAAAAGGGGGCTGATGCGCATGAACGTATACATGGTTTTCAGGATAGTGCTTGGCATTATAGCATCCTTCTTCATACTATATTTCCTGACAAACTATGCCGGCATATACACCGAGATGCAGGGCAACACCCAGTGCATGCTGTTAATAAACAACTTCGACAAGGCCGCAGAAGACGTCTACCTCTCGGGCAACAGCGTGGTTTATGACGGCTTCTCAAAACCCGAATGCGACGTTATATTCGACGGAAAAATGAAGCCGGCAGTCATCCGGTCAATAGCCGGCCAGCAGGTCACAAGAATACCCATGATATTCGTGCCTGGCGAGGAGCTGCTAATCGAAAGAAAGAGCCTGGATTACGGTTGGTGGAAGTTTGATTTCGTCGAGGCGCTGCCCGAGATGACCATAGTATTCAACCCCATGGTGATAAACGATGATACCCGCGGCCTTATGAACAGCATCGTTGACCTTTTCCCGGACACCACAGGAAGAACACCGAAGATAAGGTTCGGTTTCTGCAACGGCGATACCATAATAAGGCCCTGTGACGGCGGCGCAAGCTTCTGTGAGGGCTTCCGCTTCTTCAGCCACGTGGACGGCCTGTCAGCCATCCCGCAGGAATGCGAACAGCTAGGCCATGGTCAGACACTGGTAAGGATTTCAAACGACTGCTCCGGCTATTCCGGTGAAGGCGTATGCATTGCGCCGCCAGACGCTTCCGGAGTAGGTCACGCTTACATAAATGGATCGGCAGGGTCCTACCTGTACAAGATTTCCTTTTCCGGCTCGCATAGCAACAACCCGCTTGACCTTGTTGCCCTGATAGCCGGGGCTGACAGGGAGAGCATATACGGCTCTTTTGCTGAAAGCATGTACGTCCATGAAAACACCATGATGCGGGAGGAACTGGAGCTGATGAGCGATGCCATGTGGCACAGGTCATCCCTGGTATCGCAAAACCTTCCAGGCCAGCCGGAGAATTACAACGAGAACTCTCAATGCAGGGACCTTCACGGCGCTTTCATGATTGAGCTGAAAAGCATAAACGACATAGTCTCGGATGATGATTACTACACCAAACCGGCAAGCGTTGCAGGACTTCTCGGTGCGCTGTCCAGAGCGGAAAGCGCATACCAAGACATGGTGAGCAGCGGCTGCGATTATGTGGTGGAATGACATGAAGCACAAAACAACGCGTTTCAAGGGCCAGGCCCAGATGCTGGAATACCTGCTGATGATGGTGTTCATAGTGGCTGTAGTGCTCGGACTGATACTGTTCCTGACGTGGTGGCAGATTTCGCAGCTCAGCGTCGAAAAAACGAAGAACCAGCAGGACAGGGCACTGTCACTGATAAAGGAATTCCTTGATTCGCCTTACATGACAAAGGAGAACTCCATGTTCGATGACGGTAAGCTTACGGCCCTGGCCATGATGGACAATGAGATTGACAGGTCCTGCCAGCGGCTGAGGGCAGTTTACGGGGATGACTGGTATGCTGAAATCAGGCTCAATGACGGCAAGCCGCTGACCAAATGCACCCAGATGAAGTATCCGGATGGCGAAAACGACTGCAACCACTGGACGTTGTGTGAAGAGCGGGAGGATGTCAAGGCAAGGGTTGCCCACACAATCCCCGTGAACGTATACAGGAACATAGGCTTCGTGCTTGACGTTACGAATGCGGTGCTGCCGAGGACGTATATAGGGACACTGAGCGTGACAGTTTATGTATAGGAAAGAAAAGTGCATGAGCCGCTGGCATGGAAGCGGCAGGAGCAAGGCACAGACCAGCGTGATACTCATAGTGCTCATCATAATAATATTCGGAGGGCTTACCGTATTCCTGCTCACATTCGCGCAAACGCTCGGCAGGCCGGAATACACCAGGCTTTACGCCACTAACATAATACTTTCTGTCATGAGGACGGACACAGGCTTTACCGACTCCAAATGCAAGCTGGTTTCTGACGCGATGACCTGCGCCTTCTTCGAATCCGACTGGAAATGCGGGGGCAACGGGCCCACCTGCCTGGACCTCGTCAACGAGACCATAAGGGAGCAGGTGGAAGGCTTCGAGCTCATACAGAAGAGCTACAGGTACCTGTTCATCGCTGCCCCCATCAGGCTGGATCCGAGCTCAGGCGAATACGTTGACATACTCAACCCCAGGACGGGCGAGCCGCTGAGGATAAAGGTCGGCGACCTTTCGCTGGAAACGGCGAGAGTGAACAAGATAGTTGAGCCGTATAATATGGAGAAAATGACGTCCCAGGGACCGATAAGGATAAAGGCGCAGATAATGCTTTCGCAGAAGAGCGAATAATACAAATATAAGTCAAGCAGTGCAATTATAAATATGCTTGGGTTGTACGGAAAACACCGGAAGGGCCAGGTCGAATTCATAATAATAATCGGTATTCTAGTCGTTGTAGCTGTCGTTGTTGTCCTTGCCTTGCAGGGAACCGGAGAATCCCCGCTGCCTTCTGATTCAAGGACGATAAAGAGCTCCATTGAAAGCTTCATACGCGCAGGGGCTTACGACACGATAAAGACAATAGGGCTTCAGGGCGGCTACCTTACCCCGCCCGCGGACACGGTCACGTTCCTTGGCAATTCGGTGCCGTACTGGCAAAAGGGCGGCCAGATAACCACGCCCGACCTGAGCACGAATCTTGCCGATGGCATCGAGCAGTACATCAAAACGAACAAGGACGCTATCGCAAGCTCGTTCGGCAAGCCCGTCACCCTGGGCGAGCCCCAGGTTTCGGTCACCGTAATGGCAAGCAATGTGGACCTTGCGGTGTACATGCCAACAACCATAGACGGCACAGCAGTAGCGCAGCCATACACCATTTCAATCCCAACCAAGATAGGGGACATCCATGAATTCGGCAAAGGATTCGTTACAGAGAACAACGACAAGCGGTTCTTTGAGATATTCACGCTCTCCTCGATAGCGCTGTCGCCGCTGGATGAAGACATCCAGCAGGTACCAACACTGATATTCCTTACGCAGTGCGGGGAATTCGTGCTAAAGACGTGGTGGGACATACAGCCGGGCATGACCGAAGCCATTGAAAAAACCATCGCAAACACGTACATGCCGGGCAAGGGCCCGAGAAACGTCGGGGAGAGCTCGAGCAGCGCCAAATACATGCTAACCCCGATAAAAGGCAAGAACTACGCAGATATTGAAGTCGGATTCTTCCTGCCGGACGATTTCGAACTCACACGCCAGAACTTCGCGATGACGCCTGAGCCAATAAACACCTATGCCAAGCCAATACCCATGACAGGCATATGCCAGTCAGATCCCATAAACGTCGAATATTTCGTGGAATACCCTGTCCTTGTCAGGGCCGAGGATCCCCTTACGGGACTCGCGTTCCAGTTCGCGGTTGACGTGGCCATACAGGACAACCAGCCGGCTTTATGGGCGAGCCTGAGCAGCTATGAGCTTACGGACCTTGGCAAGCTGTGCAGCAACCCCCAATGCAGCATGAAACTCTTGGTTACTGACAGCACAGGAAGCCCTGTGCCTTACGCGTCAGCCACGTTTCTGAACTGCCCTGCCGGCAGGGCCGACGAAGCAGGCGTGCTTGAAGCTGACGTGCCCTGCGGCATCGGAACGCTGAACGTATACAAGAGCGGTTTTGACATATACGACGGCATCTGGTCGTCTGACAGCCTTGCTGACGCGGAAGTGGCACTGACAAAAACACCCGTAGTCAACCTGCACTTCTACGATGTTGTCATAGACGACGTCTCTTCGATAAGCGAGTACTGGATAAACAAGGGAGCGATAAGGCCCATTGACAACAACCTAAGGGACGGCGCCGTACGCATGACCGTGTATGAGCCGGCCAGCCACGAGCTCAACGAATTCCTTTTCATGGAAAGCGTGGGCAGGCTTGCCGGCGTGCCCGCAGGAAAGCAGGCATTCACCACAATACTTTACGAGAATCTCGACAATCCCCCGCCGTCAGTCAACGGCGCCATGGGCACCACCTTTACCATCACCGAAGACCTTGACGGCAAGGACCTTTACGTTTACCTGCCCTATTACCCGCAGATGGACCTCAGCGGGGATGACGTATCCGTTTCAACTGAAACCGGCAAGCTCAGCAACATACTCAGAAAGTGTGGCATAGGGCCCATAACAGATACAGAGGTGGACGAGGACACCACCTGCACCCTGTCCTATAGCGACGCGCTGGTGATTGAATAATGTCAAGCGAACAAAAGAAGAAGGGAACGAACTACGGGCTCGTGGCACTCGAGGTGCTCGCCATAGCGGCATGCTACTTGCTAGTTGCATGGCCGCTTGCATCGGCAACCACCGTGAACGTCATCTTCAACGGCCAGACACAGGCAACGGCAGAGCTGTCCATGGACAACCTGCTTAACAAGCAGATAAGTTCCAAGCACGACCCTAGCGACGTCACCTGGACGAACGTAAAGATACTGGCCACCATAAGCAGCGCCAGCCTTTCGCACACCATTGAGAAGATATACCTTTACAAGTGCAAGAACATGAACCCGTCGAGCTGCGTGATGACAGAGCCCCAGGTGTTCGACAAGTGGATCGACACCGAGATTGCCTGGAAGGACGCCTCTGAAAGGGAGGGCCTCGGGACATATCCGCAGGTGGCCAATATGCTGATAATCATCAAGCTTGTAGGGCCCAACGGAAGGACAAGCTGGGTGGGATCCTGGGACGTGGTGAAGAGGACGGACTACAACGTCTTCAACACATACTCCCACGACATAAGCAGCCTTGACTTCTACGCGAAGTCCGCTGACCTTGTGCTCCCGGCAAAGTCCTTCATACAGGGGCTCCAGATGATACCGTTCAACTGGGCCGACAAGGTCGTGCTTCGGGGAGCCAGTTCCCTGTACGGCATCGGCGGCTCGGATGCGGACCTTTCGTCATCACCGCCCCAGCTGCAGTCCGCCCAGCCGTCATCCAACGAGATAACGACGATAAACAAGGACTTCTATTTCGTGCTGTCCGAGACTAGCAGCGGGATTTCTGTCCCTGCAACACTCAACCTGAACCCGTCCTTCAATTGCGGAGACAACATATGCGAGATCGACCTCGGGGAGACCAGCGATACCTGCTGCTACGACTGCGGCTGCGCCGAAGGCGAATACTGCGACGCCGCACCTGAAGTGCTGACGGGTTCTTGCAAGAACGCGGCTGCGATTGCTGTACAGGCGACGCCGATATCAGCGCCCACCATCACTGACTGCTCAGTGCCCTTCACCGCAAGCGTCAAGGCGCAGGTCAACTCGCCCCCGTCCAGCCTTTCGGAAACAGCGACCGCGTACATCACACTTGGCGAGGACGTCTATGCCTCGACCTGCACAAAGTCGACCGGGCCGGAATACGTATGCCCGATAACAATGGACCCCAACATAAGGTGCGGCACAGGCAGCCTGCAGAAATCACCGAACACCATAAACATCACTCTTACGTTCAATGACGGCCCCAATGTTATCAGCAGGGAACTCAGCGATTCCTTCCCGGTTCTTACAGTGACCTATGACTGCGCCTGCCAGGACGGGTTCTACTGCGACGCCGGTGAGACCAGGTGCAAGCCCGAGGGCTCGATAGGGCTGCAGATACTGAACGTGACGTCCTACATGACCAATTACAACCCGTCGGGCGACAGCATAATCATATATGCCAGGATAACCAACCCTCCGACCGACCTGACGACAACGGGCACTGCAAACTACGTGCTGGGCTCGCTCTACAAGGGGAACATGCTGCTTGTTAACGGCACCTCTGGCAACGCGGAGTGCACGGGCGGCGCGGGCACGGGCCACGTGTACAGGTGCAGCATACCGCTCAGCATAACAGACTACGACCACGTGTCGGCCTACTATGTCAGGGGCAACACGTTTTCGGTTTCGGTTTCTTATTCCAACGGCGGCACCCAGGTGGTCAGGGACCTGAGCGCCCCGTTCTCAGACATCACCATACCTTCTTACCGATGCGGCGACGGCGTGCTGAACAACGAGGAAACCGAAGAAACCTGCTGCCTTGACGCGGGCTGCAGCAGCGCCGGCCAGTACTGCGACGCCGAAAGGGGCTGCAGCTACATCAACAACGTGTCCCTTTCCATCGTTTCCGTCCAGCCAAAGGAGACAGAGGACTGCAAGCGCATAAACACCATCAACATAACGGCCAGGGTAAACAACGTGCCGTACCAGACAAACATCAATTACGTTCATTACTACCTCAACGGCGAGATGCAGAACTGGGGCCTTGACTGCTCCACACCCAATACGATCACTGGCCTGACCTACTGCCAGCTGCAGATACCTCCGATAGAGGGCTGCGAGCTCCCCTTCTACACCGTGGGACCGAACTCGCTCAACATGACCATGACTTTCCCCGACGGCCTTGACCAGATGATCACCAGGGAGCTAAGCACAAGCTTCGACGACATACAGATAACACCCATCTGGCACTGCGGCCAGTTCGGCTGCGAGACAGAGTTCGGCGAGAGCGGGGAGAACTGCTGCATAGACTGCGGATGCGCCGATAACGAATACTGCGACTATGACATGCAGTACAACCCGGACGGCCAGTGCAGGGAAAAGAGCGACATAAGGCTTGTCATAGACAGCCCGTCAGCGCCGTTGAAATTCAGCTCCTGCGAGAAGTCCCAGAAGGTCGAAGTACTGGCCCACATAGAGAACGAGCCGTCCGGCGTCGCCCTGGAGGGCTGGTACGGCAAGATAAACGGTGAAAGCACGCAGATGCTCGTGTGCAAGGAGGCCAGCCAGCGGCTGCGCAGGACCATTAACAAGAGCTACGAATGCCGGGTAAACATCCCGGCAGTGCAGGACTGCTCAAAGGGTGACGTGCACGAATACACTGACAACTCCCTTTCCTTCTTCATCTCCTACACCGACGGCCTTGGCAGGCGGGGCACCCAGACCCTGACAGCGGCCATACCGCAGATAACGCTAAGCCAGGGCATACGCAGCATATACGACATAACCCAGGAGGTCATGGGCAAGCTGAGGGGCAAGGTTGAGGACACCATGGACGCCATGAACGAGCTGCTGGACATCATGGAATTCTGCCTGAAGATGATGCTGGTAACCACCATAGCGCTCATTACCATGACCATGTGGGTTGGTTTCAGGCCACAAGACTTCAAGGGTATTGAAGGGACGGACTTCGGCGACAGGGTAGGCGCAATGTCGCAATTCTCCAATTTCATCATAACGGCCATGGGCAAGATATGCCAGCAGCTCCAGGCCTACTACGACCTGCAGACCAGGATAATCGAGATGGAGATGCAGATGATACAGATGCAGTACTGCCTTGACATAGTGCAGCACGAGATAGACGTGGGCAACTGCGATGGCAGGGAGGCCAGCTGCTTCACCCGGACAACGTCATGCCTGAGCTTCTCGAACATACGTAGCGGCATGAATGACATGAACAGCTTCATGAGAAGCCTGGACAGCAACACAGCACAGATATGGAATGCAGCCGAAGACTGGGGCGAAGCCTGGGAGGACCTCGAGAACAGCGGCGGCCCCGGCGGCGCTTCAATGACACCCCGCTGCGGCACCTCTGATGCCGTAGCTGAGTGCTGCAGCAGCAGCCCGAGGGAGTACTATTATTCCCCAACGACGGGTTACAGTCCCTGCCGGTTCAACGATTTCATAGTAAAACTGACACCGCTCGACAACTGCGATTTCCCGGTGATGTTCTACAGGTCAGAAAAACTTGGGGGTGACTGGATAGAGGCCAGTGTCGGCGGCAGGGAGTTCAAAATAGACCTGAGCACACTCACTGCAACCGGTTATTACAAATACGGATACCTCTGCTTTGACGAGGCAAAGGATTATAACAGCCACAAAAAAGCGCTGGCCGAAAAAGGTCAGAAGCCGGCCCCGCCAGCAGCAAACACAAATACAATAAATCTTGGAAAGGACAAAGACCGCGACTGCTCCTGCGACAAGGCCGACGAAGGCGGTTTGGGCGCAACGGTCGCTTCAACAACCACGGGCACCGGCAGCAGCCCGGCCGCGGACAGTGTGACAGAGGCCATATCATATGTGCAAGGGATAACTGACCCGGATTTCAATATTGCCAACCGTGCCGGGGTTTTAACCCCGCTAGACCAGGCGATACCACTCATTAATAACGGTGAAAACGAGCAGGCCAAGATCAAACTAGACCAGGCTATAAGCATCTTGGTTAATAATTATGACGACCTGAACAACGATGCAGACAAAGACAGGGCTTACAATGCTGTTAACGCGCTTATCAGCGCATACCAGCTTATAGGTCAAAGCCCACCCTCGGCTGGCTCGGGGAGCCCCAGCAATTTGCCCCCATCTAGCCCGTCCGGTACCACACTGGTTTGATTTTATTTTTGAAAACTGTTTTTATTCCAACACGTGCAATAATAATCCATGAAAAGGATTGCATTGTGCTTTACTGTCCTGCTTGCTATGGCTGTTGCTATAATCATTTTTTCCAATTTCTCCCAAGCCCTCCCCAGCTCCGGCAGCCTGTACATATCAATACCCAACGCGTCCATAAAGTGCGCGAACATCGTGCTGCCCGACGACGGCGGCTACTTCGGCCGCGGCGCGGTTGACTACATCATCACCATGACGCCCGACCCCTACGAGACCTGGTCGGATCTCAGCTATCAGCGCGTTACCACGAACGAGAACAACACGGCCATCATACCGGTGTGCTTCTCCTCGTTCAACAGGAACCTGGGCACCTGCGCCGAGCCCTTTACCATACGCATAAGCGCGCCGTCGGCGGGCATCGACAAGTCCTGGGAAGGCGGGGCTTGCGCGTCCGAATACCCTGATTTTGACACCGGCAGCCTTGACGGCGGTGAGGATGATTCGGGTTCGGCGGAAGGGCTCGACGACAATGACTTATTCAGCATAGGTTTCGAGGACAGCAGCAAATACGCAAAGCCCGGCGAGCATGTCGAATTCAATCTATGGGTCCAGTCCTATGCTGAGCTTGAGCTGGATTTCTCTGTACAGGGCTATGGCGGCATCTCCGTCACCCCGTCCACCGCGAGCGCGAGCACAGGCCCCGGCAGCAGCTTCCGCGAGCTGAACTTCACTGCAGGGCCCATGGCGGCTGAGAAGACGTATTCATTCACGGTGACTGCAACCGCTCAGGACTGCGGTTCCGGGTCGCTGTGCACGAGAAAGGCATCGGCCGAGCTTTTGGTCGGCCAACAGCAGCCGGAACTTACCGGGTTCAAGGCAAACATTTTCCCGGGAAACATGAATGTGAAGAACCTGCTGCCCGTGACGTACAGGCTCACGATAAACAACATGGCCGAAAGCGGCGAGTTTTCGTTGGGTGCAGACCTTCCGGAAGGCCTTGAGACCACATTCGCGCCAGCTACCATCACAGTTCCTTCAGGCGATTACAGGACGCTTACGTTCACCGTAACACCAAGTGACCAGAGCTCTTCTTATGAGCTGGATTTCACTGTCAGGAACAGCGCGGGCGTAACCAAGCCCGTTACGGCGTACCTGTCAACCAACGAGCTCCTCACCGACGTCCAGAGGAGCGTTGAGCAGATCAACCAGCTGGGCGACAGCCAGGCCAGCGCCCAGGCAGAACAGGAATCAGAGAGGTGGTACCGGTCATACCAGGGTTCGGGCTACGGAGAAGGCCTTGATGACTATTCGGGCCTGCAATCCTCGCTTCAGGCCGCAAGGCAGCCGGGACAGGACAAACAGACAAGCGACAATGGTGATGCATACGATGACAACCAGGATGACGGCCCTGACAGCAGCGCTGATGGACTGGATATCCTTGGAAAGGATGCCTGGATGCTGCTTGTGGCTTTGCTGGCAGTGCTGGGGGTATTGTTCTATTTTTTCAAGTTCAGAAAAGGGAAGAAAGCGGGTGGCCTTGACCAAGAGATAGACCTTGAAGAGGGCTTCTAGTAGCCTTCATCATCAACGTCAAGCTCTTTCTCTATGTCATCGTCGCTGCCTAAACCGCCGCCCGCCTTGCGGAACTTCTTCAGGTAAAGCAGCACGCCGCCGAGCGCGACCAGCGCAACAACGAGTATTATTATGATGAGGCTGCTGTCGCCGCCACTGCCATTGCCGCTGTCCGCCGGCGGGACATAGCCGGCTGACACCACATCGGTGAGCAGGGCCACTTTCGCAGAGGCTGCCGCAAAGCCCTCCGCGGCGTCCCTGAAGTTGCCGAAATTGAGGTCATCCTCTGCCTGCGTCAATTCCGACTCTATGTCGTCAAGCACGAAAGAGCTTATGCCGGTGTCATACAGCAGGCTCAGGTCATCCTTGGCATCTATTATGTCGGCTGACACGTCCTCATAGAAATTGGCGTTCACCAGTATGTTCTGAGAGCCGCCGTTCGTGGACACGGTCACCACACCGGAATAGGTGCCAGCAAAGGCCGGCGTAAGCTCGATGCTCAGCTCACCCGTGCTGCCAGGCATGATCGACTCGTCCGTTGTTATGCTCGCTGCCGAGCCAAGGTCACCTGGACTGGGCAAGTCAACGATAAGCTCGCTGTCCCCGGTGTTCCTTATCTGGAACGTCTTTTTCGGGCTGTCACCCAGAAGGAAGTCGTCCTTCCATACCACAGGAGTTATGATGAAGTTACCGCCGGTTGAAGGGCATATAGGGCACTGGTCCCCGTCGCCCGCGCATTCGTTGAGCACGCTCACGTTCAGGCTCAGCAGTATCTGGCCCACCACGGTGTTGTTTGACGTTACGTTGGCGAAGGTTACGATGTCCATCCTGTTCTCGACATTCTCAAGCTTGACTGTGAAATAGCCGGTTTCCCCGGGCCTTAGCGTCCTTTTCTCGAGCTCAATGCTGACCTTGTCCGAGACCAGCCTGTCAACGGACACGGCAAGCCCGGTCAGGTTGCTTTCGCCCACGTTCTTCATCTGGTTGTTGATGTTCCGGTAAACCTGGGTCTTGTTGAGCAGCAGGTTAAGCACAACCGAGTCTGATTCAATGTCGCCTGAAACCAGGCCAGTGCCTATGCCCACCTGCTTTTTCATCAGCCCACCGCCGAAGCTTTCCGACTGGTCGTCCGTCTTGAAGGCGAAGTAGTACGTGCCGGGCGCGCCCAACGAGGCAGTGCCCGTGAAATAACCCGTCTTCGGGTCCATGGTGAGCAGCGTGTAGTCGATCTTCTTGTCGAAACCGCTGTCGTAGACGGCGTACAGGACCTCTTTTGGTATGCCGCCGCTGGGGTATATCAGCATGTTAACATCCGAGCCGGATGCGGTGAGCTGCGGGGTAAGCTTTATCGAGCCCACCTCGAAGTCTTCATAGGACCTGTTCCCGGTATCGCCGTAGCTGTCGACGGATTTGATGAGTATGTCATAGCTTTCAAGGTTGCTGGCAAAGGGCGTGGGACCGCAGGTTGCGTCGGGGTCGTCGTTGGAGAAGTAGCAAACCCACTTGTCGCCATCGCGCGGGAAAAGCCCAATGTTGGTGTCAAGAATCGCTGGAACCGTCCAGGTAACCCTTACGGGCTTGTCGTATACCATGGGGTCCACGATCATCAGGAACGAGCCGTTCTCGGACAGCTGCTCTGGTATGAACTGCACGTTAGGCACGGGCAGCGCCGCAGCGCCGGACACGGCCACGAGCACGAACAGCAACAGCAGTGCAGAGAGCCCCCCCAGCAATTTCATGTTAAATTATTATTCTGGATTGTATATAAATCAAAACCATTAATATGGAATTGGCCTGCATGAAAAAGGAAAAAAGAATCAGGGTAAAGGCGCAAAAGCCCGTTGCAACGGGAAAAGTGACGGTCTGCATCGACCACAGGGAGCGCGCCTCGAACGTCGCGCGCATACTGGAGAAAAAGGACGTCCTGGTGAAGGAGATGCAGCTGGAGGTAGCGGACTTCGTGGTTTCCGACCGCATAGCCATTGAGCGCAAGACCGTGACGGACTTCCTGGGGTCTGTGACGAACCAGCGCATTTTCGACCAGCTTCAGCGGCTTTCAGAATCGTACGAAAGGCCAGTCCTTATCATCGAAGGGGATCCCAGGCAGCTGTACACTGAAAGGTCTATGCACGAGAACGCCATCAGGGGCGTGCTGTCATCAATTGCAATAGATTACGGCGTGCCCATAATATGGACAGAAAACGCCATGGAAACCGCTGCCATGGTTCACTGGATATGCTACAGGGAACAGAAGCTGGACAAGAGGGAGCCGCAGGTAAGGGCATGCAAGCGCGAAGCCAGCAGGCCAAAGATGCAGGAATTCCTGGTGGCGGGGCTTCCGCACATAAACTCAAAACTGTCAAAGCGGCTGCTTGATCACTTCCGCACCCCCAAGGACGTGTTCTCGGCAAGCGAGGAAAGGCTCATGGAGGTACAGGGCCTCGGCAAGGAAAAGGTCAGGAAGGTGTTCGACCTGCTCAACTGTGAGTACAGCGGGAAAGATGCGGAAAGGCATGGGGAATGAGAGCAATTATGAGGAGAACGATTGGATGACTGAGGAAACATTGAAGGTTACAAGGGTAGGAGTCGCAGTCATGATGCTTGACAGCAACGGGCACGTGCTGCTTGGGAAAAGGCACGAAGACCCAGAAAAGGCCGCCAGCCTTCTGCATGGAGAAGGCACGTGGACCCTGCCCGGCGGCAAGCTGGATTTCGGCGAGGACATAGTGAAAGGCGCTGTCAGGGAAACCGTGGAAGAAACCGGCATTGTTCCGGCTGGACTGGAACTGGTTAGCGTCGGCAACGAGGTCGTTCCGGATGCGCATTTCGTTACGCTGGGTTTCATGGCCAAGAAGTTCGACGGCCGGCCAGAGGTGATGGAGCCCGACGAAATAACAGAATGGGGATGGTTCCCGCTCGACAGCCTGCCAGCGCCCATGTTCCCGCCGGCGCTCAAGGTCATAAAAAACTACAAGAACAAGCGAATACTGGGGGAATGAAAACAGGATTGCAAAGGGCTTATTTTTTCATGCACGCCTCGATGAAGCCCCTGAAGACCGGCGACGGCGCGAGCGGCTTGCTGGTGAACTCCGGGTGGTACTGGGTCGCGAAGAAGAACCTGTGCTTTTCCTTGGGCAGCTCGAGCACCTGCATTATCCTTTTTTGGGGAGCCGTGCCCGAGAACACCATCCCGGCCTTCTCCAGTGCACCGATGTATTTCGTGTTCACGTTGTACCGGTGGCGGAAGCGCTCCCTGACAGCGGACTTCCCGTAAAGCTTGTTTGCAATGGTTTTGGATTTTATTTTCATGTCATATCCGCCCAGGCGCATGGTTCCGCCCAGACCCTTGATCTCCTCCTGCTCCGGCAGTATGCATATCACCGGCTCGCTGGTTTTCGGCTCTATCTCAGTGCTGGCCGCATCCTTGATGCCTGCCACGTTCCTTGCGTATTCAAGCACGGCCATCTGGAAGCCGAAGCACAGCCCAAGGAACGGCACATTGTTTTCGCGGGCATGCTTTATACAGGCTATCTTGCCTTCCGAGCCGCGAGAGCCGAACCCTCCGGGCACTATGATGCCGTCCAGGCCCTTCAGCTCCCTGACCGCTTCCTCCGGCTTTGTGGTCTCGACCCACCGGACATTGACCTTTGCGTTCAGCTTGGGCGCGGTGTGCTCGAGCGCCTTGAGTATGCTGATGTATGAATCATGGACAGTCGTGTATTTGCCTGTTATGCCTACGTTGACCTCCCTGCCCCCCCTGTCTATTTTGTCGACAAGCCCCTGCCAGGCAGGATAGAACGCGGTGCAGGGCTGCTTGCAGCTTTTCAGCCCCAGTATTTCTATGACCTCCCTGTCAATACCGACATCGCGCAGGAAAAGCGGTATCTTGTGTATGTCGCCCACGTCGCGCGAGTTCACGACCCTGTTGACAGGCACGTTCGAGTATATGCTTATCTTCTCCTTCACGCTCTCCTTCAGCGGGTTCTCGCTCCTGCACACCACGATGCTGGGTTGTATGCCTATGCCCATCAGTGTCCTCAGGCCAAGCTGTGCAGCCTTGCTTTTCTGCTCCCCTAGCGAGCCGGGCTCAAGTATGTAGACCACGTTGATGAAGCAAACATTGTCCTTGCCCTCCTCGTATGACAGCTCCCTCATGGCCTCGAGGAAATAGGCGTTCTCTATGTCACCTATGGTGCCGCCGACTTCGACAAGCACCAGGTCTGCGCCGGACTTTATCGCCAGCGTGCGGAGGAAGTTCTTTATCTCGCCGGTCACGTGCGGTATGAACTGAACGTCCCTGCCGAGGAACTCGCCGGCGCGCTCCTTGTCAATGACGGTCTTGAATATCTTGCCCGCGGTGAGGTAGTTGTCCTTTGAAAGGTTCTTGTTGAGCATGCGCTCGTAAGTGCCGAGGTCAAGGTCGCATTCTGTCCCGTCATCCAGGACAAAAACCTCCCCGTGCCTGAACGGGTTCAGCGTGCCTGCGTCATAATTCAGGTAACCGTCGAACTTGACCGGCGCGACCTTGAGACCGTGGTAAAGGGAAAGTATATTGCCCAGCGCGGACGTGAAGGTGCCCTTGCCCACGCCTGATATTACAGAACCGGTGACTATAACGTACTTGGTCTTGCCTCTCCCGTAACCCTTGGGTATGTTGTTGTAGAATTCGTTTGATTTGCTGTCCTTTGCGAGCGATTCAAAGCTTGGTTTTTTCCCGGGCGCTTCTTCTGAAGGCATGATTTAATTTGGGATGCTGAAATAAATAGGTTTAACAGCATGCGGCCATGGTTCTATCTATCAGCCCCGCCATTGCCGAACTCCATTATGCTCTTCAGACCCCTCGCTTCAGGGCTGTTCTTGCGCTTTCTCATCTTGTTGAACCGCTTCAGGTTCTTGGACGGGTCAACAATGAAATTGCCCGCGAGCACGTTCCTGCCTATCAGCATCGGCGCTGTCATGTGCGACCTGTCCTGCAGGTTCGCCTCGCATTCGTGCACCATACCCTTTATCTTCAGAATGACCTTTACAACAGGCCTCCTGATCTGCGTTTTCAGGGACGGGTTCTTAACCCGCGTGGTCCTTACGACAGGCCCCAGCTTGGCCCTCGACGCCAGCTTGACGTCTATTGAGGTGAGCCTCGCGCCGGTATCAAATACGGCGTATGTTTTCACCTTCTTGTCGCCTACTAGCGTCACGTCTTCCACTATTCCTACAACGGTTTTAGGCATATTGCACCCCGGCGTCCCTGCCAAAACAGAGCAACCCGCCTGTTAATAATATATTGCATCCTTACAATAAAAACCTGTCGATATATTGAAGGTTGGTTTGATGGACAAACACGAGCCAGAAGGCAAATTCGTTGAACACCCGCTTATAAGGCCGAACACCATGCAGTCGAGGCTGTACCAGGAAGCCATGCTGGGACAGGCAGTTAGAAAGCACCTGCTGTGCGTTCTTCCGACTGCGCTGGGAAAGACCAACATAGCCGTTATGCTGGCCGCGCAGCGGCTGCAGAAGGTGCCCGGCTCAAAGGTCATGGTGCTGGCGCCCACAAGGCCGCTCGTTGGCCAGCATTTCAGGACTTTCCGTAAATTCCTGAACGTCCCGGAAGAGGAGATGCAGGTGCTTACGGGTCTGGTCAAGCCGCCGGAGAGGGAGGCGCTATACAAGAAAAAGAAAATAATATTCGCCACCCCGCAGACGGTCCAGAAGGACCTGGAGAACAGAAGGCTCTCCCTTAAGGGCTTCTCCCTGCTGGTGGCCGACGAGGCCCACCATTCGGTCGGCAAGTACGCATACCCCTATGTGTCCAAGCAATATCTTGAAGAGGCGGACAACCCCAGAATCCTGGGCCTTACCGCAAGCCCCGGGGGCACAGGGGAAAAGATCAAAGAGATATGCAGCAACCTGGGCATTGACACCGTTGAAATAAGGACAGAAGATGACGACGACGTTCTGCCTTACGTAAAGGAGAAGGAGCTGGAATGGGTTTACGTGGACCTGCCGGAAAGATTCATAAAAATAAAGCAGCTCATCGAAGGCGTGTTCAAGAAAAGGGTGGCAAGCCTCAGAAAAATGGGCTACATACGAAGGCCGTATGCATCGAAGAGGGATTTGCTGGGGCTCCAGAAGTCAATTTCAGGCTCCATAAAAAAGGGGAACAGGAAGGCTTTCGGCGGCATGACGTACACGGTGCAGGCCATAAAGCTTGAGCACGCGCAGGGCCTGCTGGAAACGCAGGGGGTGAACATACTGGAGAAGTACTGGGCAAAGCTCAGGTCAGAGGAAACGAGGACGGCAAAGCAGCTGCTCGGCAACAAGGACGTCTCAGCTGCCATGCTGCTCACCCGGGAGCTGGTTGATTCCGGATCTAGCCACCCAAAGATAGCCAGGCTGTGCTCCATCGTGGTGGAGCAGCTCGCATCGAACCCGAAATCAAGGATAATAATATTCGCGAACTTCAGGGAAAGCGTGCGGCAGATATTCTCCGTGCTTGAAAGGATAGAGCACGCAGAGCCTGTCATGCTTGTGGGCCAGAAGGAAGGACTGACACAGAAGGAGCAGATGGATGTTATACGCAGGTACAACGACGGGGAATACAACTGCCTCATCACTACCTCGATTGGCGAGGAGGGCCTGGACATACCCGCAATGGACCTTGCAGTGTTCTACGAGCCAGTGCCCAGCGAAATCAGGTCAATCCAGCGCAGGGGCAGGGTTGGCAGGCAGAAGATTGGCAGGGTGGTCGTGCTGATAACCCGCAACACCCGTGACGAGGCGTACAGGTGGAGCGCGCACCACAAGGAGCGCAGGATGCACAGGACGCTGTACAGCATGAAGAACGGAAACGGGCCTGCGGGCCATCCAAGACAGAAAACAGTCGGCAGCTTCTGAGCCGTTTTACCAATAAAACGTTTTTAAATAATGAAAACCTATTTTGAAGCTATATATCACATCAACGAAAACTTTATAAAGGGACAATGCAATTATTAGCTATTAATAATCACTATTTTGGAGTAAAAAAAATATGCCGGCAGAAAAAAAGCCAAGAGAAGGACCGAGGTGCCCGGAATGCGGCTCCTCGAACATCAGCTACGATCATATCAGGGGCGAGTCGGTTTGTGAGAGCTGCGGAACTGTTGTAAAGGAGAGCATGATAGACCTTACCCAGGAGTGGAGGGCGTTCGACGAGGACCAGAGAAGCAGGAGGGTAAGGACGGGTGCTGTACTGACACCAACCAAGCATGACCAGGGCATAACGACTGAGATAGGAAAGGGCCGGGGCGAGCTTTTCAAGGTGGCTTCCAAGAAGAGGGCACAGTATTACAGGCTGACAAAATGGCACAAGAGGCTCATAAAGTCAAAGGACAGGAACCTTTCTTTTGCGTTTTCAGAGCTCCAGAGGCTGATATCATACCTTCACCTGTCAAAGGCCGTGCACGAGAAGGTGGCCAAGCTTTACCAGCAGGCCGTTGAAGGCGGGCTGGTGAGGGGCCGCTCAACAGAGTCTATAATAGCAGCGCTGCTTTACACGACCTGCAGGGAAGAGGGAGCCCCCAGGACTTTGGATGAGATCTCCAACGCATCGGGAATAGACAAGAAGGACATAGGCAAGACCTACAGGTACATAGCGCGAAAGCTCAAGATAAGAATACTTCCGGCAAAGGCCAAGGACTATGTGCCAAGGTTCGGCTCCCTGCTCAACCTCTCAGAAAAGGTCCAGGTTAGGTCAGTGGAGATACTGAACGATGCCAGCCAGCATGACGTCACTTCTGGCAAGGGGCCAATTGGCGTGGCAGCGGCCGCTCTTTACATATCAGCGGTTCTTGCAGGCGAGAAGAAGACTCAGCGCGAGGTCGCTGACATAATAGGCGTGACCGAAGTTACAATACGGAACAGGTACAAGGAAATAGTAGAGGCACTCGGCATCAAGGACGAGGTCGAGGAAAAGGTGAAGGAGGAAGAAGAATCACCCGAGAAACACGCTGCCGCTCCAAAACATTTGTACACCAAGCCCGCAAGCAGGTCTTCACACAAGACGGCCAAAAAGCAGGCCAAGAAGCCGGCGAAAAAGCCGGCAGCCAGGAAGAAGCCGAAGGCGGTTAAAGCCGCTAAAAAGAAGTCTGCCAAGAAGAAGGCAGCCAAGCGCAATAGTTAGCGGTTTTATTTGTGGGCACGCCGCTCAAGATTATCAAACCACTGTAACCATTTATAGCCCAGCCGGACAATTATTTATTGTATGTGGGGGATTCGCGCCTTTGTTTTAGTTTTTGCAGCCTTGCTTGCCGTTGCATTGCTCGGTGTTCCGGCTTATGCCGCACCTTCCGTAAGCTTTGAAGACCCCACGCCGGCAAACGGCAATGTCACGGAAAGCGACTGGGTTTACGTGAACGTTTCTGCAAGCGACGCCACCCTGAACGTATCCACGTTCATCGATTTCGACGGCTCGCTGGTGGGCTGGTGGAGGATGGACGATGTTAACCAGACAGAGCCCGGGGCAACGGTCTACGACAACTCCAGCTACGGCAACGACGGGACAGCCGTAGGCGACGCCAACCGCACGGACTCGGGCTATCTTGGCAAGGGCTTCGAGTTTGACGGGTACGGTGACACAGTAATTGTTCCGGATAGCGCTACGCTCTCACCAACAGGAACCAATCTGACGTTGTCTGCCTGGGTTTATTGCAACGGCACACAAACAGGACCTGACAAAAGAATAATCCATAAAAATTCAGCATGGTCCCTTCAGGTTGGGTATCCCTGCAACCCTTTGATGGGCATGTACCATGGCGGATATACTGAAACATCTTCGCCAGTGAGCTGCACAACAAACGAGTGGTGTTTGGTTACCGGAGTATACAACGGCACAGAAATTGCAACATATAAGAACGGGGTTTTCATAACAAACGTATCAAAGACAGGCAATATGGCCGATTCTCCTGTTGATTTGTATATTGGAATTGATGAAGATGGATCTTCAGGAGCTTTCAACGGGACCATAGACGACGTCATGATATTCAACCGCTCACTGTCAGCCGCCGAGATAGCCGGCCTATACGCCAACCAGTCCAGCCAATACGTTGAGAGCAACTTCACGAACCTCCCCGACTGGAAATACCAGTTCACTGCATACGCGCAGGATACCGGGGGAAGCGTCAGCTCAACAGGGCAGCGAACAGTCATGGTCGGGGCAAACATGCCGCAGATAACAGTGTTTTCACCGCTGCCTACCACTTACCAGAAATCCCCGATCGGACTGGAATGGATTGTTGACAGGACCTATGAATGGGTGGGTTATTCACTTAACGGAGCCGGAAACACCACCCTTGCGGAGCATGCAGAAAAGGACAAAGAGGATGCTGTTTCTTGCTCCGGAAGCTTTGACGAGGCGTGCTCAAACGCCACTGACGAAGACTGGAGCACCCATGCGGAATGCATGAGCAGCGGCACGTGCCACATATATGAGAACTTCACCGTTCCCGGCACAGTGGAATGGGCAAATTGGACATACAAGATATACAAGATAGACGGGGTCACGGAATACAGCCCGTACTACTGGAACTACAGCAACAACAGCTGGAGCGTACTCGATACCACCGGGACAGCCGAGGGGTTTTACAACCCCAACGTGTCAATACCTTCAGACGGCCTTTCCGGGCCGGTATTGCGAATCAGGAACACCATTGAGTATTTCGGCACCCGGGCGCAGCGCTATTACGAAGGCAAACTGGAATGGCTTTACGCTTCCAACACCAGCATCACACCGGTCAGAGGAAGCAACAGCGTCGTTGTTTACGCTAACGATTCCACGGGCGCAACGGGCTCGACCCCGGTGCTTTTCGAATACGAGCCACTCATATCCAGCATACAGCTAACGCTGAACCTGGGCAACCTTGCGAATGACGTATACGTGCCCGGGGCAGGCGAAGTGGCTTCTGCATCAATAATAAACACGTCTTACAGCAACCCTGACCGCTGGTACGTTGCATCATACCTCAACGACATGTTAAGCGCGCTTGTGTTCAGCTACCAGACGCCGGTATTGCTGATGGTCAACAGGACTTCGGCGGCCCATTCGCTGACCCTGTCGCAGGGAATCCAGAACTCAAAGTCGTTTCTGGTGTTCAGTTCAGGCAGCTGGAGGACCATTGATGACCGCATGGACCTTATAGAGAAAAGGGAATTCATGTCAAAAGATTCCCCATCCTTCGCTTACGGCCTGGGTTTGGAAAGGGCCATTAAGATACTGCTAAGCTACGGCAACATAGACATCGTTGATGACCTTATACTTCAGGCAGGGACCCATGACATAATAACAGAAAACATCGGCAGGACAGGTGCGCAGGTCATGCTGAGAGTAAGGTCTTTGTAGCACCGGCCAGCAAACGCCATTAAGTGTTCGTGCACGTAAGCTACGCTATTATTAATAAAATAAAAAATAAGGGCAAACAGCCCTTATAAAAATCAAGCCGGGAAATCATCATCATCAGATTCGTCTTCATCTTCGAATTCCTCTTCTTCAAGAGATTCATCCTCTTCTTTCCCTTCGTCCCATTCCTCGTCTCCCATAAAGCACCTCCAGACAGTGGAAATTCGGTAATTGTATTAATTACATAAAGGGTATTTAAACTTTTCGCCCTGAGAAAAATCATCACACAACAAACATCAGTTGCAGACGCACAATTCATTCTCGCTTGCTATGCACGTGTTCCCGCCCGTTGTCACAGCCACTATTGCGGTCTGCCCGTCAACGGTCGTGCGCTTCATGTCCAGCACATCTTCACCGGTTTCCTGCTCTATCTTCGCTTCAAGCTGCGGATTGTTGTATTCAGAAAGGCTGCTCATCGAATCGGGATTGTTACCCAGGGCATTCAAAAGACCGTAGCATTCATTCGGCATATCCCCTATGCCCTGCGGTATGTCCATGTCCTTTACGTTCTGAAGCATGCCGCTCAGGGATTCAAAATCGTCCTGGGTCATGCCGAATGCGCCCATAACTTCTTCCTGCAGGCTCGGGAACCCGGTGAAATTGGCAGCAGAAAGGATAAGGAACAGCGCAATCATGACCGCACCTGCAAGGAAATACGGATTCGATAGGGTGTTCTTGGGTTTGGGCCGGTCATGTTCCTTTTTGAGGGCTTTCTGCAGCTTCTCTATTGCCCGCTTTATCGTGTCCTCTGATGAGATTGCCTTTGAAAGCACAAACAGAGAAACAGCAAAGAAAACGGCTGCGACAACCCCGCCGACAACCATGTCTATCTGCGCTAGCTTCACTATCAGGTTGTCAGGAACCGGCATGAACCCGGCTATGGCGCTGCCGGAGAAAAGCGATAAAAACCCGAAAACGACCCTTACCAGCAAGTTTTTCCACAGTGGCATGTATATCCTGAAGCCAACAATCGTAATTGACCCGAAAAACAGCACGAGCAGCAGGAACGTAACGGCCTGCAGCGCATTGAGCATTGCCGGAAGGTTTGCGACAATCTCCGAGAGCGAGGCCGCCATTTGCGCAGGGTCTAGGGCAATCTTAACCACCTGCTTTTATCTTGGTTGAATACAATATTTATATTGAGAAGGGGCTTGGTGCAGCAATGTTCGAAAAGAATCTTCTGTGTTACGAATGCGGAAAAACACACCCTGTCAGTACTATCAGGTTTCGCTGCGACAGGTGCAACGGATCGCTAGAGGTTGCTTTTGATTACAAAAAGCTTAAAAGCCGTCTCAGAAGCACCAGCACCGCCAGGCGGCCGTTCGGCCACGCGCGTTACAGCGAATTATTCCCTGTAAAGGCGCCCATACAAGCAGGCGAGGGCGGAACCCCGCTGATGCGCAGCCACAACCTCGAAAGGCTGCTGAACCTGGACTTCCAGGTCTGGTTCAAGCTGGAATACCAGAACCCGACAGGCTCGTTCAAGGACAGGGGCTCGTCAGTGGAGGTGGCAAAGGCCCTGGAATTCATAAGGAACGGGGCGCAAAAAAAGCCTGTAGCGGTGTGCGCATCCACGGGCAACATGGGCGCCAGTGTTGCGGCCTATTCAGGCATCGCGGGCCTGGACTGCAGCATAATCACCCCAGCGGACGCGGCACCCATCAAGCTGGAGCAGATACTGGCCCATGGCGCAAAGGTCTACAAGACAAGAGGCGACTACACCCAGGCCGCAAAGCTCGTGGAGTCCGCGCACAAGCAGCACGGGCTTTATCTGTTGGGCGACTACCTTTACAGGAGGGAGGGCACCAAGTCAGTGGGCTTCGAGCTCGCTGAGCAGATGCCTGAAACAGATTACGTGTTCTCGCCGGTCGGCAACGGCACCCTTATTTCGGCTGTCTGGAAGGCATTGAAGGAATTCAGGCTGCTCGGTCTTGCCTCAAGCAAACAAAAAACACCTAAGCCCAAACTCGCTGGCATACAGTCATCCGGCTGCAACCCCATAGCGAAGGCTTTCAGGAAGGGCGGCGAAATAAGGCCGGTATGCGGCAAGACCCTTGCGGTCGCCATAGAATGCGGCAACCCCCTGGACGGCAAGCGCGCTCTCGACTCCATAAAGGAGTCCGGGGGTTTTGCGGAGGACGTCACTGACAGGCAGATACTGAAGGCGAGGGAACTTTTAGCAGAGCACGAGGGCATATTCCCTGAGCCGGCGGGCGCGGCAAGCGTGGCAGGCCTGATAAAGGCCAGCAGCCAGGGCAGGATAAAAAAAGGCAGCAAGGCAGTGTGCCTGATAACAGGCCACGGCCTCAAGGTTCCTTACACCGGCGTGCGCGGCAAGCCAAGGCCGCTGAAACCGGGAAACCTGAAACGGCTGTTCTAGAACGCTTAACTTTTAAATACCCGTTGTTTCAATTATCCATATCAAGAGCGATTGATGGTACAATGTCACGCATGTACTCGCGCAAGAGAGGGAAGTCTGGCAGCACAAAACCAGCAGAACGCAAGATGGGGTGGGTTAAGTACAAGCCTGCCGAGATAGAGGAAATCATATTCAAGATGGCCAAGAAGGGCCTGGGCTCCTCCGAGATTGGCCTGATTCTCAGGGACCAGTACGGCATCCCTTCGGTTCGCGACTTCAGCAAGGCCAGGATAGCCCGGATAATGAAAAAACACGAGGCCATGCCGCCCATGCCCGAGGACATGTTCAACCTCATGAAGCGTGCGGTTTTGCTGCGCAACCATATGTCAAAGAACAGGCACGACTATACTTCAAAGCGGGGGCTTGAGCTCACGGAATCAAAGATCAGGCGGCTTGCAAAATACTACAAGGGCCGCAAGCTGCTCGCACATGACTGGAAGTACGATCCGGAGAAGGCCAGGCTGCTGGTCAAGAGCTAGTTTTAATAAGATCGGGATACAACTAAGCGACAACCCTGAGTTCCTTCTTAGTTATCGCGCTCAGCACCGACCTGCCCACGTCAGAGCGCTTCCGGATTTTAAGCTTGCCCTTCTTGCCCACGTGCGCGGACAGCATGAGGTCTTCACCTGCATATATCTCCACCTGCTTGCCCGTCAGTTCGGGCGCGACATTCAGGTAAATCGATCCGCCGTGCTCCTCAAACTCCCAGAAAAGCTCTTTCTTGAAGGTGCCTCCCTTGGGCTCGACCGACAGCTTTATGCCGAGGCGTTTTTCCAGCTCGGTGATGTTCTTGCCTTTTGTCCCTATGAGCCTGGGCACGACGTCAGGCTTCACGCGCACGCTCGCTCGCGTATCAGAGACCAGCTCGACCTCTGCATGCTGGTCGTACTGGTTGATTGCCTTCTTCACGCTTTCCGCAGCCAGCCTCCTGGCCGGCGAGCCGTCCTTCTGCTTCTCGGCAACAGGGACTATCACATTCTCTTCACCGTACGTGTATATCTCGTATTCAAGCTTCTTGGTCTCGAAATCCCTGATCTCGACCACGGGCCTGGTCAGGTCCTCCTCCTGCATGCCTGAAGGCATCTTCACTGTAAGGGAGACCTCGTATACCTTGCTGACCTTTCCGGCATCTATGTATATCACGGTGTTTATCACGTGCGGTATCATGCCCAGCTCTATCCTGCCCACGAACCTCTGTATGGACGACACCGTGTCAGTCGCGTGTACCACGCCTATCATGCCCACGCCAGCCAGGCGCATGTCAGCAAACACGCGGAAATCCCTGGTTTTCCTGACCTCGTCGAATATGGTGTAGTCAGGCCTCACCAGCAGCAGCAGCTCGGCCGTCTTTTCCCAGTCGCCCTCAAGAGGCGCGTACTGGGTCACTTCAGGCCCGACCTGCAGGTCCCTGGGCTGTTCGAACGTCTTGACAATCTTGCCCTGTTTTACAAGGAACTCTGCCACGCTGGCCGCGAACGTCGACTTGCCTGAGCCGGGCGGCCCTGATATGAGCACGCCTTCGCTGCCTGATGCCAGGCGTTTCTGCAGCTCGTCATGCAGCTTGTAATCCTCCAGCCTGACCTTTGCTATGGGCCTTACAACGGTCATCTCGAGCCCGTCCGCAAAGGGCGGCCTGGTAATGGCTATCCGGTAGTTGCCGGACTGGATTACCATCGCGCCCTGCTTGCCTATCTCTATGAAAGAGCTGGAGTCCCTGCGCGTCTTGGACATTATCTGGTTTATCATGCCAGATATTTCTTCCTCGGTAGAGGGCTTCTTGCCGATGGTAACGACCTTCACGTTGCCCGGTCTGCCCCTCTTCGCGTAAGGCTTTACGTCTGTCTTGAAGTGGACGGACTGGGTATCTGCCGTGAAGAACTTCTCAACGGAAAGCGTGCTCTGTACTGGCTGGGGCACGTGCACCACAGGCACGTTCTCCACCTCGCCTACGAGCGCCTGCACGTAGTCGCAGGTCATGAGCGTCGCCTTTTCCTTTACAGCAACGTCCTTGATTATGGCGTCCAGCCTGCCCTTCTTGGCGAGTTGTATCTCCTCTAGCGTGGGCCTCTGGCCGGTGAATTCCAGCTTTATGCCCCTGCTCTTGCCGAGCTCCCTCACCCTTTTTATCTCCTCAAGGCCTTCAAAGCCTATATCCCTGCCCCTTGACGCCTGTGCCTGGAGCTCGTCCAGCACGGTCTGGGGTATCACTATCCTGGCGTCCTTTATCTTGCCTTCCTCTATCAGGTCAGACAGCCTGCCGTGTACAAGAACCGACGTATCAGGAACTATGTTCTTGAGACTGCCAAAATCAGTCTCGCTTTTTATCTTTGATTTTATTTTTTTCATATTATCAACTCCTTAGTTGATCGACCGCATTACTTTTTCAATCGGTACAGGCGGCCGTTTAATCTATTTTATTGTTAAACAACAGCTGCATATAGCAACTGCCGCAATAGCTGCTTTGAGTGATAAGCCCTTACAGCTTGTTTTTTGTATTCATGTGTTTCATTTATCTTTTCTTATTTGTCTTGCGTGTTTCTTGTATAGTGTTTTGCCTCTTTCGGACAGCGTTCACAGAAAAAGCCCCGATTCTGCTTTGCTTTCATTGTTTATTTAATCAATATGATGCATTCCAGGGTATTTAAAGCTATCGTTGTGACTGTGAATTGCGTGCGTCTTTAGGACAGCCTTTCTTGTTCTTCATTCTATTTAATACATCCAAACCATATATAAAACCAGAAGGGTGCTCTCGTGGAAGGATTCGCGGTCATGATAGAGAATATTGACTCGTCCACGGTCCTGGGAAGCCGGATACCGCTGAACAAACTTGTGGCAAAGGTCGGGGCCGCGCAGTACGAGCCCGAGCAGTTCCCGGGCATCATTTACAGGCTTACAGACCCCAGGGCAGCTTCCCTGATATTCTCTTCGGGCAAGATATTCTGCACCGGCACCAAGAGCATTGAGGACGCCAGGAAGGCGGTCTCAAAGGTCGTTGAAAAGGTGAGTAAAGCTGGCATAAAGGTGCCCAGGAGTTACGACGTGCGCATTGACAACATTGTGGCGGCCACAAGAATGGATTCCGAGCTTAACCTTGAGGAAGTGTCCTTTTCGCTGGATGGCGCGGAATACGATCCAGAGGCGTTTCCCGGGGTCGTGTACCGGCTCAACGAGCCCAGGGCAACGTTCGTGCTGTCAGGATCAGGCAGGATACTATGCACCGGCGCTCAGTCGGTTGACGAGATATATGAAGCTCTGGACATGCTGAGGCACAATCTGGAATCCATTGGCATCGCGGTCAATCCTGCTTCAGAATAAGAGCGACAAAACAGCAGCGGCCGCTTATCACTTCTTCCTGTTGCCCTTGCCTACCGGGGACTTCCACTGCCACGAGCTTGACTTGATCTTTGAGGTCTTGCCGAAGCCGCAGGCTGCGCAGACTGCGTGCGTCGCGTGATAGGCGTGCTTGCCGCATCGCCTGCAGATTATGTGAGTCTTCTTGTTCTTCTTTCCCATGGAGTATGTTCCCTTGGTCATACTAACTCCCTTTCGGCTTCTCCACCAATGCTACAGTTAAGTGGAGCTTCTTTCTTATGTATTCTGTATTGATTTAAAAAACTGATACACGCTTAGCTTCAAAACCCTACTGCCCCGGCGATATGTATACGATGCTGTCTCCCCTTATGAGGACCTTGCCCAGTTTCACCGCGCTCTCTCCCTGTATTTCGGCGTCGTCAAGCCAGACGTTTATATGGGAGTCAAAAGCCCTCAAGGTTCCAACAACGTTCTCGCCGTTCTTGGTCTTCACGATTATCTTCTTGTCGGTAGAACTGCCAAGCACGTCAAGCGGTCTCTGCATCCAAATCAAACCTCCAACAAACTCAAATCAACAAAGTTAATACTATATCTTTAAGTGAAATGTATTTAAAGGTAACTGGGAGATAATAATGATGACACGTCAGGTGATGATATGACAAGATGGCATACAAGGCCCTCGAAAAAGCCGACAGGCGGCAAGCTCAGGAACAACACCAAGAGAAAGAGCCGCCACAAGGGCTCGAAGTTCCTGGATACCAGAATAGGAAAAACGAACATAAAGTCGAACCGAACCCGCGGAGGCGCGGAAAAGAAGAAGATGCTCTCGGCCGAATACGTCAACGTGTCAGACCCGGCTGAAAAGACGTTCAAAAAGGCCAAGATAATCTCAGTGGAGGGCAACCCGGCAAACCCCCACTATGTGAGGAGAAACATAATAACGAAAGGCGCGGTCGTCAAGACAGAGATCGGCAGCGTGCGCATAACCTCAAGGCCCGGCCAGACAGGCTTCCTCAACGGAGTACTGCTTGAGGAAAAGAATGGAAGCTAATTGCTGTGCACCCCTTAAATCATTTTTAGCACGACATCAGCTTTTATTGCTAAAAAGCCTTATGTCCGAGAAAACCTTTTCAATGGCCTGGTTGTTTTTAACTATCTCTGACATCCAGAAGAATCCACCTTCTTTTTTTATCACGACAAAAGGCTCTGTTATCTGTTCGGGGGCGTAGTCGGTGCCGTATTTCAGTATGAAAAACGTGTGAACGTCTATTGCAATGTCCCGGTTTATGAACGCCTCGAGAGGTTCCGCATACTTCATGTAAGAATCCAGCAACTCAGGGTCGCTGCCGTCCGCCTGCAGAAAGCCCTGATAAAGGCCCTCGTCATCCTTTATGGGAACGATCCACAGCACAAGCTCCTTGTCCTCGCTGAACACCGGTACAGCATCCGCTGCAACGCCGCCACCAAAGACCTCTGTTCCGGGTTCCGTGTCCAGCCAAGCCTGACCAGCAGCCGTGGCGCCGGCAACGTCTGCATCATCCCACGGGTTCGTCCATTGCTCGCTGAAAATGAAATCGCCTGTCGGCGTTATCACGCTGGCGCCGTTGTCGGGCATGTTCCATATGAACACCGCAAGGGCCGCAAGCACGGCCACCGAAACGAACGTAAGCATATTCTTCTTTTCCATGGGATTAATTTCAGAAGTAAGCTTTTTAAAATTTAGCGAAACCTTTCGGTAAATGCCTCAATGCCCGTGCTCTATGAGCTCGTTGACCTTTTGCACGCGCTCGTGGATTTTTCTGATATCCTCCGGAACAGGCCGTTTGTTTCGCCTGTAGTAGTCGTAAACGGCTTCCTTGAGCGCGTCTATTGCAAGGATAGAGCAGTGAACCTTGATTTTCGGGAGACCGTTGAGGATGTCAACTATGTCCTGCTTGGTCACTTTCATGGCCTCCTTCAGGCTCTTGCCCTTTATCATCTCGGTCAGAACGGATGAAGTGCTGATGGCGGCAACGCACCCGAACGTCTTCACCTTTACGTCAGTGATAATATCCTCGCCCTTGCCGTTCTTACCTATTTTCAGGTACATCCACATCATGTCACCGCAGGCGGGATTCCCGACCTTGCCGATGGCATCAGCATCCTTTATCTCGCCGATGTTGCGGGGATGCCTGAATATTTCCATAACCTTTTCGCTATACCCGTACGTCTCAGCCATCTTTTATGCCTCCATGCATTTTTCTCACAAACTCCTCTTCGGTAATCACATTAATGCCATGTCTCATCAGAAGAGCGGTTGTAACACCGTCGCCTTTTTTCATTGTTCCGCTAAAAGTACCGTCATATATTCCGCCACATCCGCATGAAGGGCTCCTGGTTTTGAATACGGCCTCAGTGACATTATTGTCCTTAGCAACTACAAGCGCGTCGCTGGCACCTTTTATGAACTTTTTGGTCACGTCCACACCCTCTGAGTTGATGACCTTTGCCCTGCCTGAAAGCACCTTGATGCCGTCGCCACCCCTTATCTCGGCAGGAGGCCTTGGGGTGGGCAGTCCGCCAAGCTGCTCGGGACATATTGGTACGGCCTCGCCCTTATCAACCATTTCCTTAAGCTCGGGTATCACCTCGGTTAACATGTTGTATCGGCATTTCTGTCCAATCAAACAGCCGCTGACGAGCAACATATCTTTCATCTCCTGTTTTATCTTTTGCTTTTTAGCTAATATTTCGTTTTTGAGCCTTTCATGAGCCGAACGTGATTCTACGTTTGAATATTCATTTAAGCGGGGTTTCCGCCGAACGGGCTTATCTTCCTCAGGTTCTCCACGATTCCCGGAAGCGTTTCCATTACACTGTCAACGTCCGCCTTTGTATTGTCTTTCCCCAGAGAAAGCCTGAGCGATCCGTGGGCGTCCTTGGGTTTCAGGCCTATGGCAACCAGCACGTGGCTGGGTTCAAGGCTCGTCGAGGAGCACGCGCTGCCGGTCGAGGCAGCGATGCCCTTCATGTCAAGATGCACTATCATGGACTCGCCCTCTATTCCTCGAAAGCACATGTTGGCGTTGTTGGGCAGCCTTTTTTTGGGATGGCCGTTGAGCCGGCTGCCCTCGATTTCGAGCAGGCCCTTTATCAGCGCGTCCCTTAGCCTTGCCTCGTGTCTGGCCCACCTTACCCTGTTCTTCCGGGCAATCTCGCAAGCCTTTGCAAAGCCCACTATGCCCGCGACGTTTTCTGTGCCGCTGCGCCTGCCGGACTCATGGCCGCCGCCGGTGTTCTGTGGCTGCAGCTTTATCCCGTTTTTGGCATAAAGGCAGCCCACACCCTTTGGACCATAAAGCTTGTGGCCGGACGCCGAAAGCAGGTCTATGCCCATCTTCCTGACGTCGATGGGCAGCTTGCCGAAAGCCTGAACCGCATCAGTATGGAATAGCACGTTTTTCTCGTTGCATATCCTTCCTATCTCGGCTATTGGTTCGATTGTGCCTATCTCATTGTTCGCGTGCATGACTGACACAAGTACAGTGTTATCCTTGACCGCCTTTTCAATATCAGAAGGGTCAACCAGCCCGCGCTTGTCCACCGGCAAATAGGTAACTTCATATCCCTGCTTGCCGAGCTGGGCGCAGGTGTTAATCACTGCATGATGCTCGATACTGCTGGTGATTATATGGCCCCTGTTGCCGGACCTTACACCATCATTTCTGTTTTGCGCTGTCAAAGCGCCGCGAATGGCAAGATTGTCTGACTCGGTACCGCCAGACGTGAATATGATTTCGTCAGGCTGCGCTCTGATGGTTTTCGCGACCATTGCCCTGCTCTCTTCCAGCGCCTTCTTTGCCTCCTGGCCGAAGCCATGCATGGAAGATGCGTTGCCGAACTTCTGGCTGAAGTAAGGTTCCATGGCTTCGAGCACCCCGGCATCAACAGGCGTTGTTGCCGCGTGATCCATGTATATCCTTTTCATATAATACATTCCTCATAATTTCAACCGGCTCTGTCTTGCAGCTCTCTTGTTTTTAAAACATATGTCGCACTTCTTGGGCGCGCCGTGCATCTTGTGTATCCTGCACAGTACCATGTGACTCATGCTGTATTCGCAAATCCTGTTAAGTTCTGAAACGACGTTCCCCCCGTCCACGATCCTCTTGGCCGACTTCCTTATTTCATCCGAGGTCTTGCCGTCAAAGGTAACGTCGTACCCGCGCTTGCCGCTAAGGTACTGGGAAACAGCGGATTCGGTGATGCCCAGCATTTCTGAGGCCTCCTTCTGGTTCAGGCCGAGACTTATCATCTCTGTCACAAGCCCCTTGCGCACCGCAGGCAGCACGTACCAGACCTCTATCTCCTGCGGGGTTATGACCTTTTCCATAAGAACGTCCTTGAATAACTTAAAACACTATACCTGACTTAACATTGTGAAGAACTGGTATATAAAGTTAATGCACGTCAAAAACACAAAAAACCAATCCGCGAACAACATCACTTTACTGCTTCGTTCATCTCCTTGATAAGCTTGTCGAGGTCCTTGCCGGTTATGCCGTGTCCTGCCGCTCCCTCGCCAATGGTCTCCATCGCGGCCATATGGCAGCCTATGCAGTGCATGCCGTGCTTCAGCATGACCTGCGCGGCTTCCGGGTATCTGGTCACGAGCTCGCCAAGGGTCATGTCTTTGGTTATCTTTCCTTTCGCTGTTTCCTTGCCTTTCTCCGCCATTGAATCACCGCCCTGACACCAAAACATCAATAAAGCGATTAGCATTACTGCTTTACCTTGATTGCGCCTTCAGGGCATGAGTTCTCGCAGGCCATGCAGCCGATGCATTCCTTTGGCCTGGCCACGTTCGACTTGCCTGACTTAAGCTCGAAAACCTTGGTTGGGCATACGTTCACGCAGGTTCCGCACCCGGTGCACTTGCTCTTGTTCACAACAGGTTTTGGCATAATCATCACACTCCTTTGATTGTAACTAAGAACGCTTTCTTAATGGTTCTGGTTTGCCCCTTTAAATATCAATGTTGTTTTTCCTTAGTAAAGGAATCAGCTTTTCTGCCGGAAGCCCGACGACATTGGTATACGAGCCATCAATGGACTGGAAAAGCCAGTGATGCTCCTGTATCTTGTACGCGCCCGCCCAGTCCAGCACGTCGCTGTCTCCTACTATCCTGTCTATCTCAGGTTTTATGAGATCCCTGAACCTTACCTTGGTCTTCTGCACATCCGAGAACACGTCGCCCGTTCCGGTGTTGATGAGGCATAAACCGGTGTATACCCTATGCTCTTTGCCCGACAGCTTTTCCAGCATCTCCCTTGCATGTTTTTTTGTCTTCGGTTTCCCCAATATTTCGCCGTCAATCACGACCTCGGTGTCAAAACCCATTACCAGAGAGTGTTCCCTCATGCCCTTGGCTACGGTGGCTGCCTTCAGCATTGCAAGCTTCCTCACGAGCTCTATCGGGTTTTCCTCGGTTATCACGCTTTCGTCGGCGTTGCTGGGCATTACCTTGAAAGCCACCCCCAGTTCCCTCAGAAGCCTCCTCCTTCTCGGGGACTTTGACGCAAGAACCACTTTCATGAAAACACCACGCATGCCATACAACTTATGCCCTTGTTTCTATCTGTTGAAAGTATGGTTCAAGAAGTTTCTTAAACCTTTCGAGATCCTGGGCCGGGTATTGCTGCTCGCTGCGGTATGCAGGGTCAAGCGTCTTGTGCGGCCTGAACTGCTGGATTGCAAACCGCCTGCTGCCTGCCAGCCACTTCCCCACCTTTACAAGGTCCTGCCCGTCCAGCAGCCGTGGCATGACGGTTGTCCTGAACTCGTAATCAATGCCGCTTTTCCTGATTATATCAACGCTATGCTCAATCTTCAGGAGGTCCACCGGCGCCTTGGCGATATCGGCGTATCTGTCGATGGGACCCTTGATGTCCATGGCGACGTAATCAACCAGCTTCTCATCAATCAGCTGCCTGAGCATGCGGGGATTGGAGCCGTTCGTATCCAGCTTGACAAGGAAACCGGCGTCCTTGATCCTCTTTGCAAACGCCGGCAGCCCGGATTGCAGGCACGGCTCACCGCCGGTTATGCAGACAGCGTCAAGCCATTTCCCGCGCGCCTTCAGAAGACCGAAGAATTCGGCTTCAGGAACGTCGGGCAGCCTGTCCTGCTTGTTTATTAGGTCGGGATTCTGGCAGTACGGGCACCTGAAGTTGCAGCCCGCCAGGAACACGACCGCGCAAACCTTGCCCGGGTAATCCACCAGCGACGCCTTTTCCACACCCTTTATTCCGATCCGTTCACTGTCCATAGGAATCACTCAACATACCCCTTCTTCTTGTGGCCAGTGTAGCCCCTGTCCATTGCGCCGTACTGACCCACATCAAGGTCATAGCTGCCGCCCGATTCGTCCTGGTATTTCTTCTTCTCCTTCCGGTCGTCCTCAACCGAAAACACCATCTCGGCGGTCTTTGCCTTGGTATCTGTTTCGACGTCTATCCTGGAAGGCGTGCTGATGCTGGTCGGGAACTTCCATACAAGCCTGCCCTTGGTGGTCACGGCATATACGTTGCAGTCCCACGAACCGAAGTAAATGACACCGTCATGCAGTGTTACAGATCTCTGGAATACTGGGCCATTGGTCTCGAATTTCCACAATTCCCTGCCGGTCCTCTCATCGACCGCATAGAAGTTGTTGTTGCCTGAACCGAAATACACCACCCCACCCTGCACGGCAGGCCCTGCGGGTACTATCTCGCCTGTGCTGAATTTCCACCTGAGCTTTCCGTCCAGCGTGACAGAATAAAAACACCCGTCCCTTGAGCCAAAATAAACAGTGTCATTAATTATTGATGTGTGGTATATGCTGTCTCCCGCCTTGAACGTCCAGAGCAGCCTTCCATCCCTCCTGTCAAGGGCGTACAGCTTGTGATCAAAGCTTCCAAAACATATGGTGTCTCCATGAAGGGCGTTCAGGCAGACTATCTGATTGTTGGTGCCGAACCTCCATACAACCCTTCCCTGCCTGTCAATGGCGTAGAAATTCTTGTCATAGCTTCCGAAGTATATCGCGTCTTTGTCAATGGCCGGCGTGGATGTTATCGGGCCGTTTGTCCTGAAATCCCAGACGCGCTTCCCTTCCCTGCTCACGACGTACAACTTGCCGTCCTCGGAGCCGAATATCAGATGCCCGGTTTCCTCATCGAGGCTGACGCTTGAAAGCACCTTGCCGTTCGTCCTGAACCTCCACAACTCTTTTCCAGTATCAGCCGAGAGTGCGTACACCTTCCCGTCCAAAGACCCGATGTAAAGAACGCCGTCGTATATGCACGCGGTGGCCAGGACAGGCCCGTCTGTCGGGAACCTCCAGGCCTCTTTGCCTTCCAGGTCCACACAGTACACGTTCTTGTCACTCGCGCCGAAATATATCCTGTTGTCATGATAAACCGGCACGGACACGACGCTGCCGCCGACCCCGGTGTTGAGTATCTGGCTCCTGCCACTCTCCTTCAGCATCATGAGCGTCGTGGTCATCTCTATGTTCCCGAACCTGTCGGCATCAAAATCAAAGCTTACGTCATGCTCCACTCCAGAATCCGAAACATACTTATCCATGAAACCACTTGAAAAAATTGACCAATAAAAATAAAAAAGAAAGAATCAGGCAGACTTCTTCATCTCATTCGCGTGCCTGACACTCTTCTGCTCTTCGTATTCCAGCCTGTCACCGAACTCTTCCCGCTTTCCGTGGTTCCACATCTGCACCGGCCTGAAGTAACCGACAACCCTGGAATAAACCTGGCATTCCTTTCCGCAAGTCATGTGCATCCCTCCTTAGTTCTCCTTGGCTACCTTGGCGCCCTGAGCAGGCGCTGCCTGAGCGGCATCGTCCCCGTTGTTGTGCAACGGGCACGTGAAGTGTTCGCCCTGGATGTAACCATGCTCCGGGCAAACGCTGAACGTCGGTGTTATGGAGAAGTATGGCAGCCTGGTGTTCTCCGCGATCTTCCTGACAAGGTTCTTGCAGGAATCCCCTGAGGTGAGCTTTTCCCCGACGAACGTGTGGAATATGGTGCCTCCGGTGTAAAGCGGCTGGATGTCGTTCTGGTGCTCTATCGCACAGATAGCGTCATCGGTGTAATCAACCGGCAGGTTGGTGCTGTTGGTCAGGTAGGGCTCTTTCTCGCCGGCTGTCTTTATGTCAGGGTACAGCTTCTTGTCCTCCCTTGCAAGCCTGTATGACGCGCCTTCCGCAGGAGTGGCTTCGAGGTTGTAGAGGTTGCCCGTCTCCTTCTGGAAATGAAGGCATTGGCCGCGCATGAATTGCAATGTGTCAATGGTAAGCTGCTTGCCTTCGGGTGATGCTATATCCTTCCCGAGCAGGTTGCGGCAGGCCTCGTTCATGCCGCACAGTCCGATTGTCGAGAAATGGTTGTTGAACGTGCCCAGATATCTCTTGGTGAACGGCATGAGCCCGCCCTGCAGGTTCTTCTCGATCACTTCCCTCTTTATCTCAAGCGCGGTCTTGGCCATGCCCATGTACTGCTTTATCTTGTTTAAGAACAGGTTCCTTGCTTCGATTTCAGAATCAGTGTCCTTTTTAGCTTCGTAAGCGAGCCTGTTCACGTTTAGCGTGACAACACCGATGCTTCCGGTGCTGTCTCCCGGGCCCCACATGCCGCCAGGCCTTTTCATCAGCTCTGTCTGGTTTATGTTCAGCCTGCAGCACATGGCGCGTATGGATTTGGGGTCAAGGTCCGAACCCACATAGTTCTGGAAGTAAGGCAGGCCGTATTTCGCCGTAAGCTTGAAAAGCAGCTTCGAGTTCTCGGAATCCCAGTCAAAATCCTTGGTTATGTTGTACGTGGGTATGGGGAACGTGAAAACCCCGCCATCAGCATCGCCCTCGAGCATGACCTCGAGGAAGGCCTTGTTTATCATGTTCATCTCCTTCTGGCAGTCACCGTACGTGAAATCCTGCTGCTTTCCGCCTACGATTGCCTTCTCGCCCTTCATATCTTCGGGTACCACCCAGTCAAAGGTTATGTTGGAAAATGGATATTGGGATCCCCAACGCGAAGGTATGTTCAGGCTGAAGACGAGCTGCTGCATGTTCTGCTTGACCTGCTTGTACGTCAGGTTGTCCGCCTTTATGAACGGCGCGAGCAGGGTGTCAACCGACGAGAAGGCCTGCGCGCCCGCGAACTCCATCTGCAGGCAGCCTATGTAATTCACCATCTGGTGCACCACGGTTGACAGGTGCTTTGCTGACTTGCAGTTCACCTTGTTCGGTACGCCTCCGAATCCCCATACGAGCAGGTTCTTCAGCGACCAGCCCGCACAGTAGCCAATCACGCCATGCGACAGGTCATGTATGTGTATGTAGCCCTTCTTGTGGGCGTTGGCTATCTCGGTTGGGTAAAGCTCGTTGAGGTTGTAGTTGGACATGACCTTGCCTGCTGTGTGAAGCAGCAGCCCGGAAAAGGAAAAGGCCTCGTTGCTGTTCTCCTTGACCCTCCAGTCGGTCTGTTTCAGGTATTCCCCTATGGTGTTGTTGACGTCCACCATCAGGGTTTTGGTCTCCCTGATCTTTTCATGCTGCTTCCTGTACAGGATGTACGCCTTGGATGTCTTGTAATGGCCGTTGTCGACGAGCACCCTTTCGACTATGTCCTGTACCTGTTCTACCGTGGGCGTCGTAGTGCCTCCGAAGCGCTCCTCAAGTGCGTCAACGACCTTGTCAGAAAGCGTCTTTGCCATCTCCTTGTCAGTCCCCCCAACAGACTGCGCCGCCTTCCAGATGGCGTGCGTGACCCTTTCCTGGTCAAAATCAACCTCTTTGCCGTCCCTTTTCCTTATTTTTGTTATGAGCTTGTCAACCTTTTCATAAGTAGTGAACCGCTTGCGGCATTTCAGGCACTCGCGCCTGCGGCGGTTTGCCTTTGGGTCGGACACCCTCTTGTCCAGAACCTTTGTCTCCTCATTACCGCAAAACGGGCAGTTCATGCCAAACCAACCTATCTATAGCTAACCCTGTAACATATTTCAGCCGTTTCCCCTGCATTTCGGCTATAATCAATTTTTATTATCACTCATCAATGACTACTACATATTGTGTCCCGAGTTGTTGACAAACACAATATATAGTATGTGAGTATCCTATTATTGTCCGAGCACCCTTATAAACATTTCGATATTATAGTATAGGTTTCTGAGTCAATAGTTTACGAGTACTACCTATAGTTTACCGGAATCAAGCATATCAATAAACAGTTTTTTGTGTGTTTCTTTGACGATCCTCGTGTTCTCCTGCACCAGTGAGCCGATAACATCGAAGCACTCGACATCATCCGCGAGCTCAAACCGATAAAGGCTGCCGCATATGTTTTGGGCAGTCCCTTTGATTGCGGCCGGCTCGTTCTCGCTTGGCGGAACCAGGAACAAAAGCCCGTTAGGGTCAGCCTCCATGTCATCCACCTTAAGGCCGGCGTAAACAGCAGAATAAACACGATTTTCCCACCTGTAATGAACTATAGAATCGCCCGGCACCAGGCCGTCGGTCTTTAATTCAGGCCCGCCAATACTTTTTACGTAAACGATTTTATTCCCGCTGTTCATGGCTTATTGTAGAATCAAACTTTTTTAAATGGTTCGGTTACAGGTGAAGGAGCACAAGCAAAGAAACTAACCAATATACCTCTCGTGCACCTTCTCGGCAGGGCCCTCGCGCTTCATCCTTCTTGTGCGCTTGAAATACGACTTGTATTCCTCGACTATCTTCCTGGCCGGGTCGCCGCGCAGTGTTTTGGAAACAAGCATCTTGGGCACCGGTGTCTTGAACTTCTCAGAAGGGTAGTAATCGACCAGCACGATGTCGCCTTTCCTTATCTTGCCCTTCAGCCTGGAATCCACGTTGATAACGAGCGTGTGGCCATCCCACATCTTGACCATGGCCTGGATTGACGTGCCGGCTGATACTATGTTCCTGCCGCTGGCAGAATATATGTCCATTACCTTGCCCGGGTGGTGCTGCGGAACGCTCATTCCACCACCTTGGCCTTGGTTTTGGCTGTGCCAGCCGCGGCCTGCCGCTTCTTTTTTCTTATTGTTATATCCCTGCCAATGAGCTTGTTGTCAATGCTGTACAGCCGCTCTTTTGTGACTGTCTGCCTCACTATGCTCGTTGTCATGTATTTCGACATCAAGAAGATGACTATCACTGCTATTATGGTAACGATTATCGCCGCCCCGAAGCTGTACACCAGGCCCTCGCCTTCCGGAACGAACTTCGCGATGGCATCCTGTATCGCGTCCCTCCAGAACAGGGCGGCCACGAAGCCGAATGCCGATATTATCAGGGTCAGCATGGTGCCCTTTATGTCAAGCATCTTTGCCTTTTCCTCGACTGACATAATATCATCTTCCTGGATAAATATTTCACAGTATCTTATATTTTCCGCCGCAGAACTTAATAATGTTCTCGCATGCCTGCTTGAGCGCGTCCCTGACATATTTGTCGCTCGTGGCCTTGTTGCCCTGAACATAGATGAACACGTTGCTCGTGTTATCATCAATCTTGGTTTCGTCACATTGTTTTATGTCCATCCTGCATATGACCCTTTTCCCGTCCATGCATGCATACTCGCCCTTGTTCGCCTTCTGCGTCTTGTCTGTGCCAAGCGGCTTATAATCCTCTGTTCCATTTGTAATCTTGAAGGCTACATCCCCCCTTATCCTGCCCAGGTCATGCGCGCCGATGGAAAGGCCTTTATCAAGCGCGACAATGTTGTAAGAATCAACCACTGTGTTGATGGTCGGCAGCCTGCCACTCTTCTTGACAATCCCGCGCAGGATCTGAATCGGGTGGTCAATACCCTTTGCACCCACCTTGCGGTATATCTCCTTGTAGGCATCGGCTATGATGTCCTGCTTGAACTTGTATTTGTCAATTGTTTGCTTCTTGAGCTTCTCAAGTGGACCCTTCTTTTTCTTTATAGTTACACCAGATACAACAGCAGCAACAGCCTTTATGCCCAGGTCTTTGCATCCCCTGTCAACACTTACGCTGATAGATTTTGCTTCTGTTTTGTTTCCATTCTTCGTGTCTTCCCACTCAACCTTCTTGAATAAATATTCTCCCTTCTTGGGTTTACCCTTCCATACATTGAATTTACATTCTTTTAGAAGCGGTTTGGTTTTTTTCAGACCAAGTTGATTGTTTATCTTATCAGCTGAATCCGGTATAAACGGCTGTATGAGGATTGCTATGATCCTAAGGGATTCAAGAAGATTGTAAATAGTATTGGCGAGCGCCTTACCCTCTTGCTTCCATGGCTCGTTCTCGTTTATGTACTTGTTCGCGGCGCGCACGAAGTTCATGATTTCATCCAAGGCGAAATGTAATTCATATTTCTCAATATGCTTCTTGATTTTGTTAAGCTTTAGCTTCTTGTCAAGCTCGGGCCTGCCGACCACTTTGCCATTGAATTTCTCAGCGAGTGTCAGCACGCGCGAAACCAGGTTGCCCAGGTCCGACAGCAGCTCACCGTTGATACGCGCTACCAGAGCCTCCTCGGAGAAGTCGCCGTCCTCGCCGAACGGGATTTCACGTATGAGGAAATACCGTATTGCATCTGAGGGATATTTTTTTACCAACTCAAGTGGCGATACCACATTTCCGACCGACTTTGACATTTTCTGGCCGTTAACCGTCAAAAAGCCGTGCACTATTATTTCCCTTGGCAATGGAAGACCAGCGCTAAGCAACATTCCCGGCCAGATGCCTGAATGGAACCTCAGCATATCTTTGCCAACCACATGAACATCCGCAGGCCAAAATTTCTTATATTTACTATCAGGATAGCCAATACCAGTAAGATAGTTTGTGAGGGCGTCCCCCCAGACGTACATCACCTGATTACTGTCCCCAGGTACCCCAATACCCCACGGAAGATGTTCCTTGTCCCTTGAAAAACTAACATCAAATAGACCATCCTTGATAAGGGATAGGAAATCATTCTTCCACCTTATTGGTGTTATTTTTAATTTATCTGTTTCCACTAATCTCTTTATCTTTTCTGAATATTTGGATAATCTGAAGAAGTAATTTGTTTCAGAAACCCCTTCGACACTGATATTCGGATGGTTCGGGCATTTACCATCATGCAGATCCTTTTCTGTTATGAAACGCTCACAACCCGAGCAATAGAAACCCGTGTATTTCTTTTTGTATATGTCACCCTTTTTTGCCAGCATATTCCACAATTTAATGACACCCGGCCAATGCACCTTCTTATCAGTCGTTCTTATGAAATAGTCGTTTGATATATTCAAGGCATCTGTCAATTCCTTAAAGTATCCGGAATTCTTGTCAACGAATTCCTGTGGAGTTTGGTTCTGGCTTTTTGCAGTCTGATAGTTCTTGGTCCCATGCTCATCAGTACCTGTAAGAAAAAAGACCTCCTTGCCAGCCAACTTATTCCATCTAGCCAACACATCTGCCTGTATGATTTCCAGCGCAAAGCCTATGTGGGGCGGCGCGTTTGCGTACGGAATAGTGGTTGTTATGTAGAATTTCTCCCTTTTCGCTGCCATAATACCACTCCTTGCTCTTTGTTTAGAATTGATATGGAATGTTTATTAATAAAGAACGGGGAACGGCATGAAGCTTACCGCAGAGGCGCTATTTGTACGCAACGTTGGTGTGCGCCATCGAGAAGAACTTGTTGTTGCCCTTCTTCTGTATTATGTGCCACTCCATCGGCATCTTGAAGACGGCCTTGAAGAACGCCTTTGCTATGTAGAAGGAAGTGAACACGCCAACGGTTATGGATGATATGAACAGCTTCGGTGCCAGCCGGAGCTTCTTTTCCTTGTAAAGGGCCACGGTGCCGGCGAACATGAATCCGGATATGAGCAGCATGTTGGTGCTGAACGAAACGAAGAACTTGATGAAATTCACCGGAGCAGGGGCATTGGTAACGAAGGCCAGCGTGCCGCTAAGGAAAAGCAGCGCCAGCAGCGGGGACGTAACGTAGCCGAACATGATGAATGACATGAAGACCTTCTGCTTGATGCCGAACAGCTTGCTTGACAACAGATCCCTGGAGTGCTTCAGGTAAGAGGTCGTTGTGCCGTAGCCCCATCTCATCTGCTGCCGCTTGAATCCCTTGACAGTGAACGGGACCTCCCCGTTCGCCTCAAGGTCGTGAAGGTAAGCTATCTGGTACCCGTTCTTGATGCAGCGAAGCGAGAACTCCGTGTCCTCGGTAAGGCTGCCGGGCTGCCAGCCGCCGAGCTTCTGGAGGACGTCCTTGCGGACGGCTTCGGCCGAACCGCAAACCAGGGATATTTTGTGGTTGTTGAATGCCGGCATGACAAGGTGGTGGTACATGTAAAGTATGCTTGATGCGAGGCTCGAAACCAGGTTCTGTCCGGGGTTTATGAACTGCCACCTTGCCTGGACGCCCGCGACCTTCTTGTTCGCAAACGGCCTTACTATCCGCTTCAGGAAGTCCCTGGAAGGCAGGAAATCAGAATCGAATATGACCAGAACGTCACCGTTATTACCCACTTTCAGCATGTGGTTCAGGTTGCCTGCCTTGAAACCCACGTTGTTCCCCCTTCTTGTAACAGTAACCTTGTCGGAATGCTTGGCAGCAAAACCGTCAATGAGTTTCGATATCTTGGGATCGCTGCTGTCGTCGCCTATTATTATGTTGAACTTGTCGGCAGGATAGTCGAAGTTCATGCAGCGCTTTGCGCACTCGAGCGCGACCGGCTCGTTGTAGGTCGGCAGCTGCACGGTCACGTTGGGCCAGTTCTTCATGCTACCGAAAGACGGCAATGACATGCTCCTCTTCCTGACCAGCCCGTCAATGGCGATGATATAGAAGAAGATGGAAAAGACGGCAACTATTGGCAGGATTATGCTGAAGGCAGTGTTGCTTACGTCGAACACTACCGGCTTGAGTGCGGTGTCAATGAAAGCCGCAAAAGCGTTTACATCTGCCATTCGTCATCACTTGCCCCATGTCCCATCTATGAATATATTTACTAGACTGTCTATATTAATGTCCAATCCCCATGCTTATTTGATATGTTTTTTCGATGGTTTAATAATAACACGGGCAACAAATAAATATGCTCCAAATCATAGAGGCAATCGCATTGGTGCCGACATCAATACTGCTGGTGCTGGTGCTCGCGCAATGCGGCATACTCGTTTTCGGCAAGAAGGAGGAACACGCTGCAGGCCGGAACCCGTCGGTTTCGGTTCTGATACCCGCGCACAACGAAGGCAGGTACATAAAAAAGACCATTGACTCCGTCCTCGGCAACGGCTATCGGGGCAGGCTCGAGGTCATAGTGGCGAACGACGGCTCGACCGACAACACGGCAGACGTCCTGGGCTCCTACGCCGGGGGTTCGGGCGTGAAGTCGATCAGGACAGATCACATAGGCAAGTCAAGGGCCATGAACCGCATGATAGGGATGGCAGCCAACGAAATCATCATTACAATAGACGGGGACACGCTCATAGAAAAGGGCAGCCTGGAAAAGCTGGTCGCGCCCTTCTCAGAGCCCGGCGTTGCCGCTACCACGGGTTCCATGAAGATAGCCAACCACGGCCACTCGGTCATAACGTGGTTTCAGCGGCTTGAATATTTTGGCTTTTCCCTGTTCAACCACATGTGCAACAAGGTCAATGGTTTGTACTGCACCGCGGGCACGCTGAGCGCGTTCCGCCGGTCTGTGCTTAGGGAGATGAAAGGCTTCAACGACAGAGTTTTGATCGAGGATAAGGACCTTGGCCTGCGCATGCGAAAGGCCGGCCACAGGATTTCGTATGTTCCCAAAGCAGTTGCGCACACAAACTCTCCGGAAAGATGGAGGCACCTGCTTAAGCAACGCGTGCGATGGTCCAAGGGAGGCATACAGGTCATCAAGGACCACAGGAGCCTGTTGTTCAGCAGGAAGCTTCCCGGCATAGGTTTTTTCTCCATGCCCGTCATGGGCTACTGGTATTTCCACTCAGCCATAATAATCCTGATTGCCCTGCAGGTGTTGCTTGGCTATAACACATACTTCCTTTCATCGGGCACCGTCCTTTCGATAGATGTCGCCCAGTATTTCTTGTTGTGGTTCTCCGTGTTCGGCGCCATAAACCTGGCATACAACACCCTTACGGGAGTGTGGCCCATGACATTGCTTGCTGTTGAGAACGTCCTTATCGTTGCCCTGACTTATGCGCTTATGCTCTATTCGATCAAATGGATGGGCGAGCGGTTAAGGCTTCGCGATGCCTTGGCAATGGTTTTCATGTTCCCTTACTGGATAATCATAATGGCGGTAAACCTGGCAAGCAACATAGAATGGTTCAGGCGGCCCGGCCTGAACAGGTGGGACAAATCTTGAATGAATTCGACAAAAACACAAGCCCAACGCTTAGACCGCTTTGCCGACGGCACCCTTGAACCAGGCCTGCCATTTGGCGAAGACCCGCTCAGGGTCCGAGTAGCCCACTTCCTTCCTTATGGCCTCTGATATCAGGTGGTATTTTGCATTGGACTTTACGACCCATCTGGATTCCAGAATCTCGGGATTCCTTGCCTGCTCGGCCATTTTCACCATTGTTTCCTTTATCCTGGCCCTGAGCTCTATGTTCTCCCAGACAGCGTCCCAGTTCCCTGACCATTCCTTTACGAGGGAGGCTATGCGGTTCAGCACCTCGCTTTCGCCGTTGACCAGCGTGTCCGTTGGCTTGAGCTCGTCTGTTTTGCTTGAATATTCCATGAGATTGACAAAGCCGCCCTCCTTGGACGGGTTCTCATCCCATTCCTTGCGGACCTCTGTTATCTCTGTCATGCGCCTGAACCTTTGCAGGCCGTCAGCGCTCCTCAGCGACTTGCAAATCGGTATGATATCAGTGGCCTTGAAAGATGTGGGAGGCACGCCCAGGTCGTTGACGACCCTGTCGTAAACCCCGTACGCCGATTCTCCGTGTATGGTGCCGGCAACCACGTTTGAAAGCGCCCCTATGCGCATGGCCTCGTAAAGGGCCTTCGCCTCCACGGACCTGACCTCACCAACGATCAGTGCCGAGTCCCCGAGCCTAAGCGCGGTCCTGAGGGCCTCGTCCGCGGGCATCTCGGTCTCCACCCTGGTTATAACGCTCCTGCTTTTGAGCCTTTCAACGTTATAGTCGAGCTCGCGCATGTGGTCTATGGGCAGCTCAAGCGTATCCTCGATGGATACTATCCTTATCTGCGGAAGGATCTCAAGCATGATTGCGCCCAGCACGCTGGTCTTTCCGGAACCCCTGCCGCCCGCCACGAGCATGGACACGGTGCCGTCTATTAGGAACGAGAGCAGGCCTGCAGCGATCGGGTTCAGCATCTTGTTCTTTATGAACAAAGGAAGGGTCCACGGCATGTCCCTGTGCCTTCGTATGGCAAAGCCGAGGCCGTGCGGCGAAAGGCCCCGGGTAATCACAGCGAACCTGGCATTGCCGCCGGGAACCGCTATGTCGGTGTCCAGCACAGGATTCGCCTCGTCCAGGGGCCGGCCCGAGCTGATCCTGAGCCTGGTTGCCCATGCCTCAGCGTCCTCCATGGTCGGTATGAGATTGGTTTTGCACTCGCCCCAGTCCTGGTGATTGACAAGTATCGGCTGCCTCTCGATGGGAGAGTTGACGAACAGATCCTGTATCTTCTCGTCCGCCAGCAGAATCTCCAGCACGCCCATGCCGGCGGTGTATCTGGTCAGGATGTTTGCGAGCTGTTCCAGCTCGTTTGCTGACAGCGCGACCTTCATCTGGTCGGCAATGTCAACCGTCATGTCCTTGCCGATGTTATGGAATACCTCCCTGACCCGGGTCGAGCGGACGAATTCGGCCGTCTTCGGCCTGTGGGTTGCCATGTACCTCCTGACAGCATCCAGCACAGAATACTTCTCCTCGGACAGCCTGAATTCCGGCGGCAGCACGTGGTATAAGTACTGCGTGGTGTCAGGCAGCTTGTAAATCTCAACCTGCGTTTCACCGACCTTGTACCTGTCCACGCTCCTGCCGCCCTTCGGTGGTGTTATCATGTACCTTGTCAGCATGAAGTTGGGCCGCACGCTGGGCACGAATATCTGCCTGTAAAGCGACCTGTCACCTACGTGGTAACCCGCCAGTTGCTTAATACTCTTCTTTATTACCCGGGTTTTATCCAGAGCCTTCCTGATTGGCTCCAGGGTATTGGTGACATAATCGCTGTAGCAGGCGTACAGGGTAGGGTCGGCCTTCTTCATGCGGAACTTCAGTTTCCTGATTTCCCTGATGAGCTCCACATAAGCGCCAATGGGGTCCTTCCTGAGCATTTCGGTGACTATGTGACCGAGCTTTGGCATACCTTCCGGGTAATGCTTGCTGCATTGCGGCGTTGCCATGTTGGACTTCGTCACCAGCTTCTCCCTTATGGCCCATTCTATGATGTCCGCCACCTCTGTCAGCATCTTTACCTGGGAATAGTCATACTCGTATTCCCTGTTCCTTGCAAGTATCACTGAAGCGACTTTCTTAACCTCAAGAATTATATCAATGACCCTTGCCATGCATTCCGGATAGTCCTCTATGGAAGAGCCGTAAAGGCAGCCCAGGCAGTTTATCCTGACCTGCATCTTGTCTTCGTTGTAGCTGTAATTGCAAACGGGCATATGTTCCCCCAATTAAGTATTGTTCAGTGTTCAATTAAAGCTTTTATGCGTCGCTTGACAAATAATTAATCAAACGAAATAAGAAGATAAGCGCAGTGATGTTTATGGCTTTTGCGAGACAACAACCAAAGAAAACACTAAAGACCATAATCAGGGAGCTTGTCGACCGCACGAATTCTGACACGACAAGGATTCGGGTGCTTGAGCAGGAAAGCAGCATAGTCAAAGCAAGGATGGATTCGATCGAGCAGAGCGTGGCCGGCCAGAAAAAGCTTACAGATAAAGCCATTGCAGAGCTGGGCTCTAAAATGGAAAAAACCAACAAGAGGATGCTTCAACTGGAGTCCACGCTGAGGGAAGCAATAAAGGAGATAAAGAAGCTTGCATCGACCTCAAAAATAAACGAGCTGGAGAATCTGGTTGAGATATTCAACCCGCTGAAATCCCAGTTCATAACCAAGGAAGAGGCCGAAAGGATGATTGAAAGAAGGATGGAAGAGAAAAAATAACCGGGCTTTAATAAGGGAACCGTATAAATAATAAACGAGGAATATTCCATGAACCTGCCTTTTGGAAAGAAAAAGAAAGCCGGAGAAGACAGGGGCTCCGCAGCGTCCATGGCCGGCAGGCGGCCGGCCGCCGAAAGGGTGAGTTCGCTTTCTGCGCAGGGCCTTTCCGAGCCGGAAATAATAAGGGAGCTCAGGACAGAAGGATACACGCCAATGGAGGTGGACAGCGCAATGAAGCAGGCACTGAGAAGCGCAGTCGACAGCCCGCAAGCTTATCAACAGGCTCCTCAGACCCCGGCATCGCCAGGGTTTTCACCCAGACCCATGCCTCCTTCAGGCGCTGACAGGAGAAGGATATTTCCCGAAGAGGCAGCGCAGCCATCCCAGTTAAAGCCGCCTTTTGCCCTGGACGAGATGCAGAGGATCGAGAGGGGAACGTCGGCCGAACTGCCGCAACTTCCGGGGATCGGGCCACCGCTTCCTGACGAAACACCCGAAGACGATCTGAGGATACCCGGCATAGGGGATGACATTTCACAAATAGCCGCCCCAGCACCCGCGCAAAGGCAGGGCAGCCAGGCCGCAAGCAAAAGGCAGCTTGAAGAAATGGCAGAAGCCATTGTTGAAGAGAAGGCGGAGCTTTTCAGGAGCGAACTGGACCAGGTCATGGATGAGATAAAGAAACTCGAGGCCAGGCTGCAGGTTTTCGAGGAGCGGTTCAACCAGATTGACAGCAAAAAGAAGACAGAACTCGACAGGATAATGATGTCAATCACGAGCTACAAGGAATCAATAGCTGATGTTTCGGCCAGGATGGAATCCATAGAGAAGGCAATGAAGGACAGCATGACGCCCATGCTGCAGACACTGCGCTCACTTTCTGATACGGTCAAGGACATAAAGAAGAAATAAACAGAGGCATGAATTTCTATTTCGGGTGCAGGCCGGGGCAACTGAACAGCCGGTTGCGCCGCATTACTGTATACGGATAGTCCCTGCATATCTTCGGCTTCATATCATGTATCCTGCAGAACGCCTTGCCATCCCTTTTTTCCAGGAACACGCACATTCCCTTCACCTTTCTCAGCATCCCGTTCCTCATGAAATTCATCCTCCGATGCCCGAGCATCTCAATTCTCTTTATATCCTCTTCAGTGGGCTCGACGGACAGCGTGCAGCATTTCCCGCATTGCATGCACTTGAAATGCCTGAAAGAAACCGGAAACCCGGGGCCTGAAGATTGACGCAGGCTTTTCATTCTAGCTCCCCCCAACTAAACAGCATATTATTGCAGAAGAAGAAATAATAAATTAACCTGCCGCCGGCTTCTGCGCAGGCGTCGCGTTCCCGCCACCGCTGCCGCCTTCCTTGGTAAGGAAGTGCAGCACCAGCGCAAGGACTATAACGAATATTATGATGGTCCATATGTCCTGGTAATTAAGGAACCAGGGCAGGTATACGTTCACCCCTGGTATGAACCCGACAACGGACGCCAGCACGATGTAGATTACGATTATTACGATTATTATCAGGGTCCAGTTCTTCTTGTCGCCGGTCCAGATGTCGCTTATCTTTATGCCCAGCAGCGCCAGTATGACTATTATGAATATCACAACGGAAGCTATTGCCAGTATGGTGCCCGAACCCAGCGTCAGGAACCATGAAAGGCCGGGTATCTGCTTTGCATAAAGCATGACAAAGAAAGCCAGCACGATTGAAATCAGGCCAATGGGACCCTTTTTCAGCTTGTCCCCGAGCGCCCACATGAGCACGCCGTAGAATATGGCAAGCGCCAGAAGGAATGGAAACAGGACTTGAAAAAAGTCCATGTTTACGAGACTCGTGAGCATCGTATCAAATACGCCCATGATATCTAATTGTCCGCATAAGTTTATAAATGTTCAAGCGCACCGCTTTTTAGAATTAACCCGTTTATTTTTTCCTCAGGCCCCGAGATTTCTTTCCGGCCGACGTAAGCCCTCTGAAAGCCCTTCCGTGCTGGTTCTTCTTGGCTATCCAGTTCCTTTCCCGGTCCTTCAGTACTGCCGGATGGGCGGTATCTACTAGGATGCATTCGAACCACTTGCTGATGCCGTCTTCACCGGCGAGATAGGAATTCATGACTTCCAGGTTCGGGTATTTCCTTCCGGCCTTCTCCTCGGCCACCTGCCGCTTGGACTTGTCCAGGCTGAAAAACCGGCCGGCCTTCTTCGGCACCCTTCCGCCGCTTGGCTTAGGCCTCTTGCGTTTGCCTTTCGGAACCTTGACCCTTACGACCACGAATCCCTGTTTGGCCTTGTAACCCAGCGCCCTTGCCCTCTTTATGCTGGTGGGTTTTTCTATTCTCTGAACTGTCCTTTCCCTTCTCCATTCAGCAAGTCTTTGCTTCTGCATGCTGCCTTCGGCTTTCATAAAACCACTACAAACGGCCGATGTTGCCGGGCCAGTTAGAGAGATTTAGCAGGAACGTATTTAAATATTACCACAATTAATATACCAACGGAGGATTCTTATGAATGCTGCAGTCAAAGTCGTTGTTGGCCTTGTTCTTGTCGTAATAGGTCTCGGCCTTCTGGCAAACGGGGTACTTTTCACAGTGAATGCGATAGGGACTTTTTGGCTTTCAAGCTTTCTGACAACGCTTGCAGGCGTTATACCGCCGTTGCTCATACTGATTGGCCTGTTCGTTGTATGGCTTGAACTCGATGAAATAAAGGCTGAAAAGGAACTTAAGGCCGAAGAAAACAAGGCAAAAAAGGAGTAGGCCTGCCCTTTATTTATTTTTCTTGTTTATTTCCGTTATTCGACAAAAGGAGTGAGTTTCTGCAGCAAGCTTAAATACCCGGCTGCATGAAGCTATATACATGCCTGGAAAAAGCCCGGGAACAGCTGAGCATAAGGGACTGATTTCTCCAGGGCATAGCATGTGCCCTGGTTGCGGCGTTGCCATAGCAGTCAACCTCGTGTCGCGCGCGGCGCCGAAAAACGTGGTCGTAAGCAACGCAACATCATGCCTTGAGGTCACGACGTCTATGTATCCCAGAACCGCCTGGAACGTTCCCTGGGTGCACTGCGCGTTCGAGACCGCTTCGTCGGTGGCGTCCGGCATGGAGACCGCAGTAAAGAGCCTTGGCAAGGGCTGGAAGGTCATGGCCATAGCCGGCGACGGGGGCACGTTTGACATCGGCTTCCAGGCCCTGTCCGGCATGATGGAACGCGGCCACAAGGTCACGCAGATTTGCGTTGACAACGAGTGCTACGCGAACACGGGCGTGCAGCGGTCGGGCGCGACCCCGTACGGCGCTTGGACAACCACTTCGCCGACAGGCAAGAAATCGATCGGCAAGCAAATGTTCAAGAAGCCCATTGCGGAAATCATCGCGGCGCACAAGGTTCCTTATGTCGCATCAGCATCTGTTGCCTACCCCCAGGACCTGATCATGAAGGCCAGGAAGGCCTTTGACAAACAGCCATCGTTCCTGCACATACACAGCCCGTGCCCGGTCGGCTGGAAGTTCGAGGGAGCCGATACCGTGAAGATAAGCAGGATGGCTGTGGAGACCGGCGTGTGGGTTCTATACGAGATCGAGAACGGGCAGCTGCGAATCACGCACAGGGTAGCGAAGAAGAAGCCCGTTGACGACTACCTGAAGATACAGGGCAGGTTCAGGCACCTGAAGCCTGATGACGTGAAGGTCATACAGGCACATGCCGATTCAGAGAACGAGCGCCTGGAAAAAATCGAGAAGTCCGGCATCAGGCTTTGATCTTAGAGATAATTTTTTTCTTGAGAAAAACCAAAAATCAAAGAACTACCTACCGAACGCAGAGCTGCCCTTCCATAGCTTTCTGAAAAGCGGGCCAGCGATATTGCCTGCGGCGTGCTGTGAGTTTGCCCAGAGAGCCACGTCCTGCGACTCGTCCGACTTGTCGTCCGTCAGCGAGAAGAAAACATGGTCGTTGTCAACGACGGTGAACCTGCCCACGTCCTCGCTCAGGGCCCTGAGCTCGGCGATCTGCGAAAGCGCCTTCATCGAGTCCTTGTCCGCGCCGGGCGCAAGTATCTTCAGCTTCACACCCTTTCTTGCGACTTTCTTGAGTATCCTCATCTGGTTCTTGTGCAGGTCCTTCAGGCCAGCCTCGGTCGTAACGATGCTGATGTTCTTCTTGGCTTCCTTGAATATGGACCTCACCTGCCTGTTGATGGTGAACTTGCCCTTGAGGGTTCCGGTCATCTCGGAAGGCTTCACCAGGCTGAAGCCCTGCGAATATATGCTTTCCAGCTCGCCAAGAACAGAAGAATTCCTGAGCTTGTCAATCCTGTCAATCATCTCGTTGTGCTTCCTTGTCATGTTTTCCTTGGTCTTCTCAAGCGCTTCCATGGGCTTGAGCGCCACGTACTTTATGGGCTTGGACGGCTGCACGACCACGAACCCCTTTTCTGCAAGGGACTCCAGAACGTCATAAGAACGCGACCTAGGAACGCCGGCAATCTCGGATACCTGGGCTGCGGTGGCAATGCCCTTTGCAAGCAGGGCTACGAAAATCTTCCTCTCGTAAAGGTTCAGGCCAATGCTTTTCAGGGTGTCCAGCACCTCGGTTGTTCCAACCATGTTATCACAATATTCCTCTTTTTCGAAATTGTATTATTTTTTTGTCGTTAGGGCTTAAATACATTTCAATCCTTTGTAAACTTTGCGGTAGTGAAATCCCCCGCGAGCATATCCACTTAATATATATATCCAAGCGGAGTATCCCCCGCCGGCTTGACGGCCTGAGCGGGTTGGCTTAAGCCGTCTACCCCCCGCGAGCCTCTCCACCCGCGAACTCGGATTAAGTGGAGTATCCCCCTCACGCGCCTCCCTCCAGAACCCGCCTAGCTTATAAAGAATAATGTAAATAGTAAGCTTTATAAACGTTTTGTCACTGTCAAGAAGTAAACATTTAAATATGTTTGGCGCGTCCAAAAAGAACAGACCCAAAGCACCGAATACCATCCATCCCACTTTTGCAGGCAAACAATATAAAACTTATATCCAATCAATACAAAACAATTGATTATACAGTCTACAATCTAAAGTCAGGCTCATTTCATAGATTGGTTTGTTCAACCATTCGAGTGGAGTTTTCCTTTCTGCTGGCGGTACAGCCTCTCTATGCGCTCCCTGGTGTCGGCATCCCTGGCCTTCTTGTCCGTCCTGATCCTGATGACGCGCGGGAACCTGAGCGCGTAGCCGGACTCATAGTTCGGGCTCCTCTGTATCTCCTCGTACGCGACCTCCACGACAATGCTGGGCCTGATTGCCACCTCGTTGCCCTTGCTGCCTGTTATGCCGGGCCTGACCAGCCTTGTCAGCTCCTTGAAAGTCACACCAGCAGACCCGCCCTCGGCTTCTGTCTTTTCCTTGAAGCCGGAGCCGAGCATGCCGCAATTCTTGAACTTGTCGCCGTCCCTGCATCCCAGTATATAGGAGCCAAGAAAGCCGGCGCGCTTGCCGGTCCCCCAGGTGGCGCCGATTATGGCAAGGTCAAGGCTCTCCATCACGGGCTTGACCTTGAGCCAGCCGCCCGCAACGCGCCTGCCGGGGTGGTACCTGGCGTCCAGGTTCTTTATTATCAGGCCTTCCTGGCTTGCGTTCAGCGATTTCTTGTAGAATGCCTGGGCCGTCCTGATATCCTTTGTTTCAATATGCTCTGCTAGCTGGAACTTGCCCTTTATCGGCTTTATGATTTTCTTCAGCATGCCCCAGCGCTCCCTGAGAGGCCTTTCGAAAAATTCCTTCCCGTCGAGGTACGTTATCTCAAATACGTTGACCTGGATAGGTATCTCGGTGACCATCTTTTCTATGTCATACTTGCGCTTTATGCGCTGGCTGAGGAACTGGAAAGGCATGGGCTTCCCGGTCTTCTTGTCAAAGCCCAGCATCTCACCCTCGATGATACAGTCCCTTGACCTGACAGCCCGTTTAACGAAACCCTGCAGCTCGGGAAACTGGCGGGTGACGTTCTCCAGCCTGCGGGTGAAGAACCAGAGCCGCTCGCCTTTTTTGTGTATAATGATCCGCGCGCCGTCGTACTTGAATTCCAGGGCGGGATGCTCGAAGGCTTCCAGGGCCTCCTTCAGGCCAGGCGACTTCTCGGCAAGCAGCACGTGATATGGGGTGCCCGGCTCAACCCTCACCCCCCTCAGTCCCTTTACTCCCGAATCCTTTGCTATTTGCGCGATTTTACCATAGTCCGAATTAAGGAACCAGGCCCACTCTACCGCGCTCTGGGAAAGCTTCTTCTTCTCCATGGTTTCCGTATCCAGAAAAGCCCTGGCTATTGCGTCGCGCATTATGCCTTCGGCAACCCCGATCCGCAGGTCGCCTATGGACGTGCGCACAAGATATTTCGCCTCCTTAGGCTTTGCGGATGACACGAGCTCCGAGACCAGCCTGAATTTGCGCTCCTGGGATCCCTTGCCCCCGACATCTGCAAGTTTTTGCAAGTTTTCAAAAACCTTTTCCAGTGTAAGCGGGCGTTCCATGAGCGTCTGCTGCTTTTTCTTTCCAATGAGCTTTTCCGCAATCAATCCGAAGTCGCCCAGCTTCCTGAACAACTGCCCGACCTCTTTTACCGAAAACCCGGTCGCCTGCGCAACAATCTTTTCCATCGACTGCGTTGCCAGCCCTATCTCCCTCTCATCAAAGGCCGGGAAAACCTTTCCCTGCAAAAGCAGCACGATCTTGTACAGGTCATCCTTTGATGCCTTCTTTAGCAGTTCTGCTATTATTTCAACCTTCTTCAGTTTGGCGGGCGTTTGTTCAAGCCGTTCGTATATCTCAACAAGCTCTGAATACTTCATGATAAACCATATTTTATATTTGGAACAAATAATAATATAGTACATATGGCCAGAGGAACAAAACACAAAAAAGCGCGCAAGATACCCAACACCGAAGACTTCGTGAGGGACCAGACACTGCTTTCAAAGGAACGGACGGTCCTGTCGAAGGAAAGGACAATACTGTCATTCATTCAGACAGGCGTTGCATTCATAGGTGTCGGCGTTGTGATAATAAACGTCTTCTTCAACAACCTTGAATCGGTCATAGTCGGGACAGCCCTTATCTTGCTCGGCTTCATTGAGGTCATTGATTCCTATAGAAGGCTTTCCAGGTACAGGCAAAAAATGGATTCGATAAAGAAAAAGTTAGGCAAGAACAGCATTTGATTTTATGCCGTTGTTCATCCGGATTCCAGCCCCATTTTACAGCCAATGCTAATAATAGTCATCGAAATCACATTTGAAATCTCTCCAGTCCACATCCTTCAAACCTTTCTGAGACTTCTTCATTCAATCACCGTCGCTGGACCAGTCCTCGTCACAGCCGCTCCAATCGAAATCCTTCCAATCCCATTCCTTTTCTGAAGACCTTTTTTTGCTGCTATGGGCCGTCTCTTCTCTGTCTACCCCTTTCATTACAACCACTTCCAAATCACAGACGGATTAACCTGGTTCGTTGCCTGTTGCACGCCACCTGAACACGAAAGGCCGGCCGGTTCATGCTGTCAGCTTCCCCCACACTCCATGCAGACCCATCTCCCGTTCAAGAGCTTTAACTCGTCTGCGTATTCACCACATTCGTCGCATATACCGAATTCCTTTTCCACCGTTTCCACCTCGCTAATTGGTTCGGCATGAGCCAGCATCACTTCCCTGAAATCCGTTTTCTTCATGCCGAAAGAAAACAGATGCCTGAATCGCTTTGCTACCGCCTTGTCCTGGCCTGCAATCCACTGGAAAACCTCATTGACATAGCAATATATGCATATGTTGCCCGAACCCCTTGCATTGCATACCAGATGGTGACCTTCCAAAACTTCGTGTTTATGGTAATCAAACACGCTCAGGAACCATTCATTGAATTCCGTGAAGAGGTTCGAAAGGCTGACCGGCAGCCAGTTTTTAATGTCCTTTGCAAGGCAATCAATGCACGCGAAATTGTGTATGGGTTCCTTGCATATCTGGCATAACATCACGTCTTTCATTTCAACCACCCCGCATTGTGGGACTTGTGGGAAAGTCAGTAAAAAAAGAGTAATTCTGAAATATATAAGCATCTCCTAAAACAAGATTTTGTTAAAATATGGGAATCAGTGTGGGACGATTCGCATTGTACCGGTTTGTTTTATAAAAAATATTATAAAATAAAAATTTTTTTGTGTATTCAAAAACTTTCTTCATTATTACTAAGAATATAGTAAAGCTATATAAATATTACCGACAATTCCATTTCGCGGGCCTGATATGTGGGAATGAGCCCAACATTCACAGCCCCAGGTGATGGAATGGCAAGGTTTATCGAAGAAGGGGAAAAGCCTACGGCATACGATTCCATACTCGTTTCTCCCGAGAAGCTTTCAATATTCGGTTCTCAACTCTCGTTGAAGATAGTCAGGGAACTGTCAAAGAAGCCGGGATGCGCCATGGACCTTTCAAGGAGGCTTGAACAGCACGAGCAAAAGATTTATTATCATTTGCGCAACCTCGAGAACGCCGGGATTATCAAGCAGATAAGGAAGGAGCAGAGATACGGCATGACAGCCAAGATTTACGACGTCGTCTCTCCCGTCGTTGCCACAAAGCTGTACAACAGCGGCTATGAGCTTGCAAAGACAAATCGGATAAGAGACGCCAGGGCACTTAAATTCTTTTATCCGTTTGTAAAGGACAGGCAGCTTAATGCCACCGTAATTTTCGGTGACCCGTATCCGCACGGGAAATACGACAGCGGCTCAAGGGACGCCGCTTATGCCTTGGACCTGCTCATGTTTATAGGAACCCTGGTCGAAAAGGCCAGTTTCCCAACATATCACGTTGACATTGAAACGAACGACAAGATGCTGAAGCAGAATCTTATAGTCATTGGCGGCCCAAAATCCAACACAGTGACAGAAAAGTTCAATGATGAGCTGCCGCTGCGCTTCAACACAGAACCCGAGTGGCACATCGTTTCAGCCAAAACAGGAAAGAAGTACAAGGACCCGAGGGACGCGATTGTGGTGAAATGCAACAACCCTTTCAACAAAAAGAAAAAGCTTCTTTACCTTGCGGGCATCAGGACCAGGGGCATGAGGACGGCGGTCATGGCAGTAACGAACCGTTTCGCGGATCTGATGAAGAACAGCAGGAATGACGACTGCATATTCAGCGTGGTTGGCGGGCAGGATATGGATGGGGATGGCGTGATAGATTCCGTGAAGATACTCGAATGATTGTTGCGCGATTCGCTAACAAATTTTAGTAATCAAGCCAACTCTCCTTATAAACAGGTGAAAAGATGGATGAGATATTCCGCAACGTATGGAGGCGGGGCAGGCAAATACTTACAAAGAACCTCGTCCCGGGCTACAGGAGCTATACTGAACAGCTGGTCAAGTCAGGCAAAACCGAGTACAGGGTATGGAACCCGAACAGGTCAAAGCCCGCCGCTGCAATAGCCAACGGACTGAAGACATTCCCGCTCGAACCCGGCATGAAGATACTTTACCTTGGCATAGCAAGCGGTCAGACAGCCAGCTATTTCTCTGACATAATAGGCCCCGGGGGCATAATATACGGAGTCGAAGTCTCGGAGCGCACGTTCCGCGAACTCAACCCGGTTGCTGAAAAAAGGGGAAACATTGTGCCGATACTGGGCAACGCCAGGAAACCCGAGGACTATGACTGGATTGAGAAGGTTGATATTGTCTTCCAGGATGTTGCAACAGACGACCAGAGCGAAATCCTTATCAGAAACTGCAAGGTATTCCTGAAGCCGGGCGGAACAGCCATGCTTTCACTGAAATCACGCAGCATAGACGTAACCAAAAAGCCCGATGCAGTATATAAGAGGGAAGAAGCCAAGCTCAAGAAGCATTTCAAAACACTTGAAAAGATAAAGCTGGACCCCCACGAGAAGGACCATGCATTTTTTGTCCTTAAGCCTGCCGCACCGAAGTGACTGTGCGCTTGTGATATATGTATTTCTAATATATGTAATATTTAAAAGATTGGACACAATTATTTCATAGAGGATAGAAGATAGCCTGTTGGGGGAGAAAATGAGAGTCATAGGTGTGGTTTCAGGCAAAGGAGGGGTAGGCAAGACCACACTCGCGGTGAACATTGCCGTGGCCCTTGCTTCGAACATGAACAAGAATGTTATGCTGGCCGACTGCAACATGACAACACCGCATGTTCCCCTGCACCTGGGCATGGACGGCCCGCCTGCAACGCTAAACCATGTAATCAGGGGTTCGGCCGGCCTGAGAGACGCCATATACAGCCACGCAAGCGGAATAAAGGTCCTTCCGGCTTCCATGTCACTGAGCGAGCTGGATGGCGTTGACATGTTCCGGCTGCCTTCAGTCGTGAACAGCATATATGACAAGTTTTTCGGGAAAATAGATTTCCTGATACTTGACTGCGCGCCCGGTTTTGGAAGAGAAGCCATGTCAGCCATCAAGTCCTGCAATGAGCTGTTGTTCGTATCCACCCCGCACACGCCTGCGATAATGGACATCGTCAGGTGCAAGCATGTCGGTGAGAGAGAAGACCTGAAGATTCTGGGCACTGTTCTGAACAGGGTAACAGGGAACAAGGGAGAGCTCAAGAGAAACGACGTGGAGCTGATAACGGGAACAAAGGTAATCGCATCCATTCCTTACGACAGGGCGGTCACGAAAAGCCTGGCAGCCGGCGCGCCTGTGACAGTGCATAACAGAAGGTCAAAGTCGGCCAAGAACATCAGAGCGCTTGCGAACAGCATACTTTAGGTAAGGGCGCGCCAAATGACATTAAAGTATATTATTACTTAAACCACAAAATAATCATATGGCTGACTACCTTGTTTGGGGGGTTGCATTAATTATACCTGTAATTGTAATAATTACATATATACTGGCCCAGAGATTCCGAATAAGGATGACTGTTGAAAGGGGCCTGGCGAACGAGAGAAAGGAACCCGCCACAATCATCCAGGCGGGCAGCAATTTCACAACGCGCATGTCAGACTTCAGGAAGAACATCAGCAGGCTCAACGAGGCGTTTGACAAGAGAAACCATATGCTTTCCGAGTTTAAGGGCGTTTCGGACAACGAAAACATTCGGGAAAAAGAGGAGGAATAAATGGCAGAAGACCCGGAAGCCAACCTGAAAAGGCTGGAAGAAGAGAAGAGGGCGCTTGAGGAAAAGAACAAGAACCTGGCAAAGGTTTTAGAGCTTACCGCGCGCCAGAAAAAAACAGCGGGACAGGATGCACAACCCCCAAAAACCGCGGACGATAAAGAAGCCGGCTCAGACGTGCAAAAGGCACTTGAAGAGCTAAGGGTCGGCATGAAGACCGTTAAGAAGAGCCTCAAGGAATCCATCCAGGGCCCCGCAGAGAAGCACGAGCAGATGAAAAAAATGGTCTCCGACATTGAGGCAAAGATGAAGGATGTTGACAAGATATCGTCTTTTGAAGCCAAGCTGGCAGATATTGAAAAGAAGGTTTCAGACCAGATACACAAGTCGCCAAGCTCTTTGAGCAACCTGTTCGGTGGGTTCGGCACGGGCAAGGTTGATGCCGGAACACCCAAGAACGCCCCAAGGAACATAGGGGAGCTGATGAAGAATATAGACGAAATAAAGGACGGCGTCGATACGAGGATGCTTAACATGGAGAGAAGGGTCGATGCCATAAGGCACAAGATAGGCAACAAGAACCTTGAAAGGCTCGAGGAGCTTCTATCTTCAAAGCAGGATATTTCAGATAATCTTGTTCCCCAGAGGGTCAGGGAAGAGGTCGAAAAGATACTGAGCACATTTTCTTTCGAGGTTGAGGACATGGCTGAGGCAGCAAAGACGCTGGCAGACAACGTTGAAAAATCCAACGAAAGCTTTGATGAATCGCTTGCTGTTGTGAAAGGCATCCAGAAGAGGCTGGACGGCGTCGAAAGGATAGTGAATGAAGTTCAGGCAGGCTACCGGCAGACGTCGCAGACATTAGGCAAACTCGTCGGCAAGGTGGAAAGCATGGTTGTTTCCGGCAAGGACGTGGAGGAGGTAATAAAGGAATCCGACATGCTCTCCGAAAAGGTTGATGATGTCGAGAAGTCACTTAAAACAATAGAAAACGACTACCACATAAAGAACACCCTGAGGTCTGAGCTTTCCAGGCTGGCTTTGCCCAAGAAAAAAGTGAAAAGCAGGCGCACTTCAAGCAAAAAAAAGGCACAAGGTAAGAAGCCCGCCAAACGCGCGGGAAAGGAGTCTGCACGGAAAAAAACAAAGACAACCAAAAGAAAAAGCCGGCCAAGCAAGATTAAAGGTTCCCTGGAAGCCATAGACCGAAAGAGGATGGAAAGGATCAATTCGACCCTGAGAAGGGTCGAAATGGCGTATGAAAACGGGCTCATACCAAAGGGACGCTATGAGAGGATTGCTGAAAAACTCAAGCGCCTAAAGAAACCGGGATAGCTATGCATTCATTTTTTCCGGGCACCGAAACCGGGGCCAAAGACAAAAAAAGGCCGGTACGGCTTGTTTCCTATCTGGTTTTATTGAATTTAATAATATGCGCTGCCGGGCTGCTTCTGCATGAGTTGGGACACCTTGCTAGCGGCTCGTGGATTGGCTGCTCTGGAGGCGGCATCGCTGCGGGCGACATGCTGAACCTGACAGTACCCGGCGTTTTTACTGCCCTGATATGCCCGGCGCCTGTCGGGCATGGCATGGCAGCTTTTCTCGGCCTTAGCGGTTTCCTTTTCATTGTGCCATTTGCCCTGGCTTTCATGGCGTTGAAGCAGAGGCCGGAAAAAAACTTCGCCTACGTGCTGCTGGGGTTTTCCGTCGTTCTCGCCGGGCTCGACCTGCTACTCGTTTTGCCGTTCAGTTTCGTGGTTTACGCCGCACTCGCCGGTGGAGTTGCCGTGTTGTGCATAGGCGAGGTTTTTCTTGTGGGTGATTACATGGATTACCTGAAGCACAGTAAAACGGCAAAAAGGGCGTCAAGGGACGTTTCGGGTCAATGATAAACATGGGTTGACATCATCAAAACCGTTAATTGAAACACATGTCGACCTGTCGGAAGTGTCGATTTTTTGCCATCAATTTATAAACCTACACACCAAAAAACTATCATGAAAAAGGTAATAGGTATATTTTCATCCAAGGGTGGTGTGGGGAAAACCACCTGTTCACTCAACATGGCAATGGCCATGCATCACATGGGTAACGAGACAATGATGGTTGATTGCGACATAAGAAACTCGAATCTCGGCCTGCACCTTGGCATCTACGACTTTCCCGTAACGCTTCAGGACGTACTTGAGGGAGACATGAACTTCCTGGAGGCTGTCCACGTCCATTCCACAGGACTTAGAATCGTGCCGGCTTCCATATCACTCAGGGAATTCAGGACCGACATAAACAAGCTGTCGGACATATTCCGGCAGATGAAACACGACCTGGTTCTTGACACCCCGCCAGGCGTCAACGAAGACGTGGCCTCTTTGATAAAGATGTGCACTGACGTGGTCGTGCTCACCTCGCCCGACCTGCCCTCGGTTACGGACAGCATGAAAACCATACAGATGGCAAAGGACCTGGACAAGAAGGTCAATGGAATGGTAATAAACCGCGCCGAAGGAAAATATGAGCTTGATTCGAGCGACATAGAAAAGGTGTGCGGAGTTCCGGTCATAGGCATAGTTCCCGAAGACCAAAACGTCAAGAAGAGCCTTTACAACAAGATACCGGTTGTCTCTTACAAGCCTCACGCACCAGCAGCAATCGCGCTAAAGAAAATAGGCGCGCTGCTTATTGACAGCGAGTACAACCCCTCGATTCTGACGAGGCTTAAATCAAGGCTCTTTGCCTGATTAAAAGCCCGCGGCAGATCATTGTTTGCCTGCTACGCTCTTTTCAAGCATGTAGAATTTCCGCTTTTTGATAATCAGACCCTTAAGTATTTTATCATCTTCCATTTCCCTCAGATATTCGTTCGCCCTTACCCGGGAAAGGCCGAGAAGCTTGCCTAGCTGTGTCGGGTTAAGGCGCTTGTTCTCCTGCATCAGCCGGACGATCTCTCTTTTCACCTTTTTCTTCCTGCTGCTCTCGCCCTCCTTTTTGACACCGACCACTACATCCTTTAATTCTTCGAATCTTCTGTTCAGCTCGTCCAGCTCAGAATGTATCCTCTTGACGTCGCTCTCGCTCTCGGGGGATATCATGTTGGAGCTCTTTTCAATAAGATGCTTCAGGTCAAACATCATGTTGGTGTCTTCTTCTTTCACCCGCTTTCTTTCCGTTCCAACCATGTTATTATATTGTCGGTCGACAGATATAAAAACAACTACCGACTTTCGGCTATTATAATTAATAGTGGGGCAATTTCCAACCTGTCGACACACTTAATTGGGATTATTATGACTTAATATCGTTTAAAAAAGCTAATTATGGCTTTTCAATATCTAAAAAACATTTTAAATGCTTTTAAACCGCGTTTTTTTGGCTAAATGATATATGCCTCGACAGGTATAACATCATCAATCAAGGCGCTTTGCACTGTTTTTGACGCGTATACGCTGTCTGTGGGGTATTCGATGAACGCGCATGGGGGAACGGGGAAACAGAAGAGTCAGGCAAGGGCAACCGTGTTTCTGCTTTTGTTCCTTCTGCTTGTTCCGACCGTGCTTGCCATCGGCTACACGGGCAGCATAACAGGCGATTCCGTTATTGCAGAAGGGACTTCCCCAGAGTCCTCAGAGACATCTGTTTCCCCGCAGGCAGATTCCCCAGCAACTGCGGTTCTGGCTGAGACAGCCGAAACCCCCGACTTTACAGAACAGCTAGTGACAGAAGAGCCTGAACCAACACACCCAGAATTAACAGAAGAAAACCAGCCGCAGGATGAGCCCGAAGAAACCCCAAATCCGGAAATAATAGAGCCAGAAACCATAACCGAAAACGAACAACCACAGAACGAGACAGAAACCGGTCAGACCCAGGAGACCCCACAAGAACCTGAAACAGAGATTAACGAAACAGTCCCCATAACCGAACCAGAGCCAGAAATAAACGAAACACAGCCCATTACCGAGCCGGAAACGAATGAAACAGCGCAGTCAGAACCAGTGAAAAACGAAACCCAGCCTGAGCCGGTTTTCAATGAGACCAACATTACCGAGCCAGCCGAGCCCGCGTACCCCGAACCGTGCAACATAACCTGCGGTGAATGCGAGTTTATAGAAGAAGCCAACTGCACCTGCACACCGGTTGAGGATTGCCAGATAAGCCAACCCCCGTTTGTTTGTTTGGACGATGATGAATGTGATGACTACGACAATTGCACAGCAGATGCATGTCTTAATGGCACTTGCCAATACCAACCAGTCGCGCCCTGCTGCGGCAACGGCGAATGCGAGGACGATGAAGACCCCGAATACTGCCCGGCCGACTGCGAAGAGCCGGCAATACCCGAAGTGCCTTTGGGGCCCGCTTTCATCATCAGCTTTGAAGCGCCTTCAAAAGCCACGCGCGGGGCAACAGCTGAATTCTCTGCAACAATCGAAAACACCGGCAAAGGACCCGCGTTTGACGTAACGCCCCACTGGATGCTGCCTGACGGGTTGCAGCTTATAACATCAAACAATGATTGCGACGTGCTTCTGCCAGGCACGGACTGCGTTATTACAGGACAGGTTTACATTGAGCCCGAAGCCATCGGCAGGAAGGAGATAAGGATTCTGGTGAACTATGAATAATGGAAAGAGCAGAAAAAACATTGGAAGGAACATGAAATCTCAGTCACAGAACCACCAGGTCTTCACATCATTTTTCTTCCCTTTCTCAATCCTTTACGTGTTCTTTGCTGTTTCCATGATAGACCCGCTCATCGGCGTGTTCATCACGGTCCCTGCTATTATCATAGGAAGCCGCATGAAAAGCAGCATGACAGGCCAGGCAGAGATGATCATAGGGCTTGTAATAATACTCCTGACGTCTACGCTCGTTGTTGCCCAGACATTCAACCAGTCCAACAACACCGACGGCATAACAGGCATGCTGCCACTTAACGGAACGCCTGAAAACAAGACGTATTCCGAATCCTTCTTCATCGAGGTCTGGGCGAACACCACGCTGATGGTTTCCCATAGCGACGGCATTGCATCGGCGACCCTGATCATGGATAACGGGTCTGCCATCCAAAACCAGAGCATTTCATTCTGGCTTGAAGGCATGGAAACAGGCCGTAATTACACTGACGGTAACGGAGAAGCTCTGCTGGATTTGTATGGCATGCAGGCGGCGCCAGGCGAGCACGAGCTAAAAGCGAGTTTTGAAGGTGATCAGGATCTGTTCCTCGGCCCGGCCGAAGCATATTCAATGATATCAATTGATATCCCTGAGAACGAGACATGGCTCGATGTCAGCCTGTACGTTCCGGAGACGGCAACGCGCGGCCAGAACATCATATTCGAGGCAACAGCGACCGGGTTTAACCTTACCGACATATCCTTGGACATTTTCATACCTGAAGACTTTGTCATTATTGGTGGGGATACTTCGGTTCTATGTGATTCAATAGAGGATTGCTCAAACGAAATCATGGTTTCCACAGCCAACACAAGCCTTGGCGTGAAGGAAATCTCGGCAAAAGCCGTCTTGGGCGCGATTGCTGCAGAGGACAGCAGAGAAATCGAGATAATAGGGCTGAACCTGTCAAACATAACGGTTGTCGAACTCGAGACGCTCCAGGGCAAGGCTGAGATTGGCAGGCCGGTAAGCTGGACCAGAAAGGTTAAGGTAAGCAACCCGAACCCGACCGACGTGCAGGACGTTGAAATCAGCGTTGAACTGCCTTCAAATGCCGGCAACGTGACAGTGGAGAGAATGGAAGCCGAAGACCCCGAAGCCAATGAAACCGGCCCGATGGGAGTCACGCATTATGTCAGCGGAAAGTTCAAGCCCGAAAAGACCAAGAAAGGCAGGAAATGGGTTGAGGGGGTTGTCACAGGCAATGAATCAATAACCTACGTGATCGAATATGACACACCAGCTCCGGCAAAGACTGAAATAACAACACCGTCAGACATGCTCAAGCACGGGCTGAATTTCGAAAGCCTTATACATGTGGAACACGACGATGAGAATGGCACGCTTCATTATTACAATGTCAGCGTAATTATACCATACGACGAGAAGCATGACGTGTTGTGGAAGAACGGCTTCATCGACATAATCTGGCTCAACGGCTCTGAAAGGTTCTTTGACGGGCCAACGTCTATACTTGGCGATCCGGCCCACAACCTGACGTTCCTGGACACCGACGGCAACGGCGTTGACGATGCCGTGCGTTTCATCGTGCCCAAGCTTTCTGCCGCAGACTATGGCCTGGCAGGATACACGTGCATTGAATACCAGGACACGCCTTCCTGGACCTGTGTCGGCGGCGGGTCAGGAAGCACGTGCGACGAGGTGTTCGACCCGGACAACGACTGCATTGGAACGGGCCTGGACTGCCAGCTTGTCAATTTCACAACACAGTTCAGGTATACCGACCTTGGGCCGGCCCAGGACGGCTATGTAAGCATACACAAGAACGCCGAAAGCGCCCGCTACTATCCTACGTACTGCGGTGACATAGACGGTGGTGTCTGCCCGGGACTTGTTGATGACGTGATTGGGCCCGTATACAGTTGTAACTATAGTTATGATTACGTAAGCCCGCCGAACTCGTCCTGCAACCTCACCGGACTTGGATTCACAAACCCGACATTCAACGTTACAGTTTATGCCGGCGGCAAGGTATTGACAGACGTGTTTAACGTCAATTACACGTGGTGCTGGCAGGAGGCCCAGCCGCAGATGTCCAATGTCAATGCAACCACGCTCGGCGGCAGGGAGTCGGGCGGCTGGGGCGAGATCTGGAACTTCAGCGTCGAGGTCACAGACCCGCAGGACGACTGGGTCAACCTAACGCTATATCTCAGGATGCTCGGGACAGACCCGTGGTATCGCGGGGGTGACAAGAACCTAACCGCACCTTATCCGAACTACACTTCAATATTCTACAACTCATTCACCTGCAGCGACATATATGCGGAGTACAAGTACAAGTTCAACGCAACCGATCAGGACGGGTATTCGCGTGAGACGGATCAGGCGATTTTCGCTCTGGAGGAGGACACCATAAACATAACCCATTACGCGGGCAACGAGACCATTATCAACAGGAACGTCAATGACACCAACCTGACCGTGCTGTCATACGATAACATGAGTAATTCACCAATATCGGGCGAATACTACAGGATGTTCATTGACGGAGGTCGTGTTTACCCCGACCCACTGACAAACTCAACCGGTCACGCACGCTACAATACATCCAGCGTTACCATCTGTGATTATTCGCTTGGGCAGCATACATGGAAGATTGACAGGCTGGCCGACACATGTTACAAATCAGGCACATCAGAAACATATTATTTCAACCTTACAGATAACCTTCTGGTATCATACAATTCCCCTTCAGGTGGGCCGACATATCCGCTGGGCACTTCAATACAGATAAGAGCTGACGTGTTCGACAACTGCGGCAACCCCGTAACCGGCATAAGCAGCAATAACATGAAGTTCAAGCTGAACACTACCGGTTACACATACGTATGCGACGGCGCATTCTTCGACTACAACAACGGCACTTATCATTGCGTTTTCGACAGCACAGGCAAGGGTCCAGGCATTTACAACGTGACTATAAACGCAAGCAAGCTGCTGTACGTATACGGTGTTCACACCGAAACCAACGCATTCACGCTTTATTCGCCGCCTGTGCTTGAGGACGCTTACGTAACCCCTGACAGGGACGGCTGGGGCGTGTCCTACAACTTTTCCGTTAATGTGACTGACTCCACAGACACCGTCACTGTCTGGTTGTGGGAGGCCACGGCCGGAGACACGGACTGGGTGCAGATAGGCTCGTCACAGAACTGCGTGAACTGTGATGATGACATCATATGGTGGGAGAAGAACTACACATGTGCTGATTTCCAGGACCATGACACCAGGATATACAAATTCAACGCCACCGACACAGAGGCGTACTCTGACACAGCGGATTCCACGACCAGTGAGTGTATTGATACGAACGAGGACTGCACTTACAGGCTCGATCCGGACGATGTTATGATAGAGCATTTCTCAGGCAACAACAGCGTTGCCAGGCCGGCTGATGCGGCGGAGTTCGTTCTTCAGGCCTATGATATTGACAGAGGCAAATACAACATATCAGAAACCCTTACCATTGCCTATAACGTTACAAAGACGGACTGGGAAGGTGAAAACAAGACAATGGGCACGAACACGTCCAACGAAACCGGCCACAACTTCTTCTATTTTTATCCTGACGAAGATTTCCAGAAGGGGTACAGGCAGTGGTGGGGCTGGGTTGACCTTAGTGCCACAACCTGCTACGCATACAACATATCGCCAAAGATGAACGTGTCTGTTGAGGTCAACTGGCCGCCCAAATACGCCAACATGACTGTAAACAACGTGACCTCGGGCGCAAAGGCCGGTTGGGGTGTTTTGTGGAACTTCACTGTTGAAGTCAAGGATGCTGGTGTAGAGGAAGATGACTTGAACACAACCCTGCAAATAGACACAGGATCCGGCTGGACCGACATAGAGACCAAGAACTGCACTGCCTGCTCGGGCTGGACCCTGCTCAACTTCACAGCCAACCTAACC